>OKWL01000002.1_pt1 | contig 624894 bp, 592 predicted proteins | sample 1607171 | NCBI WGS metagenome assembly OKWL01 (sample SAMN07501049, study PRJEB24779) | human gut metagenome
GCCAAGAGTGGCCTGACCCACAGCCTAGTCACCACCGCGGCCAACGAGCATGACCTCAATCAGCTGGGTAATCTGCTGCATGGAGAGGAGCAATTTGTCTCAGCCGATGCCGGCTACCAAGGGGCGCCACAGCGCGAGGAGCTGGCCGAGGTGGATGTGGACTGGCTGATCGCCGAGCGCCCCGGCAAGGTAAGAACCTTGAAACAGCATCCACGCAAGAACAAAACGGCCATCAACATCGAATACATGAAAGCCAGCATCCGGGCCAAGGTGGAGCACCCGTTTCGCATCATCAAGCGACAGTTCGGCTTCGTGAAAGCCAGATACAAGGGGTTGCTGAAAAACGATAACCAACTGGCGATGTTATTCACGCTGGCCAACCTGTTTCGGGCGGACCAAATGATACGTCAGTGGGAGAGATCTCACTAAAAACTGGGGATAACGCCTTAAATGGCGAAGAAACGGTCTAAATAGGCTGATTCAAGGCATTTACGGGAGAAAAAATCGGCTCAAACATGAAGAAATGAAATGACTGAGTCAGCCGAGAAGAATTTCCCCGCTTATTCGCACCTTCCCTTGGTCAGGTTACTATTCATTGATCCTCACATCGCAAAGTATAGGCACATTCAAATCAGTATCTTTTTTCCTGTGCTGTTCTGAGGTGAGTATATCACCTCAGAACAGGTGGCCAAATTCAGTGTGTCACTTCACTATGCCTTCACCAGTTTCGCAGACATGGGGTCATAAACATACCCAATGATGCTACCATCCTTAATACGTGCAACAGCCTCATCGATAACGAATAACGGAACGAGAAACCATTCCTCGGGCTGTACTGGATGGCCGAAACGGTCGTTAATGGTAATGTTAAGCCTTGCGGGTGCAAACAACCTGTGAAACAGGTTTTCCATCCGGGTGCGGTTGATGCCTGCAAGCTTGTATGAAGCTACCACCTCGACCTTCGCTAACAGATAGGTGGAATCGTGTTCCGCATTGGCAATACGCGCCTCAACTTTGCCGCCAGTAACTCCAATCTTGTGAATGACATCACGATGTTCAGCTACATAAGGGTTATCAGATAGCGAACGCAACACATAAATGGTGCCACTTTCTAGATCGCTCTCTTCTAGAGCATCGCTGAATAAAGGCCCCATGTCTGGATCGGTAATTCGGCGTGCTGTTTCGTCTTTATACAAAGCACGAACCAGTGACAGCCGAAGTAGGTTGCTTTCCGTACCATTCGAGTAAATGACACGCAGCCGAGCATCTTTCTTCCCCTGTGGCGAATCGAACTCTTCACCTTCCTCAGCCACATAAGCCGTTTGACCATCCAGGATGAACCAATGGCCCACTTCAATCGTTGCATACTGTCCAAAAGGTCGGGTCACTCTTAACCCTGAACTTAGATCACTGCGCACCTGTTCAAATAGCGGTTTGAATGTATCAAAATCCTCGCACGGCTTGCGATCCGCGATCCCTTGTACAGCACGCTTTTCGGCGCTAGCACGAACATGACGCAAGACTGTGATATCGTCCTCGCTGGTAACATCCGCCAGTTCGGCAGCCAAATTATCGATATCGATAAATTCGTCCGCTGACTCCGCTCCATCCCCCCCTCCGGCCAACAAGCCCTGATAATCCAGCGGCTCTAGCAAGGCACGGCAGTCTGGGAGACTGCGTAGCCGGTCGAGCCGCACTGCATAGAGGCGCTCAAAGATCTCACGCTCTTCGCCGTGTTGCGGCGCACGTCCATGTTGGTCAGCGAAGCGCTGGATTTCCTCAAAACCTGCGATGATGCGTTCCTCGCTGGCTGGACGTCCTTTTTTCTTCTCCGGTGGTGCAAATTCAGCAAGTTCTGCCGCCAAATCGTCTAAATCAGAATTACTCATAACGTCCCTCCGCCCTAAAACGCATAAACGCGGCTGCACCTTCTGCAAGGTGCTTTTCCCAGGCATCCGCCGAAGTTAACGATGGGAGTCGCCCACGTTCACGTTTAAATTCAGCAGCACGCTTGGCGATCACTTTGGCATCTTCAGGCGTGATCGAGGTACGCTTGGCCGAGATGGCCGCCGCGACCTGCTTCAAGCTATCTTCGCTCATTGTCTTAGCAAGTATGGCGTAGGCTTCACCAAAGGGATTGATGCGGTCGATAAGGTCTATGTCTAAATCGCGTACGTCCATCGCAAAGCGACGCACTCCGTCAATAAGGGCAGTATTGAGCGTCCCATCGTTCTCGCCGTTGACAATACGCTTGGCCTGCTGCGTGAGGTTAAGGGCGGCGATAGCATGCTGACGTACAGCCTCCTGATCTTCAGCATCAAGTTCAGGATACTTTTCTTTGATGATCTTACCCATACGAACCTGTGTTAACTCTTCAGGGATCAGCTCTTCATCGAACAGACCTCGTTCGATGGCGGGCTTATCCTGCACAAAGGCCGCGATCACTTCGTTTAAATCTTCCTGGCAGATGCGTGCCGCTTCTTTGCTCTTGGGCTCGGCAAGTCCCTTAATCTCGATTTGATACGTCCCTGTCTGCTCATTAACACCAAAATTGCAGCTATCCGGGTCATATCCTCCATCACCATAATCAAAGCCTGGAGTCGGGCCGCTTTCTGGATTCTTGGGCTTAAACTCGAAGCGCGGAGCCAGTACCTGCTCCATCAACAAGCTCGCCGCGATAGCTTTCAAGGTATCGTTGACTGCCTCAGTAACTGCGCCCTCTACAGCGTCCGGCTCGGCGATCAAGTTAGTAAATCTCGCGCGGGTTTTACCCGGAGCGTCACGAGTGGCGCGACCGATAATCTGCACGATCTCAGTCAGGCTAGCACGGTAGCCCACAGTCAGCGCATGTTCGCACCAGATCCAGTCGAAACCTTCCTTCGCCATACCAAGTGCAATAATGATGTCCACATAATCACGGTCTGTCTTCATTTCTACAGCTCGAAGGCTTTCCTGAATCTTGCCTTGGCTAGTTGGGTCCACCAGATCAGCGATACGCAACATTCGGCCATCGCGGCATTTGACTAACTGGAAACCTGTCGCAGGATCCGCACCTTGCCAATCGCCAAGCGCGCCAAGAATATGTTCCACTTCCTTAATTTTATCCTTCGTGCTCTCGCGCGAATTGACGTTGGGTATATGGATAATGGTCTTCTTGTCAGGATCGAGGACATTAAGGATGTCATCGACGTAGGAGCCACTGTAGAAGAAGTAGCCGATGTCAAGTTGCTTGAGGTATTCGTAACCGTTGAGTTGTTCGTAGTAGGTATAGGTGACGGTATCGAACCTGGACTCATCCTGAGGAGCCAAAACGGCCTCCGCATCACCCCGGAAGTAGGAGCCGGTCATGGCAACGATGTGTGTCTTGTCACGCGCGATGAACTGCCCCAGATGCTGACCAAGCTTGTTATCCGGGTTAGCTGACACATGGTGGAATTCATCGACGGCGATCAGGCGATCGTCAAACGCTTCTACGCCGTAGGCATCGACCGCGAAGCGAAAGGTTGCGTGTGTGCAAACAAGCACCTTGTCGCTACTTTCAAGAAAAGAGCCGAAAGCTCTTACCTTGCCACCGTTGTCGTTACCGGGCGCGTTGCATAGGTTCCACTTAGGTTCGACATGCCAATCAGCCCAGAATCCAAACTGCGATAGTGGTTCATCGTTGAAGCTCGCGCCAATAGATTTTTCCGGCACGACAATGATTGCCTGTTTGATCCCCTGGTTTGCGAGTTTATCGAGTGCGACGAACATCAGCGCACGACTCTTGCCAGAGGCGGGCGGCGACTTTATGAGAAGATATTGTTCTCCGCGCTTCTCATAGGCCCGTTCTTGCATAGGGCGCATCCCAAGGGCATTAGCCTTGGTCGATGCTCCGTTGCGTGCATAAGTAACGGAAACGGATGGTACTGAATTGATCTTGACGCTCATATGTTGGCTCCTTCTTAACTCTTTTTTCCCTTAGCCGGTACAGCCGAGGTGGCCGTCTTGATATAGAGGTCGAACAGCTTCTCAAGCCTCTCGGTATCATTCTTAAAGCGACGGCCGATGTAGATGCGTTCAAGCACTTCGTCGTTGCGAGCATGCGCGGCACGTAGATCAGCGGGCATATTTTCGGGGTCATACAGCTCTGCAATTGTTGCTGGGAAATGATGTTCTCGCGCCAGCAAAATGTCCTCGGCACAGCGTGTTAAGTCTTCCTTATTCTTATCTGTAAGCATTGGCACCGGAAAAGTGTTCCAACCCATTTTGTTTGAGTAACTAAATCGTGTTTCTAGCTTTCCACAGACGGTGCTAATCCAGATTAGATGCAATCTTGATGCTATTAGTGCCAAATTAAACAAAGATCCATCATAGATCGAATAAGCAAGGTTATTTACTGTAGTCCGCTCATCGAATAGAGCCACGGGAAGGTATTCCCGATTCTCAGAACTCCGGATTGGAACAATTATTACCGACTGATTTCCACACTTCATCTCACAAAACTGATGCGGTCGAGTGGCCATAGAACGCGTTGCCTGCCGCTCGCTCTTTAAGCGCCATTCTTTGACTTTATTGATCTGCGCTGAGACTGCTGGAAACGATGTGGCCAGCGCAAAATTCTCATTCTCAATCCAGAGACAGTATCTCTCGCTACCGTTAATTACCTCGCTCGAACCTAAGATTTTGCGCGTGATCGTCTCTCGAACATCCTTTGGGATGCAAAGGGCTTCAATCCCCTTACTATCGAAAATTAGATGACCGCCTTCGTATGGCTGATTACCAAGTACCATCGGGGCGCAGCCAGGAGGAGGATCAGATTTCTTGTTTATAAAGATGTCTGCATTTGGAACCAAGTAGGCATTGATATTATCTACCTCTCTCTCGACTATTCCCTCACCTTGATGCTCAAATAATCTACACTTCGTTCCAAAACTACGCGTCAACCCAATTACAACGACTGTTACACCAGCATTGTGGGTTGCAAGGTTAGACCATTTGAAAGATGTGTACGCGAACGAGATCCTGACACCTAGTCCCATTATCAGTGGCCACAGCACAGGAACTTGGTTCCCTTGACAAATCGAGTTTGTACTGACGAAAGCGGCTGCTCCATTTACATGGGAGAGGTACTCCGCAGTTTTCACGAACCATGCGCTCACGTAGTCGAGCACTTTGAAAGTTCCAGGATATTTAGAAAAGACAAACAATAGATCTGCCTTCTGTTCAGCGGATTGATTTTTGGTTCCTTTATAAGGAGGGTTTCCACAGATATATGTTTCGCTGCCTTCATGTTCAAACTCGATTTCAGCTTGATCAAGTGGAGTTTGCAGGATATCGTCTGAAACCACCTTAACTCCTGAGCCACTCACATCCATTAAGCTATACCAATCGATCCGCAGCGCATTTCCACAAGTGATCCAATTCTCGCTGCGTAGTGGCAAGAATTCGGCCAAGGCCAACTTCTGCCCACGATAGAGTACATCACACTGGTATTCTGCGATAATCAACGCAAGGCGGGCGAGCTCTGCCGGGAAGTCGCGCAGCTCAATGCCACGAAAATTTGTGACCGGAATATCAGATGGGCGATCAGGTTCGCCTCGCCTCCAGTTAATCTCAGCTTCAATGGCACGCATTTCTTTATAAGCAATGACCAAAAAGTTGCCCGAACCACAGGCTGGATCAAAAATGCGTATACGGGCGATACGCTTGCGCAAATTGAGCAAAGCGCGTGGATTTTCGCCCGCATCTTCCAGCTTTGAACGCAGTTCGTCGAGGAATAGTGGGTTCAGTACCTTCAGGATGTTGGGAACACTAGTGTAGTGCATCCCTAATTCACCGCGCTCTTCATCTTCGGCAATTGCTTGAATCATCGAGCCGAATATGTCCGGATTTATTCTGGTCCAGTCCAGATTGCCAACGTGAAGCAGGTAGGAGCGCGCGATACGGCTGAAGCGCGGCACCTCTTCCGTACCTGAGAACAAAGCGCCGTTAACATATGGAAATTCTGCAGCCCAGCGCGGAATACCTACTGCGGCACGCTCATAGTCTGGAGTGTTCATAGCACGAAAGAGCGTGCCGATGACCTCGTGCATATTAGAAGCATCGCGCTCACTCATCTGTGCAATGGTGTCAGTAAAGCGCCCCTTGCCTATGAATATGTCAGTATCTTCAGCAAAAAAACAGAATATTAGACGCGCCATGAACTTATTCATGTCATGACGACGCTCCGCAGTACCCCATTCAGGGTTGTCTTTCAGCAGTTCAACGTAAAGGCGGTTCAGGCGGCTTGTAGCCCGGATGTCAAAGGCGTCTTCGCTGATCTGCCGAACAGTGCTGATACCTGCCAGTGGCAAAAAGAAACCGAAGTGATCGGGAAAGTCTTTAAAGGCACAAGCGACAGTCTGGCCGCTGATGAGGTCTTCAGCTTCGAAGTCTTTTCCATCTGTGGCGAGGATGAATTTGGCCTTGGCCTTGCCTGTTGCCGGGCTGGCCTTGAGTGAAGCAAGCATTTGTGTTACTTGCCCTTCTTCACTAGCCAAAATGTGAATGTTATTGGTCTGAAGAACGCCGCCCAAATCGGACTTATTCGATGCTCCGGCTCGCAAGCGTTTGATAGTCGTTTCCTTGTTACCAAAGGCTTCAAGGAAAGCATAAGGAAACTCTATGGGATCAAAGGGTTGCTCTGCAAGATCCGTGATGGCTTGTTCAATTTCTACGGCGTTCATTTGCTTACAGTTCTCCATTGGCATGTGACCGCCCTGCTGCTACTGGTGTGCAGTGAACTCATGTCATATCCTAGGTTTTCTTGGAAATTTTTGACCGTAAGTTTAACAGAATAGAACCCAGCGCTGTAGCTGATTCAGTCTCAGATCCACGTTTCAGAAAGCCCTATTATGTATTTATGGCGAGAATTTTAGCATTGAGATATTTTCGATAAAATATACATATTTTCAGCCAATTAAAGACTGCTAAATTCATGGTATATGAGACGCTCGCATGTGAGTAACTTCCGTTCTTATTTCTGGTTTTCTTAAAACGTATTAAGGTTGCACCGAATATGGTTTTCCCCGCTGACCCTGACCCGGTTGACTGTTCAGTCAGCTATGACGTCAAGCACATGACGAAGGTAGCTTTCTGGATCCACGCCGTTTAGTTTGCACGTCCCGATCAGACTGTACATCAGCGCTACACGCTCACCTCCGTGGTCTGAGCCGAAGAACAGCCAGTTTTTTCTCCCCAAACTGACCATCCGCAGCGCCTTTTCAGCGATGTTGTTATCGGCTTCTGTCCAGCCATTGCCTGCATAGTGCGTCAGGGCCGGCCACTGGTTAAGGGCGTACGCGAACGCTTTCGCCAGCTCTGAGTGTCGTGACAGGGTGTTCATCTTTTCACGCAGCCAGCTTTCCAGGGATTTCAGCAGCGGTTTCGCTTTCTGCTGACGTTCAGCAAGACGTTGCTCCGCCGGCATTCCCCTTATTTCCGCCCCGATGGCATACAACCCGCCGATACGCTTCAGGGCATCCTCCGTCAGCGCCGACGGCGTGCGGGCGTACACATCGTGGATTTTACGGCGGGCGTGAGCCCAGCAGGCGGCTTCCGTTATCTGGCCACCGCGGTACAACTCGTTGAATCCTGCATACGCATCCGCCTGCAGCACTCCCCTGAAGCCGGCAAGATGGGTCTGCGGGTGGATGGCTTTTCTGTCCGGGCTGTAAGCGAACCACACCGCCGGTGCGACTGCTGACCCGGCGTTGCGGTCATCACGAACGTACTTCCACAATCGCCCGGACTTCGTCTTCTTATTGCCCGACAGCAGCATCTGGACCGGGGTATCATCGACATGGAGTTTGCCGTCGCTCAGGACATAGCCCCGAAGCGCCTCCTCCAGCGGTGACAGCAGCCTGCAGCATGCATCCACCCAGCCCGACAGGAGGGAGCGGCTCAGTTCCACACCCTGGCGGCTATATATTTCAGACTGGCGGTACAGCGGGGTATGCTCTGCATACTTTGAGCCCAGTACCCGGGCCAGCAGCCCCGCTCCGGCGATACCCCGCTCGATGGGACGTGAAGGCGCGGGGGCCTGCACGATAGCGTCGCATTTTGTACAGGCGTGTTTTTCCCGCACGGTCCGGATAACACGGAAGGCGCTGCGCATCAGCTCCAGCTGTTCAGCAGTATCTTCACCCAGCCAGCGCAGTGAATCGCCACAGTCCGGGCAGCATGATGCCGCCGACAACAGCCGTTTTTCGTCACGAGGGAGTGATTCGGGGAACGGTTTACGGGTGCGGGTCTGGCGAAGCGACCACGCTCCAGCCGTTTGGTCAGCAGACACAGCCTGTCGCCGGTAGACCACAGCAATTTTACCTGACTGCCACTGCAGCCCCAGAAGATGAAGACTTGGCCGGACATCGGGTCGTCTTTCAGTGCCGTCTGCACTTTTGCCGCCAGCCCGTTGAAGCCGTTGCGCATGTCGGTGATACCGGCAACCAGCCAGATTTTAGTGCCTGCAGGAAGATTTATCATACAGTCCCTCGCATCAGTTCGCGCAGGACAGTGGTGATGAGTTCAGTTGAGGGATGAGTCAGTGTTATATCTCCGCCCCGACATTTTATGTGACAGGCAGTCTGAGGTGAACAGGATGGCGGTTCGGGCGTTGGGGGAGATGGCTCTGCCCGAAATTGCACGGGTATGAGAGCAGGAAGCGACGATGCGTTTTTCCGTGGGTGGCAGACCCGCCCTTCACGTTGCCAGAGCCTTATCCATTTAAAGAGCAGGTTGTCATTGACATCATGTTGTCGGGCCAGCGCAGCAACACTTCCTTCTTTTTCAAGTGCCAGCCTGACCAGTTCCATTTTAAACTCAGGGGAATATCGTTTTCGGGGAAGTCTTTCTTTGGCGCGCATTAGGTGTCCACCTGCAAATTAAGCGGGGGCTTAAGTTACAGGATAGTGGTTTCAGAGCCAGACGTTTTTGAGACAACGCTTACTCTAAACCCAAGCGTAAATGTCTATTATTGGCAAAATACCACCAGCCAACATGAGCTGTGATGTAAAGTTGACACTGCTACAGTTACATGAGCCTGCTTATATTCTAAATAAATTCAGATAGATATTATCTCCGTGAATCCCCCGCCTCCCTGACCGGAGCGCGGGAATTTTTGTTTTTCACGCTGAGAACCCTGTATGAATAAAACTGATGGCCTTCAGGCCCTGGAAAAACCGCTGGCGTCGCTTCCCGATACGCTTCGCCAGCTTATTCTTGAACGTATTCAGAATCTGACCCACTACGAGCCGGTGATTGGCATCATGGGCAAGAGTGGTGCCGGTAAGTCGTCGCTCTGTAACGAACTCTTTCGGGGGAAAGTCTCCGCCGTCAGTGATGTGAACGCCTGCACCCGCGACATACTGCGCTTCCGGCTGCGCAGTGGTCGTCACAGTCTGGTGATTGTTGATTTACCGGGTGTGGGAGAAAACGGGCAACGGGACCATGAATACCGTGCCTTGTACCGGCGTATGCTGCCGGAACTGGACCTGGTGCTGTGGGTCATTAAAGCCGACGACCGGGCGCTGTCGGTGGATGAACATTTCTGGCACGGGGTGATGCAACCTTACCAGCAGCAGGTGCTGTTCGTGCTGAATCAGGCCGACAAAATAGAACCCTGCCATGAATGGGAGGCTCGCACCAGCACGCCTTCTGCACAGCAATGGACTAACCTTCAGGAAAAGCAGGCTGCCATTAGCGCGATGTTTAAACCGCATCATCCGGTCTGTGTGGTATCTGCCTGTAGCGGCTGGGGTACTGAAGAGATGGTGGCGACCATGATGCGCTGTCTGCCGGACCGCGCCACCAGCCCGGTGGCGACACAGCTGCACGGGAGGCTCTGCACGGAGCCGGTAAAGTCGCAGGCCCGTGATGGCTTCGGTGAGGCCGTGGGCCGGGTGTTTGATACGGCAGAATCATCATCGTTTCTGCCTGCGCCGTTGAAGACTGTGATTCGTACCGTGCGTGATACTGTGGTGTCGGTGGCCCGCGCGGTCTGGGACTGGATTTTCTTCTGAATGAGTAAAAGGTTATCAGGTTAGTGGTGGATTACTCTGTTTATTCACCACCCGGTAGATGATTTTTATGTGGCAGACATAACCTGTCTGCACCAGCAAAAGATACCACCAGTCATAAGCACGTTACTGCTGCCGACAGGGCATCCATACGGCCTTTTCGCGCCAGGCGTTTCGCTACGTATAACGGACACAACCTGTCAGTCTCATCCTTTACAGTAATACCTTCTTAATTAACTACTTACCCGACACGGAGATAATACATGTCTCAGGCTGAGCGTCGTTATGACCGCCTGTCTGTCCGGCTGTCGCTGATTATCAGCCGTCTGCTTGCGGGGGAAACGCTGAATATGCGCAAACTGGCGGCGGAGTTTGGCGTCTCGGAGCGTACCCTACATCGTGATTTCCGCGAGCGTCTGATTTATCTCGACCTCGAATATCAGGATGGCTGCTGCCGTCTGCTGACCGGAGGCCGTCAGGAGATTCAGGAGGAGGCCGCAATGCAGTTTGCCCGTCAGTCAGGCACTGGCGCGTTGTTTCCTGATATGGATCACCATCTGGTCAGTTCATTGCTGAGTAGCAAGGACTCCTCGCCATGCCTTATCTGGCATCAGGGGGCATCCGTACCGTCTTCCCGGCCAGGCATCTTCACGCGACTGGTCAGGGCAGTATCAGAGCAGCGGAGGATAACCCTGCTGGCTGACGGATGCCGTTGCGACAACCTTGCCCCCTACCGGCTGATTTTCAGCGGCGGTGAGTGGTTTCTGGTGGGGGAACACCTTGCCCGGATAACCGTTTTTGCACTGCACACAGTTCACTCCGTGACGTTTCACGCGGAAACCTTCACACCAGACGGACATTTCACCCGCATTCTGTCACACCCGGATTTTTTACAGGCGTTACCTCATTTTCATGTTTTTCATTCACTACTCGCTGACGGCAGTTACGGGCAGCTTACCCATAAGGAACAGGCATGAAATTACTCACCTCGGCGGCGCTGGCCGCCAGCCTCTGCATTACCTCTGTGACCCCGGCCATCGCAGAAAATATCGTGGGTTCAGTTAAGGCCTGGCAGTACATGCAGGCAGATGGCTGGACATCCGCTGATGGATACGATGATAACCATATGCATAACGCACTCTATCAGGCGGTTGTACTCGACAATTATCCCTGGACGAATCACTTTTTTCTTCGCAGCAGAGATGGAGGCTCGCTTTATCTGGCAGACAAAAAATCCCTGACGGTCAGATACATTGATATAAAACCCCGTGACGAATATCCGCTACATCTCCGGATTATTTATCAGGGCAATAATGAAGGTCAGGGCTGTTATTTCGCTGTCGTTGATGACCGGATGGCTAACTACTGGACAGCCGTTGAAGACAAGCTGCTCTACCAGTATCCCGCCGTTGAAAATGTTGATGAAAAAGCGGCTGAACTCAAAAAACAGTTCACGCCGGAAGTCATGATGATGGTAAAGGACAATTGTGTTAACAAACGGCAGCAGGCAGCGCTTGCAGCCCGGCGTACTGAAAAAGACAGGGAACTGCAACAGTGGGTGGCACAGCAGAGTCTTGCTGAGCTATGCCGTCGTACCGGTAACTGCTGACGCAGTCAAAACGATATTATCAGCAAGGGATCAACGTCATGAAAAAAACATACCCGCGTATTGTTGTCACTGTTCTGGCCGTTATCAGTGCTATCAGTGTTTCCGGTTGTGACAGCAAGGAAGATGCTGGCGTGAAAGCGATAGCCAGGTTTAAGGACCTGACTCCACCACCGTTCAGCAAGGTTGTCTCGCATAAATCCGATATTGCCCGGGAATGGGTAAAGAAGGATGCCTTTGGTACACCGCAATATACGGTGATGAAAACCCGCCAGTCACCGGAAGGCTGTGAGTCAGGCAATTATTACTACATTGCTGACATGCAGCAGAAAACAGTACAACCACTGATGGCAGCCCTGTGCCTTGCGGACAATATCACCCTGAGTTTCAGGATTGAAACCGACAGCTATACGGGTGAAAAATCGGTGGTGTATTCGCACGATGGCAAGGAAATGGGAAAACTCTATCTGCCGGAGAATCAGGAGAAAAATCCATGAAGAAGCTGAAAGGCGTTATCTCAGTTTTCGCTCTGAGTCTTTGTCTGCTGTCACCGGCTCAGGCCGAAGAACAGCGTTACATCAGTATCCGCAACACAGACATGGTCTGGGTGCCAGGCAATGTCTGCGTCTGGCAGTTTCGCCTGGACAACGGCGGAAGTGGTGAAGGATTCGGGCCTTTGACACTTTCCCTGCGTCTGAAAGATAAAGGGGGGAACACGCTGGCGATGGGGAATATGGCAGTGGCTGCATTTGGCGACAGCGATGCCACTCGCTCTCAGGAAGCCTCGCTGGAGAACGAATGCGTGGAAAACGTCAGTTCCGTCGAAATCATGAAGGCAACGGAAGCCTCTGATGGTTACCAGACTGACCTGCCGCTGTCAGTGTTTGATCCGCAGTATTATCACCCACTACCGGTGTCGGTTGCCGGAGGTAAGACATCCTGATGCCATCATTACTCGTCCGTTTCAGCCCCTGTCGCTTATGCCACAGGGGCTTTTTGTTTTAAGGAGCCAGTATGACTGAACTTACTGAATTACCTGAGGGGCCATTTACGCGTCAGCAGGCAGAGGTGGTTGCGTCTCAATATACCAGTGTTGCTATAGAGGATTAGCAAGGGGACACATTTCCGTCTGGTTATCCGTCATGAGTGTCGCATGGTCTGGCGAGCCTGGAACTTTGAGTCGGATGCCGGTTACTGGCTGAACCGGTATATCACTCGTGATGGCATCCGCAAATTTCCTGCATAACCACCACCAGCACATCATCGATATAAACAAAGTCAGGCCACACCTCCTTCGGGAAGTGTGGCCTTTTGTCTTTTTACCCACTGCATAAGGAGTTACCCATGCGATTAGCCAGCCGCTTTGGCCGTATAAACCAGATACGTCGTGACCGGCCTCTGACCCACGAAGAGCTGATGAGTCATGTTCCCAGCGTGTTCGGGAGTGACAAGCATGAATCTCGTTCAGACCGTTATACCTACATCCCGACCATCACCATCCTCGAAAGCCTGCAGCGTGAAGGCTTTGAGCCGTTCTTTGCCTGCCAGACAAAGGTTCGCGACCAGAGCAAGAGGGAGCACACCAAACACATGCTTCGCCTGCGTCGTGCCGGTCAACTTACCGGCCATCAGGTGCCGGAAATCATTCTACTTAACAGCCATGACGGCTCATCAAGCTACCAGATGCTGCCGGGGTTATTTCGCGGCGTCTGTACCAATGGCCTGGTCTGCGGTCAGTCATTCGGAGAAGTGCGGGTACCGCATAAAGGGAATGTTGTTGAGAAGGTGATTGAAGGGGCTTACGAAGTGCTCGGTGTGTTTGACCGGGTGGAGGAGAAGCGTGATGCAATGCAGTCTCTGGCGTTACCAGCCCCGGCCCGTCACGCGCTGGCAAATGCCGCACTGAAGTATCGATTTGGTGAGGAGCACCAGCCGGTCACGGTATCGCAGTTGCTGACCCCACGTCGCCGGGAGGACTACAGCGATGACCTGTGGACCGTATACCAGCGCGTGCAGGAGAACCTGATGAAAGGTGGATTGTCGGGGCGAACCGCTCAGGGGAAAAGCAGCCGCACCCGTGCTGTTACCGGTATTGATGGCGATGTGAAGCTTAATCGCGCCCTGTGGGTTATGGCAGAAAACATGCTCGATTTTTTCGGGCGTTAAACAACAGTTCCGGCATAAGGAGATAGTTTAATGAATACACAAAATCATCAGTTTGCGGAGCATACCGCAATTACTGCCTCGGTGGTCCCTGACGAGTTACGCATCGGCTTCTGGTCGCAGTACTTCGGCAGCATACCGCAGTGGATAATCCTTGAACCCACCGTTTTCGCGTGGATGGACCGCTTCTGCACGGACTACAGCGGCGGCATCTGGAATTTTTACACGCTGAGCAACGGCGGCGCGTTTATGGCCCCGGAAGTGGAGAACGATGAACTCTGGTCGCTGTTTAACACGATGAACGGCAACGGCGGTGACATGAGTGCCGAAGCTGCAGGGATTGCGGTCTGTCTGATGGCTTACAGCCACCATGCCTGCCGTACCGAATGCGACGCCATGACGGAGCACTACTACCGCCTGCGGGACTTCGCGCTCAACCACGCGGAATGCAACGCCATCATGCACATCATCGACTGAGGTCAGCCGCTATGGAGCAACAGTTACCGTTGTTTGCCCGTGAATTAGCCCTTGCCGACCAGCAGACAGTCTGGAAAGCCTTATCTCTGCTGGAGTGCCAGCTACGTGAAACCGGCGCATCATTTACTTCCAGCCATGCCGTCCGCGACTGGCTGCGCCTGCAGCTCGCGTCACTGGAGCGGGAAGAGTTTACCGCGCTCTTTCTCGATAACCAGCATCGCCTGATAGCCCACGAAACGCTATTTACCGGCACCATCAACCATACGCAGGTCCATCCCCGCGAAGTGGTGAAGGCCGGTCTGAAGCATAACTGCGCCGCTGTTATTGTCGCCCATAGCCATCCCTCCGGGGAGGCTGAACCCAGCAAGGCAGACCGTCAGGTCACTACGCGTATTCAGCAGGCGCTGGACCTGGTTGATATCCGCCTGCTGGACCACCTGGTGGTCGGCGGCATGGAGATCACCTCGTTTGCAGATCGTGGCTGGCTGTAGCACAACAGGAGAATAACCCAATGAAAATTATCAGTAAACGTCAGGCGATGGCGATATACCGCCAGTATCCGCAGTCCCGGTTGTTTCCCTTCTGCACGGGTAAATACAAATGGTCTGGCAGCATCTGCCACTACGCCGGACAGGAGGTTCAGGATATCAGCGGTGTGCTCGCGGTCTTCGCTGAACGCCGTCAGAGCCGCAACGGCCCCTATGTCGTATTACGCAGCGTCACGCTGAATTAACACACGTTTAAGGAAGGCTAAAATTGTCGAATGAAATACCGACAGTAAACCACGATATCACTGAACCCTGGTGGGGGCTTAAACGCAGTATCACGCCCTGTTTTGGCGCACGGCTGGTACAGGCGGGCAACCGTCTGCATTATCTCGCTGACCGGGCCAACATCACCGGACAGTTCAGCGACGCTGATTTACGGTATCTCGACCAGGCATTTCCACTGCTGCTCAAACAGCTTGAACTGATGCTCACCAGCGGTGAACTCAATCCCTGCCATCAGCACTGTGTCACGCTCTATGCAAAAGGGCTGACCTGCGAGGCCGACTCCCTCGGCTCGCATGGTTACGTATACCTGGCGATTTATCCGACACCAGCGGCAACCGCATAAAGCTTCTTACTACTTACCCTCGTTTTACCCATCAACAAAGAGATCCCACTATGCAAACCCAACCACTATCCTCAACTCAGGAGGCTACACCACGCCCGTCACCGGTGGAGATCTGGCAACGGCTTCTGAGCCACCTGTTGGATCGTCACTACGGTCTGACACTCAACGACACTCCGTTCGGCAACGATGGCGTGATTCAGGAGCATATCGACGCCGGTATCTCACTGTGCGACGCGGTGAATTTTATCGTGGAGAAATACGATCTGGTACGAACCGACCGTCGCGGTTTTAACGCAGAAACACAGTCGCCTCTTCTCAGCAGTATCGATATTCTCCGCGCCCGCAAAGCCACCGGACTGATGACCCGAAACGATTACAGAACGGTGACCGACATCACCACCGGTAAATACCGGGAGGTGCAGCCATGAAGCTGTCCCTGACGGTAGAAGCCGATACCCTCAACGTACTGGCTCTGAATGCGGGCCGGATCGCCGTGGATATTGATGGCATTGAACTAGCTGCGCTGATTGATGTGGTCTGTGATAACGGGTATTCCCTGCGTGTTGCTGACGAGCCCAGAAAGCTGGTTGTTGAAGATCCGCTGCCACCCCTCGCGCGCGTTAATGGCATCCAGTGCAGCACCGCGCATATCACGGCGGAAGACAATGCTCTGCTGTTTACCCTTGCACACCAGCATGAAGACTTTGGCGAGTCGGAATGGATTAGCTATACCGGCTCGGGTTATCTGCTCTACCTTGGCGCATGGTCGTTTCCGGTCTTGCATCTCAAACGTCTCGGCCTGTCGAAAGCATGCCGCCGGTTAGTGGTGACGCTTATCCGTCGCTACGCCGTTGGCATTGTTCATCTGGATGCCTTTGGCGAAGTGCTGCCGGGCTTTGCCACCTTCGACTGGTAACCCCACCTCAATCACCGCAAGGTTTTCACATGCCGGAATTGACCACTGAAACCGCTCTCGATATTTTGATTCGCTGGCTGCAGGACAACATCGATTGCGGCAGCGAGATTATCTTCGACAACGACGAAGACAGGACGGATTCGACAGCGCTGCTGCCATGGATTGAAAAGGCGCTTAAAGATGTCAGTGACCTCCGTCATCTTCAACTTCTGCAAGACGCAAAGACGAAATAACCCACCATTTCACACACTACCTGCATATGCGCCAGCCCGTAAACCGGCTGGTGTTGTGCATTTATGGAGTCCCTGAATATGAGCACAATTGAACCTGAGGTATTAACCGATCACACTGATGTTATTTGCTCCACCAGCATTGAGCGCATTGTTACCGGACGTAATGCAGCGTTGAGCCTGACAGAAATCCTTATCCATCAGCTTAGTGATATTTCTACACTAACCGACAGTATTGGCGGGGGCAAATCGAATGAATGGGGAGTGCGGCAATACCGTTACGACTGCTGGCTGATGGAGAAACCTGAAACCGCGATGAAGGCGATCACCCACAATATTGATCGTGGTATCTGGAAAGACCTGATGAAGAAATCGGGGATGCTAAGCCTGATGGATGCTCAGGCCCGTGATGAGTGGTACAAAAACCTTGAAGGGGAGGATATTCCGGCTGTTAGCGAAGCCAACATTCTGAGCACATTTGAGCAACTGCATCAGAGCAAAGGTGAGGTGTTTGAGCGAGGAGTAATCAATGTATTTAAGGGGCTATCCTGGAACTATAAGACCAATAGTCCCTGCAAATTTGGCACAAAAATCATTGTTACGGGACTAGTCAAATGTGACAGATGGGGATTTGGGCTGAACTGGGGCTGGCAACGGGATCGGTTAGCCGACCTTGAGCGCATGCTGATGCTCCTTGATGGTCAGCCCATTCCCGACAACCGCGCCGACGTCACACGTCGTCTTAGTGATCATATTCATACAAACCGACACAGTAATCGTTACGAGGATGAGATGTTTGCAATCAAGTATTTTCAGAAAGGAACCGCGCACATCAACTTTAAGCGGCCTGAACTGCTCGATAAACTGAATGACATCATTGCCCGGCACTATCCGGGAGCGCTGTCAGCGAGATGAAGAGCGCTGAGAGGCAATTCCTTACCTGACCCATTACCTGACCCAAATCACATCCAAAGAAAAAGGAGTCAGACGATTTCTCATCTAACTCCTTGTTTTATTTGGTGGCCCCTGTTGGGTTTGAACCAACGACCAAGCGATTATGAGTCGCCTGCTCTAACCACTGAGCTAAGGGGCCGTGGCGGTGAATTATAAAGTAACTCCCCTCAGCAATCCAGCCATTCACACCTGCCTGCTGTTTTTATAAACAACGCATAATCAATCCTTTATACTTACCTTAAGATGCATAGACAGGAGTAGAGATGATCAACGATATTCTGGCCCCTGGCCTGCGGGTGGTGTTCTGCGGTATCAATCCGGGTAAGTCATCGGCGCACACCGGTTTTCACTTTGCTCATCCGGGAAATCGCTTCTGGAAGGTGATCCACCAGGCCGGTTTTACCGACAAACAGCTTAAGCCGGAAGAAGAGCAGCAGCTGCTGGATACGCGCTGTGGCATCACCATGCTGGTCGAGCGACCCACGGTACAGGCAAGCGAAGTGAATCTGCATGAGCTGCGCGCTGGCGGACGTGAGCTGATCGCGAAAATTGAAGACTATCAGCCCGCGGCGCTGGCGATCCTCGGCAAGCAGGCCTACGAGCAGGCGTTCAGCCAGCGCGGCGCCAGCTGGGGTAAGCAGAACATTACCATTGGCGTAACGCAGGTGTGGGTGCTGCCGAACCCGAGCGGGCTGAACAGGGCGACGCTGGACAAGCTGGTGGAGGCGTATCGGGAACTGGATGAGGCGCTGGTGGTGAGGGGGCTTTAGCTCCTCTGCGGTTTGATGCCCTCATCCTGACCCTCTCCCACAGGGAGAGGGAATAAACAAAAAAAAAGCTCCCGATTGGGAGCTTTTTCATTTCAGGACCGATTAATCGTCCAGGAAGCTACGCAGCACTTCAGAGCGGCTCGGATGGCGCAGCTTACGCAGCGCCTTCGCTTCGATCTGACGGATACGTTCGCGGGTAACGTCAAACTGTTTACCCACTTCTTCCAGCGTGTGGTCGGTGTTCATGTCGATACCGAAACGCATACGCAGCACTTTGGCTTCACGGGCGGTCAGGCCAGCCAGCACGTCGTGCGTAGCGGCACGCAGGCTCTCGGTGGTGGCAGAGTCCAGCGGCAGCTCGAGGGTGGTATCCTCGATGAAATCACCCAGATGCGAATCTTCATCATCACCGATTGGCGTTTCCATGGAGATTGGCTCTTTAGCGATTTTCAGCACTTTACGGATCTTGTCTTCCGGCATCAGCATGCGTTCAGCCAGCTCTTCCGGCGTCGGCTCGCGGCCCATCTCCTGCAACATCTGGCGAGAGATACGGTTGAGTTTGTTGATGGTCTCAATCATATGCACCGGAATACGGATGGTGCGCGCCTGGTCTGCGATAGAGCGGGTGATCGCCTGACGGATCCACCAGGTAGCATAGGTGGAGAACTTGTAACCACGACGGTATTCAAACTTATCTACCGCTTTCATCAGACCGATGTTGCCTTCCTGAATCAGATCCAGGAATTGCAGGCCACGGTTGGTGTATTTCTTGGCGATAGAGATAACCAGACGTAAGTTCGCTTCAACCATCTCTTTCTTAGCACGGCGGGCTTTCGCTTCACCGATGGACATACGACGGTTGATGTCTTTCACCTGCTCGATGGTCAGGCCGGTCTCTTCTTCAATCTGATGCAGTTTTTGCAGGCCGCGCTGTACGTCTTCTTTCACGTCGTGCAGCTTTTCAGACCACGGCTTGTTCATCGCGATAGCGGCGTTGAACCAGGTTTCGCTGGTTTCATTGCCGGTGAAGAGGGTAATGAAGTTCTTCTTCGGCATTTTGCACTGTTCAACGCACAGCTTCATGATGATACGTTCCTGGGTACGTACGCGATCCATCATCACGCGCATGCTGTTCACCAGGTAGTCGAACTGTTTTGGCACCAGGCGGAACTGTTTGAACACTTCAGACAGCTTCAGGATCTCTTCCTGAGCGGCGGCATGGCTGCGGCCTTTCGCTTTGATGGTGTCACGCGTCACTTCGTACTGGGTACGCAGCTCGGCAAACTTCTCACGCGCCAGTTCAGGGTCGATGCTGTTGTCATCGTCGCTGCTGTCGTCCTCTTCTTCTTCATCTTCGTCTTCGTCGTCATCCATCTCTTCCTGAGACAGCTCAGAACCGACGTGAGTGGCGGTTGGCGCCATATCTTCTTCAGCGTTCGGGTCGACAAAGCCAGTGATCAGATCGGACAGACGCGCTTCTTCCGCTTCGACGCGATCGTACTGCTCCAGCAGATAGGTAATCGCTTCCGGGTATTCGGCAACAGAGCACTGAACCTGGTTGATCCCGTCTTCGATGCGTTTTGCGATGTCAATTTCGCCTTCGCGGGTCAACAGTTCAACGGTACCCATTTCGCGCATGTACATACGGACCGGGTCAGTGGTACGCCCGATTTCAGATTCCACGCTGGACAGGACCTGTGCAGCAGCTTCTTCCGCATCTTCGTCAGTGTTGTTGGAGGTTTCAGCCAGCAACAGATCATCGGCATCCGGTGCTTCTTCCATCACCTGAATGCCCATGTCATTGATCATTTGGATGATATCTTCGATCTGATCTGAATCGACGATATCTTCCGGCAGATGGTCATTGACCTCGGCATAGGTCAGATAGCCTTGCTCCTTACCGCGTTGGACAAGAAGTTTCAGCTGTGACTGCGGGTTTTGCTCCATAAGACGGTATCCACACTTAATTCGTTTGATTGGTGTCGGCGATGGGCTGCCAACCTTTAAAGCGAGGGCGTACTTATATTTTTGCCGCTGCCTCTCAGTGCGGCTGCCGGGGGCTTCCCGATCGATATTCGGCACTTAAGCCGTTAAATTTTTTATTTCTTCGCCAGTTCCTGGTTAATCATCCAGAGCTCCCGGCGTTCTTCGCTGCTCAGGCCATGGGTGCGCTCGCGAGCTATCAACTCTTCCTGGCGCAACTCAAGCATCGAATCAAACATATGGTTGAGCGAGTCGGTGAACGTTTTTTCTGCGATATCCTTATCTGCTATATCGTCCCACATCGACAGTTTTTCAAGGGTAGCGGCCTCTTTTGTGCCGCGATAATGCTCTAAAAGTTGTCCGGTGGTCAGACCTGGCTGAGACAAACAAGTGTTGACCAATTCTGAAAATAAGCCAAGCCCGGGCAATTTTTCGTGGTTCAAACCCGCCAGCGACGGCACTTGCGGAGCAAGTTCGGGGTTTTGCACCAGCAACCCTATCAGTATACGCATGGTTGTGCGTTTTAGCTGAGGCGCGGGGCGTACCGTGCCGTTTTCAGCCTGTTTCGGCATTAAACGTTCAAGCTGGCTGTCATCCAGAATGCCGAGCTTGTTGCCTAACTCCTGACGCAGATAGATGCGCAGCGTTTCGCCGGGCACCTGGCTGATTAACGGCAGCGCCAGCGTGCTGAGCTGCGCGCGCCCGTCAGGGGTACTCAAATCAACCTGCGGCATCAGGCTGTTAAACAGAAACGTGGAGAGCGGCTGAGCCTGCTCCATCCGCGCTTCAAACGCCGCTTTGCCCTCTTTACGCACCAGCGTATCCGGGTCTTCACCGTCGGGCAGGAACATAAAGCGTAGCTGACGCCCGTCGGTCATATACGGCAACGCGGTTTCCAGCGCTCGCCAGGCGGCGTCGCGTCCAGCGCGGTCACCGTCGTAACAGCAAATCACGTTGTTGGTGACGCGGAACAGCAGCTGGATATGGTCCGCCGTGGTGGACGTTCCCAGCGACGCAACGGCATAGTTAATGTCGTACTGCGCCAGCGCAACAACATCCATATAGCCTTCGACGACCAGAAGACGCGGAGGTTCCGCATTATCCTGCTGTGCCTCATAAAGACCGTAAAGCTGGCGGCCCTTATGGAAAATATCGGTTTCCGGGGAGTTAAGGTATTTCGGCAGGGCATCACCCAGCACGCGACCACCAAAACCTATCACCCGGCCACGCTTGTCGCGGATCGGGAACATCACCCGCTCACGGAAGCGGTCGTAGCTTCGTCCCTGGTCGTTGGTGACCAGCATGCCTGCGTCGATGAGGGATTTACGATCTTCGCTATTGCCGCCAAAACGCTTTAACACGTTGTCCCAGCCGGGCGGGGCGTAACCAATAGCGAAACGCGCAATCACATCGTCACTCAGTCCGCGCTTGTTCAGATACTGACGCGCAGGCTCAGCCGCAGAGTGCTTAAGAGACTGTTGGTAAAACGAATTCAGGCCATCCATCAGTTGGTACAGCGTTTGCCGCTGATGGCGCTCGATCTGACTTGGCCCACTGCCTGCTTCATACGGCACTTCAAGGTTATGCATCGCCGCCAGCTCTTCGACGGTTTCAACGAACTCGAGCTTGTCGTAGTTCATCAAAAAATCGACGGCATTACCGTGTGCGCCACAGCCGAAGCAATGGTAGAACTGTTTTTCACCGTTTACGGTGAAAGAGGGGGTTTTTTCGTTATGGAACGGACAGCACGCATGGTAGTTCTTGCCCTGCTTTTTTAGCTTCACCCGCGCGTCGATGAGATCGACGATGTCGGTTCTGGCAAGCAGGTCATTGATGAAAACGCGTGGGATTCTTCCGGCCATATGCCCCAAAAATTTAAGCGACTTATAAACGAAAACAAGCCGCGCATTCCTTCCGGAAGCACGGCCTTACGACTACAACTCTGTCTGTCAATTGAGGGCTGTGGCCCTCAACAGATTAGTACAGACGAGTACGGCGTGCGTTTTCGCGAGCCAGTTTCTTCGCGTGACGTTTCACAGCGGAAGCTTTAGCGCGCTTACGTTCGGTCGTTGGTTTTTCATAAAACTCACGACGACGAACTTCAGCCAGAACACCTGCTTTCTCGCATGAACGTTTGAAGCGACGCAGTGCTACGTCGAACGGCTCGTTTTCACGTACTTTAATTACCGGCATGTAACTCTCACCTTTAATAAATTCGGTTTGCCGCTGGCATCAACGCCAGCTTATTTCAAAATGGTGCGGAATTTTACTGCAAATGCTGCTGCTTTGTAAAGCACCGATGCGATTTTGAAAGGGACTTTAATAAGGGTGAGGAGTATACACGAGGCTTCTTCCTGGGGCGAACAAAGTTTTACAACAATCCGCCCAGGCTCTACACTGCGCGGTATTGAAACGAGGTAAAACAAGTCATGCGTGTACTGGGTATTGAAACATCCTGCGATGAAACCGGCATCGCGATTTACGACGACGAAAAAGGGCTTCTGGCCAACCAGCTGTATAGTCAGGTGAAATTGCACGCTGACTACGGCGGCGTCGTGCCTGAACTGGCCTCTCGTGACCACGTGCGTAAAACGGTTCCCCTGATTCAGGCGGCGCTTAAAGAGGCCGGGTTGAGTGCAAAAGATATTGATGCCGTGGCCTATACCGCAGGGCCGGGCCTGGTCGGCGCGCTGCTGGTCGGCGCAACGGTAGGGCGTTCGCTGGCCTTCGCGTGGGATGTTCCGGCCATTCCGGTTCACCATATGGAAGGGCACCTTCTGGCGCCGATGCTGGAAGACAATCCGCCAGAGTTCCCGTTTGTGGCGCTGCTGGTTTCCGGTGGGCATACCCAACTGATTAGCGTAACGGGCATTGGCAAGTACGCGCTGCTGGGCGAGTCGATCGACGATGCTGCCGGTGAAGCCTTCGATAAAACCGCCAAGCTGCTGGGGCTGGATTACCCGGGTGGCCCGATGCTGTCGAAAATGGCGTCGCAGGGAACGGAAGGGCGCTTTGTCTTCCCGCGGCCGATGACCGACCGTTCGGGGCTGGATTTCAGCTTCTCTGGCCTGAAAACTTTCGCGGCCAATACTATCCGCAATAATGACGACAGTGAGCAGACCCGTGCCGATATCGCCCGTGCGTTCGAAGACGCGGTGGTGGATACGCTGATGATCAAGTGCAAGCGCGCGCTGGATCAGACCGGCTTTAAGCGCCTGGTGATGGCCGGTGGTGTCAGCGCTAACCGCACGCTGCGCGCGAAGCTTGCTGAGATGATGCAAAAGCGTCGCGGGGAAGTGTTCTATGCGCGTCCGGAGTTCTGTACCGATAACGGGGCGATGATCGCCTACGCCGGGATGGTGCGTCTGAACGCCGGCGCAACGGCTGACCTGAGCGTGTCCGTGCGTCCGCGCTGGCCGCTGGCGGAACTGCCTGAGGCGTGAGTTTCTTTGCCCGGTGGCGCTGCGCTTACCGGGCCTACAAGATCCACGTGTGCTAACGTGCAATAAACCACCCTACACCCGCAACATTCCTTTCTCTTCCAGAAACGCAATAATCGTCGCTAAACCGTCACCCGCTTTCAGGTTGGTAAACGTCCACGGACGCTCGCCGCGCATGCGATTAGTGTCGCGTTCCATTACCTCCAGCGACGCACCGACGTACGGCGCGAGGTCGGTTTTGTTGATCACCAGAAAATCGGATTTGGTGATCCCCGGCCCGCCCTTGCGCGGGATTTTTTCCCCTTCGGCCACGTCGATGACGTAGATGGTGAGGTCCGCCAGCTCCGGGCTGAAGGTCGCGCTCAGGTTATCCCCGCCGCTTTCCACGAAGATCAGATCCAGATTGCCGAACTTCTCGCTCAACGCTTCCACCGCCGCCAGGTTCATTGAGGCATCTTCGCGGATGGCGGTATGCGGGCAGCCGCCCGTTTCCACCCCCTCGATGCGCTCTGGCTCCAGCGCACCCGCCTCGGTCAGGATGCGCTGATCCTCTTTGGTGTAGATATCGTTGGTCACCACCGCCAGGTGATAGGTGTCGCGCATCGCCTTGCAGAGCGCTTCCAGCAGGGCGGTTTTGCCCGACCCTACCGGGCCGCCCACGCCAACGCGCAGGGGATGTTTGTAATCAGCCATGTTGACTCCTCAGGAACGGAATAGTCGTGAATATTGGGTTTCATGGCGCGCGGAGGCGATGGCCGACAGCGGCGTAGCGGCCCCCAGCGCGTCGTCGCCACGTAAAAATGCCTGTTCAAACCCGGCGGCAAAATGGTCGCTCAGGTCGATAATCAGCTGTTGTGCGGCCTGCTGCCCAAACGGTACCAGCTTGACGCCCGCCATCACCGCGCTCTCTATCCAGCTGTAGCCCAGGCTCAGCGCCAGCTCGCGCGCGTTAATGCCCCAGCGCACGCCGAGCCACGCCATGCCGCCGAGCTGGCTTCGCATCAACAGCGGCAGCCATTCTGGCGGGCAGGCGGGTTCCCAGCTTTTAATCAGGCGCGTAAAGGCCGCGCCACGGTTGCGTTCTTCATCGCGCAGCTCGCGCGTTTCCCGGCAGGCGAGCAGGTATGCCGTCCAGCGTTTTGCTGTCGCGACGTCCTGCTTCTCGCAGGCACGATACAGGCGGATAAACAGCGGAAGGTCGACGCAGAAAAAGCTCTGCTCCATCTGCTGGATCTGCCAGCGCCTGAAGGCCTCAGCGTCCGTGACCCAGCCCGCCTCAACGGCCCACTCCAGCCCCTGCGACCAGGTAAACGATCCGACCGGCAGGCTACTGCTGGAGAGCTGCATCAGGCGCAGCCGCTGGCGGGCGTGCTCCATCAGCTCATCAGCGCCAGCAGGGCGGAGACGATCAGCCCGCCGCCGAAGGTTTTACGCAGGCCGTCGTGACGGCGCAGCAGCAGCCCTGCCGCGAAGCTGGCACACAGCACCGTGGCGCTGGCTAACATAAACCCGCTGGTGAAGAGCCAGAAGCTGTGGCCGGACATCTCCACGCCGTGCGCCCAGCCGTGGAACATCGCCAGGGCTGGCACCGCCAGCAGCAGGCGATTTTCAGTCTTAAACATCATCACGCCGCAGACCGCCAGCGAGGTGATAATCAGCATCTCCATGCCGCTAAAGCCGCCGAGCAGGCTGCCCGCAACGGCACCAGCAAGCATCATGCCGAGCGTCGCTAACGGCAACAGCAGCTTGCGGCCGCTCAGGGCGGAGAGCACGCCAGCCCCCGTCAGCATCAGCAGGTGATCCAGCCCGGTCAGCGGATGGAGAAATCCGGCCTGGAAGCTGTCGGTCCCGTGGCCGGGATGTGCGAGCGCGGGAACGGAAAAAGCCAGCAGTAACAGCGGTAAGTACTTGCGCATGATGAGTCCTTAATGTGAATGAGTGTGAGAGTGGCTATGACTGTGGGCATCGCTGGTGTAAGCGCCCGCTTCCGGTTCAAATGGCAGGTTGGCGAAGGTCACCTCCAGCCCGAACTGACGCAGCATATCGTCGAGGACGTGGTCGTGGTGGTAGCGCAGTTCGCCAGGCATTATTTGCAGCGGTACGTGACGATTGCCCAGGTGATAACAGGCGCGGGCGAGCAGGAACGGGTCGGCGCAGCGCACCACGGAAACCGACTCCGGGGCGGCGATCACTTCGATCACCTCGCTGCCATCGTCGGTAGTCAGCAGGTCGCCCCCGCGCAGTAGCAGGCCGCGCGGCAGCATTAGCCCGGCTTCGCGGCCGTCGTTCAGCGCCACGCGGGCGCGGCTTTTTACCCTCACATCAATCGGTAGCGTGACGCTGGCGGTAATCGGATGCGCATGGTCCAGGCGTTGGGTTAAATAGATCATCATGACTCCTCAAAACAGAAAATAGCGTTGCGCCATCGGCAAAACCTCTGCCGGTTCGCTGGTGATCAATTCGCCGTCGACGCGTACCTCATAGGTTTGCGCGTCAACGGTGATATTCGGCTGTAAATCGTTGTGGATCATGTCGGCCTTTTTCACCGACCGGCAGCCTCTCACCACCGCGGTGGCGCTTTGCAGTCCGAGCCGTTGCGGAATGCCGCTGGCATCAGCAGCCTGAGAGACAAACGTCAGCCGCGTGGCGTGGCGTGCGGCACCAAGGGCACCAAACATCGGGCGGTAATGTACCGGCTGCGGCGTGGGGATCGAGGCGTTGATGTCGCCCATCGGCGCGCAGGCGATCATCCCGCCTTTGACGATGGTGGCGGGTTTGACGCCAAAGAAGGCGGGGGACCAGACCACCAGATCCGCCAGCTTGCCCGCCTCAATAGAACCGACCTCATGGGCGATGCCGTGGGTCAGCGCCGGGTTGATGGTGTATTTGGCGACATAGCGCTTCACGCGGAAGTTATCGTTATCGCCGGTCTCTTCCGGCAGTGCGCCGCGCTGCACCTTCATGCGGTGCGCCACCTGCCAGGTGCGGATAATCACTTCCCCCAGGCGGCCCATTGCCTGTGAATCTGACGAGGTGAGCGAGAACGCGCCGATATCGTGCAGCACGTCTTCGGCGGCGATGGTCTCCCGGCGAATGCGGGATTCGGCAAACGCCACGTCCTCGGCGATATCCGGGTCGAGGTGATGGCAAACCATCAGCATGTCCAGGTGCTCGTCGATGGTGTTGACCGTGTAGGGCAGCGTCGGGTTGGTGGAGGAGGGCAGAATATTCGGGTGCGCGCAGGCGGTGATGATATCCGGCGCATGGCCGCCGCCCGCCCCTTCGGTGTGGAAGGTGTGGATGGTGCGCCCGGCGATGGCGGCCAGCGTGTCTTCGACAAAACCGGACTCGTTCAGCGTGTCGCTGTGCAGCGCCACCTGAATATCCATCTCTTCAGCGACCTCCAGTGAACAGTTGATGGCCGCAGGCGTCGCGCCCCAGTCTTCGTGGATCTTAAGCCCGATGGCACCTGCCGCGATCTGCTCGCGCAGCGCGTCCGGGTTGGAGCCGTTCCCTTTACCCAGCAGGCCAATATTCACCAGTAGCGTATCGGCTGCCTGCAACATGCGGGCGATATACCACGGCCCCGGCGTGCAGGTGGTGGCGTTTGTGCCTGCCGCAGGCCCGGTGCCGCCGCCGATCATGGTGGTGACGCCAGACACCAGCGCCTCTTCCGCCTGCTGCGGACAGATCCAGTGGATGTGGGTGTCGATCCCGCCTGCGGTGACAATCTTCCCTTCGGCGGCGATCACCTCCGTTGCCGCGCCAATCGGGATTGTCACGCCGGGCTGAATGTCCGGGTTTCCGGCTTTGCCGACGGCGAAGATCCGCCCATCTTTTACGCCGATATCCGCTTTCACGATCCCCCAGTGATCGACGATCAGCGCGTTGGTGAGCACCAGATCCACGCAGTCGTCGGCGGTCATCTGCCCCTGTCCCATACCGTCGCGGATCACTTTTCCGCCGCCGAATTTAACCTCTTCGCCGTAGATCGTGAGATCGTCTTCCACTTCGATCCACAGCTCGCTGTCGGCCAGCCGCACTTTATCCCCGGTAGTGGGGCCGAACATATCGGCATACGCCTGGCGTGAAATCTCAGCCATGTTTCACCTCGCCCATGACCTCGCCGCGAAAACCGAAAATGCGCTGTGCGCCCGTCACCTGCACCAGCGTCACTTCCCGCTTCTGGCCGGGCTCGAAGCGCACGGCAGTGCCGGCAGGGATGTTCAGCCGGTAACCTCGGGTGGCTTCGCGATCGAACTTCAGCGCCGGGTTGACCTCGTAAAAGTGGAAGTGCGATCCGACCTGGATCGGCCTGTCGCCGTGGTTTTCCACTATCACACTTCGGGTTTCGCGCCCGACGTTGAGAGCAATGTTGCCGGACTGGATCCGGTATTCGCCTGGGATCATCACGCGCTCCTTACACGATCGGGTTGTGGACGGTGACGAGCTTGGATCCGTCCGGAAAGGTGGCTTCCACCTGGATATCCGGGATCATCTCCGGCACGCCTTCCATCACCTGATCGCGCGTCAGGACGTGGCGGCCGGCTTCCATCAGCGAGGCGACGGTTTCGCCATCGCGCGCGCCTTCCATAATAAAGGCGCTGATCAGCGCGACCGATTCCGGGTAGTTGAGCTTTACCCCGCGCGCGAGGCGGCGTTCGGCAACCAGCGCGGCGGTGAACAGCAACAGCTTGTCTTTTTCTCTGGGAGTCAGTTCCATAGCGTTTCTCTTATGTTTGCCAGATGCGCGGCGAACAGGCGGTTTTGGAAGTTAAAAGCGGGCGAAGCGACTGCCATATATCGCGCATCACCCGCTGACAAATCAGGTTGTCGTGGGAGAGAAAACGCACCGACAGCAGATCGTCGGTGAGCGTCGCCCCGCCAAAGTTTTCCAGCGGGGCGAGAAGCGCACGCACCGCGTCGAGAAGTGCTTCCCGGGCCGGATAGAACAGCAGCGTGCCGACCCACGGATGGTCCGCGACGGGCGTCAGATCGCCACCGCTGAGATGCAGTCGCTCAATCAGACGCGGCTCGCCATCCACCCACACCTCAAGGCGGTTCTCCAGCGTGCCGTGGCTGAAGGTTTCGTTTATCACCGGACGGCCCAGACAGTACAGTTCCCACGCCAGCAGCGTGCTGGTGGCGTGCAGGTGAAAGACGGAACGCAGCGCGGCGTTAGCGCCGGGGAAAATAATGGTGTCCTGCGGCAGCCACTCCAGCGTGGCCTCTTCGTCGAGGTAAAAATGCTGACTGAGGCAGGCCAGCGGGCCGTTGCTGCGATAGAACTTACTGGCGCCGGGCATGGTGATGAGGGCATGGCTTTTGGCGTCGAGCCGCACGGAAATATCCAGCGTATCTCCGCCCACAATTCCGCCTGGCGGGTGCAGCAGGTAAAGGTGGCAGGTTTCCCCTTCGGGATAAAACGGACGCTGAACGGTGAGCGGCCCGCTGTGACGCGCGGAATGGAGGAGTGTTTTCTCAGGGGTATGACAAAACTGGAGGGCAAGCGAGGCCTGCCAGCCTTTGTATGAATTATCAGTGACCTGAGTTGCTAACATGGTGCTTCCATTTCCACACTATCGGGGTACGTTTCAGTATGCCCTGGCGGAAATGAAGGCTGTCATATGAGTCGCTTATGGATAAAAAAACCGGCTCATGTGAGCCGGTTTCAGTAATGTAGGCCGGGTAAGCGCAGCGCCACCCGGCAAGAAAGGCTACCGATAATCCTCTGCATCCACATCATACCCCGACGGCTCCCAGCGGATCGCCAGCAGCGACGCCAGACCGATAAACGGCGCCAGCGCAATCACCCAGAACACGGCGGTATCCAGCGAGGCGACCAGCAGCGGGAACAGAAACAGTGACAGCGTTGAACTGCTGCGCATCAGCGTCTGGTTAAGCCCCACACCCACGCCGCGCAGCGAGGTCGGGTAGCTCAGGGATGCAAACGTCATGGTATGCGCACCTGGACCAAAACCCTGACCAAACAGGAACAGCGCCAGCATCGCGACGGCGAACACGCCTTCCGTGGCCCCGTCAGGCCGGCCAATCAACGCCAGGCCGAGCAGTGCCGCAAGCTGGCACGCATAACCCGCCAGAGACATCCGCCATGCGCCGAAGCGCGGAACATAGCGCACCGCCAGCAGCCCGCCGACAAAGGCGAACAGCAGGTTAAGCGCCAGCGAGATCAGAATGGTGGTCAGCATCGACTGCACAAAGAAGCTGGAGATGATCACCGGCAGGCCAAAGGCTACGGCGTTATAGGCGAACGAGGAGACCACTGACAGCAGCGTGGCGAGCGTGGTACGCCGCAGATAGATACCGCGGAACAGGTTCAGGTAGTTCGACCATTTTGCCTTGTTCACGACAGGCGCGGGCTGGTCGAGCGCATCCTGCGGTACGTGGGCATTAATATTGTAAGACTGCCGCAGGATGGACGCCGCCTCCTTCAGATTGCCCTGATTCGCCGCCCAGACCGGGGATTCGCTCATATAGCGGCTGCGGATGGCGATAATCACCAGCGCGGGCACCGCGCCAAAGCCAAGGATCAGACGCCAGAGCCAGTCGCTATGGCTTTCCGGCAGCACGGCGTAAAAGAAGAGCACCAGAAGATAAGAGATGCTGATGGCCGCGTACCAGGTGGGGCACCACATTGCGACGCTGGAGGCTTTATTCCCCGGGCCTTTCAGCCTGGCGAACTCGCTGAGAAACGCCATCGCGACGGGAAGGTCGATCCCAACGCCAAGACCCATCACAAAGCGCGCGCCCGCAAGCACATATTCGTTCGGGGCCAGCGCACAGGCGATAGCGGCAACGACAAAGAACACCATGTCGGCCATAAAGACGCGGTAGCGCCCGATTTTATCCGTAAGATAGCCGCCGAGCAGCGCCCCGACAATCGCGCCAAAGGTAATCGCCGAGGCCACCATGCCGGTACCGGCGGGCGTCAGGTTAAATTCGCGGGTGATGTCTTTGATGCCGAATGCCAGCGCGCCGAGATCGTAGGCATCGAGGAAAATTCCCCCGAGCGCGATACCGACCACGATGCGGGCATTGGCCCGGCCCTGAGAGCCGTCATTAACGAGACGTGAAACGTCCGATGCGCTGCGCACCCACTTGATGTCGCCATCCGGGGTATTTCCTGCCGTTGGAAGGGGAGTTGAATCTGTGATTTCTGCCATTTTCTTTTTGTGTGGTTGTGTTGTGTCTCTAACAGTTACCACAGGCAGAAGGTGACAAAAATCACATTTGGTTATAAGGCATAACGAACAGTTTACTGAGCGTCTTTCTTTTTACGCCTGAGCTTCGTCCAGATCTTCGTTTCCTTACGCCGCCACAGGCGCTGAATGTTGTCGTGGTGGCGCAACAGGATCAGACACGAGAGCATCGACACCGGGAAGGTAAACTGCGGTTTAAACCACCAGACATAAAACGGGGCGATCAGTGCGCTGACGATGGCGCCCAGCGACGAATAACCGCTCAGCAGGATGGTCAGCAGCCAGGTGCCCGCCATCACGCCGGTGAGATCCCAGCCGATCGGCGCAATCGCGCCAAACGCGGTGGCAACGCCTTTACCGCCTTTAAAACCAAAGAAAACGGGCCAGATGTGGCCGACGCAGGCGGCGATGGCAATCAGCCCCAGCCAGAAGGGTGTGACGCCGAGCGCATACGCGCCCCAGACGGGAAGCATTCCTTTCAGAACATCAAAAATCAAAACCGCTACGGCTGCTCCCTTGCCGCCAATTCGTAGTACATTGGTCGCCCCCGGATTCCCGGAACCACTTTCACGCGGGTCAGGCAACCCGGCGATGCGGCAGACCAGAATGGCGCTGGAGATTGAGCCGCAAAGGTAGGCGAGGATAATCATTCCAGGCGCGATTGCACTCATAACGCTGTTCCGTTTTGAAAATGTATCTGTATTCTCAGCATCTGTGGATAATACGCATAATTCGCCGGAAGTGGTATCCGGTTTAGCCAAAAAGCAGGCAGGTCGTGATGGATATTGTATTTATAGAGCAACTTTCGGTAATCACCACAATTGGTGTTTACGACTGGGAACAGACCATCGAGCAGAAACTGGTGTTCGATATCGAAATGGGCTGGGACAACCGCAAGTCAGCAAAAAGCGATGATGTGAATGACTGTCTGAGCTACGCCGACATCAGTGAAACGGTCATCGCCCATGTGGAAGGGCAACGTTTTGCGCTGGTAGAACGCGTGGCGGAAGAGGTAGCAGACCTGCTGCTGAGCAGATTTAACTCCCCATGGGTGCGCATTAAGCTAAGCAAGCCGGGAGCGGTGGCGCGCGCCGCCAATGTAGGCGTGATCATCGAGCGTGGCACAAATCTGAAAGGAAAGATTTAACGTCATAATAGCTAAACCATTTTAGGTTATATCGGTCTTAAAGCTGTATCTTTCACGGTTGTCCGCGTGGGACACCGTTTTTTTATATCTTTTTAGGGGTTTATAGATGAGCGATATGCACTCGCTGCTGGTGGCGGCAATACTGGGTGTGGTCGAAGGATTGACGGAGTTTTTGCCGGTGTCCAGTACGGGCCATATGATTATCGTTGGCCATCTCCTGGGCTTTGAAGGCGATACCGCAAAGACGTTTGAGGTGGTTATTCAGCTGGGCTCTATCCTGGCGGTGGTCGTGATGTTCTGGCGACGTCTGTTTGGTCTGATCGGTATCCACTTCGGGCGTTTGCCGCAGCGTGAAGGAGAGGGCAAAGGGCGCCTGACGCTGATTCATATTCTGCTCGGGATGATCCCGGCGGTGGTGCTGGGGCTGGTGTTCCACGACACCATTAAATCGCTCTTCAACCCGATTAACGTGATGTACGCGCTGGTTGTCGGCGGCTTCCTGCTGATTGCCGCCGAAGTGCTGAAGCCAAAAACCCCGCGTGCGGAAGGTCTGGACGATATGACGTATCGCCAGGCGTTTATGATTGGCTGCTTCCAGTGTCTGGCGCTGTGGCCGGGCTTCTCCCGTTCAGGGGCAACCATTTCCGGCGGGATGCTGATGGGCGTGAGCCGTTACGCGGCGTCTGAGTTCTCGTTCCTGCTGGCGGTGCCGATGATGATGGGTGCCACCGCGCTGGATCTCTACAAAAGCATCGGCTTCCTGACCGTCGGCGACATTCCGATGTTCGCCGTGGGCTTTATCACCGCCTTTATTGTGGCGTTGATCGCCATCAAAACCTTCCTGCAACTGATTAAGCGTATTTCGTTTATTCCGTTCGCGATCTACCGCTTTATCGTCGCGGCTGCCGTGTACGTGGTCTTCTTCTGATGACCGACCGCCCTCAGTCTTTCGGCTGAGGGCAACGTTTTTCCTTCCACGCTGCAACCGCATCAATCCGCCGCTTCGTCAGCTCTTCGCGGATCGCCGGGCCTTTAAACCCTGCCTCCACCACCTCTTTCGTTGGCACCGCTTTCGCTACGTCCCACGCCTCACGCAGCAAACGACCCTGCGGATAATCGGACGCTTCAAACCCGGTGCGGCCGCGCACGTCGGCTTCGCTGGTCAGCGCAATTTGCTCCACGCGCTGCGGTTTGCGCCAGGCGTCGATGTTATCAAACAGCCTGACGATGGTGGCGGCTTTCAGGATCGGGAAGGTGTGGATCAGGTCGTGAAACTCGGCCACCAGTTTTGCCAGATCGCGAATGTCATTCGGCACGCGCAGGCGCTGGCAAAGCCCTTCAACCAGCTTCACGCCAGCCGGACCGTGCCCGTGGTGGCGTGGCCACAACTCCTTTGGCGTTAACCCTTTGCCGAGGTCATGGCAGAGGGTGGAAAAGCGCACGTCCACCTCCGGGCTGAGCATGGCGGCCATGCTCAGCGTCATCAGGGTGTGAATGCCGGTATCAATTTCCGGGTGCCATTTCGCCGGGGCGGGCACGCCAAACAGCGCGTCTATTTCCGGGAACAGCACTTTCAGCGCCCCGCAGTCGCGCAGAACCTGGAAAAAGACCTGCGGATTACGGGTAGTCAGGGCGTTTTCGGTCTCTTTCCAGACGCGTTCTGGCGTCAGGTGTTCCAGCTCGCCCGCGTCGGTCATGGCCGTCATCAGCGCCATCGTCTCGTCGGCGATGCGGAAGCTGAGATGGGCATAACGGGCGGCAAAACGCGCCACGCGCAGTACGCGAAGCGGATCTTCAGAAAAGGCGGGGGAGATATGGCGTAAAAGACGGTCACGCAGATCGTTCTGGCCGCCGTAGACATCGATAATATGGCCGTTTTCGTCCTGCGCCAGGGCATTAATGGTGAGATCGCGGCGCAGTAAGTCCTGCTCCAGCGTCACATCCGGCGCGGCATAGCAGGTGAAGCCGGTATAACCGGAACCGGATTTCCGTTCGGTACGCGCCAGGGCGTACTCTTCCCGGCTTTTCGGATGGAGGAACACAGGAAAATCGCGGCCTACCTGCTGGTAGCCCGCGTCAATCATCGCTTCGGGCGTGGCACCGACCACGACCCAGTCTTTATCTTTGACCGGCAGACCTAATAACGCATCACGTACCGCACCACCGACCAGATAACTCTTCACGCCAACACTCCCGTTTTCTCTTTTCGCAAGATGATACGTAAGTGTGGCAGAGAAGACGAGTTAGTTCATCCAGCGGTCTTTACGTTTACGGCTTGGAATAAGGTGAGGAAGCACCAGACCCAGCACCAGACCGACGCCCAGCACCCCGCCGCCATACATAAACCACTGCATGATGATGGTGCGTTGTTTGTCATCCAGCTGTAGATTCGCGGCGTTCACTTTCTTCTGCGCGACGATGAGCTCATTTTTCAGCTTCTGATTTTCATCTTTCAGACCGGCGATCACACTGTCGCTTTGCGCCACTTTCTGCTGCATCTCTGCGGTGCGCTGGTTCCAGGTGCCGTCAATGTTGTTCAGCTTATCGGTCAGGGTTTTCACCTGATTTTCCAGATCCGGCACGCGGGTGCGCAGGCTCGGCACCGTGCTCAGCTCTTTCAGCGGGATCCATGAGGTGCGGCCAGAGCTGTCACGAACCTGACCGTAATTGGTGTCTGCATTGGTTTGCAGCAGAGTCACTTCCTCGCCGGCATTTACCGTACCCACGAGGCGATAATTGTCTCCAGGGCCGCTGCGTACCCAGGTATTCAGTTCATCAGAAACGTAACGTTTCTCTTCAGCGTGGACCGCGGTTGCGGCGCTAAAAGCGAGTAAAGTAAGTCCAATCAGGCGTAATTTAAGCATATCAGTCGTTATTTTCATAAAAAGTGGAACGATAGTAGTGGTATCAGTGTCGCTACGCAAAGGATTCATCATCAATCGGAATCATCTGTGTCATGATTTCCACCGCTTTAAACTTTTACGCCCGTCAAATTGCTCATTGCGTGGCAATTTGGCGCAAAATACTATGTACTGACAAACAAATGGCGAGGAAGTTCGCCTTCATCGACGCGTCTGTGACGCACGCAAAAGTACAAGGCTATGGCACAAGAGATCGAATTAAAGTTTATCGTCGAAAAAGACAGCGCTGACGCGCTCCGCCAGCATCTGAATACGCTGTCCGGCGAGCACCATGAACCCGTACAGCTGCTCAACATCTATTACGAAACGCCGGACAACTGGCTGCGCAACCACGATATGGGCCTGCGCATCCGGGGTGCGAACGGGCGCTACGAGATGACGATGAAAATCGCCGGTCGCGTGGTGGGCGGTTTGCACCAGCGTCCGGAATACAATATCGACATCAGTAAGCCAGAACTTGAGCTGGATCGTTTTCCGGCGGAAGTGTGGCCGGAAGGGACGCTGCCCGCAACGCTGTCGGCAGAGGCGCAACCGCTGTTCAGCACCGATTTCTGGCGCGAAAAATGGCTGGTGTCGGAAGGCAAGAGCCGCATTGAGATCGCGTTTGATCGGGGTGAAATTAAGGCGGGTGAAGAGCAGGAGCCGATCTGCGAATTGGAACTCGAACTGCTGGAAGGCGAGGCGAGTGATGTGCTGAAGCTGGCGCACAAGCTGGTGAACCAGCCTGGCCTGCGTCAGGGCAGCCTGAGTAAAGCGGCACGCGGCTATCACCTGGCCGCCGGGAATGCGCCGCGCGTGCTGCGAGAAACCCCGATTCTGCGCGTTGTGCCGAAAGCCTCCGTTGAGCAGGGCATGGAAGCGGCGCTGGAGCTGGCGCTCTCTCAGTGGCAGTACCACGAGGAGCTGTGGGCGCGTAACGTGAAAAATGCCAAAAAACAGGTGCTGGCCGCTATGGGGCTGGTGCGTCATACCCTGACGCTCTTTGGCGGCATTGTACCGCGTAAAGCCAGCACTCACTTACGTGATTTGCTCACTCAAACCGAAACGCTGATGCTTTCCGACGTGTCGGCACAAACGGCGATCTACAGCCCGCAAAACGCCGGCGCGAAACTGGCGCTGACCGAGTTTCTGGTGACGCGCGGCTGGCGCACGTTCCTCGATGCGAAAGGGCAGACCAAAATCGCGGAAAACTTCAAACGTTTTGCGGATATCCACCTCTCCCGTCACGCGGCCGAGCTGAGAACCACCTTTGCGCATCCGCTGGGCGACCAGTATGGCGATCAGCTTCCCCGCCTGGCGCGTAACATCGACAGCATGTTGCTGCTGTCAGGTGCGTATGAGGGCGTGAAGGCGCAGGCCTGGCTGGAGAACTGGCAGGGGCTGAAGCATGCCATCGAGACCCGTCAGCAGATCGAAATCGAGCATTTCCGCAACGAGGCCATTTCGCAGGATCCGTACTGGCTGCACAGCGGAAAACGTTAATTCTGGCAAGGAACCCCTGATATGCCGCTTTCTTCGCAGTTACAGCAGCACTGGCAGACCGTTTGCGAACGCCTGCCTGAGTCGTTACCCGCGTCATCGTTAAGCGAGCAGGCGAAAAGCGTGCTCACGTTCAGTGATTTTGTGCAGGAGAGCGTCAGCGCCAACCCGGACTGGCTGGCAGAGCTGGAAAGCGCGCCGCCGCAGGCTGACGAGTGGCGGCATTATGCTGGCTGGCTGCAAACCGCGCTGGAAGAGGTGGCAGACGAAGCCACGCTGATGCGCGTACTGCGTCAGTTCCGCCGCCGGGTGATGGTACGCATTGCCTGGGCGCAGGCGCTGGAGCTGGTGAGCGAAGAGAGTACCTTGCAGCAGTTGAGCGAGCTGGCGCAGACGTTGATTGTCGCCGCGCGGGACTGGCTCTACGCCGCCTGCTGTAAAGAGTGGGGCACGCCGTGCAGCGAAGCCGGGGTTCCGCAACCGCTGTTGATTCTGGGGATGGGCAAGCTGGGCGGCTGCGAGCTTAATTTCTCCTCAGACATCGACCTGATTTTTGCCTGGCCGGAGAACGGCTCCACGCGCGGCGGTCGTCGCGAGCTGGACAACGCCCAGTTCTTTACTCGCCTGGGGCAGCGGCTGATTAAGGCACTGGATCAGCCCACCCAGGATGGTTTTGTCTACCGCGTGGATATGCGTTTGCGTCCGTTTGGCGACAGCGGTCCGCTGGTGCTGAGCTTTGCCGCGCTGGAAGATTATTACCAGGAGCAGGGTCGCGACTGGGAGCGTTACGCGATGGTCAAAGCGCGGATCATGGGTGACAGCGACGATGCCTGGGCCAACGAGCTGCGCGCCATGCTGCGCCCGTTTGTGTTCCGCCGCTACATCGACTTTAGCGTGATCCAGTCCCTGCGAAATATGAAAGGGATGATTGCCCGCGAGGTGCGTCGCCGTGGCCTGAAGGACAACATCAAGCTCGGCGCGGGCGGTATTCGTGAGATCGAATTTATCGTCCAGGTCTTCCAGCTGATACGCGGCGGGCGTGAACCTTCTCTGCAATCCCGCTCGCTGCTGCCGACGCTGAGCGCTATCGAGCAGCTGCATCTGCTGCCGGAAGGCGATGCGCAAACGCTGCGTGACTCTTATCTCTTCCTGCGTCGTCTGGAAAATTTGCTGCAAAGTATCAACGACGAACAGACCCAGACGTTACCGGGCGACGAGCTGAACCGGGCGCGTCTGGCCTGGGGGATGCGGGTGGATGACTGGGCGGCGCTGACGCAACGGCTGGAAGCGCATATGGCGGGCGTGCGCCGCATCTTTAACGATCTGATCGGCGACGACGAAAGCGAATCGCAGGACGATGCGCTCTCCGAGCACTGGCGCGAGCTGTGGCAGGACGCGCTCCAGGAAGATGACACCACGCCGGTGCTGGCGCACTTAAGCGACGATGCCCGCCATCGCGTGGTGGCGCTGATTGCCGATTTCCGCTTCGAACTGAACAAACGCGCCATTGGCCCACGCGGTCGTCAGGTGCTGGATCATCTGATGCCGCATCTGCTGAGCGATGTCTGCTCCCGCGAGGATGCGCCGGTGCCGCTGTCGCGCATGATGCCGCTGCTGAGCGGGATCGTCACGCGTACCACTTACCTTGAACTGTTAAGCGAGTTTCCCGGCGCGCTGAAGCACCTGATTTCTCTCTGCGCCGCCTCGCCGATGGTGGCGAACAAGCTGGCGCGTTATCCGCTGCTGCTGGACGAACTGCTCGACCCGAATACGCTGTATCAGCCGACGGCGACGGACGCCTACCGCGACGAGCTGCGTCAGTATCTGCTGCGCGTACCGGAAGAGGACGAAGAGCAACAGCTTGAGGCGCTGCGTCAGTTTAAGCAGGCGCAGATGCTGCGCGTGGCGGCGGCAGATATCGCCGGCACCCTGCCGGTAATGAAAGTGAGCGATCACTTAACGTGGCTGGCGGAAGCGATCATCGACGCGGTTGTCCATCAGGCGTGGGTGCAGATGGTGGCCCGCTACGGGCAGCCGAAACACCTTGCAGAGCGCGAAGGCCGCGGTTTTGCGGTGGTGGGTTACGGCAAGCTGGGCGGCTGGGAGCTGGGCTACAGCTCCGATCTGGATCTGATTTTCCTCCACGACTGTCCGGCAGACGTCATGACCGACGGCGAACGTGAGATTGACGGGCGGCAGTTCTACCTGCGTCTGGCCCAGCGCATTATGCACCTGTTCAGCACCCGCACCTCATCCGGCATTCTGTATGAAGTGGATGCGCGTCTGCGCCCGTCCGGCGCGGCAGGCATGCTGGTCACCTCGACGGAGGCTTTCGCCGACTATCAGAAGAACGAAGCCTGGACGTGGGAGCATCAGGCGCTGGTACGCGCCCGCGTGGTATACGGCGATCCGCAGCTCAAAACGCAGTTCGATGCGATCCGCAAGGCGGTCATGACGACCCCGCGCGAGGGCAGTACGTTGCAAACCGAAGTGCGGGAAATGCGGGAGAAGATGCGCGCGCACCTTGGCAACAAACATCGCGATCGCTTTGATATCAAAGCCGATGAAGGCGGCATTACCGATATCGAGTTTATCACTCAGTACCTGGTGCTGCTGCACGCGCACGATAAGCCGAAGTTGACCCGCTGGTCGGATAACGTGCGCATACTGGAACTGCTGGCGCAGAACGACATTATGGATGAGCAGGAGGCGCAGGCATTAACCCGCGCCTACACCACGCTGCGTGATGAGTTGCACCATCTGGCCTTACAGGAACAGCCGGGCCATGTGGCGCTGGACTGTTTCACCGATGAACGCGCGCAGGTGACCACAAGCTGGCAGAAGTGGCTGGTGGAACCGTGCGTAACAAAACAAGTGTGATATTATCGCGCGCAAATTGTGAACCTTTCTGGAGTCAGGAATGAAAGTAACACTGCCAGAGTTTGAACGTGCTGGAGTTATGGTTGTCGGTGATGTGATGCTGGATCGCTACTGGTATGGGCCGACCAGCCGTATCTCTCCGGAAGCGCCGGTGCCGGTAGTTAAGGTCGACACCATTGAAGAGCGTCCAGGCGGCGCGGCAAACGTGGCGATGAACATAGCCTCGCTGGGCGCGCATTCGCGTCTGGTGGGCCTGACCGGCATTGACGATGCGGCGCGTGCCCTGAGTCAGTCGCTGGCGGACGTGAACGTGAAGTGCGACTTCGTTTCTGTTCCGACCCACCCAACCATCACCAAGCTTCGCGTCCTGTCGCGTAATCAGCAGCTGATCCGCCTCGATTTCGAAGAAGGATTCGAAGGCGTTGATCCTGAGCCGCTACACGAGCGTATTAGCCAGGCGCTGGGTAATATCGGCGCGCTGGTGCTGTCTGATTATGCCAAAGGCGCGCTGGCGAGCGTGCAGACCATGATCCAGCTGGCGCGTAAAGCCAGCGTACCGGTGCTGATCGATCCGAAAGGCACCGATTTCGAGCGCTATCGCGGCGCAACCCTGCTGACGCCAAACCTCTCTGAGTTCGAAGCGGTGGCGGGCAAGTGCAAAACTGAAGAAGAGCTGGTTGAGCGCGGCATGAAAATCATCGCTGATTTCGAGCTGTCTGCGCTGCTGGTGACCCGTTCCGAGCAGGGCATGACGCTGCTGCAACCGGGCAAGGCGCCGCTGCATATGCCAACCCAGGCGCAGGAAGTGTACGACGTGACCGGTGCCGGTGATACGGTGATTGGCGTGCTGGCGGCGACGCTGGCGGCGGGTAACTCCCTGGAAGAAGCGTGCTACTTCGCGAACGCCGCGGCGGGCGTGGTCGTTGGTAAACTCGGGACCTCCACCGTTTCGCCAATCGAGCTGGAAAACGCGGTGCGTGGGCGCGCGGATACCGGCTTTGGCGTCATGACCGAAGAGGAGCTGAAAGTGGCCGTTGCTGCTGCGCGCAAACGCGGTGAAAAAGTAGTGATGACTAACGGCGTGTTCGACATCCTGCATGCGGGTCATGTCTCGTATCTGGCGAATGCGCGTAAGCTGGGCGATCGCCTGATTGTGGCGGTCAACAGCGATGCCTCAACCAAACGTCTGAAGGGTGAAACGCGTCCGGTGAACCCGCTGGAGCAGCGCATGATCGTGCTCGGCGCGCTGGAAGCGGTGGACTGGGTGGTCTCATTTGAAGAAGACACCCCGCAGCGCCTGATTGCCGGAATTCTGCCTGACCTGCTGGTGAAGGGCGGTGATTACAAACCAGAGCAAATCGCAGGTAGCGAAGAGGTCTGGGCAAATGGCGGTGAAGTGATGGTGCTCAACTTTGAGGACGGGTGTTCAACCACCAACATCATTAAGAAGATCCAGAAAGACAGTCAGTAAAAAACGGGCCAGTTGGCCCGTTCGTTTTTCACCCTCTCCCTGTGGGAGAGGGCTGGGGTGAGGGCATCAGGCCGCACTTATGCCTGGTCATCCACCGGTGGAATAGCTGGCGCTGGCTTCACTTCTTCCGGCGCATTGCGGCTCTCCAGCTCGCTCAGACGCTGTTCCAGCAGCGCCAGCTTCTCGCGGGTGCGCAGCAGCACCTGAGTCTGCACATCAAACTCTTCGCGGCTGACTAAATCAAGGCGAACCAACTGTGCCTGCAACGTCTGGCGGATTTTCTTCTCAACGTCATCACCAAACTCACGAATACCTTTCGGCATGGACTCATGAACCTGACGCGCGATCTGCTCAATTTTCTTTGGGTCAATCATTGTCGTTTCCCTTGATGAAAAGGTGTTAGTGCCTATTGTAGCGCGTCATGCCGTGGGTTAAACAAAATTGTTTGAAGCTTATGCATTGCCCAGGGTAATCAATAGCGTTATAGTTATCTCGCTTATTCTCAGGGCGGGGCGAAATTCCCCACCGGCGGTAAATCAGCTTAACGCTGAAAGCCCGCGAGCGCTTTGGGTGAATTCTCAAAGGTCAGCAGATCCGGTGTAATTCCGGGGCCGACGGTTAGAGTCCGGATGGGAGAGAGTAACGATCCAGTCGGGCATGGCCCGCTCACGTTATTTTTTTGCCGCTAGTACGGCGCTCCTAAGACTGCCCTGATTCTGGTAACCATAAAGTTAATGAGGTTTTTTTACCATGAATCAGACGCTACTTTCCTCTTTTGGCACTTCAACTCAACGTGTTGAACATGCACTGGATGCACTGCGCGAAGGCCGCGGTGTGATGGTGCTTGACGATGAAAACCGTGAAAACGAAGGCGACATGATTTTTGCCGCCGAGAACATGACCGTTGAGCAGATGGCGCTGACCATCCGTCACGGTAGCGGCATCGTATGCCTGTGCATCACCGAAGACCGTCGCAAGCAGCTTGATCTGCCGATGATGGTTGAAAACAACACCAGCGCCTTTGGTACCGGCTTCACCGTGACCATTGAAGCAGCGCATGGCGTAACCACCGGTGTGTCGGCGGCTGACCGCCTGACTACCGTGCGTGCAGCGATTGCTGATGGTGCGAAACCATCCGATCTGCACCGCCCTGGTCACGTCTTCCCGCTGCGCGCGCAGCCGGGCGGCGTGCTGACCCGTGGTGGTCATACCGAAGCGACCATCGATCTGGTGACGCTGGCTGGCTTCAAACCCGCAGGCGTGCTGTGCGAACTGACCAACGATGATGGCACCATGGCGCGCGCGCCGGAGTGCATCACCTTTGCGCGACTGCACAATATGCCAGTGGTGACGATTGAAGATCTGGTTGAGTACCGCCGGGCGCACGAGCGCAAAGCCAGCTGAACATGCTGATGTGAAAAAGCCGGGTAAACCCGGCTTTTTTGTTTCTAGTGGTAGTTAATTTTGAACAATACTACGGTTTCGAACGGCCCGGACTGAATCGCTTTCCCTTCTTCCCGTGAAAGTTCAGCCGTGTAGTTTTGCTCAACATTCATAGTATCGCCTGTAAAATCGGCGTACTCCTTATACTGGTTGAAGGTGTGAGGCTCCGTTCCGTTAAGAATACGCAGCTTTAACCCATTCCCTATCAGTACCGCGGTGTCGTCTGCGCTAAGCGTTTCGGTTGTGTAAAACGACGAGTCCATCTTAAATCCGTCCGAGCACTGGGCATCCTGCACTTTGGTGGTTCGTATTGAAAACGTGCGCATACGCGTCTGCTGATTCACAATGTCGCGCGCGCTGAAGGCGCCGAAGTCGATCTCCTGATTTTCAGGGAAAATGCTAAACGTCGCTCCACAATCAAGCACCGTAATGTTTTGCAGTCCGTTGATGTGATACTTGAGGTTCTTCGCGTCGGCCATCTGATTAACGCCACCCTTACCGTCAAACTGCACAACGATGTAATCGCTGAGCGAACTGACATAACCATGTGGCGGCATAGTCTTAATTCTCACGAAAAGTCGTAATCGGGTGACGAACGTGCGTGAAATATGGATATCATCCGGATTGCCGGAGCAGATGCGATCCTCCCAACCCATCTGGCGGATTTGATCCGAGGTGTAAATGGTGATGTTATTGTTGTCCAGGCACTGGCGGGTATCCACGCCGTTGGGCTGGCCTGTAGCATCGTAATCTATGCCTTCATAGGTTACGCCCAGTTCATAATAGGGATCGGTTGCGGCAGGATAAGGGGTCACCCATGCAAAGACATCTTCCGGCTCAAAACTGCTCGTGACGTTGTTGTCACACGTCACCGGAATTCTAATGTCGTCAGACTCCCATATTTTTTGGCCAACCTGAGCGTTGCTGGGGATCGCAAAAGGGGTGATCGTTTTTGTCTCCTCGACGGGGCCGCCAGATCCACCCAGATAGCAGTTAAGCGCCAGCGCGTCTTTCAAAGGCAGCGCTGAAAGCAGCAGTGTAAACAGCAAACTAGCGAGCTTTTGCATCTTTATCGATTTTCCGTTCGGTAAGTTTACATTGCGCCATTCCGGTGCACTGCACGTCGACTTTTTTTAGGGCGCCGTAATCGTCGATATAGCCGATGCTGTAATAACTACCGTGGTAATTACCGGTAGAGGCGGTTGCCGTGGCGAAAGGCGCAATCATCAGACTGTCAAAACCCGGCAGCATGGTTTTGGCATTTTTGCTCAGCCACGCCAGCGTGATGTAATACGGCGTAGGGTTGTGGACCGTGAGCCCTTTCGCGTTGGCGGTAATTTCCATTCGCATTTCAGCCAGTTCGCCGGATTTTTTGCTAATCGCTTCCGGACGCCAGAACAGCTTAATTCGGCTTTGCATGGCAACCTGCATCACGCTGCGCTCCTCGCTGGCGCTGATGCTTTTTGGCGGTACTTCACGCAGGTTGAAATAAAACAGCGATTCCCTGTCTTTTGGCAACTGGCGGGTGGCGGCTTGTTTAACAATTCTTACCTGCGACGAGGTGCCCGCTTCGATACGTTGAATGGGGGGAAGAGCCATAAAGTGCGTATCTTCTTTTTGCCCCTTTTCGTCTTCAATCCAGGAGAGCGCCAGATAAGGTAAAGCCTTGCTCTGGTTGTCCACTTTCAGGCTGCTGGCCTTGTCGCTTTCTGGAAAAACAATGCGCGTGCGGTCCAGATTAATGGCCGCATGGGTGGTAAATGCTGTGCTGATTAGCATCAGGCACAGGCTTTTAATCGGCGTTAATTTCATGATGATTTCTTACTGACACGGCAGTATCAACTGCATACTGTTTTCTAAGTGAGAAGGTAACGAGAAGCGACACTGTTGGTTGTCGCCCCATGTCACGCGAAACTGCTGTTCTGGCTCAACGGCGCCGAGCCAGACGTGGCCTTCATCGGCCACCATCCCAACCTGCAAATCGTTTGCTTCCAGGCGAACAATCGCCCCGAGCGGTGGCGTTCCTGATGACATCCGCAGAACACCTGCCACGTCCCGACCTGCACGCGTGGCAATCTGACGAAAACCAATGGCCCCCTCAGTCCAGGTTGAGGTCACGACGCGGTTGTCCACGTCCACGCCATCCGGAAGGTTGTTCATATTGATCTGCACGCTGGAGGGGGAATAGCTGGAGAATGACGGTAAAACGCCGATGCCAAAATGGTTGGTCTCATCTCGCGACATGTTCAGCGGGATATTGCCTACCCCGTCGGTGCTGACCATTACGCGGGGTTCATTACCGTAGCTGCGCCGGTGCAGCGCGGCGCCTTTCACCGTTGAGGTGAAGGAACCGCTCCAGCTTGCGCTGAGGGAGTTATATTCGTCAGCTTTATAGCTGCCGGAGAGATTAAGATCGCCGTACGCAGAATAATGCTGATAATTCCCGCTGAACTGCGCCCCGGAGTCTGGCTTCCCGCTCTCCGCGCCCGCGGAAACGCCCCAGGTGTTATTGCGATCCGACGTGTCGTACCACGACACGTTATGGCTCAGCGTGTCGCGGTTACGCAGGTCATAGTTAAGTCTATGATCGGGATCGAGCGGTACGCTGAGCGAGAGATAGAACTGAGTATCGTCACTTTCGTCTTTCTCATCGTAATGCGTTTTACTCCAGGACAGGGTTACGCCAAGGTTCTTCCAGCGGCCCATATCAAAGTTGTAGCCCGCCGTGATACTGCCGGTCGTGGAGGGTGAATCATTCCACCATGTCTGACGCAGCATATTGACGTACAGGTTCAGGGATAACGCCGAAATGTACTGGCTTGCCGTCACGCTCAGGGTTTGTTTTTCCGACTGGCGGTCACCGTCGTCATAATCAAGGTAGCGGGCGTAGCTCAAAAACTGTGGATCTGAGTAGCGGTAGCTGGCGAGCGTAAGCTGACTGCCGGTGGTATCGAAACGCTTGCTGTAGTTAATGCGATAGCTGTAACCCGTCTGGCTGCGCTGGTGTGGCAGCTGGCTGGTGGCCTGCGTGACGTCAAAAGAGAGCGCCCCCAGCCAGGCCATATTCTGGCCGATCCCGGCAGCGAGGGAACGATAGCGGTCGCCATCGGCCAGCGTACCGCCATACAGGGAGGTGTGCGACAGCATGCCCCAGGAAAATTCGCCGCTCATGAAGGCGTTATCTTCAACGTCATGGGAGGCGCCCTGGCGCGCTTTACCCGCCGCGAGCTTGTAGCGCACCTGACCCTTGCGCGTTAAAAATGGTACGGATTCGGCCGAGACCTGGAAGGTGCTGACGCGTCCATCCTCTTCCGTGACTTTGACGTCCAGCGTGCCCTGAACCGACTGGTTAAGATCCTGAATAACAAAAGGACCTGGCGGCACTTTACTCTGGTAAATCACGCGATCGGCAAGGCTTACGGTTACCGTGGCGTTGGTTTGCGCTATCCCGGTAATCTGCGGGGCATAGCCGCGCAGCGACCATGGCAGCATACGTTCATCGCTGATTAGCGATGCGCCGGTGTAGGTAAAGGCGTCAAAAATTGCGGACTGGAAATCCGTTTCACCCAACGTCAGTTTCCCACCGATCGAGGGCAGAGGGCGGAACATATACACGCGTGAAAAACGTCCATTATGCTCCGAGCCTGCGTCAGTATGGCTTTGCGTGTACTGGTAATCGCTGCGTAGCCGCCACGCGCCCATGTTCGCACCGGCGGTGCCATAGGTATTGGCGTTGTCATTGTTGCTGCCGCTATTGGGCTGATAATGGCTGGCAAAAAGATTGTAATCCAGCAGTACGCCCGGCACGCCGATGTCCCAGGTGGATGGCGGCATCCAGTCAACCGCACGGTATTGCAGCCACGCCTGGGGGATGGTCACTTTCAGGGTCTGGCTGCCTTGCTCAAAAGTAAATTTGATGTCTGGTCTGGCGGCGAAATCAACGCATCCCTCTTTCTCCGGCAAAGCGTGACGAACGTCATCCTGCAACGCAAAGGTATCGACCAGCTCGGGGGGAATACAGACCTGAACGGCGTTATTTATTTCTCGCCAGCGAAGCTGCCAGCCATTTGCCAGCGGAATATCATTGACGGCAACCGTAACGAAATAGCTTCCCGGCGTAACCGATATTTGATCTTTAAACAGTGATAAATCGACGCTGCCGCGCTGATCTTTATCGATGGCGTTTATATTAAACTCGGTGGCAGAGGCAACTTTCGTCATTAACAGGGACGCAATGATGATTATCCATTGTAATTTGTATGTCATCATCCTGTTACTCGAGTAAATAGAGAGTGCCGACCAGTATGAATTACCAGTCGGCTGGTGCCGTGACGTAACAGAATTATTTGTACATCAGGACGTAGTTAGCCGTGGCTTCAACCTGGCCTGCCGTCGCAGTTTTACCTGTAGGGACTTCCATAACCGCTTTGAAATGCAGCGTCTGGGTGGTTGAACCCGCCAGCAACTCAACCTCGTTGGCCTCTCCCAGCGTGATAGCAGACTCCGCGTTATCCAGCAGACGCACCCCCACGTTCTGCGCACCGCTTGCATAGGTGTTGCTCATCAGGCTGGTATCCGCCGCGTCTGTCGCTGCGCTGGTAAAGGTCACATCCACTTTGGTAATTGGCGTGTCGGTCTCGTCTGCCGGATCGTCAAGCTGGCAGTTCTCCAGATTGATATCGACCGGAACCGGGGTAGATTTTTTGTTGGCGTTGATAACGGCCGTGGTCACTTCACCCAGATCGACTTCTTTATCAACGCTGTCTGGTGCGATACTGCACGGTGCGTCAATAACAATACCTTTGAATTTGATTTTTCCTGAGCCTTGATCATCTGCAAAAGCAGCACCCGATACAATGACTGCCATAGCCGTCGCTAACAGTAGTTTTTTACCCATATACATGAAAATATCCTTTTTCAGAGTGATTCATAATGTGAATATTAATTTCAGAATACTCGCGAAGTATACGAATTGGGGTGGGGAGACGCGATTAACATGACTTAAATATATTTTTAGATGGTTTTAATTAATATTTGCAGGCTATTTTAAGAGGCGTGGTTTTTCAGGGTTTTAACAGGTTTATATTTGCGGTTTATTATAGGTGAAATATATAGGATTGTTTTTTTGAATAATATAAAGCCTCCGTATAAAACGGAGGCATAAATTCTTAGCCAATACCGGCCGTTTGCAGCAGTACCAGACTCATCCCCATCACTGACATTCCACACAGTACGCCGTAGCTGGGGTTATTGTTGGGATCGATCTCTTTCGCCAGCGGCATCAGCTCATCGACAGAGAGCGCGACCATAATCCCGGCCACGGCAGCCATAATCGCAGCCATCACAATCGGGGAGACGAGGCTACCGAGGATCAGCCACGCCAGCACGCCGCCGAGAATTTCAGCCATCCCGGAGATACCCGCCCAAAAGACAGCCGCACGTTTTGAACCCGTGGCGGCATAAACGGGCCCGGCAACGGCAAGTCCTTCAGGAATATTGTGCAAAGCCACGGCCAGCGCCACACCAAAACCCATTTCCAGGTTGCTGCTGGCCGTGACATAGGTGGCGATACCTTCCGGAAAGTTATGCAGGCTGATACCCAGCGTCAGCAGAATGGCCGTGCGTTTGATATTGCCCGGGATGGGGGTAACGCTTTTTTGCATTAAATCCTGCGGGTGCGCGTGAGGAAGAATACGGTCGAGCGCAAAATAACCCAGCAGTCCAATGATAAACATGCCATAGCCCAGAACAGGCGACATACCTTCGGTGTGAAGCGCGGCGGGCAGCATCTCCATCAGCGAGATAAGCAGCATGATCCCGGCGGCGAAACCCAGCGAGAAGGCCAGAAGGCGATTAGAGGGTTTTTGCCCGAGTACCCCGAGGAACGCACCGATAAAGGTTGCGGCGCCCGCGAGTAAGGTCAAAATCAACGGTACTGACATGCATTCTCCTTAAGCGATATCTGACATTCAAATTTCCTGATGATGATCTTCACGGTTATCTGCGTTCATCTTCACCTGAATGCGCGTAATGTAGGCCCATCACATTGACACCTTCTCTAAGGATATCACCATGTCTTCTTCTCGTATGCCAGCACTGTTTTTAGGCCATGGCAGCCCAATGAACGTCCTGGAAGATAACGTCTATACCCGTGCCTGGCGTCAGCTGGGTGAGACGTTACCGCGTCCGAAGGCAATTGTGGTGGTCTCTGCGCACTGGTTTACCCGGGGTACCGGTGTGACGGCTATGGAAGCGCCAAAAACGATTCATGATTTTGGCGGCTTTCCGCAGGCGCTGTATGACACGCATTATCCTGCTCCGGGCTCCCCCGAGCTGGCGCAGCGGCTCGTTGATCTGCTCGCCCCTGTTCCGGTTGCGCTGGACAAAGAAGCCTGGGGCTTTGACCACGGCTCATGGGGGGTGTTGATCAAAATGTATCCGGATGCCGATATCCCGATGGTGCAACTGAGTATCGACAGCACCAAACCGGCAGCCTGGCACATGGAGATGGGGCGTAAGCTGGCTTCGCTTCGTGATGAGGGCATCATGCTGATTGCCAGTGGCAACGTGGTACACAATCTGCGGACGGTACGCTGGCACGGTGAAAATACGCCGTACCCCTGGGCAACAGCCTTTAATGACTATGTAAAAGACAACCTGCCCTGGCAAGGGCCGGCCGAACGACACCCTTTGGTGAACTATCTGGATCATGACGGCGGTTCGCTCTCTAACCCGACGCCGGAACACTTCTTGCCATTGCTGTATGTATTAGGCGCGTGGGATGGTCAGGAGGTTATTACAATCCCGGTCGACGGTATTGAGATGGGGAGCTTGAGTATGCTGTCGGTGCAGGTGGGGTAAAACATGTCGGGTGGCGGCTTCGCCTTACCCGACCTACATATTGAGCGTAGGCCCGGTAAGCGTAGCGCCACCGGGCAAGTCTTACTCGACGAAAATATGCGGGTAGAAACGCGACAGATCCTGCGTAATCAGCGCGCGATCTTCGCGAATGCCAATCCCGGCAGGCTGATCGTTAATAAGCCAGCTGCCGATCAACGTATAGCTGTCGCCAAACTTCGGCAGTTGATAAAACGCCTGGACGATCATCCCTTCTTCACCGTACGGCCCTTCAACCGCTTCCAGCGTTTTACCGTTTTCGATAATCGAGACGTTTGCCCCTTCACGGGAGAAAATTGGCTTAACGACGTATTTCTCCATCGGTGGGAAATCATCTTCAGCAAAGTAAGCAGGCAGCAGGTTCGGGTGATTCGGGAACATCTCCCACAGCATCGGCAGCAGGGCTTTATTGGAGATAATGCTCTTCCAGGCCGGTTCCAGCCAGCGCACGCCGGCGTCTTCCAGTTTGGTAGAGAACATTTCCCGCAGCATGTATTCCCACGGATAGAGCTTGAACAGGTTGCTGATGACCTGATCCTGCATGTCCGTAAACTGACCTTTTTCACCTAAACCGATATCTTCGATATAGAGGAATTCCGTCGCCACTTCCGCTTCGGCTGCGCAGTCCTGCAAATACTGAACCGTACCGCGATCTTCTTCGGTATCGCGGCAGCAGGCGAGGTGCAACAGGTTGAAACCGTGCTGTTCACGCAGTTCGACGAAACGCTCAATCAGCTTTTCCTGAAGGCTGTTGAACTGGTCGCTGCCTTCGGGCAAGTTTCCGGCATTCGCCTGATCTTCCAGCCAGATCCACTGGAAGAACGCGGCTTCGTACAGAGAGGTTGGTGTATCCGCGTTGTTTTCTAAAAGCTTCGGTTCACCCACGCCATCCCATGCCAGATCGAGGCGAGAGTAGAGCGAAGGCTGGTTCGTTTTCCAGGACTGACGAACAAAACTCCAGGTGTGCTTCGGAATGCGGAATTTGGTCATCAGCTCATCGCTGTCGATGACTTTTTCTACTACCTTCAGGCACATCTGGTGCAGCTCTGCGGTTACCTCTTCAAGCTTTTCGACCTGAGCGAGCGTGAGCTTATAGTAAGCATCTTCACACCAGTACGGCTCGCCGTACATGGTGTGAAAGTTGAAACCGTATTCGGTGGCTTTTTCGCGCCAGTCCGGGCGCTCAACAATACTGACTCGTTCCATGATCAGCCGCCCATTGAGCGAGTTGAGGAGCCGGTCGCACTACGCTGCATGGTGGTTTGTTTGGCAACAGACTCACCAAAGCCGCCACGGGTAATGGTGCTGGTGGTGGCTGGTTTCGGCGCCATTGCGGTTTTCGGTACGGTCATCGTACGGCCTGGCGTTGCAGCACCGTAACCCTTGCCGGTGGCATCGGTGTATTTACCGTAGGCCGGGCTGTTCGGGTTTTTGGAGCTAAACAGCGGCTGCTGCTGGTAGCCCGCACCGCCGCTCATCAAACGGCCCATCATATAACCCGCCATCAGCGGCATCCAGAAGCTGCCGCTGGACTGTGCCTGCGCCTGGTTTTCCGGTGCCATACCCGCCTGAGCAGGTGCCTGCTGGCACTGGCCTTCACCGAATTCGGCTACACAGTCTTCGCGAGAGGCATATTTCGGCGCGGTACGTTCCGCTTCTTTGAGGGCGTTGTTATAGGCCGTCGTACACTCAGCGGCTTTACCGGTTGCGCTCGCGCAGTCGTCGGCGTTTTGATACAGCGAAACCGTTTCGTCGTTTTGCTCACAGCCTGCCAGCATAAAGACGGCGGTGACCGCCAGCGCGACAGGTGTCAGGTGGCGTGCGTTCCAGCTTTTGCGGAACGACGCGTGATTCATCGTTTTTGTCCGTTTCATATTTGTCTTCCAGGACCCAGTGGTAATAACGCTCAGGATAGAGGATGAGTGGTTGAAAATGAAGCGAAGAGGGGCGAAATGCGGGGGATCTTTACGTTGGCTTACGTTCAGGTGTGATTTTGCGCCGGGTGGCGCTGTGCTTACCCGGCCTACGGTTAAGTAGGCCCGATAAGCTCAGCGCCATCGGGCAAGGCTTAATGACGGAACGGATTCGTACCGCTGCTGGCAGGTGCGGTGCTACGCGCTGCCGCTGGCTGCGCAAGCGGGGCGCTGCTGTTAGGGGTGAAATTATCAACGGCGGCATCCTGCTGTGGATTTTCCGGCGCGACGCTGTCAGGCGACGTAGGGACCGGTTTGCCCAGCGTGCTGTTCAGCATTTGCAGATCCTGCTCGTTCAGCGTACCCAGCGCCTGCTTGATGTTCAGCTGGTTAATCAGATACTGATAACGTGCGCTGGAGAGCTGCTGTTTCGCGTTATACAGCGTGGTCGTTGCGTCTAACACGTCCACGATGGTACGCGTACCTACGGAGTAACCCGCTTCGTTCGCATCCAGTGAGCTCTGGGCAGAGACGACGGCCTGTTTATAGGCGTTGATGCTGCTGATAGAGGCATTTACGTTGTTGTAGGAAGAACGCACGGTCTGCACCACGTTGCGGTGTGCGCTTTCCAGCTGCTCGCTGGCGCCCACAAAGTTGTACTGCGCCTGTTTCACCTGAGAGTTAACCATCCCGCCCTGGTACAGCGGCAGAGAGAAGCTGAGACCCACTTTGTTCTGGCCAACGTTGCTGTCGTCATAGGCCTGAGAGGTCGTTTTAGACCCGCTGTAGCTGGTGTCCGATACGCCGGTAGAGGCGCTCAGGCTCAGAGTTGGCAGGTGACCATCCTGTGCAAGACGGATCTGCTCGCGCGCCAGATCCTGGCTCAGGCGTGCCTGCAACAAGGTCAGGTTGCGGTTTTCCGCTTCTTTCAGCAGGGCGTTAACCGCCTGCGGTTTGTCCGTTTTGAAACTGTCCACGTTCAGAGAGGCCAGCTCAGGATAGTAGTTACCGGTGACCTGACGCAGTGCTTCCAGGGCGTTGTCGAGGTTGTTACGTGCGGTCACTTCGTTAGCCAGTACGGTATCGTACTGTGAACGGGCGTTCTGCACGTCAGTAATGGCGACCAGGCCCACGTTAAAACGCTGGGTGGTTTGATCTAACTGACGGTAAACCGCCTGTTTCTGCGCTTCGGTGTAGGAGAGGGCGTCAATCGCGCTCAGAACCTGGAAATAGGCGGTCGCGGTATTCAGGATCAGCGTCTGCTGATCGGTCTGATAGGTGACATCCTGAATGCCGGCGCTCTTTTCCTGCAAGCTCAGTTCACGCCATTTGGACATGTCGAACAGGGTTTGTGTAAGCTGTAAAGAGGCGCTGGTGGCATTCGAATCGATGCCATTGTTATCGCGAAAACCGTTAGTGTAGGTATAATCTGCACCTAAGCCTAACTGCGGCAGCAGTGGACTACGTGCTTCGTTAATCTTTTCAAACGCAGCATCACGATCGGCCGCTGATTTACGTAAATCAGGGTTGCCCAGACGTGCCTGCTGGTAGACCTGTAACAGGTTTTCTGCCTGGCTCATTGCACTGAAGCCCGTCAGGCTCAGGCCGATAAGGATGGGGAGCAATTTCTTCATTTGCATTCCTTGTTGTGAAGCAGTATTAGCGCTGATCTAATTAAAAATAATTGCCGATTCTAACAGAATCATCCACACCAAAAGGTTGGCGTAACGTGCCATCTGGCGGTAATTTGCTCCAATCTACCATATAGCCATACAAACGGCAGCCAAACAGCCTTGAAATTCACAATTTCATCACCATTGCTACCAGGACTCGACCGATGCAAAAACCAGAAAACGTGCCTGTCACCTTCGCCAAAAACGATGTAGAAATTATTGCACGAGAAACGCTTTATAGCGGTTTTTTTTCAATGGAACTTTACCGTTTCAGGCATCGTCTGTTTAACGGTGAGATGAGCGGTGAAATCAAACGCGAAATTTTTGAGCGCGGGCATGCGGCTGTGTTGCTACCCTATGACCCAGTGCGTGATGAAGTGGTGCTGGTCGAACAGGTGCGTATTGCGGCTTATGATACCAGCGATACGCCGTGGTTGCTGGAGATGGTGGCCGGGATGATCGAAGAAGGTGAGTCGGTCGAAGACGTCGCTCGCCGTGAGGCGCTGGAAGAGGCGGGCCTGGCGATCGGCCGGACGAAACCGGTGTTGAGCTACCTGGCAAGCCCGGGTGGGACAACGGAACGTTCATCTATTATGGTGGGCGAAGTGGACGCCAAGACAGCGGAAGGGATCCACGGTCTGGCAGATGAAAACGAAGATATTCGGGTTCATGTGGTGAGTCGGGAGCAGGCTTACCAGTGGGTAGAAAAGGGGAAAATCGACAACGCAGCGTCTGTCATCGCCCTGCAATGGCTACAGCTGCATTATCAGACATTACGACACGAGTGGAAAAAATGAAGCGTTATACACCTGACTTCCCAGAAATGATGCGCCTGTGCGAAACCAATTTCGCCCAGCTGCGCCGCCTGCTGCCGCGAAACGACGCGCCCGGCGAAACGGTGAGCTATCAGGTGAGCAACGCGCAGTATCGGTTAACGATAACAGAATCAACGCGCTACACTACGCTGGTGGAGATTGAGCAAACGGCGCCGAGCATCAGCTACTGGAGCCTGCCGTCGATGACGGTACGTCTTTATCATGACGCGATGGTCGCTGAAGTGTGTTCAAGCCAGCAGATCTTTCGCTTTAAAGCGCGGTATGATTACCCGAATAAAAAGTTGCATCAACGCGACGAAAAGCATCAAATTAACCAGTTTTTAGCCGACTGGCTAAGATATTGTTTAGCACATGGAGCAATGGCGATTCCGGTTTGTTAGCGTCATAAACCTACCTAAGGACACCATTTGGAAAGCCTGTTGAACCTGACTGTTGCTGGTGGGGCGCCAGTCAGGATATTACAAATCACCGACACCCACCTTTTTGCCGAAAAGCATGAGACGCTTCTGGGCGTGAACACCTGGGAGAGTTATCAGGCTGTTCTTGACGCGATCCATGCTGAAAAGCGGCCATGCGATCTGATCGTCGCGACGGGCGATCTGGCGCAGGATCAATCCTCCGCAGCCTATCAGCATTTTGCTGAAGGGATTGCGAGCTTTAGCGTGCCTTGCGTCTGGCTACCGGGCAATCACGATTTTCAACCCGCTATGTACAGTTCGCTTCAGGATGCGGGGATTTCACCGGCAAAATGTGTCTTTGCGGGGGACCAGTGGCAAATTCTGCTCCTCGACAGTCAGGTGTTTGGCGTTCCGCACGGTGAGTTGAGCGACTATCAGCTTGACTGGCTGGAGACAAAACTGGCCGCCGAACCGAATCGCAATACGCTGCTGTTGCTGCATCATCACCCGCTGCCGGCGGGCTGTAGCTGGCTCGATCAGCACAGCTTACGCAACTCTGCGGCGCTGGACGGCGTACTGGCGAAATTTCCGCGCGTGAAAAATTTGCTGTGCGGGCACATTCACCAGGAGCAGGATCTCGACTGGAATGGTCGCCGCCTGCTCGCGACGCCCTCTACCTGCGTGCAGTTTAAGCCGCACTGCGCCAACTTTACGCTGGATACCATCGCACCGGGCTGGCGCTGGCTGGAGCTGCATGCCGATGGCTCGCTGACCACCGAAGTTTGCCGTCTGACCGGGGCTCAATTCCGCCCGGATACCGCTTCGGAAGGCTATTGATGTCGACGCTTCTCTATCTGCATGGGTTTAACAGCTCACCACGATCGGCGAAAGCGACGCAGCTTCGCCAGTGGCTGAGCGCGAATCATCCCCACGTGGAGATGATTATTCCGCAGTTGCCCCCTTATCCGGCGGATGCGGCAGAGATGCTGGAATCGATCGTGCTTGAACACGGCGGCGAATCGTTTGGCGTTGTCGGGTCGTCGCTCGGCGGCTACTACGCCACCTGGCTGTCGCAGTGCTTTATGTTACCCGCTGTCGTCGTCAACCCGGCGGTCCGGCCATTTGAGCTGTTAAGGGACTTTCTTGGCGAAAACGAGAACCCCTACACCGGCCAACAATATGTGCTAGAGTCACGCCATATTTACGATCTCAAAGTTATGCAGGTCGACCCGCTTGAAGCGCCCGATCTTATCTGGCTGCTGCAACAGACGGGAGATGAAGTGCTGGATTACCGCCAGGCAGTGGCGTATTACGCATCCTGCCGCCAGACTGTAGAAGAGGGCGGTAACCATGCTTTCACGGGCTTTGAAGATCATTTCACCCAGATTGTCGATTTTCTTGGACTGCACAGCCACTGACAATCAATGCGAATTGCTAGCTTAAATCATGACGCAAACCTATAACGCTGATGCCATTGAGGTACTCACCGGGCTTGAGCCGGTTCGCCGCCGCCCGGGGATGTACACCGATACGACGCGCCCAAACCACCTGGGCCAGGAAGTAATTGATAACAGTGTGGACGAAGCGCTGGCAGGCCATGCCAGACGCGTGGACGTTATCCTGCACGCCGATCAGTCGCTGGAAGTTATCGACGACGGCCGCGGCATGCCGGTAGATATCCACCCGGAAGAGGGTGTTCCCGCCGTTGAGCTGATCCTCTGTCGTCTGCACGCGGGCGGTAAGTTCTCCAACAAAAACTACCAGTTCTCCGGCGGCTTGCACGGCGTGGGGATCTCCGTGGTTAACGCCCTGTCAAAGCGCGTGGAAGTGAACGTTCGTCGCGATGGCCAGGTGTATAACATCGCGTTTGAAAACGGCGAAAAAGTGCAGGATTTGCAGGTCGTCGGGACGTGCGGTAAACGCAACACCGGCACCAGCGTCCATTTCTGGCCTGACGAAAGCTTCTTCGACAGCCCACGCTTTTCCGTTTCTCGCCTGACGCACCTGCTGAAAGCCAAAGCGGTGCTGTGCCCGGGCGTGGAAATCACCTTTAAAGATCACGTAAACAACACCGAACAGAGCTGGCGCTACGAAAAGGGTCTGAACGACTACCTGTGCGAAGCGGTTAACGGCCTGCCGACCCTGCCGGAAAAACCGTTCGTCGGGAATTTCGAAGGTGACACCGAAGCGGTGGACTGGGCGCTGCTGTGGCTGCCGGAAGGCGGTGAGCTGCTGACGGAAAGCTACGTCAACCTGATCCCAACGCTGCTCGGCGGGACGCACGTCAACGGCCTGCGTCAGGGGCTGCTGGATGCGATGCGCGAGTTCTGCGAATACCGCAACATTCTGCCGCGCGGCGTGAAGCTTTCCGCAGAAGATATCTGGGACCGCTGCGCCTACGTGCTCTCCGTGAAGATGCAGGATCCGCAGTTTGCCGGTCAGACTAAAGAGCGCCTGTCGTCACGCCAGTGCGCGGCGTTCGTCTCCGGCGTGGTGAAAGATGCGTTTACCCTGTGGCTGAACCAGAACGTTCAGGCCGCAGAAATGCTGGCTGAAATGGCGATCTCCAGCGCCCAGCGTCGCCTGCGCGCGGCGAAGAAAGTGGTGCGTAAAAAGCTGACCAGCGGCCCCGCGCTGCCGGGCAAGCTGGCGGACTGTACCGCCCAGGATCTCAACCGCACCGAGCTGTTCCTGGTGGAAGGGGACTCGGCAGGCGGATCGGCCAAGCAGGCGCGCGATCGTGAATATCAGGCGATCATGCCGCTCAAGGGTAAGATCCTCAACACCTGGGAGGTCTCGTCTGATGAAGTGCTGGCCTCGCAGGAAGTACACGACATCTCCGTGGCGATCGGCATCGATCCGGACAGCGACGATCTGAGCCAGCTGCGCTACGGCAAGATCTGTATCCTCGCGGATGCGGACTCCGATGGTCTGCACATCGCCACGTTGCTCTGTGCGCTGTTCGTGAAGCACTTCCGCACGCTGGTGAAAAACGGTCACGTCCACGTGGCGCTGCCGCCGCTGTACCGTATCGATCTTGGCAAAGAAGTCTACTATGCGCTGACGGAAGAAGAGAAAGCGGGCGTGCTGGAGCAGCTCAAACGCAAGAAGGGCAAACCGAACGTTCAGCGCTTTAAAGGGCTGGGCGAGATGAACCCGATGCAGCTGCGTGAAACCACGCTGGATCCGAACACCCGCCGTCTGGTGCAGCTGACCATCAGCGATGAAGACGAACAGCAAACCAACGCCGTGATGGATATGCTGCTGGCCAAGAAACGTTCTGAAGACCGACGTAACTGGCTCCAGGAGAAAGGCGATATGGCGGATATTGAGGCCTGATGTCCCCTCACCCTAACCCTCTCCCACAGGGAGAGGGTTAGGATCGTAGGCCCGGTAAGCGTTAGCGCCACCGGGCTTTTTTACGTCAAAACTCCATCTTCACCGTAAACTGCACTTCACGCGGGTCGCCAATCTGGTTGCCCAAGTTGTTGGTCGCAATCGACGACGTGTAGTAGGTCTTATCGAACAGATTCTTCACGTTCACCTGTAGCGTCACCGGATATTGCAGCTTCATTTTGTACGCCGCAAATGCATCCGCCACGAAATAGCCCGGCAGATAATAATCCGCACCGTTAGTCGCTGAGCGGCGGCTTACGCCGTGCCCGCCGCCGCCAATTGTCAGCGTATTCCCGGCAAACGCATTGTGAATATCGTACGTCAGGAACAGGGAGCCGGTATGGCGCGGTACGTTCGGCAGCGGTTTGCCCGCGTAGTCCGGGTCTTCCAGCACCTTCGCATCGGTATAGCCGTAGCTGGCGATAATGTTGGTGTTCTCGGTCAGCGATCCGGCGAGATCCACTTCGACACCCTGCGAGCGCACGCGGCCCGCAGTTTTGGCGACGGTTTCATCACCGACGCTTTCGGTGTACAGCACGTTGCGCTTGTGGATATCAAACAGCGCGATGTTGGCGGTAATGCCGTCGAACAGGTCGAACTTAGCGCCTATTTCATACGCGTTAGACGTTTCCGGCGGCAGGTCGCCGATGTAGCTCGCAATGGACGACTGCGGCATAAACGTCTGGGAATAGTTGGCAAACAGGGAGACTGCCGGCGTGAGCTTGTATACCAGGCCCAGCTTCGGCGTCCACTGGTCGTCGCGGCTGTCGGTGTTGACGTTAAACGGACGGCCTTTGCCCGCGTACTGGGTGTAATACTGGTAGCGCAGTCCGGCAACGGCGATCCATTTATCGGTCAGGTACAGCGCGTCCTGCGCGTAGGCGGAGTAGCTCTCCTGCTTGATGGTTTGATCGCTGTCGGCTGCCGAGACGGTGGTGCACTTGCCGAGGCTGCCGTAGCTCGGGTTGTAAATATTGAAATCCTTAACGTTCTTACAACGGATCATGTCCGTGCGCAGCAGATCGTAATTTTCATACGACACGCCGGTCAGTATCTCATTGTAAAAGCCCGCGATGTCCACGTTCCCCTGCAAATCTGCCCGCGTTGTGTGCATACGCTGGGTCGAACCCTGGGTCGCATCCACGCGGCGGGTCAGGTTGCCGGTTTTTGAATCGTAGGCCATCACGCGAGCCTGGTTATCGCTGTACTTATCCTGGCTGTAGCTGTAGTCGAACTTCGCGGTCCACTGGCTGTTGAGCCGATACTCCGCGTTAAGCTGAGCGAGGTCGGACTGACCGTCGGTCACGTTAAATGGCTCATCAAAGCGGGTTTTGCGATCGACGTCGACGGCCTTTTTGGTGTTGAGATCGAAGATCGTTCCGCGATCGAACGGCGTTTTATAGTCGCGATGCGAATAGAGCACGGTCACGGTGGCATCATCGCCGAACCAGGTCAAAGACGGGGCGATAAAGGTGCTGCGTTCGGTGCCGAAATTACGCCAGTAATCCTCGTCCTGATACTCCCCCGTCAGGCGATAGGCCAGACGCGTACCTTCAATTGGACCGGTGACGTCAAACTGTCCGCTACCGCCGCCAAAGCTGGTTGATGTGGCAGAAATCGAGCCGCCGAAGGTTTTCTCCGGGCGTTTGGTCACCACGTTAATCAGGCCGCCGGGGTCGAGAATACCGTAAAGGGTCGAGGCAGGGCCTTTTAGCACCTCCACGCGCTCGGTTGCGGCATTGAAGCTGCGCGGCAGCACGGTGCGCAGGCCGTTGGTCATGATCGAGCCATCGCGGTTTGCGCCGAAGCCACGGCGCACGAAGGCATCCTGCGTGCCGCCCAGGGTGTTGGTCTGCACCACGTTGCTGACGTTATACAGCGCCTCGTCTAGCGTGGTCGCGTTTTGGTCTTCCAGCACTTTATCGCTGACGGTATTGACCACCTGCGGGATGTCTAGCATCGGCATGTTGGTCAGCGTGGCGGTGGAGGTGTTCAGGGGCTGATAGCCGCTGGTGGCGTCGGTGGAAGCGTAAGGATCGGCAGTGACGGTAAGCGTCTCACTGTCTTTTGCTGCTGCGTGCACCAGAGGCGCCATGAACAGGAGTGAAAAGAGCGCGCGCCCTTTTACCCCGGCGAATGAAGGTGTGAACTTAGCCATTACATCTGTTTTCCCAAAATATCCTGCGATGAAATGCTCGCGGAAGAATGTGTGAGTCATTGCCCTTACGGTCTGTCCGTTAGCCTCTATGGCATCGGACTTGTAATTGAGAATCATTCAAGCATGAGGGCATGTAGTAGTAAATGAAATAAATAAAAATTTCGCTACAGAGGTTTCTCTCTGACTAATACGCATCATTTTCTGGTTTAAGATATTGAGAATAATTAATAAAAATGAATTTTAGTTTGTGTGTTGATGCTCAATTATCCCTGGGGTTTACAGGGTGTATCTTCGCTTGACTACTACATGGAGCGGCGGCAAACTCACAAAAGAGAATGAGTTTTATTTTTATTTGTTGGTTTTTTTTCTTACGTTGGCGTTCACGTGGCTCACTACATCAAAAAGCCGGGACTGGTTCTTGAGAACCTCTCCGCGGGTTACCAGAAAAAAATCATCGTTGATGATATCTCCCTTGCGATCCCCCAGCAGAAAATGACTGTTCTGGTGGGCGCAAACGGCTGCGGAAAATCGACGCTGTTAAGTACCCTCGCACGGCTGCTTCAGCCGCTCGGCGGCAGCGCGGTGCTGGACGGCAAAGCCATCCACTCGCAACCAACCAAAGCGGTCGCCCGCCAGCTCGGGATCCTGCCGCAGTCTCCGCTGCTTCCAGAAGGGTTAACCGTATTTGAGCTGGTCTCGCGCGGACGTTTCCCCTGGCAGAACGTGATGCGCCAGTGGAGCGAGGAAGACGAGCGGGCCGTGGAAGAGGCGTTACGCCTGACCGGAACGGCAGAGTTTGCCCATCATCTGGTTGAAAGCCTGTCCGGCGGCCAGCGCCAGCGCTGCTGGATCGCTATGGTGCTGGCGCAGCAAACGCCCTATATCCTGCTGGATGAACCCACGACGTACCTCGATCTTCGCTACCAGGTGGAGATCCTCGAACTGCTGCACACGCTGACGCGCCGGCACGGGCGCACCGTGGTGGTGGTTCTGCACGATCTCAACTTCGCCGTGAATTACAGTGATTCGCTGGTCTTTTTACGTCAGGGAAAGGTCGAGGGGGTACTGCATGAGGGCGACGCCTGCACGCCGGAGCTAATCAAAGCGGTGTTTGACGTCGACGTGCATATGTCGGTTAACCCGCTGACCGGCAAGCCGTTCTTTATGCCGTTCCGTCAGGCTGACGACAAACCATGATGCGCACATCTGTGGCCTTTATTCTCTTTACGCTGCTGCTTCTGGCAGGCGCAATTGCGCATCTGAGCATCGGGGCGCGCGTTATCGCCCCCCGGACGGTAGTAGACGCATTTTTCCACTTCGACCCGCGCAATTTTGAGCATAGCGTGATCGTCAGGCTGCGCTTGATGCGGCTATGCGCCGCCCTGGTGACGGGCGCGGCGCTCGGCGTCGCGGGCGTGCTGCTGCAATCAGTGATCCGCAACCCGCTCGGCGAGCCGCATATCCTGGGGCTGAATGCAGGGGCGGCGCTGGCGGTGGTGCTGACGAGTGCCCTCGGGCTGTCGCTGCCGTTTGGCCGCCCTCTGATAGCCGCAGCTGGCGCCGCCGCGCTCTTTTTGCTGGTGCTAACGTTCTCCTCATCCGGGCGTACCGGTCTCACGCCGATGAAGGTCACGCTGTGCGGCGTGGCGATGTCGGCATTTGCCTCATCGATAACCGCCACGGTGTTGATTCTGGATGAACAGACGCTGCTGGCCATGCGGACCTGGCTTGCGGGGGATGTGGCGGGAGTCATCGGCGAGACGATCGCTAGCGCCGCGGGGGCCGCTGCCGTGGGTTTTGCGCTGGCGCTCTGGCTGTCGCCGTCGCTGAACATGCTGGCGCTGGGCGAGAGAATGGCGCAGGGGCTTGGCGTGTCGCTGCTGAAAACGCGCCTGCTCGCGCTGCTGGCCATCGCCCTGCTGTGCGGCGCGGCGGTTTCAGTTGCCGGACCGATCGGGTTTATCGGACTCGTGGTGCCGCAGCTGATTCGCCGTCTGGTATCGGTGGACCTGCGCGTGATGGTGCCGCTTTCAGCCCTCTGCGGGGCGCTGGTTCTGCTGATGGCGGATATCGCCGCCCGTACGCTGTTTACGCCGTATGAGCTGGCAACCGGCGTGATGACTGCGCTGGTCGGCGCGCCGGTCTTTATCCTTATGGCGTCAAGGATGTTCAAATGAACCGGGCTGGATTGAGGGCAGTACGATTTTTCTCCTTCTCGGCGCTGGTTCGCCCGAGGGCGCTGCTGTATCTGGCCGTATTATCGCTTGCCGCTCTCCTGCTGCTAAGTTTTGGCCTGACGCACGGTTCGCTGCCCATTCCTGCTTCCGCCATCGGACGTGCGCTGTTTTATCCTGAACGTCTGACGGCGGATGCGCATTACATTGTGATGGATATCCGCCTGCCGCGCCTGCTGATGGCGGTGCTGTGCGGCGCGATGCTCGGCATGGCGGGGGCGGCCATGCAGTCCATTACCCGCAACGGCCTTGCTGACCCCGGTCTTATCGGCGTGAAAGAGGGCTGTAGCGCGGCGGTGCTGCTGCTGATTTTTCAGTTTCCGGGATTGGGGCCGTACTGGCGTCCACTTATCGGCATGGCCGGTGGGCTGCTGACCGCGCTGCTGGTAGTGGCGCTGGCGCGTGATATCTCGCGCCCGCGATTCATCCTGATCGGCATCGGCGTGTCATGGGCGTTTGCCGCCGCGATGGGGGTCTTTATGACGACCGCCGACGTGCGCGACGTCCAGACGGCGATGCTGTGGCTGGCGGGGAGCCTGCATACGGCAAGCTGGACGCTGGTCAGCATCGCTGCTGCCTGGACAGTGCCAGCGTTTGCGCTGCTGCTCTTTACCGCACGCGCCGCAGACGTAGCCTTGCTCGGCAACCACACTGCGACGGGGCTGGGCGTGCGGACTTCACGCCTCGCTCTGCTGCGCGTGTTTGCCCCCGTGGTGCTCACCGCGGCCTGCGTCTCCTGCGTGGGGAGTATCGGCTTTGTCGGGCTAATTGCTCCGCACATGGCGCGCCTGCTGCTGCGCGGAGGGCAAACGGCACTGCTGACGGGAAGTGCCGTACTGGGCGCGCTGCTGGTGCTGCTGGCGGATAACGTCGGGCGGCTGGCATTTCTCCCGTTGCAGCTGCCGGCGGGAATTGTCATTTCACTGATTGGCGGACCGTTTTTCCTGCTGCTGCTCTGGCAGCGTCGGGATCGATTTTAGGGGATAAAAATGCGCGTATTTTTTGCAATGCTGGTGCTGGTGGGTTTTGCTGTAGGAGCCGCAGAGCCAACGCAGACGTTTACTGACGACCTGAACCGCAACGTGGTGGTGCCGGTTAACCCGAAGCGGATTGTGTCCCTGCACGACCTGGATATCACCATTCCGCTGATCGAGCTTGGCGTACCGCCGGTTGCCAGCCATGGCCGCACCCGACCGGACGGCAGCCATTTTCTGCGTTCCAGCGGTATGCTGACGGGCATCGATTTTGATAATTCCGACATCACATTCATCGGCACCGCGGATATCGATATTGAAGCCATCGCTGCGGCGAAGCCGGATCTTATCATCACCGAGCCGACCCGCAACACGCCGGTCGAACAGCTGGAAAAAATTGCCCCGACGGTGAGTATCGATCACCTCGACGGCGGTGCGCCGGAGATCTACCGCAAGCTGGCGCAGCTTACCGGGACAGAGGCGCGGCTGAAGATTCTGGAGCGTCGCTATCAGGAGCAGATCGAGGCGCTAAAGGCGACCATCGATACGAGCAAACTGACCGTCTCGGTGATTCAGGCCAATCAGGGCAAAATCAACGCCATGCACAGCTACCACTCGCTTGGGCGCGTGCTGCGCGACGCAGGGTTCAGGTTCCCGCCGCTGATTGAGAGCATCCCGGAGGGCGGGCGCATCGACGTCAGCGCCGAGCGCCTGCCGGAGCTGGATGCTGATTTTGTCTTTGCCACCTGGCGCGGGGACACCGGCGGAAAACCGCAGGACGAGCTGGCGGCGATGGATGCGGTGATGCCGGGCTGGTGTCAGTTTCTCAACGCCTGCCGAACCGGGCATTACGTGCTCATCTCCCGCGAGGAAGCGATCTCAAATTCATTTGCCTCGCTGGGGCTGATGGCCGCGCAGGTGCAGTCGCAGATAGCGGGCCGTCCGCTGCCGGAGGCCGCACGATGATCCGAAAAATTGATGTCTACGGCGACCGCCTCCGCTCGCGGGCGCACCAGCTGACGCCGCGTCTGCTGCAGGTGGCGAGCTATATCAATGAAAATCGTGAAGCGGTTATGGAGCAGACGGCAATGGAGATTGCCGCTGTGCTACACACCTCGGACGCCACCGTGGTGCGTGCCATTCAGGCGCTTGGGTTTGGTGGGCTGCGGGATCTCAAGCAGACCCTGGAGCAGTGGTTTGGCCCGGTGGTCACCTCCAGCGAGAAGATGTCCACCACGGTAAACACGCTTACCAGCGACGTCGACGCGAGCATCGATTTTGTGCTGGAAGGCCATCAGCACACCTGCGCGGTGTTGTCCGAACCGGGCAACCGCTACGCGATGGCGCAGGCCGTGTCGCTGCTGGCGCAGGCGAGACAGGTCGCTATTTTTGGCATTGGCGCATCCGGCATTCTGGCCGAGTACACCTCGCGACTGTTTAGCCGTATAGGCCTGCCTGCGATCCCGCTCAACCGCACCGGTATTGGCCTCGCCGAACAGCTGATTGCCCTACAGCGCGGTGACGTGCTGGTAATGATGGCGCAAAAATCCGCGCACCGGGAGGGGCAGACCACGCTGCGCGAAGCGAAGCGCTTGGGTATTCCCACCATTTTGCTGACCAACGCCACGGACTCGCGCTTTAGCAAAGAGGCAAGCGTAGTGATCCACGTCCCGCGCGGCGGCGAGAAGGGCAAAATCCCGCTGCACGGCACGGTGCTGCTGTGCCTGGAGATGATTATTCTGTCCGTCGCCTCCACTGAGCCGCAGCGCACCATCAAGTCGATGAAGCGCATCAACGAGTTACACCGCGGATTAAAGCCGGGGAAGAAGAGCGGTTGATCTTCCCCCTCTCCCCGTGGGAGAGGGCGGGGGTGAGGGCGTCAAACCGCACGATGGTTCTTCCTGTACTGCAACGGCGTCTCGCCAATCCCCTTTTTAAAAGCGCTGATAAACCACGTCACGTCGGAAAATCCCGCCTGTGCGGCAATGTCACGCACGCTCGAATCCGTGTGGAGTAAACACTCGCACGCCTTACGCAATCTTAGCGTGTTCAGGTAGTCGTGAATTTTTTCGCCCGTTTCCGCATGGAATCTTCGCGATACGTAACTGCGTGATTTACCCAGCTCTTCGGCCAGCGCATCCAGACGAAATTTCTCCTGATAATGCTCGTCGAGCCAGAACATTACCTGGCTGGCGATCCCCTGGCTGTTGCCCGGCTCACCGTCGCGATCGTCGGGGAGCATCGCGAACAGGCCGATCAGCAGGCTGGCGATGCTCTCGCCGTTCATCGGCGGTTTATAGCAGCTAAACAGATGGTCGATATGGTGGTGACAGTGGGCTAAATCGGCGACCCACGCTTCGCCGCCACGGCGTGACAGCCGCTCCAGGCGCTGCCGGGTCTGGGGAAAATCTCGCAGGATCTTCAGCACCGCGTGCTGGTCGAGATGAATAATGGTGCGGCGGTAAATTGCCTCCGCCTGTTCGTCCACCATGACCTTGTGCAGCGTAAAAGGCGGGAAGAAAAACAGTCGTCCGGGGCGCATGGTGTAGTGACGATTATCGACAATCGCCACGCCAAAGCCCTCTTCCACATAGAGGATCTCCAGACACTGATGCCAGTGATGGTAGCGCACCGTATTGGCAAACAGGCGGCTGAACGAGGCCACGGTATCATTCAGGGCGATCAGTTCCAGAAGGTCGGATGTCGGCGTGTCGCGCATAGTGCAATAAAACTCAACTTTTTCCCGTCTGATCGTCTTTATAAACCACCTTTTTAAATTTTCTCAACTGGAGGTTTATTCATCGTTCATGCCTGTGACATGGCTAACATTTCTGCCCCTTGCGGATTCACTATGCTTTGCCGCAGTTGATTACGAGGGCGAACCGATGTGGGCGGCAAACAAAGAAAAATCAAATCCGTTGTCTTCACGCCAGGAGGTAGTGGCGTCGTTGAATGCACTTTTACAGGCGCTGGACACGCAATTTCCGGCGAACCGTTCACGATTCCCGCTGGGCGACACCTGCGCCCATTACACAGCGGATATTGCGCAGATGGAGGGACTTTCCCGCGCGCTGTGGGGGCTGTTTCCGCTGATGGCATCTGGCGAAAGCACGCCGTTCAGCGAGAAGTACCTTACTGCCATTAAGCTTGGTACCGACCCGCAAAGCAGCGGCTACTGGGGTGAAACCGGCCCGTACGATCAGCGTCTGGTGGAGATGGCGGCCTACGGTCTGGGGCTCGCTCTGCTGGGGGATAAACTCACCGCGCACTTTACCGGGCGCGAGGTGATGAACCTGCACGCGTGGCTCAACCAAATCACCGACGCGCAGATGCCGGACAGCAACTGGAACTATTTTGCCATTATGGTCCAGCTCGGCTTTAAGCGCGCCGGCCTGCCGTACGATCGGGCCGCCATTGACCACCGCTTTGCGCTGATGGACGCCTACTACCTCGGCGACGGCTGGTATTCCGACGGTCCCGGCCGCCCGAAAGATTACTACATCTCCATGGCTTTCCATTTCTACGGCCTGATTTACGCCACGCTGAGTGACGACGAGGCGAGGGCGAAGGTGCTGCGCGAGCGCTCGCGTCTGTTCGCGGAAGACTTTATCTACTGGTCCGCCGCCGATGGCGCCTCGGTGCCGTTTGGCCGCAGCCTGACCTACCGCTTTGCCATGGTTGCCTTCTGGAGCGCGGTGGCCTTTTCTCAACTGGACGTCTTCACCCCGGGCATCGTGAAGGGCATTGTGCTGCGGCATCTGCGCTGGTGGCAGCAGCAGTCGATTGTCGATCGCGACGGTATTCTTACCTTGGGGTTTGCGTATCCGAACCTGGCGATGTGCGAGGATTACAACTCCCCCGGTTCACCGTACTGGGCGCTGAAAACCTATCTGATCCTGGCGCTGCCGGAAGCACACCCGTTCTGGCAGGCGGAAGAACAACCGCTGCCCGCGCTTGCTGAAAAACATGTGATTACGCATGCGCAGCAGATCCTGATGCATTCGAAAGATTCGCAGCACGTCGTCATGCTCACCGCCGGTCAGCTGGAGCTGAACAACTACGTCAACACCGAAGCGAAATACACCAAATTTGCCTACTCCAGCCGCTTCGGATTCACCCTTGAGCGCGGGCGTTTTGGCCTGAAGCATGCCGCCTGCGATTCCATGCTGCTGCTGGCGAACGGAGATGACTATTTCCGCGGTCGTCGCGAGTGCGACGAGGTTCGGGTGGATGAAAATTACATTTTCTCGCGCTGGTCGCCGTGGCGCGACGTGCAGATTGCGACCTGGCAGATCCCGTTCGGGGAGTGGCACCTGCGCCTGCACCGTATCAACAGCGCGCGCACTCTGCAAACCGTCGAGGGCGGCTTTGCGGTGATGAAAACCGCCCATCAGGTGCGCGAACGCGGTTGTTATCTGTTGGCTGAAAACGGCAGCAGCGTCATTGTCGATCTTTCGCCGATCATTCAGCGCCAGCCAGACAGCATCGTCACGCCGCCGAACAGCAGCATTATGTTTGCGGAGTGCGCCTCCATTCCGCTGTTAAAAGCTGACCTCCCGCAAGGGGAAAGCTGGCTCTGTTGCGCCGTTCTGGCTGGCGGAAAACAGCCCGCTGCGGCGACGCCGCAGCTGAATATAACCCATAACCAGATCGTGATTAGCGAACCCGGAAGCGAACGTAAGCTGGCGTTCACATTATAAAAATCTGGCCCTACACCCCGGCGAGGATGATATGAAAAGCACATCGACAACCAACAGAACTGAATATTACAAAATCAGCAGCTTTATCTTTCTCTATTTCTTTACCTGGTCTGCCAGTATTGGTCTGCTGGCGATCTGGCTCGGTCAGAAAGCCAACCTGAGCGGATCGGTGATTGGAACCGTCTTTGCGGTGAATGGGATATTCTCCGTTATTCTCAAGCCGATCTACGGCTATATTCTCGATAAGATCGGCATGAGCAAATATCTGCTCTATTTTGTGGTGATCATGTCGGCCCTGATGGCGCCATTCTTTATTTATGTTTACCAGCCGCTGTTAATGTCTAATACCCTGCTGGGGATTATTATCGGCGCGCTCTATTTAAGCTTTGCCTGGTACGCGGGCGTGGCGGCGTGTGAATCTTATTCCGACCGCTTTAGCCGTTTGAATGGCATGGAGTTCGGGCAGATCCGTATGTGGGGATCGCTCGGCTGGGCGGTGGCGTCATCTTTCTCCGGCCTGCTGTTCAACCTCTCACCGGCGTATAACTTTATTCTCGGCAGCGTGGCGTCGGTGGTAATGCTGATTGTCCTGCTGAGCCTGAAAGTGAACACTAACTCCGCTCACGCAGGCGAGGTGCTGACGAAAGAGAAAATAGCCCCGTCTGACGTTTACGCCCTGCTGCGTAACCGCAAATTCTGGGCCTTCTGCCTGTACGTGGCGGGCGTGGCGTGGATGATGTTTATCGCCGAGCAGCAATTCTCGCGCTATTTCGTCACCTTCTTCGATGATATTCATGAGGGCAACGCCGTATTCGGCTATCTCGGGACTGTACAGTCGGGCATGGAATTTGTCATGTATATGGTGGTCCCGCTGTTTGTGAACTTTATTGGCGCCAAACGCGGGCTGTTAATTGTCGGGCTGGTGGTTGGGGCGCGTCTGATTATTTCCGGCATGTGTGATTCACACCTGTTAATTTCAGTGCTTAAGCCGCTGTACGGTCTGGAAATTTGTCTCCTGCTGGTGTCGGTATTTAAATATATCGCCGAGCATTTCGACAAGCGCGTCAATGCCACCATGTATTTACTCGGCTATCAGGCGATGCTCTACGTTGGCAACGTGGTGGTCTCTTCCCCTGCCGGCTATATGTATGACCGTATTGGCTTTGAGCACACCTATATCATCATGGGCGCAACGGCGCTGACCTTTACCCTTATTTCTGCTTTTACGTTATCCGCCTGTCAGAGCAAATGGCGCGGGGCTCGTGCGCTGAACGTAGCAGAAACGTCAACTCGATAAATTACGCCGTCAAAGAAGGAACCGAAATATGTTAAGTCGTATCAAAGAAGAACGTCTGCCTGTTATCGCTGCGCCCGTTGACTCCCGCGCATTCAGCGATGAACTGAATTCGGCGCGCAGCCACGTTCTTGACCTGATTAGCCGTCATTTAACGGAGTTCGGCGACAAATTCCCGGCGGAAACCTGCCAGAACGGTTTTTATCCGCTGACTGACAACGTGGAGTGGACCACCAGCTTCTGGACCGGGCAGCTGTGGCTGGCATGGGAGATGAGCGGCGAGGAAAAATTCCGCGCGATGGCGGAAAAACACGTGCGCTCGTTTGGCCTGCGCATCGCCGGGCGCAACGACACCAACACCCACGATTTAGGCTTCCTCTACACGCTCTCCTGCGTAGCCGCGTGGCGGCTGACCGGAAACCGCGAGGCGCGCGGCTTCTCGCTGCTGGCGGCGGAAGCCCTGCTGGAACGCTTCCACGAGAAGGCGAAAATCATCCAGGCGTGGGGCGATCTCTCCGATCCGGAGCAGGCCGGGCGGATGATCATCGACTGCAACATGAACCTGCCGCTGCTCTACTGGGCAACGGAGCAGACGGGCGATCCGCGCTTTGCCGACGCCGCAAAAGCGCACGTCATGCAGGCCGCGACGTACCTCATTCGTGACGATGCCTCCACCTTCCACACCTACTATATGGATGTGGCAACCGGCGCACCGCGCTACGGCAACACCCAGCAGGGCTACGCCGACGACTCCTGCTGGTCGCGCGGGCAGGCTTGGGGCATTTACGGTTTCCTGCTGAGCTATATCTATACCGGCGACGAAACGATGATCGCCCTGTCAAAACGGCTGGCGAACTACTTCCTCAATCGCCTGCCGGAAGACTACGTCTGCCACTGGGATCTGGCGCTGGTGGGCACCGACGCACTGCGTGATTCTTCCTCGGCGGCAATTGCGGTGTGTGGACTGCTGGAGCTGGTGAAACATCTGCCGGTTACAGATCCGGATCGCGAACGTTACCTCGAATGGGCGAAAGGGATTATGTCCTCGCTGACAAAGCACTATCTGATGGGCAAAGAAGAGAAGGGCAACGGGCTGCTTAAGCACTCGGTGTATCACCTGGCGAGCAATAAAGGCGTGGATGAGTGCGCGAGCTGGGGCGATTACTTCTACGTTGAGGCACTGGTGCGTTTTACGCAGAGCTGGAAACTGTACTGGTAAAAACAGTCGGGGGTTAACCCCCGACTTATCGATCACGCTTTCGGAATACGCAGCGTCTGACCGGGATAGATCTTATCCGGGCTGGAGAGCATTGGGCGGTTAGCCTCAAAAATCTTATTGTACTGGTTGGCATCGCCGTACACGGTTTTAGAGATTGCGCTCAGGGTATCGCCGGATTTCACCGTATAGTAGGTGGCTTCATCTTTGGCATCTGTCGCGGTGATATTGTTCTCCACTTCGCTGACGCCCGCGATGTTGCCGACGGCGACCTGGATTTTTTCTTTCTGCTCCTGCGTCAGCCCGTCGCCCGTCACGCTGGCCTTGCCGTCGGTAACAGTGACCTGGACGTTATCCGCGCCAGGAATATTCAGCTTTTTCAGGTGCTCGGTGACTTTGTCGCTCTGACCTTTATGATCGGTCAGGTTATCCCACAGCTTTTCGCCTGCTTCTTTCACGAAGTTAAAAAGACCCATTCCATCCTCCTGTTAACAATGAAGTCAGAATAAGCATAGCAGTTGAGTATTAAGATGATACAAAAAGCCCGGTGGCGCTAGCGCTTACCGGGCCTACGAGTCAGGTTTTGTAGGCCGGGTAAACGCAGTGCCACCCGGCAAATTTCACGGAACTTAAACCCCTTGCTCCAGAATTCGGATATGGGTATCCAGAACGTCCCCTTTCACCGCGTCGCTCCACGCTTTCATATGCGCGGTCTGCAAATGCGCTTCAAGGTGCGCGACGGTTTCCCACTGCTCAACCATGATGATTGAGTCTGGCGCGGTCGCCTGGAAGCTTGCGCTGGTGGCGGCGTCCACCATCGGCGCGTAGCCGTGGCAGCCTTCTTCTTTCAGTACGGTCGGGATGATCTTCGCGAACTCATCCAGTACCGCCTGGCGGTGATGTTGGCCAGGACGCGTACGGATTTCAGCAATAACGGTAAGCATAATTAACTCCTTCTAATTCCAGGCTACCAGTTAAGCAAAAATTTCCGCGAGATGCTTGCGATATTCTGCGATATAGCGCGGGACGTCCGGCATTTTAATTACGTCGTTGACGATAAAGGTCGGCAGCGGCTCCATACCCAGGAACTGATTCGCCTTGTGGAACGGCAGATACGCGCCGTCTACGCCCACGCCTTCGAAGAACTGATCTTGCTCAGTGAACGCTTCTAGCGGGGCATTCCAGGTCAGGGAGAGCATGTATTTCTTGCCCTGAATCAGGCCGCCGGAACCGTATTTTTTAGACGCGTCTGAGCGGGTGCGGCCGTCGCTGGCATACAGCGAACCGTGACCTTCGGTAAACACATCGTCCATGTATTTTTTCACGGTCCACGGTGCGCCCATCCACCAGCCCGGCATCTGCCAGATAACCACGTCGGCCCACAGGAAGTTCTGCACTTCGGCTTTAACGTCGTAATCGCTGTCCGCGCGCACGACCTTAACATCATGTCCGGCGTCGCGCAGGAAACCATCCGCGACCTCGGTCAGGGTGTCATTGAGCTGGCCTTTAGAGTGCGCAAATTCTTTCGCGCCGTTGATAATCAGAATGTTGCTCATTATTTGTCCTCGATGCTGAGAGTATGCCGGGTATTCTACGCGCGAGGACGGAGCGGAAAAATAAGCAGAATGTGCAAAGTCTTTTGCGCTCAGCGCAATAATGGCTGCCAGCTGACGGTCACCTCAAAGCCCCCTTCCGGCGCATTGCCCAGCGAGACGCGCATCCCATGTAACGCCGCGATACGCTTGACGATAGACAACCCCAGACCGCTGCCGGTGGCGTCCTGGCCCGGTGGACGATAAAAGCGCTCGCCGAGACGCGCCAGCGCATCGGATGAAATGCCCGGGCCGTTGTCGCGCACGGTAAAGCTTTGGGTATGCAGCGTCACGTCCACCACGCTGCCGCGCGGGCTGTAACGAACGGCGTTGTCCAGCAGGTTACGCGCCAGAAGGCTCAGCAGTAGCGGCTGTCCGTGACGCATCACCTCGGGCGCGTTGACGTTGAGCCGAATATCAATGCCCGCCTGCTGCGCCGGATGCCAGATATCCAGCACCGCGGATTGCAGCAAATCGGCCATCATCACGGGTTCGACGTCATCAAGATTATCCAGTGAATCCAGGCGCGACAGGGTGAGAAGCTGGTCCACCAGCCGGGAGGCGCGGTCGATGCCCGCATGCAGCTGCCCCAGCGCTTTAGACTGCGCCCTGGGATCGTCCAGGGAAAGCTGCGCCACGTCGGTTTGCACCTTCAGCGCGGCCAGCGGGCTGCGCAACTCATGGGCGGCATCCGAGGTGAAGCGGCGCTCGCGGGCCATCATCTCCTGCGTACGGGCGAAAAGATGGTTAAGCGCATCAAGCAGCGGGCGAACCTCCGTCGGCACGCCGTGGGTGGGCAGCGTATCGGTCGCATCCGGCGAGCGCGAGCGCAGGGTCCGCGCCAGATTTTTCAGCGGTTTCAGTTCCCGGCTCAGCAGAACAATCAGCAACAAAAGCATGACGGGCAGCGCCACCAGCCACGGCGTCAGCTGCGAGCTGACCACGTCCAGCGCCATATCCTGTCGGTACTCCCACTCCTGGCCAACCACCACGCGGTATTTCCCGTCCGGAGAAGTCAGCCACAGGAAACGCCATTCGTCGTTGTCATCCTGCAACCGACCGTCATCAAACCCGTCCCGGCGGTAGAGGTAAGGTATGTCGCGCCCGTTTTCGCCGTCGTTAAGCACCATGCTGCCGTCGGCGGTGAAGATTGCGAAGGCCAGCGCATCGTCGTCCAGATGGCCGTGTTTGGCTTTTTTCGGTACCTCGCGCATGCGTTCCGGGGCGCGAAGTTCGTCCACGTCCATCGTCAGCAGCCGTTTGGCAAACAGCATCTGCTGGGTATCGAACAGCTTATCGAGCTTGTCGGTCGTCTGGTGCCAGGCCACCACGCTTGCGGCAAACCAGGCCGCCAGGGACAGCAGCAAAAAGAGGAGCGTCAGGCGCAGCTTCAGGCTCAGGCGTTGGGTCAGTTTCATGCGTCACCCAGGGTATAACCGATGCCGTGCACGGTGCGGATAAATTCGCTGCCGAGCTTGCGGCGTAAATGATGAACGTGGACTTCGACGGCGTTGCTGGAGACGTCATCATCCCAGTTGTAGAGTTTCTCCTCGATGGTCTTGCGCGGCAGCACGCGGCCCGCGTTGCGCATCAGCAGCTCCAGCAGGGCGAACTCTTTGGGTTTGAGCACCAGCGTTTCGCCCTCCAGCGTGGCGACAAGGCTTGCCGGATCGAGCGTGACCTTGCCGTGACGCAGCTCGCTGCGCGCCTGCCCGTGGCTGCGGCGCACCAGCGCTTCAAGGCGGGCCGCCACTTCAATCAGCGCGAACGGCTTACACAGGTAATCATCCGCCCCCAGGCGTAACCCTTCGACGCGCTGATTCAGCGCATCCCGCGCGGTCAGGATCAGCACCGGTTCGCTCTTACCGCTTTCGCGCCAGGCGCGCAGGATCTCAAGCCCGTCGATTTCTGGCAGCGTCAGGTCCAGCACCACGGCATCATACGGCGCGGTGTACAGGGCCGCCTGCCCGGTTTTACCGTCGGTAAACCAGTCCACGTTAAAGCCCATTTTGCTTAAGCCCGCTTTGATGCCGTCGCCGATGAGCCTGTCGTCTTCTACCAGTAAAATGCGCATATTTCCTCCTTGATGCCGTCAGTAAACCTTCTGCAAGCGCCTGCTGTACAGTAAAAATAAATAAATTTTCCCCTTAAGAAGTTGTTAAGGTTTACCCTGTTTAATGGATTGTGAAACGACATTAAAGGGAGAGATAAAGATGAAAAAATTCGCTGCAATTGCTGCCATCATGATGATGACCACGGCCCCTGTCTTTGCTGCACAGGGTGGCTTCTCTGGCCCATCTGCGACACAGAACCAGACGCAAACCCAGCAGGGTGGCTTTGTCGATAACAACGCCAACCTCACCACCGCGGCTAAAGTGAAAGACCTGAAGGACGATGCCTGGGTGAAGCTGCGCGGGAACATTACCGAGCGCCTGTCCGATGACCGTTACACCTTCCGCGATGAGAGCGGCACGGTGGTGGTGGAGATCGACCACAAGCGCTGGAACGGCGTGACCGTCAGCCCGCAGGATAAAGTCGAACTCCAGGGTAAAATCGATAAAGACTGGAACGAGTTTGAAATCGACGTGAAGCAGGTTATCAAGCTGAACAAATAACCCGGAAAGGGCCGCTTATGCGGCCCTTTTTCTTTGTGACTCAACTCGCCAGATGAGGTAGTATCTGCGGCAATATTGCCTGAAACCCATCGGTTTCTGAGTTGAGGAATCACACGTAATGAGCGATATGGCAGAGCGCCTCGCGCTACATGAATTCACGGAAAACGCCTACCTGAACTACTCCATGTACGTCATCATGGACAGGGCGTTGCCGTTTATCGGGGATGGCCTGAAGCCCGTTCAGCGCCGCATCGTCTATGCGATGTCCGAACTGGGACTGAATGCTACCGCCAAGTTTAAGAAATCCGCCCGTACCGTCGGCGACGTGCTGGGTAAATACCATCCGCACGGCGACAGCGCCTGCTATGAAGCGATGGTGCTGATGGCCCAGCCGTTCTCTTATCGCTATCCGCTGGTGGATGGCCAGGGGAACTGGGGGGCGCCGGACGATCCGAAATCCTTCGCGGCAATGCGTTATACCGAATCCCGCCTGTCTAAATATGCCGAAGTGCTGTTGGGCGAGCTGGGGCAGGGGACGGTCGACTGGGTGCCAAACTTCGACGGTACGATGCAGGAGCCGAAGATGCTGCCTGCGCGTCTGCCGAACATCCTGCTGAACGGCACGACCGGTATCGCCGTGGGCATGGCGACGGACATTCCGCCGCACAACCTGCGTGAAGTGGCAAAAGCCGCCATCACCCTGATTGAGCAGCCGAAAACCTCGCTGGACGATCTGCTGGATATTGTGCAGGGGCCGGACTATCCGACCGAAGCCGAGATCATCACCTCGCGCGCGGAAATCCGCAAAATCTACCAGAACGGCCGTGGCTCCGTGCGCATGCGCGCGGTGTGGACCAAAGAAGACGGGGCCGTGGTGATCACCGCACTGCCGCACCAGGTGTCCGGTGCGAAGGTGCTGGAGCAGATCGCCTCCCAGATGCGCAATAAAAAGCTGCCGATGGTGGACGACCTGCGCGACGAATCGGACCACGAAAACCCGACCCGTCTGGTGATCGTGCCGCGCTCTAACCGCGTGGACATGGAGCAGGTGATGAACCACCTGTTCGCCACTACCGATCTGGAAAAAAGCTACCGCATCAACCTGAACATGATTGGTCTGGACGGTCGTCCGGCGGTGAAAAACCTGCTGGAGATCCTCACCGAATGGCTGGCCTTCCGCCGCGATACGGTGCGCCGTCGTCTGAACCATCGTCTGGAAAAAGTGCTTAAGCGCCTGCATATCCTCGAAGGTTTGCTGGTGGCGTTCCTCAACATTGACGAAGTGATCGAGATCATTCGTACCGAGGACGAACCTAAGCCTGCCCTGATGTCGCGCTTTGGCATCAGCGAAACCCAGGCCGAAGCGATCCTCGAACTGAAATTGCGCCATCTCGCCAGACTGGAAGAGATGAAGATCCGCGGCGAGCAGAACGAGCTGGAAAAAGAGCGCGATCAGCTTCAGGCGATTCTGGCATCCGAGCGCAAGATGAACACCCTGCTGAAGAAAGAGTTGCAGGCCGATGCCGACGCCTTTGGCGACGACCGTCGTTCTCCGCTGCACGAGCGCGAAGAGGCGAAGGCGATGAACGAGCACGACATGCTGCCGTCCGAGCCGGTGACCATTGTGCTTTCCCAGAGCGGCTGGGTACGTAGCGCCAAAGGCCACGATATCGACGCGCCGGGTCTGAGCTACAAATCCGGTGACAGCTTCAAGGCGGCGGTGAAGGGCAAGAGTAACCAGCCGGTGGCGTTCATCGACTCCACGGGCCGCAGCTACGCCATCGACCCGATCACGCTGCCGTCTGCGCGCGGCCAGGGCGAACCGCTAACTGGCAAGCTGACGCTGCCGCCGGGCGCCACGGTGGACCATATGCTGATGGAGGCCGACGATCAAAAACTGCTGATGGCGTCTGATGCGGGCTACGGCTTTATCTGTACCTTCAACGATCTGGTGTCGCGTAACCGTGCTGGTAAGGCGCTGATTAGCCTGCCGGATAACGCACACGTCATGCCGCCGCTGATCATCGAGAACGAAAGCGACATGCTGCTGGCGATCACCGCTGCCGGACGCATGCTGATGTTTCCGGTCAGCGATCTGCCGGAGCTGTCGAAAGGGAAGGGCAACAAGATCATCAGTATCCCGTCAGCGGAAGCGGCAAAAGGCGTCGATGGCCTCGCGCATCTCTTCCTGCTGCCGCCGCAGAGCACGCTGACCATTCATGTCGGCAAGCGTAAAATCAAACTGCGTCCGGAAGAGTTGCAGAAGGTGGTGGGTGAGCGTGGACGTCGCGGCTCACTGATGCGCGGCCTCCAGCGAATTGACCGCGTGGAGATCGACTCGCCGGCGCGCAGCAAAGCGGACGACAGCGAAGAGTAACCTGTTTCATCCCCCCTCTTTCCGGAGGGGGAATTACCATAAAATTTCCCGTAAAAACGTTGTTAATTCGTGCGTTGCGATTAACAATACGCGCTCGTAATAAAGTCCTTACCTGGCCACAGGTGAAGTATAATTGTCAGCTGTCAGGGCTTCAGAGGTCGCTATGCTATACATTGTTCGTCTCATTCTTACCGTTATTTATTGCATTCTGGTCTGTATTTTCGGATCGATTTATTGCCTGTTCAGCCCGCGTAACCCAAAGCATGTCGCGACGTTTGGCCACATGTTTGGTCGTCTTGCGCCGCTGTTTGGCCTGAAGGTTGAAAAGCGTCTGCCTGAAGGGGCGGAGAATTTCGGTAATGCCATCTATATCGCTAACCATCAGAACAACTACGATATGGTGACGGCCTCAAATATTGTTCTTCCGCCGACCGTAACCGTGGGTAAAAAAAGCCTGCTGTGGATCCCGTTTTTCGGTCAGCTGTACTGGCTCACCGGTAACTTACTGATTGACCGTAACAACCGCGCCAAAGCGCATGGCACCATTGCGGAAGTGGTGGATCAGTTTAAAAAGCGCCGGATTTCCATCTGGATGTTCCCGGAAGGGACGCGCAGCCGTGGTCGCGGCCTGCTGCCGTTTAAGACCGGCGCGTTTCATGCTGCAATTGCGGCAGGCGTTCCAATTATTCCCGTGTGTGTTTCCAATACATCGAATAAGATTAATCTTAACCGTCTGAATAACGGACTGGTCATTGTCGAAATGCTGCCGCCGGTAGATACCTCAAAATACGGTAAAGACCAGGTGCGCGAGCTGGCCACGCACTGCCGCGAGCTGATGGCTCAGCATATTGCGCAGCTCGATAAAGAAGTTGCAGAGCGAGAAGCCGCCGGTAAGATTTGACCCGGTGTCGTGTAAGGGAAAACGAATTCCCGCGTTGTTAGTCGTTTCAGATGGAGCTTATATGTCACTCAGTCGGCGTCAGTTTATTCAGGCTTCGGGTATCGCCCTTTGTGCGGGTGCGATGCCGCGGACAGCCAGCGCCGCCGGGCAGCAACAGCCGCTGCCTATTCCGCCGTTGATTGAATCCCGTCGCGGGCAGCCGCTATTCCTCACGCTTCAGCGTAGCCACTGGTCCTTTACCCAGGGAACGCGCGCGCAGGTATGGGGCATTAACGGACGCTACCTCGGGCCGACCATTCGCGTGTGGAATGGCGATGACGTTAAGCTCATCTACAGTAACCGTACGACGGAAAATGTCGCGATGACCGTCAGTGGTTTGCAGGTGCCGGGGCCGCTGATTGGCGGCGCGGCACGCATGATGTCGCCGAATGCCGACTGGGCGCCCGTCCTCCCGATTCGTCAGAGCGCGGCGACATTGTGGTATCACGCCAACACCCCGAACCGCACCGCCCAGCAGGTCTACAACGGCCTGGCCGGAATGTGGCTGATTGAAGATGAGGTCAGCAAAACGCTGCCGATCCCGAATCACTACGGCGTTGATGATTTCCCGATCATTATTCAGGACAAGCGGCTGGATAACTTCGGCACGCCGGAGTACAGCGAGCCGGGCAGCGGTGGTTTTGTGGGCGATACGCTGCTGGTTAACGGCGCGCAAAGCCCGTATGTCGAAGTGTCTCGTGGCTGGGTGCGCCTGCGTCTGCTGAATGCCTCTAACTCGCGCCGCTACCAGTTGCAGATGAGCGACGGCCGCGCGCTGCACGTGATTTCAGGCGATCAGGGGTTATTACCTGCGCCGGTGTCGGTAAAACAGCTGGCGCTCGCACCGGGCGAACGTCGTGAGATCCTCGTGGATATGACCAACGGGGATGAAGTGTCCGTGACCTGCGGCGAAGCGGCAAGCATTGTTGACCGTATTCGCGGCTTCTTTGAACCGTCGAGCGTTCTGGTCTCCACGCTGGTGCTCACGCTGCGCCCGACCGGCCTGTTGCCGCTGGTGACCGACAGTCTGCCGATGCGCCTGCTGCCGCAGGAGATTGTGACCGGCCCGGCAGTACGCAGTCGCGATATCAGCCTTGGCGACGATCCGGGCATCAACGGTTCGCTGTGGGACGTAAACCGCATTGATATCACCGCCCAACAGGGAACATGGGAGCGCTGGACCGTCCGCTCGGAGATGCCGCAGTCGTTCCATATTGAAGGGGTGTCATTCCTGATCCGCAACGTCAACGGGGCGATGCCGTTCCCGGAAGACAGGGGCTGGAAAGATACCGTCTGGGTGGATGGCCAGGTCGAACTGCTCGTCTACTACGGTCAGCCTTCCTGGCCGCACTTCCCGTTCCTGTTCCACAGCCAGACGCTGGAGATGATGGACAGGGGATCGGTAGGGCAGATGCTGGTGAATCCGGCACCATAAAACGCTTTCTCCCTCTCCCTGTGGGAGAGGGTTGGGGTGAGGGCAACAGGCCGCACAATACCCCTTCATTTCCCCCGGTAAACCAGCGTATAATCCCGCTCCTTTTGTCTATTTTTTCTTCGGAAGCATTATGAGCGCTATTTCCCTGATCCAGCCGGATCGCGACCTCTTCTCCTGGCCCCAGTACTGGGCAGCCTGCTTTGGACCGGCGCCGTTCCTGCCGATGTCCCGGGAAGAGATGGATCAACTGGGCTGGGACAGCTGCGATATCATTCTGGTAACGGGCGATGCGTATGTCGATCACCCGAGCTTTGGCATGGCGATCTGTGGCCGTATGCTTGAAGCCCAGGGCTTCCGCGTGGGGATCATCTCCCAGCCTGACTGGAACAGCAAAGACGACTTTATGCGTCTGGGCAAGCCTAACCTGTTCTTCGGCGTGACCGCGGGCAACATGGACTCGATGATCAACCGCTATACTGCCGACCGTAAGCTGCGCCATGACGACGCTTACACGGCTGACAACGTGGCGGGTAAACGTCCCGATCGCGCGACCCTCGTCTACACCCAGCGATGCAAAGAAGCATGGAAAGACGTGCCGGTGATCCTGGGCGGCATCGAGGCGAGCCTGCGCCGCACCGCACACTACGACTACTGGTCTGATACCGTGCGCCGTTCGGTGCTGGTGGATTCGAAAGCCGACATGCTGATCTTCGGCAACGGCGAGCGGCCGCTGGTGGAGGTGGCGCATCGCCTGGCGCAGGGTGAATCGGTCAGCGAGATCCGCGACGTGCGCAACACCGCGATCATGGTGAAAGAGGCACTGCCGGGCTGGAGCGGGGTGGATTCCCGCATTATCGATATGCCGGGCAAAATCGACCCTATCCCACATCCGTACGGTGACGATCTGCCGTGCGCGGATAACAAACCGGTTGAGCCGAAGAAAGCGGAAGCAAAGGCCGTGGTGGTGCAGCCGCCGCGTCCGAAGCCGTGGGAAAAAACCTATGTGCTGCTGCCGTCTTACGAAAAAGTAAAAAGCGATAAAGTACTCTACGCTCACGCGTCGCGCATCTTACACCATGAAACCAACCCCGGCTGCGCGCGAGCGCTGATGCAAAAGCACGGCGAGCGCTATATCTGGGTTAACCCACCGGCGATCCCGCTCTCTACCGAAGAGATGGACAGCGTCTTTGCTCTGCCGTACAAGCGTGTGCCGCATCCGTCATATGGCAACAGCCGTATTCCGGCGTACGAGATGATCCGTTTCTCAATCAACATCATGCGTGGCTGCTTCGGCGGGTGCTCATTCTGTTCGATCACCGAACATGAAGGCCGTATTATTCAGAGCCGTTCCGAAGAGTCGATTGTTAACGAGATCGAAGCGATTCGCGACACGGTGCCGGGCTTTACCGGCGTGATCTCCGATCTGGGTGGTCCAACGGCCAACATGTACATGCTGCGCTGTAAATCGCCGCGCGCCGAGCAGACCTGCCGTCGTCTCTCCTGCGTCTATCCGAGCATTTGCGAGCATATGGACACCAACCACGAGCCGACTATCAATCTTTACCGTCGCGCCCGTGACCTGAAAGGCATCAAGAAGATCCTGATCGCCTCCGGCGTGCGTTACGACATTGCGGTGGAAGATCCGCGCTACATCAAAGAGCTGGCGACGCACCACGTTGGCGGTTATCTGAAGATCGCCCCGGAGCACACCGAAGAAGGCCCGCTGTCCAAAATGATGAAGCCAGGCATGGGCAGCTATGACCGCTTTAAACAGCTGTTTGATACCTATTCAAAACAGGCGGGGAAAGAGCAGTATCTGATCCCATACTTCATCTCCGCACATCCCGGCACCCGTGATGAAGACATGGTGAATCTGGCGCTGTGGCTGAAGCAGCGTCGATTCCGTCTGGATCAGGTGCAGAACTTCTACCCGTCGCCGCTCGCCAACTCGACGACCATGTATTACACCGGCAAAAACCCGCTGAGTAAGATTGGTTATAAGAGCGAAGACGTGGTGGTGCCGAAAGGGGATAAACAGCGCCGTCTGCATAAAGCGCTGCTGCGCTATCACGATCCGAAAAACTGGCCGCTGATCCGTCAGGCGCTGGAAGAGATGGGGAAAAAGCACCTGATCGGCTCGCGTCGTGATTGCCTGGTGCCAGCGCCAACGCTGGAAGAGATGCGCGAAGCGCGCCGCCAGAACCGCAACACGCGCCCGGCGCTGACCAAGCACACGCCTATTGTGCATCAGCGTTCGAACGGTGTTGCGGGAACGAAGAAGAACGTAAAACGTAAGACCGGTTAAACCTGTAACAATGCCCGGTGGCGCTGCGCTTACCGGGCCTACAGGTCTAACCCTCTCCCCTCCGGGGAGAGGGCAGGGTGAGGGGATCACCCGCCAAACTGATCCGGGTCCGGCCCAAGCCGTTTGCCCTGATCCAGCTTCGCAATTTCACCCAGCTCGTCTTTATCCAGGCGGAAATCCCAGACGTCGAAGTTCTCGGCGATACGCGATGGCGTGACCGATTTCGGGATCACCACCAGACCGCTATCCAGATGCCAGCGAATGACGATCTGCGCCGGGGTTTTACCGTACTTATCCGCCAGTTCACGGATGATTTTCTGGTCAAACACCCCTTCGCCGCCCTGGGCCAACGGGCTCCAGGATTCGGTCTGGATCTTGTGCGTGGCGTTCCATGAATGAAGCTGGCGCTGCTGCATCAGCGGGTGCAGCTCAATCTGGTTAATCACCGGCGCGACGCCCGTTTCATCAATCAGGCGTTGCAGATGATGAACCTGGAAATTACAGACGCCGATGCTTTTTATCAGCCCCTCTTTTTGCAGTTCAATCATCCCTTTCCAGGCATCAACGTAATGGTCGATAGCCGGTACCGGCCAGTGCATGAGATAAAGATCGACGAAATCGAGCTGGAGTTTCTCCAGACTCTCCTGCAACGCTTCGCGGGGACGCTTTTGATCGTCGTTCCACAGCTTGGTGGTGATGAAAAGCTCATCCCGGGGAACGCCGGCGCTGGCAAGCGCTTTTCCCACGCCGTCCTCGTTTTTATAGGCGGCGGCGGTATCGATGGACCGATAGCCGACTTCCAGGGCTTTATGAATGGCGGAGACGACCTCGTCGTTACCGGCTTTCCATACACCTAGCCCCAGCTGGGGCATCACGTTGCCGTCCTGTAGCTTGATTACGGTTTGGTTTGCCATTTTTCCTCCTTCAGGTGCTCATCGCCGGAGGGAACCTCCGACGATGTGATGTGCATTAAGTCTGGACGAAATGTCAAAAAACGAAAGTCAGGATCCTAAAAACGCTTAGCGTGCCGCTTCGTAAATACGACGGCTGACGTCCAGGGTGATGTCGCCATGCTCGCCGATCTGCGTCATACCGTGTGCTTCCAGTTTCGCCAGCAGGGCAGGGATGGAGCTGCCGTCCAGGCCGTAGCCAGAGAGACGCGTTGGCACGCCCAGGCTTTCAAAGAAGTGACGGGTGGCTTCAATCGCGGCATCGATACGCGCATCGTCGGAACCGTCGGTGATGTTCCACACGCGTTCGGCGTACTGGAGCAGTTTGGCGCGTTTAGCGTCACGTTTTTCGTTCCACAGCGCAGGCAGAACCACCGCCAGCGTCTGGGCGTGATCCAGGCCGTGCATCGCCGTTAGCTCGTGGCCGAGCATATGGGTAGCCCAGTCCTGCGGCACGCCTGCGCCGATCAGGCCGTTCAGCGCCTGGGTGGCAGCCCACATCACGTTGGCACGCACGTCGTAATTTTCAGGCTCTTTCAGCGCTTTTGGACCTTCTTCAATCAGCGTCAGCAGAATGCCTTCCGCGAAACGATCCTGAATTTTGGCGTTTACCGGGTAAGTAACGTACTGCTCAACGGTGTGAACAAAGGCGTCGACCACGCCGTTCGCCACCTGACGCGCAGGCAGGGTATAGGTGTAAACCGGATCGAGGATCGCGAACACGGGCTGAACGTGTTCGTTCATAAAGGCCTGCTTGTCACCGGTGGTTTTACGGGAGATGACCGCGCCTTTGTTGGACTCTGATCCGGTGGCCGGCAGCGTCAGCACGGAGCCCATCGGGATCGCACTGCTGATGTCGCTGCCGCCCGTTTCCAGAATATGCCACGGGTCGATGTCGTCAGCGTAATGGGCCGCCGCCGCGATGAATTTGGTGCCGTCCAGCACGGAGCCACCGCCCACCGCCAGCAGGAAGGTGATTTGCTCATCACGGGCGATTTTCACCGCGTTCATCAGCGTTTCATAAGACGGGTTAGGCTCGATACCGCCGAACTCGCGCACGTCCAGACCTTCCAGAGCGCTGTACACCTGATCCAGTACGCCGGTTTTTTTCACGCTGCCGCCGCCGTAGGTAATCAGGACGCGGGCGTCAGCGGGGATTTGCGCGCGCAGGTCGGCGATGGCGTCTTTACCAAACAGAATGCGGGTTGGGGTATGAAGATTAAAGTTGTTCATGGCTTGTTCCCTGTAGTGGGTAAAAAATCGTGGTGGCGCAGAAGGCAACCTGATGCTGCTCATTGTGGCGGGCAGGCGCTATCCTCTCAATGCACATTCCTGCCGATGTCTTGCCCATTTCTACAGCGCGCTGGAGAAACGGTAAGAAAATGCGCACACTGTCAGCGTCGGAAACCGTACCCGGAGTAACTGAAAATGAACCGTGATGCCATCTGCCGCCAGCTAACGTCGCAGATTAAAAGACTGATAGATAACGGAAATGATTCGGCTGAGCTGTTGCCGGATATCCGATTGCTGTACGGTACCCAGCCCGGGACGCGCACCCCGGTGATGTATCAGCCCGGCATCGTGTTTCTCTTTTCTGGCCATAAGATTGGCTATATCAATGAGCGCGTGTTCCGTTACGACACCAATGAATATCTGCTTCTGACAGTACCTTTACCCTTCGAATGTGAAACTTTCGCGACAGAGGAGGTACCGCTGGCCGGGATCCGCGTCAACGTCGACATCCTCCAGTTGCAGGAGCTGCTGATGGAGATTGGGGAGGACGAACTTTTCCGGCCGTCAATGGCGGCAAGCGGTATCAACTCCGCGACCCTGTCGGAGGAAATTCTCTGCGCGATTGAACGCCTGTTAGACGTGATGGAAAGGCCGCTGGATGCGCGTATTCTCGGAAAACAGATTATCCGCGAAATTCTTTACCATGTGCTGCTGGGACCGGGCGGCGGGGCGCTGCTGGCGCTGGTAAGCCGGCAAACGCACTTCAGCCTGATTAGCCGCGTGCTGAAGCGCATCGAGAGCCAGTACACGGAAAACCTCAGCGTTGACCAGCTGGCGGCGGAAGCCAATATGAGCGTCTCGGCGTTTCACCATAACTTTAAATCTGTCACCAGCACGTCACCGTTGCAGTACCTCAAAACCTACCGTCTGCATAAGGCGCGGATGCTGATGATCCACGATGGCATGAAGGCCAGCGCCGCGGCGATGCGGGTCGGGTATGAAAGCGCGTCGCAGTTTAGTCGGGAGTTTAAGCGCTACTTCGGCGTCACGCCGGGGGAAGATGCGTCACGTATAAGAACCATGCAGGGAGCCTGAGGGGAAACGGAGGCCGGGTAAGCGGTAGCGCCACCCGGCTTTTATTTATGCGCTGCAATACTTTTTCTTAATCACCACCGCAATGGTACCCACCAGCCCTGCAACCAGCAGGAAAATCGGCAGGATCATCAGGAAGGTCATCACCTGGTCTTCATGGCGCTTAACAAAGGGGATCATATTCAGCGCGTAGCCGAGCGTGGTGACCACGCCTACCCAGAGCAGGGCGCTCAGCCAGTTGAAGAACTGGAAGCGGCGGTTAGAGAGGCCTGAAATACCCGCCATGGTAGGCAACAGGGTACGAACAAACGCCAGAAAACGCCCGGCAAGTAACGCCAGCAGGCCGTGACGGTCAAACATGCAGGTCGCGCGCTGGTGATATTTATGCGGCAGCTGCGCCAGCCAGCCTTTCACCACGCGAGTGTTTCCAAGCCAGCGCCCTTGCAGGTAGCTCAACCAACAGCCGAGACTGGCCGCAGAGGTGAGGATCACCATTGTCGGTGCGAAGTCCATCACGCCCTTGCCGATTAACGCCCCTGCGAGCAGGAGCAGGCTGTCACCGGGTAAAAATGAGGCTGGCAGTAATCCATTTTCCAGAAACAGCGTCGCGAACATCACGAAATAGACAATCCCGACGACATGCGGGTCCGCCAGCGCGGCAAAATCGTGTTGCCAGAGCGCCGTGATGATATTTTGAATAACAGCCATGGACTTTCCTGTGGAACAGCAGATATAACGCTATTGTACTCCCAATTTTGCCTGTCGGGGTTGATCGCAGGCGCATCTCATACAGACTTTTCTGCTTGCGGTGTTCAGAATAGCGTCCGGGGAGTACATTTCAGCCAGCACTTTACACGATGCGCTCAAATCCTGCCGATAAATCCGCAATTAAATCGTCCACATTTTCCAGCCCGATATGCAGGCGGATTAAGGTCCCCTCGAAGTCCACCTCGCCGCCTGGGCGCAGGGCCGCAATCTGCTCCGGCTGGTTGGGCAGGATCAGCGATTCAAACCCACCCCATGAATAGGCCATGCTGAAGAGGGTAAAGTTATCCAGATAGCTTGCCAGTTCGGCGTCATTCAGGCGCTTTTTAAGAACAAATGAGAACAACCCGCTGCTGCCCGTAAAGTCACGTTGCCAGTATTCGTGGCCCTTGCTGCCCGGCAGCGCCGGATGGTTAACGCGCTCCACCTGCGGATGCAGCGCCAGCCACTGTGCAATTTGCAGGCTGCTTTCGTGATGCTGACGCAAACGTACGCCGAGCGTACGGATGCCCCGGCTGGTCATGTAGGCGGTATCGGCATCCACCATCTGGCCCATCAGGTAGGCGTTTTCACGCAATTGATCCCAGCAGCGGGCGTTAGACACCGCCGTACCGATCATGCCGTCGGAATGGCCAATCAGGTATTTGGTCGCCGCCTGAATGGAGATATCGATGTCAAATTCCAGGGCTTTAAACAGCACACCTGCCGCCCAGGTGTTGTCGATCATGATGATCGCTTCCGGCGCTATGCTGCGCACCGCCTTCACGATGGCCGGGACGTCATGCACTTCCATGGTGATGGAGCCGGGAGATTCCAGGAACACAACGCGCGTGTTGGGCTGAATAAGCCCGGCAATACCGGCTCCAATCAGCGGATCGAACCAGCTGGTGGTGACGCCGAGCTTGCTGAGTATTTTGGTGCAGAAGTCCTGGCTTGGCTCGTAGGCGGTATTGGTCATCAGGACGTGGTCACCCTGTTCCACAAACGCCAGAATAGTATTGGCGACCGCCGCCGCGCCGCACGGGAACAGCGCGCAGCCCGCGCCGCCCTCCAGTTCGCACATGGCTTCCTGCAACGAGAAATGGGTTAATGTGCCACGACGACCGTAAAACAGCCCGCCCTTCGCGCGATTACGCGTAGCGATTTTTTTATCTTCAACGGTATCAAACACCAGCGAGGAGGCGCGCTGGATCACGCTGTTGACCGAGCCCTGCGTGTATTTCTTACTGCGTCCTGCCTGCACCAGCGTGGTCTCAAGCTGCTTTTTAGTCATGTTCGCTAACCCTATTTTTATACGTCTGGACGTCCAGACTACCACGATTGTCAGAATGTGCATCCGGATGCTTATCGAATAAGCAGAAAATATTATCAAAAATTCGCATAAGAAATTTTTACTGCGTAAGCGCAAGGAAAGTGAGCGAAAATTACGGCACTATGTAAATACTAATGAGAACTACTATCAATTCGACGACGTTTTGATATTATTACGTTCAGATTTTGTGATTTGCGTCCTGGAGATACAGAGTGGGTAATAATTTGATGCAGACGGATCTCTCCGTTTGGGGCATGTATCAACATGCTGACATCGTAGTTAAGATTGTGATGATCGGCCTGATTCTGGCGTCCGTGATCACCTGGGCTATCTTCTTCAGCAAGAGCGCCGAACTTCTTTCACAAAAACGCCGCCTCAAGCGTGAGCAGAAGCAGCTGGCGGAAGCCCGCTCTCTGGATCAGGCTTCTGATATCACCTCATCCTTCCATGCGAAAAGCCTGACTACCCTGTTAGTGAACGAAGCGCAGAACGAGCTGGAACTCTCCGCAGGCAGTGAAGATAACGAAGGCATTAAAGAGCGTACCGGCTTCCGTCTGGAGCGTCGCGTTGCGGCCGTGGGTCGTCATATGGGCCGCGGTAACGGCTACCTGGCGACTATCGGCGCCATCTCCCCGTTCGTCGGCCTGTTCGGTACCGTCTGGGGCATCATGAACAGCTTTATCGGTATCGCCCAGACGCAGACCACTAACCTTGCGGTCGTCGCGCCGGGTATCGCAGAAGCGCTGCTGGCCACGGCTATCGGTCTGGTTGCCGCTATCCCGGCGGTTGTTATCTATAACATCTTCGCGCGCATGATTGGCAGTTATAAAGCCACACTGGGTGACGTTGCCGCGCAGGTTCTGCTGCTGCAAAGCCGCGATCTGGACCTGAACGCCAGCGCCGTTAAACCGGTTCATGCGGCGTCCAAACTGCGCGTAGGTTGATTGTATGGCAATGCGTCTTAATGAAAATCTGGACGATAACGGTGAAATGCATGAGATCAACGTGACGCCGTTTATCGACGTCATGCTGGTTCTGCTGATTATCTTTATGGTTGCCGCACCGCTGGCGACGGTGGACGTGAAGGTGAATCTGCCTGCGTCCTCCAGCCAGCCGCAGCCGCGTCCGGAAAAACCCATTTACCTGTCCGTGAAGGCCGATAAGTCCATGTTCCTGGGCAACGATCCGGTAACGGATGCCTCGGTTATTCCGGCGCTGGACCAGCTGACCGGCGGCAAGAAAGACACCACCGTCTTCTTCCGCGCGGATAAAACCGTCGATTATGAAACCATGATGAAGGTAATGGACACGCTGCATCAGGCGGGATACCTGAAGATTGGTCTGGTCGGCGAAGAGAAAGCGGCCGCGAAGTAAAACGAAGGCTTTTGCAGCCTTCCCTGCCGGGTGGCGGCGTCGCCTTACCCGGCCTGCATTCCGCAACAATCATTGTTGACTCACACTGAAGGCGCCGTCGGCGCCTCTTCATCAAGCGCTACACAGGTCACGTTTGAAGTTCGGTAATGACCTTCCGAGAGTTTACGGGTCAGGCGCAGGGTGGCTGTCTCGCGTGCCAGCAGGTACTGATAGTTCGCCTCCAGTCGCCCGAGGATCTTCTCTTTAAGCTCAGGGCGCTGTTCAATAATGGCGTTCATCACCGCGCCGTAAATCTCCTCCTTGGCCTGCAAGGCGTAAATCTCCCGACGATTCTGCCATTTCAGGCGCACCAGCGTGGCCGGAATCGAAACCAAATCCTGCGTAATTCGCGTCATCTCGTCATTTTTTATCTTTTTCAGGGCGTCGAGATTCTGCTTTAAGATAAATTCATCGCTTTGCTTATCATCTAAAGTCAAATAAACGTTATTACCGCTGTCATCATTCACGTTAATCTTCCCCCAGGTTATAAAAAATGGGATTGTTTTTTTCACGCGTAATTAAATTAAGCCAAATTTCATTGCCGGCCTCATTTATTTGCTGCGTTTTCTCGGTCATTATTTGACTGAGCCTCTGGGCGTCTATTTCCCCTTCGGCCTGTAAATCATTCAGCAGATGAACTAAGGCTTCAATCTTGATGGCGCGAAATAAACGCTCTTTTAAATGGCGATCGTGCTCTTCCAGCACCATATTACGGGATTTGCCGGTGCGTGAAACACCAATTAATATGTCGGCTTCATAGTCGGAGAGTTTTCTTTTTCCTTGAGTGAAATTCGCCTCTTTATCTGCTTCCGTCGAAGGCTGTTCCACAGGCGTAATGTGGTACTTTGCCGGGACAAGATTGTCGGGCAGCATTTTAATTTCCTTTAATTTCAAAAAAGGTGGGGGTGGAAAAAGGGTGAGATTCGTTGACAATAACATGAGGCAATTTTAAAATCAAAAAAAATGGAGCCTACCCATGAACAGCATTTTCTTTACGGTCATAACGTTACTATTACTGACCGCTGGCGTGCTTTTATTGATGCAAGCGTTAAATAAAACGAAAGCGTCAAAAGACGCCAGTGAACCGCCGCAGCCTGAATTGATGTCGAAAGAGGAGGGGGAAGATCATTTCTCCGTATTGATGAACGCCGTGACGCCGGTCTGGTACTGGCGGGTAAATCACGAATATATCGATTTTCTCCATGCGACAATTAAGCGAATGAAAATGGCTGAAATTAATGATACGCCCGGCCTGTTCGACGCGCAGCGCCGTTGTAGCGACCTTAATTCGGCGGTTTATAAATATTACGACAATATCAAAAAGCGCTGTCTGAATGGCGAGAAGGTGTCGTACTCCGATTTAGACGTATTAAATCTGCGCCAGTGTTTTCGCGAGTTTAGCCTGGAAGCCTACCCGGAACTGGTCGCGCTGGTCTGGCCGGAGTATGCGCGTCCGGATGTGGATCCCAACGAGGTATAGTTGAGATATACTGAGCGCTGGTTTCGTTTGCAGACAGGATTTTATGGAACGCTTCTTTGAAAACGCAATGTATGCCTCTCGCTGGCTGCTCGCACCCGTCTATTTTGGTCTCTCCCTGGCGCTGGTCGCCCTGACGATCAAGTTCTTCCAGGAGATATTTCACGTCCTGCCAAACATTTTCTCCGTGGCAGAAGCCGATTTGATTCTGGTTCTGCTGTCGCTGGTGGATATGACGCTGGTGGGGGGGTTACTGGTGATGGTGATGTTCTCCGGTTATGAGAATTTCGTCTCTCAGCTTGATATCGCCGAGCACAAAGAAAAGCTCAACTGGCTGGGGAAAATGGATGCCTCATCGCTGAAGAATAAAGTCGCGGCGTCGATTGTGGCGATTTCGTCTATACACTTGTTACGCGTCTTTATGGACGCGAAAAACGTCCCGGATAATAAGCTGATGTGGTATGTGATTATCCACCTGACGTTTGTGCTGTCGGCGTTTGTGATGGGGTATCTGGATAAGATCAGTAAGAAATAATTTTACAGCGCCCCTCACCCTGCCCTCTCCCCTCTGGGGAGAGGGTTAGGGTGAGGGGCGAAAGCATCGGACCGCACTATTTATCCGACGACGCCTGCCACAAATTCAGCTCACCATCCGCAACGTGCTGGTCAATCCGCGTCAGTTCATCTTCGCTAAAGCGCAGGTTATTCAGCGCCTGAACGTTCTCTTCCAGCTGCTCCGGGCGGCTCGCGCCAATCAGCACCGACGTTACACGCTCATCTTTCAACAGCCAGCTTAGCGCCATCTGCGCCATCGTCTGCCCGCGCGCGTGCGCCATCTCGTTCAGCAAACGAAGGCTGCTCAGGTTGGCTTCCGTCAGCATTTTCTCCGTCAGGCCGCGCACTTTTTTCCCTTCGCGTTGCATACGTGAACCGTCCGGAATACCGTTCAGGTATTTTCCGGTGAGCAGGCCCTGTGCCAGCGGGGTAAAGGCGATACAGCCCGTTCCATTTTTCTCCAGCGCGTCCAGCAGGCCGGTCTTGTCGACCCAGCGGTTAAGCAGGTTGTAAGACGGCTGGTGGATCAAAAGCGGGATCTTCCACTCGCGCAGCAATTCGGCCATTACCGCCGTGCGTTCCGTGGAGTAGGACGAAATGCCGACGTACAGCGCTTTTCCGCTCTGCACCGCGTGCGCCAGCGCGGAGGCGGTCTCTTCCATCGGCGTGTTTTCGTCTACGCGGTGAGAATAGAAAATATCCACATACTCCACACCCATGCGTTTCAGGCTCTGGTCGAGGCTGGCGAGCAGGTATTTACGTGAACCGCCCGAACCATACGGCCCTGGCCACATGTCGTAGCCCGCTTTGGTGGAGATGATCAGCTCGTCACGATACCCGGCAAAATCCTCCCGCAGCAGACGGCCAAAATTCTCTTCAGCGCTGCCTGGTGGGGGGCCGTAGTTGTTGGCAAGGTCAAAGTGGGTAATACCGAGATCGAAGGCCTTACGCAGCAGCGCGCGCTGGGAATCGAGCGGCTGAACGTGACCGAAGCTGTGCCACAGGCCCAGCGACAGTGCCGGTAAGCGCAGGCCGCTTTTGCCGCAGTATCGGTACTGCATGTTTTCGTATCGGCCGGTGTAAGGGTGCCAGGACATGATGTCTCCTTTCTTGTCGGTGAATTTTCGAAACAACGTTTTCATTCTATGCCGACTCGATAACAAAAAAGTATATTTTCTGCGGTATCTGCCGATAAAGAGGGTAGTACTCGCCTCTGGGCGAATTCACCCTCACGGCAAGGAATACTCAATGAAGATGCTTCGTAATTTCACCATCCGTTTCGTCATGCTGACGATACTGGGGATCTTTTGTGTCATGTGGGCAGGCGTGGGGCTTTACAGCACCTGGTCTCTGTCTCGTGTTTCTGATGGTAATGATGTTGACCGCCAGCTGGTCCGGCAAATGACGGTGCTGAGCCAGGGCAACGATCAGTATTTCCGTTTCGTCACCCGCCTGAGCCGGGCGATGGAAGTCAAAGCGGCGGGCGGCACGCCGGACCTGGCTCCTGCTCAGCAGGCGCTGGATAACATGAGTAAAAAGCTGGCAGAGATGAAAGCTATCTCCCCGGGCCCGATGGATGAAAAGGTGTCTGCGCAGGTGATTTCCACCTGGCAGGCGCTGCTCGATCGTGGCGTGACGCCGCAGATGGCGCAGGCGAAGCAGGCGACGCTCGAAGGCTATCGTCAGCATGCCAACAACGTCACGCCGCCGCTAAGCCGTGCATTCGGGTCAGCGGCTGAGAACTTTAACAACACCGCGGCGAAGGCGCTCGACAGCACGCGCGTGGTGGTCGACGGCCTCACCAGCATGACCCGGACGGTGATTATCACCGCCACGATCGTGGGTCTGTTGATCCTGCTGTTCACCGACCGCTACCTGGTGGCGATACTGGTAAAACCGCTGGATCGTATCCGTCAGCAGTTCCGCCAGATTGCGCAGGGCGATCTCAGCCAGCCGATTGAATCCTTTGGCCGCAACTGCGTGGGGCAACTGGTGCCGCTGCTGAGCGCCATGCAGGACAGCCTGCGGGAAGCGGTCAGCACGATTCGTTCCGGCAGCGAGAATATCTGGCGCGGGGCAACGGAGATCTCCAGCGGGAATAACGATCTCTCTTCGCGTACCGAAGAGCAGGCCGCCGCGCTGGAAGAGACCGCGGCCAGCATGGAGCAGCTAACCGCAACGGTGAAGCTGAACGCCGAAAGCGCGCGCCAGGCCAGCCAGCTTGCGGATGTCGCCTCCAGTACGGCCAGCCGCGGCGGCTCGCTGGTGGAAGATGTGGTCACAACCATGAGCGGCATTTCGGACAGCTCGAAAAAAATCGCTGAAATCACTACCGTCATCAACAGCATCGCCTTCCAGACCAATATTCTGGCGCTGAACGCCGCGGTGGAAGCGGCCCGGGCCGGGGAGCAGGGGCGGGGCTTTGCGGTCGTGGCGGGTGAGGTGCGTAATCTGGCCAGCCGCAGCGCGAATGCGGCAAAAGAGATCGAAGGGCTGATTGCAGATTCCGTTGCCCGCGTGGAGCAGGGGGCGCAGCTGGTGAACGATACCGGCACCACGATGGAAGCGATCCTGCGCGACGTGACGGAAGTGACCGTCATTATGAAGCAGATCGCCGCCGCGTCAGAGGAGCAGAGCAAAGGTATTTCTCAGGTCGGCGTTGCCATCACGCAGATGGACGGCGTGACCCAGCAGAACGCCTCGCTGGTGGAGCAGGTTTCCGCCGCCGCCGCCGCACTGGAACGGCAGACCGAAGAACTCCAGCGCTCAGTGCAGAAATTCCGTCTCACCGCGTAACCTCATCGTGTCAGGCCGTCTCTGGCGGCCTGACGTTTATCGCTCTGAATAATCTGTGTCACCTGCGACAGCTGACCAATTTTCACTTCACTTGCCCGCATAAATTTACTTTTGTCGATCAGCAGCAGCGACTGGCTGGCGCGGTTTAACAGCAGCGCCTTAAAGCCCGCGTTGTGCTCGGACGGATCCCAAAGGACGCCACGCTCATCGACCCCTTCACACGAGAAGATGAACAGATCGATCTCCAGCCCTTTTAGCTGCGTCACCAGCGCCGGGTTAACATAGCAGCGATACTTACGCTCAAGCGTTCCGCCGGAGCAGATAAGCGTGATCCGCTCGCGCTTTGCCATCTCGTGGCAGATAGGCAGACTGTTGGTAAATACGGTGAGGTTGATGTCCGGCAACTGGCGCGCCAGATGAAAGCAGGTTGAGCTGGCGTCGAGGGCGATGGTCATCCCTTCGCTGATCCAGCCCAGCGCGTGGCGGGCAATATCGGCTTTGTCGGCATAATGGCTTTTCAGGCGTGCGCCAAAGGGTTCACCGCTGTCGCGGCTGTCCGGGTGAATCAGACGCGCACGCCCGTGCTGGCGCAGAAGCTTCCCCTGCTGCTGCAACGACTTCAGATCCCGGCGGATGGTCTCTTTGCTGACGGAGAGCTTTTCAGCCAGCACATCGGTAGTCAGCCAGTCGCTTTTACTCAGCAAGGTGATAAGACTCTGCTGTCGGGTCGCTTTTAGCGTCTGGTCTGACATACGAGGCTCCTTGCGCACGCGTGCTGACGCATTTTTCTCATCGCGGAAGAAGGGCGGCGAACCGCCCGGTCATGGATCAACCCTGACGTTTATCTTCCGTCTGGGTATCGAAGTCGCTTGCTGAATGACGCTCATGTAACTGCTCGTTCAGCTCGCCGTTGGTACGGTTAACAATGCGCCCGCGTTTAACAGCCGGACGATTCGCCACATCTTTTGCCCAGCGCTGCACGTTGGTGTACTTCCCGGCATCCAGGAACTCGGCGGCGTTATACACGCTGCCCAGCGCCACGCAGCCAAACCATGGCCAGACTGCCATATCCGCAATGGTATATTCCTCACCCGCTACGTAACGACCGCGCGCCAGCTGTTTGTCCAGCACGTCGAACAGGCGTTTAGCTTCCATGGTGAAGCGATCGATAGCGTACTCAATCTTCACCGGTGCGTAGTTATAGAAGTGGCCAAAACCGCCGCCGAGGAACGGGGCCGCACCCTGTAACCAGAACAGCCAGTTCAGGGTTTCCGTTCGTCCTGCCGGATCTTTTGGCAGGAAGTGACCAAATTTCTCGGCCAGGTAGAGCAGGATATTGCCGGATTCAAAGACGCGCGTCGGCGGGGTGGTGGAGTGGTCACGCAGGGCCGGGATCTTCGAGTTCGGGTTCACGTCGACAAAACCGCTGGAGAACTGATCGCCCTCACCAATGCGGATTAACCATGCGTCGTATTCCGCGCCCGTCACGCCCAGCGCCAGCAGCTCTTCCAGCATGATGGTAACTTTCTGTCCATTCGGCGTACCGAGAGAGTACAGCTGGAGCGGGTGCGCGCCCACAGGTAGCTCTTTCTCATGCGTCGCGCCCGAGACGGGACGGTTGATATTGGCGAACGCGCCGCCGTTATTCTGTTTCCATTCCCACACTTTCGGTGGCTGATAGGTGTTATCTGACATGTTGGCCTGCCTTTTTGGTGTTGTGTTGAGGCAGTGTAGCAGGAGATGCAGGAACCGTTTAACGATGCGAGCGTAATGGGCAGGGCGGGTGTATGATAACGCCACCTCTGTCAGTTAATTACAACGTGCAGACGACGACAACCCCACAAAAAAATTGCCGCCTGCCTGTTTTAGGTTGGACACATGCGTAAAGGAACGTTAAGCAGTGACGCACCCTTCGGGACGTTATTAGGTTATGCGCCGGGTGGCGTGGCGATTTACTCTTCAAATTACGGCAGTCTCGATCCGCGTCACTACCCGGAAGACGCGGAATTCCGCAGCTATATCGGCAACGAATACATGGGCCATAAATGGCAGTGCGTTGAGTTTGCGCGCCGTTTCCTGTTTCTCAATCACGGGTTTGTTTTTACCGACGTCGGGATGGCGTGGGAGATCTTCTCCCTGCGTTTTTTGCGCCAGGTGGTAAATGACAATATTTTGCCGCTACAGGCCTTTGCTAATGGCTCAAAACGCGCGCCGCAGGCCGGTGCGCTGCTCATCTGGCAAAAGGGCGGTGAGTTTCATGAGACCGGCCACGTCGCCGTCATTACCCAGCTGCTGGATGACAGAGTGCGCATTGCCGAGCAGAACGTTATTCACTCCCCGCTGCCGATGGGGCAGCAGTGGACGCGCGAGCTTCGTCTGAGCGTGGAGGACGGTTGCTATACGCTTCATGACACGTTCAACGATACCGAGATCCTCGGCTGGATGATCCAGACGGAGGAGACGGAACACAGTATTCCTCAGCCGGAGATCGACGGTGAACTGCTGAAAATCAGCGGCGCGCGATTGAAGAACAACCGTCAGTTCGACGGAAAATGGCTCAATGAAAACGACGCCCTGCAACAGGCGTACGTTCGCGCCAACGGCCACGTTATCAACAACGATCCCTGCCAGTACTTCACCATTACCGAAAGCGCCGAGCAGGAGCTGATCAAAGCCACCAACGAACTGCACCTGATGTACCTTCATGCCACCGACAAGGTGCTGAAAGACGACAGCTTACTCGCGCTTTTCGACATCCCGAAAATTCTCTGGCCGCGTCTGCGTCTTTCATGGCAGTGGCGTCGTCACCATATGATCACCGGTCGTATGGATTTCTGCATGGATGATCGCGGCATCAAGGTTTACGAGTACAACGCGGATTCCGCCTCCTGCCATACCGAGGGCGGGCTCATTCTTGAAGAGTGGGTGAAAAACGGCTATCGCGGCACCGGCCACAATCCGGCGGAAGGCTTGCTGGAGGAGCTGACCGGCGCATGGAAGCACAGCCACGCGCGGCCGTTCGTCCATATCATGCAGGACAACGATACCGAAGAGGATTACCACGCGCTCTTTATTCAGCGCTCGCTGATCCAGGCCGGGTTTGAAACCAAAATCCTGCATGGACTGGGGGCGCTGAGCTGGGATGCCGCCGGGCAACTGATTGATGATGAAGGCCGTCACGTCAACTGCGTATGGAAAACCTGGGCGTGGGAAACGGCGATTGAGCAGATCCGCGAGGTGAGCGAAACCGAGTACGCCGCCGTGCCTATCCGCACCGGTCATCCGCAAGGTGAAGTGCGCCTGATTGACGTCCTGCTGCGCCCGGAAGTGCTGGTCTTTGAACCGCTGTGGACGGTGATCCCAGGTAACAAGGCGATCCTGCCGGTGCTGTGGCAGCTGTTCCCGAACCACCGTTACCTGCTGGATACCGATTTTGAGGTCAACGATCTGCTCAAACGGACCGGTTATGCCGTTAAACCGATCGCCGGACGCTGCGGGAGCAATATCGATCTGATCGGCGCCCAGGACGAACTGCTGGACCAGTCCAGCGGCAAGTTTGTTGACCGCAAAAATATCTACCAGCAGCTATGGTGCCTGCCTAAAGTTGACGGCAGATACATTCAGGTCTGCACCTTTACCGTGGGCGGGAACTATGGCGGAACCTGTCTGCGCGGGGATGACTCGCTGGTGGTGAAGAAAGAGAGCGATATTGAACCGCTGATTGTGGTGAAAGATAAATAACGTCTCCCTGTTATAAAAACGCCCCCGCAGGGCATGTTGCGGGGGCGTTTCATTACTGCTCTTCCTCTTCCTGCTGCTCGCTGATCTTCAAATCAATGATCCGGCCAATCTGGTCATGGTAAACCGTCAGCAGGTTGTACTGGCTCATCTCGGACATAATTTGCGGCGTGACGTTAAAACTTTGGGCAAGCTCGTCATGGCGCAACATTTCCGGATGACGCCGCCTCACATGCGCGCGGCGGCGATTGTACTGATACCACAGGATCAGCAGCCAGCCGTTGAACGCCGCAATCAGCAGATAGACCAGCACCGTATTAAAAGAGGCGATAATCACGCTCCAGCGGTGATCGCCCTCCTCGGTTAACTGCATCCACAGCCTGGCGTAAAGGAAAAACAGGAATCCTCCCCAGGCTATCAGCGTTAATGCGGCATCGAAAAGGCGCGGTGCCAGCCGATGTTCAGTCAAAATTAACGTATTCTCGTTCATTGAATGCTCCCTTTACCCCGGTCCGGACTGATCCAGCGCGCGCGGGCGCGTTTACGTTTAAGCATGACTTTCGGAAATGCCACGAGGGTGGTGAACAGGCCAATCATCCAGTACACCATCGGGAACCAGATTACCCAGAACAGCGAGCCTGCCACTTTCCGCTCGTAGCGCCGCTCGATATACAAACTGACGAGGAATTGCAGCAGGCACATCACGCCCAGCAGCAGCCCGGTAAACGCCGGGGGAAACAGGCTCGCAACGGCCAGGTTCGCGGGAAGAGGGATAATATGGCTGAGAATGAACAACACCACGGTTGCCCCATAGGCAAACGCCCACAGCGTTGATAGCGCGTACTCAAGAAACAGGGGCCACATGCGATGATGCTCCCAGCGGACCATCTTGCGCAGGTTAACCAGAAACACCTCTGCCCCCCCCTGCGCCCAGCGCAGACGCTGTTTCCACAGCCCCTTTAGCGTCTCCGGCATCAGGATCCAGCACAGTGCCCGCGGCTCGAAAAAGATATCCCAGTGGCGAAGCTGAAGCTTCCAGCTTATGTCGATATCCTCTGTGATCATGTCCGGGCTCCAGTACCCGACATCCGCCAGCGCCTGTCGGCGAAAGGCGGCGATGACGCCGGAGACGGTAAAGACCCGGCCATAGATCCGCTGCGTTCGCTTGATAAGGCCAATAATGGAAGAAAACTCGCCCACCTGAATGCGGCCAATCAGCGTTGAGCGCGTGCGAATACGCGGATTCCCGGTGACGGCCCCAACGTGGGGATACTGAATCAGCGGTGCCACCAGATACGCCGCGGTGTCGCGGTCGAGCAGGGCGTCGCCGTCAATGCAGACCAGCAAATCGCCCCGGGCCGCCGCAGCGCCGGCCTTGAGCGCCACGGCTTTCCCCTGGTTCTCCGCGAGATTAATCACCCGCAGGCGCGGTTGCTCTCGCGCCAGCTGTTGCAGTACCTCCGCCGTGTTATCAGAAGAACCGTCATTGATGGCGATAACTTCCACATTCCAGTACCGCTGACCCAGCGCGGCGCTAATGGTCTCCCGTGCGTTGCGTTCCTCATTGAAGCAGGGAATAAGAATCGAGATTAACGGCTCACCGGCTAAGGCGGGGGCGGGTGTTGCGTTATCCCACGACCAGTGCCGTTCAAGCTGAAACCAGAAATAGAGGCCGCCGGTTACCCAGAGCACGGACATAAACAGCGGCCAGAAAAAGACAAAGTCCAGAATCAGTTCGCCGGTAAACAGCGCGGCTACGCCTAACGGCAACCCGAATACCAGACACAAAATAGAGAAGGCGATAATGCGATCAGTCATTGTCAGGATACCAGTACGAAGAAAATTCAGGTCTGATACGTGAAATATCAGGTTGGTTGTTGAGGAAGTCGTCGGGGTAATAACCGTAATTTTTGATGCCGTTCAGCTGGAGCACCCGCATCCACTCCATCAGACGTTCATCGGCTACGGCACGCTGCGGTTTCTGTGCCCAGTCCCTGGCCTGTAGCTCAAAAATCGTTTTATTCAGCGCGCCGGGGCGTGCGGCGACGGCTTTGACTAAACGCGTCAGCCAGGCATTGCTCTCTTCTGCCGGGACGGACTCCATCAGCGGCATTGCCATCGGCACCGTCCAGTCGTAGGCCGCCAGAAAATCATCGAGATTTTGCGCAAACCATGCCTCGCTTTCCGGCTCGAGAATGGGCAACGCGAACATGTTCCGCGCGGTTTTGATCTGCGGGCCACGGATGTTTTTCACCGCCTGGCTCAGGGTGCGGGTAAAGCAGATAAGTCGCTGACTCTTCTGTCGGGTCGTGTCCTGTCCGGCATCGTCAACGTCCGTCAGCACCGCGTCGTCATGAAATAAGATGCCATTGAAGCTGGCATAGCGGGCCAGATCTTCATAGATCTCCGTCACCTGCTGGCGAACCTGCGGACTCCTGGGGGAGAGCCTGATATAGGGCTCGGCGGCCACGGTCAACTCTCCCGTTTGACGATCCCGGCGCTGCACGCGCGGCAAGGCTGGACTGAGATCGAAAGAGAGAACCGGCATCCACGCGAAGACTTTCACTCCCGCGCGGGTTTGTAGCTGCCAGGCGACAAAATTAAAGAGATCGGCCCGGACCGGGAGCCGACGGTTGGGGAAATAGAGCGCATCGATCCTGCCGTCGCCCCGCGGATCCGAAAACGCCTGGAGAAACACATGGCTGATTTTCATGTCGTAGACCCGCTGGACGAGTTTGTTGATGTTTTTCGTCTGCTGGGCCGGATCGGGATCGTAGACGTAATCGAGATCAACATGCATGACGCGCACCGGGTCAAACTCCTGAACGCGGCTAATCGTGTTGGCAAAGGTTTTTATCGACGGATTTCCGGCGATCAGCAGGCGCGGGATGTTGCCGAGGTCGCGCACGTTTCCCAGCCCGTCCTCCAGGGTAAAGGCCAACTGATAGCCCTGTTTTTGGGCGATAGCGAGCGACGTACCGTTGGCAGCCCCATAGGGCCACACCCAGGCACGCGGCGCTTTTCCCGTCACCTGGGTGATTTTATCGGTGACTTTGCGTACGTCTGCGGCGATCCGCTGGTTGAAGTGTTCATCGGTTTCGTAATGCCCCGTCGCGTTATCGAAAAAACGGTTGGCGATGGCGGGTTCACGGCTTCCCTGCGGGTTGGCCGGAATGCCGTAATGCGAGGCCCAGGTATGCGAGCCAATCTCAATCAGCGGGGACTGGCTGAGCTCGTGAACCATATCCCAGGTGGCAAAGCGATCGCGGGGCGTCATCAGACCGCCGAAGTTAACTTTTTGATTTGCCGGCGTATCCACCCAACTGCCCACCGGCGCCCACAGCGCAGGAACGTTCCAGGCTTGAAGCAGAGGCCAGACCCGGGTGTAAAAGCTGCTGTAGCCGTCGTCAAAGCTGAGCAAAACGGCTTTCGGCGGCAGCGCTTTTTTCCCTTCATGCGCATCCAGAATGTCCTGCACGCTGATGGCGTGATAGCCGTTGTGCAAAAGCCAGCTTATCTGCTCGTTTAACGCGCTGGTGCGAACGGAGAGGTAGCGCTGATCGGCGGCATCATCTTCAACGTCGTGGTAGGCCAGGACCAGAAACTGATTCTCCGGCCAGGGTTTGCTGGCCTCCAGCTGCGGCCTCTTTTCAGGGGCCATAAAGGAGAGCGGCTGCGCGCAGAGGCTCGCGCTGAGGCAGAGCCAGCCGATGACGATCAGGCTTACAGAAAAACGTGTGTTCAGCATATTCATCCTTAAAAGCGTAAAGTCGCATCTAACGTGACGGAGAGATTGCTCTCGCGTTTGCCGTCGTAAGGGCGCTTATCCCAGTTCAGCATCACGCCAGTATCGACAACGTTGTTCCACTGGATGCGTTGCCCGTAACCCATCAGGGTAATGGCGCCAGGTGACTGATTTTTCTGCCAGTAGCTGCCCCCTCCTGCCACGAACTGCTGGCTCCAGAGGGTGTCGTAGTGGCGGTACATCTCATGGTCAACGGACAGGGCAGCCGTCACGGACAGATCCCGTGCCGGGTTGTAATAGAGCGTATTCCGCAGGCTGTTTTTACTGGCGGCGATCCCCGGTTCGAGATCCAGCGTCAGGGTCGGGGTCTGCCAGAGACGCTCTTTCCCGGAGAGGGTGTATTCCTGACGGCGGTTGTGGTCTGAGAAGCGGCTGACGGCGGCGTTGAACTGGTATTCATGTCGCTCGTTTTGATACCAGCGCACCCCCCCTTCACCCCGGTTGGCGCTGATCCCATTGCGTAATGCCCGTAAGGGTGTGGCGCGTGACAAGCGTTCGAGGTTACCGCTGACCTGCCAGTGATCACTCAGGCTGTAGGTTGTTGAGAGCCGTGCGCCCGGCCTGTTTGTACCGTGATAGCGGTTGCTGGAGAGCTCGGCTTCGAGCGTGAGGTCACGGGGGCGCCACTCAACGCCGCCCAGCAGGTGGCGGCTGATGCCTTTACCTTCGTCGAAATTCCCCTGGGCATAGCGGGCGCCGGCAAACAGCCGCCAGTTATCCGCCACGGGCGGGCCATAGAGCGTGGCGTCCCAGCTCATATCGTGGCTACCGCTGACGGGGTTATCTGAGTGCAATCCTTTACCCGCATTCAGACGCAGCTCAGACATGTGGTGGACCGCTCTGAGCCTGTCCAGGCGACGGGCGCTGCGATCGGCGGGGGCGCGAGCAATCACGTCAGCAGCCAGTAAATCCATCTGGCGCCACTCCTGAAGGTCCATTGCGACGTAAGCCTGCTGTTTTTCAAGCTCCAGATTCGCGGGTTCAAGCGCCTCTGCTCGTTTAAGCTTTTGCTCGGCCGCGCGCGGCAGGCCTCTGGCCTGAAGCAGGGCGGCATAATCAATCTGTAACCCCTGATTTCCCGGCGCCGTTGATGCCAGACGATACGACAGCTTTTCGGCCTCCGGCAGGGCGTTGGTCGCCAGCAAATAGTTAAGTTTGAGAGACTGTCCGGTGAGCCACCGATCGTTCGGCTGAGCGGTCGGGGATCCGAAATCGTAGCGGGTCCAGGGAACGCTGCGGGTCTCGCGCTCAACGTAGCGGCGGGCGGTCTGATACTGCCCCGTATCCAGCCAGGCGTAGAAAAGCGCATGCTCCTCATCCTGCGGATCGGAGGCGTAGTGTGGATAGCGTTGCACAAGCGAGAAGGCGGCGACGGTGTTTTTCTCCTGCAAATATGCCGAGATCACCCAGCCGATGGCCCAGTCCGGTACCGGATGCTGTGCGGCCGTCAGCGCCTCATATTCGCTAATGACCTGCCGGTAATTACCCTGCGCATACAGGGCGCCAAGCCGATCGATACGGGCAAGGACGACGTCTTCAGCCGCCTGCGGTTCGTTTTGCCAGCGGGAAAGCAGGGTGTGATAGCGATCTAACGCGTTTTGTGCCAGCCGCAGGCGCTCTTTCTCCGTTCTGCCAGGCACATCCGCCAGGCGTACCCTTTCAGCCGCGGCGTTACGCTCAAGGCGGCGGCGCTCCGCGGGAGACATCGCCGCGCTTTGCGACAGCCAGAGTGCAGGCGTGCTTACCCGGTTTTCCGTTAACGCATCGATCGTCTCGCGAAGAAGGGCATTATTCCCGGGTGCGGCGTTCAGCGCGCGCATGTCCGCCAGCAGCCGGTCCCCGTTTTTTCCCTGGCGCATCCAGACATAGGAGAGCGTCTCAACGTGCGCGGGAGAAGGATTGTCCTTAACCAGTCGCCGGGCTTCCGAAAGCGCGAGGCGATCTCTGCGGGCATCGGCCAGGGTCTTAACATAGCCGATGCGGTAATCGTCGTTATCTGGCGCAAGGCTGAGCGCCTCTTTCCACAGCGATAAGGCGGATGGCCAGGCTTTTTGGTTTCTTCTGGACTGGGCGACGGCAGCGATGGCGCGAGCGGGCAGCGGCATATAAATACCATAACGCTGCCAGACCCGGATAACCTCATCATCGCGTCCTGCCCAGGAGGCTACCTGTAACCAGTCCGCAACCTGTCCGGGTGTTAAAGCATGCTGTTGCTCATAGCGCTGTAGGTAATCAAGAAACAGAGCGTAATTACCGTTACGTGCCTGTTGTATCTGATGCTCATAAACGGATTCATCAGCCTGAACCAGAACAGGAAAGAGTAAAAGCAGGAGCAATAATATTGTGGTGCGATAAAAGAATAACGTAGTGAAGCTAAGCGATCTTTCCATATCTATTTGCCATTTGTTTATCGTGAATCCATTGCATAACACGGCCGCCTTTTAACTCTGTGTTAAAGGGCATAAAGGAGAACATTAAATCTGAATGATGCTACGTTATGGGGTACTTACTTAAAGGTAATTATGAGCCCTCATCTCAGTGGTCTGATTGGGCTTAATGTACACCCGATATGTTGGGGGATAAATAAGTTGAAAAGCGGCTGGGAGGTTTTGAGATAATTCTGGAAGAAGTAAGTTTTTTAGATAATTCAGTGCAGGATTGTTCTTTTTAACTGATTGATGTTAAATGTTTTTTCTTTTGCTGCTTCCTGTTTTTTTATATTAGAAATGAAGTTCTGCTGAGTTAATTAAAGTACTTTCTGGTGCATGTTTGGGAAGTTTCATGACAAAAATTCTTAATGTTCAGAGAAGTGACTTTTCTGAAATTCTTTTTTATTTATAATTAACGCCAGGCATTGAGTGATAGTCTACAAAAAGTCTAGCTCACCAATGTCATATTGAGGGATGATCAAAGCCAGAAAACATTTGCCGTTAATGTAAAACGCTATAAACGAAAGCGTTCTTGTTTCTTAAGAGGCGGGCTTGCTTTAATCTAAAAGGGATGGTTAGTGGCGACTTCAATAGTGTTAGTGACTCAGGATTGTTTCCTTGTCAGGGGGATGCGGCTATTTTTCCCGGATATAATTTGCCTCAGTTCGATAGACAGAAACATATTTGATACCGACGCAAATGAATATACTGTACTGATTGATAGCCGTACGCCGCTCCGTTTATATGATTACCTGATACGCCATCCGGCCAGAACGAGAAAAACGATCTGCTGCGTTATGCTGGATATGCGTCCTCGAGAGGAGGATCTTCTCAGTATGAAGCTGTTTATGAACACGTCGCTTACGGCTCCGGATATGGCGTCGTTATTCAATCTGGTGCTTGATATGAAAGGCAGGCGTCTGACAACCAAATGGCTGCTTAACTTACGGCTGAGTCGACACGAAGCGATAATGATCAGGTTGCTGAAGGCAGGGAGGTCAATGGAAGAGATTGCAGATAAGCTGAATATGTCGGTTAAAAGCCTCTATCGCAAGCGAACGGTGCTGTCGGAGCGGTTAGGAGCAGGTAACTTCAACGAGGCGTGTTTGTTTATCTTTAAAAACAAACTGCTGGACGCGGTTGGGAACGATCCCTAGCTTCGTCAGAAGCCAAAAGCAGAAACCCGCCACGAGGGCGGGTTCTTTTAATGGAAATAATTCAGAACGACCAGCGCAGATTGGCGTTAACAGAGTTGACGCGGGTATCCGCACCATATTGTCCCTGGTAACCCACATCCAGCGTCGCAGCACGCGACAGCTGTACGCTCACGCCGATATCACCGACCATCACATCCTCATCCACGGCCTGTCCCTGAGTAATGAACGCCTCGCTGCCCGCAAACGCCATGCGCGAAGAGGTATTCTTATCGCCATAGGCGTGCTGCCAGCCCAACGAACCGTAGAGGTTAACGTGCTTCGGCAACTCGGTCACACCGCGCAACCCGAGTGTCGTATAGAAGGTGTTCATCGTTTCGTTACGGACGCTCAGCGCAGCGGCACCGCCGTCTTCCCTGAAGCTGTCGGTATGCAGCCGGATGTACGATAAATTGACGAACGGCTCAATATTCCTGTCTGGCTGGCCGAAACGGTAGCCCGCTTCGGTGAACGCCAGCAGGGAGTTCGCGTCGTAATCTGACTTCAGCCGATCCGAGAAGCCGCTGAAATCAACATTGCGCTCGCCTTCGATCTTGTGCCAGGTGTAACCCAGCGCGCCGCGAAGGGAGAACGCATCCTGTTGACCCGCCGCATACAGACCAAGGTGATAGTTGTCGGTATCCGTTGAGGAGCGACGGCTGTCGACGTCATAATCACCCCGGCTGTAGCCGAAGTAGCCGCCGACACGCACGTTATGGTCCGCCAGTTTGCGATCTGCCCCCAGCAGGAAGCCGGTGGTGTTGCCGTCCAGCTTGCCCACGTTACCGTCGCCGCTGTTTCGGCTCCAGGAGCTGAAGGTCTGGCCCCAGACGCCATTGTTTTGCGGCTCCGGCTGCTGCACCAGCGACATGGCTAACGGTGGTATCGGCAGGCTGTCGTTATCAAACGCGCGCTGCATCCGCTGGTTTAACACGTTAAACACCTGCGTGCTGCCAGCGATCAGGTTGGACTGCATTGACGGATAAACTTCACCAGAAAGCTGGTTGAACGCCTCGCGCGCTTCCGGTGCGCTTAGCAGAAGCAGCGAGTTATACAGCGCCAGCGACGGGCCGCTTTGCGTCAGCGTGGAGAGCGCGCCAGCGGTATTCCACTGGTTGCTGCTTTGGGCCACGGTCTGGAAAATGCCCGGCTTGCCGCTGCCCGGGTTTTCACCGCCAGGATTCTCACCGCCCGGGTTTTCACCACCAGGATTTTCGCCTCCGGGGTTTTCACCACCAGGATTCTCACCACCAGGATTTTCGCCTCCGGGGTTTTCTCCTCCAGGATTCTCGCCACCGGTTTCTTTCTGCGCGATGGTCAGATCGACGGCGTTGGTGCTTTGCTTAAGCGCCACGTCGAGGAATGCGGATTTGGAGATCGCTCCGGCGAACTCACCGTCGATTCCCCCGTCGGAGGTCAAAATGCGGTAGCTTTGGCCCGTTTTATAGCTGGTTTGCGGATCCAGCGCGGTGACCTGTACCTTAGCCTGATTGCTGATGGTGGTTTTGCCCGATACCAGTAGCTGGTCGCTGCGGCCATCTCCTGCGATATCCACGTCATAGAAGGATTCGCCGATAAAGTTCAGATAGCGTTTCAGCGTCAACGTACCGATATTGCCGTCGCCGGGCGAGATATGTCCGCCGGACAGGATCTCGGTCTGGCCCAGCGTCCCGTTGCCGCCCAGCGTGCCGCCGGACTTGATTGACGCGGCGCTGCTGTAACCCACCCCGTTGCTGACGTCTGAACCCGCCGTCGCATTGAGGATCAGCGTGCCGCCGTTCTCCGCGCTAAGGGTCTGGACGTCAAAGATATCGTCTTCTGGCTGGGTATTAATATTGCTGGCAATGATGACTTTACCGCCCCGCGCGGTTACGTTCGCCTTGAGTGCGGAAAGATCGCCGTTCAGCGTCGTCTGCCCGGAGGTGTTGATCACATCACCTTCACCGCTCATCGTGTTGCTGAAGAGGTAATTTCCGTCGGTATGGTTGAAGTAGACATAGCTGCCGAACAGTCCGCCACGCAGGCTGATTGCCGTCTTCGCATCGAGGGTACCTGCGCCGCCCGCCGTGCCTGGCGTTGGCTCAGTTAAACCCGTGCCGGTGTCCATATTGCCGCGGCTGCCGATAATGAGCGCACCCCGGTTCGAGCCGGAACCCGATGTCCCCACGATTAGCGCATTGCTGCCTGCGGAAAATGAACCGCCGTCAATCACAGACAGCACGCCATTGCCGTAATCGCCCACGTTCACGCTGCTGCCGCTGGTAAAGCGCGAGTCCTTGCCCGCAATAACCAGTTCGGCGGTTTTCCCTGCGCCGGAGACGCCCGCCACCTGCACGCCGCCAACGTTAACCACCCCGCCGTTCAGCACGTCCAGGTCGCCATAAAGCGTCAACGTACGGCCAACGTTCCACTGTGACCCGCTCCCCATGACGGTGGCTTTCGGGCTCAGCGTGTCGGTTTCACCCGGTCCGGTACCGTTGCCGATGCGTGCATCGTAAGCGGTATTGAGCGCAGCGCCGTCTCCAATCGCAAGCGTAGAGCGTGCGCCCAGATCGGTGCCTACGCTAAGAAAATTACTGGTCACACGAGAACCGGCACCCGTGGCGATTAGGTGGCTGTCGTAGCCGCGGGTGGTGCCGACAACGATCTCCTTCGCGCTCGCAAGCGCGCCCTCTTCGACTCGCAGGGTGCCGAGGCCAAGATTCAGGTCGCCGCGCAGGACGTACCGATCGTTCACCGCGTTAAGCTCAGCGTCTGGCCCACGGACCGTGACCACGCTTTCATAAATTTTGCCGTCGAACAGCCGACCGATATTGATGTTATAGGCGGTGATTTTGCCATTATCGATCAGCAGGTTTCCGCGTTGGTTACGTCCAACATAAACATCTCCGGTGTAACCCAGCGTTTCGGTAATACGCGACTCGCCATCAAAAAAGGCATCGGCTGCACGCGCGACATCGGCAGGTAAAAAAAGTAACAGCGGCGCGGAAAATAGAGCGAGGTAAAGTCTGGAAAGCGGTGTCTTAACCGCTAAAGAATGTGATGTAGAGTTATTCACGGGCTATCTCCGTACTCATTAGCAAGATGTCAGGAACATCGTTTTTATATGAAAACTCAGATACGTCAGATAACGTAAAAGGCGTTATTTCAGTACGCCTTTTAATGCGGTGCTAATTATTTATGTGTGACAACTGGTGTACAGGTTGGCGCGCTCAGCGTCGGTGCAGATCCTAAAATTCCCGGCATCATCATCGATGAACAATCGAAAATACGCCCTTTTTCTGTCGTGGCGCGATAAGAGAGTTTTTGTCCTCCCAGTGCGTCCGGCTGGGCGCCATTAACGTTGGATACGGTTATTTCATCCGATGAGCCCAGTCCCAGCATTTTAGCGGTCTCCGCCTGTAGGAGTGGAATAGCCTGATCGGTTTTCAACGTGGAACAACCGGCTAGCATCAACGTAACGGTTAAAACGATGAGTGGTTTTTTCATAAATTATCCTTGATATCCAACCAGTTAATTTCACTGATTGTATTTATGTTTTCTTTTACCCAAATCAGCGAATAATATATTTCTCTTTCCTAATCGAAAAAACCCTCCTAAAGTAGGGTGGGTAGATAATAATTCATCTGTACTCTAAGATATGCGAAGGTAAAAGGAGGCTCCTTTGGGACAGAATTATGCGTTAGTCGTTGATGACCATCCATTGGTAGCAAGCGGCATCGCCAATTTTCTGATTACACATTGCCATTTTAAGCAGGCGTGTGTGGTGACGAATGAGGATGATTGCTACCGCCAAATTAGGGATCATGGCCCGCCACGTTTGCTGGTAATCGATTTTTGGCTCTCTTCCGGAACGGCCCTGAAATTACTCAAAGAAGTAAAGCAACTTTACCCACAGGTACGACTCCTGGTGGTCAGCGGGGATGACAATAATGATATCTGGCGCAAAGTTAATGCCGCCGGGGGACACGGTTTTGTATTGAAAAGCGAGCCACCTGAGATGTTCTCGCGGGCCGTTTTCGCACTCACTGATAATCAGACATGGTTTCCTGAGGGAAACGAAATTTCCGTTAAGACGAATAATGAGAAGTTAAGTAAATTTAACTTAACGCCGCGACAAATAGACGTGTTAAATATGATTATGCGCGGCCTGCCAAATAAACGCATCGCCGCCCAGCTTTCAATTTCTGAGCCCACGGTCAAAGAACACATCAGCAATATATTGAAAAAGATAGGCGTTAACAGCCGGGTCGAAGCCATCACGCTTCTGCATGGCAAGCAGGAACCGTCGGAATGAGGTTTTTTCAGAGCTTACAAAATGATGGTATCTCTCCTCCGGCGCAGATCCGTTTGCTAAACAACACCTTTCTGCGGCTGGTATTTAGCTTTAGTGCAGTGCCCTTTGTTGGTATTCCTTTCGCCATCTGGATTTATATGCTTGGGGACGACCTCGGCCCAACGATTATCTGGATAATTATTTATCTGCTATGTGCCGTGGCGATACGAATATTGCACCGACGCTATCAGCGTGAAGCGAAAGAAAACGGTGAAAGGGACGTTCTGCGACGCTGGCTTCCGCGTATTAATAATATTGCCTTTATTCACGGGCTGGGAATTTCATCACTCTATTTAATTACGCCACAGACGCAGAATTTTGACTTTTTCCTGTTACTTAATATCAGCATTGCCGCCATCGTCGCCGCCAATGCGACGCATCTGACGCCTGTCATCAGTACCTTTACGCGTTTTTTCTTCGCCTCCTGGGGGGTGCTGAACCTCGGTATTATCTGGCGGCTGGATGAGTTGATGTTCATCGTGCTCATGCTGAATCTGCTTTACGGCTTCGCGATTTACCGCCATGCGTTAACTTCCCATGCGTTCTTTATTCAGCAAGCGCTGCTTGAGGAAAAAAGCTCACGCCTTGCGGAACAGTTTCGTCAGGCCAAAGAGGACGCGGAGCAGGCACTGCTGGATAAAAATCAGTTTCTGACCACCGCCAGTCACGATCTGCGCCAGCCCGTACACGCAATGGGCTTTCTGATCGAAGCCATCCTCCACCGAAACCGGGACGACAGCCTGACGCCGCAACTCCTTGACCTTCAGCAGAGCGTTCGCTCGGTGCATTTAATGCTCAATTCTCTGCTCGATCTGAGCAAAATAGAATCCGGGAATGCCCTCTCTGCCCCGACCAAAGTGGATATCGGTGCTCTGCTCGACTCGGTCATCACGCTGTTTCGTGAAGAGGCCAACAGCCGCGCGCTTAGGCTGTGTATCCGGCGGCCTAAACGCCGTATCGACGTGATGGGCGATCCGCTGCTGGTGCGACAGTCCCTGATTAACCTGATTCAAAACGCCCTTCGCTACACGCTCCAGGGCGGGGTGCTGGTCGCCATCCGACCGCGCGGTGACGAGTGTATGGTGGAGGTGTGGGACACGGGAGTCGGTATCGCCGATGAAGAGAAGGGCAAAATCTTCTCACCTTACTACCGCCCCGAGCTGGCATGGAAGATCGACAGCGCCGGACACGGGCTGGGGCTGGCCGTCGTTGCCCGTTGTGCCAAGCTGATGAAGGTGAAATACGGAATGCAATCCATTGAAGGTAAAGGCTCACGCTTCTGGATGCGCTTTATCCAATATGCTGGCGAAGATAGCGTGCTGGACACCCCGCCCGCCGCTGACAACACCGCCACGCCGGTACGCTATGCGCCGCTGCACGGTTCCTGCCTGGTCGTTGATGACGACCCGCTGGTGACGTCTGCCTGGGAGAGCCTGATGAGCGTCTGGGGAATCGACGTACGCTGTGCGGCCTCGGCTGAAGAAGCGTTTGCCATAATCGACGACGGCTTTACGCCGTTCGCCGTGCTGTGCGACCAGCGTCTGCGATCGGGCGAAAGCGGCTTCGATATCCTGAAAGCGCTTTTTGAACGTCTGCCGGATATGAGCGGCGCGATAGTCAGCGGCGAATTTAATTCTCCGGTTCTGCTGGAGGCGGAGCAGGAGGGGTACCTGGTGCTCCGCAAGCCTCTGGAGCCGGCTAAACTGCATGCGCTGCTGACGCAGTGGTCGGGATGTCATTAAGGGAATGCAGAAGTGTCGATTCTGGCGGGTTCATAATGCAAAAACGGACCTCCGTGGAGGTCCGTTAATATAAATTTGGTGCCCGGACTCGGAATCGAACCAAGGACACGGGGATTTTCAATCCCCTGCTCTACCGACTGAGCTATCCGGGCAACGGGGCGCATTAAACCCGATCCTCCCTCCGGCGTCAACGAAATTTGTTGCTTTCGGTGCAGACTGCACACTCTCTCACCATTTCGTCGCAAACTTAAGCGAAAAAGCGCGTCCAGAGCGCGGAAAGCGGCATCGCGAGCAGCAGGGCAGGGAGCATGTTCACCACTGCAAACATCTTAATGCCACAGATGCGCAGCCCTGTCGCCAGCAGCAACAGGCCGCCGACGGCGGTAAAGTCTGCCATCATCGCTGGCGTTGTCAGCGGCAGGATCAGCGTGGCGCAGGTGGCCAGCGCCAGCTGAATAAGCAACATAGGCACACAAATCGCGGCGACGGCGATGCCGAGGGTGGTGGCAAAAATGGTGGCAGTAAAGAAATCCAGAAACGCTTTCGCAATCAATATGCTGGGATCGCCGGTCATCCCTTCCTGCATCGAACCGAATATCCCCGTGCCGCTGGCGCAGAACAGAATAATGATCGCAACGTAGTTCTGAATAAACGACTCGTGTGTGCCGTGCTTTGCCTTGCCTGGTCGGGCAATCAGATTTTTGGCTTTGCCTACTGCGTGATTAATACCTTTTTCCAGATAGCAAAACTCGCCGATGAGCGCGCCGAGCAGCGTCGCCAGTACCATCACCGGCAGGTTGGCGCATTTCACCACTAAAAGGATACCAATCCCTAACGACGCCAGGCCAAAAATAGAAGGCATGGAGACGCGAATACGCTCCGGCAGGCGCTGACTTAATACTGCCCCAAGTACACCGCCCAGCAATACGGCTCCCGCATTGATAAAGGGTCCAATTACCACGTTTAACTCCTGTTATTTAAGCACTGGCATTGCATGATTATGGCACGTTCGTCCCTGATTACGCTTAGCTTTGGGAGGCGTAACGCATACTGATTCCTTCTTGCACCTGAAAATAAAAGGTGACATGATTGCGCGAATTTTCTCCTTCCTGTCTCGCCGTTCGGTGAGGGTATTTGCGCCTATGAAAACCATGAAAATTGCCGTCAGCCGTGAGCTGGTATCCAAAGTTTCTACGCATCGCGAAAAAGTTATGCTGGATAACACCGATTTCACCGATGTGGCGGCAGTCGTCATTACGGTTGTTGAAAGCTACAGCGGCATTCTCGCGTTGCTGAAGCGTACGGGCTTTCAGCTACCGGTATTTATGTTCTCAACAGAGCCAGGAGAGGTGCCAGAGGGTGTCACGGCGATCATCTCAGGTAAAGCACAGGAATTGCTGGAACTGGAATCTGCCGCCTGCCGGTATGAAGAGAACCTGCTGCCACCCTTTTTTGACACCCTGAGCCAGTATGTGGCGATGGGAAACAGCACCTTTGCCTGTCCGGGTCACCAGCACGGTGCCTTTTTCAAAAAACACCCGGCGGGGCGGCAGTTCTATGATTTCTTCGGTGAGAACGTTTTTCGCGCCGACATGTGCAACGCCGACGTTAAGCTGGGCGATCTGCTGATCCACGAAGGCTCCGCCAAGCACGCGCAAAAGTTCGCGGCGAAAGTATTCAACGCGGACAAAACCTACTTCGTGCTGAACGGCACGTCGGCGGCCAACAAGGTGGTGACCAACGCGCTGCTGACCCGCGGCGACCTGGTACTGTTCGACCGCAACAACCACAAGTCCAACCATCATGGGGCGCTGATCCAGGCCGGGGCAACGCCTGTCTATCTTGAGGCAGCCCGTAATCCGTTTGGTTTTATCGGCGGGATTGATGAGCACTGCTTTGATGAGGCCTGGCTGCGGGAACTGATCCGTGACGTCGCGCCGCAGAAAGCCGCCGAGGCGCGCCCGTTCCGCCTGGCGATCATTCAGCTCGGCACCTACGATGGCACGATCTACAACGCCCGTCAGGTGATAGACAAGATCGGTCACCTTTGCGACTACATCCTCTTTGACTCCGCCTGGGTCGGCTACGAGCAATTTATCCCGATGATGGCGGAAACGTCTCCGCTTCTGCTGGAACTGAACGAGAACGATCCGGGAATTTTCGTGACCCAGTCGGTCCACAAGCAGCAGGCCGGGTTCTCGCAAACGTCGCAGATCCATAAAAAGGATAACCATATTCGCGGTCAGTCGCGCTTCTGCCCGCACAAGCGGTTGAACAATGCGTTCATGCTGCATGCCTCCACCAGCCCGTTTTACCCGCTGTTTGCTGCGCTGGACGTGAACGCCAAGATCCACGAGGGCGAGAGCGGACGCAGGCTGTGGGCGGAGTGCGTCGAGCTGGGCATTGAAGCACGCAAGGCCATCATCGCCAACTGCAATATGATCAAACCGTTTATCCCGCCGGTGGTGGCGGGGCGGCCATGGCAGGATCACCCCACACAGGCTATCGCCAGCGAGCGTCGCTTCTTTAGTTTTGAACCGGGTGCAAAATGGCACGGTTTTGAAGGCTATGCCCGCGAGCAGTATTTCGTCGATCCGTGCAAGCTGCTGCTGACCACGCCGGGCATTGATGCTGAAACAGGTCACTATACCGATTTCGGCATTCCTGCGACCATTCTCGCCCACTACCTGCGCGAGAACGGCATTGTGCCGGAGAAGTGCGATCTCAACTCCATCCTGTTCCTGCTGACGCCAGCCGAGAGCGCGGAGAAGCTAATGCAGCTGGTGGCAATGCTGGGGCAGTTTGAACAGCATATTGAAGACGATACGCCGCTCGCGGATGTGCTTCCGACCATCTGTCAGAAATACCCGGTGCGTTACCGCGACTACACGATCCGTCAGCTGTGCCAGGAGATGCACGATCTCTACGTCAGCTTTAACGTGAAGGATTTACAGAAGGCGATGTTCCGTCAGGAGAGCCTGCCTGCCGTGGTGATGAACCCGCAGGATGCCAACCAGGAGTACATTCGCGGGAACGTCGAACTGGTGCATATTCGTGACGCCGAAGGACGCATTGCCGCCGAAGGTGCGCTGCCATACCCGCCGGGCGTGCTGTGTGTGGTGCCCGGGGAAGTCTGGGGTGGAGCAGTACAGCGCTATTTCCTGGCGCTGGAAGAGGGCATTAATATGCTGCCGGGTTTCTCGCCAGAGTTGCAGGGCGTTTACAGCGAGAAAGATGCGGACGGGATTAAGCGGCTGTATGGATACGTATTGAATGTCTGAACGTAGGCCGGGTAAGCGTTAGCGCCACCCGGCGAGTACCCGGCGGCGCAAGCTTACCGGGCCTACAATACTGCGTCAGGCTTCTGCGCGGCGGTACATCCTTCTCGGATGCCCAATCTTCCCGTACAGCATCTCCACCGTCAGAAAACCCACCTCCACGCAGTGTTCCAGATAGCGCCGGGTGGTGGTTTTACTCAGGCCCGTCTCGCTCACCACCTCATCCACCGTAAAACAGTGCGCCGCCTTGTTGTTAAACAGCATTTGCACCCGCGCCAGCGTGTTCTCCTCTATCCCTTTGCTGCCGTTGTCCAGGCGATAGTTTTTCGCCTGCAATTGGTAGAGTGAATCTACGTTCTGCTGGTCGACGATCTTCCAGACGCGCTGCTGTTCGGCAAACTGCACAAAACGTTCCAGCGACTGGCTCAGGCGCTTCCAGGAAACCGGCTTGAGGATGTAGTCGAACGCGCCGTTACGAATTGCCTGGCTACAGGTGTCCATATCGCTGGCGGCGGTGATGAAAATCACCGAGCAGTTGGCGCGGGTGAGCATCGGGTTGCTGATAAGGGTGATGCCTTTGCCGTCCGGCAGGTAGTTATCCAGCAGCATCAGCTTCGGCTGTTTGCTCTCCAGTTGTACCTGCGCGTCGGCCAGCGACGCGGCAATCCCCACCAGCCTCAGGCGCGGATGTTTACCGATAAGCTCCGCGTGCAGTTGCGCCAGTTCGTTCTCGTCTTCAACAATCAGTACGTCGATAAGTTCATGTTGCATAGTCGGTATCTTCCAGTTCCTGTACGGGGTGCCGGGCCGTTCCCGTGGCGGGAATAAACAGTGAGAAAATGGCACCGCGTGGGGTGTTATCGGCAACTTCAATTGCACCGCCAGCCTGTGTGACATAGCTTTCAATCAGATACAGGCCAATACCATGATCGCCGCGCGTTTTGGTGGTGATGCCGCGCTCAAAGATCCGGTCGCGGATCTCCGGTGTGATGCCGACGCCCTGGTCGGCGACTTCAATAATCAGTTCCTGCTCGTTCAGCTTTATCAGCACGTCCACCGGGGCATGCGGGAGCGGTGCACGCTGGGTCGCTTCAATGGCGTTATCCAGCAAGTTCCCGATGATCGAGATAAGTTCCGATTCGAGCAGCGGCAGGAACGGTTTATCCACCCGGCAGGCCGGGTCGAAACTCAGCTCAACGCCTTTTTCACGCGCGCGGGCGGCCTTTCCAAGCAGCAAACCACACAGCGTCGGAGAGCTAAAGCGGGACGAGATAAAGTCCAGCAGCTCCTGAGCGTGTTCCGACTGCGCCTGTATGTAGCGAATCGCTTCGTCATAACGGCCCATATGCAGCAGGCCGGACAGCGTAGTCATGCGGTTCAGCTGTTCATGGCGCATGATGCGCAGGTTATCAACGTAGCGCTTCACCTGGCTGAGCTGGGCGCTGAGCGAGTCGATCTCGTTGCGATCGCGAAAGGTGATCACCCAGCCCTGCAACGCATCTTCCAGCATGATCCGCACCCGGCTGGCAATGACCGTGAGATCGTTAAAGCGACAGATCTCATCGTGGGTGTCTTTCGCAAGCATGGTTTGCGCGTTGAAGAACGGGACGGGCGCGATCACCTGGCTGATGAGTTGACCCCGCAGTTCGCGGGCGGGCTGACGTAAGCCTAATAATTTACGCGCCGCCTGGTTAATCACCTCAATGCGAAGATCGTCGTCGATGGCAATCACCCCTTCATAAATGGATTCCATCATCGCCTTTTGCTGGCGCACCAGCAGGCCGATTTCGCGCGGCTCCAGAGAGAATATCTGCTTCTTGATGCTGCGGGTGAAGAACCAGGAGAAAATAAACAGGGCGATAAGCAGCAGCACGGCGGCAATCAGGATATTAACCACCTTGTTGACGGTGATGGTGTCCAGATAGCTCGTGAGATAGCCTACCGAAACAATCCCCACCACCTGCCCGGCATCATTAAAAATGGGCGCTTTGCTGCGCAGCGAAATGCCTAACCCGCCCTTGCGGATGGTGATGGTGCTTTTGCCGTGTAATACCTCGTCGTTATCTCCGCCAACCAGCGTTTTGCCTACCCGGTCGGCAAACACGGAGTGGAAAAGATGCAGCCCCTTATTGTCACCAATCACAATAAAACTGGCGTCGCTGCGGGCGGCTATTTTCTGCATAAAGTCATGGATACCCAGGATATCCTTTTGTTCGACTTCTTTTCGCAGGGTAGGAATAAGCGCAATTTCTTCGGCCTGTATTTTTGCGCGCGCGCTCATTTCCTGATAAAGCTGCCTGCCGACATCGACATAATAATATCCGCCCAGTAATGCGAACAGCACTGAGAAAAAGGCGACCAGCGAAATAAACAGCTTGATCTGAAACGATACTTTCATAACTATCACGCGAGATATCAACAGGTCGGCTGAATATATCATCTTTTAAGGCCAGGATGCCCGCTTTGCCGAAAACTTGTGATCCCTTGCACAGCGCAGCCTGTAAAAGATTTTTCCGAAAGTCTCATCCTCTTAAGGTTAAATGAATAAATGTTATTTCTTTGTTCAGTTAAGAAAAGAAACCATAAAAACCACGGCAATAAATAAGGCGTAAATCACATTAAATAAAAGAAACCATTAAAACCATAGCGTCCATTAAAACTTCGCTTTTAATATGCCATCCCTCACATAAAGTAAGCCTTTGTGACTCTAAGCTGAACGCACAAAATAACTAAGGGGCTTATTATGAGCACAACTGACGATTCATTCTCTGTTACCCACGACCCGATTGATATTCAGCGGCCATCGCTCAAAGAGCGCTGGTGGCATATTATGGATACCTGGAAAATCGGCATTATTCCTCTGCCGCTGTTCGTTCTGGCGGGCGCGCTGATTGCGATTGATTGCCTGGGCGGAAAACTGCCGAGCGACATTGTGGTCATGGTGGCCACGCTGGCCTTCTTCGGCTTTGCCTGCGGTGAGTTCGGCAAACGCCTGCCGATTGTCGGCAAGCTCGGTGCGGCGGCAATTTGCGCCACCTTTATCCCTTCCGCGCTGGTCTATTACGGCCTGCTGCCGGACGTGGTGGTTGAGTCCACGACCAAATTCTATAAATCCACCAATATTCTCTACCTCTATATCTGCTGCATTATCGTCGGCAGCATCATGAGTATGAACCGCACCGTGCTGATCCAGGGCTTCCTGCGCATCTTCTTCCCGATGCTGTGCGGTGAAATCGTCGGCATGATTGTCGGCATGGGTGTTGGGCTGGCGCTGGGCCTCGAGCCGTTCCAGATCTTCTTCTTTATCATTCTGCCGATCATGGCGGGCGGCGTCGGGGAAGGGGCGATCCCGCTCTCTATCGGCTATGCCACCCTGCTGCATATGGATCAGGGCGTGGCGCTCGGCCGCGTGCTGCCGATGGTGATGCTCGGCGGCCTGACGGCGATCATTATCTCCGGCTGCCTCAACCAGCTCGGTAAACGCTACCCGCACCTGACCGGTGAAGGCCAGCTGATGCCGAATCGCGCCAACGCTGATGCCACTGTTTCCCAACCTGCGTTCTCCGGCAAAGCGGACGTGACGACCATCGCCTCGGGCGCGCTGCTGGCGGTGCTGCTGTACATGCTGGGCATGCTCGGTCACAAGCTGATTGGTCTGCCAGCGCCGGTGGGCATGTTGTTTATGGCGGTGCTGGTGAAGCTCTGCAACGGCGCCTCTCCGCGTCTGCTGGAGGGTTCCCAGGTGGTGTACAAATTCTTCCAGACCTCCGTGACCTACCCAATCCTCTTCGCTGTCGGCGTGGCGATTACCCCATGGCATGAACTGGTGGCGGCGTTCACCGTCAGCAACCTGCTGGTGATTGTCAGCACCGTTTCCGCGCTGGTGGCGACCGGATTCTTCGTTGGCAAAAAGATTGGTATGCACCCGATTGATGTCGCCATCGTCTCCTGCTGTCAGAGCGGGCAGGGTGGCACCGGTGACGTGGCGATCCTGACCGCAGGCAACCGCATGAGCCTGATGCCATTCGCCCAGATTGCTACCCGTATCGGCGGCGCGATTAACGTCTCTGTCTCACTGCTGATTCTGGGCAACTTCCTCGTTTAAGTTTTCAGGAAAGAACAATGAAACTCGCAAGCTTTTTATACCAGGGAAAACGCAGCTACGGCATCGTACAGGCCGAAGGCGTGATTGATTTGGGCCGCCGCCTGGGCGACCGCTATGGCGACCTTAAAGCGCTGTTGCAGGGGAACGGGCTGGCGCAGGCCACCCGTTTTCTGAACGACGCGGTGGATGTACCGCTGAACGCCATCACCTTCTTACCGGTGATTGTCCAGCCGGAAAAAATCCTCTGCGTGGGCATGAACTATGCCGACAAGCGCAAGGAGTTTGACCAGCACAACCCGGCCCCGACGCTGTTTGTCCGCTTCCCGGATTCACAGACCGGCCACAACGAGCCGGTGCTGAAGCCGCGCCACTCCAGCGAGTTCGACTACGAAGGCGAGCTGGCGGTGATCATCGGCAAAGGCGGGGAGAACATCAGCCGCGACGACGCCCTGCGCCACGTGGCGGGCTACAGCTGTTACATGGACGGCTCCGCCCGCGACTGGCAGCACACCTGGTTCACCGCCGGGAAAAACTGGCGCCAGACCGGGGCGTTCGGCCCGTGGATGGCGACGGCGGATGAGATCCCGGACCCGCACAGCCTGGCGATCCGCACCTGGCTGAACGGCCGCATGGTGCAGGATGACAACACCAGCAGCATGATCCACAAGGTGGCGGAGCTGATCGAGTATATCAGCACCTTCACCCGTCTCAGCCCGGGCGACGTGATCATCACCGGCTCGCCTGGTGGCGTGGGTAAAAAGCGCAACCCGCCGCTGTTTATGAAGGAGGGGGATCGCATTGAGGTGGAGATCGAGCATATCGGTCATCTGAGCAACGTGATCGTGGAAGCGCCAGCCGTCGGGCTCGCGGCAGCGCACTGAGTAAGGCGGCAGCATGCAATCGCAACCCATTGATTTTCGGCACACCGTTGTGGCGAAACACCCGGAACGCTTAAGCCAGATCCGCTACCTGTTGGCAGACAGCGGCCTTGGCCTGGACAACGACATCACGCTGTTTGTCGAAGCCTGGTCCGGCGCGCAGCTGGTGGGTTGCGCCGGGCTGGCTGCCAACGTCATCAAATGCGTGGCGGTCAACGAGCAGCTTCGTGGGGAAAACCTCAGCGCGCGTCTGCTTGCAGAGGTGGAAAACGCGGCGCTGGAGCGCGGCCATTTTCACCTCTTCCTCTGCACCCGTCCGTGCAATAAGGAGCGCTTTGGCCGCAGCGGTTTCTGGCCGATTGCCCAGAGCGGGAACAACGCGGTGCTAATGGAGAACACTCCGCAGGGGATCGCGCGCTACTGCCGATCCCTGCGCGCGAAGCGCCGGTGTGGGGAAAAAACGGGCGCGATCGTGATGAACGCCAATCCCTTCACCCTCGGCCATCGTCATCTGGTGGAGCAGGCGGCGACGCAGTGCGATGCCCTGCATCTGTTTGTGGTGCGTGAAGACGCCTCGTTCTTCCCGTTCAGCGCGCGCCTCGAGATGGTGCGTGCGGGCGTGGCGCATCTGCCGAACGTGGTGGTGCATGAAGGCTCGCAGTACATCATCTCCCGCGCCACCTTCCCGGCCTACTTCCTGAAGGAGACCGGCAAAGTGCAGCAGGCGTGGAGCGAGATCGACGTGCTGATCTTCCGGGACTATATCGCCCCGGCGCTGGGCATCACACACCGCTTCATCGGCTCGGAGCCGTTCTGCGACATCACGCGGCAGTACAACCAGACGCTGCACGACCTTCTGGCCTCGCATATTGAGGTGGTGGAGATGCCGCGCATCAAGGCCACCGGCAACGCCATTTCGGCCTCGGAAGTGCGCCGTTTACTCAAGACACAGCAGTTTTCCCGGATCCGGGAGATTGTCCCGGACTCCACCTTCGCGCACCTCGAAGCACATTATCGTGCGAGTGCGGAAGTCGCATAACTATCAGGAATTTATCATGAATATTGTAAGGGAGGCGCTGGCCGGAACGCAGGAGTCCAGCGACCTGATGGTGAAAATCGCCCCCGCTCACGGTGAGCTGGAGATTGTCATCCACAGTGAAGTGATTAAGCAGTTTGGCGAGCAAATACGCCAGGTGGTCAACGACACATTGCGCGCCATGAACGTGCACCAGGGATTAATCATTATTGAAGACAAAGGGGCGCTGGACTGTGTGATCCGCGCTCGCCTGCAAAGCGCGCTTCTGCGTGCCGCCGATGAACAGGCCATCAACTGGGGGGCGCTAAAATGAGCAAACTCCGCCGCAGTATGCTGTTCCTGCCAGGCGCCAATGCCGCCATGCTCTCTACCGCCTTTATCTACCGCCCCGACTCCATCATGTTTGACCTTGAGGACGCCGTGGCCCTGCGCGAGAAAGACACCGCACGCATGCTGGTGTTCCACGCGTTGCAGCACCCAATGTATCAGGATATCGAAACCGTGGTGCGCATTAACCCGCTGAGCACGCCGTTTGGTCTGCTGGATCTGGAGGCCGCCGTGCGCGCGGGCGTGGACGTGATTCGCCTGCCGAAAACCGACACCCCGGACGATATTTACGAGCTGGAAGGCCACCTCGAGCGTATCGAGAAGGAGTGCGGGCGTGATGTGGGTTCCACCCGCGTGATGGCGGCGATTGAATCGGCCATTGGCGTCATCAACGCCGTGGCGATTGCCCGCAGCTCCCCGCGCCTGATCGGCATCGCGCTGGCCGCCTTTGACTACGTGATGGACATGCAGACCGAGCGCGGCGACGGCACCGAGCTGTTCTATGCCCGCTGCGCCGTGCTGCACGCCGCACGCGCCGCCGGTATCGACGCCTTCGACGTGGTGTGGTCCGACGTTAACGACGAAGCCGGGTTCCTGCGCGAGGTCGACCTGATCCGCAAGATGGGCTTCAACGGCAAATCGCTGGTTAACCCGCGCCAGATAGACCTGCTGCACAACGCCTACGCCCCGACTCAGGAAGAGGTGGATCACGCCAAAAGGGTGATTGAGGCGGCAGAAGAGGGCGAGCGTAACGGCCTGGGCGTGGTGTCGCTCAACGGCAAAATGGTGGATGCACCGATTATTAACCACGCGCAGGTGGTGCTGGAGCGCGCGGCGGCCTCTGGCGTGCGTCGGTAAGGATGACATAATGAATCAGACAGAACTTCTCCATGTAAATTTCCCCCATCTGCGGGATCTGAAACCCTTTGATACCGCCCACAGCGCGACGCCGTGGCTGGCGGACAGCGAGGCGAAGCACAGCCGCAAGCTCTGCGCCTCTATTGAAGAGGCGGTGATGCGAAGCGGCCTGCAGGACGGGATGACCATCTCCTTCCACCATGCGTTTCGCGAAGGCGACCGGGTGATCAACACCGTCGTGGCGCTGCTGGCGCGGATGGGCTTCAAAAATCTGACCCTGGCTTCCAGCTCGCTGATGACCTGCAATGACGCGCTGATCGAGCATATCGAGAGTGGCGTCATCACCCGGATTTACACCTCCGGCATGCGCGGCAGGCTGGCGGATGCCATCTCCCACGGGCTAATGGACGAGCCGGTACAAATTCACTCCCACGGCGGGCGCGTGAAGCTGCTCCAGGACGGCGAACTGAGCATCGACGTGGCATTTCTTGGCGTGCCGTGCAGCGATGAGTTTGGCAACGCCAACGGCACGCACGGAAAATCGTGCTGCGGTTCGCTGGGCTACGCCATGGTGGATGCGCACTTTGCCCGTAAGGTGGTGCTGCTTACGGAAGAACTGGTGCCGTTTCCGAATATGCCCGCCAGCCTGGTGCAGGATCAGGTGGACTACATCGTGCAGGTGGAGAGCGTGGGCGACCCGGCGAAAATCAGCGTCGGCGCGGCGCGCGTCACCAGCAACCCGCGCGAGCTGATGATCGCCCGCTATGCGGCGGACGTGATTGAACACTCTGGCTATTTCAAACCAGGCTTCTCGATGCAGACCGGCTCCGGCGCAGCGGCCACCGCCTGCACCCGTTTTATGGAAGAGAAGATGGAGCGCGGCGGCGTGAAGGCGCGCTTCGCCCTTGGCGGCATCACCGGCAGCCTGGTGGATCTGCACGAGAAGGGGCTCATCGAAAAGCTGCTCGACACCCAGTGCTTTGACGGCCAGGCAGCGGCCTCGCTGGCGCGCAACCCGAACCACGTGGAGATCTCCACCAACGTCTACGCCAACCCCGGCAGCAAGGCGGCAAGCTGCGACCAGCTCGACGTGGTGATCCTCAGCGCCCTGGAAATCGACGTCGACTTTAACGTCAATGTCATCACCGGCTCCGATGGCGTGATGCGTGGCGCATCCGGCGGACACTGCGACGTGGCGGCGGCAGCCAACCTGACCATTGTGGTCGCGCCGCTGCTGCGAAGCCGCATCCCGACGGTAGTGAAGCGCGTTACCACCCGCCTCACGCCGGGGGAGAGCATTGACGTGCTGGTCACCGACCACGGTATTGCGGTCAACCCGGCGCGCCCGGAGATCCGCGAACGACTTATGGAAGCAGGGCTGAAGGTTGTAGATATCAACGCGCTGTATGAGCGAGCGATTTCGTTGACAGGCGTACCGAAACCGATTGAGTTCACCGACAAAATCGTCGGGGTGATCCGCTACCGCGACGGCAGCGTGATCGACACCGTTCGACAGGTAAAGGAGGAAGTGTGACTATTGCGACACCCGTGCGGACGGGTGTCAGCCTGGACGAACTGCTGGCGGCGAAAGAGCGCCGCGCAGCGCGCCAGGCTGACATGCTTGCGCACTATCAACAACCGGTGATCTCCCTCACGCTGGTTACGCCCGGGGAAATCAAAGACAGCCTTCGCTATCGCAACACCATGGGCGTGGCGCTGCAAATGTGCGACCAGCTGCTGTGGGAAAACCGCTGGCAGGTGCTGGACCGTAAGGTGCTGTGGCTACCCACCGGACCTGAAGCCTTGTGGTGCATCGCGCATCCGGCGGCGGAAATTAAGGCGCACTGTGCAGAACTGGAGCAGACGCACCCACTCGGCAGGCTGTGGGATCTGGATGTGATCTGCCCTGAAAACGGCCACGTCGGGCGTCAGTCGCTGGGGGCGAATCTCAGACGCTGCCTGATCTGTGACGAGCCCGCCCACGCCTGTTCCCGTTCGCGCAATCACCCCGCTGAGCAGGTGGTATCCCGCGTGGAGAAGATGATCGATGACTGGTTTGCTCGCGACTGAACCGCGCCCGGTTGATCTCCCTGCGCTTGCCGCAGAGGCGCTGTGGCAGGAGCTGGAGCTGACGCCAAAACCGGGGCTGGTGGACAGGCTCAATAACGGCTCCCATCGCGATATGGACCATGCCTTGTTTGTCCGCAGCATTATGGCGATTACGCCGTGGTTTGCCCGGTTTGCGGAACTGGGTGAAGCACATGCGGCCAAACCTGCCGATCGGCAGTTGCGGATTCTTCGCCCAATGGGAATGGCCTGCGAGCAGGCAATGTACGCCGCCACGGGCGGGGTAAATACCCACAAGGGCGGGATTTTTGCCCTCGGTTTGCTCTGCTTCGCCGCCGGGCGTGTGAAAAATATCTCTGCGGATAGCCTCTGTTGTGAGGTAAGTAACATCTGTCGTGGGCTGGTGGCGAGGGAGCTGGCCGGGCGCAGCGGGCAGGCAACGGCGGGGGAGCGGCAGTTTCAGCTGTACGGTTTAACCGGCGCGCGTGGCGAGGCAGAAAGCGGCTTTGCCACGGTGCGTAAGGCTTTGGATGCGTGGAACGGTCAGTCGCTTCACGGCCTGCTGTTGCGCCTGATGGCGGTAAATCAGGACAGCAATCTCGTTTCGCGCGGCGGCATTGAGGGGCTGCGCTACGTTCAGGGCTACGCGCGGGAATTACTGGCTAACGGCTGGGACTGCAAGGCGTTGCTGAAGATGGATAAGGCATTGATTGAACGCAATCTGAGCCCGGGCGGCAGCGCGGATTTGCTGTCGGTGGGGTGGGTGCTTTCTGGAATAAAATAGCCGGGTGGCGGCTACGCCTTACCCGGCCTACGGTCTGGTTTTCCAGGCCCGGTAAGCGCAGCGCCACCGGGCACAACAATCAATGCGCGATCGGCTGCGCACCGTGCGGCTCGCGCACGTGCTTGTACTTGAACAGCGCGATGAACGCGAAGAACAGCACCAGCGAGTACCCGGCGAAGATCAGCCACACTGGTTGCCAGTTGGTGATGCCGTTAGTGGTATACATCTCAACCACTTTGCCGCTCACCACGCCACCCAGAATACAGCCGAAGCCGTTGGTCATCATCAGGAACATGCCCTGCGCACTGGCGCGGATTTCAGGCTTCACCTCTTTTTCCACAAACACCGAGCCGGAGATGTTGAAGAAGTCGAAGGCACAGCCGTAAACAATCATCGACAGAACCAGCAGCACGGTGCCGAACGCGCTTGGGTCGCCAAAGGCGAACAGACCGAAGCGCAACATCCAGGCGGCGATACTGATCAGCATGACGTTCTTGATACCGTAGCGGCTCAGGAAGAACGGGATGGTCAGGATGAACAGCGTCTCGGAGATCTGCGAGATGGACATCATCACCGACGCGTGTTCGACGATAAAGCTCCCGGCAAACAGCGGATCGTTATCGAAGCTGTGCAGGAAGGTATTACCGAACATGTTGGTGATTTGCAGTTCCGCGCCCAGCAGCATGGAGAAGATAAAGAAGATCGCCATGCGCTTGTTTTTAAACAGTGCGAAGGCGTCCAGGCCAAGCATGGTGCTCCAGCTCTGGTTTTTCTGCTGATTAGATACCGGAATGGTGGGCAGTGTCAGGGTGAACAGCGCCAGCAGTACGGAGAGCGCCGCGCCGATGTAGAGCTGCATATGGCTCAGCTCGAAGCCCGCGAAGCTCACGCCCCACATCGCCATGATAAAGCCGATGGTGCCCCAGATACGGATTGGCGGGAAGTCGGTGACGATATCCAGACCGGCAGATTTCAGGCGATAGTAGGAGATGGTGTTGATCAGGCCAAGCGTTGGCATATAGGCCAGCGAGTTAAGCAGGATCACCATGAACATCGCCCCCGGCGTGGTCACTTCGGCCGCCATAAACAGCGTCCCCGCACCCACCAGGTGGCAAAGCATATACAGCCATTTCGCGCTTAGCCATTTATCCGCCACGATACCGAGCAGCGTTGGCATGAAGACAGCCGCAATACCCAGCGAGCTGTAAACGGCACCGATCGACGCACCATCGAACTTGAGCGTCACAAACATATAGGAGCCGAGTGTAGTCAGCCAGCTACCCCACAGGCAGAACTGCAGAAACGACAAGATTTTAAGCTGCAGCTTAAGGTTCATGTTACTTTCCTCACAAGTGAGCGGGAGATATGTTGTTTTGGGAACATTCAGGGTTGTTATTTGATGCAATTCTATCAGTTGGCAACGATATGTTTTGTTACCTCCCGCAAAAAAATGCAATCCACATTAATTTGCAGTCTGGATTGTGATGCAAATAGCATTTTCGTATGGGTGGGATGAGATGGGTGCGGTCTGATGCCCTCACCCTGGCCCTCTCCCACAGGGAGAGGGAACTTGAATACCCTCTCCCTCTGGGAGAGGGCAGGGTGAGGGGTAGTTTTCTAGCGGCGACGGTAGTTCTTCTGCGCCGTATTCACCTTATACAGATAGCGGCGTGATTCCGCAGACGGGTGACGAGTGGTGAGGGTTGAGTAGACATCCCCCGGCGCCATGCTGTTGATGATGTTCGCGGCCTGCACTTTGTCATTTGAGAAGACGCGCAGCACGCTGCCCGCGCCACCGTTATAGGCGGTGATCACCGCATAGCGGCGTGAGGTTGGGTTATCAATCCCGCCCAGGTAGACATTGTTCAGCATCGCCAGGTAGGCCGTACCGGTATCAATGTTGCTTTGCGGATCGAACAGGTAGCTGCGGCTCGGCGTGCCGGATTTCCCCTGTGCGCGGAACACGTCTTTACCGGCGCTGTGCTGTACAACCTGCATCAGCCCCAGCGCGTCGGAACGGCTTACCGCGTAGGGGTTGAACGAGGACTCGGTCTGCATAATCGCCAGGATCAGCGACTCATCCACGCCATACTTACGCGACGCCTGACGCACCATGCCCAGATACTTATGCGCACGCTTGTCGAGGTGGTTCGGCACCAGGTTGATCGTGACGCTGTAAATCACTTTCAGGCCGTTGGTGCGGCTTTTCAGGCGCGTTTGCAGCAGGTAGTCGGCAAATTTCGTGGCGCGGCCTTCCCAGCGGATCGGCTGACCGGTCTGGTCAACGACCTGGCCATACAGAAACGGCTCTTTGGAGATGGTGATGTCATCGGCATCAGAGTAGAGGTCGATAGACCCCGGATCGTCGCCCATCAGCAGGGTTTTGATGATGGCCTGACGTAAATGCGCCGCAGGTTCAGTCCCTGCGATGGTTTCAACCGTAATCGTACCGTCATCGAAGTTGATGTGGCTACGGGTCTGATAGGCGTCGGTGTACTTAACGTAGTCCTTCGGTCCGGCAATAAGAACTTCGTTAAATCCCCATATGTTCTCGATGTTGTGGGCAAACTGCCCCATCAAAATGTCAAAACCGTTGGTGTCCTTGACCCAGGCTTCGTTGTATTCATCGCCTTTTTTGGAAGAACAAGACACAAGCAACGGCGCAATAAGGGCTAGCGCTAAAAGTTTTTTCATCATTCCGGGAGTGCGTGTTGTGTTTGCTTTGGGGTTGCTGTTGCCGGGTGGCGCTGCGCTTACCCGGCCTACGAAACCGTAGGCCCGTGCAAGCGCAGCGCCGCCGGGCAGCAGCCGCAGAGTATTATTTTTCCGGTGGCGTATAGCCTTCGATATGGACGTCTTTACCCTCGAACAGGAAGTTCACCATCTCCTGCTCCAGCAGTTTGCGGTGTTCCGGGTTCATCATGCTGAGCTTTTTCTCGTTGATCAGCATGGTCTGCTTCTTCTGCCACTGTCCCCAGGCTTCTTTGGAGATCTCGTTGTAAATGCGCTTACCCAGGTCGCCCGGGTAGAACTGGAAATCCTGGCCTTCAGCGTCGCGCTGTAGGAAAGTACAAAAAATGGTTCTGGCCATACTCATTCCTCTTTGTCTTGCCGATGCTAAACCATTGCACCGACACGTAATTGCTGTAACAGGCGCTCCACGGGAGCCGCCAGCCCGACTGATGGCGGTTGCGCTAAGTTATACCAGAGAGCGGTGCCTTCATCCATGCACGACGTGAATGAGGACACGGGAAGCCACATCGGCACAATATCCAGATGGAAATGGCTGAAGGTATGACGGAACGCGTTGAGTTGCGTCAGGGTATCGGCCGCAATGCCGCGCTGTTCAAGCCATGCCCGAAGCGAGGCTTCATCCTCAAACTGTGGGAAGCAGTATAGACCACCCCACAGGCCACTCGGCGGGCGCTGAGCGAGAAATACCTCGTCGCCATGCTGCATCAGCAGCATGTACCCGGTGCGTTCAGGCAGCGTCTGCTTCGGTTTTTTCCCCGGATACTGCGCCCAGGTGTGGTTCGCATACGCCACGCAGAGGTTGTTTACCGGGCAAAGTTCGCACTTCGGTTTTGAACGGGTGCAGACCATCGCGCCCAGATCCATCATCGCCTGGTTAAAACGCTCCACTCCTTTCGCCGGAGTGACCGCTTCACTGATCTCCCACAGGCGTTTCTCAACCTCTTTCTTGCCCGGCCAGCCATCTACGGCGTAGCAGCGTGCGAGCACGCGCTTGACGTTGCCGTCGAGAATAGGGAAATGTTTGCCTAAAGAGAGGGAGAGGATTGCGCCTGCGGTTGAACGCCCGACGCCGGGCAAATCCGCCACCTCGTCAAAGGTTTCCGGGAATTTACCGTTGTGGCGGGTGGCGACCTGCTGTGCGGCTTTGTGCAGGTTGCGCGCGCGGGCGTAATAGCCGAGGCCTGTCCACAGGTGCAGTACCTCGTCCAGCGGCGCGTTGGCCAGATCGGTGATTGTCGGGAAGCGCGCCATAAAACGCTCGAAGTAAGGAATGACCGTCGCGACCTGCGTTTGTTGCAACATCACCTCGGAGAGCCATACTTTGTAAGGCGTTTTTTCAATTTGCCAGGGCAGGGTTTTACGCCCGTATTTGTCGTACCAGTCCAGCACCTGGGCTGAAAATTGAGAGGCTTGCATGGTCATCGATTCGCTTAATCAGGGACGCAGATTGCAGCACAGCGTCAATCTGCTGTAAACCGGATCTTTCCCATGCTTGCATAGAAGCCTTAACTTTGGATAATGCCCGTTTCCCGAACATTCTCACAAGCAGACAACTCTTTTATGAAAAACGACGTCATTTCACCGGAATTTGATGAAAATGGTCGCCCGCTGCGCCGTATTCGCAGCTTTGTCCGCCGTCAGGGGCGCCTGACAAAAGGGCAGCAACACGCGCTGGACAACTACTGGCCGGTGATGGGCGTTGAGTTCAGCGAGCAACCGCTCGACTTCACCGACCTGTTTGGCCGCGACGCGCCAGTGACGCTGGAGATTGGTTTTGGCATGGGCACCTCGCTGGTGACCATGGCAAAAGCGCGCCCGGAGCAGAACTTCCTCGGTATCGAAGTACACTCGCCGGGCGTCGGCGCGTGCCTGGCAACGGCCCACGAAGAGGGCGTTGAGAACCTGCGCGTCATGTGTCACGACGCGGTGGAAGTGCTGCACAAAATGATTCCTGACAATTCTTTGAACATGGTTCAGCTCTTTTTCCCTGACCCATGGCACAAAGCGCGTCATAATAAACGCCGTATCGTTCAGGCGCCGTTTGCCGAGCTGGTGAAAAGTAAGCTCAAGCTGGGCGGCGTTTTCCACATGGCAACCGACTGGGAACCTTATGCGGAACATATGCTGGAAGTGATGTCGTCCCTGGACGGGTATAAAAATCAGTCTGAAAGCAACGACTACGTACCGCGTCCGGATTCACGTCCGGTGACAAAATTTGAACAGCGTGGCCATCGTCTTGGTCACGGTGTATGGGACTTAATGTTCGAGAGGGTGAAATAATGGCAAAGAATCGTAGCCGTCGTCTGCGTAAAAAGATGCACATCGAAGAATTCCAGGAAGTGGGTTTCTCCGTTGCCTGGCGTTTCCCGGAAGGCACCAGCGTTGAGCAGATCGATCAGGACGTTGATGCATTCATCAACGAGGTGATCGAGCCAAACAAGCTGGCCTTCGACGGTAGCGGCTATCTGGCGTGGGAAGGTCTGATTTGCACCCAGGAAGTGGGGAAATGCACCGAAGAGCATCAGGCGCTGATACGCAAATGGCTTGAAGACCACAAACTGGAAGATGTCCGCGTTAGCGAACTTTTCGACGTTTGGTGGGACTAATAAAGCAAGAACGGGGCCAGCATTAGCTGGCCCATTTTGTCTGAGGGAGTGTTAAAGATGCGCAAAACGTTGCTGGCTGTTGCATTACTGGCAATCGGATCCACCGCCCATGCGGAGTATAAATGTAGCGTCACCCCGCGTGATGACGTGGTGCTGAGTCCGCAAACCGTGCAGGTTAAGGGCGAGAATGGCAATCTGGTGATTACGCCGGATGGCAACGTGACCTTTAACGGCAAACCGCAAAACCTGACGGCCGCTCAGCGCGAGCAGGCGATGGACTACCAGGCCGAGTTGCGTACCGCGCTGCCCTGGATCAACGATGGCGCGCTGACCCGCGTCGAGAAAAGCCGCGTGGCGCTGGATAAAATCATCACCAAAGAGGTGGGGGAGAGCAGCAATATGCGCACCCGCCTGACGAAGCTGGATAAACAGCTGAAAGAGCAGATGAACCGTATTATCGAGACGCGCTCTGATGGCCTGACGTTCCACTATAAGGCGATCGATCAGGTGCGTGCCGACGGTCAGCAGCTGGTGAACCAGGCGATGGGCGGCATTCTCCAGGACAGCATCAACGAGATGGGCGCCAAAGCGGTGCTGAAGGGTGGCGGTAATCCGTTGCAGGGTGTACTGGGTAGCCTGGGCGGACTGCAAACCTCGATTCAGAACGAGTGGAAGAATCAGGAAGCCGATTTCCAGCAGTTCGGCAAAGACGTGTGTAAACGCGTGGTGTCGCTGGAAGACAGCCGGAAGGCGCTGGTGGGGACGTTGAAGTAACGCCTCTGCGCGAAGGACCCCTCACCCCGGCCCTCTCCCACAGGGAGAGGGAGTAACCAGTTCCCTCTCCCTGTGGGAGAGGGTTAGGGTGAGGGCATCAGGCATTGCAATCGTTGCAAAATAGCCATCAGCACCTGCTCCTCATTAGTCCTGAATTCATTATTCCAGAACCGTACGACTTCCCATCCGTTCGTATTCAAAAACGCGGTACGACGTGAATCATAGTTCTCCTCATCCTGATGCTGCCCACCGTCCAGCTCAATAATCAGCTTCGCCTTAAAGCAGGCAAAATCCACGATATACGGCCCAACCGGCATCTGACGACGAAACTTATACCCGAAGAAACGACGACCTCTGAGCAAATACCAGAAGCGTAATTCTTCGGGTGTCATTTGTTTGCAGAGTTGTTTTGATTTTTCCATCCCCACACTCTGCCAGCCTTTCCCTCAGCCAGCAGAACGGGATGTAAAATCCTGAATCAGCCTTCAGGATTTTCAGCGAGGAACAGCTCAAGAAGGGAGTTTAAGAACAGCTTGCCGTGCTCGGTGATCTGCCAGGACTCATCACACTCGGTCAGATACCCCTGCGCCAGCGCCTCGTCAATCTGCGGACGAATCACCGACTCCGGCAGCCCGGTGTAGAGCGCAAACTCCGCGCGCGGTGCGGCTTCCAGCAGACGGAAGCGGTTCATAAAGAACTCAAACGGTTTATCCGCCGCCTCGACGTCGTGCTGACGCTCCAGGTAGCGGCCTTCCATATACCCGCGCGGGTGACGCGTTTTGGCGGTACGCAGAATGCGTCCGTCCGGGAAGGTCACTTTGCCATGTGCGCCGCAGCCAATTCCCAGATAATCACCAAAACGCCAGTAGTTCAGATTGTGCTGACACTGATAGCCCGGCTTCGCATACGCCGACGTTTCGTATTGCTGATACCCCGCCGCGGTCAAAAGCTGGTGGCCCTGCTCGAAGATATCCCACAGCGCGTCGTCATCCGGCAGCACCGGCGGGCGCGAGCCAAACAGGGTGTTTGGCTCGATGGTGAGCTGATACCACGACAGGTGCGGCGGGTTCAGTTCGATCGCCTGACGCAAATCGTCCAGCGCTTCTTCGAGCGACTGATCCGGCAGGCCATGCATCAGGTCGAGGTTAAAGCTGCGCAGCCCAAGCCCCGTTGCCAGGTTTGCCGCGCGCTTTGCCTCTTCCGGGCCGTGGATACGCCCCAGACGCTTCAGCTTTGGCTCGCTAAAGCTCTGCACGCCGATAGAGATACGGTTCACGCCCGCACGCTGATACTCGACAAAACGGTCGGCCTCAACGGTACCGGGGTTGGCTTCCATCGTAATTTCAGCATCCACTGCCAGGTTCAGGCGTGCGCGCACGCCATCCAGCAGCGTCTGCATCGCCGGGCCTGACAGCAGGCTCGGTGTACCGCCACCAATAAAAATGGTCTTCACTTCACGTCCCTGCGCGTACGGTACATCGGCATCCAGATCGGCCAGCAGATGCGCGACGTAATCATCGTGCGGCACTTCGCCCTTCAGCGCGTGCGAGTTGAAATCGCAGTACGGGCATTTCTGCACGCACCATGGGATGTGAATATAAAGACTCAGAGGCGGCAAATTAGCCATTACGCAGTGCTTCCAGTAACAGTTTCAGGGCGCGTCCACGGTGGGAGATCGCGCTTTTCTCTTCGCGGGTGAGTTCCGCAGCGGTTTTTCCCTCGGTCGGGACAAAGAAAATCGGGTCGTAACCAAAGCCGCCGTTGCCCGCCGCTTCACGGGTGATCACGCCCGGCCAGCTGCCGTGACAGACAATCGGCGTGGGATCTTCCGCGTGACGCATGTAGACCAGCACGCAGTGGAACTGCGCGGTACGCTGTTCGTCAGGGACGTTTTTCAGGGCCACAAGCAGCTTTTCCAGATTCTGCTGGTCGGTGGCGTCCACCCCGGAATAGCGGGCGGAGTAAATCCCCGGCGCACCGCCCAGAAAATCCACGGCCAGACCGGAGTCATCGGCTATCGCGGGCAGCCCGGTGATCTGCGCCGCATGGCGCGCTTTCAGAATGGCGTTTTCGATAAACGTCAGGCCGGTCTCTTCGGCGGAGTCCACGCCCAGCTCGGTCTGGGCCACCACGTCCAGCCCAAAATCATTTAATAGCGAGGCCAGCTCGCGCACTTTACCGGCGTTACCGGTGGCGAGAACAACTTTCTGCATGGTTTAGTCCTGTTCTTTCAGAGCCGCGACTTCCGTCGGGATAGATTGCGGGTTAAGGATTTTTACCTGTTTATGCCGGCCAAGTTCACCTTTCTCAATGATGACCTGGCTTTTAGCGACGCGAAACTGTTTAGCCAGATATTTGGTCAGATGCGCATTCGCCTGGCCGTCAACCGGCGGGGCAGTGATGGCGACTTTTAGCTCGTCGCCATGCAGCCCAACAATACTGTCGCGGCTGGCTTTCGGCTGAATGTACAGCCGCAAAACCAGCCCGTCGGCGCAGGGGCTAACTGCACTCATAACGCCATCCACAGCCCCGGCAGTAGCATATTACCCGTCGCCTGTAACAGTTCCGCGATACCCATATTCAGCACGTACAGCAGCAGAACGAGAAGCATCGGGGAGAAGTCGATTCCGCCCATTGCAGGCAGCAGGCTACGAATCGGACGCAGCAACGGTTCAGTCAGCTGAATCAACGCGTACTCCACCGGGCTACGGCCCCGGCTTACCCAGCTCATGATCGCCATCACCAGCAGGACCCAGAAGATCAGCGAGCCGACGGTTTTAACCAGGATCAGAACGGCTGAAATCCAGATAATCGGCTGGAAAGTGATGACCATAAACAGCACGATCGCTTTGATAACGCTCAGAATAAACGCCATCAGCAGAGATGAACTGTCAATTGGCCCCATTGCCGGAATGACGCGGCGAAGCGGCCCCACAACGGGCTGCGTGATTTTCACGATAAATTGTGAGAATGGATTGTAAAAATCACAACGGGCCCACTGCATCCAGACGCGCAACAGCAGCGCCATCGTATACAGTTCAATGACCGTTGAAAGCAGGAAAGTCAACGTCTTCATGGCGTTCCTCAGGTTTCCTTATTATTGGGGGTAATCGCGCGCACCGAAAATTGCTGTGCCGATGCGCACCATGGTGCTGCCTGCCGCGATGGCGGCTTCCATATCGTCCGACATGCCCAGAGAAAGCGTGTCTACCGTGTCATAGCGCGCCTTAAGCGCCTCAAATGCTACAGCCATTTGCTGTGCCACGGCAAACTGCCTTTCATAACTTGACTCTGGCGCCGGGATAGCCATCAGCCCGCGCAGGGTTAAGCGCGGCAGCGCCGCCACGTCCGCCGCCAGCGCATCCAGTTCGCCCAGCGTAATGCCGGACTTGCTGTTTTCATCACTGATGTTGATTTGAATCAGCACGTTAAGCGCTGGCATCTCCATAGGGCGCTGGTCGCTCAGACGGGTAGCGATGCGCAGACGATCGATGGTGTGGCACCAGTCAAAGTGCTCTGCTACCAGACGGCTTTTGTTCGACTGTAGCGGACCGATAAAGTGCCATTGCAGGTCTGTATTTCCCCGTTCACGGAAAACGCGAATTTTATCCACGCCTTCCTGCACATAGTTTTCACCAAAGGCACGATGACCGGCGGCTATCGCTTCTGCGATGGCGTTCGCAGGCTTAGTTTTGCTGACTGCAAGCAACGTAATTTCTTCTGGAGCACGGCCGCAACGCGTTGCCGCGGCTGAGATTTTGTCCCGGACCTGTGCCAGGTTATGCGCAATGTCGTTCATTTTCCGAGGAGTAGTCTATGGATGTGGAAGAAATTGTGGCCCTTAGTGTAAAGCATAACGTCTCCGATCTACACCTGTGCAGTGATTCGCCACCGCGCTGGCGCAGGTCAGGCCGTCTTGAACCTGCGCCGTTTCCGCCCCCGGATGTGGAGGCGTTATTAAAAGCGTGGCTCAACGACGAACAGCAGGGCGCATGGTGGGCAAACGGGCAAGTGGATTTTGCCGTTACCCTCGCAGGCCGTCAGCGGCTGCGCGGCAGTGCGTTTAAGCATATGCACGGCGTTTCGATTGCGCTGCGGCTGTTGCCGCTGACGTGCCCGCAGCTCTCTGCGTTAGGTGTGCCGCGAGCGATCCCGGAGCTGCTGTCCAATGACAATGGCCTGATTCTGGTCACCGGCGCCACCGGCAGCGGGAAATCGACCACCCTGGCCGCGATGGTCGATTTCCTCAATCACCAGACGGACGGGCATATTCTGACCCTGGAAGATCCGGTGGAGTTTATGTACCAGAGCGAACGTTGCCTGATCCAGCAGCGGGAGATAGGCCAGCACAGCCCGTCCTTTGCCGAGGCGCTGCGCAGCGCGCTGCGTGAAGATCCGGATGTGATTCTGCTTGGTGAGCTGCGCGACAGCGAGACGATACGCCTGGCGCTGACGGCGGCGGAAACCGGCCATCTGGTGTTAGCCACGCTGCATACGCGCGGCGCGGCGCAGGCGATCGAGCGCCTGGTCGACACCTTTCCGGCGCAGGAGAAAGATCCGGTGCGTAATCAGCTGGCGGGAAGCCTGCGTGCGGTCCTGGCGCAGAAGCTACGTCAGGATGTCCAGGGCGGGCGCGTGGCGCTGTATGAGCTGCTGGTGAATACCTCGGCGGCGGCAAACCTGATCCGCGAAGGCAAAACCTGGCAACTGCCGGGCATTATTCAAACGGGGCAGCAGGCGGGAATGCAGAACTTTGAGCAGAGTCTGGCGGAGCGACGGGCGCAGGGGCGGCTGTAGCCCCGGCGCTCAGTAACCCTGTTCGAAATAGCTTTCGAGGATAATGACGGCTGAAGCTGAATCCACGCTGCCTTTGTTCAGCGCCCGGAAGCCACCGTGCTCGAACAGGCCAGCGCGTGCCTCGACGGTGCTCAAACGTTCATCGTGCAGCTTAACGGAGACGCCAAAGCGGCCATGGATTTTGTTCGCGAATTTGCGCGCGCGGGCGGTAAGCGGTTGCTCGGTGCCGTCCATGTTTAGCGGCAGGCCGACAATCACGTCGTCCGGCTGCCACTCTTTGAGCAAGCGCTCAATAAGGTTCCAGTCCGGCGTGCCGTCGTTAGCTTTCAGCGCCGTGAGCGGGCGAGCGGTGCCGGTGATCCGTTGACCCACAGCGACGCCGATGCTTTTGGTGCCGAAGTCGAAGGCGAGAAGGGTGCCGCTCATTACGCGTGCCCCGCAACGCCAGGCATGGTCAGAATATCAATGCCAATCAGTTTTGCCGCGTCACGCCAGCGATCGGCGATAGGGATCTTAAACAGGATATTCATATCCGCAGGGGCTGTCAGCCAGGCGTTGTCCAGAATTTCTTGTTCCAGCTGCCCTTTTTCCCAGGAGGCGTAGCCGAGCGCAACCAGCACCTCAGAAGGCTGACTGGCAGTGCCCAGCGTTTCAAGCACGTCGCGAGAGGTGGTGACGACGGTGTTATCGGAGATACGAATGCTGGACGAGAAAACCGGCGGGGTATGCAGGATAAAGCCACGATCTTCTGCAAGCGGGCCGCCGAGCATCACCGGTTTATCGAGACGGATTTCCGGCAGCCGCGCTTCAGCAGGGATTTTCAGCTTGTCCAGAATGCCTTCCACCTGGAGGTTTTCCAGCGGCTTATTGATGATAATCCCCATCGCGCCGTCTTCGTTGTATTCGCAAATATAGACCACGGAGCGGCGGAAAATTGGATCCTGGAGAGCAGGCATGGCAATAAGAAAGTGATGCTGTAAATTCATTGTCAGAGGTACTGTTTCCTGGTTTAAAAAGCGACAGCGCCCAGTATGGGGATAAACACAGGCGCTGTCACAGGTTATTTCTGTAAACGTTTTTCGATAGCGTCCATCAGCATTCCGGTGATCGAGATCGGGAATTCCGCTTCGATTTCACGAATGCAGGTCGGGCTGGTGACGTTCACTTCGGTCAGGCGATCGCCGATGATATCGAGGCCGACGAAGATCAGGCCTTTGGCTTTCAGCGTAGGGCCGACGCGGCGGGCAATTTCCCAGTCGCTTTCGCTTAACGGACGCGGTTCGCCACGGCCGCCAGCCGCCAGGTTGCCACGGGTTTCCCCTCCCTGCGGGATACGCGCCAGGCAGTAAGGCACCGGCTCGCCGTCTACGACCAGCACACGCTTGTCGCCGTCTTTAATGGCCGGCAGATAGTTCTGCGCCATGCAGTAGCGGGATCCCAGTTCGGTCAGCGTTTCGGCAATCACGCCAATGTTCGGGTCGCCCTCTTTCACGCGGAAGATCGACGCGCCGCCCATGCCGTCCAGCGGCTTCATGATGATATCGCCGTGCTTCTGCCAGAATTCTTTCAGCTGCGTTTTGCTGCGGGTGACGAGCGTTTCCGGCGTCAGGTCAGAGAACCATGCGGTATAGAGCTTCTCGTTGCAGTCGCGCAGGCTCTGCGGCTTGTTGACGATCAGCGTTCCTTTCTCTTCGGCACGCTCAAGGATATAGGTGGCGTAAATGTATTCGGTGTCGAACGGCGGATCTTTACGCATCAGGATCACGTTAAGGTCGGCCAGGGCAATATCCTGTTCGGTGCCGAATTCGTACCATTTTTCGTAGTTCTGCTCGACGTTAACGATGCGGGTGCGTGCGCGGGCTTCACCGTTGATCAGGTAAAGATCGTTCATCTCCATATAGTGGAGTTCATAGCCGCGACGCTGCGCTTCCAGCAGCATAGCGAAGCTGGAGTCTTTCTTGATGTTAATGTTTGCGATGGGGTCCATCACGATGCCGAGCTTAATCATCTTCTTCTCCGGTTATGGGTCAGGCTTTGCTTCAACCCAGATCGCCAAATCGCACCTGTAGCGCGGTAATGGCGGTGAGTGCCGTTGTCTCAGTGCGCAGAACGCGAGGTCCCAACAGAATATCAGTAAACTGGTAACGCGCCGTCATGGCAATTTCGTCAGCCGACAGGCCGCCTTCCGGGCCAATGAGCAGGCGTACACGCTCAACGGGCAGCGGCAGCGTATTGATGCTGGCGCTGGCGCGCGGATGAAGATTGAGCTTAAGCCCGCTTTCCTCTTCTGCACACCAGTCCTCCAGATCCATCGCCGGGCGGATCTCAGGGATACGGTTGCGGCCGCTCTGTTCGCAGGCCGCAATGGCAATTTTTTGCCACTGCTGGATCTTTTTGTTCAGACGTTCCGCATCCAGTTTAACGCCGCAGCGCTCAGAAAAAAGTGGCGTAATGAGGCTTACACCCAGTTCAATGGATTTCTGAATGGTGAACTCCATCTTTTCCCCACGCGACATCACCTGGCCCAGGTGAATGTGCAGCGGGGATTCCCGGTCGTCCACGTCGCCACGCAGCACCTTCACGTGCACGCTTTTTTTATCGGCGCGCGTAATTTCAGCGTCGAAAACCTGATTAGAGCCGTCAAAGAGCTGAATCGCCTGGCCTGCCCCCATGCGCAGCACGCGGCCTACATGGTTTGCGGCATCATCAGACAGGGCGATTTCGCCGCCTGGGGTAATCAGTTCAGGGTGATAGATGCGAGGGATGCGCATAGTCAGAAATTCCATGTGTCATGCGATATAAGCGAATTGCCGTAGTGTAGGTTAGCTCTTTTGCGCCTGGCAAGCCCGCTGGACGTAAGGGTTGTGATTCCCCTGGACTTTGGCGATACGTTCATCGCGCTGGCATTCCCAGTCCGTCACCGGGTAGAGCTTGTCCCAGGCATTGAAGAGCTGCGTCTGCTGGCGGGAAAGATTGAGATCGTAGCGGTCGCGCATATAGAAATAAGTGCGGGCGATGCTGCCGCGTGCGCGGGCAGGTGGTTCGGCGACTTTCTCTTTGAAATCGACCTTCATGGCGCACTGACCGTACTGGCCTTCGCCACCGTTCCACTGGCTGTACATGAAGTTTCCGCGGTCGCCATTAACCTCACCCACGGCGGGTTGCAGGTTGTGCATATCGCTTTCCATCTGGCGGTAGACCGGATCTTTTGCGCAATTTTTACGTCCACCGTCCTGCCAGCACTGGCGCTGGTGGCCAAACTGCCAGGCCGGAACAACGTGTTCCCATTCGATTCGGCTGGCGCGATTCTCGTTCTTGCGCACCTTATAGCCGCAGGATCCAAGATCCACGACCCCTTTCTTACCCTGCCAGTTAATTTTACAGCCGCAGTAGAAATCACCCGGTACGTCGGCGTTAATCTTTACGCCCGCGGTTTTTGCCTGAGAGAAACTGTGAATACCGTCGGCCAGAGCATGGCCGGAGAGCGCTGTCGCCAGAAAAGCGACCGCGAGAGAAACATTACGGGACATCTTACACTCCGTGTCAAAACGAGCCCGCAACGTAACGAATGTTGTTCCCGTATGCAATCAGTCAGATCAGGAAAGTTCCTGAAAGTTCGAGTGATTATTCCGCAACCAGCGGTTCGCCGCATTTAACGCAGCGATAGGTCGCTTCGCCGCGCACCACGCGGTTATGGCGGCGGACGGTAAGCTGGTGCTGCTGACACTGGCAGCGGTAGGGGAAGGTATTGCGGCGTACCGATTCCAGCTCGAACTGATGGGTGCGGCGGGCCGGAACCCCGAGCACCGCCTCCATCATCCATTTCCACTCTTTGCCGTGCGGTGCGACGCGGCCAAAGTGCTTCCACACCAGAAGGTGGGCCAGCTCGTGCGGCACCACTTCGTCGATAAACGCCTGCTGGTTTTCCATCATCAGCACCGGATTCAGGCGGATCTCATACGATTCCAGCCAGGCGGTGCCTGCCGCGGTGCCACGCTGCTGATAGACCAGCTTCGGTTCAGGATAATTGCGGCCGAGCTTCAGGTTGGCCTGGGCGAGTTTTTCCCGCAGGCTGCGCATGACGGCTTGCTGAATGGCGATGGGGAGACGGGGAGCTTTCATAGGGGCAGAGCATAAAGCGGGAAGCGGGGAGGCGCAAGAGGCGCCTCCCGCAGGAGGATCAGTCGTGTGCGCCGATTTCGCGCAGAGGACGACCTTTCATCAGGTTACGTTCAATGTGTTCCAGTGAAACATGTTTGGTTTCAGGAACCAGCCAGATAGTGAGAACGATAAAGAACAGGTTCAGACCGGCGTAGACCCAGAAGGTATTGGCGTTACCCAGGGTATTGAGCATGGTCAGGAACGTTGCGCCGACGATCATGTTGGCAATCCAGTTGGTCGCGGTAGAACAGGTGATACCAAAATCACGCCCTTTCAGCGGCTGGATCTCAGAGCACAGCACCCAAATCAGCGGACCGGCGCTCATCGCAAACCCGATGATAAACATCAGCAGCATCGCCACGGCGAAGTACTGTGCCGTTGGGGAATGAATGCCCATGTGCATCATGGTACCCAGCACGCCCATCCCGACGGCCATCACCAGGAAGCCCAGCGTCAGGGTTGGCTTACGTCCCCAGCGGTCCACCAGACCGATAGCGATAAAGGTCGCCAGCACGTTGGTCAGGCCGACGATCACGGTGCCCCACATCTGCTCGGTGGTGTTGGTGTAGCCCGCCAGTTCGAAGATTTTCGGCGCGTAATACATGATGACGTTCATCCCGGTGAACTGTTGCATGATCTGTAACAGCACACCGAGGAACACCGCGCGGCGGAAGTTGCTGTTCTCTTTGAACAGCGCCCAGCCGGACTGTTTGACCTTCAGGCTTTCGCGGATCTCTTCCAGCTCGTTTTTGGCTTCGGCGCTGGTATCACGCAGGCGTAAGAGCACGCGTTCGGCATCATGGAAGCGGCGTTTGGCGGCAAACCAGCGCGGGCTGTCTGGCAGGAAGAAAACGCCAATCAGCAGCAGGATGGCAGGAATGATGATTACGCCCAGCATCCAGCGCCATGCGCCGCTGTAGCTGAATGCGGTATCCGAGAGATAAGCCCCCAGAATACCGATGGTGATCATCAGCTGATACATGGAAATCATGCTGCCGCGGATTTTTTCCGGAGCGATTTCAGACAGGTACAGCGGGGCAGTATAAGACGCCACGCCCACTGCCAGACCGAGCAGCACGCGGGAGATGATCAGCACTTCAACGTTAGGTGCAGCGGCAGAGAACAGTGAGCCGGCAACGAACAGGATCGCGCCGATCATCAGGCTCTTTTTACGCCCGAGCTTAAAGGAGAGCCAGCCGCTGCCGACCGCGCCGACGGCGGCACCGAACATCATGGAGCTAACCACCCATTCCTGAGTGTGTGCGCTAATCTGGAACTCATCGGTGATGAAAGGTAATGCACCGGCAATTACGCCAATATCCAGGCCAAAGAGTAATCCTGCCAGAGCGGCGAGGAAGCAGACGAAGAACGTCATTGCCTTATTGGACGTACGCCCCTGTTTATTATTGTCAGGCATTATGCCCTCCAGTTGGGTTATCAGTTTTTACGATATTAAGAGTAGGTGAGCGGCTCATAAAAATATGTGAGTCAAATCACAACGGTGTAATCGGTTACACTGGCTTGTAACCGTAAAAATAATTAAAGCTTTGAAAATATAGAGGTAAATTAATTGATGTGCATCGCGTTTGCACAAATTTCAGACTTAACTGAAAGGGAATGTAACAGCAGAAGAAATGCGATCATGCAAAGAGAATATTCTGAAAGCGGGGTATAGAGAGTGAGGTGTAAACGGTTCCAAACATTGCCGGGTGGCGGCTGCGCCTTACCCGGCCTACAAAAACTCACTACCCGTAGGTCGGGTAAGGCATAGCCGCCACCCGACATAAAAAAGGCCAGCACAAAGGCTGGCCTGTTTAAGCTACTGGCAGTCGATTATTTCAGACCGGCAGCATCACGCAGCAGGGCGGCTTTGTCGGTTTTTTCCCATGGGAAATGTTCGCGGCCAAAGTGACCGTACGCTGCGGTTTCCTGGTAGATTGGGTGCAGCAGATCCAGCATCTGAATCAGACCGTATGGACGCAGGTCGAAGAACTCACGCACCAGCAGGGTCAGCTGTTCAGAAGGCACTTTTTCAGTACCGAAGGTTTCCACCATGATGGAGGTTGGCTCAGCCACGCCGATGGCGTAGGAAACCTGGATCTCACAGCGGTCAGCCAGACCGGCAGCAACGATGTTTTTCGCCACATAACGTGCAGCGTACGCCGCAGAACGGTCAACTTTAGACGGATCTTTACCGGAGAATGCGCCGCCGCCGTGACGTGCCATGCCGCCGTAGGTATCTACGATGATTTTACGACCGGTCAGACCGCAGTCACCCATTGGGCCGCCGATAACAAAGCGTCCGGTTGGGTTGATGAAGAATTTGGTCGCAGAGCTCAGCCATTCAGTTGGCAGAACCGGCTTGATGATCTCTTCCATCACCGCTTCTTGCAGGGATTTCTGGTCAATCTCTTCAGCATGCTGTGTGGAAAGAACCACGGCATCAATACCGACGATTTTCCCGTCGTCATACTGGAAGGTCACCTGGCTTTTCGCATCCGGACGCAGCCACGGCAGGGTGCCGTTTTTACGTACTTCAGCCTGACGCTGCACCAGGCGGTGGGCGTAGGTCACCGGCGCTGGCATCAGCACGTCGGTTTCGTTGGTTGCGTAGCCGAACATCAGGCCCTGGTCGCCCGCGCCCTGTTCCAGCGGATCGGCACGGTCAACGCCCTGGTTGATGTCTGGAGACTGTTTGCCAATCGCGCTCAGTACGGCGCAGGAGTTGGCATCAAAGCCCATATCAGAATGTACATAGCCGATCTCACGCACCGTGTTACGGGTGATCTCTTCGATATCAACCCATGCGCTGGTGGTGATCTCACCGCCAACCAGAACCATGCCGGTTTTGACATAGGTTTCACACGCTACGCGCGCCTTTGGATCCTGCGCGAGGATCGCATCCAGCACCGCATCGGAGATTTGGTCAGCAATTTTATCAGGATGTCCTTCTGATACGGACTCGGACGTAAACAGGTGTTTTGCCATGTTTTATTTCACCTAAGAGGAATTTGGTTAGCTCAAGCTGCTGTGTGGAATAGCCATAGGAGATAATTCTACCAAGGCCTACAGGATTTTGACACTGGCAGTCTGAGTGTTAATCGGTATGGATGGATTAACATCTGGACGTCTATTTTAGGTCACTTCTTCACCCGATTTCCAGTTTTTTTTGACTCACCTCTCACTGCGTTGAAAACACGGCTGGAAATTTTTCCTGACGACGCTGGCAACCTGCGCATTTTTGTTTTGCTTTTTAGCGACCTTCTCGGTATAAAACGCGGCGCGCGGCTCATATAAAATAAGCGCTCGATGAACACATCGTGTCGCCACTTCCAGCCGGGTTAAGCAGTGAACTTTTAGCTTTGGCTTGTGGTCCGTTTCAGCAGAGGCGGCCGTGGAGGTGATACGAGATAATGAACCATCGTTTTCCGCTCATTCAGCGCAGCCGTTCTGGCGCGCATTTGATTCCCACCCGCACTTCTGGTCTAAACACCTGCCGATGTTATACCCATCTCGGTGCTTCTCAGGATTCCAGAGCCGGTCACGCTTTGTGAAAACTGAACAAGGGCGCTCTTGTTAATACAGGAGTTTTCTCGTGGTTTCGCCGAACCTTGTCATACAGAGTTCGGATACGTGTTTTACAATGATATGAATAAGAAACCGGTCGCACGGTCTGGATTTCAGCATACTCTGCTGGGAAATGGAGCCGTTAATGGGTTGTTATCGCCGTATAACGCTGCGATAGTAGTCAACTGTTTTACACTTAATACAAAGAGTTGAGGTTCGCTATGTCTGACGACATGTCTTCGCTTTCGCCTTCGTCAGCAGGCGAACAGGGTGTACTACGTTCTATGCAGGAGGTTGCGATGAGCTCCCAGGAAGCCAGCAAGATGCTGCGCACTTACAATATTGCCTGGTGGGGCAATAACTACTACGACGTTAACGAGCTGGGCCACATCAGTGTCTGCCCGGATCCGGACGTCCCGGAAGCGCGCGTGGATCTCGCTAAACTGGTGAAAACCCGTGAAGCGCAGGGTCAGCGCTTGCCTGCACTGTTCTGCTTCCCGCAGATCCTGCAACATCGCCTGCGTTCTATTAACGCCGCGTTCAAACGCGCGCGGGAATCGTATGGTTATAACGGCGACTATTTCCTCGTTTACCCGATCAAGGTCAATCAGCACCGTCGCGTGATTGAGTCCCTGATCCACTCCGGCGAGCCGCTGGGCCTGGAAGCAGGCTCTAAAGCGGAGCTGATGGCGGTTCTGGCGCACGCGGGCATGACCCGGTCGGTGATCGTCTGTAACGGCTATAAAGACCGCGAATACATTCGTCTGGCGCTGATTGGCGAGAAGATGGGCCACAAGGTCTATCTGGTGATCGAGAAGATGACCGAAATCGCGATCGTGCTGGAAGAGGCCGAGCGTCTGAACGTGATCCCACGCCTTGGCGTGCGTGCGCGACTGGCGTCGCAGGGTTCCGGTAAATGGCAGTCTTCCGGCGGTGAAAAATCCAAGTTCGGCCTCGCGGCGAACCAGGTGCTTCAGCTGGTGGAAATTCTGCGCGAGCGCGGTCGTCTGGACAGCATTCAGCTGCTGCACTTCCACCTCGGCTCGCAGATGGCCAATATTCGCGACATCGCCACTGGTGTGCGTGAATCCGCGCGTTTCTACGTTGAGCTGCATAAGCTCGGCGTAAACATTCAGTGCTTTGACGTGGGTGGCGGCCTGGGCGTGGACTACGAAGGGACCCGCTCGCAGTCTGACTGCTCGGTAAACTATGGCCTGAACGAATATGCCAACAACATCATATGGGCGATTGGCGATGCCTGCGAAGAGCACGGCCTGCCGCACCCGACGGTGATCACCGAATCCGGCCGCGCGGTCACCGCGCACCATACGGTGCTGGTCTCTAACATCATCGGCGTTGAGCGTAGCGAAATCACCGAAGCCACGCATCCGGCAGACGATGCCCCACGTTCCCTGCAAAGCATGTGGGAAACCTGGCAGGAGATGCACGAGCCGGGCACGCGTCGTTCCCTGCGCGAATGGCTGCACGACAGCCAGATGGACCTGCACGATATTCACGTCGGCTACTCGTCAGGCACCTTCAGCCTGCAAGAGCGCGCGTGGGCCGAGCAGCTCTATCTGAATATGTGCCACGAAGTGCAGAAACAGCTCGACCCGAGCAACCGCGCGCACCGTCCGATTATCGACGAGTTGCAGGAGCGTATGGCGGACAAAATGTACGTCAACTTCTCCCTGTTCCAGTCGATGCCGGATGCCTGGGGTATCGACCAGCTGTTCCCGGTTCTGCCGCTGGAAGGGCTGAACCACGCCCCGGAACGCCGCGCCGTGCTGCTGGACATCACCTGTGACTCCGACGGCGCAATCGACCACTACGTCGACGGCGACGGTATCGCAACGACGATGCCAATGCCGGAGTACGATCCGGAGAACCCGCCAATGCTGGGCTTCTTTATGGTGGGTGCGTATCAGGAGATCCTCGGCAACATGCACAACCTGTTCGGTGATACCGAAGCGGTTGACGTGTTTGTCTTCCCTGACGGCAGCGTGGAGGTTGAGCTGTCCGACGAAGGAGACACCGTGGCGGACATGCTCGAATACGTTCAGCTGGATCCGAAAAAACTGCTCACCCAGTTCCGCGATCAGGTTAAAAATACCGGTCTGGACGATGCCTTGCAGCAGCAGTTCCTGGAAGAGTTTGAAGCGGGTCTGTACGGGTATACGTATCTGGAAGACGAGTAAGAAAACCTCCCTCTCCCTGTGGGAGAGGGGCGGGGTGAGGGCATCAGGCCGCTGTGCCGCCGATGCCCGGTGGCGCTGCGCTTACCGGGCCTACGAATGTAGGCCGGAGAAGGCGAAGCCGCCATCCGGCAGAATGCTATACTCACTTGAACCCGTATGAATTAACGGCGATAATTCGCCCCAATATGCGATTTACGAATCAATCCCTTCCTCGTCGGGTTTAACGACGCGGAGGGGATTTTTTTTCATCTGTTTTTAATGTATCGACTTTATAAGAGGTCAGGACATGAGCACTTTAGGTCATCAGTACGATAACTCTCTGGTATCTAACGCGTTTGGTTTTTTACGCCTTCCGATGAACTTCCAGCCGTACGACAGCGATGCGGACTGGGTGATCACCGGCGTACCGTTCGACATGGCAACGTCCGGTCGCGCGGGGGGACGTCATGGCCCGGCGGCGATCCGTCAGGTTTCCACCAACCTGGCCTGGGAGCACAACCGCTTCCCGTGGAACTTCGACATGCGCGAGCGCCTGAACGTGGTGGACTGCGGCGATCTGGTATACGCCTTCGGCGACGCGCGCGAGATGAGCGAAAAATTGCAGGCGCACGCTGAGAAGCTGCTGGCGGCCGGTAAACGCATGCTCTCCTTTGGCGGTGACCACTTCGTGACCCTGCCGCTGCTGCGCGCCCACGCGAAGCACTTCGGCAAAATGGCTCTGGTGCACTTCGATGCGCACACCGACACCTACGCGAACGGCTGTGAATTCGACCACGGCACCATGTTCTATACCGCGCCGAAAGAAGGCCTGATCGATCCAAACCACTCCGTGCAGATCGGCATCCGCACCGAGTTCGACAAAGACAACGGCTTCACCGTACTCGACGCGGGCCAGGTGAACGATCGCGGCGTGGACGATATTCTGGCTCAGGTTAAGCAGATCGTCGGCGACATGCCTGTCTATCTGACCTTCGACATCGACTGCCTGGATCCGGCATTCGCACCGGGTACCGGTACGCCGGTGATCGGCGGCCTGACATCAGACCGCGCCATCAAGCTGGTGCGCGGCCTGAAGGATCTGAACATCGTCGGGATGGACGTGGTGGAAGTAGCTCCGGCCTATGACCAGTCCGAGATCACCGCGCTGGCCGCGGCGACCCTGGCGCTGGAAATGCTCTACATCCAGGCGGCGAAAAAAGGCGAATAAGCCTTACGCGCTGATTGCTGCTGCGCGCCGCATGCGCAGCAGCAACATTCCCCCGGCAAGCAGGGTGACAACCTGCGAGACGACCAGCACCGAAAAGCCTGAACTGACCGACCCCACCGATCTCATCACCATCCCCATCAGCAGCGGAATAAACGCCGCGCAGATATTGCCGATCCCATTGATAATGCCGTAAGCGCTGCCCACCGCTTCCCGCGCGGCGTGATGCTGGATCACCGCCGGAATAGCCGCTCCCTGTAGCCCCCAGAAGACGTTAGCCGAAAGCATAAACAGCGCCAGCCAGGCAGGCTGATGGCTGAGCATCAGCGCGACCACGGACAGCGCCGTCATCGCCCCGCCCACCACAAACAGCACCGGTGCCTGTTCCGGACGCATTTTGTCGAGCAGCACGCCACCCAGAAACTTTGACCCCAGACTGAGCAGGAAGGGGATCGCCGCAAGCCAGCCCGTGGCATGCAGCGAGAAGTGGTGCTCGTCACGCAGCCACGCGGGTAACCAGGCGCTGCTCCCCCAGAGATAGCTCAGGGTGGCGATTTCAACCAGCAGGATCCAGCCCAGCAGCGGCGTCTGCCAGGCCAGCGTGAAGGTGTGAACAAAACCCGGCTTTTTCGCGGTCGGGAGCTTGCGCGGCGCGGGCAGAAAACGCCAGATTAAGCCGCCGCCGAGGAGAAGGTTGATTGCCGCCAGCGCGTAAAACGACCCGGCCCAGCCCAGATGCGACATCAGCCAGGTCACCAGCGGAAAGCCCACGGCCAGCCCGAGCGAGACGCCCAGCGCGGTCACGGCGTTGGGTTTGCCGATCTCTTGCGCGCTAAAGTTATCGCTGATAAAGCGCGTTTTCAGTGAAAAAAGCGGTCCCTCCGCGATCCCCAGAATCACGCGGGCGATGAGCATTCCCGTCAGCGAGCCGAGCAAAGGTGAAGCCGCGCAGACCGCGGCCCAAATCGCAATGCTGCTTAATAATCCTTGCCGATAATGAAGTTTGCTTTCAATAACTGGCGTTAATAATAAAGCGGAAAACCCATAACCCAGAAGAAAGCAGGTCATGAGCAGGCCCTGTAACATTCTGTTTTCATTTAACTGAAAATGTTCGGCAAATTCCGGGTTTAAAATCATTACCGAGATATTTACCCGATCGACGTAGGAAATAATAATGAGTAATAAAAGCGCAATCGTGCCTTGCCATCTTGCCGTCATCATGTCCGCCTTACGTTTTTTGTAACTTATATTTTTCATCAATGTGATTGTCACGGAGCTAAAATGATTCACCTATGAAACTCTTTGTTTATTAAAGATAAATTAAAAATTCGTTTCACAGGTGAAACGCGAAAGAGGTGACGTTCATTTATTTTTAGAGAGTAAAAAGAAAAGAAGTCAATCTGTTTTATTGAAAATAAGAGACCATTAAAAAAACCTATTTCTCACGCTGCAATAATGAAAATTTCATATCGCTGCATTTTTTCGTGATCCCTTGCACACTTAGTTAATTAATTGCCGATCGATTAACAAATTCGTCACATTGTCGCTTGACGAAACATTCATCGCTTTTATATTGACCGTATTAAATAAGAAACAGAGTTTCATATATGAAACAAAAGCCTGGAGGATCGTGATGAGCTGGATAGGCGTATGTGACGCAGAACAAGTACAGGAAGATTTCCCTTTTAGCGGCAACGTCGACGGTAAAGAGATCGGCGTTTACCTGATCGACGGTGAATATTACGCGCTGGAGGACGTATGCCCGCACGCCTATGCCCTGCTGAGTCAGGGCTTCGTGGAAGACGGCAAGGTGGAATGCCCGCTGCACGAGGCGGTGTTCGACGTCAAAACCGGCCAGTGTCTGCACGGCCCCGGAGGACGCAACCTCAATCGTTACCCGGTTCGGGTTTTTGAAAACCAGATTCAGATTACCTTCGTTGAGGAGACCGTGGCATGAGCGACACGCTGAACTACAACCCGGCGCTGCCGGAAAGCCGCCAGTTTACCCCGCCGGCAGAGGGCGGTAATGGCGCCATTCATAAGCCGGGTGATTACACCAACCTGATCTGGCAGACCCGCAGCCGCGAGCCGGAAAGCTGGGAAGTGAAGCTGATTGCGACGCTGGAAGATCTCTTCGAGCAGGGCGTTGAAACCTTGCCGGAGCTGGTAAGCGGGCTGAACGCAGTGCGTATGCACGACCAGCAGGGCGAGCCGTGGAGCGACGCCAGCTTCCAGGCATTCTTACAGGTTAACGGCTACTGAGGGCAACGCGATGACGACGACCGTACAACATTATCTGGATAAAGGCCTGCGCGGCCTCTGGTATCCGGTGCTGGCGAGCTGGGAAGTGCAGTCTGCGCCGGTGGGCATCACCCGCCTGGGCGAGCAGATTGTGGTCTGGCGCAATAAAGATGGCCAGGTTCAGGCGCTGGAGGACCGCTGTCCGCATCGCGGTGCGCGCCTGTCGATGGGCTGGAACCTCGGGGACCGCATTGCCTGCTGGTATCACGGCGTAGAGGTGGCGGGCAACGGCGAGGTGAAAGACGTGCCCGCCGTGGATAAATGTCCGCTGGTCGGCCAGCAGTGCGTGCGCAGCTATAACGTGCAGGAGGCGCACGGCGCTATCTTCCTGTGGTTTGGCGTCACCGCTGACCAGCAGCCGGACGCGCTGACCTTCCCGGATGAACTTGCCGATACGGAGAACTTCAGCAACTTCCTCTGCACCGCCGCGTGGAAGTGCAACTACCAGTACGCGCTGGAAAACGTGATGGACCCGATGCACGGCACCTACCTGCATTCGTCCTCGCACTCAATGGCGGAAGGGGATCGCAAGGCCGACATGGTGCTCCAGCCGACCAAAACCGGCTTTATTTTCGAGAAGAAAGGGCAGAGCGGCGTCAACTTCGACTGGGTTGAGCTCGGCAACAGCGGCACCTGCTGGATGCGCCTCTCCATTCCGTACAAGAAGCGCTTCGGACCGGGCGGCCACTTCTTTATCGTCGGCATGGTGGTGCCGGAAGATAACGACAACTGCCGCGTCTTCTTCTGGCGCATCCGCCGCGTGCAGGGCTGGCAGCGCGATATGTGGCGCTTCATGTACCGCAACCGTCTGGAAAAACTGCACTGGGAAGTGCTGGAGCAGGACCGTGTGGTGCTGGAAAGCCTGGCCCCAAACGCCCGCGACCATGAGTACCTGTACCAGCACGACGTCGGCCTTTCCCGCCTGCGCCGCATGATGCAAAAGGCCGCCAAAGAGCAGCTGGCGATGCGTGAAGCACAGCAGGGAGCCGCCTGATGAACGGGGTGCTGAGCGGCAAGCGCATCGTGGTGACCGGCGCCGCGCGCGGGCTGGGCTACCACTTTGCCAAAGCCTGCGCGGAGCAGGGTGCGAAGGTAGTGATGTGCGACATCCTTCAGGGCGAGCTGGCCGAAAGCGCCCACGGGCTGAGCGAGCAGGGCTATGCGATCGAATCGCACGCTATCGATCTGGGCGATCCGCATTCTATTGAGCAGGCGTTTAGCGCCATTGGCGAGCAGGGGCCGATTGACGGCCTGGTCAACAACGCGGCGATGGCGACGGGCGTGGGCGGCAAAAACATGCTTGATTACGATCCGGATCTCTGGGATCGGGTGATGAGCGTCAACGTCAAAGGCACCTGGCTGGTGACGCGCGCCGCCGTGCCGCTGCTGCGCGAAGGGGCAGGCATTGTGAACGTGGCGTCCGACACCGCGCTGTGGGGCGCGCCGCGCCTGATGGCCTACGTTGCCAGCAAGGGGGCCGTGATTGCCATGACCCGTTCAATGGCGCGCGAACTGGGGGAAAAACGTATCCGGATCAACGCCATCGCACCGGGGCTAACCCGCGTCGAGGCGACGGAATATGTCCCCGCCGAACGGCATCAGCTCTACGAAAACGGACGCGCGTTAACCGGCGCGCAGCAGCCGGAAGATGTCACCGGCAGCGTGGTCTGGCTGTTAAGCGATCTGTCACGGTTTATCACCGGACAGCTGATCCCGGTCAACGGCGGTTTTGTCTTTAACTAAGGTAGGGCGATGATGGCAAACGATCAGGAAGTGAAGTATCTGGTGCCGGGGCTGGAGCGCGGTTTACAGCTGCTGTTGGCCTTTGGCGAGCAGCATCGCGATCTGACCTTTGCCGAACTGCACCGGCTGGTGGATATGCCGAAGGCCACCGCCTATCGCGTGGTACAGACGCTGGAGTACATGGGATTTCTGGAGCGCAACACGCGCACCAATACCTTTTCGCTGGGCATGAACGTGCTGCGTCTTGGCTTTGAGTACATCGCCTCGCTGGACGTGGCGCAGGTCGGCCAGCCGGTGATCGAGCAACTGCGCGACGTGAGCCAGTGCAGCAGCCATCTGGCGATCCGCGACGGGCGCGACATTATCTACATCGCCCGCGTCAGCGCCGCCGGGTCGCGCATCAACCAGGTCAGCATTGGTACCCGCCTGCCGGTGCACTGCACCTCGCTGGGCCGCATGCTGTTGACCGATATTTCCCGCGCTGATTTCGAACAGCTGTTCCCGCACGAGCGCCTGCCGGGCAACACGCCGGGGCAGCTTCACGACCGCGAAGCCCTGTGGCAGATGGTGCAGCAGGACAAAGCCCGCGGGTACGTTATCGGCGAATCCTTCTTCCGCCACGGCATCTCCTCCATCGTTTACCCGGTGTATGACCGAAGCCATCGCGTGGCGGCGGTGGTCAGCATTCTGGTGCCGTCGGAGGAGATCCCGCAGAGCGACCGCGAGCGCCTGCAAAACGAGGTTCGCCTCGCGGCGGATAAAATTTCTGGCTTCTTAGGGTATTTGTCACAGGCCAGTTAAATCAGTGAGTTAACGTCAGGCGCTTGACTGCGTCGGGCATGTTTTACGCCCAATCTGGGCCAGATGAGGCAACGAACGATGAGTGTAACCGGAATTGAAAAGCTGGAATTTGGTGTGGAAGACCTGACGCACTGCGCCAAATTTATGCGTGATTTTGGCCTGACGGGCGATGCCAGCGGCCAGCGTTTCACCACCCTGAGCGGCGCGCGCGTGGAGCTTAACCCGATCGACAGCCTCGACCTGCCGCCCGCGTTTGAAGCGGGTAACACCCTGCGCCGCATGACCTGGGCGGTTGCCAGCCAGTCAGATCTGGATGCGCTGCGCCCGAAGCTGGCGCAACAGCCAGGTTTTCGTGAAGTGGGCGACGCGCTGGAGTGCCTGGACCCGAACGGCATGACGCTGCGCGTGCAGGTGACCCAGCAAACTGACGTGGAGCTGAACGTCGAGCCGATTAACCAGTGGGGCGATGCCCGCCGTATCGACACCCCCAGCCCGGTTTACGATCGCGCCCAGCCGATCAACGTGGGGCATGTGGTGTTCTTCGTGGAAGAGCTGGCGGCAGTGGAGAAATTCTACCGCGAGGTGCTCGGCTTCCAGGTCTCGGACCGCTATATCAACCGCGCCGTGTTCCTGCGCTGCGGCGTGCGCGGCGGCCATCACAACCTGTTCCTGCTGCAACTGCCGAACCGCAAGCGCGGCCTCAACCACGTGGCCTTCACCGTGCGCGACATCCACGAGGTGATCGGCGGCGGTATCGCGATGAATAAACATGACTGGAGCACCTTTATCGGGCCGGGCCGTCATCCGGTGTCGTCGGCGTACTTCTGGTACGTCAACAGCCCGACCGGCGGGGCGTTTGAGTATTACACCAACGATGATTACCTGACGGAAAACTGGCAGCCGCGTGAGCTGGAGCATTCCCTGGTCTCCTTTACCGAGTGGGCGGTGGAAGGTGGGATTGACCACGACACGCGCCGTCAGCAGAAAAAGCCGGAGGCGGTATGACATCGCGCATTGTCATTATCGGCGGCGGCCAGGCGGGCGGCTGGGCGGCGAAAACCCTGCGCGATGAGGGTTTCGACGGCGAGATTTGCGTGGTAGCGGAAGAAGAGTGGGATTTCTACGAGCGCCCGCCGCTGTCAAAAGCGTCTTTGCTGGAGCCGGACGCGGCGCTCCCAAGGCTGTTTAGCGACGAGGTGCAGCAGGCGCTGAACCTGGCCTGGTACCGGCCGCTGCGCGCTGAATCTGTCGATCGCGATGAGAAAAAAGTCGTTCTTAGCAACGGCGAGCATCTTAGTTACAACATCCTTTTAATCGCTACCGGTGGTCGGGCGCGCCTGCCTTCGCAGGCGTGGGCCAGCCATCCGCAGGTCTACACCCTGCGCCACTGGCAGGACGCGCAGCGCCTGAAAAGTCGGCTGGCGGAAAGCCAAACCCTGGCGATTGTCGGCGGCGGCTGGATCGGACTGGAGATTGCTGCCTCGGCGCGGAAAAGCGGCGTGGCGGTCACCCTGTTCGAGCAGCAGCCCGCGCTCTGCATGCGCTCGGTGAGCGGCGAGGTGTCGCAGCGCCTGGAGGCCATCCACCGCGAGCAGGGGGTGGAGATCCGTACCGGCTGCGGTGCGCTGGAGCTGGAGGACGATAACGGCCTGCCGGTTATCCACTGCGACGGCCAGCGTGAAACCTTTGATGCGGTGGTGGTCGGGATCGGCGTCGATCTCAATCTGGAGCTGGCGCGCGATGCGGGGCTGAAAACCGGGCGCGGGATCGTGGTGGATGCCCAGGGACGCACGTCGGATCCGTTCATCTTTGCCGCAGGAGATGTCGCCCAGCACCATCACTACGGGCTGTGCATCCAGTCCTGGGCCTTCGCCCAGAACCAGGCGGTGGCGACGGCGAAAGCGATGCTCAACCCCGATGCGCCGGGCTATGACGACGCGCCGTGGCTATGGTCGGATCAATACCAGCACAACATCCAGATCCTCGGCATTCCGCAGCCGGGCAGCAGAACGGTCGTGCGTGAAGAGGCGCTGTACTTCTCGCTGGACGACAACGGGAGGCTGACGCAGCTGGTGGCGTTCGACGATGCGCGTACCGTCAAGCTGGCGAAGCGCTGGATGGCGGCGGGGCGGGATCTGTCCGACGTGCCGCTCGCCGACCCGACCTTTTCACTGATGTCACTGCGATAGCTAACCCGCACCCGTAGGGGGAGAGATGACCACACTAGAGACTAACACCGCACCGGTTGAGGCGAGCGGTGAGGGGACCCGCACGCCCGAAAAAGCGGTGCGCTGGGCCATCCCGCTGTCGCTGCTGGCCTGCGTGCTGCTGGCGTTTTTCGACAAAATCAGCATCGCGGCGCTCTTTTCGGATACCCATTTCCAGCAGGCGATGGGCATTGATTTCGACACCACGCGTCTCGGCATTTTGATGAGCGCTTTCCTGCTGAGCTATGGCTTCTCATCGGTGTTTTTAAGCGGTTTAGGCGACAAAATCGCGCCGCTGCGCCTGCTCACCGGGATGATGGCGGTGTGGTGCGTGCTGATGGTGGCGATGGGCTTTACCCATAACTACACGCTGATGATCGTCCTGCGTATTCTGCTGGGCGTGGCGGAAGGACCGCTGTTCCCGCTGGCCTTCGCCATCGTACGTCACAACTTCCCCCAGCATTTGCAGGCGCGCGCCACCATGCTGTGGCTGCTGGGGACCCCGGTGGGCGCGGCGATTGGTTTCCCGCTTTCCCTCTGGCTGCTGAACACCTTTGGCTGGCAGAGCACTTTCTTTGTGATGGCCATGCTTACCGTGCCGGTGCTTATCTTTGTGCGCATTGGTCTGCGCGGGATCCGCCTGGAGGCAAAACCCGGCACCTCGCAGGCGTCCCGGGACGAGCGGCGCGCGGCGCGGCGTGAGCTGTTCGTCAGCCCGCACTTCTGGATCATCTGCATCTTTAACATCGCTTTCCTGACCTATCTGTGGGGCATCAACGGCTGGCTGCCGGGCTACCTGATCAAAGGCAAAGGCATTCATCTGGAGCACGCGGGCTGGCTGTCGTCGATGCCGTTCATCGCCATGCTGGCAGGGGAAGTGATTGGCGCGTGGCTCTCGGACAGGGTCGATAAGCGCGCGGCGGCATGCTTTATCTCCATGGCGGGGGCGGCCGTCGGGCTGGCGGCGGTGATGCACCTTGATACCCCGCTGGCCGTCATCGCGGCGATGAGCTTCAGCACCTTTATGTGGGGCACCGGCGCGCCCAACATTTTCGCCCTGCTGGCGAAGGCCACCCATCCCCGGGTGAGCGCCACGGCGGGCGGTATCTTCAACGGGCTGGGAAACTTTGCGGGCGCGCTGTCGCCGGCGGTGATGGGTGCGCTTATCGCCTTCACCCACAGCATGGATTCCGGGCTGATTTTTCTGGCGGTGATGGCGGCGGTGGGCTGCGTCCTGTTACTGCCGCTGCTGAGACGTTACTGAGGAGAGTGTCATGACTGATTCAACCGTAACCAACAAAACGGGCATCAAACCTGACCATCTGACGATGGAAGAGTGGGTCGAGTCGCGCATCGCGCGCTTCGAAGGACGTAAATACGACTGGAACGCGCTGAAGTTCCAGGCCGATTTTGACCCGAAATACCGCCGGGCGCAGATGCGCTACATCGGCACTGGCGCAACCGGCGTGGCGAACGACACCAACACCGTGCAGGCGGACCATTTTACCTTCTCCACCATGGTGCTGCCGTCGAAGTGCGAAGGACCGCTGCACCTGCACGACGACGTGGAAGAGGTGTTCTTCATGCTCAAGGGGCAGATCACGCTGATGATCCAGGACGGCGACAACTACACAGAAACCGTGCTGCGTGAGCGTGACCTGATCTCCGTTCCGCCGGGCATCTATCGCGGCCTGTTTAACCACGGCGAAGAAGAAGCGCTGATGTGCGTCATGCTGGGGACCAACAAGCCGGAAATCCCGACCTATCCGTCCGACCATCCGCTTTCCAAAGTGAAGCGGAACTAAGGGGGGCATGATGACGGGTTTTCGTGAACAGGGAAGCGGCATTCCGCTGATGCTGCTGCACGGGATCAGCTCCGGCGCCGCTTCCTGGCACAAGCAGATGGCGCTGAACGATTTTCGCGTGCTGGCGTGGGACATGCCCGGTTACGGCGAAAGCCCGATGCTGGCCGTAGCGCGGGCAAACGCGGGGGATTACGCCGACGCGCTGGCGGCCATGCTGGATCGCGCCGGTGTCTGGCAGACAGTGCTGGTCGGCCATTCCCTGGGGGCGCTGGTGGCCAGCGCCTTTGCGGCAAAGTTCCCGGATCGCGTCATTCATCTGGTGCTGGCCGACGCCGCACAGGGGTACGGCAATGCCGCGCCGGAGCAGCGGGAGCAGGTCTGGCGCAACCGCGAGCAGCAGATGGCGCTGGGGGGCGACATCCTCGCCCAGACCCGCGCCGCGAAGCTGCTGCGCCCCGGCGCGCGCGCGGAAGATATCGCCACCGTCGCGGCGGGCATGCGGGCGCTGCGCCCGGAAGGCTACCTTGCCGCCGCGTGGATGCTGGCGCATGACGATATCCACGGCTGGCTTAAACGCTACTCCGGCACGTTTGAAGTCTGGTGCGGCGAGCAGGATGCCATCACCCAGCCGGAACTGGTTCAGGGTCTGGCGCTGCGCTACGGCATGCCGTTTATCGCCATTCCGCAGGCCGGGCACGCCAGCTATCTCGATAACGACGCGTTTTTCAACCAACAGCTTTTACGCATTAACGAAGAGGTGCGCGATGAATGCACAAATTGACGGGCGCGTAGCGGTCGTTACCGGCGGTTCTTCCGGCATTGGCTTTGAAACGCTGCGCCTGCTGCTGGGTGAAGGGGCGAAAGTCGCCTTCTGCGGCCGTGACCCGGACCGGCTCGCCAGCGCCCATGCGACGCTGCAAAACGAATTTCCTCACGGGGAGATTTTCGCTTACCGCTGCGACGTGCTGAACGCCGACGAAGTTCAGGCCTTCGCGGATGCGGTGCAGGCGCGCTTTGGCGCGGCGGATATGCTGATCAACAACGCCGGGCAGGGCTACGTGGCGCACTTCCATGACACCCCGCGCGAGGCGTGGCTGCACGAAGCCGAACTCAAACTGTTCGGGGTGATTAACCCGGTGCAGGCGTTTCAGCCTCTGCTGGAGCAGTCAGACATTGCCTCTGTTACCTGCGTGAACTCCCTGCTGGCGCTACAGCCGGAGGAGCACATGATCGCCACCTCCGCCGCTCGTGCCGCGCTGCTGAACATGACGCTGACGCTGTCGAAAGAGCTGGTGGGCAAAGGCATTCGCGTCAATTCCATTCTGCTCGGCATGGTGGAATCCGGCCAGTGGCAGCGCCGCTTTGAAAACCGGGCGGACAAAAGCCAGAGCTGGCCGGAGTGGACGGCGGATATCGCGCGCAAGCGCGGCATTCCGATGGCGCGCCTCGGCAAGCCGCAGGAGCCCGCGCAGGCGCTGCTGTTCCTCGCTTCGCCGCTGGCCTCGTTTACCACCGGCGCGGCGCTGGACGTTTCCGGCGGCTTCTGCCGCCATTTGTAAGGACACATCATGAAAAAGGTAATGTTGATTGGTTTTGGCGCCATGGCACAGGCGGTGATTGAGCGCCTGCCCGCCGGCGTGGCTATCGGCTGGATCGTGGCGCGCGCGTCTCACCATGCCGCCATTCACGACCAGTTTGGCGATGCGGTTGAGGCGCTGACGTCGCCGATGGCGTGCGCACAAACGCCGGATCTGGTGCTGGAATGCGCCAGCCAGCAGGCGGTGGCCCAGTACGGGGAAGAGATCCTGCGTCGCGGCTGGCATCTGGCCGTCATTTCCACCGGCGCGCTGGCGGACAGCGCGCTGGAGCAGCGTCTGCTCGCTGCGGGCGGAAAAATGACCCTGCTTTCCGGTGCGGTGGCCGGTATCGACGGGCTGGCGGCGGCGAAAGAGGGCGGCCTTGAGCGCGTTACCTATCAGTCGCGCAAAAGCCCGGCCAGCTGGCGCGGCAGCTATGCCGAGCAGCTTATCGATCTGAATGCGGTGTCAGAGGCAAAGGTCTTTTTTGAAGGCAGCGCCCGCGAGGCGGCGCGCCTGTTCCCGGCGAACGCCAACGTGGCGGCGACCGTGGCGCTCGGCGGCGTCGGGATGGACGACACCCGCGTGCAGCTGATGGTTGACCCGGCAACGAAACGCAATACCCACACGCTCCATGTGGAAGGATTGTTCGGCGAGTTTCATCTGGAGCTGAGCGGACTGCCGCTGGCTTCTAATCCTAAAACCTCCACCCTGGCGGCACTGAGCGCGGTGCGCGCCTGCCGCGAGCTGGCCCTGAGCTGAGGAGAGACGATGGACGATCTGAAGATTTTTATCGGCGGCCAGTGGCGACACGGCGGCGGCAACCCGATGCAGAGCCACTTCCCGGCAGACGGGTCGATCAACGCGACGCTGAACGCCGCCAGTCTGGATGACCTGGAGGAGGCGGTAGACGCCGGAGAGCGCGCCTGGCGCGATCCCGCATGGCGTAACAGCCTGCCGCACATGCGCGCGAAGATCCTGCATAAGGTTGCCGATCTCATTGAATCCCGCGTCGACGCGCTGGCGCAGATGCAGAGCCGTGATAACGGCAAGCCGCTGGCGGAAGCGCGCGGGCTGGTGATGAGCGCGGCGGGAACGGCGCGCTACTTTGCCGCCGCCTGCGAGCTGCTGGAAGGGGAACTGCCCACGCCGCGCCAGCCGGATCTGCTGACGCTGAGCCGCTATGAGCCGCTCGGCGTGGTAGCGGCCATCACGCCGTGGAACTCGCCGATTGCCAGCGAAATGCAGAAGGTCGCACCGGCGATTGCCGCCGGAAACGCGGTGATCCTCAAGCCGGCCGAAGCCACGCCGCTGATGGCGCTGGAGCTGGCGCGGATTTTTGAACAGGCCGGGCTGCCTGCCGGGCTGCTGAGCGTCCTGCCGGGCAAAGGCTCGGTGATTGGCGATGCGCTGGCGCGCCATCCTCGCGTGCGCAAAATCTCCTTTACCGGTGGAACCACCACGGGCCGCCATCTGGCGCACGTGGCGGCGGAAAAACTGATCCCGGCCTCGCTGGAGCTGGGCGGCAAATCGCCGACCATCGTGCTGGAGGATGCTGATATCGAACAGGCCGCGCGCGGGATCTGCTATGGCATTTTCAGCTCGGCGGGGCAGGCGTGTATAGCCGGGTCGCGGCTGTTTATCCACGAGAGCATTTACGCCCCGCTGATGGCGAGGCTGCTGGAATTAACTCGCGGGCTGCGCGTCGGACACCCGTTTACCGACGGCGTGCATGTCGGACCGCTGATCGGCGAAAAACATCGCCAGAGCGTGATCGAGTACGTCGAACTGGCGAAGCGCGAAGGGGGCCGCGTGCTGTGCGGCGGTGAGATACCCGCCGATCCCGCTCTGGCAAACGGCAGCTTTTTCCTGCCCACGATTATCGAAGGGCTGAGCAACAGCGCCCGCGCCTGTCAGGAAGAGATCTTCGGCCCGGTGCTGGTGGCGATGTCGTTTGGCGATGAAGCCACGCTTATCCGCGAGGCGAACGACTCGGTTTACGGCCTGGCGGCGGGGATCTGGACGCGCGATACCGGGCGCGCCCTGCGTCTCAGCGAGCAGCTGGAGGCTGGCACGGTGTGGATCAACACCTACAAAGTCTTTGCGATTTCGCCCCCGTTCGGGGGCTTTAAAGAGAGCGGTCTGGGCCGCGAGAAGGGTATTCAGGGGCTGAAAGCCTGGATGCAACAAAAGAGCATTTATCTGGCGACGGGTAACAGCGTCAACCACTGGTGCGACTGAGAAAGGGTGAGCAATGAGTGAAATGATAACCGTCGGCGACGCCATCGCCAGAACGCTGGAGCAGTATCAGGTTGAGGCCATCTACGGCGTCATCTCTATTCACAACCTGCCGATCGCGGATGCGGTTGGGCAGCGGAGCAATATCCGCTTTGTGCCCGCGCGCGGTGAAGCCGGTTCCGTCACCATGGCCGATGCCCACGGGCGCTTTTCCGGCCTCGGCGTGGCGCTGACCAGCACCGGCGCGGGGGCGGGTAATGCGGTAGGCGCGCTGGTGGAAGCCATGAATGCCTGCACGCCGCTGCTGCATTTAACCGGGCAGGTTGAGAAAGCCTGGCTGGACGCCGACACCGGGTTTATCCATGAAACCCGTGACCAGCTGACCTTCCTGAAGGCCAGCTCAAAACGGGCGTACCGCATCAGCAATGCGAATCAGGCGATAGCCATTCTGCATAAAGCTATCCAGGACGCGCAGACCCCGCCGTGCGGACCGGTCTCGGTGGAAATCCCGATTGATATTCAGGGCGCCAAAATTCCGCTGTCGCTGGTGACTAAACCGGTTAAACCGGCATCGGTTCCAGCCGTGGATACCGGAATGGTGGACGCGCTGTGGGCGCAGCTCAAACAGGCGAAACAGCCGCTGCTGTGGCTGGGGGGCGGGGCGCTGGGCAGCGCAGACGCGGTTAAAACGCTGGCGGGTGCGGGCATCACCGTGATTTCCAGCACCCATGCGCGCGGCGTGCTGCCGGACAGCCACCGCGCCAGCCTGCGGGCGTTTCACAACTCGCCGTCGGTTGAGGCGCTGATTGCGCAGTGTGATTTTACGCTGGTGGCCGGTTCTCGCCTGCGCAGCAACGAAACCCGTTCCTGGACGCTTGAGCTGCCTTCCCCGCGGGTGCAGATCGATATCGACCCGGCGGCAGCAAGCCGTAACTACCTGATGGATAGCACGTTGATAGCCGATTGTTCAGCGGTGCTTGGCGCGCTTGCAGACAAAATTCAGGGCCGCGAGTGGGGCAACGCACAGTGGGATATGCAGGTGCAGCAGGCGGTTGAGCAAGCCGAACAGGGGCTGCGCGAGCAGTGCGGCGCCTACGCGAAGCTCAACGATGCCATCGAGAAAGCGCTGCCGAAAGATGGCCTGCTGGTGCGCGATATCACCGTGTCCGGCAGCCTGTGGGGTAGCCGCCTGTTCAGGGCTAACGGTCCGCTGATGAACATTCACTCCCTCGCCGGGGCGATTGGTATGGGGCTGCCGATGGCGATCGGCACCGCGATTGCCAACCCGCAGCGCAAGGTGGTGGGGCTGGTGGGCGACGGCGGCCTTAGCCTCAATTTAGGCGAGCTGGCGACGCTGGCGCAGGAGAAAGCCAACGTGACGCTGCTGGTCATGAACGACGGCGGCTACGGGGTGATGCGCGGTATTCAGGATAAGTATTTCGGCGGGCGTCAGTATTATAACGCGCTGCATACGCCGGACTTTACCCTGCTGGCGCAGGCGATTGGCCTTCAGGCGTGGAGCGTTGAGCGGGCAGAGGATTTTGATGCGGTGATGACGGAGGCGCTGGCGATGCCGGGGCCGTCGGTTGTGGAAGTGCGGATGGGGCAGATTGGCACCCTTAAGTTTGCGGGGCCGCCGCAGAAGACGCTTTACTAGCAGTGCAGTGCGGTCTGAAGCCCTCACCCCAGCCCTCTCCCAAAGGGAGAGGGTGACAGCGTTCCCTCTCCCTTTGGGAGAGGGTTAGGGTGAGGGGGTAAATCAGAACACGTTAAACGGGTATTCCACGTAAGCGCGGATCTCGTCCCCGCCCACGTTGTACTCGCTGGCGTTGCTGGAGACGCGCAGTACGGAGTAGCGCAGCTTCAGCTTCAGATCTTTCGCCGGGCCATCCTGCACCTGGTACTGGATCTGGTTAAACCACTCGTGCTCTTTGCCATTGCTGGTTTCAGAGGTTTTGATGTTATCGCCGCGCACGTAGGCGGTGGTCCAGCTCAGGCCCGGTAAACCAAGGCCGCCAAAGTCCAGACCGTAGGATGCCTGCCAGGAACGTTCATCTTCGCCGTTGAAATCAGACCAGTAGGAGTTCGCCAGCCAGATGGTGTTACCGCCGTCACCCACGCCGCCTTTGTCGCGATAGCCGCCGTAGTTGTAGCCGGTACTGCCGCTGCTCTGCTGGTACGCCACTTTGAACGTGTGAATGTCCCAGATATAGCTCGCTGCCAGGCTCCAGATGGTGTTGCTGCGGCCCGTGTTGAGGCTGTCCGCGTAATGCTGGTCGAGACGGGAGTTATAGCCGTTGAAGTCGAGCACCAGCTGCTGCCCGGTACTGAACGGCTGTTTGAAGTTCATGCCCAGGTACTGCTTGTTCATCACCTCTTCGTTATGAGAGGCGTACAGCGCGCCGCTGAAATGGTCGTTAAACTGATAGCTCGCACCGCCGAAGGAGAGGCTCTTCAGTCCGCTGTCGTGGCGGTCATCGCTTTTACGCTGCTCGTCGGTGAAGTAACCGGCGTTGACTTCCAGACCGTCGATCTCTTTCGAGGTCAGCATGGTGCCGGTGTAGCTTTCAAACAGCAGGCGGGAGCTGTCGGCATTCACGATGGGCAGCTCAGGGCGCTGATTCCCGTAGCTCAGTACGGTATTGGAGATGCGCATTTTGGCGGTTGCGCCAAACTTTGCCAGATCGGATTTTGCCCGGCCGTCGTCTTCCTGCTTAAAGAAGTCGATGCCGCCCGCGCCGCTCTTGCCGCGGCCACCGTCCAGACGCACGCCATACTGCGCGATACCGTCCACGCCGAAGCCCACCAGCCCTTCGGTATAGCCGGATGCAAACGTGGCGATGATCCCCTGACCCCATTCGGCTTTGTCCTGCTGGCCCTGATGGTAGTCGCGGCTGATATACGCATTGCGTAAAAACAGATCCAGATGGCTGTCGTCAATAAAACCCTTGCTGTCGGATTGCTGGCTTGCGGCGGCAGGTAATGCGGCAAATAAACTTAAAGCAATTAATGATAATTCTTTTTTCACGGAGGGAACGTCTCTGTCTGGATATATTAATTTGAATAACTGCGGAAGAGATAATTACCGGAAAAAGTTACCTTTGCAATAATTATGTGACCAGACATTTCAGTGTGGCAGGGCAGATTTGGCGGGCCTTTCAGGGGTGTTATCGATACGTGCTTTTAAGTTAACAATTCATGCGAAATAAAAAGGAGGCAAAACTGCCTCCTTCTGAAATTATTTAATTCCGTCTGCCGCCATACGGTCGCGAATATGCTGCGCACGCTCTTCCGAAGCCGGGTGATCGTCAAACATGGAGCTTTGACGGCCCTCCTCCAGTTTCGCCAGTTTTTCGAAGCTGGTAGCTAAACCCGATGGATTGATGCCGCGTTTGCGCAACAGATCGTAAGAGTAGTCATCCGCTTCCGACTCCTGACGCTGGGAGAACTGCGAGTTCACCAGTTTTTCGCCCACGTCGCCCAGCTGCGACTGGGACAGGCTGCCGACGATGCCGCCCGCAGAGGCCGCCGCTGCGCGCACGGCATTGGTGCCCAGCGCAACCTGCATCCCTTTCTTCACGTGACCCAGTGCAACGTGACCCATTTCATGGCCGATCACCGCTTCCACTTCGTTGTCGGTCATCATGTCCATCAGGCCGCTGTAAACGCGGATACAGCCGTTTGCCATCGCAAAGGCGTTGACGTCTTTCGCCATATACACCTTGTAGTTCACCGGCTGACCGTTAATGTTGTCGCCCAGCGCGGAAGCAATCTTGTTCAGACGCTGCGTGTAGGTGCTGTTTGCCGGGGCAAGCGTAGCTTTTCCATCCATATCCTTACAGGCCTCGTCGCTCAACGCTTTCACCTGCGCATCGCTCAATGAGTAGGCCTGAAAAGCTTCTGCGCCTGAGGTCATCAGGCCGTTAGAATCCATATTCTGACAGCCGCTTAGCAGGAGCGTTGTTCCCACAGCCAGCCCGATTGCACGCATTTTCATGATGTTGCTTCCGTACTCGTTAATCTGAATTAATTCCGAAAAATGCACCGTCAACGAAGCCGGTGTCGGGCTAAGTATAAGGAATATCGACAGAGGCGGGCGAGCAGATTGCGCAACATGCGAGCATGATCCAGAGATTTCTTAAGCTGCAAAAGAATGGTCCATGTACATGCCCTGCGGCTTGGGTTACATTGTTGGCACTTTTTTCCGGCGTAGCCCAAAACGCGCTGTCGTCAAGGGCATGGCCTTTAACAGTCCGATCTGGAGTTAAAATGTCCTCACGTAAAGAGCTTGCTAATGCTATTCGTGCGCTGAGCATGGACGCAGTACAGAAAGCCAAATCCGGCCACCCGGGCGCCCCTATGGGCATGGCTGACATCGCCGAAGTCCTGTGGCGTGATTTCCTTAACCACAACCCGCAGAACCCGGCATGGGCAGACCGCGACCGTTTCGTGCTGTCTAACGGCCACGGCTCTATGCTGATCTACAGCCTGCTGCACCTCACTGGCTACGATCTGCCAATCGAAGAGCTGAAAAACTTCCGTCAGCTGCACTCCAAAACTCCAGGTCACCCGGAAGTGGGCTACACCGCTGGCGTTGAAACCACTACCGGTCCGCTAGGTCAGGGCATCGCTAACGCCGTAGGGATGGCGATTGCAGAGAAGACCCTGGCGGCGCAGTTTAACCGTCCTGGCCACGACATCGTTGACCACTTCACCTACGCCTTCCTGGGCGACGGCTGCATGATGGAGGGCATTTCTCACGAAGTGTGCTCCCTGGCAGGCACCCTGAAGCTGGGTAAACTGGTTGCGTTCTACGACGACAACGGCATCTCCATCGACGGTCATGTTGAAGGCTGGTTCACTGACGACACCGCCGCACGTTTCGAAGCCTACGGCTGGCACGTTGTGCGCGGCGTTGATGGCCACGATGCTGACTCGATTAAACGTGCCGTTGAAGAAGCGCGCGCCGTGACCGACAAACCGTCCCTGCTGATGTGCAAAACCATCATCGGCTTCGGTTCTCCGAACAAAGCGGGCACTCACGACTCCCACGGCGCACCGCTGGGCGACGCGGAAATTGCACTGACCCGTGAAGCGCTTGGCTGGAAACACCCTGCCTTCGAAATCCCGTCTGAAATCTACGCTCAGTGGGATGCGAAAGAAGTGGGCCAGGCGAAAGAAGCGGCCTGGAACGAGAAGTTCGCGGCATACGCGAAAGCCTTCCCTCAGGAAGCGGCTGAATTCACCCGTCGTATGAAAGGCGACATGCCGTCTGACTTCGACGCGAAAGCGAACGAGTTCATCGCGAAGTTGCAGGCGAACCCAGCCAAGATCGCCAGCCGTAAAGCATCTCAGAATGCGATCGAAGCGTTTGGCCCTCTGCTTCCAGAATTCCTCGGCGGCTCCGCTGACCTGGCGCCATCAAACCTGACCCTGTGGTCCGGATCTAAGCCAATCAACGAAGATACCGCCGGTAACTACATCCATTACGGTGTACGTGAATTCGGGATGACCGCGATTGCCAACGGTATCGCTCTGCACGGTGGCTTCCTGCCGTACACCTCTACCTTCCTGATGTTTGTGGAATATGCACGTAACGCCGTGCGTATGGCTGCGCTGATGAAACAGCGTCAGGTGATGGTCTACACCCACGACTCCATCGGTCTGGGCGAAGACGGTCCTACCCACCAGCCAGTAGAGCAGGTGGCTTCTCTGCGCGTGACCCCGAACATGAGCACATGGCGTCCATGTGACCAGGTTGAATCTGCGGTGGCGTGGAAATACGGCGTTGAGCGTCATGATGGCCCGACCGCACTGATCCTCTCCCGTCAGAACCTGGCGCAGCAGGAGCGTACCCCAGAGCAGCTGGCAAACATCGCGCGCGGTGGTTACGTGCTGAAAGATTGCGCAGGCCAGCCTGAGCTGATCTTCATCGCGACCGGTTCTGAAGTTGAACTGGCCGTTGCCGCATGGGAAAAACTGACTGCCGAAGGCGTGAAAGCGCGTGTGGTCTCCATGCCGTCTACCGATGCGTTCGACAAGCAGGATGCCGCGTACCGCGAATCCGTACTGCCTAAAGCGGTCTCCGCTCGCGTGGCAGTGGAAGCGGGTATCGCTGACTACTGGTTCAAATACGTAGGTCTGAACGGCGCTATCGTCGGTATGACCACGTTTGGTGAGTCTGCGCCAGCTGAACAGCTGTTTGAAGAGTTCGGCTTCACCGTTGAGAACGTTGTCGCTAAGGCGAAAGAACTGCTGTAATTGCCGTTTTGCCCGGTGGCGCTAACGCTTACCGGGCCTACAAATGGCATAAAATGTAGGCCGGGTAAGCGTTAGCGCCACCCGGCTTTTTTGTATGCACGATTCCTCAGACATGTAACTGCTCTGTAAATTATTCCACCGAAAATGTGATGCAAGTCATATAGCTCGCTTATTCATCTGGACAGAGATTCCTTTTATTCCCCGATTCGCTTATTCTTGCTGAAGCGTTTCAGTCGATTAAATGTTCGACAATTGACCAATCAATCGCAGTTTGTGACAGCAAGGATTCCCCTTCGGGCGTCGCTGGATTACTCTTTCAGCCACCTCAAACTCAGGGATAGCTTTGCAGGAGATCTATGACCGTACGCGTAGCGATTAATGGCTTCGGTCGCATCGGACGCAACGTGGTTCGTGCTTTATATGAATCCGGGCGTCGTGCGGAAATCACCGTGGTGGCAATCAATGAACTGGCGGATGCTGCGGGCATGGCGCATTTGTTGAAATATGACACCAGCCACGGTCGCTTTGCCTGGGACGTTCGCCAGGAAAGGGAACAGCTGTTCGTCGGTGACGATGCCATCCGCGTGCTGCATGAGAACAGTATTGAAGGGCTGCCCTGGCGCGAACTGGGTGTGGATGTGGTGCTGGACTGTACCGGCGTGTACGGTAACCGTGAACATGGCGAAGCGCATCTGAATGCTGGCGCGAAAAAAGTGCTGTTCTCCCATCCCGGCAGTAACGACCTCGACGCCACCGTCGTGTTTGGCGTCAACCAGCACGAGCTGCAAGCTGAACACCGCATTGTCTCCAACGCCTCCTGCACCACCAACTGCATTATTCCGGTCATTAAACTGTTAGACGATGCGTATGGCATTGAATCCGGCACCGTGACCACGATTCACTCCGCCATGCACGATCAGCAGGTCATCGACGCCTACCATCCGGATTTACGACGCACTCGCGCGGCGAGCCAGTCCATCATTCCGGTGGATACGAAACTGGCTGCCGGGATCACCCGTATTTTCCCGCAGTTTAACGACCGTTTCGAAGCGATTGCCGTGCGCGTGCCGACGATAAACGTCACTGCAATCGATCTTAGCGTGACGGTGAAAAAACCGGTAAAAGCCTGTGAAGTCAACCTGTTGCTGCAAAAAGCGGCACAGGGAGCATTTCATGGTATAGTTGACTATACGGAATTACCGTTGGTCTCAGTAGATTTTAACCACGACCCGCACAGCGCCATCGTGGATGGCACGCAGACGCGAGTCAGTGGTGCGCACCTTATCAAGACGCTGGTCTGGTGTGATAACGAATGGGGCTTTGCTAACCGAATGCTCGACACCACGTTAGCCATGGCCGCAAAAGGTTTCAGGTAGAGCGCACCTTGCGCTTGCAAAACTTTAAGAATCAACGAGAGGATTCACCATGTCTGTAATTAAGATGACCGATCTGGATCTGGCAGGTAAACGCGTTTTCATCCGTGCCGATCTGAACGTACCGGTTAAAGATGGCAAAGTGACCAGCGACGCGCGTATCCGTGCATCTCTGCCAACCATTGAACTGGCTCTGAAGCAGGGCGCTAAAGTGATGGTCACCTCCCACCTGGGCCGTCCAACTGAAGGCGAGTACAACGAAGAGTTCTCTCTGCTGCCGGTTGTTAATTACCTGAAAGACAAACTGTCCAGCCCGGTTCGCCTGGTTAAAGATTACCTGGACGGCGTGGAAGTTGCCGAAGGTGAGCTGGTTGTTCTGGAAAACGTTCGCTTCAACAAAGGCGAAAAGAAAGACGACGAAACCCTGTCCAAAAAATACGCTGCGCTGTGCGACGTATTCGTGATGGATGCATTCGGTACGGCTCACCGTGCGCAGGCATCTACCCACGGTATCGGTAAATTCGCAGACGTCGCCTGTGCAGGTCCGCTGCTGGCTGACGAACTGGAAGCGCTGGGTAAAGCTCTGAAAGAACCTGCTCGTCCAATGGTCGCTATCGTTGGTGGTTCTAAAGTTTCTACCAAACTGACCGTACTGGATTCCCTGTCCAAAATCGCTGACCAGCTGATCGTTGGTGGTGGTATCGCGAATACCTTCGTTGCTGCGCAAGGCCACAACGTGGGTAAATCCCTGTACGAAGCGGATCTGGTTGACGAAGCCAAACGTCTGCTGAGCACCTGTGATATTCCGGTTCCAACTGACGTTCGTGTAGCTACCGAGTTCTCCGAAACTGCTACTGCAACCCTGAAGTCTGTTAACGACATCAAAGATGAAGAGCAGATTCTGGACCTGGGCGACGTTTCTGCACAGAAACTGGCTGAAATCCTGAAAAACGCAAAAACTATCCTGTGGAACGGTCCTGTCGGCGTGTTCGAATTCCCGAACTTCCGCAAAGGGACTGAGATCGTGGCTAACGCTATCGCAGACAGCGAAGCGTTCTCTATCGCAGGCGGTGGTGACACCCTGGCAGCTATCGATCTGTTCGGTATCGCTGACAAGATCTCCTACATCTCCACTGGTGGCGGCGCATTCCTCGAATTCGTGGAAGGTAAAGTCCTGCCAGCAGTAGCAATGCTCGAAGAGCGCGCTAAGAAGTAAGCCATTCAGGGGCAGGGAAACCTGCCCAATTTTCAGCGCGCTTATCAGAGCTCGCACCTTTTCTAACGGCCGAAGATACAGGACTAAGCAACATGTCTAAAATTTTTGATTTCGTAAAACCTGGCGTTATCACTGGTGATGACGTACAGAAAGTGTTCCAGGTAGCTAAAGAAAACAACTTCGCTCTGCCAGCAGTTAACTGCGTAGGTACCGACTCCATCAACGCCGTACTGGAAACCGCTGCAAAAGTTAAAGCACCGGTTATCGTTCAGTTCTCTAACGGCGGCGCTGCGTTCATCGCAGGTAAAGGCGTGAAAACTGACGTTCCTCAGGGCGCTGCTATCCTGGGTGCTATCTCTGGCGCACATCACGTTCACCAGATGGCTGAGCACTACGGTGTTCCGGTTATCCTGCACACTGACCACTGCGCGAAAAAACTGCTGCCATGGATCGACGGTCTGCTGGACGCAGGTGAAAAACACTTCGCAGCAACCGGTAAGCCACTGTTCTCTTCTCACATGATCGACCTGTCCGAAGAGTCTCTGGAAGAAAACATCGAGATCTGCTCTAAGTACCTGGCGCGTATGTCCAAAATGGGCATGACCCTGGAAATCGAACTGGGTTGCACCGGCGGTGAAGAAGACGGTGTGGACAACAGCCACATGGACGCTTCTGCTCTGTACACTCAGCCAGAAGACGTTGATTACGCTTACACCGAGCTGAGCAAAATCAGCCCACGCTTCACCATCGCAGCGTCCTTCGGTAACGTACACGGCGTATACAAACCAGGTAACGTGGTTCTGACCCCGACCATCCTGCGTGATTCTCAGGAATACGTGTCTAAGAAACACAACCTGCCGCACAACAGCCTGAACTTCGTCTTCCACGGCGGTTCCGGTTCTTCTGCTCAGGAAATCAAAGATTCCGTAAGCTACGGCGTAGTGAAAATGAACATCGATACCGACACCCAATGGGCAACCTGGGACGGTATCCTGCAATACTACAAAACCAACGAAGCTTACCTGCAAGGTCAGCTGGGCAACCCGAAAGGCGAAGACCAGCCGAACAAGAAATACTACGATCCACGCGTATGGCTGCGCGCTGCCCAGACTTCTATGATTACTCGTCTGGAGCAGGCATTCAAAGAACTGAACGCGGTTGACGTTCTGTAATTTGAGCTGTTCATAGCGTCAAGAAGGTCCGCATATGCGGGCCTTTTTTTATGCCTTTTCAATAGCCTGATGCCTCTGTTTTTGTGATCTGTTTGGCAATATCATGGCTTTTTGTTTACCCTTTACTGACCTGCCTGTCTCCGTGTGGGATAGATTTTGTGGTTTTTATGAGCATAAGGAAAGATAAATGGAAGATCTCGGTGTTGTAGATAGCATCAATAACGCTGGCTCCTGGCTGGTGCGCAACCAGGCGCTCCTGATTAGTTACGCTGTGAATATTGCGGCGGCAATTGCCATCATTGTCGTGGGGATGATTATTGCCCGCACGGTTTCCCGGGGCGTTAATCGCGTAATGCTATCCCGTCATATCGATGCAACCGTTGCTGATTTCCTTTCTGCGCTGGTGCGTTACGGGATTATTGCGTTTACCCTCATTGCGGCAATGGGGCGGGTCGGTGTACAAACCGCTTCGGTCATTGCTGTACTTGGTGCCGCTGGTCTGGCCGTAGGTCTCGCTCTTCAGGGCTCGCTGGCTAACCTTGCAGCTGGCGTACTGTTAGTGACGTTCCGTCCTTTCCGTGCCGGAGAGTATGTTGATCTCGGTGGCACTGCGGGCACCGTGCTGAACGTGCAGATTTTTTCTACCACGTTGCGTTCGGCAGACGGCAAAATCGTCATTGTGCCAAACAAGAAAGTGATTGATGGCAACATTACTAACTTCTCTCGTGAGCCGGTTCGCCGTAATGAACTCATTATCGGGGTTGGCTATGATTCAGATACTGAGCTTGTGAAAAAGCTGATTACCGATATCATCGAATCAGATGACCGCATTCTTAAAGATCGCGAAATGACCGTTCGCCTGAACGAGCTGGGCGCGTCATCGATTAATTTTGTGGTGCGCATCTGGAGTAAAAGCGGCGATCTGCAAAACGTTTACTGGGACGTGCTGGAGCGCATCAAGCGTGATTTCGATGCCAACGGTATCAGCTTCCCTTATCCGCAGATGGACGTAAATCTCAAACGCGAGAAAGCAGCCGAATAATTTGCTTTAACGTAGGCCCGGTAAGCGTCAGCGACACCGGGCTTTTCTTATATTAGCCCGGCTAATCCCCAATTAATATTATCAATTTCCTCTAATGTCGTTCCCGCAGTATAGTCTGCCTCCAGGACAACTCTGCGAGAATTACGTCATGTTATCTTATTATTTTCAGGGGCTTGCGTTAGGCGCGGCCATGATCCTTCCCCTTGGTCCACAAAATGCGTTTGTGATGAACCAGGGCATTCGCCGCCAGTATCATCTGATGATTGCCCTGCTGTGCGCGGTGAGCGATTTGCTACTGATTTGCGCCGGGATTTTTGGCGGCAGCGCCTTGCTGATGCAGTCGCCGTGGCTGCTGGCGCTGGTTACCTGGGGCGGCGTAGCGTTTCTGCTGTGGTACGGGTTTGGCGCCCTGAAAACGGCCATGAGCAGCAATCTTGAGCTGGCGAGCGCCGAAGTGATGAAGCAGGGGCGCTGGAAGATTATCGTCACCATGCTCGCCGTGACGTGGCTTAACCCGCACGTTTATCTTGATACGTTCGTGGTGCTCGGCAGCCTGGGTGGACAGCTGGACGTTGAGCCCAAGCGCTGGTTTGCGCTCGGTACGGTCAGCGCCTCCTTCCTCTGGTTCTTTGGTCTTGCGATCCTGGCGGCATGGCTGGCGCCACGTCTTCGCACCGCTAAAGCGCAGCGCATTATCAATACCCTGGTTGGGCTGGTGATGTGGTTTATTGCCTTCCAGCTGGCGAAAGAGGGCATTCATCACGTACAGGGACTGTTCAACTAAGCGTTGTCTTATGGACATCTGAACAAGACCCGCTAAGCTTGCTGGCATGAGCCCTGTTAACAGGGCACTCTTCGCAACATGGAGGAATGACAGTGAAGTTTAAGGTGATGGCCCTGGCGGCATTAGTAAGTTTAGGTACGGTGTCGGTGCAGGCGAATGAACTGCCAAACGGCCCGCACATTGTCACTTCAGGCACGGCAAGCGTGGATGCGGTACCGGATGTTGCAACTCTGGCAATTGAAGTGAACGTGGCGGCGAAAGATGCTGCTTCCGCCAAGAAACAGGCAGACGATCGTGTTGCGCAATACCTCTCTTTCCTGGAACAGAACGGTGTCGCGAAAAAAGACATCAGCTCTGCGAACCTGCGTACCCAACCGGATTACGACTACCAGAACGGCAAAAGCATCCTGAAAGGCTATCGCGCCGTGCGTACTGTGGAAGTGACTGTACGCCAGCTAGATAAGCTCAACGGATTGCTGGATGGTGCGCTGAAGGCTGGGCTGAACGAAATTCGTTCCGTCTCGCTGGGCGTTGCGCAACCGGAGAAATATAAAGACGAAGCGCGTAAAGCGGCGATTGATGATGCCATTCATCAGGCGCAGCAGCTGGCATCCGGCTTCAAGACCAAGCTCGGTCCGGTTTACAGCGTGCGCTACCACGTTTCAAACTACCAGCCAAGCCCGATGGTTCGGATGATGAAGGCGGACGCCGCGCCGGTTTCTGCTCAGGAAACCTATGAGCAGCCAACCATTCAGTTCGACGATCAGGTTGATGTGGTGTTCCAGCTGGAGCCGACTGAAAAGCCAGCTCAGTAACCCGTAGGCCGGGTAAGGCGAAGCCGCCACCCGGCTAGTTTTTCAATCCTGTCTTAACACCTTATGCCCAAACGCCAGCAGCGCGTCAGTGACGTTGCGCATCATGCGGCTTTCCGGCGCAAAACGGTGCCAGTACAGCATCCGGCGCTGATACAGCCCCGGGGTTAAATCAATCAGCTCACCGCTTTTCAACTCTTTCTCAATCTGCAAATGCGGGATCATGCAGCAGGTGGTTCCCTGACGCGCGAGCTGTACGAAGGCTTCGGACGAGTTAACGATATGACACGGCACGCTGCCCGGCGGCAGATCGAAGTTTTGTTGCAGGAAGGCCTGATGCATATCGTCCAGATGGTCGAAAGCGACGGCAGGCGCTTTCAGCAGCGCGGCGCGGGTCACACCGTTCGGGAAGTAGCGCTCGGCAAAGGCTTTTGAACCGACAAACAGGTAATCCAGCGCGCCCAGCTGATCCACCAGACAGCTTGGCAACGCCTGAGGCTGAATACTGACCGCACCAACCACTTCGCCACGGCGCAGGCGCTCCTGGGTGCGGGTTTCGTCTTCAACCTGGAGATTCAGGCGGATAGGGGAGTCGGCCAGCACCGGCGCAAGGGCCGGCAGCAGCCAGGTTGCCAGACTGTCGGCGTTCACCGCCAGCGACAGCAGCAGCGGCGTGGAGCCGGTCTGTTCATCGCCCAGCCACTCATCTTCCAGCAGTTCAACCTGCCGCAGCAGGGCGAGGAGCTTTTGTCCTTGCTCCGTCGGACGCGGCGGTACGGTACGCACCAGCAGCGGCTGCCCGAACATGTTTTCAAGCTGTTTGATACGCTGTGATACGGCGGACTGGGTGATGCACAGCTTTTGCGCCGCGCGCTCAAAACCGCGTTCACGAATAACTGCATCAAGTGCCTGTAGTGTTCTGTAGTCCGGACGTTTCATTGCTCTGGCTGACTCCTTAATTTTGCTTAATCTGCACTATGACACAATTTTCCCTTCGTGGCAGACGAAATCCATTCGACGTGTTCTATAATGCGCCCTGAGTTTTCACACCACAGGCAAAACGATCATGACGCAGGATGAACTGAAAAAAGCAGTAGGATGGGCCGCTCTCCAGTACGTACAGCCGGGTACCATTGTCGGTGTTGGTACGGGGTCGACGGCGGCGCACTTTATCGATGCGCTGGGCACGATGAAGGGGCAGATCGAGGGCGCGGTTTCCAGCTCCGATGCTTCCACGGAAAAGCTGAAAAGCCTCGGCATCACCGTTTTCGACCTCAACGAAGTGGACCGTCTGGGCATTTACGTTGATGGCGCGGATGAAATCAACGGCCATATGCAGATGATCAAAGGCGGTGGCGCGGCGCTGACCCGCGAGAAGATCATCGCTTCCGTGGCGGATAAGTTCATCTGCATCGCGGACGCCTCCAAGCAGGTCGACATTCTGGGGAATTTCCCGCTGCCGGTCGAAGTGATCCCGATGGCGCGCAGCGCCGTGGCACGTCAACTGGTGAAGCTGGGTGGTCGTCCGGAATACCGTCAGGGTGTGGTGACCGACAACGGCAACGTGATCCTCGACGTTCACGGCCTTGAGATCCTCGATGCCATTGCGCTGGAAAATGCGATCAACGGCATTCCAGGCGTCGTTACCGTAGGGTTATTTGCCAACCGTGGCGCGGACGTGGCGCTGATCGGCACGGCTGACGGTGTAAAAACCATCGTAAAATGATCTGACGGGGGGAGCACTCCCCCCGCTAAAAAATTTTTGAAAAGCTAAATTCGGTGACTTGTGTCACGTTTTTCCGCCTCTTTTGCCGATCCTGCCACGTTCGTAATTTTCCGCAGCATTTTCCTCTGCCATTTTGCTCTGTATGACTTTTCTTCAGAGTGCCGACGCAAACGTTCATATTGCTGCAATAGTTTTTTTTGATATGTTGGCTGCACGGGATTTATATCCAGCACAACATCAGTTCAGATAAAAACAGGGTCGGGTAAATGGCAAAGGTATCACTGGAGAAAGACAAGATTAAATTCCTGCTGGTTGAAGGCGTGCACCAGAAAGCGCTCGATAGCCTTCGCGCAGCAGGCTACACCAACATCGAATTTCACAAAGGCGCGCTGGACACTGAAGAGCTGAAAGCGTCCATCCGTGATGCCCATTTCATTGGCCTGCGATCCCGTACCCAACTGACTGAAGACGTTATTGCTGCGGCGGAAAAGCTGGTGGCGATTGGCTGTTTCTGCATCGGCACCAACCAGGTTGATCTGAATGCCGCCGCAAAACGCGGTATCCCGGTCTTTAACGCGCCGTTCTCTAACACCCGTTCCGTGGCGGAGCTGGTGATTGGCGAGCTGCTGCTGCTCCTTCGCGGCATTCCGGAAGCTAACGCCAAAGCACACCGCGGCGTGTGGAATAAGCTGGCTGCGGGCTCCTACGAAGCGCGTGGTAAAAAGCTCGGGATTATCGGTTACGGCCACATCGGTACGCAGCTCGGTATTCTGGCGGAATCCCTCGGCATGCACGTGTTTTTCTACGATATCGAAAGCAAGCTGCCGCTGGGTAACGCGACGCAGGTGCAGCATCTTTCAGACCTGCTGAACATGAGCGACGTGGTCAGCCTGCACGTGCCGGAAAATGCGTCCACCAAAAACATGATGGGGGCGGAAGAGCTGGCGCTGATGAAGCCGGGCGCTCTGCTGATCAACGCCGCGCGCGGCACTGTGGTTGACATTCCTGCGCTGTGCGATGCGCTGAAGCGTAAGCATCTGGCGGGTGCGGCGATTGACGTATTCCCGACGGAACCGGCCACCAACAGCGATCCGTTCACTTCTCCGTTGTGCGAGTTCGACAACGTGATCCTGACGCCGCACATCGGCGGTTCTACTCAGGAAGCTCAGGAGAATATCGGCCTGGAAGTGGCGGGTAAGCTGAGCAAATATTCCGACAACGGTTCAACGCTGTCTGCGGTGAACTTCCCGGAGGTGTCTCTGCCGCTGCACGGTGGGCGTCGTCTGCTGCACATCCACGAAAACCGTCCTGGCGTGCTGACCGCCATCAACCAGATCTTTGCTGAGCAGGGTGTTAACATTGCCGCGCAGTATCTGCAAACTAACTCGCAGATGGGTTATGTGGTGATTGATATCGAAGCGGATGAAGACATCGCCGAGAAAGCATTGCAGAGCATGAAGGCCATTCCGGGGACGATTCGCGCGCGCCTGTTGTACTGATGATGCAGTTTGTGGCGTCGGGTGGCGGCTGCGCCTTACCCGACCTACAATGGTTGTGCGGTCTGTGTGTCGGGTGGCGCTTACGCTTACCCGACCTACAATGTTCGAGGATTTATGTAGGCCGGGTAAGGCATAGCCGCCACCCGGCTTTGTTCTACCAGGTCCAGGTTTTACTGGGCGTCACCACCGCCGGCAACGGCACATCCCATTTCTCTACGGGTAATGCCTCCACGCCCTGGCAATCATGCGCATACCCCACCGGCTGCAATCCGTACTGCTGCCAGTTTTGTAGCGTCCTGTCGTAGAACCCCCCGCCCATGCCTAATCGCTGGCCCTGCTCGTCAAACGCCACCAGCGGCGTAATCAGCACATCCAGCCCGGAAAGCGGGAGCACGTCGCGCACGTCCAGTTTGGGTTCGGTGATTTTCAGACGATTTACCACCAGCTCGCTGTGCGGATGGTAGTGCAGAAACAGCAGATTGCCCGGGCTAAAGGGATGCAGAACCGGCAGGTAAACTTTTTTCCCGGCGCGCCAGAGCTGGTCGATAAGCGGTTGGGTATCCAGCTCACCATCAAATGAGAGAAACAGGGCGACGGTGTTTGCCATCACCACAGGGGGATAGGCCATCATGCGGGCGGCGGCCTGCTGAGCAAACTGTGCCTGTTGCTCGGCGCTTAGGGCGCGACGACGCTGGCGAATAAGCTGACGGATGTCCTGGCGTGAAGCAGAAACTTCAGGGAGTTGAGTCATGGTAGTCGGTAGAAGAAAAGAGAGGGAATCTCCGAGATGCCGCCGCAGGCTGTAACCCTTGAACCCTTGGTTCAAGGTGAATGTGTCGTCATAGTTTTAAGGCTTCTCGGACGAACCGAGCATGCTCACCAACCATGGAGCGCCACATTCTTGTGGTATGAAATATCGGCTCAGGGGACTGGCCCGCTTGCGAACATCTCAGAGAAATTTTGTCTTCACAGTTACTCTACCATAGTCAACTGAGAAGTGTTATTCAAACTTTGGTCCCGGTCTTTCGGGACTGCGACCTTGATCAAGCAATGCCTGTTCTATGGTCTGCTGGAGCATTTTAATGCGCTGCTCCATGCTTGCCGCGTAATCGCGGGTCTTCGCTTTTTCCTGAGTCAGTTCATAGCTGATGTTCAACGCGGCGATGAAAACCAGCTGCTCAGTATTTGTGACTCTAGTGCGTTCTTTTAGATCTTGCAACCGCTGATTCAAATCGTCCGCAGCCTGATTCAAGGCATCCCTTTGTTCAGGCGGACAATTCACTCGCAGTGAACGGCCAAAAATCTGGAGATCGACGGGTTGTGCAGACATGCCACCTTCCTGCTGATTGACTGCGCTGCCTTCGCTTACTGCCCCGGGGGCTGCGAAGGGGCGACACTATAGCTACCCTGATGTGAAGATACAAGCCCTTTTCTGGTATCACCAGGGTCCAAAGTGGTAGCATATCATGAATATCCTCCCTTTGATGACGAATGCGTATGTCTATACAGAACGAAATGCCTGGTTACAAGGATTTAAACCAGTTACTGAACCAGCAGGGAGTCGGTCTGACCCCTGCCGAAATGCACGGTCTGATCAGCGGCATACTGTGCGGCGGAAACAGCGACAGCTCATGGCAGCCGCTGATCCACGACCTCACCAACGAAGGGCTGGCGTTTGGCCACGAACTGGCGGAAGCGCTGCGTAAAATGCACGCCGCAACCAGCGATTCCCTGGAAGACGATGGCTTTCTTTTTCAGCTTTATCTGCCTGAAGGCGACGATGTCAGCGTCTTCGATCGCGCTGATGCGCTCGCGGGTTGGGTAAACCACTATCTTCTTGGCCTGGGCGTAACCCAGCCTAAACTGGATAAAGTGACCGGCGAAGCGGGTGAAGCGATCGACGATCTGCGCAACATCGCCCAGCTCGGCTACGATGAAGACGAAGACCAGGAAGAGCTGGAGATGTCTCTCGAAGAGATTATCGAGTACGTACGCGTGGCGTCTCTGCTGTGCCACGACAACTTTACGCGCTCGCAGCCGACCGCGCCGGAAGTTCGCAAGCCAACATTACACTAAGAAAAATAACGCACAGGAGGGTGTCATGGTTATCTCCAGTCAAGAGTATTCTCGCCGTCGTCAGGCGCTGCTGGCAAAAATGCAGCCGGGAAGCGCTGCCCTGATTTTCGCCGCGCCGGAAGTGACGCGCAGCGCCGACAGCGAATACCCCTATCGCCAGAGCAGTGATTTCTGGTACTTCACCGGGTTTAACGAGCCGGAAGCGGTACTGGTGCTGATTAAAAGCAATGACACCCACAACCACAGCGTGATTTTTAACCGCGTGCGCGATCTGACCGCGGAAATCTGGTTTGGTCGCCGCTTAGGGCAGGAGGCGGCGCCAGAAAAACTGGGCGTGGACCGCGCGCTGGCCTACAGCGAAATCAACCAGCAGCTCTACCAACTGCTGAACGGTCTGGACGTGCTCTATCACGCCCAGGGCGAATACGCGTATGCGGATGACATTGTTTTCACCGCGCTGGATAAGCTGCGTAAAGGCTCACGTCAGAATTTGTCTGCACCCGCCACCCTGACGGACTGGCGACCGATGGTGCATGAGATGCGCCTGTTCAAGTCTGAAGAAGAGCTGAACGTGATGCGCCGCGCGGGCGAAATCAGCGCCCTGGCGCATACCCGCGCCATGGAAAAGTGCCGTCCCGGTATGTTTGAGTACCAGCTTGAAGGGGAAATTCACCATGAATTTAACCGTCACGGCGCGCGCTTCCCGTCCTATAACACCATCGTAGGCGGCGGGGAAAATGGCTGCATTCTGCACTACACCGAAAACGAAAGTGAACTGCGCGACGGCGATCTGGTGCTGATTGACGCTGGCTGTGAATATCAGGGTTACGCGGGCGACATCACCCGTACCTTCCCGGTGAACGGTAAATTCACCACCGCGCAGCGTGAAATCTATGACATCGTGCTTGAGTCTCTGGAGACCGCGCTGACGCTGTTCCGCCCTGGCACCTCCATACAGGAGGTTACGGGCGAGGTGGTGCGCATCATGATTACCGGGCTGGTGAAGCTCGGCATTCTGAAAGGCGATGTGGACACCCTTATAACCGAAAACGCCCATCGTCCGTACTTTATGCACGGCCTGAGCCACTGGCTGGGGCTGGATGTGCATGACGTCGGGGCATACGGTCCGGAACGTTCGCGCATGCTGGAGCCAGGCATGGTGCTGACCGTTGAGCCGGGGCTGTACATCGCGCCGGATGCCGACGTGCCGGAACAGTACCGCGGGATCGGCATTCGTATTGAAGATGACATCGTCATCACCAAAACCGGTAACGAAAACCTGACCGCGACCGTGGTGAAAAAAGCCGACGACATCGAGGCGCTGATGGCGGCGGCACGCGAATGAGCGTAATCATCGTTGGCGGAGGCATGACCGGCGCTACTCTGGCGCTGGCTATTTCGCAGTTAACCCAGGGCCAGCTTCCGGTGCATCTCGTTGAGGCGGTCGCGCCGCAGGCGGCCGATCATCCCGGTTTCGACGCCCGCGCTATCGCGCTGGCGCAGGGGACCTGTCAGCAGCTTGCGCGTATTGGGATCTGGCAGGCGATAGCGGATTGCGCAACGGCGATCGGCACCGTTCACGTCAGCGATCGCGGGCATGCCGGGTTTGTGACGCTGGATGCCCACGATTACCGGATCGAGGCGCTGGGGCAGGTTGTCGAGCTGCATAACGTAGGGCTGCGGCTGTTCCGTCTGTTACAGGACGCGCCTGGCGTCACGCTGCACTGTCCGGCGCGCGTCGCCAGCTTTAGCCGTCGTGACGAGGCCGTCAGCGTGACGCTGGACAACGGCACCACGCTGGAGGGGCAACTGCTGGTGGCGGCGGATGGTTCACGCTCCGCGATCGCCACGCAGTGCGGCGTCGAATGGCGCTCTGAACCCTATGGGCAGGCGGCGGTCATCGCTAACGTCTCTACGGCTGGCGCGCATAACGGCAGGGCATTTGAGCGCTTCACGGAACACGGCCCGCTGGCCATGCTGCCGATGTCGAACGGGCGCTGCTCGCTGGTATGGTGCCATGCGCAGGATCGGGCCGATGAGGTTCTCTCCTGGTCCGACGAACGTTTTTGTTCCGAGCTGCAAAAAGCCTTCGGCTGGCGGCTTGGGCGCATCACCCATGCCGGAAAACGCGTGGCCTATCCGCTCGCGCTGACGACCGCATCGCAGACTGTCTCCCATCGCGTCGCCCTGGTCGGCAACGCCGCGCAGACGCTGCACCCCATCGCCGGGCAAGGCTTCAACCTTGGCCTCCGTGACGTGATAAGCCTGGCAGAGCTCCTGGCCCGGACGTGGAGCGAACAACAGGATTGTGGCGCATACTCAGTGCTGAGCCATTACCAGAAACGACGCCAGGCGGACAAAGCGGCGACCATTGGCGTCACCGACGGTTTAGTCCACCTGTTTGCCAATCGCTGGGCACCGCTGGTTGCGGGTCGCAACCTTGGGCTGATGGCGATGGAACTGTTCATTCCGGCACGTGATGTGCTGGCGCAGCGGACCCTGGGTTGGGTCGCGCGTTAAGGAGTATTGACCGTGCAAAATGTTGATGTCGCCATTGTGGGCGGCGGAATGGTAGGACTGGCGCTGGCCTGTGGTTTACAGGGCAGCGGCCTGCGCGTGGCCGTGCTTGAGCAAAAAGCGCCGCAGCCTGTGGCGCAGGATGCACCGCCGGAGCTGCGCGTCTCGGCGATCAATGCCGCCAGCGAAAAGCTACTGACGCACCTTGGCGTCTGGTCTGAAATCGTGGCGCTGCGTGCCAGCTGTTACCATGGCATGGAAGTGTGGGACAAAGACAGCTTCGGGCATATCGCGTTTGACGATGAAAGCATGGGTTACAGCCACCTTGGACACATCGTTGAAAACGCGGTGATCCACCACGCGCTGTGGCAGAAAGCACAGCAGTGCAGCGACGTCATGCTGATCGCACCGGCGAAACTCCAGCAGGTGGCGTGGGGCGAAAACGACGCGTTTATCACTCTTGAAAGTGGCGACATGCTGACCGCGCGTCTGGTGGTGGGTGCCGACGGCGCCAATTCCTGGCTGCGTAACAAAGCGGATATTCCGCTGACCTTCTGGGATTACCGCCATCACGCGTTGGTGGCCACAATCCGCACCGAAGAGCCGCACGGCGGCGTGGCGCGCCAGATTTTCCACAACGACGGCATTCTGGCCTTCCTGCCGCTTGCCGATCCGCATCTCTGCTCCATCGTCTGGTCCTTAGAGCCGGAGAAAGCGCAGCAGATGCAGGAGGCGACGCCGGATGCCTTCAGTCAGGCGCTATGCGTGGCGTTTGATAACCGTCTGGGCCTGTGCACGCTTGAAAGCGAACGCCAGACGTTTCCGTTAACCGGTCGCTACGCGCGTCAGTTTGCCGCGCACCGTCTGGCGCTGGTGGGGGATGCGGCGCATACCATTCATCCGCTGGCCGGGCAGGGGGTGAACCTCGGCTTTATGGACGCGGCTGAGCTGGTTGAAGAGCTGCGTCGCCTGCATCGGGAAGGCAAAGATATTGGCCAGCATCTGTATCTGCGTCGCTACGAGCGCAGCCGCAAACACAGTGCGGCGATGATGCTGGCGGGGATGCAGGGTTTCCGCGAGCTGTTTGCCGGAGCGAATCCGGCGAAAAAACTGCTGCGCGATATTGGCCTCAAGCTGGCCGACACCCTTCCCGGCGTAAAACCGCAGCTTCTTCGTCAGGCAATGGGCCTCAACGATCTTCCCGACTGGTTACGTTAATCTCGATCCCCGTCACACTTTATTTTCCCGGCCTCCGCGCCGGGGAAATTTCCTCGTTTGAAATAATCTAATTTCACGTCATTTTTCGCATTAGAAAATCTAATCTAACTATTTTTATGTTACGGAAATTCGGCCCGTTTTTCCGCATGAAATATCACCATCTGCTAAATCCTGTTAGATCATTGTTAATTTTATGCGGGTTTAATCGCATTTTCCCAGTGAATAACTCTGTAGGCTTTTCAGCGATTTTTGGTCATAAGCTAATGTGATGACCCGTTTTACCTTATGGTTAACCGCCGGTTTCGGTGGTAAGTTCAGGTAAAAGAGAACGTTTGCGTCGGCCCCCGATCGCGAGGCCGACACCGGGTTTCACGGTGAATTTTTCAACGAGGAAAAGATGGCTCAACAGACTCCTTTGTACGAACAGCACGTGTTGTGCGGCGCCCGCATGGTGGACTTCCACGGCTGGATGATGCCGCTACACTACGGCTCGCAGATTGATGAGCACCATGCGGTGCGCACCGATGCCGGTATGTTCGACGTGTCTCATATGACGATTGTCGACCTGCGCGGTAGCCGCACCCGGGAGTTTTTGCGTTATCTGCTGGCAAATGACGTCGCCAAACTGAAGACGCCGGGCAAAGCGCTCTATACCGGCATGCTCAATGCCTCTGGCGGCGTGATTGACGACCTCATCGTCTACTACTTCACCGAAGATTTCTTCCGCCTCGTTGTAAACTCCGCCACCCGCGAAAAAGACCTCTCCTGGATCACCCAACACGCCGAACCTTATGCCATCGACATCGCCGTCCGTGACGATCTGTCGCTGATTGCGGTGCAGGGGCCAAACGCCCAGGCGAAAGCCGCCTCTCTGTTCAGCGACGAGCAGCGCAAAGCCACCGAAGGCATGAAGCCATTCTTCGGCGTGCAGGCGGGGGATCTGTTTATCGCCACCACCGGCTACACCGGTGAAGCGGGCTACGAAATTGCGATGCCAAACGAGAAGGCCGCTGATTTCTGGCGTGCGCTGGTGGAGGCGGGCGTGAAGCCTGCGGGGCTGGGCGCGCGCGATACGCTGCGTCTGGAAGCGGGGATGAACCTCTACGGTCAGGAGATGGACGAAGGCGTCTCTCCGCTGGCGGCCAACATGGGCTGGACCATTGCGTGGGAACCGGCTGACCGTGATTTTATTGGTCGTGAAGCGCTGGAGATGCAGCGCGAGAAGGGCACTGAACAGCTGGTCGGCCTGGTGATGAAAGAAAAAGGCGTTCTGCGCGGCGAGCTGCCGGTGCGCTTCACCGATGCCGATGGCAATCATCGCGAAGGCGTGATCACCAGCGGAACGTTCTCCCCGACGCTCGGCTACAGTATTGCCCTGGCACGCGTGCCGGCGGGGATTGGCGAAACGGCGGTGGTGCAGATCCGCAACCGCGAAATACCGGTCAACGTGACCAAACCGATTTTTGTTCGCGCCGGTAAGCCGGTCGCCTAACTATTTTTATCAGGAGAACTTCAATGAGCAATGTGCCAGCAGAACTGAAATACAGCAAAGAACACGAGTGGCTGCGCAAAGAGGCGGACGGCACTTACACCGTTGGGATCACCGAGCACGCGCAGGAGCTGCTGGGCGACATGGTGTTTGTTGACCTGCCGGAAGTGGGCGCAACCGTGAGCGCAGGCGACGACTGTGCGGTGGCGGAATCCGTTAAAGCGGCCTCTGACATCTACGCCCCGGTGAGCGGTGAAATTGTTGCCGTGAACGACGCGCTGAGCGACTCCCCGGAGCTGGTCAACAGCGAACCGTATGAAGGCGGCTGGATCTTCAAGATCAAAGCCAGCGACGAAGCGCAGGTTGCCGCGCTGCTGGATGCGACCGCGTACGAAGCACTACTGGAAGACGAATAACGTTGTGCCGGATGGCGCTGCGCTTATCCGGCCTACAGGTCAACGTAGGCTCGGTAAGCGTTAGCGCCACCGGGCAACAGCGTTACAGATAACTACGATTCACTGCACGTTTCAGGAACCATCGCTCATGACACAGACTTTAAGCCAGCTTGAAAACCGTGGCGCCTTCATTGAACGTCACATTGGGCCGGATGCTCAGCAACAGCAGGAGATGCTGAAGACAGTTGGCGCGGATTCATTAAACGCACTGATCGGCCAGATCGTGCCAAAAGACATCCAGCTTGCTACGCCGCCGCAGGTAGGCGAGTCCACGACGGAGTTCGCCGCGCTGGCGGAGCTGAAGGCCATCGCCGGCCTTAACAAGCGCTATAAGTCTTATATCGGCATGGGCTACACCAACGTGCAGTTACCGCCGGTGATCCTGCGTAATATGCTGGAAAACCCGGGCTGGTATACCGCTTATACCCCGTATCAGCCAGAAGTCTCCCAGGGCCGTCTGGAAGCGCTGCTGAACTTCCAGCAGGTGACGCTGGATCTGACCGGTATGGATATCGCCTCTGCCTCGCTGCTGGATGAAGCGACCGCCGCCGCCGAAGCGATGGCGATGGCGAAGCGCGTGAGCAAGCTGAAAAACGCCAACCGCTTCTTCGTGGCGGCGGACGTGCATCCCCAGACGCTGGACGTGGTGCGCACCCGTGCGGAAACCTTTGGCTTTGAGGTGATTGTCGACGACGCGGAAAAAGTGCTGGATCACCAGGACGTCTTCGGCGTGCTGTTGCAGCAGGTGGGCACCACCGGGGAAGTGCACGACTACGGCGCACTGATCGCCGAGCTGAAATCCCGTAAGGTTATTGTTAGCGTCGCCGCTGATTTTATGGCGCTGGTGCTGCTGACGGCGCCAGGCAAACAGGGCGCGGATATTGTCTTCGGCTCAGCCCAGCGTTTCGGCGTGCCGATGGGCTACGGCGGCCCGCACGCGGCGTTCTTTGGCGCGAAAGATGAATTTAAACGTTCCATGCCAGGCCGTATTATCGGCGTATCGAAAGATGCCGCTGGTAACACCGCGCTGCGCATGGCGATGCAGACCCGCGAGCAGCATATCCGCCGCGAGAAAGCGAACTCCAACATCTGTACCTCGCAGGTGCTGCTGGCTAACATTGCCAGCCTGTACGCGGTGTTCCACGGTCCGGCTGGCCTGAAACGTATTGCCAGCCGCATCCACCGTCTGGCCGATATCCTGGCCTGCGGTCTGCAACAGAAAGGTCTCAGACTGCGTCATGAGCACTACTTCGACACCCTGTGCGTCGAGGTAGCAGACAAAGCGGCCGTGCTGGCGCGCGCCGAGGCAGCGCAAATCAACCTGCGCAGCGACATTCACAATGCGGTCGGCATTACGCTGGACGAAAGCACCACCCGTGACGATATCCTGACCCTGTTCAACGTATTGCTGGGTGACGCACACGGTCTGGACGTTGATACGCTCGACAAAGAGGTTGCGCTCGACAGCCGCTCCATTCAGGAAAGCATGCTGCGCGACGACGCGATCCTGACTCACCCGGTGTTCAACCGCTATCACAGCGAAACCGAGATGATGCGTTACATGCACTCTCTGGAACGTAAAGATCTGGCGCTGAACCAGGCGATGATCCCGCTGGGCTCCTGCACCATGAAGCTGAACGCCGCGGCTGAGATGATCCCAATTACCTGGCCTGAATTCTCTGAGCTACACCCGTTCTGCCCGGCTGAGCAGGCGGAAGGTTATCACATGATGATCAACCAGCTCTCCGACTGGCTGGTGAAGCTGACCGGGTACGACGCGCTCTGCATGCAGCCGAACTCCGGTGCGCAGGGTGAATACGCTGGTCTGCTGGCGATCCGTCACTATCACGAAAGCCGCAATGAAGGCCATCGTGATATCTGCCTGATCCCAAGCTCTGCCCACGGTACCAACCCGGCTTCTGCCCAGATGGCAGGAATGGAAGTGGTGGTTGTGGCGTGCGACAAAAACGGCAACATCGATCTGGCCGACCTGCGCGCCAAAGCCGAGCAGGCGGGCGACAAACTCTCCTGCATCATGGTGACCTACCCATCCACCCACGGCGTGTACGAAGAAACTATCCGTGAAGTGTGTGATGTGGTGCATCAGTTCGGCGGCCAGGTTTACCTCGACGGCGCAAACATGAACGCCCAGGTGGGCATCACCTCTCCGGGCTTTATTGGCGCGGATGTGTCGCACCTGAACCTGCATAAAACGTTCTGCATTCCGCACGGCGGTGGCGGCCCGGGCATGGGTCCTATCGGCGTGAAGGCGCACCTGGCACCGTTTGTGCCGGGCCACAGCGTGGTGCAGATTGAAGGCATGCTGACCCGTCAGGGCGCGGTCTCCGCGGCACCGTTCGGCAGCGCCTCTATCCTGCCAATCAGCTGGATGTACATCCGCATGATGGGCGCGGAAGGGCTGAAGCAGGCCAGCCAGGTGGCGATCCTCAACGCCAACTACATCGCAACGCGTCTGAAGGACGCCTATCCGGTGCTCTATACCGGTCGCGACGGTCGCGTGGCGCACGAATGCATCCTCGATATTCGTCCTCTGAAAGAAGAGACGGGCATCAGCGAGCTGGATATCGCCAAGCGTCTGATCGACTACGGCTTCCACGCGCCAACCATGTCGTTCCCGGTAGCGGGTACGCTGATGGTTGAGCCGACCGAATCTGAAAGCAAGGTGGAGCTGGATCGCTTTATCGACGCGATGCTGGCGATCCGCAGCGAAATCGACCGCGTGAAAGGCGGGGAGTGGACGCTGGAAGATAACCCGCTGGTGAACGCTCCGCATACACAGAACGAACTGGTGGCAGAGTGGAACCACGGTTATACCCGCGAGCTGGCTGTCTTCCCGGCAGGTGTGGCAAACAAATACTGGCCAACCGTGAAACGTCTTGATGATGTTTACGGCGACCGTAACCTGTTCTGCTCCTGCGTACCGATGAGCGAATACCAGTAACGTTGTTCCTGTAGTAACGTAGGCCGGGTAAGGCGAAGCCGCCACCCGGCTTTTTTATTGGGAGAAAAGAATGGCAATAGCACTGGTCACCGGCGCCAGCCGGGGTATTGGTAAAGCCACCGCGCTACAGCTGGCAAGCGAAGGCTACACCGTTGCGGTGAATTTTCATCACAACATCAAAGCCGCGACGGACGTCATTAATCAGATCGTGGACGCGGGCGGTAAAGCCTTTGCCGTACGCGCGGACATCAGCGATGAAGCGCAGGTGATGGCGATGTTCGACAGCATCGATCGCGAAGGTGAGCCGCTCGCCGCGCTGGTGAACAACGCCGGGATTTTGTTTGAACAATCCACCATCGAAAACCTCTCCGCTGAACGTATTAACCGCGTGCTGGCTACCAACGTCACCGGCTATTTTCTCTGCTGCCGTGAAGCGGTTAAGCGCATGTCGCATAAACACGGCGGCAAGGGCGGCGCGATTGTGAATGTCTCCTCGGCGGCATCACGGCTGGGCGCGCCGGGGGAATATGTGGATTATGCCGCCTCAAAAGGGGCGGTGGATTCCCTGACCACCGGCCTCGCGCTGGAGGTGGCGGCGCAGGGCATTCGCGTTAACGGCGTGCGGCCAGGCCTGATTTATACCGATATTCACGCCTCCGGCGGCGAGCCGGGGCGTGTGGATCGGGTGAAGTCGATGTTACCGATGCAGCGTGGCGGTCAGCCGGAGGAGGTCGCCCAGGCCATTGTCTGGCTGCTGAGCGACAAAGCCTCCTATGTCACCGGTAGCTTCCTGGAGCTGGCTGGCGGGAAGTAACGCTACGACGCCAGCCACAGCCGCAGGCGCATTCCCCAGCCGCTGGTCCAGCCGGTGGTGATCGACTTCACCTCACCGTGAGAGATCACCACCAGCGTTGGCGTAACCTTAACGTCCCACTCACGCGCCAGTTCTCCGCTGGCGTCGTTGACCGTGGGCATCGTCGCCTTCTTCTTCCTCATCCAGGTTTCGAGCGTCGCGTTATCGCCCGAGCGCAGCGCAACCGACATCACGTTACCCCCGTCCGCGGCAAGCGCCGCCACCGACGGCGTGGTGTAGCGGCAGACGCCGCACCATGTCGCCCAGACGTAGACCAGCAGCGGTCGCTCCTTACTCATGGCGATAAGATCGACGGGCTGGCCGTCGAGGGTGTGCAGTGCCGTCGCGGAGAAATTCTGCGGCAGCGCGGGCTGGCGGAAATAGTCCACCGCCAGGCTCACGGCTACGCCAATCAGCAGCCATACGCCCAGCTCGCGCAGCAGGCGCGGAAGCTTACTTGCCACGGGCGTTTGCCAGCTGTTCTTTGACCAGCCCCTCCAGGTCGTCATACGGAATTGCGCCCGCCACCATCTGGTCGCCGATAATGGTCGCCGGGGTACCCTGAATATTCAGCACCTGCGCCAGGATGAGGTTCATCTTTAGGCTGTCCATGGTTTTATCATCCTTTTTAATGCTGTCCGTTCCGGTCTTTACCTTCGCGGCGGCGATGCTGGCGTCATCGTGATAGCCCTTTTTCATCATCAGCCGCTGGTGGAGCGCCCAGAATTTATCCGGCGCCTGCTGCCACGTTGAGAGTGCCGCTTTCGCGGCATTTACCGAGCTTTGTCCCTTGAACGGCAGCAGTTTGACGATGAGCTGCACGTCGGGATTTTCCTGCACGATTTTCTCAAGCATTGGGTCGAACTGCTTGCAATACGGGCAGTTGTAGTCAGTGAAGGAGACGATGGTCAGCTTCGGCGATGTCGCGCCGGTTCGCGGGCTGTTGGGGTCGTTAAACAGCAGTTTTGCCAGCTGGTCGCTGGAAGCGTCATCAGAAGGTGCGGCGAAACCGAACGTTGATAACGACAGCAGAAGTAAGGCAACGAAGGCTCTCATGTTATTTTCCTTTTGCATCGGACAGGGTGCTCAGCAGCGCTTCGCGGCTTAACAACGCAGGCAGCACGTGGCCCTGCGGTAATCCCGGTCCGTAGATCTGGTTAAACGGCACGGCGGCGCTGCCGCGCGTGGTTAAGAACTGGCTGATGGTATCTGAGGGGCGGCTCCAGTCGCCGCGCAGGGCGACAACGTCCGGGGCGGAGAGCGCATCCTGCACGTCGTCGCGCAGCAGCACGTTGTATTTATTGGCTTTACAGGTCACGCACCAGTCGGCGGTCACGTCGACGAACACCCGTTTGTTCTCCGCCAGCGCGCGGGCAATGGCCTGCTCGCTGAGCGGCTGCCAGTGAATACGATCGCGGCGGGAACCCTCGCCGCCGGAACCGGATACAAACGCGACCGCCCCGGCCACCACTACAGCTAATACCCCGGCGCGCAGTGCCGTTTGCCAGCGGTAGCGCCAGGCGGTGACCAGCAGCAGCGTAAGGATCAGGAACACGCCCAGCGTGATGACGGGCAGGCTGCCAATGTGCACCGTCAGCAGGCTCAGCAGCCACAGCGATGAGCCGAGCATCATCATCCCCAGCACTACGCGTACGACGTTCATCCAGCGTCCCGGACGCGGCAACCGCTGGGCCAGCCCCGGCCAGGCCGCCACCAGCAGCCACGGCAGGCTCATGCCGATACCCATCGCCAGGAAGATCCCCCACAGCAGGGGAAGCGGCGCCGCCAGCGCGACCGAGACCGCCGTACCCAGGAACGGCGCGGTGCAGGGTGTCGCCAGCAGCGTGGCAAACGCGCCTTGCCAGAAATGACCCGCAAGCCCGTTGCCGCCGCGCGTGGCGAGGAAGGTGCTGGCGCCGGAAGGGAGACGGATTTCAAACAACCCCAGCAGGCTGGCGCTGAAAAGCACCATCACCAGCGCCATCGCGCCAATAAACCACGGATTCTGGAACTGGATCCCCCAGCCGAGCGCCTGATTGCCTAAGCGTAAAACCGTCATCATCAGCGCCAGCGCGAGGAACGAGATCACGATCCCGGCTACCGACGCAAGAAACTGTCGGCGTACCTGACTCCGCGCCTGCCGTTCGGTTTGCATCAGCGTGCCTAGCTTCATGGCCAGCACGGGCAGTACGCAGGGCATGACGTTAAGGATCAGACCGCCCGCCAGCGCCATCAGCAGCACCCAGCCTAACGAGAGCGTCGGCGCGGCGTTCCCCGGCTGAATGCTCAGGCTGAACTCCTGCGCCTGCCCGCTATCGGCCAGAACCAGCGACAGGGTTTTGCCGCTGAGGTTGGGCGCGGCCTCGCCCCAGTTGTCCGTCACGGGCACGGTGGCGACCAGCGAGTCACCGCGAACGGTGAGGGCCGGTTTGCCGAAATCAACATCATCCATACCGTCGATAAACAGGGACGGTGCCTGCCAGCCTGCGTCACGCTGCGCCGTTACGGTCAGCTTGCCGGGGGCATAGGTGGCGTTAAGCGTTGAGGTCAACCCGCCGCTGAGCGGAAGGGTGCCCATGGCCCGACTGAAATCGTAATCAAAACCGGCGCCTGCGGATGCGGTCATGTTCAGCGAAAACGGGTAGTCGGTAAGAATACAGACGTTGCTACAGGTGGAGAGCGTCAGTACGCCGCTCAGGATCTTCGGGACGTCGCCCCGCAGAGTGATGGGAAAGCTGACATCGCCGTGGTAGCCCTGCGTGGTGATGCCCGCGACGTCGAAACGCTGCGGCACAGGCCAGCGCCAGATCGCCTCGACGGGCTGATGCCATTTAATCGCGGGTGCGACGCCGCCTTCACCCGGCGAGCGCCAGTAGGTTTTCCAGCCTTTTTGCAGGGCGACGTCCAGCAGCAGGCGGGTTTCGCCAGTGCTTTCGGGTTGCGCACGCAGCCTGACGCTGGCGTGCTGATTATCGGCGGCGCGCAGCCAGCCGCTGTCGGCAGCCTGGCTGAGGGGCAGCCATAGCCAAAGCAGGCAGACCAGCAGTCGCCTGAATACAGTAAACATAAATTTTCTCCGTAAATGATGAATTAACCTGAAGTAACAGGCGAAGGCTCATTCACGGAAGACGCATAATCGCAGATGCACCCTTAACCGGGGCGGGGAGATAACGCGGGGAGGCCACTGCCGTTCGCGGCGCGGTGGACTGGCTGCCAGCAACGCCAGCAGCAGGGTGACGGCAATCAGGGCGCCTTCAAACAAAACAGGCGGGACCGACATCAGCGACTTGGCGCTAAGCTCACACGGGGTTACCGGTGCGTCGGCACTCTCCTGCCCCTGCTGGACAGACTGGCTCGTGGCGGTGACGTTCATGACAAGCGCGTGCATCCCGGCCATCCGCTGGGCGGTGCATATCAGCACCACCAGGCAGGCCAGGGCTACAAGCAGGATAGCGTTGCGTTGTCGCTTGATCATGTTCGCCTCAAATATTCAGGACGCCTATATTATCGGGCGAACATATTTTGGCAACGCAAAAGCTGTAAAGAAGTGTCTGGAAGATAAGCGGTTTGCCCTCTCCGCTTGCAGAGAGGGCGAGCCATTACAGCGTTTCGCCGTTGCTGGCAATGACGGTTTTATACCACTCAAAGCTCTTCTTACGGGAGCGGGACATGTCACCGGTACCGTCGTCGTGCTTGTTGACGTAGATAAAGCCGTAGCGCTTACTGTACTGGCCGGTGGTGAAGGAGACGCAGTCGATGCAGCCCCACGGCGTGAAGCCCATCAGATCCACGCCATCCCAGGTCACCGCCTTCATCATCTCTTCCACGTGGGCGCGCAGGTAGTCGATGCGATAGTCATCGTTGATGCTGCCGTCCTCTTCCACGGTGTCGTAGGCGCCGAAACCATTTTCCACGATAAACAGCGGCTTCTGATAACGCTCGTACAGTTCACACAGCGAATAGCGCAGGCCTACCGGATCAATCTGCCAGCCCCAGTCGGACGCCTTGACGTGTGGGTTCGGCACGCTGCCCTCGAAGCCGGAAATGGCGTCACCGGTACCGCCTTCCGCTTTGACCGCGTTGGTCATGTAGTAGCTGAAACCTAAGTAATCGCAGGTGCCTTCACGCAGGATCTGCTCGTCGCCAGCTTCCATTTTGATGGAGAAGCCACGGCGCTCCCACTCGTTCAGCACGTAAGACGGGTAATAGCCGCGCAGCTGTACGTCGGTAAAGACGTAGCGCTCGCGCATGGATTCCTGAGCGAACATGACATCTTCTGGCTTGCAGGAGTATGGATAGAGCGCCACCATCGCCAGCATGCAGCCGACTTTCATTTCCGGGTTAATGCGGCGTGCGGCTTTCACCGCCAGCGCGCTGGCCACGAACTGGTGGTGCAGCACCTGGTACATGGTCTCTTCCGGGTTGTCGTGCTCGGTATAGACCACGCCAGAGCAGCAGTAGCCGAACAGCGGCGCACGCCAGTTGCGCTGGTTGTTGATTTCGTTGAAGGTCATCCAGTATTTGACCTTATTTTTGTAGCGCTCAAATACCACTTCCGAGAAGCGCACAAAGAAATCGACCACTTTACGGTTGGTCCATCCGCCATATTCCTGAACGAGGTGCAGCGGCATTTCAAAGTGGGAGAGGGTGATCACCGGCTCGATATTGTACTTCAGCAGTTCATCGAACATGTCGTCGTAAAACTTCAGCCCCTCTTCGTTTGGCTGAGTTTCGTCGCCTTTCGGGAAGATGCGCGTCCAGGCGATGGAGGTACGGAAACATTTGAAGCCCATCTCGGCAAACAGCCTGATGTCTTCTTTGTAATGGCCGTAGAAGTCGACGGCTTCGTGGTTGGGGTAATATTTGCCTTCAATCACTTCCTGCGTGATTTCTCGCGGAACGCCGTGTGCGCCGCCGGTGAGCACGTCGCAGATGCTTGGCCCTTTGCCGCCTTTGTTCCAGCCGCCTTCAACCTGGTGCGCCGCTACCGCGCCGCCCCATAAAAAATCTTTCGGTAAGGTGAGTTTTTTCATCTTTGCTATTCTCAATTCAGGACTTATTGATTTCGAGTCTAGCAAAGCGGAATTAAATGTCACGATATAACATTTTGCGGAAATTGTAATTTGTCACATCAAAAAAACAGGATGTTTTATTATGTTAATTTCTTCGCCAGTTTCCGGCCTAATGATTCCAGAATATAGATGACGGGAATTTGCGTGGTGATGTCGTAAACGCCGCCAATGCGCGTTTGCGGGACATGCCAGGAGAGGTTAAAGTCCGCCAGCTTTGCGAGACGTGAATGTTCATGGCTGGTGACAGAGAGCACCTTGCAGTGGTGCAGGCTGAACTGGCTGGCGAAGCGCAGGATCTCCTCGGTTTCGCCGGAGACGGAGAGTACAATAGCCAGCGCATTTTTAGCCATGTCGTTAGTGACCGGGAAATAAGGATCGTCGATATGGTTGCTGAATTTCCCGATATTTGAAAAGAAACGTGCGCCATATTTTGCCAGCGATCCGGAGGTGCCCGCACCGACAAAAATAATTCGTTCAGATGATAAAATAATATCGACCGCGTTATCTAATAGCGCATCAAACTCTTCGTTATTTACGCTTTTAAAGAAGCTGATGATTTCACTGGCACCAAAATTCGCCTGCTGCGGCTCGTTCTGCTCCAGATAGAGTTTAAAGCGCACCCGAAATTCCGAGTAGCCATCGCAGTTAAGCTTGCGGCAGAAGCGCAGGATGGTAGTAGTGGAAATGCCCGCCGCATCCGCCAGCTCGCGGATGGTCATGTACATCACTTTATCGCGGTTCTTAATGACATAGTTGTAGACCATCATTTCCAGATTGTTGAGGCTGGCAATGGCGGAATGGCTGAACATACTCACAATGGCTAAACTCGCTGTCGGACACTATTCCTGAAGCATACCATGATGACGAAGGGCGGGAGACGGATTTATCTCCTTGATTACTTAGATGTTAATGAAATCATTTACACCTGTGCGGTGGATTGTTTTTACATTATGCTGATTTGTAAGGATAAATCTTGAATGTGGATTTATTTTAGCTAACAGGTGTTCACTGGAATCATTCTCAGTTAGCATAGACTGGCGATGAATAATCATCTTTTGTTTTCCCGGAGTTAAGTATGGTGAGCAGACCATTAATCACACAGGGATATTCGCTGGCTGAGGAAGTAGCCAACAGTATAAGCCACGGCATTGGCCTGGTTTTTGGGATTGTCGGCTTAGTGTTATTGCTGGTACAGGCAGTGGATACCAACGCCAGCGCGATGGCCATTACCAGCTACAGTCTGTATGGCGGGAGTATGATCCTGCTTTTTCTGGCCTCAACGCTGTATCACGCTATTCCGCATCAACGGGCGAAGATATGGCTCAAGAAATTTGACCACTGCGCTATCTATCTTCTTATTGCGGGTACCTATACGCCGTTTTTGCTGGTGGGGCTCAACTCACCGCTGTCGCGTGGCCTGATGATTGTGATCTGGAGCCTGGCGCTGCTGGGGATCCTGTTTAAGCTGACTATTGCGCACCGGTTTAAAGTGTTGTCGCTGGTTACCTATCTGACAATGGGCTGGCTGTCGCTGATTGTGGTGTATCAGTTAGCCATTAAGCTGGCGGTGGGGGGCGTGACGCTTCTGGCGGTGGGCGGGGTGGTCTACTCGCTGGGCGTTATTTTCTACGTCTGCAAGCGTATTCCGTACAACCATGCCATCTGGCACGGCTTTGTGCTGGGCGGCAGCGTGTGCCACTTCCTGGCAATTTATCTGTATGTTGGGCAGGTGTAGTTTTTTTGTAAGGTGCGGTCTGATGCCCTCACCCCGACCCTCTCCCACAGGGAGAGGGAGAATATCAACACCGTAGGCCCGGTAAGCGCAGCGCCACCGGGCGATACAGCATCAATCTTCCAGAGAATACGGTAGCGGCTCAATGCTGAGCGTGTTTGCATCATCCCGCACGCGGAATACGCTGTCGGGCTCCATATCATTATTCATGACAACCTGCACCAGCAGGCGGCCATCATCGAGCTGGACGGCGGCTAACACGGTGCCGGTACGGCGCCAGTTTTCGCCCATCTTCATCTCAAGATCTTCACCCGCTTCCGGCACACGGCTGGCGTGACCAGCCAGCGTCCACAGGGCGCGTTTGTTCGCGCCGCGGAATTTCGCACGCGCCACCATTTCCTGACCGGTGTAGCAGCCCTTCTTAAAGCTGATACCGCCCAGCGCCTGGATGTTTGTCGCCTGCGGGATAAACTGCGCGCTGTTTGCCGCGTCAATGACCGGCAGACCCGCTTCGATATTCAGCGCCAGCCACTGCTGGCTGTTGTTGAGCTGTGCTTCACCGCGCAGGGCGTCAGTGACGCGTTCCGCCGTTGCTTCGTCGGTTACCAGCAGGAAGCGCTCCGCCGGGTGTTCGAACCACAGAATGGAGGTCGCTCCCTCGCTGACCAGCTGTTTTTCAGCATCCGGCAGCTGGGCAAACAGGTTTTTCAGCGCTGCACGCGCCTGGAAACCCGCGACCCCCAGCAGAACGTGTTCATCGTCCGGGGCGATGGTGACTTTAGAAAAGACCGCGTATTTTTTCAGCTCTTTAAGCTGGGCGTCACGCAGGCTGCGGCGCTCAATAAAGGCGAATCCGTCCTGACGGCGGAACAGACGCAGGTTGCTCCACATTTTGCCTTTTGGATCGCAATGCGCGGCCAGCAGATGCTGGTGCTCAGTCAACTGCGCCACGTCCGCCGTGACCTGGCCTTGCAGGTATTTTTCACTGTCCGCACCAGTCAGTGTCGCCAGTGCCCAGTCATCAAGAGTAATCAGCGTCAGCGGCAGACGCGCAGAGGCGGCGGGCTGGCGAGGAGAAAATGGTGTAAATGCCATAGTGATGTCCTGAATTGCTTAACGCTTTGATAATACCTAATGGTAAAAGAGACTGTATTCAATGCAAGCGCTTTCAGCAGGCCATTCGTGCCATTACGCGGTTATGCGTGGCGCTACGCAAAATAGTGTAATCCGCTGTCTTTATAAGGATTATTCAGGGAGCCTGCTCGAGGTTCGCAATATTCCAGTAAAGAAACGGTCAAAAACACGTTACACTAGCAGGTGTTCCCGGAGAGCAATAATGAATACCAAACGGGATACCGACTGTGCCAAACGTAATGCAGGAAACAGAACATGGATATTAACAACAAGGCCCGTATTCACTGGGCGTGCCGTCGCGGCATGCGTGAACTTGATATCTCCATCATGCCTTTCTTCGAGTATGAGTACGACAGCTTAAGCGATGACGATAAGCGCCTGTTTGTCCGTCTGCTTGAGTCTGACGATCCGGATTTATTCAACTGGCTGATGAATCACGGCAAGCCCGCCGACACCGAGTTGCAACGGATGGTGCAATTAATTCAAACACGGAATCAGGAACGTGGTCCTGTGGCAATCTGATCTTCGCGTCTCGTGGCGCTCACAGTGGATGTCCTTACTGCTCCACGGGCTGGTGGCGGCACTGGTGTTATTGGTGCCGTGGCCGCTTAGCTATACCCCTCTGTGGTTGCTATTGCTGTCGTTTGTGGTGTTTGACAGCGTGCGCAGCCAGCGTCGAATCAACGCCCGCCAGGGTGAAATTAAGCTGCTGATGGATTCTCGCCTGCGCTGGCAGGGAAAAGAGTGGGAGATGATGGGCGCGCCGTGGATGCTTAACACCGGGATGATGCTACGGCTGCGTCGGGTCGAGGATAACCGTCGCCAGCACCTGTGGCTGGCCGCAGACAGTATGGATCCTGCGGAGTGGCGAGATCTGCGCCGGTTGATCGTGCAACAGCCGACGCAGGAGTAAATCAGCTGAACTGCTCGGCCATCTCACCCAGAATCTGCTCGCACCAGCTCTGGAGGCGCTCGTCGCTAAGATCGTACTGGTTGGTTTCATCCAGCGCGAGCCCGACAAACAGCTGACCGTCGGCAATAATCGGTTTTTGACTGGTGAACTCATAGCCTTCCGTAGGCCAGTAGCCGATAAAGGTCGCGCCCTTTGGCGCCAGTTTGTCGTGCAGCATGCCGAGTGCGTCAAGGAACCACTCCCCGTAGCCCAACTGGTCGCCCATGCCGTACATCGCAATGATTTTGCCTTCAAAATTGACTGAATCGAGCTGATCCCAGATGGCTTCCCAGTCTTCCTGAATCTCACCAAAGTCCCAGGTAGGGATACCCAGAATCAGCACATCGTACTGCTCCATCAAGGCAACCGCGTCATCTTTCAGGTTATGCAGCGTCACCAGTTCCGGGCCAATGATGTCACGAATTTTCTCCGCCGCCATTTCGGTGTAGCAGGTGCTGGAACCATAGAACAGACCAATATTCATCGCGTAACTATCTCAATTCTTGCTATGACTTTGCGCGTAGTGTACCAGAAACCGATGGCAATCAGGCATAATGGCCAGATTGCAGAACCAAAGGGGCTGATGTGGAAAAGGATCTCGCACTCATCGAACAGTTTCTCGACGCGCTGTGGCTGGAGAAAAACCTCGCTGAAAATACGCTCAGCGCCTATCGTCGGGATCTCACGCTGCTGGTCGAGTGGCTGGCGCATCGTGGGCTGACGCTTGAAAGCGCGCAAAGCGATGACCTGCAAGGGTTACTGGCTGAGCGGATGGAAGGGGGGTACAAAGCCACCAGCTCCGCACGTCTGCTGAGCGCCATGCGCCGCCTGTTCCAGCACCTGTACCGCGAGAAGATCCGCGCGGATGACCCTAGCGCACTGCTGGCATCGCCTAAACTGCCTCAGCGGCTGCCAAAAGATCTCAGCGAAGCACAAGTTGAGAGATTATTACAGTCGCCCGCAGTTGACCTTCCGCTGGAGTTACGCGATAAAGCCATGCTTGAACTATTGTATGCCACGGGCTTGCGCGTTTCCGAGCTGGTGGGCCTGACGATGAGCGATATCAGCCTGCGTCAGGGCGTGGTGCGCGTTATCGGTAAAGGGAACAAAGAACGGCTGGTGCCGCTGGGTGAAGAGGCGGTCTACTGGCTGGAGACGTATCTGGACCACGGGCGTCCGTGGCTGCTGAACGGCGTCTCCATAGATGTATTGTTCCCGAGCCAGCGCGCGCAGCAGATGACGCGACAAACGTTCTGGCATCGCATTAAACATTACGCCACACTGGCGGGTATTGACAGTGAGAAGCTGTCGCCGCACGTTTTGCGTCACGCCTTCGCGACGCATCTGTTAAACCACGGCGCTGATTTACGCGTGGTGCAGATGTTGCTTGGACACAGCGATCTTTCAACGACGCAAATATACACCCATGTCGCGACGGAACGCCTGCGGCAGCTACACCAACAGCACCACCCTCGCGCGTGAGTGCCGACGAATTGTTACAGGAACAAATATGAAAAAGTCTTTAGCGCTGTTCACCCTGCTGGCAGCTTCGGTTTCCGGTTTTGCCCATGCGGACGATGCCGCCATTAAACAGTCTCTGACGAAACTCGGCGTCGCCAGCAGCGAGATCCAGCCAGCGCCGGTGGCTGGCATGAAAACGGTGCTGACCAACAGCGGCGTGCTGTACGTGACCGAAGACGGCAAGCACATCATTCAGGGGCCTATGTACGACGTGAGCGGCGCGCAGCCGGTGAACGTCACCAACCAGCTGCTGATGAAAAACCTGAACGCGCTCGAAAAAGAGATGATTGTCTACAAGGCGGCGCAGGAAAAGCACGTGATTACCGTCTTCACCGACATCACCTGCGGCTACTGCCACAAGCTGCATGAAGAGATGAAAGACTACAACGCACTGGGCATTACCGTGCGTTACCTGGCTTTCCCACGCGCTGGCGTGCAGAGCCAGCCTGAGCAGGATATGAAAGCGATCTGGTGTGCGAAAGACCGCAACAAGGCCTTTGATGACGCGATGAACGGCAAAGGCGTGAAGCCCGCATCCTGCGATATCGACATCGCTAACCACTACGCGCTGGGCGTGCAGTTTGGCGTGAGCGGTACGCCAGCCATTGTGCTGAGTAACGGCTACGTGGTGCCGGGCTACCAGGGTCCAAAAGAGATGAAGGCGTTCCTCGACGAGCACCAGAAACAGATGGGTGGTAAATAATTCGCGTGAAAGCCCCGATAAAACTGCGCCGCCGCGATGCGGGTGAAACCGCGGATTTACCAGACACGCTTCCGCTGCTGCTAAAGCGGCTGTATGCCAGCCGTGGCGTGCGTACGGCAAGCGATCTTGAGCGCAGCGTCAAAGGCATGCTGCCCTGGCAAGCGCTGAGTGGCATCGAAAAAGCGACTGAAATGCTCTACGACGCGTTCCGGGAAGGCACGCGGATTGTCGTGGTGGGCGATTTCGATGCAGACGGCGCAACCAGTACCGCGTTGAGCGTGCTCAGTCTGCGTGCGCTGGGCTGCGATAATGTGACTTACCTGGTGCCGAACCGGTTTGAAGACGGCTACGGCCTCAGCCCGGAAGTGGTCGATCAGGCCCATGCCCGTGGCGCACAGATGATCATGACCGTGGATAACGGGATCTCTTCTCATGCGGGGGTTGATCATGCCCATGCGCTGGGGATCCCGGTACTGGTCACCGATCACCACCTGCCAGGCGAAACACTGCCTGCCGCCGAAGCCATCATTAACCCGAACCTGCGCGACTGCGATTTCCCGTCGAAATCGCTGGCCGGAGTAGGGGTGGCGTTTTATCTGATGCTGGCGTTACGCACGTTGCTGCGAGATAAGGGCTGGTTCGAATCGCGCGGGATTGCCGTGCCGAACCTCGCGGAGTATCTCGATCTGGTAGCGCTGGGAACCGTGGCGGACGTGGTGCCGCTCGATACCAATAACCGTATTCTCACCTGGCAGGGCTTAAGCCGCATTCGGGCAGGTAAATGCCGTCCGGGGATTAAGGCGCTGCTGGAAATTGCCAACCGCGATCCGCTGAAGCTTGCGGCAAGCGATTTAGGCTTTGCCCTCGGCCCGCGCCTGAACGCGGCGGGGCGGCTGGATGATATGTCGGTTGGCGTTGCGCTGCTGCTGTGCGACAACATCGGCGAAGCGCGCGTGCTGGCCAGTGAGCTGGACGCACTCAACCAGACCCGTAAAGAGATTGAGCAGGGGATGCAGGCCGAAGCGCTGACCCTGTGCGAAAAGCTGGAGCGCAGCGGCGATACCCTGCCGGGCGGGCTGGCGATGTATCACCCTGAATGGCACCAGGGCGTGGTGGGCATTCTGGCGTCGCGCATTAAAGAGCGTTTCCACCGCCCGGTGATTGCGTTCGCCCCCGCCGGGGACGGCACGCTGAAAGGCTCCGGTCGTTCCATTCAGGGTCTGCATATGCGCGATGCGCTGGAGCGTCTGGATACGCTGCATCCGAACCTGATGATTAAGTTCGGCGGTCACGCGATGGCGGCAGGCCTGTCGCTGGAAGAGGCGAAGTTCGACGAATTCCAGCGTCTGTTTGGCGAACTGGTCACCGAGTGGATCGATCCGGCTCTGTTGCAGGGTGAAGTGGTTTCTGACGGTGAGCTTTCACCGGCTGAAATGACCATGGAGGTGGCGCAGATGCTGCGCGATGCCGGCCCGTGGGGGCAGATGTTCCCGGAACCGCTTTTCGACGGACGTTTTCGTTTGCTGCAACAGCGCATCGTGGGCGAACGCCATCTCAAAGTGATGGTGGAACCGGTCGGCGGCGGACCGCTGCTCGATGGCATCGCCTTTAACGTTGATACCTCCATCTGGCCGGACAACGGCGTGCGCGAGGTTGAGCTGGCCTATAAGCTGGATATTAACGAGTTCCGCGGTAACCGCTCCCTTCAGATCATCATCGACAATATCTGGCCAATTTAGCGTCAGTAATCTCTATAAAAAAGGGCGTGGATTCGGTACAATCCCGCTCTTATCACCGCATTTTGACAAGCTCATAAAAGAAAACAGACCATGTTTGAAATTAATCCGGTAAAAAACCGCATTCAGGACCTCACGGAGCGCTCTGACGTTCTTAGGGGGTATCTTTGACTACGATGCCAAGAAAGAGCGTCTCGAAGAAGTAAACGCCGAGCTGGAACAGCCGGACGTCTGGAACGAACCTGAGCGCGCTCAGGCGCTGGGTAAAGAGCGTTCCTCCCTCGAAGCCATCGTAGATACGCTGGATCAAATGGCGCAGGGTCTGGAAGATGTTTCTGGGCTGCTGGAGCTGGCTGTCGAAGCCGACGACGAAGAAACCTTTAACGAAGCCGTGGCAGAGCTCGACGTGCTGGAAGAGAAGCTGGCGCAGCTGGAATTCCGTCGCATGTTCTCCGGCGAATACGATAGCGCTGACTGCTATCTCGATATTCAGGCAGGTTCTGGCGGTACCGAAGCGCAGGACTGGGCGAGCATGCTGATGCGCATGTACCTGCGCTGGGCGGAAGCGCGCGGTTTCAAAACCGAGATTATCGAAGAGTCCGAAGGTGAAGTGGCGGGTATCAAATCCGTCACCATCAAGATTATTGGCGATTACGCTTACGGCTGGCTGCGTACCGAGACCGGCGTTCACCGCCTGGTGCGTAAGAGCCCGTTCGATTCCGGCGGCCGTCGTCACACCTCCTTCAGCTCCGCGTTTGTCTACCCGGAAGTGGATGAAGATATCGATATCGACATCAACCCGGCGGACCTGCGTATCGACGTTTACCGCGCATCCGGCGCGGGTGGTCAGCACGTTAACCGTACGGAATCTGCGGTGCGTATTACCCACATTCCAACCGGGCTGGTAACACAGTGCCAGAACGACCGTTCCCAGCATAAGAACAAAGACCAGGCCATGAAGCAGATGAAAGCGAAGCTTTATGAGCTGGAGATGCAGAAGAAAAATGCTGAGAAGCAGGCGATGGAAGACAACAAGTCCGATATCGGCTGGGGCAGCCAGATCCGTTCTTACGTCCTTGATGACTCCCGCATCAAAGACCTGCGTACCGGGGTTGAAACCCGCAACACGCAGGCGGTGCTGGACGGCAGCCTGGACCAATTTATCGAAGCAAGTTTGAAAGCAGGGTTATGAGGAACCAACATGTCTGAACAACAAGCACAGGGCGCTGACGCGGTAGTCGATCTTAACAACGAACTGAAAACCCGCCGCGAGAAGCTGGCAGCGCTGCGCGAGCAGGGCGTGCCGTTCCCGAACGATTTTCGTCGTGACCACACCTCAGACCAACTGCACGCAGACTTCGACGGTAAAGAGAACGAAGAGCTGGAAGCGCTGAACGTTGAAGTGTCCGTGGCGGGCCGCATGATGACCCGTCGTATCATGGGTAAAGCGTCCTTCGTGACCTTACAGGACGTTGGCGGCCGCATTCAGCTGTACGTCTCTCGTGACGACCTGCCGGAAGGCATCTACAACGAGCAGTTCAAAAAGTGGGACCTCGGCGATATCCTGGGCGCTAAAGGTAAACTGTTCAAAACCAAGACCGGTGAACTGTCTATCCACTGCACCGAACTGCGTCTGCTGACCAAAGCCCTGCGCCCGCTGCCGGACAAGTTCCACGGTTTGCAGGATCAGGAAGCGCGCTATCGTCAGCGTTACCTGGATCTCATCTCTAACGATGAATCCCGTAAGACCTTCAAAATTCGCTCCCAGATCATGGCCGGTATTCGCCAGTTCATGGTTAACCGCGACTTTATGGAAGTAGAAACCCCGATGATGCAGGTGATCCCAGGCGGTGCCTCTGCCCGTCCGTTCATCACCCATCACAACGCCCTGGACCTGGACATGTACCTGCGTATCGCGCCGGAACTGTACCTGAAGCGTCTGGTGGTCGGCGGTTTCGACCGTGTGTTTGAGATCAACCGTAACTTCCGTAACGAAGGTATCTCCGTACGTCATAACCCAGAGTTCACCATGATGGAACTCTATATGGCGTATGCGGATTACAAAGATCTGATCGAGCTGACTGAATCCTTGTTCCGCACCCTGGCGCAGGACATTCTGGGCACCACCCAGGTGCCTTACGGTGAAGAGGTGTTCGACTTCGGCAAGCCGTTCGAAAAACTGACCATGCGCGAAGCGATCAAGAAATACCGTCCGGAAACCAACATGGCGGATCTGGATAACTTCGACTCTGCGAAAGCGATCGCTGAAAGCATCGGTATTAAGGTTGAGAAGAGCTGGGGCCTGGGCCGTATCGTGACCGAGATCTTCGAAGAAGTGGCCGAAGCGCACCTGATTCAGCCGACCTTCATCACCGAATACCCGGCGGAGGTGTCTCCCCTGGCGCGTCGTAATGACGAGAACCCGGAAATCACTGACCGCTTCGAATTCTTCATCGGTGGCCGCGAAATCGGTAACGGCTTTAGCGAGCTGAACGATGCAGAAGATCAGGCGCAGCGCTTCCAGGATCAGGTTAACGCGAAAGCGGCAGGCGACGACGAAGCGATGTTCTTCGACGAAGACTACGTGACCGCGCTGGAGCACGGCCTGCCGCCGACGGCTGGCCTGGGTATTGGTATCGACCGTATGGTGATGCTGTTCACCAACAGCCACACCATCCGCGACGTGATCCTGTTCCCGGCGATGCGTCCGGTGAAATAAGCCTTTAAGACGTAAAAAAAGCCCCGTGCGTTTATCGCCGGGGCTTTTTTATTGCGCCGCGAAGGCGCTGAGTTTTTCACGCGCGGTGTTCGCTTCCTGCACCATCCACGGGCTAAATGCCCACGGTGTGGCGTCCAGCGCGCGGAATAGCGCGTCCAGCTCCACCCACTGATACTCAATCACTTCATCGTCATTGATTGCGAGGGTATTCGTTACGCGGGCGGCATAGACCGGGCAGATTTCGTTTTCAACGATCCCTGACGGGTCGGCTTCACGGTAGCGGAACTCCGGGGCAATGGGGGTGATGTCTGTGATTTCGGCGCCGACTTCAAAGCGGCAGCGGCGGATAATCGCCTGCTCTGTCGCTTCGTCGGCCTGTGGATGACCGCAAACGGAGTTGGTCCATACGCCGGGCCAGGCTTTTTTACTTAAGGCGCGCCGGGTGATCAGACATTCTCCGTTAGCGTTAAACAGCCATGAAGAGAAGGCCAGGTGTAGCGGGGTGTGTGACGAGTGCGCGGCGTACTTCTCCTGAGTGCCAATCACTTTTCCCTGGTCATTTACCAAAATAACGTGTTCTTGAATACTCATTGATGCTCCAGTGCCAAAATGCTTAATGGTTCAGCACCATCAGCGGAATTATTATACTGCATTCTTATGCGAACGGTTTGGCCCACAGAGCGGAAAAGGGCATGACCCGCATCAGTTTGGGCTGCTATCATAGTGCGCCATTCACGCTGACCGAGGAGCTGTTTTGTTTGCAGGAAGCCTGACGAGAAACCCGATCATTGCCGTTTTCTGCCTGACGCTGACGCTACTTGTAGCAGGATGCTCGGGGAGTAAATCTTCGGATATGGGCAGTTATTCCGGTGCAGTCTATACCGTTAAGCGCGGGGACACGCTCTACCGCATCTCACGCGCCACGGGAACCAGCGTGAAGGAGCTGGCGCGCCTGAATAATATCTCTCCACCGTATACTATTGAGGTAGGGCAGAAGCTCAAGGTTAACGGCGGTTCCTCCTCAGGGAAAAAGTCCTCAACGCGTAAAACAGCCAAAGTCACGCCATCCTATCAGGTGCCTAAATCATCCTGGCCGCCGGTCGGTCAGCGCTGCTGGATCTGGCCTGCAAGCGGAAAAGTGGTTGCGCCGTACTCGCTCTCGGAAGGTGGCAATAAAGGTATTGATATCGCTGCCGCACGCGGCACACCGGTTTACGCTTCAGGGGCCGGGAAGGTGGTCTATGTCGGTAACCAGCTTCGTGGATACGGTAACCTGATCATGATTAAGCATGGTGAGGACTACATTACGGCGTATGCGCATAACGACACGATGCTGGTCAATAACGGCCAGAACGTGAAGGCGGGGCAGAAGATTGCGACCATGGGCAGTACCGGGACGGATACGGTTAAGCTGCACTTCCAGATCCGCTATAAGGCCACGGCCATCGATCCGCAGCGTTATCTTCCGGCGCAGGGCAGTAAGCCGAAGTGCTAAGTGATTATTTAATCGCCACTTAGTGGAGTAAAGGCTTGTATGAAGAGGCGTAAGGTCTATAATGCCTTACGCACCTCAAAGCGGGCGTAGTTCAATGGTAGAACGAGAGCTTCCCAAGCTCTATACGAGGGTTCGATTCCCTTCGCCCGCTCCAGAATTTCCCCAAGTAGAACCGTTCAAAAACTTTCTTTATTTCAGTAGGTTGCTCAGTAGCGCTGACTAACTTGTTTAGGCGTTATGTCCTGTAGAGCATTGACGTCCTCCCTGCACACGAAATGCAGGTAACCCTCTGACAGTCTTATGAAATCGCTGTGCTTCGCTTGTCTTCTAACCTCTAAGGGGCTTAATGGTTTCTGTTGTCTAAAACCAGAAAAGAAAGAGCCAGCGTGGCAGCTGGCTATGTTTTTAGTATGGTGATGCGGTTAAATAGACAGGGACGGAGTAGATCGAGCCACCTGCCAGATAATCCGCAGGGCTGTGAAAGGTGTAAATGGTTCCCTTCACGGAAAGGTAGATCGCGTTATTCTCGACCTTCTTCAATGCATCTTTGTCCGTGGTGATCATGAAAGGCTGGTGATCGTTCTCCAGACTCGCCATAAACGCTTTATCATCTTTGGTTACATCATAGAGATAGAAACGGTAGGAAAAGCCTGTGGTGGCTCCTGCACTCGCTTCTGTGATGTAAAGATTAGCCAGATTGTTAACTTTCACCTTCTTAATAATCACTTGCTCAAGTGGTGAGAAGTGCAGCAAGTTGTATATCCCATAGGCGACAACAGCCAACAGGATCAGAAGTAGATACCGCTTCTTAAAAACCTGTGCGTTTTGCATAGTCGATACCCGCTCTTATCCAGTACTGGTCGTTAGGATCATCACCGTAAGGCGTTGAGCCAAACCAATCACCAAAAGCCGGATCCGTTGTTCCTGCGCGGCTTTGCGCCCATCCTGCGCCGTTCCTGCGCGGCTTTGCGCCCATCCTGCGCCACCGTCATCTTTAAGCCATAGGTAAGCTGGAATAGCCATTTTCACTTTTTCCTCATGCTGTTATAAAAAAAACCATAGAGAAAGTGTACCTATATGTGAGAGGGCAATAAACGATTAAATCTAACAAAATCATTAATTTAAATGTGATTAAATTTGAGTTAAGTTAAACTAAAGGGAAGGTAGGCATTGCACCCTCTCGATTATTGCAAAGCCCGTATGTAATCTGGCAAGGCTTTCAATTGGCTATCTTTCATCGCCGGAACAGGAATACCCCTATCAGTCTTTCCTGTACTGGCGTACCTGCTTCCCCCTTTCGTTCATTGTTATGATCGGTTGTCGGCATAACACGCTAAGTTGCACATTTCCTGTACCCTGGATACCCTGAGATTAATCCTAATAACTCAAGGGTGAGTATGGCTACCGGGAAGAGAAAGAACCAAAAGGAATCACCTGAAGAAGAGTTAGATCGCTTGCTGGATGAGCTTGAACTCACAGAGGAGCAACGGGAGTTTATCGAATCCATGCGGGAGGATAAGGGCGATCCCAGTAGTGAGTAACGCTTGCCTTCAGCCGAACGAATACGAATGGCCGCATAACGGCATTGTAAAGATCTTTTCTCCTCACGAGGGCTTTCCGTCAGCGTCGATGGCTCAGCGTACCGTGCCAGAAATTGTCCTGAAATGATGCGGTATTCAGACCGGATCGAACTACTATTCATTATGATTTATCAATGCATTATACCCTGACCATGTGCATGTAAAATCGCGGAGCCGGGAGAGTTGACGGCAATGTAAAAGAAATCATGAGGAAAGAAATATGGCTGCTACAAACGGTATGATTGATACTGATGACGCTGTAATTTTACTCATCGACCATCAGAGTGGCTTATTCAACACTGTACGTGATGTGCCTGTACCAGACCTTCGTAATTATGTGACAGCGATAGCCAAAGTTGCCACGCTTTTAAATATCCCGGTGATCACCACGGCCTCTGTTCCTGACGGTCCCAATGGCCCGCTCATCCCGGAAATTCACAAATATGCACCCCATGCCGTGTATGTTCCACGCACCGGGCAGATTAATACCTGGGATAATCCGGCGTTTGTGAAGGAAGTGGAAAAGACGGGCAGAAAGACCCTGATTATTGCCGGCACGCTCACCAGCGTCTGCATGGCGTTCCCTGCGGTTAGCGCTGTCCAGGAGGGGTATAAGGTTTACTGTGTTGTGGATGCCTCGGGGAACTGGTCCAAAATCGCGACCGATACCACCATCGCGCGCGTGGCTCAGGCGGGGGCGATCCCTACCGATACGTTTGCCATTGTCGCTGAATTAATGAGAACCTGGAACCGCGAGGAAGGTTCTCGCTTTGCTGAGATCCTGGCAGAGCATGTCTGTCCGGAATATAAGTGCCTGATTGAAAGTTTCGGCAAAGCTCAGGAAATTGCCAGAACGGGCCCGGAAACCAATCTGGAGCATTATAAGTAAGGCCGGATAAACCTGAACAAAATTCCTGGATTTTATCGTCCTGTACCTGAGAGTATTACAGGTGCAGGACGTAGCGGCGTCGTATTCCGGACGTCGCTGAATTGTCAGAGATATTAAGAGGGGCTGAACCACGCATAATTTAAAATTAAACCCTCTTCCTTTTTACGTCATCAGGCGCCCCTGTTATATCTGTCGGCAAATTTTTTATTTCCCGGATCGCAGATGAAAACACGACTCCTCCTGTGCGCGGGCTTATTTGCCGCCTCCAGTGCCCATGCCAGCGCCCTCTATTTTTATGAAGCCGGCACCGAAGATACCGCGCTTGCCGGAGCAGGGCAGGCGGCTCGTGCGCAGGACGCCTCGACAATCATGACCAACCCTGCTGGCATGACGCGCCTGCCGGATCATATGGTCACCGGTGGGTTACAGGTTATGGATGGCTCCATCGACAACCAGCTGGATAACCATGCCCATCAAAGCCCCGGCGACGTGATGAAAACCATCCCGAATGCCAGCGCCTTTTATAGCCAGAAGATAAACGATGATCTTTATGCCGGGATCGGGCTTTACGGTAATTACGGTCTGGGGATCGATTACGGTAGCTGGGCGGGCGACAGGCTGATTAAAAAGAGTACCCTGGTTGCAATGACGCTCAGTCCGTCACTGGCATACAAGCTCAACGACCGACTCTCAATAGGGGCGTCCGCCAACGTCAATTACGGTTATTTCTCGCTGACCCGCAACGTTAATGATAATGACTATCGGCAGCATGATGAGGACTGGGCCATGAGCTATCGGCTTGGGTTACTCATGCAACTGACCGACCAGACGCGAGCCGGTATTACATGGAGCAGCGAGACGAACTATCGCTACTCTGTTAACGGCAAAGCTCGAGTACAGAATGGTGCCTACGACCTCCCGGTGTCGGCACAAATCAGCGCGCCGCAGCAAATCATGCTCAGTCTTGTGCATGATATTAACCCTCGGTGGTCGGTTATGGGCGATCTCGGCTGGCAGGACTGGAGCCAGTTCGGTGCCCCGCAAATCGTCGTTGGGGATCGGCAACTGAACAACGTCAGCCGCCTGAAGGATACGTGGCACGGCGCGGTGGGCGTGCAGTATCGTCCAACACCTCAGTGGCGACTGAATACCGGTGTGGCGTTCGACAGCTCTCCGTATGAGAGTCAGAGTGATGTGGCCTTAACTTTACCCACCGGGGATGAGTGGCGATTTGGCACGGGAGCCCAGTATCAGATCACCCCGGCCAGCAATATTGGTATTGCCGTGTCGTATCTTCATATGCAGTCGTCGCATGTGAAATCCCCGACGGCGTTTGCCGGAAGTTACGATCATCCTTATCTTTGGTTTGCCAGCGTCAACTACAGCTATCAGTTTTGATCGGCTAACCGCTTAAAATATATCGTCTATAATGGCAGATATTGAATGTCAGAGGGTTGTACCATGCATATTTTACCGCCTGTTCGACCCGAAAAATCCATCGAAAGACTGACCGCCATCCTTGAGCCGATAGCGGAGAAAGTGCACGTTGTTCCGCGTAAGCGACTCACCTGGTTACGGAAGGGGAAACAGCAGATGTACCTCTTTCTGGAAGGAGAGCTGTCCCTGCTGCGGGCTTCGGATGGACTGGTGGTAGTGACCGTTTACGAGCCGCATTTGTTTGGTATTGCAGAGATGATCCAGCCTACGCAGGGGCACCTTCTCCGTGCTGAAAGAGAGTCGACTATTTTACGTCTCGATGCGGACAAGGCGGCTGAGTTGTTTCGTGCCGAGGGCGTCTGGGAGGATGTCGCCGCGCTGCTCTCATACCATACGGCCTATTTAATATTCCGTGATGCCCAGGTACTCCAGCAGCGTACCTATTCCGTTATTCGTAACCACCTTCAGGAAATGATTTTGCTCCCGGAAGAGACGCGTTTGCGTACCACGATTCTGGAATATATCCAGGATCGTACGCTGCTCTCTCGCAGTAGTATACTCAATGTATTATCTGCCCTTAAGCAGGGGGAATATATCGCCTTTAAGCGCGGTGGATATCTGCTTGAGGTCAGACATTTACCCGAGTCATTCTAGCGGAAGTTTAAAATTAAACAGAAATGCAATTAACGCTACCGTTAATTTTCTATATCGTTTGCTTTCTCAGATTTAACATTATCAAGTAAACGGTATATTTATGAAAAAGACAGTTATCGCATTGATTATGGCTAATGCATTTACCGCCACTTCCGCGTTCGCCGCCGCTGATGCGGGCACCTGGTATAGCGGGGCTAAATTCGGCTGGTCTCACTATTTTGATACCAATATGGGTTCAAAAGCGTTTGAGAACACGTATTCCGATCACTTCGATTTTAACCATGATAATGTCGGCGGGGGTGTTTATACGGGTTATCAGATTACCCCATGGCTTGCGGTAGAAGGTGGTTATGATTATTTAGGTAACATGCAGATTAAAGGTCAGCATGGCGCCGGGGCGCAAATGAAGACGCAGGGCCTGCAAATGTCTCTGAAGGCCAGTTATGCCCTGACCAGTGACTGGGATATTTACGGCCGTGCCGGCGCAATGGGCTATCGCGCTGAATCCGATGTAAGTGGTCACAATCGTTTTGAAACCGGTGTGCGCCCGCTTGCAGCCGTGGGTACTGAATACGCTTTCAATAAAAACTGGGCGGGCCGCCTGGAATATCAGTGGGTAAGCAACGTGGGCAATGTTAACCAGATCGGCGTGAGCAGCGACCTGAGTTCCGTCACCGCAGGGCTTAGCTATCGCTTTGGTCAGTACGACTGATGCCCGTGATATGCCCATTAATAAAAACCCGGCTGCTTATGTTGCCGGGTTTTTTATTTTCAGCTGGTGAATAACGGTTCAAGAATGATATGAATATTTTGCAGGCCCGTGACATTATTATCTTTCAGGTATTGCTGATTAACCATATCTAACTGTTCCAGTTTGGTCAGCGAGGCATAGACGCGTTGAACGTCACTGTCCGCAAAAAAAATTTCTTTTGCGGTGGTGTCCTGTAGATACTGTGATTTTACGCTGCGCGTTAAGGTCTCGATCTGCTGTTTATTTTCCTGATAAAGAGACGCGATATGCGATATCTGTGCCTGCGGCGGTTTTTCCCCCGGCAACACCAGTGGAATTTGCAGATGATTAATTTTTTCAACATTGTCTGGTTGGGGAGAACTACAGGCTGATAATGTGCTGATGGTTAATACAGCGAAAAAGAACGGCAGGCTCTTCATCGAATCACTCCGGGGAAATAACTGGACTCAGCATTATCCCTTAAGGACGCAGCGACGAAAGAATAAACTAATTTATTTATAAACGTTATTTCCATAGGTTAAAGATAAGCCTGGTGATAGCCTCCTTTCCCCCCATATACCGCCAGCGTGAATATAACTCCTCGAGGAAGTATGAAATTTAAAACTCTCGTTAGTGCGATGGCCGTTGCTGGTCTGCTATTAGTGTCGTTGACCTCATTGCCTGTCCTGGCACAAAAGGAAGGGAAGGGAGCCACTGCCCATACGAAAGAGATGAATGATGCACTTTATGGTCAACTGCCCTTCTTTGATAAGACCGATTTCCGAAATGCGCACAAAGGCTTTATTGCCCCGCTGCCACCCGCGGTGATTAAAGGCGAAAAAGGCGCCGTTATCTGGAACCCCCAGAAATACGCTTTTATCAAAGAAGGGCAAAAAGCGCCGGATACCGTCAACCCGAGCCTGTGGCGTCAGGCGCAGCTGAATAATATTGGCGGTCTGTTTGAGGTCACGGAAGGCGTCTACCAGATCCGTAACCTCGATCTGTCGAATATGACGATTATAGAGGGCAAAGAGGGGATCACGGTTATCGATCCGCTGGTGTCTGCGGAAACGGCCAAAGCGGGCATGGATCTTTACGTTCAACATCGTGGCAAACGCCCGGTTGTTGCCGTTATTTATACCCATAGTCATGTCGATCATTATGGCGGCGTGCGTGGCGTAGTCGATGAAGCGGGAGTGATAACCGGCAAAGTGAAAGTCTATGCTCCAGCAGGTTTTATGGAAGAGGCGGTATCGGAAAATATCATGGCCGGAAATGCCATGAGCCGCCGTGCCAGTTATATCTACGGAAACCTGTTAAAGGCCAATGTAAAAGGTCAGGTAGGGGCGGGTCTGGGGACGACCACCTCAGCCGGGACGGTCACGCTTATCGCGCCCACTCACGCCATTACCGAAGACGGGCAGAAAGAGATCATCGACGGTCTCACCTATGATTTTATGCTGGCGCCGGGGTCGGAAGCGCCGTCTGAAATGCTCTGGTATGTGGAAGAGAAAAAGCTGATTGAAGCAGCAGAGAACGTCACTCACACCCTGCACAATACTTACTCGCTGCGCGGGGCGAAGATACACGATCCGCTGGCATGGTCAAAATACATCAATAACGCCCTCGATCGTTGGGGGGATAAAGCGGAAATTATTATCGCGCAGCACCACTGGCCCACATGGGGTAATAAGAAAGTGGTGAAGCTGATGAAAAGCCAGCGTGATATCTACCGCTATATCAACGACCAGACGCTGAGGCTGGCGAATTGAGATAGCCGCTAATTTCGCCCTGCCTTACGGGCTGGCAAAATCCTGGGCAGGCCGTGGCTATTACGGCTCGGTAAGTAACAATGTCAAAGCCACCTATGTCTACTATCTTGGCTGGTTCGACGGAAATCCGGCGACGCTCAATGAACTGCCTCCGGTCGAGGCAGCGAAAAAATATGTCGATTACATGGGCGGAGCCCGCGCGATCCTTGAAAAAGCCCGGGTTGATTATGCCCGGGGAAATTACCGCTGGGTGGCGCAGGTAGTGAGTAAAGTCGTTTTTGCCGATCCAAATAATAAGGCGGCGCGCGAACTGGAAGCGGACGCGGTTGAACAGCTGGGATACCAGGCCGAGTCAGGACCCTGGCGTAACGCCTACCTCACCGGTGCGCAGGCGTTGCGTAACGGCGTGAAGAGGATGCCGACGCCCAATACCGCCAGCCCGGATGCGGTTCGTGCCATGTCGACTGAGATGATTTTTGACTACTTCGGCGTTCACCTTAACGGCGTCAGAGCTGCGAATGCCAGAGGGATTTTTAACGTTGATCTGGGTCGCGAGGGCGGCAGGTACAAGCTGGAGCTGGAGAATGGCGTGCTGAACCATATCGCCAACGCTCAGGCAGAAGATCCGGATGCAACCATCACGCTCAGCCGCGAAACGCTGAATAAAATCATCCTCAAAGAGACCACGTTGAAAAAGGCGCAACAGGCAGGAGAGGTGACGATCGTCGGCAATGCCGCGAAGGTAAACGAAATGCTGCGCTGTATGGAGAGCTTCAGCTTCTGGTTTCCTGTCGTCACCCCTTAAACGTAAAAAAGGCTGCTTTCGCAGCCCTTTAGCTTTCGCCTGCAACAATTTGCCGGGTGGCAGCTTCGCCTTACCCGGCCTACACTCTGCGCGCCTTGAGCGCTAGATGACGCCATCCCCGCCGTCTGAACACCACACCTGCCCGGAGGTGTATGAACACTCATCCGAGGCCAGGGTGACATACAGCGGTGCGATCTCCACGGGCTGTCCCGGGCGTCCCAGAGGGGTACTCTCGCCAAAATGTTTCACTTTTTCCTGTGGCTGCCCACCGCTGGGCTGAAGCACGGTCCAGTAAGGTCCCGGCGCTACCGCGTTCACGCGGATCCCCTTCGGTCCCAGCTGTTTCGCCAGCGCTTTGGTGAACACCGCGAGACAGGCTTTGGTCTGCGCATAGTCAAGCAGTACGGCGCTCGGTTTAACCGCCTGAACGGAGGAGGTGTTAATGATGGAAGCAGGGGCTTTCATATGGCGCAACGCCGCCTTTGTGATCCAGAAAGGCGCATAGACGTTGGTCTTAAAGGTCGCGTCAAAATCTTCCGTGGTCAGTTCTTCCAGCGATTCACGGTACTGCTGGCGGCCTGCGTTATTCACCAGGATATCCAGCCCGCCCAGTTTTGAGACGGCCTGCTCCACCAGGTTCTGACAAAAAGTTTCGTCCCGCACATCGCCCGGAAGCGCGACGGCATTCCGTCCTTCCGCTTTAATCAGGGCGATGACTTCCGCTGCGTCTTCTTCCTCTTCCGGCAAATAGTTAATCGCGACATCTGCCCCTTCGCGGGCATAGGCAATGGCTACCGCGCGTCCTATGCCGGAATCGCCCCCGGTAATTAGCGCCTTCTTACCGGCAAGACGACCATGCCCTTTGTAGCTCTTCTCGCCGTGGTCGGGTACGGGTTCCATCTCAGAGGCCAGACCCGGTGGCGTCTGGGGCTGCTCCGGGAAAGGTGGCGTTGGGTAAGCGTTCGTACGTTGTTCATTATCACTCATAGCTAACTCCTTGTTAGGGGTGAGATTTGATGGATAGTTACAGCGTTAACGCTTCGCTGAATTATTTTTGCAAGTGGCTGACCCGCACTACGGGTGGGGATGATTTTTTATCGAGCGAGCCGCTAATACTGATCATGTTGTCAGGTTCCACGGTTCTGTCGTCAAATACGGCTTTCGGGATAATAACGTCGATTTTCCCGGTTTTATCCTGGAATACGTATTTATCGCCATTGCCATCAATAAGATTGCCGCGCAATGAAATAGAGGCACCATCATGCATCTCTTTCGCCTGAGTAATGGTCATAATGCGCGCATCATCGGTACCACGATAACCGCTGTCCAGCGCATGCGGCGGTGGCGGCGCATCACCCTTTTGTAACCCGCCGTTATTATCTGCCCATGCAGTAGGGATAATTAATATAAACAAGGCTGAAATCACTGATAATTTCATCTGATATCCTTCATTTTGGATGTCTTGACTTATTAAGTATTGTTGCTATTCCTTTATGTGGCAAATGTGATAAGTCTTAAAAGCATTTGCACAGAAAAATCAAAAATTTCGGCAATTAAGCGAAACGGTGACCACAGCCATGGAACCAAAAAAAGAAAAAGTGCCTGGGATAAAAGAGAGTAGCCGTTTACTGACGTTTGAGTATGCATTTCGCCAGGTGGGTTTTATTGTGCTGTTAGCTATTATCGTGGCGGCGATAGCCGGCCTGTTTTCCAGCGGCGCGGTCAGCGACGTGGAGAAAACAAACGAAGCAAAATCCCTGACCCTGAGCTATGAGCGCTTCGGTCGCCGCCAGACCGAATCGCGGATGGCACTAACGTTTCCGGTGACGTCTGAGGGGAAATATACCCTCAGCATGACCAGCGAAAGCAGCGACGCGTATGAGCCAGGCAGCGTTTGGCCACAGCCGGACAGCATGTACAGCCGGGGGAATACCCTGTTTCTCGTCTACGATCGTTTACAACATACCGATAAATTTACCGTTTTGTTATTTATCACGCCGTCAAAAGCAGGGAAGTGGACAAACAGCATCCGCGTAAACAACGAGCCAGATATCCGTTTCTGGCAGTTTATTTACCCCTAGGAGTCGAATATGGACATGGTTTTTCGTGCCCTGGCAATCTACCTGTTTCTGGTCATTGTGTTTAAAGTTGCCGGGCGACGCGCTCTGCTACAAATGACCAGTTTTGACCTTATTTTGCTCTTAATTATCAGTGAGGCGACACAACAGGCGCTGCTTGGCGAAGATTTCTCCGTCACCGGAGCAATGATTACAATAACGACGCTGGTGGTTGTGGATATTATTTTTGGCCTGCTGAAAAAATATTTTTCCACTGTTGAGAATATTCTTGATGGCACGCCGGTGATATTGGTGGAGAACGGTGTTCCCCTTGCCGATAAACTGAAAAAGGTCGATGTATCCTGTGATGATATATTGGTATCAGCCCGCCAGAATCACGGTATTACAGAATTGAAGGAGATTAAATACGCTATTCTTGAGCGTAATGGTCATATTTCTATTATTCCTGACGAAAATTAAGGGCAACGCGATGAGCAACCTTATTCACGACAGCAACAGCACCATCAGCGAGCTGACGAAAAAGCTCGCCACTCAGCTTACGGACAGAGGTTTGCGGTTAACCACCGCAGAGTCCTGTACCGGTGGCAATCTCGCGGTTGCGCTTTGTGCCGAAGTGAACACGGCGGAATTTTATGACGTTGGCATGGTGGTGTTCAGCGATGCGGCGAAGGAGAGGATCCTCGGCGTGCGGCACGAAACCATTGAGCGCTTCACCGCCGTCAGTGAACAAACGGTGACCGAGATGGCCGCTAAAATTCGCGAAATTGCCGAGGCGGATATCGGCCTTGCCATCAGCGGCTATGCGGGACCGGAAGGCGGCGACGATGGCACCGCAGCCGGTACGGTCTGCTTCGGCTGGAATATTCGCGGAAAGACGGAAACCCGCACCGTGCTGTTTTCCGGTGAATGTCAGGATGTGGTGGATAAAGCGGTGCGTTATTCCCTGTCTGAACTGATCGAAATACTCTCCGGCTGGGATAACGTCTGAAACAAGGGGAAAGGCTATGGCTGTGATCGTTATTACCGGCGGTACGGCGGGCGTGGGGAAAGCCACGGCGCTGCACTTTGCCAAAGCGGGCTACGATGTGGGCATCATTGCCCGCGACGAGCAGAGCCTGCGCTCCACAGAAGAGGAGTTGCGCCGTTTTGGGATCAACGCCCGTGCCGTTCAGGCCGACGTGGCCGACAGCAAGGCGGTGACCGATGCTGCTAACGAGATTGAATACCGGCTTGGGGCCATCGATGTGTGGGTGAATAACGCTATGGGCGGGATGCTGGCGCCGTTTCGCACCATGTCCCCGGAGGAGTTTCGCCGCGTCACCGAGGTGACCTATCTGGGCTATGTTAACGGCACCCGCGCCGCGCTGGAGTTAATGACCCCACGCGATCGCGGAACGATTATTCAGGTTGGCTCCGCGCTGGCCTACCGTTCCATTCCCTTGCAGTCAGCCTACTGCGGGGCGAAAGCCGCAATCCGCGGATTTACCGATGCTGTGCGCACCGAACTGATGCATGAAAACAGCCGGGTGCAGATCGCAATGGTACAGATGCCGGGCCTCAATACGCCGCAGTTCGAGTGGGCGAGGAATAAATTTGCCTGGGCGATGCGCCCGGTTCCTCCCGTTTTTCAGCCGGAAGTAGCTGCCAGCGCTATTTTTAAGGTGGCGCAGAAACCGGTGCGGGAACTGTGGGTGGGCAGCAGCACCGTCCAGTCGATTGTCGGGCAATTTCTTTTCCCCGGCTTTCTGGATCGGCTGATGGTTAAAAAGGCCTGGGAAGGGCAGATGACCGATACGTTAAATGCGGATGACCGTCAGGACTATCTGGATCAGCCGGTTAACGACCTGCATAAAATCCACGGGCACTTCACCGACGAAGCAAAAGAGCGCGCTATCAGCGTCACCTCCGGCATGCCGGGGAAAGTGCTGCTCGGCTCCCTTGCCGTCACGGGCGCGATCGTGGCCCGTCTGCTGCTCTCGCGGAGACGATAATCAGCGCAGTGCGGTACGATCGGTCCAGAACCAGCGGTAGCCATAGCCGCTGAGGTTAAGCGCGACGGTTTTGCCGCACACCAGCGCGTCGTCGTAGCGTTTGTCCGCCAGGCAGGCGGTCCAGGTCGCATGCCGGATCCCTCTGGCGGTAAAATTAACGGGCTTATCGCTGAAGTTTACGAAGGTCAGAATGCTGCGCGTGTCGGTTTCGTAATAGATCCCCAGTACCGCATCGCTGTCGATATTAATAAGACGAAACGGCGCGACGCCGATCTCAGGGAACTCCGAGCGCGTATTGGCGATATCGATAATGCAGTGCAGGAGTGAGTTGCGGTGCAACAGCGAATCCGCCACGTTGATTTTTTGATAGCGGTACGGGCCGTGGTCAATCATCGGGGCGACAAAAGTTTCCGGGTCGGCATCTGAGAAACCGCCGCCTTGCGATCCGGCCCACTGCATCGGGGTGCGTACGGCGTAACGCTCCTCCAGATCCAAATCATCCCCCATGCCAATCTCATCCCCGTAGCGCATGACCGGTACGCCCGGCAGCGAAAACAAGACCGCATGGCAAAAGGCCAGCCGCTTTCGATCGCCATTAAGCATCGGCGCCAGACGGCGGCGGATACCTCGCTGATACACACTCATCTCTTCGTCAGGGGCAAAGGTATCGATGACGGTCTGCTTCGCTTTTTTTCCTATCCCTTCCAGATCCAGCTCATCATGATTGCGCAGCCAGTTGGCGAAGCAGCAGGAGTCCGGTGGCACAATCATCTTCTTCACCGCGTTGCGCAGCGGTCGTGCGCTCTTCTCTGCCAGGCTGACGTAAAAGTACTTATTGAGCCAGAAATTCAGCACCAGGTTGAGCCGGTCGTTCTGACCAAAATAATCTTTGTAGGCCTCGACCTCCACGTCGACTTCGCCGAGCAGGATCGCGTCCGGGTTACGCTGCCCGATAAGACGGCGCAGATGCTCCAGGATCCACAGGCCGCGTTTTTCATCCCCATGTCCGGCCTGTTTTGTCAGGTGCGATGCCGCATCCAGGCGAAAGCCCGACACCCCGAGCTTTAGCCAGAAGATGATGATGTTCTCAATCTCCTTTAGCACCGCAGGGGAGGCCAGATTGAGATCCGGCTCGTGGTGATAAAACATATGCCGGTAGTATTGCCCCGCCTCGTCGTCCCATGTCCAGATGCTCTTCTCCACACCGGGGAACATCGGTGGCGTATCGTCGTCGTCCGTGTCGGACCACAGGTAATAGTCACGGTAGGGTGACTGGGGGTTGCGGCGGGCCTGTTGAAACCAGGGATGCGCATCCGAGGTATGCTGGATCAGCAGCTCAATAATGACCTGCATCCCCAGCTCCCGCGCCTGTTCAATAAAGGCGATGATATCGTTGAGCTTGCCGAAGCGGGGATCGACCTGCAAATGGTCGCTCACGTCATAGCCTTCATCGAGAAAAGGCGTGAGGTAAAACGGGGTGATCCAGATAACCGTCGCGCCCATCCGGCGGATGTAGCGCAGCTTCGCGGTGATTCCGGCGATGTCGCCACAGCCATCGCCGTTAAGATCGTAAAACAGGGCGGTATCAATCTGGTAAATAATGGCGCGTGTATGCCAGCCTGCCATAGCAATCCTTAATGATAACCTTCGGTATCAGACACTTTGCCCCGGAAGACGTAATAGCTCCAGGCGGTATAAACCAGGATCACCGGGATGATTAACAGCGTACCAATCAGCATAAACAGCTGGCTGGCAGGCGGCGCGGCGGCTTCCCACAGGGTGATGTGCGGCGGAATAATGTGTGGCCACAGGCTGATGCCCAGGCCGCTAAAGCCGAGGAAGATCAGGCCCAGCGTTAACAGGAACGGACGGGCATGGCTGTCAGGATTGCGCGTCAGCCGCCAGATCCACAGGCTGAATACCGCGACCAGAACCGGAACTGGCAGGAACCAGAAGAAGTTAGGCAGAGTAAACCAGCGCTCGGCGACAAACTGCCAGCCGAGCGGGGTCCAGATACTTACCACCGCAATAACGGCAATCAGCGCCAGCAGCACGTGGCGGGTCAGCTCGCGCATCCGGTTTTGCAGCGCGCCTTCGCTTTTCATGATCAGCCACGTGGTAGCCAGCAGGGTATAGGCGACAATTAAGCCCAGCCCGCAGAACAGATTAAACGGGGTGAACCAGTCCAGCGAGGAGCCCACAAAGCGACGCCCTTCCACGTCAAAGCCGTTGATCATCGCGCCAACCACGATCCCCTGGCTGAAGGTTGCCAGCAGGGAACCGCCGGCAAAGGAGTAGTCCCAGAATTTGCGGTGGGAAGGGGTCGCCTTAAAGCGAAACTCAAACGCCACGCCGCGGAAAATAAGCCCGATCAGCATGGCCGTCAGCGGGATGGTCAGGGCATCGATTATTACCGCGTAGGCCAGCGGAAACGCGCCGAACAACCCTGCGCCGCCGAGGACCAGCCAGGTTTCATTTCCGTCCCAGACCGGGGCGACGCTGTTCACCATCACGTCGCGCTCTTTGGCATCGCCCACAAAGCTGAACAGCATGCCGATACCGAGATCGAAACCGTCCATGATGATGTACATCAGCGTGGCGAAGACAATAATGGCAAACCAGATGACCGGGATATCGACGCCCATCAGATCTTCTCCTCTTCCGGAACAGACTCGGCGGCGGACAGCGGACGGGCAGGGGTGCCCGACGTATTAGACGTTAGCGTGCCCACAGGCTGCGGACCTTTCTTAATCAACCGGGCGAGATACACATAACCCACGCCAAACACCGAACAGTAGACCACGATAAAGGCCAGCAGGCTGATGCTCATCTGCAACGTGCTGTGCAGAGACACCGCATCTATCGTGCGCAGATAGCCGTAAACGACCCACGGCTGGCGGCCCACTTCGGTGGTGACCCACCCGGCGAGCAGCGCGAGCAGTCCGGCAGGCCCCATACAGAGGGCAAACCAGTGGAATGGCCGCGAGTGATAGAGTCGACGGCGATAGCGCAGCCAGACGCTCAGCACGCCAAGGGTAATCATCAGCAGCCCCATGCCGACCATAATGCGGAAGGACCAGAAGACGATGAGCGAGTTAGGGCGGTCCTCTTTCGGGAAATCCTTCAGCGCCGGGACCTGTTTATCCAGGCTGTGCGTCAGGATCAGGCTGCCGAGCGCGGGAATTTCAAGCCCGTATTTGGTGCGCTCCTCTTCCATATCCGGTACGCCAAACAGCAGCAGCGGGGTGGCCTCGCCGGGCGGGTTTTCCCAGTGGCCTTCAATAGCGGCGATTTTGGCAGGCTGGTGCTCAAGCGTATTCAGGCCGTGCATATCCCCAACCACGGCCTGAATGGGCGCGACCAGCAGCGCCATCCACATGGCCATGGAGAACATTGTGCGAATAGCGGGCGTATCGTTACCGCGCAGCAGATGCCATGCCCCGGACGCGCCCACAAACAAGGCGCTGCACAGGAAGGCGGCGATGGACATATGGATCAGGCGGTAAGGGAATGAGGGGTTAAAGATAATGGCCAGCCAGTCTTCGGGAATGACCTGACCGTTCTGAATACTGAAGCCCTGCGGGGTGTGCATCCAGCTGTTGGAGGCGAGGATCCAGAAGGTGGACATCAGCGTGCCCAGCGCCACCATGCAGGTGGCAAAGAAGTGCAGGCCGGGGCCGACCTTATTCCAGCCGAACAGCATTACGCCTAAGAAACCAGCTTCCAGGAAGAAGGCGGTTAGTACTTCATAGGTGAGCAGAGGGCCGGTTATGCTGCCTGCGAACTGGGAAAAGCCGCTCCAGTTAGTCCCAAACTGGTAAGCCATGACCAGCCCGGAAACCACGCCCATACCAAAGTTGACGGCGAAAATTTTCAGCCAGAAATGGTATAGCGAGCGCCAGACATCATTTTTGGTGCGAAGCCACATGCCTTCGAGAACCACCAGATAGCTCGCAAGCCCGATGGTGATCGCCGGGAAGAGAATATGAAAAGAGACGGTAAAGGCGAACTGTATCCTGGCCAGATGAAACGCATCAAGCTCGAACATGCTCCGTACCTCTGGAACTGATAACGCACAAGGCATTGCCAGACAGCCTCAGGCTGCCTGGCAAAACCGGTTACGGTTTTTTCTTACCTGCGCCAAGCTCGGCACCGGTAAGCGGATCGGCATTGGGGTCGGATTTCGTGCGTGCGCACATCGCTTTGACCAGCGTTTCCTGCTCTGTAGTGAGCGTTACGCTTGCGCCGCCGTCACCGCCATCGACCGCTGGCTGAGGAGATTCCACGTAGTCGAAGTGCTTATCGCTGTTCCAGCTGCCGCGAACTTCTCCCCCCTCAGACATATTGTAGTACTTGTTGGTGTACTCTTCGATTGGCGGCAATTTACCTGGTGGGAAATTGTTACGGATCGACTGGAGCGCCTTCTCAAACGAGAGCTGGTGTGCTGCCTCACGCGTCATTAAAAACGCCAGCGCATCTTTAACACCCGGATCGTCCGTTACGTTAATAAGCCGTTCGTAGATAATTTTGGCGCGCGCCTCGGCCGCTATGTTAGAGCGCAGATCCGCGGTCGGTTCGCCAATGGTATCCACGTACGCCGCCGTCCACGGTACGCCTGCGGAGTTAGTAAGCGGAGTACCGCCGCCGTAGAGCAGGGAGGTGATATGACTGTCGTTGCCGTTCTCGGTCATGGAGCGGTACAGTTCCGCTTCATTTTCAACGCCTTCCGCCAGTTCGCCTTTCGCACCCTTATTGAGCATACCCACCAGGGTGCCGATAATTTCCAGGTGACTTAACTCCTCGGTCGCGATATCCATCAGCATATCTTTACGACCGGGATCGTCGTCGCTTAATCCTTGCGTAAAGTAACGACATGCCGCGGCAAGTTCGCCCTGTGGCCCGCCAAACTGCTCAAGCAGAAGATTGGCCAGGCCCGGATTCGGTTCGGCTACGCGTACCGTGTATTGCAGCTGTTTTACGTGTCGAAACATACATTCTCCCTATTTCGTTATTTTTTCGCTTCAACGCCGTCCGCGTCGGAGCGCAGCAGGAACTGTTCCGTCGTCTGTGGAATATGCTGGAGCAGCCAGTCTGCCATCTGGCGCTCTTCTTCCAGAATGGATTCAAGGGCTGGAATGGAGGCGGTATCGCCTGCTTGTTTGGCCGCAGCCAGCAGAGAGGTGTAGCAGGCAATTTCAAACTGCTCAAAAACGTAGCCGCTGATGGAGCCTTTAACAATTTCGTCGGAAGGGAACATGCCGCCAATGGACTGGCCGAGCGCCGCCATTTTGCTCATGGAATCTTTTATGACCGAACGGGAAATATCATTGCGGTCGAGAATTTCTTCCAGCATGGTAATTTGGTGTTTAGTTTCATTAACGTGTTGTTCAATTCGTGCACGTAAGTCGGGATAATTATCAATACGGCTGGCCATTGATTCCAGCATGGATTCGGCTTGCTTTTCCATCGCATGGGCATCGCGTAGCCAATCATGGTAGTGTTCTACATGATTCATAATTAACTCCTGTGATTTATTTTCTGGTTAATTTTTGGTGCTGATGCTCATCAGATATTAATTATCCTTTCTGGGCTTTTTGATTAATATTACCGACAGCCAGATCGGTTAATTTGAGATCGGTTTCTTTTTCTTCTTCCAGCGTTTCGGCAAGAAGTTTAACGGCTTTTTTATAGCCTAATTGTTCAGCCAGGGTGGCCAGGGTGCCGTAGCTGGCAATTTCGTAGTGTTCAACTTTCTGAGCTGCGGCAATTAATGCAGCGTCACGCACTTCATTTTTCTCAGTGCTCTCAATAACTTCGTTGGCTTCTTCAATTAAGCCTTCCATCGCAACGCATTTCATGCGCTTCAGTTTGAGGCCGGATTCCTGCTCAATAATCTGATCGATACGTTCGATCTGTCCCTGCGTCTCTTCGAGGTGAGCCGTGAACGCGGCACTCAGCTTCTCGCTGGATGCGGCGCGAGCTAATTTGCTTAGCGCGCGGGTCAGCTGCTTCTCAGCGCTGTAGGTGTCGGATAACAGGTGAATAAATACATCTTCAACAGTTTTCATATTCATATTTTCGCTCCAGTGAAATAAAGGGAAGGTACTGCGAGCCGACGGGCCCGCAGCATGCTCTCGGTATATTTATAAGAGCTTTAAATAAGATCAGGAGTTATCAGATTTACGGCCTCCGCCGTGACTGCTCTGTCCCCCTTTCTTACCCGCTTCAGATGCGCGTTGCGGATCGTTTTTGAAATTACCGCCGCTGTGCTGGCCGCCTTTACGTCCAGCTTCTGATGCCTTTTCACGGTCTTCAGCGAAATTACCGGAACCACCACGATGTTGCTCTGCCATATATCAACCCTCATGTTGCGTTTATGTCAGGAGATACGATAAGTAATTCGTATCAGTTGTCGTTCAGAAATTAACATTAGTCGTTATGTGAGAAGAGTCAAATTTCTTGTCTGGGTTGTTTTACGGTAATTTTGCAGGGAATGAAGAAATACCGCTTCGTTACGAGTTTTAAAAACGAATGGGAAATCCATCAGTTAGATGAAAATAAATCCGGAGGTTAAGGTTGCGCTTAGCTAATAATCCTAATGTGAACGTGGCGTGAATTATTACAAGAATTGACACAGCGCAAAAATATATCTTCGCAACGGGTGTTCTTGTATTCGGAATAATCCTATGAACGTGAAGAAGTCATGCGCTGAAAAGAGTGTGGCTAAACCTCGTTTTTGACGTGGTCAGGCGGATCGGGTGAGGGTATGCTTCTTTTGTCACCACAATAATTACAGAGGCAATGTCATGGATCAGGAGCTACTGGATGCGGGGTACCGGGCCTATACCGGTGAGAAAATCGATGTCTACTTCAACACCGGGATCTGCAAACACTCGGGCAACTGCGTGCGCGGCAGCGCGAAGCTGTTCGATCTGAAGCGTAAACCATGGATCGCGCCGTATGAAGTAGATGCAGAAACGGTTATGCGCGTAATTGATACCTGCCCGAGCGGTGCGCTGAAGTACCGCCAAAAATAAGCGAGGAACCATGGAAATTCTTGAAGGCCATAACAAGTTTTACGTCAACGACGCCGAAGGCAATCAGGTAGCGGAGATCGTCTTTGTCCCGACCGGCGAGCATCTGAGCATCATTGAGCACACCGATGTGGATCCGAGCCTGAAAGGGCAGGGTGTGGGTAAACAGCTGGTGGCGAAGGTGGTAGAGAAGATGCGCGGTGAGAATCGTAAAATTATCCCGCTGTGTCCATTTGCGAAGCATGAGTTTGATAATACGCGGGAGTATGACGATATTCGGGCGTAAAACAGATGCCCGGCATTGCGCCGGGCAGCATACTCAACCCACAAACATCACCGACACACACAGCACACCCACAATCAGCGTCAGCAGGTTACCGATGGAGCGGTACGGTTTTAATGACGGGATCAGGTACGTCGACAGCGTCGGCATGATGAACAGGATCATGGCGATAAGCGGACCGCTGATGGCATAAATCATTGAGATCGCATTCGGGTTGATGCAGCAGACCGCAAAGGTAATCAGCGACACGCCGAGAATCGAAATCGCGCGGTTAAAGGCGCGGCTTTTCTTCACACCCACCTGATTCAGCGACGATTTCACAATTTCCGTTGCCCCTTCAATCACGCCAAAATAGGTGCCGAGGAACGATTTCGACATCGCAATAATCGCCACGATAATGCCGGAAATGCCCAGCCATGCCGGGGACGATGGCATCATCGACAGCGCGGACAGGATCGTCACCCCTTCCTCTTTTGCCGCCACGATATACGACGGTGGAATCGAAAGCAGGCAGCTGAACACAAAGAACAGCACGCTGAGGCAGATGATCAGGTACGCCACTTTCATGATTTTTTTGCATTTACCCATCGCCTCTTCACCGTATTTCTCGCGACGGTCTACGGCGAAGGTCGAGATGATCGGAGTATGGCTAAAAGCGAAAACCATCACCGGGATCGAAATCCACACCTGGTGCAGCGTATGCTGGTCGAAGGCCATCTGGCTGGTCAGCAGCGACGGCTGCCAGCTGCCCGTCAGATACAGCGAGACAAACAGGAAATAGGCGATCAGCGGAAAGACAAGGAAACCCATCACCTTAATGGTGATGTGCCGCCCCATCAGGAAGATCAGATTCAAAATCAGCACTACGCCAAAGCTCACCAGCATCCGCATGCCGGTATCCACCGTCATCCGTTTCGCCAGCTGTTCAGTGAGTGAGTTGGTTATCGCCACCGCGTAAATCAGAACTACCACAAAGAAGGCCACAAAATAGAGTGTGGTGATCAGGTTGCCGATCTTTTTGCCGTAGTAATGCGAAACGGCACCGGTGATCCCTTCGTTGCCTTTCGTCTTCGACGACAGAATAAATTGCGCCAGCGCTTTATGCGGCCAGTAGGTTAAGGGATACGCCACAAGGGCGGTGATCAGCAGGACAATCGCGCCAGCAGAGCCGAGCTGAATGGGCAAGAACAGGGTTCCTGCGCCCACGGCAGTGCCGTAGAGGGCGAAACTCCAGAGAGTCTCTTCTTTTGACCAAATTTTCGACATTAGAGCAACGTATCAACTATAAAACGAACAAAAAGGAGTGCAATTTACCATAATTATGCGTTGAGGTCGCCGTTGCTTCGCAGGGGGTGGGCCGGAGCAGGTCTCCGGCCGGAAGGTTATTCGCTTGCCAGGGCGCGTCGTTGCTGGCGGCGCTTGATGATTTTCTCCCGCAGGGTGTCGTACGCCCAGTTGTAGAGCATGGTGTACGGCAGGAAGAACAGAAAGAAACCAATTTCCAGGGTAAAAGCCTGGAGCAGCGTCACGCCCAGCACGGCGGCAACGATGGTTACGCCAATCACAATAAAGCCGCATTCAAAACCCAGGGCATGCAGGGCGCGCACTTTCGCCGTGCGCTTCACCCGCTGGACGGGCCAGAAACGGTCGAAGCCAAAGTTATAGATAATGTTCCAGAGCATTGCCGTGGTCGCCAGAATAATGGTGAGCCCCCCCATTTCAACCACCGAGCGCTGCATTAGCCACGCGGCCGTCGGGGCGAGGATCGCCGTAGCAATGCCTTCAAAACAGACGGCATGGAAGATCCGCTCCGGCAATTTACGTTGGAGTGCATCCTGATATTGCATATTTACCTCATATAGACGCCAGTATGGGCGTTGATGCCGCCTATTCTTATCGTTTAAGGTGATATATAAAAGATGGTATCCATCGATAAAGTAGATACATCATGCGTTACTCTCCCGAAGCACTGACCGCGTTTGTTGAAACTGTCGCCGCAGGTTCGTTTTCTGCTGCGGCACGGCGGCTGCGTAAAAGCCAGTCCACCATCAGCACCTCCATTGCCAACCTTGAAGCTGACCTTGGCTTTGAGCTGTTCGATCGCTCGGCGCGTCACCCGGTATTAACCGCCCAGGGTGAACAGGTGCTGGGCTATGTCCAGTCGATACTCGCCGCCAGCGCGCGCCTGGATGAGCTGGCCGTATCGTTAACCGCGCAAACGGAGGCGCGTTTTACCTTTGTTCTCTCCGATACGCTTAACCCGGCCGTGCTGGAAGAGATGATGAGCCAGTTCGACCAGCGTTTTCCGCACACGGAATTTGAGTGCCTGATTGGAGAAGAGGAGGACGTGATCGATCTGCTGCAAAAGGAGCGGGCGCAAATTGGCCTGACGGAAGCGCGCGACAGCTACCCGACCGATATTGGCGCGACCCGTCTGCCTGTGCAGACGCGGATGGCCATCTACGTTTCTGCCGGACATCCTCTGGCAGGGCAACATGAGACGCAGGCGGACGAGCTGCATGGCTGGCGCGAGCTGCGGCTGAGCACCTATCTTGAACGGGAAGCGCCCCTTTCGCGCGGGCCGGTCTGGTCTGCGCCGAATTACCTGTTACTGCTGAGCATGGCGGTACAGGGCTTTGGCTGGTGCGCGTTACCCTGCGCGCTGGTCGACGAATTTGCCGCGTCGAAATCGCTGGTGCAGCTGAACGTGCCGGGCTGGCCGAGGTCGATTGCCATCGATCTGGTATGGAACAAACGAACCCCGCCCGGCGTCGCCGGAAGCTGGCTGCGCCAGTACTTACAGGACGCACGATAATCCTGTGACTAAACTCACTAATTTTAAACATTTGCGTCAATTGTTGATAACAATCCTCTACTATCGTCATGTCATTTTGCACAGAGGTCGTGATGAAAGATGTCGTTATAGTGGGTGCGTTACGTACGGCTATCGGCTGTTTTCAGGGAGCGCTTGCGCGTCACTCTGCGGTTGATCTTGGCAGCGTGGTTGTAAGAGCGCTGGTGGAACGCAGCGGGGTTGCCGCACATGAAATTGATGAGGTGATCCTGGGCCAGGTGCTGACCGCTGGCGCGGGACAAAACCCTGCGCGCCAGGCGGCGCTGAAGGGCGGCCTGCCTAATACCGTTTCGGCAATTACCATTAACGACGTCTGTGGTTCAGGTTTGAAAGCGCTCCATCTTGCAACGCAGGCCATCCAGTGTGGTGAAGCGGATGTGGTCATTGCCGGCGGGCAGGAGAATATGAGCCGTGCCCCGCATGTCCTGACCGACAGCCGGACCGGCGCGCAGCTCGGAAACAGCCAGCTGCTTGACAGCCTGGTTCACGACGGGCTGTGGGACGCCTTCAACGACTACCATATGGGCGTAACGGCGGAAAACCTGGCGCGGGAATACGGTATCAGCCGCGAGCTTCAGGATGCATATGCCCTCAGCTCACAGCAAAAAGCGCGTGCAGCGATCGACTCCGGGCGTTTTCGCGATGAAATTGTCCCGGTCAGTACCCAGCGCCAGAACGGCGAAGCGCTCATCGTCGATACCGACGAGCAGCCGCGCACCGATGCCAGCGCAGAAGGGCTGGCAAAACTCGATCCGGCCTTTGAAACGCTCGGTTCCGTAACGGCAGGCAACGCCTCATCCATTAACGACGGTGCGGCGGCGGTGATGATGATGAGTGAAAGCAAAGCCCAGGAGCTGGCGCTGCCGGTGCTGGCGCGGATTAAAGCGTTTGCCAGCGTGGGCGTTGATCCCGCGTTAATGGGGATCGCCCCGGTCTATGCCACGCGCCGCTGCCTGGAGCGGGCGGGCTGGGAGTTGAACGATGTGGATCTGATTGAGGTCAACGAAGCTTTTGCTGCACAGGCGATCTCGGTCGGGAAAATGCTGGAATGGGATCCGCTGCGGGTCAACGTCAACGGCGGAGCCATCGCGCTGGGCCATCCCATTGGCGCCTCCGGCTGCCGCATTCTGGTGTCGCTGGTCCACGAAATGAAAAAGCGTAACGCCCGAAAAGGGATCGCAACGCTCTGTATTGGCGGGGGGCAGGGGGTGGCCCTGGCTATCGAACGGTAATTTCTCCCTCTGCGCACAGAAAACCTCCCACGGGAGGTTTTTTTGTGTCCGCAGAATCCTTTTTTAACACTTATGCGTTCTTTCTGAAGCCCGCAATAATTATTGCGCGGTTAATTATTGGCTTTGTGAAGTGCTTAATGTGATCTCACGCCTGAAATTTACGGTTAATACCCTTTTTTTGTTGATGGGGTTCACGTCAATCTTTGCCAAAAAAAATGAAACAAATAATTTCGATCCTTGTCACTAAAATAACGGTGCATAAAAAATAAACTCAAGTTTCATAAAAACGAAACGTTATTTTAATTGAGGGTTTTTTCATGTTTAAGAAATCTCTGCTCCTTGCTTCCCTTATTAGTGCCTCTTTTGCGGCTAGCGCCGTTACCGTCGATCTGCGTCACGAATATATTGACAGCGGCTCGAATGCCGACCGTGTTGCCGTCTCGCACCGCTTTGATAATGGCTTTGGTTTTTCAGTCGAGGCGAAGTGGAAATCAGGCGGGGACAAGGCAGATCAGCCATTCGCGGATGTAGTGGGGAACGGTCACGAAGATCAGATTAGCTGGCGCTGGAAAGCGACAGACAATATCGCCCTGACCCCTGCGTTTACGATTGAAAGCACAGACAGTCGCACCATTTATAAACCGAATCTGCATGTGCAATATAGCTTCGATAATGGCTTCTACGTGGCTGCGCGTTACCGTTACGAATATACCCGCTACCCGTCAAGCTCAAATAAGGACGATGATAAAGTTAACCGTGGCGATGCGTGGGTCGGTTGGGTATTAGGTGACTGGCGTACCGAGCTGAACTATGTTTACGCGAAAAGTTCTGAAGGCGTGGCCCGAAATAACAATAAAGATTATTCCAACGAATATAACGCCAAGCTGGCCTACAAATGGGATAAAAACTGGGCGCCGTATGTGGAGGTGGGCAACGTGGGGGTTAAAGACACGGACGAACGCCAGACCCGGTTCCGTTTAGGCGTGGCGTACTCCTTCTGATAATTTATCTTCTTCGCTAAAACCGCCGGGTGGCGCTTCGCTTACCCGGCCTACACCTTCCTTCCACTCCGTCGTTTCGTATGTCGCGTAATCACTCAAAAAAAAGCCCTCCGAAACGGAGGGCAAGGCCAGTTACAGAAACACTAACTCAAATCAGACATGCAACATTTCAGGTTGCTCGGGGAGTTTCGCGATATAGAGGGCCGGTTTGCCGTCTTTATCGGAACTGTACAGCACCGCTTTTTCGTCCGGCGTGAAGGACGGATGCGGGTGGGTTACCTGGCGGCTGTTCGCCACCGTAGCCCATGAGGTGTCATGACGGGCGATGCGGTAACAGGCTTTCTTCGCCACGTCAAAGGCATACAGATAAGGATCGTTATCAATGGTGTAGCCGCCGGTGTCTTTCACATCGACAGGCGTACCGGAGCCGTCGCCAACCAGCAGGGTGCCGTCGACGTTGCTCATCAGGTGCGAACAGGCGGGCATATTCATTACCGCTTCATTCACGCCGGTGTCCGGGTTGAAGCGGGAGATGGTGCGCCCTTGCTGACCTTTCAGGTAAGAAACGTAGATCAGCGCGGACCCGTCCGGCACCCAAAATTCATGTGTACAGCTTTCACCTTCCGCGTGCGTTTTCACTTTCCGCACGTTGCTGCCATCTTCGTTCACCAGCCACATGCGGGCGCCGACCAGGTCGTGCGGCCCTTCATGACAGAAGGCCACGGTATTGTCATCGAACGGGCGATATATCGGATGTCCCAGCCAGATCTTCTCGTCATGAATGGTGGTGCTTTCACCCGTTTTCAGATCAACGCGCAGCAGGCGGCAGTGCGGCCCTTTGTGGAAGAAGTCGTGGAAAATTTTCCAGTCGTTGAGTGGCGTCCAGTCACGTCTGGCAATCTCAATACCCACCAGTTTGGTGCAGTCGCTGTTCGCGACCCAGGTGCCGTAGCCGACCCACTCTTCCGGTACGCGGTACACTTCGCGCTCTGCCAGCGTCTGTAAATCCACCTCCAGCAGGGTGCGATCGTTCTTCACATAGTAGAGGGATTTATCGTCCGGAGAGAGAAACCCGCCAAAGGTGTTATCGCCCGCGCCTTCGGTCAACTGTACCGCTTCGGCGTTTTTCAGATCCAACAGGTAATAGTTCCAGTGACCGTCGAACTCCCCGGCGAACAGCAGGTGGCTGCCATCGTTAAAGAAGCACTTCTGATAAAAGTAGTTGCGATGACAGGTTACTTCCGGTGGGGTCAGGCGGGTGACTTCCACGCCTGTATCCGGATCGCGGCTGACCTCATAGTTCAGCTTGACCCGCATACCTTTAGCCATAATGCACTCCTTTGAACGCGTAATGTAGGTTGAAAACTAGGTGATAAATTATCAAAACGTTGTTTCATTATGTGTGACTGACAGCGCACTTTCTCAGTTTCATTAACCAGATTGAGGGTCTTAAAGATTTATCGTGATCGAAACACCATTTCTGGCATAAACAAGCAGAAAAAATGAAACGTTGTTTTAAATTCAATTGAAAACCCCGTGGTCAGGGGATAATATGTGTTCATCACGAAAACGGAACGTTGTTTCGTTAATTATCTTTGCCTTCGGGCACGATCAATTCTGGAGGTTTACGTGGACGTCAGACAAAGCATCCACAGTGCGCACGCTAAAACGCTGGATACTCAGGGGCTGCGCAGTGAGTTTTTAGTTGAGCAAGTGTTCGAAGCCGACAAGTACACCATGCTCTACAGCCATATTGACCGCATTATTGTGGGCGGGATTATGCCGGTGGCGAAAACCGTCTCCGTGGGCGGTGAAGTGGGCAAACAGCTGGGCGTGAGCTACTTCCTCGAACGCCGTGAACTGGGCGTGATTAACATCGGCGGGCCGGGCACCATTACCGTTGATGGCCAGTGCTACGAAATTGGTCACCGCGACGCGCTGTACGTCGGCAAAGGGGCGAAAGAAGTGGTGTTCGCCAGCATTGATGGCAGCAAACCGGCGAAGTTTTACTACAACTGCGCCCCGGCTCATACGACTTACCCCACCAAAAAAGTCACGCCAGCGGATGTTGCCCCGGTGACCCTTGGCGATAACCTCACCAGCAACCGTCGCACCATCAACAAATACTTTGTTCCGGATGTGCTGGAAACCTGTCAGCTCAGCATGGGGCTGACCGAACTTGCGCCGGGCAACCTGTGGAACACCATGCCTTGCCATACCCACGAGCGCCGCATGGAGGTCTACTTCTATTTCAACATGGATGAAGACGCCTGCGTGTTCCACATGATGGGACAGCCGCAGGAGACGCGCCATATCGTTATGCACAACGAGCAGGCGGTCATTTCGCCGAGCTGGTCCATCCACTCTGGCGTGGGAACGAAAGCCTATACCTTTATCTGGGGTATGGTCGGTGAAAACCAGGTCTTCGATGACATGGACCACGTCGCTGTTAAGGATCTGCGCTAGTCGCAGGCAGTTAAGTATATATCTGCCTGTTGCTGACAGGCGCTGAACGATTAAGGAATAAACATGATTCTGGATGCATTTTCTCTGCAAGGTAAAGTGGCTGTGGTTTCCGGTTGTGACACCGGGCTGGGGCAGGGTATGGCGTTAGGTCTGGCTGAAGCGGGCTGCGATATCGTCGGGATTAACATCGTTGAGCCAACGGAAACCATCGAGCGCGTTACCGCACTGGGCCGCCGTTTCCTGAGCCTGACCGCGGACCTGCGCAAAATCGATGCGATCCCTGAGCTGCTGGATCGCGCGGTGGCGGAGTTTGGGCATATCGATATTCTGGTCAACAACGCCGGCCTGATCCGTCGTGAAGACGCGATTAACTTCAGCGAAACGGACTGGGACGACGTGATGAATCTGAACATCAAGAGCGTGTTCTTTATGTCCCAGGCGGCTGCGAAGCACTTCATCGCCCAGGGGAAAGGGGGCAAGATCATCAATATTGCCTCCATGCTCTCTTTCCAGGGCGGCATCCGCGTGCCGTCTTACACCGCATCGAAGAGTGCCGTGATGGGCGTGACCCGTCTGCTGGCGAACGAGTGGGCGCAGCACAACATCAACGTCAACGCGATTGCGCCGGGCTACATGGCCACCAACAATACCCAGCAGCTGCGTGCGGATGAAGAGCGCAGCGCGGCAATCCTGGAGCGTATTCCAGCGGGTCGCTGGGGTCTGCCGAGCGATCTGATGGGCCCGGTTGTGTTCCTGGCGTCCCCGGCTTCGGATTATATTAACGGCTACACCGTTGCCGTTGACGGCGGCTGGCTGGCACGATAATTCACCCCGAATAAAGAACCTCTGCCCTCGGGTGGAGGTTTTTTTTGCGCCAAAATTGGCTTTATCCATATCCTTAAAGATGAAAAATCCATACTGAAAAGGAATGAATGACAGGTATCACACATTTATTGCTTAAATATTAACTAATTAATAAAAAATAAGGTTAAACCACCCTGATTTGAAATTGTAATGTCCATCACAGATCGGTATGTCGTAGCGAAATAATCCATATCTTCACCAGTTCCGGCCTGACACTTTCTTCCGGTATCTCGTAATTTCACTTAACGAATTTCGCTGTTGAGGCAGGAAACTATGACATCTGTAAATGACTCTACCCTTATGCCCGCTGCGCTGCGCGATACCCGACGCATGAACCAGTTTGTTTCTGTTGCGGCCGCCGTAGCCGGTTTACTGTTTGGTCTGGATATCGGCGTTATCGCTGGCGCACTGCCCTTTATTACCGACCACTTTACGTTAAGCAACCGCCTGCAAGAGTGGGTGGTAAGCAGCATGATGCTGGGTGCGGCCATCGGCGCACTGTTTAATGGCTGGCTGTCGTTCCGTCTCGGGCGCAAATACAGCCTGATGGTTGGGGCGATCCTGTTTGTTGCCGGTTCCATTGGCTCGGCGTTTGCCATCAACGTTGAGGTGCTGCTGCTCTCCCGCGTGCTGCTGGGCGTGGCGGTGGGTATCGCGTCCTACACCGCGCCGCTTTACCTCTCCGAAATGGCGAGCGAAAACGTGCGCGGGAAGATGATCAGCATGTACCAGCTGATGGTGACGCTCGGTATCGTGCTGGCGTTCCTGTCGGATACATACTTCAGCTACAGCGGCAACTGGCGGGCAATGCTTGGCGTGCTGGCGCTGCCTGCGGTGCTGCTGATTGTGTTAGTCATTTTCCTGCCGAACAGCCCGCGCTGGCTGGCGCAAAAAGGGCGTCACGTGGAGGCGGAAGAGGTGCTGCGCATGCTGCGCGACACGTCTGAAAAAGCGCGTGAAGAGCTGAACGAAATCCGCGAGAGCCTGAAGCTGAAGCAGGGCGGCTGGTCGCTGTTTAAGGCAAACCGCAACGTGCGCCGCGCGGTGTTCCTCGGCATGCTGTTACAGGCGATGCAGCAGTTCACGGGGATGAACATCATCATGTATTACGCCCCACGCATCTTTAAAATGGCCGGTTTTACCACCACCGAACAGCAGATGATCGCCACGCTGGTGGTAGGGCTGACTTTTATGTTCGCCACCTTTATCGCGGTGTTCACCGTTGATAAGGCCGGACGTAAACCGGCCCTGAAAATTGGCTTTAGCGTGATGGCGCTCGGCACCTTAATACTCGGCTACTGCCTGATGCAGTTCGATAACGGCACGGCGTCAAGCGGCCTCTCCTGGCTCTCCGTCGGCATGACCATGATGTGCATCGCCGGTTACGCGATGAGCGCCGCGCCGGTGGTGTGGATCCTGTGCTCTGAAATTCAGCCGCTGAAATGCCGTGACTTTGGTATCACCTGTTCCACCACCACCAACTGGGTGTCGAACATGATCATTGGCGCGACCTTCCTGACGCTGCTGGATGCGATTGGCGCGGCAGGCACCTTCTGGCTCTATACGGTGCTGAACGTGGCATTTATCGGCGTGACCTTCTGGCTGATTCCGGAAACCAAAGGCGTGACCCTGGAGCATATTGAACGCAAGCTGATGAGAGGGGAGAAACTACGTAATATCGGCGTGTAATGTCATTGCCCGGTGGCGCTTCGCTTACCGGGCCTACGATAGCCTGTAGGCCGGGTAAGGCGTAGCCGCCACCCGGCTTTGTGTTTACCGCATCGCACGTCTCAAAATACGCTCCGCCTGACGCTGGAAGTCAGCGGCCGTCTCTTCCACGGTTTTCTGCCCGTAGTCGATATACTGCAAAGAAGTACCGAACTGCGCCACAATCTGTGGGTCGTCAAAGTATGGCGAGACGGTGAGTTTCGCCGGCAGCGACTGCGCCAGGCGCAGGCCCGCCAAGGATGGATCGTCCTCTTTAATGGTGCCGTCTTCGGTCAAGTACTGCACCGCCACTTTGCTCAACGGCACGCCGCGCTCAAGACCCAGCGTATCGACCCCTTCTTTGCTGTTGAGCAGGAAGTTAATCAGCTTCGCTGCCGCTTCCGGGTTTTTGGTCGTCTTACCAATCGACAGCATCTGCGCCGGTTTGAAGAACAGACCCGCGTCGGTGGCGCCCGGCAGCATTGGGTAGCTGCCCAGCTCCAGTTTCGCCGGTGGCTTCAGGTTGTCGGAATATTTGTTGATGGTGGAGTTCCACATGTAGGTGCCGCCCCATTCACCCTGGATCCACGGCTTCATCTCATACATGTTGCTCTTACCGAACGAGGCATAGTATTTGGTGTCCGGCATGACGTGGCTGTCGATCAGCTTTTTGTAGGTCTGGAAAAACTCCACCCACTGTTCCTTTGTGTAGCTGAACTTTTTGGTTTTCTCATCCACCGCAGGAATGTTGTACTTCTGGATCATGTACGAATTGAGCAGCGCCAGCGTATCCTGGTGCTCCAGGATCACCGGATAGTATTGCTTGCCGAGCTTGCTCTCGAAGGTTTTACCGGCCGCCATCAGCTCGTCCCAGGTTTTCGGGTACGCAATACCCGCTTTTTTCCAGGTTTCGTCATTGAAGTAGAACACGCGCGCCGTCACCGAGATCGGAATGCCGTTCAGCTTGCCGTCCACGGTGGTGGTTTGCAGCTCTTTGGGATCGAACTGCGACAGGTCGATCACGTCCTTCATCTTGTTCAGATCGTAGAAGCCGTCACCGGTTTTGGAGAAGATCGGCAGCCAGTTCCAGTTGGTCTGCATCACGTCCGGCTCGGTGCCGCCCGCAATCTGGGTGGTCAGACGGGAAAGGTGACCGTCCCAGCCGGTGTATTCCGCTTTCACGTTGATGTCCGGGTTCTGCTTATGGAACTCTTCCAGCGCTTTCAGAGTAACCTGGTGACGGCCATTGCCGCCCCACCAGGACATCCGTAAATCCACATTCTGCGCCATCGATGGCAAAGCGGTAAGGCCGAGGGTCGCGGAGATTGCTGCGCTTAAAAGCACTTTTTTCATTTTTATCACTCCATCAGAGAGAGAGGTTCTGTTCAGTTTTTGCGTCAAAAATATGACACTTGTTCATCTCAAACGTGAAATACACCTTACGATGAAGTCCCTTATCAATCATTGGTTTAGCTTCATCGGACGGGATTCGGGCGGTCAGTTCATAGTCCGCGACCTTCAGGTACACAAAGAATTCGTGGCCCATGTTCTCAACGCGCACCATCTCCCCGCTACAGCCGCCGTCCGGGAAGGGCTCATCAGAGAGCGACACAAATTCCGGGCGCACGCCGTAGAAGATCTCCTGACCCGCGTAAGCCGCGACTTTCTCCTGCTTCTCCGCATTCAGCGGCATGGTTTCATCGCCAATGGCGATGTGCAGCTGGCCCGCTTTTTCGACCAGCACGCTTTTGCGTATATTCATCTCCGGCGCGCCGATAAAGCCCGCCACGAACATGTTCTTCGGCTTGTGGTAGAGGTTGTCCGGCGTATCCACCTGCATGATATGGCCGAGCTTCATCACGCAGATGCGGTCGCCCATGGTCATCGCTTCGGTCTGGTCGTGGGTCACGTAAACGGTGGTCGCCGGTTTTCCTGACTTCTTCAGCTGCTTGTGCAGGTCAGAAATACGGATACGCATCGAAGCGCGCAGTTTGGCGTCGAGGTTTGAAAGCGGCTCATCGAACAGGAACACATCCGGCTTTTTCACAATCGCACGGCCTACCGCCACGCGCTGCGCCTGGCCGCCGGAAAGCTGGCGCGGCAGGCGGTCGAGCAGCTCTTCCAGCTCAAGAATTTTGGCGGCTTCATTCACCTGAGACTCAATCTGATCTTTCGGCAGTTTGCTCAGCTTGAGACCAAAGGCCAGATTCTCGCGCACCGTCATGTGCGGATAGAGGGCGTAGTTCTGGAACACCATTGCAATACCGCGCTCTTTCGGCGCGAGGTTGTTCACGATCTTGTCGCCGATGCGCACCTCGCCGCCGCTGATGGTTTCCAGCCCCGCCAGCATGCGCAGGGTCGTGGATTTGGCGCAGCCGGATGGGCCGACGATCACCATGAATTCCCCTTCAGCAATTTTAAGATCGATAGCGTGTACCGCTTTAAAGCCGTTGGAGTAGACCTTTTCCAGCTTGTTGAAAATAACTTCAGCCATGGTATTTCCCTCTTAACCTTTAATTCCGCTGCTGGTGACGCCCTGTACGAAGTAGCGCTGTGCCAGGAAGAAGACAATGATGGATGGCAGAATGGAGATGCTCGCCATTGCCAGAATTTCGTTCCACGGCGCGCCTTCGGTGACGTCGATGGACATTTTCAGCGCCAGTGCGATGGGGTATTTATCCACGCTGTAGACGTAAATTAGCGGCCCGATAAAGTCGTTCATGGACCACATGAACTGGAACAGGGCGACGGAGATAATGGCCGGTTTCAGGATCGGCACCACCACGTACCACAGCACCTGAATGGAGTTACAGCCGTCTATCTGCGCCGCCTCTTCCATGTCTCGCGGGACGCCGCGCAGGAACTGGATCAGCATGAAGACGAAGAACCCCTGAGTGGCGAAGGCCAGCGGCAGGTAAAGCGGCATATAGCTGTTGAGCATGCCCATTTCACGGAACATCAGGTACTGCGGGATCAGCAGCACGGTGCTGGGCAGCAGCATGGTGGTGATGAGCGTGGCGAACCAGAACTTCTTCCACGGGATCTCGAAGCGGGCAAAGCCGTACGCCACGATGGTGGAGGAGATAATGGTCAGGATCACTTTCGGGATCACATACTTAAAGGTGTTCAGCATGTAATGGCCGAAGTTGTACTCGGTGCCGGTTTTCCAGCCATTTACGAAACCATCCCAGGTGGCGTGGGCAGGCCACAGGCTCAGGGTGGTGAAGATCTCGTGGTTCGGTTTGAACGACGCGGAGAACATCCACACCAGCGGGTAAAGCATCAGCAGGCCGACAACCAGCAGGATCACATAGCGAACGGAGGCGTTGATTTTCTCTCTGCGCAGCGTGCGGGCCACTTCGCGTTCGGCGACGCTTCTTGCCGTGGAGAGTTGTTGAATATCAGCCATTTTTGCCTCCTTTATCGGCGGAGTAGAACACCCAGTATTTCGACGACTTAAAGGCGATACCGGCGAAGACGGCCACCACCAGGAACAGGACCCACGCCAGCGCCGCGCCATAGCCCATATCGAAATACTTAAACGCGGTGTCGTAGATGTAGAGCGAGAACAGATAGGTCGAATAGGTTGGCCCGCCGCCGGTAATCACGTACGGCCCGGTAAATTCCTGGAACGCCTGCGTGGTCTGCATGATGAAGTTGAAGAAGATCACCGGCGTAATCAGCGGCACGGTCACCTTCATGAACATCTGCCATTTCGATGCGCCATCGATCATTGCCGCTTCATACTGGGACTGCGGTACGTTTTGCAGCGCGGCCAGGAAGATGACCATCGCGGAACCGAACTGCCAGACGCGCAGCAGGGTAACGGACATCAGCGCCAGCGACGGCTCGCCCAGCCAGTTGACCGGATCAAAGCCAAATACACCGATAAAGCTGTTCAGCAGACCATCAATGGCAAATAAGGCGCGCCACAATACGGCAATGGCGACGGAGCTGCCGAGGATCGACGGAATATAGTAGGCCGTTCGGAAAAAGCCGATGCCGCGTAATTTAAAGTTCAGGACAAAGGCAATTCCTAATGCAAAGGCGAGCTTTAACGGGATGGTTAAAAATACATAGGCAAAGGTCACGCCCATGGATTTCCAGAAGAGCGTGTCTTCGGTAAACATGTAGCGATAGTTTTCAATGCCGTTAAACACCGGCGGACTCATCAAATCGTAATCCGTAAAGCTGAGGAAAAACGATGAGACGAAGGGGAATGCCGTAAAGAGTATCAGCCCGATGATGTAGGGTGATATCCATGCGAGCCCCAGCAGCTTGTTTTCATTCATACATACCTACCTGGCAATCAATGGTTTAATACGAAATCTGCTTTGTTACATTTTCCCAGGCCTGCGATGCGCGGCATGAGAGCTGAAATTCAGGGTGCAACGTCTGGAAAAGGCGAAATCTACGTTTGTTTTTTAACGCTTTTTTGTCTTTCTTTGTGCTGTAAGCGCTTCTGGTTTCAAAAGAGCTGAACCGGTGTTCTTGGATACTAAAACATCGTTTTATTTTATATTATTGCGATTTATTTCTGCGTCATTCGCTTAATGGTGGAAATGTGATCGGTGTCGAAACGCTGTTTCAATATAGTGAGGGAGGTGGCATTTTTGACTTTTCACGAAGCTTTGCCGCCGGCCATGAGGAAGAGATAACGAAGCAAAAAGGGAGCGGGAATAAGAATAGTCACGCAGCGTGGCTAACTACCAGATCTGATAGCAGGTCTACAGATGTACCAATTCGTCATTCAGATAATTCTTACATTCTTGTATGATTTGTTACACCGGAACCAGTCAGGCAGAATTTCACTGCATCCTTAAAAGAAGAACAGTTATGTCAGCGATGGATTTCAAAAAACATACGGATCTCAACTTTCCTCACTATGCTCCCCCGGCGGTCAGCGCTAAAGAAATAGATCTTCTGGGTCTGCTGGACGTCCTGCTGGCAGCAAAAAAACGCATCATCACCATTGTCTTTGCATTTGCACTGGTCGGCCTGGCAATCGCCTTTCTGATACCGCAAAAATGGACCAGTAAAGCGGTCATTACGCCCGCGGAACAGACGCAGTGGAGTTCGCTACGCCAGATGATGGTGGCGCTCCAGGTGCTTGATGTCGACGTGAAAATTACCCGTGCGGATGTGTTTAATCTGTTTGTTAAAAAGTTTCAGTCCCAGTCTCTGCTTGAAGAGTACATGAAGAGCTCACCTTACGTGATGGCTCAGCTCGATGGCGCTCAGGTTGACCCGCTGGAGCTGCACCGCGCGGTGGTCAATATTGCCGAAAAGATGAAAGCCGTTGATAACACGCAGGAAAAAAATGCCGATAAAGCACCGTACCTCTCCTGGACGTTAAGCTTCACTGCCCCAACGGCAGAGGACGCGCAGAAAGTGTTGAATGGTTACATTCAGTACATCTCCCGCATCGTCGAGCAGGAGACCATGCAAAACATTCGCGATCAGCTGATCCTGAGAACCAAAACGGTTCAGCAGCAGCTGGAGCTGGATCGGGTCCGTCTGACAAATATCCATAATACCAACCTGCAACGCCTGAACTACTCGCTGGAAGTGGCGAACGCGGCAGGGATCAAAAAGCCGGTCTACAGCAATGGACAGGCGGTGAAAGACGATCCGGATTATTCCGTCGCCCTCGGTGCGGACGGGATTGCGCAGAAATTGCAGATTGAAAAAAATCTGAAGGACGTTTCTGAGCTGAACGCCGATTTCCAGAACCGCGAATACTATCTGGCACAGCTGCAAAAACTTTCCTTCGAAGATGTGAGCCTGGAGCCGTTCAAATACCAGCTTTCACCTTCTATGCCGGTGAAAAAAGATGGCCCGGGCAAAGCCCTGATCGTGCTGCTGGCGTGTATTCTGGGTGGACTGTTCGCCTGTGGCAGCGTGCTGCTGCGCGAGGCAATGAGCACCCGCAACCCGCTGCCGGAACAACTTCCTGAGCCGGTTACGGAATAACTTCAAAAAAGGCGCTCAACTGAGCGCCTTTTTTTATTTCAGGAAATCTTCGCGAACCGGCGTAAAGGTATCCAGCAGGGTGCCGGGTTTCAGGCAAACGCAGCCGTGCATCACGTGCGGCGCTTTATAAAGGGTGTCGCCCGCCATCACCACATGCTTCTCCTCGCCGATGGTGAACTCAAACTCCCCCGAGAGAACGTAGGTGAGCTGCTCATGCGGGTGGTTATGCATCGGGCCAATCGCGCCTTGCTCGAAATTCACTTCCACCGCCATCATCCTGCCGTCGTGCGCCAGAATACGACGCGTCACGCCGTTGCCCAGATCCTCAAGCGTGGTCTCTTTATGGAAAATAAACATATTTTCGCCCTGTTATGTAATGAAACATTGTTTCAATTAATTTATCTCACCCGCGGCGAAAAGGAAACGTTTAGCCAAATAACTGGAAAGGCGATCACAAGTTTGCTTCACTGGGTGAAACGCACAGGAGGAAAGATGAAAACGATCGGTCTGTTAGGGGGCATGAGCTGGGAATCAACGATCCCGTACTACCGCCTGATTAATGAAGGTGTCAAACAGCGTCTGGGCGGTCTGCATTCGGCCAGCCTGCTGCTGCACAGCGTGGATTTCCATGAAATAGAAGCCTGCCAGTCGAGCGGGGAGTGGGACAAAGCGGGGCAGATGCTGGCGGACGCCGCGCTCGGGCTGGAGCGTGCGGGCGCGCAGGGTATTCTGCTGTGTACCAACACCATGCATAAGGTGGCGTCGCAGATTGAAGACCGCTGTTCGCTGCCGTTCTTACATATCGCGGATGCCACCGGGCGTGCCATACGTGCCGCCGGCATGACGCGCGTGGCGCTGCTGGGGACGCGCTACACCATGGAGCAGGATTTTTACCGCGGGCGGCTGAACAGCCAGTTCGGGATTGAAAGCCTGATCCCTGAAGAGGCTGACCGGGCGCGCATTAACCAGATTATTTTTGATGAGCTGTGTCTGGGCACCTTCAGCGAAACGTCGCGCGCATGGTACGTCAGCGTGATTGAGAAACTGGCGCAGCAGGGGGCGGAAGGGGTTATCTTCGGCTGTACCGAAATTGGCCTGCTGGTGCCGGCAGACCAAAGCCCGATAACGGTCTTCGATACCGCCGCCATCCATGCCGCGGATGCGGTGGAGTTCATGCTGTCATAGTGGTTTTTGCAGGTCAGGTAAGCGAAGCGCCACCTGACGCGCGTGCGCAATCAGGTGTTCACTAAAGGCATCAACCAGCGCTGAGGCGGGCCGGTGCAGCGGGCGGATCAGGCTCACGGTAAAGGGAACAGAAACGCTAAAACGGCGCAGAACCACGCCGCTGCTGGCGTAGTCCATGGCCGTGAGCGGGTTCACCACCGAAATACCCACGCCCGCGCGCACCATCGCGCAAATAGACGCCGCACTGTGCGTTTCCATCACCATCCGCCGCTTCACCTGATGTTCGGCAAACAGGCCATCCAGAAGCTGCCGGTAGCTGTCGGTCTGCGACAGGCTGATATAGTTCTCACCGTGAAAATCCGCCGGCGTCAGCTCCGCTTTGTGGGCAAGCGGGTGGCTGGCAGGTAGCACGCAGACCTCATCCAGCGACAGCAGCTCCGTGCGTTCCGTTCCCGCTGGCGTGACGAGGGTTTCGGTCAGACCCAGATCGTGGCGCTGGGCCGAAAGCCACTCCTCCAGCAGCGGCGACTCCTGCGGCACGATGGTCAGGCTGACCTCCGGATAGCGGGCCAGAAACGGCTGTAACAGTACCGGCAGGAATGACTGGGAAAAGACCGGCAGGCAGACGATGGACAGCTCGCCCTGGCGGAACTCCCTCAGGCTCTCTGCCGCGCTCACGATCCTGTCCAGCCCGTACCAGGAGCGCTGAACCTCCTCAAACAGGCGTAAACCCTGCACCGTTGGATGTAGCCGGCCGCGGGTGCGTTCAAACAGCTTCAGCCCCAGCACTTTCTCAAAACGCGCCAGCTCGCGGCTGACCGTCGGCTGCGAGGTGTGCAGCATGTGCGCGGCTTCAGTGAGATTGCCGGTGGTCATTACCGCATGAAAAATCTCGATATGGCGTAGGTTAACGGCGGGCATAGGGCACCTGATGGCTGAGCGTAGTCCATATCATTTTTGCATAGACTCAAGATAAAACGATATTTTTTATTCTCTTCAGGCTATGGCGTAATGATAAAAAACAGATTTCCGGAGACGACCATGCCACGCCCACTCAACCAGACTGAGACCGATTTAAACGCCGATAACCTGCTGCGCCTGCCTGCCGAATTCGGCTGCCCGGTGTGGGTCTACGATGCGCAGATTGTCCGCGAGAAGATCGCCGCGCTGCATCAGTTTGACGTGGTGCGTTTTGCGCAGAAGGCCTGCTCCAATATTCATATTCTGCGCCTGATGCGCGAGCGGGGCGTGAAGGTTGACTCCGTATCGCTGGGTGAAATCGAACGTGCGCTGGCGGCCGGGTTTGATCCGAAAGCTGACAGCGACGCGATCGTCTTCACCGCTGACCTGATAGACGACGCCACGCTGGCGCGCGTGCACGAGCTGCAAATCCCGGTCAATGCCGGTTCGGTGGATATGCTGGAACAGCTTGGGCAGGTCTCTCCTGGCCATCGCGTCTGGCTGCGCATCAACCCGGGCTTTGGGCACGGCCACAGTCAGAAAACCAACACCGGGGGCGAAAACAGCAAGCACGGGATCTGGTATGCCGATATGCCTGCGGCGCTGGAGGTTTTACAACGCTACAACCTCAAGCTGGTGGGCATTCACATGCATATCGGGTCCGGCGTGGATTACGGCCATCTTGAGCAGGTCTGTGGCGCCATGGTGCGTCAGGTTATCGATTTTGGTCAGGATCTGGAGGCGATCTCCGCCGGGGGAGGGCTTTCGATTCCTTACCGCGAAGGGGAAGAGGCGATCGACACGGATCACTATTACGGCCTGTGGAGCGCCGCGCGTGACAGCATCGCCGCCCATCTGGGCCATGCGGTGAAGCTGGAGATTGAGCCGGGTCGTTTCCTGGTTGCCGAGGCCGGCGTGCTGGTGGCGCAGGTGCGGAGCGTGAAGGAGATGGGAAGCCGTCACTTTGTGCTGATTGATGCAGGCTTCAACGATCTGATGCGCCCGTCCATGTACGGCAGCTATCATCACATCACCGCACTTGCCGCCGATGGCCGCGATCTGGTTAACGCCCCGCGCATCGAGACCGTTGTTGCCGGCCCGCTGTGTGAATCCGGTGACGTCTTTACTCAGCAGGAAGGCGGGAAAGTCGAAACCCGTTCGCTGCCAGAGGTAAAACCGGGAGATTATCTGGTGCTGCATGATACCGGTGCGTACGGGGCGTCTATGTCTTCCAACTACAATAGCCGCCCGCTGCTGCCGGAAGTATTGTTTGATAACGGCGTGGCGCGGCTGATTCGCCGTCGCCAGACCATTCAGGAGCTGCTGGCGTTAGAGCTGGTCTGATTAAACCAGGGCCCCGTCGTCACCGAATCGCGTAACACCAGCGTGCCGGTGAACGGCGGGATCGCTTCAACCGGCTGGTTTTTTGCCAGCCGGATCGCCTGGTCGATCGCCGTGACGATCATGTTGTCGATCGGCAGATACACCGACGACAGGGCAGGCTCCAGCCACTTTGCGCTGGGGGCATCGTCAAAACCAAACAGCGAAATATCCTGCGGGATCTTCAGCCCGGCCTGGTGTAATGCTTTGGAGGCGCCCAGGGCCATATCATCGTTACAGGCAAACAGGGCGCTGAACGATGTCTTTTCCGCAATCAGCTCCTTGCACAGCTCGTAACCCCGCGTCATGCCTGCGTCGCCGTATTTAATCCGCCGCTCGTCGAGACGAATACCGTGCTTCTCCAGCGCCTTACGGTAGCCCATCAGTCGCGCTTTACCCGTTGGCGTGTGGATCGGGACGGTGATACAGGCGATCTCCCGGTGGCCCTGGCTTATCAGGTAATCCACCGCTTTGAAGGCCGCGTCCTGCTGTTCAAAGAACACGCAGCGATCCGCCGCCTGGCTCACTTCACGGTTAATGATCACCAGCGGCGTCTGCACGCTGTTGATCAGCTTCAGGATCGTCTTTTCGCTCATGTAACGCGTATACAGCACGATGGCGTCGCACTTGCGATCGGCGAGCATCTGCACCGCCTGTTCTTCCTGTTCAGGGGCGTCGTGACCGTCGGTAACAATCAGCTGTTTTCCGTGCTTTTCGGTCTGCCGTGACGCCTGCTGTAGCAAACGACCAAAGTAAAAACCGTCGAACGTCGAGACGACCAGACCAATGCTGTTGCTGGTCTGGTTAGCCAGCGAACGCGCGAGAAAGTTCGGACGATAGCCCAGCTCCTCCATCGCGCGAAATACCTGCTGACGCGTGCTCTCTTTAACCTGACCTGTGCCGTTCAGCACGCGCGAAACGGTGGCCTTCGACACGCCCGCACGCAGTGAGACATCCAGCATTGTTGCCATTCGAAATTCCTGTTTCCACGTAATGGTTTGCAGTTTAACACAGACCATCCGGCGCATAAGCGACGTGGGAAGGGCAAAACCCCATAACGATCACGCTTTTCGGTAACGATCCTCGCCCGCGGGATAAATGCCTGTCATTGGCATGCCAAAATGGTGATAAATCGCAATCTGGAATACCTCTTACCTCATTGAGAGCTTAATCACAGAACAAAGCGCCTGTGGACGCTATTTTTGGCATACCAATAGTATCCGGCTGTCCATCTTATTCAATAAAAGCCCTTTTACTGAGGTATTACCCTATGGCATTTCAGGAAAAACTGATCGACGCTCTGGGCAGTTTTGCCACCACCTTCAACAGCTATCGCTATATCCAGGCGATTAAGTCTGCGTTTATTACCTTAATGCCGGTCATCATTGTGGGGGCGTTCTCGGTATTGATCTCCAATATGGTGCTGGATCCGAAAAACGGCCTGGCGAGCTTTCAGTCGCTGTCGTTTCTGGCGGCGTTAAAGCCGATCACCAGCGCGCTCAACTATGCCACGCTCAACTTTCTCAACATCGGCGCGGTGTTTTTAATCGGCATTGAGCTGGGGCGTATTAACGGCATTAAGTCCCTGTTCCCCGGCCTGCTGGCGGTGATCTGCTTTATCTGCGTGACGCCGACCACGGTGGAAATGCTGGTGGACGGCGAGATGCACGTGGTGAAAGACGTGCTGCTGCGCCAGTTCTCGGATACCCGCAGCCTGTTCCTCGGCATGTTTATCGCCATCCTGTCAGTGGAGATTTACTGCTGGCTGGAAAACCGCAAGGGACTGAAAATCAGGATGCCAGACACGGTGCCGCCAAACGTCGCCGCGTCGTTCTCTGCGCTGATCCCGGCCATTATCACCACCACCGCCATCGCCACCTTTGGCTTCGTGTTTCATCGGGTTACCGGAATGTATCTCTACGACGCGGTTTACCAGGTGGTGCAACAGCCGCTGGAGCGCGTGGTGCAAAGCCTGCCGGGGATCCTGCTGCTGATGTTTGTCGCCCAGCTGTTCTGGGTGATTGGTATTCACGGCAACCAGATGATCAAGCCGATCCGCGAGCCGCTGCTGCTGGGGGCAATCACCGTTAACATGAGCGCGTTCGAGCAGGGCAAAGAGGTGCCAAACATCATCACCATGCCGTTCTGGGACGTCTATATGAGCATCGGAGGCTCCGGCCTGACCATCGGCCTGCTGATAGCCGTCATGATTGCCACCAAACGTAAAGAGATGAAGGAGATCGCTAAGCTCTCCATCGGCCCGGGTATTTTTAACATCAACGAGCCGGTGATCTTCGGGATGCCAGTCATGCTCAACCCGATCCTGGCTATCCCGTTCATCATCACGCCGCTGGTGACTGGCTCGATTGGCTACTTTGCCACCGTGACCGGATTTGCCGGGAAAGCCGTGGTGATGGTGCCCTGGACCACGCCGCCGCTGATCAACGCCTGGCTGTCAACCGCGGGCTCCATGGGGGCGGTGATCACCCAGTTTATCTGCATCGTGACCGCGGTGATCATCTATCTGCCGTTTGTGAAAATTGCCTCACGCCGCGCAGATCAGGCCGCACTGCTACAAGCCACCGATAACGCATGAGGACAGGATGAGCATAAAACAGATAACCATACCGCCAGATTTTATGCTGGGCGCGGCGGCATCGGCCTGGCAGACCGAGGGCTGGAGCGGCAAAAAGCCGGGGCAGGATTCGTGGATCGATCTCTGGTACAAGAACGATCGTCACGTCTGGCACAACGGCTACGGCCCGGCGGTGGCAACCGACTTTATCAATCGCTTTCGCGAAGACGTGGCGCTGATGAAGCAGGCGGGACTGACGCACTATCGCACCTCGATCAACTGGTCGCGCTTTTTGACCGACTATGAAAACGCCACCGTAGATGAAGAGTACGCCGCCTATTACGACGCGCTGTTCGATGAAATGCACCGTCAGGGCATTGAGCCGATGATCTGCCTGGAACACTACGAATTGCCGGGCGTGCTGCTGGAGACCTACGGCGGCTGGGCGTCGAAGCACGTCGTCGAGCTGTTCGTTCGCTATGCGGAAAAGGTGTTTGAGCGCTTTCACGGCAAAGTCACCCGCTGGTTTACCTTCAACGAGCCGATTGTGGTCCAGACGCGCGTCTACCTTGACGCACTGCGCTGGCCCTATGAGCAGAACACCAGCACCTGGATGCAGTGGAACCACCATAAGGTGCTGGCGACGGCGAAAGTGGTGAAGCTGTTTCGCGAGAAAGGGTATGACGGCACGGTGGGTTGTATTCTCAACCCGGAGGTGACCTACCCGCGCTCGCGCGCGCCGCATGACGTGCGGGCGGCAGAGATGTACGATCTGTTCTATAACCGCGTCTTTCTTGACCCGCTGGTGCACGGGCGCTATCCGCAGGCGCTTTTTACCCTGCTGGCGCAGCATCAGGTGCAGTGGGATTACACGGCTGACGAGCTGGCGCTGATTGCCGACAACACCGTCGACGAGCTGGGCATTAACCTCTATTACCCGCATCGCGTCAAAGCCCCGTCCCGCGCCTGGCACCCGGAGACGCCGTTCCACCCGGCGTACTACTACGAGCCGTTCGAACTGCCGGGGCGGAGGATGAACACCTCCCGCGGCTGGGAGATCTTCCCGCGCATTATTTACGACATGGCGATGCGGATTAAAAATGACTATCGCAACATTGACTGGTTTGTAGCGGAAAGCGGGATGGGCGTGGAGAACGAAGCGCAGTTTCGCAATCGCGACGGCATTATCGATGACGCGTACCGCATTGCGTTTCTCAGCGAACATCTTTATTACACGCTGCTGGCGCGGGAGGCGGGGGCTAACTGCCACGGCTATATGCTGTGGGCCTTCACCGACAACGTCTCCCCGATGAACGCGTTTAAAAACCGCTACGGGCTTATTGAGATCGACCTTGAAAACCATCGCGCACGGCGGGCAAAGAAATCAGCGTCCTGGTTCCGCCAGCTGCGCGATGAGCATGTGCTGACGCTCAGGGTTGACGATGAATGGAAGTAAGCCTTCTGGTAAAATAGCGCACAAACTGGCCGGGAGGACGTCCGGCCCGCGCATTAACTGAAAAACACAGGTGAAAACGTGGATAAGGCTGTCATCCTGCCGGAAAAAAAACAGTACCAGGAGATTGGCGAGGATTTACGGGCGCAGATTATCCAGGGGCATTATCCCGTGGGATCGCGTCTGCCGCCGGAGCGCAACATTGCCGAGACGTATGGCGTGAGCCGCACTATCGTGCGCGAGGCGCTGCTGATGCTTGAGCTACAGGGGACGGTGGATATTCGCCAGGGGTCTGGCGTGTACGTGATGCGCATTCCGGAGGAGCATGAAAACGAGGAAGAACGTTTTCTGAACAGTGACGTGGGTCCGTTTGAAATTCTTCAGGCGCGCCAGCTGCTTGAAAGCAACATTGCCGCCTTTGCCGCAAAAATGGCGACGCGGGCGGATATTGACAACCTGCGCCGCATCATCGAGCAGGAGCAACGGGCAATTGCCGCCGACGATCGCAGCCAGGACAACAACAAAATGTTCCACCTGGTGCTGGCGGGGGCCACACAAAACCAGATGCTGCTGGCGACCGTTGAAAGCGTCTGGCATCACATGGACAGCAGCCCGCTGTGGCAGCAATTCAACGGCCACATCGCCAGCCGCGCATGGCGGCTGAAATGGCTCGGCGACAGGCAAACCATTCTCGCTGCGCTCCGCCGCCGCGACGTGATGGGGGCGTGGCAGGCGATGTTCCAGCATCTTGAAAACGTCAAAAAGAGCCTGCTTGAGCTGTCAGACGAAGACGCGCCCGATTTTGACGGCTATCTCTTTGAATCGGTCCCCCTTTTCCAGGGGAAGCTGGTGTGAATATACTGCCGCTTCACGCTGCGCCGCAGTTTACACAGCGGGTGATCGACTGGATCTGGAACGCGTTTGGTGAAGGTATGCCGCGTGCCTTTTTCCAGAGCATTGTTGAGCACAGCCTGACGCCGGGCGAGTTACCGCTCACCTTTATTGCCGTTGAGGATGACCAGCTGCTGGGCACCGTTGGGTTGTGGCGTTGCGATTTAATTTCCCGGCAGGATCTCCACCCCTGGCTGGCTGCGCTGTATGTCGATGAAGCCGCCCGGGGAAACGGGCTGGCGGGAAAACTTCAGCAGCATGTTATCGGCTACGCGCGACGCGCCGGGTATCACGAGCTTCATCTCTGGTCTGCCTGCCGCGACTTCTACGAACGTTACGGCTGGCACTACATTGGCGATGCGCTGGAATACCCGGATAAAACCGTCCATCTCTATCGCTGTTCGCTCACGGCTTCCGCGGGCGATACCACCGAGTGACGGCGCACTAAGGTTGGGCTGAACAGGTGGGTAATTTCCGGTGGCGGGCGATGCTCGGCCAGCGCTAACGCCAGTTCTGCCGCCTGCGTTGCCATGGTCACAATCGGGTAGCGCACGGTGGTCAGGCGAGGGCGCACGTAGCGCGACACCAGCACATCATCAAAGCCAATCAGCGAAATTTCTGCCGGGACGTCAATCCCGTTATCATTCAGCACGCCCATTGCGCCGGCGGCCATGGAGTCGTTATAGCTGGCCACGGCGGTGAAATTCCGCCCGCGGCCCAGCAGCTCCGTCATCGCCTGCTCGCCGCCACTCTCATCCGGTTCTCCGTACGCCACAAGACGATCGTTGCACGGCAGACCGGCTTCGCGCAGCGCGTCGTAATAGCCCTGAAGGCGATCTTCCGCATCGGAAATTGGGTGGTTGGAGCACAGATAACCAATTCGGGTATGGCCCTGCTGGATCAGATGACGGGTTGCGAGCCATGCGCCGTAACGGTCGTCGAGCGCCACGCAGCGGGTTTCAAAACCGGGAATAATACGGTTGATAATCACCATCCCCGGCATCTGTTTCATCAGATGGATCAGTTCGGCGTCGGGGATCATTTTTGCATGGACCACCAGCGCCGCACAGCGATGACGGATCAGCTGCTCAATGGCCTGGCGCTCTTTCTGTTCATTGTGGTAGCCATTACCAATCAGCAGGAAATTACCGGTGTGATAAGAGACTTGTTCTACGGCTTTGACCATTGCACCGAAAAACGGATCGGATACATCCCCGACCACCAGCCCGATGGTTTCTGTCGACTGCTGGGCAAGGGCGCGCGCGTTGGCGTTAGGGTGATAATTCAGGTTTTCCATGGCGTCCTGCACGGCCTGGCGCGATGCATCACTCGCTTTAGGGGAGTTGTTGATCACGCGGGAGACGGTCGCGACGGAAACACCGGCCAGACGAGCCACATCCTTAATTGTCGCCATTCAATACCTTCTTATTGGGGTAAGCGTTTACACACTAACTAGTGTTGCGGAAAAGCGGCGCGCATTCAAGGGGAGCGGGTGAGCGTCCTCTGCAAACGTGAAGCAGAACATCCCTCGCGGTGTAATCGTTACACAGCCAGTCATGTCTGAATAATGTCAATCTGAACCTTTAGTTACACTTTGCCTCAGGCTGTTGCGATTGTCCGTTAGCAACGATGCGTAGTGAATTGCTAGAGTCGAGATCCCAGAGGTATTGATAGGTGGAATCAACTTCGGTTGATTAACACGATTTACACCAACCTGCGTTTTACGCAGGTTTTTTTTTGCCTGTAAGTTCAACCTGTAACAGCAAAAGAGAATATTCACACCTGGTTGCACTTCGGCTCATTCCCTTGCGTTTTCCCGCTGGCGAAGCCTGTCGCCGGAGGCCACAATCAAGATCCCAGAGGTATTGATTGGTGAGAATTCCTGGTACGTTTTCGTACTCTTCTCTTGCACCAACCTGCGCGGATGCGCAGGTTTTTTTTCGCCTCTGTTTTTGCTATCGCTCCCTCACTACTTCTCGTGTAATCTGCCACCATTTATACCTTTCACACTGGCTGGCAAAGGGAGTTGAAATGCTTTTTGGGTTCTTCCGCACACTGTTTCGTGTCCTGTTTCGCATCCGCGTGACTGGCGATACGCAGGCACTCTATGGCGAGCGTGTGCTTATCACACCGAATCACGTCTCTTTTCTTGATGGCGTATTGCTGGCGCTGTTTTTGCCCGTGCGGCCCGTCTTCGCGGTTTACAGCTCCATCAGTGAAAAATGGTACATGCGCTGGCTCAAACCGCTGATTGATTTTGTCCCGCTCGACCCAACCAAACCGATGATGATTAAACATCTGGTGCGTCTGATTGGGCAGGGGCGCCCGGTGGTTATCTTCCCGGAAGGGCGTATTTCAGTGACGGGCTCCCTGATGAAAATTTACGACGGGGCTGGTTTTGTCGCGGCGAAGTCTCAGGCCACCGTCGTGCCGCTACGCATCGACGGGGCTGAGCTAACCTTTTTCAGCCGTCTGAAAGGGCTGGTGAAGCAGCGTCTGTTCCCGAAAATTACCCTGCATATATTACCGCCGACGTCACTGCCGATGCCCGAGGCGCCGCGCGCGCGTGACCGCCGTAAAATCGCCGGGGAAATGCTGCACCAGATTATGATGGAAGCGCGCATGGCCGTTCGCCCGCGCGAAACGCTGTATGAATCGTTGCTGTCGGCGCAGTATCGCTACGGTGCGAAGAAAAACTGCATCGAAGACATCAGTTTTACGCCAGATACCTACCGTAAGCTGTTGACCAAAACGCTGTTTGTCGGGCGTATCCTGGAAAAGTACAGTAAACAGGGCGAAAAGATCGGCCTGATGCTGCCAAACGCGGGTATCAGCGCGGCGGTAATCTTTGGTGCCGTCTCCCGGGGCCGCATTCCGGCGATGATGAACTACACGGCGGGCGTGAAAGGGCTCTCCAGCGCGATTACCGCAGCACAAATCAACACCATCTTTACCTCCCGCCAGTTCCTGGATAAAGGCAAGCTGTGGCACCTGCCGGAACAGCTGACGCAGGTGCGCTGGGTGTTCCTGGAAGATCTGAAAGCAGACGTCACGACCGCCGACAAGCTGTGGATTTTCGCGCACCTGCTGATGCCGCGTCTGGCGCAGGTTAAGCAGCAGCCGGAAGATGATGCCATTATCCTCTTTACCTCTGGCTCTGAAGGTAACCCGAAAGGTGTGGTTCACAGCCACAAAAGCATTCTGGCGAACGTCGAACAGATTAAAACTATTGCTGACTTTACCGCCAACGATCGCTTTATGTCAGCGCTGCCGCTGTTCCACTCATTTGGTCTGACCGTGGGTCTCTTTACGCCGCTGCTGACCGGTGCCGAGGTGTTCCTCTACCCAAGCCCGCTGCACTACCGCATTGTGCCGGAACTGGTTTATGACCGTAACTGCACGGTGCTGTTCGGAACGTCCACCTTCCTCGGTAACTACGCGCGCTTCGCCAACCCGTATGATTTCTTCCGCGTACGCTACGTGGTGGCGGGCGCGGAAAAACTCCAGGACAGCACGCGCCAGATCTGGCAGGACAAGTTTGGCCTGCGCATTCTGGAAGGCTATGGCGTGACGGAGTGCGCGCCGGTGGTCTCCATCAACGTTCCGATGGCGGCTAAACCGGGAACGGTTGGCCGCATTCTGCCGGGGCTGGACGCACGTCTGCTGGCGGTGCCGGGTATTGAAGACGGCGGACGTCTTCAACTGAAAGGGCCGAACGTCATGAACGGCTATCTGCGTGTGGAAAACCCGGGCGTGCTTGAGGCGCCGACGGCCGAGAACGTCAATGGCGAGGTTGAAATGGGCTGGTACGACACGGGCGATATCGTGCGCTTCGACGATCAGGGCTTCGTGCAGATCCAGGGACGTGCAAAACGCTTCGCCAAAATCGCCGGGGAAATGGTCTCTCTTGAAATGGTCGAAACGCTGGCGACCGCAGTCTCGGCGGAGAAAATGCATGCGACCGTGGTGAAAAGTGATGCCAGTAAAGGCGAGGCGCTGGTGCTCTTCACGACAGACGGTGAACTGAAGCGTGATGCGCTGCTCAGGTATGCACGCGAACACGGTATCCCCGAGCTGGCGGTCCCCCGCGATATTCGTTACCTCAAACAGTTACCGGTGCTGGGCAGCGGTAAACCCGATTTCGTGACCCTGAAGGGCATGGTTGAAGAGGCAGAACAGCAAAATGCGTGAGTCAGTGCACACTAACACTTCAATCTGGTCGAAAGGCATGATGGCGGTTATCGCCGCCCAGTTTCTTTCCGCGTTCGGCGATAACGCGTTGCTGTTTGCCACGCTGGCATTGCTGAAAGCTGAGTTTTATCCCGACTGGAGCCAGCCGATCCTACAGATGGTGTTTGTGGGTGCTTACATCGTATTTGCGCCGTTTGTCGGCCAGGTGGCGGACAGCTTCCCGAAAGGTCGGGTCATGATGTTTGCCAACAGCCTTAAGCTCCTGGGCGCGGCAAGTATCTGCTTTGGTATCAATCCGTTTGTCGGCTACACGCTGGTGGGCATTGGTGCGGCAGCCTACTCCCCGGCGAAGTACGGTATTCTGGGTGAGCTCACCACCGGTGATAAGCTGGTGAAGGCCAACGGCCTGATGGAGTCCTCCACCATTGCGGCTATTCTGCTGGGTTCGGTGGCGGGTGGCGTACTGGCAGACTGGCATGTGCTCGCCGCGCTTGGCATCTGCGCCCTGATGTACGGTGGCGCGGTGATCGCCAACCTGTTTATCCCCAAACTGGCCGTGGCGCGTCCGGGGCAATCCTGGCGCTTCGGGCCAATGACCGGCAGCTTCTTCAACGCCTGCCGCGTACTGTGGCGTAACGGTGAAACACGCTTCTCGCTGATGGGCACCAGCATGTTCTGGGGGGCCGGCGTTACGCTGCGTTTCCTGCTGGTGCTGTGGGTGCCGGTGGCGCTGGGCATTACTGACAACGCCACGCCGACTTACCTGAATGCCATGGTCGCCGTCGGGATTGTTGTCGGGGCCGGGGCTGCGGCAAAACTGGTGACGCTGGAAACCGTCGGGCGCTGCATGCCTGCGGGGATCCTGATCGGCGTCGGCGTTCTGTTCTTCTCCCTGCAACATGCCCTATTGCCTGCCTATGCCCTGCTGTTGCTGATCGGCATGTTAGGCGGTTTCTTTGTGGTGCCGCTAAACGCGCTGTTGCAGGAGCGCGGCAAGCAGACCGTTGGGGCGGGTAACGCCATTGCGGTGCAAAACCTTGGTGAAAACATGGCGATGTTACTGATGCTGGGGATTTACTCGCTGGCGGTAAAAGCAGGTGCGCCGGTCGTGGCAATCGGGGTAGGATTCGGCGCGCTGTTCGCGCTGGCGATTAGCGGTCTGTGGGTCTGGCAGCGTCGTCGTTGAATTGTGCGGCCTGATGCCCTCACCCCGGCCCTCTCCCACAGGGAGAGGGTGAAAACCCTAAAAACGGCAACGTGCGTTGCCGTTTTGCTTTTATTACGGTGCCGGGTAGGTGTATACCTGATGCACCGCTTCAATCTCCGCTAATACCTCTTCACTCAGGTTCAGATGGAAACTCTCAATATTGGTTTTCAACTGATCCATCGTCGTGGCGCCGAGCAGGGTACTCGCCACAAACGGCTGGCGACGCACGAAGGCCAGCGCCATCTGCGCCGGATCGAGTCCGTGACGTTTCGCGATATCCACATAGGCCGCAACGGCTTTTTGCGTCTGCTCGCCGCTGTAGCGGGTGAAGCGGCTGAAAAGCGTGTTACGCGCGCCAGCCGGTTTCGCGCCGTTCAGGTATTTGCCCGTCAGGGTGCCGAAGCCCAGGCAAGAGTAGGCGAGCAGCTCCACCTCTTCGTACTGCGTCACCTCCGCCAGACCCACTTCATAACTGCGGTTCAGCAGGCTGTACGGGTTCTGAATGGTCACGATGCGCGGCAGATCGTGTTTATCGGCCAGATGCAGATAGCGCATCACGCCAAACGCCGTCTCGTTGGAAACGCCGATGTAGCGGATCTTACCCGCCCGCTGGCACTCCGTGAGCGCTTCCAGCGTTTCCAGCAGGGTAACTGCCGGAGCACTTTCGTTCCAGGTGTAGCCAAGCTTACCGAAGCAGTTCGTCGGACGCTGCGGCCAGTGCACCTGATAAAGATCGAGATAGTCGGTTTGCAGGCGCTTGAGGCTGGCATCCAGCGCGGCACGGATATTCTTCCGATCGAGGATCTGGTTAGGGCGGATCCCGGCATCGTTATTACGGGAAGGGCCGCTGACTTTGGAGGCGATGACCAGCTTTTCGCGATTACCGCGTTTCGCCAGCCAGTTGCCGACATACGTTTCAGTAAGACCTTGTGTTTCCGGGCGGGGAGGAACGGGGTACATCTCCGCCACGTCAATCAGGTTAATGCCCTGGCTGACGGCGTAATCGAGTTGTGCATGGGCATCGGCTTCGCTGTTTTGTTCACCAAATGTCATGGTGCCCAACCCCAGTTGGCTAATCTCCAGAGCGCTGTGGGGGATACGGTGATAATGCATAGCCGGTTTCCTTTTTTAGACATACAGACTGCGTCAGGAACCTCCCGACAAAGGAATATAAACATGGCAGAGGGAAGGCAAAAGGGGAAGGAAAAAATCAAAAAGGCCAGCAAGCTACTGACCTTTATCTGTTTAACGCTCGATGATCTGGGAGACTTCGTCGCGATTAATCTGCATTTGATTGCCTTCGCGATCGCGGTAACTCACCAGACCGGTATCGTCGTCGACTTCGGGTTTGCCATCGGTCAGGATCATACGACCATCTTTCGTTGACATGACATAGTCGCTGCTGCAACCCGATACCGCAAACGCTAAACCGACTGCTGAGATAATTACTGCCCATTTTTTCATCGTTCTCATCCTCACCTGGCTCGTATCAAATCATAGTGTAGTAATAACCTGATATTACGACAGGTGAAAGGGGGGAAATCTTAAAAAGGAGGAGATTATGTTAGCCGGAGCGCAAAATTAGTAAAAAACTATGTTTTCAACAGGAAGTGGCGTGCCAGCAGCGCCCCGGTGAAATTCTTTTTAAGATAGAAACCGCGCGGCAGCGTCAGGATCGGTTCGCCCTGTGCGCCTACCGCTTCAGTGAGCGCTTTGCTGTTGGCGGCTTTGGGACGAAGTTGCAGCACTTCGCCATGCCGGGCGGTGATACGCTCAACCTGTCCCAGCACAATCATGTCCATCAGCTCTTCCCAGTCCTGGGAAAGCTGTCTCTCCTCTTCTTCATTCGGGCTCCAGAGCAGCGGGGCGCCAACGCGACGCTCAGCCAGCGGGATCTGCCTGTCGCCCTCAACGGGTACCCACAACACCCGCTTCAGCTTATGCCTGACGTGGCTGGTTTCCCATGTCACTCCGCTGTTACCCGTGAGCGGCGCAACGCAGACAAAGGTGGTTTCCAGCGGCCGTCCCTGGCTATCGATGGGGATCGTCTTCAGTTCCACCCCCAGCGCCGCAAAATCTTGCTCGGGTTTACTGCCCGCGCTTGCGCCCAGCCAGCGTTCCAGCAACACGCCGATCCAGCCCTTATCACGCTTTAGATCGTTGGGTATCGTCAACCCCGCCATCACGGCCAGCGCGCCCAGTGAATAGCCTGCCAGACGTTGCGCCTGCTGGAGCAACTGGGCTTCACTGACGGGAGGAGAGAGCAGTGGGGCGAGAGAATGCATGCTAACGACCTTTTGATTAAAAAACGAGCTGATATTTTATCCCTTGTGGACAGAGTTTACCGTTTTCTGAGTGAATATCCCATGCATATGATTTATTTGATCTTTTTTAGACTATAACTCGTCGCGCCGCGGCTAAAAAACAGGTTGTGCAATTCTGGTCACTGACAATAAACAGGATCTTACACCATGTTATCCACAGAAAAATGGGATAACTGGGAATAACGGCCACTACTGTTTCAATTTACAGCCTTGACGTGCGATGAAAATCGAATTTTCACACAAATTGTGCCTAACTTATTGGCACAAACTGTGGATAAAACCGACGCTGTTCGATCTTTCATCAGCAGGAGGATCTTTGATGTGATGATCGTCACGTTTATCGCCCTGGATACCCTTAATTTCAATATAATCATATGAATTTAAATGATTTGTTATAAGCGGGGTAAATTGGCGGCTCGTCGGGCTACAAGGTTGTTCATCGGTAATTCCGCACTTCTTCACAACTATATCCACAGAAAAGGTGAATAAAAATGGTCTCTGTCGGCCGCATCTGTTTATAACTCCGCACTAAATTGTGAGTTATTCAAATGTTATTAGGTTGCAGGCCTGTAAGAGAGTGGTTTACCGCCTCCCTGTAGTGTGAAACAATCATTCATATATCAGATTTAGTTTGGGGTAGTCCGGTGATTGATGACGATGGCTACCGCCCAAACGTAGGAATAGTAATTTGTAATCGTCAGGGCCAGGTGATGTGGGCCCGGCGATATGGTCAGCACTCCTGGCAGTTCCCGCAAGGCGGGATCAATCCCGGAGAGTCCCCAGAACAAGCGATGTACCGGGAGCTGTTTGAAGAGGTTGGTTTAAGCCGAAAAGATGTTCGCATCCTGGCTTCGACCCGCAACTGGTTGCGTTACAAGTTACCGAAACGTTTGGTGCGTTGGGACACAAAGCCGGTTTGTATCGGCCAGAAACAGAAGTGGTTTCTTTTGCAGTTGGTGGGCAACGATTCAGATATCAATATGCAAACCAGCAGCACGCCAGAGTTTGATGGCTGGCGCTGGGTAAGCTACTGGTATCCGGTTCGTCAGGTCGTGTCATTTAAGCGCGATGTATATCGTAGGGTGATGAAAGAGTTCGCAAGTGTCGTGATGCAGCTTCAGGAGACGCCTCCGAAGCCACAGAGCGCACCTGCCTGGCGACGTAAAAGAGGTTAAGCTACGCAAATCATGCTCACCCGCTTGCGAGAAATAGTTGAAAAGGTTGCCAGTGCGCCTCGCCTCAACGAGGCGCTGAATATTCTGGTGACGGACATCTGTCTTGCGATGGAAACCGAGGTCTGTTCGGTCTACCTGGCCGACCATGACCGACGTTGCTACTACCTGATGGCAACCCGCGGTTTAAAAAAACCACGGGGACGTACCGTCACGCTCGCGTTTGATGAAGGTATTGTTGGCCTGGTCGGGCGACTGGCGGAGCCAATCAACCTTGCCGATGCGCAAAAACATCCCAGCTTCAAATATATCCCTTCCGTCAAAGAGGAGCGGTTCCGCGCTTTCCTTGGCGTGCCGATTATTCAGCGTCGTCAACTGCTTGGCGTGCTTGTTGTCCAGCAGCGAGAGTTGCGTCAGTACGACGAAAGCGAGGAGTCTTTCCTCGTCACGCTGGCAACGCAGATGGCTGCGATCCTCTCCCAGTCTCAGCTGGCAGCCCTTTTTGGGCAGTATCGTCATACCCGCATCCGCGCGCTTCCGGCCTCGCCGGGCGTCGCGATTGCCGAAGGCTGGATGGATGCCACGCTCCCCCTGATGGAGCAGGTCTATGAAGCCTCGACGCTGGATGAAGCGCTTGAGCGCGAACGGCTTACCGCTGCGCTGGAAGAGGCGGCGAATGAGTTTCGTCGCTACAGCAAACGCTTTGCCGCTGGCGCTCAAAAAGAGACGGCGGCCATTTTCGACCTCTACTCACACCTGCTTTCCGATGCGCGTTTGCGTCGTGAGTTATTTGCCGAGGTCGATAAAGGTTCGGTGGCAGAGTGGGCGGTTAAAAAGGTCATTGAAAAATTTGCCGAGCAGTTTGCGGTGCTGACTGACGGTTATCTGAAAGAGCGCGCCGGCGATTTACGCGCGCTTGGGCAACGTCTGCTGTTCCACCTTGATGATACTATTCAGGGGGCGAATGCCTGGCCGAGCCGGTTTGTACTGGTGGCCGATGAACTCTCGGCGACGACGCTGGCGGAATTACCGCAGGACAGGCTGGCGGGCGTAGTGGTGCGCGATGGCGCAGCTAACTCCCATGCCGCCATTATGGTGCGCGCGCTCGGTATTCCGACCGTGATGGGGGCGGATATTCAGCCCTCCGTACTGCACCGCCGTACGCTGGTGGTGGACGGATACCGCGGTGAGTTGCTGGTGGATCCTGAGCCGGTTCTCCTTCAGGAGTACCAGCGTCTTATCAGCGAAGAGAATGAATTAAGCAAGCTGGCGGAAGATGACGTCAACCTGCCCGCGCAGCTCAAGAGCGGTGAGCGTGTGAAGGTGATGCTCAATGCTGGCTTAAGCCCTGAGCATGAAGAGAAGCTCGGCAGCCGCATCGATGGCATCGGCCTCTACCGCACCGAAATACCGTTTATGCTGCAAAGCGGCTTCCCGTCAGAAGAGGAGCAGGTGGCGCAGTATCAGGGCATGTTGCAGATGTTTAACGACAAACCCGTCACGTTGCGCACCCTGGACGTCGGCGCGGATAAGCAACTGCCCTATATGCCCATCAGTGAAGAGAATCCCTGCCTCGGCTGGCGTGGGATCCGCATAACCCTCGATCAGCCGGAAATCTTCCTTATCCAGGTTCGTGCGATGCTGCGTGCCAACGCGGCCACGGGGAATCTCAGCATTTTGCTGCCGATGGTCACCAGTATTGACGAGATCGACGAAGCGCGGCGGTTGATAGAACGTGCAGGGCGCGAAGTGGAAGAGATGATCGGCTATGCGATCCCTAAACCCCGTATTGGCGTGATGCTTGAAGTGCCTTCGATGGTCTTTATGTTGCCGCAGCTGGCGACCCGCGTTGATTTTATCTCCGTTGGCACCAACGACTTAACGCAATACATTCTGGCAGTCGATCGCAACAATACGCGCGTTGCCAGCATCTACGACAGCCTGCATCCGGCGATGCTTCGTGCCCTGGCGATGATCGCCCGCGAAGCCGAGCAGCATAATATCGACCTGCGCCTGTGCGGTGAAATGGCCGGCGATCCGATGTGCGTGGCGATCCTGATTGGTCTCGGTTTCCGTCACCTGTCAATGAACGGACGTTCCGTTGCGCGTGTGAAATACCTGTTACGTCACATCGAACAAGATGAGGCGCGCGAACTGGCCGCGCGTAGCCTGGAAGCACAGCTGGCAGCCGAAGTGCGCCATCAGGTGGCTGCGTTTATGGAGCGACGCGGCATGGGCGGTTTGATCCGGGGCGGCCGCTGATCCCCACAAAATAATGACGGCTCCGACGACCCCCTCTCCCTTGAGGGAGAGGGATGGGGTGAGGGGGAACAGCGCGCATGAAACCCTATACACATCTTTTACATCTCAGGCGCATCCTCCACGCCTGCCTTATGCTATGATTCGCAACTTTGGAGCACCTGCCAACGGCGGGAATGCAATTCACCCGCTGTCCACTTTCAGCGGAATAACAACATCTTGTGGTGACAGATGAACAGTGGTTATCTGCATTTTCCGGAATTCGATCCGGTTATTTTCTCAATAGGACCTGTAGCGCTGCACTGGTACGGTCTGATGTACCTGGTGGGCTTCGTCTTTGCCATGTGGCTTGCTGGCCGTCGCGCCAGTCGTCCAGGCAGCGGCTGGACGAAGAACGAAGTGGAAAACCTGCTTTATGCCGGCTTCCTAGGCGTGTTCCTGGGCGGTCGCATCGGTTATGTCCTGTTCTATAATTTCCCGGTATTCCTGAACGACCCGCTCTATCTGTTCCGCGTCTGGGACGGTGGCATGTCTTTCCACGGCGGGCTGATTGGTGTGATCCTGGTCATGGTGATCTTCGCCAGACGCACCAAACGCAACTTCTTCCAGGTGGCTGATTTTATTGCGCCGTTAATCCCGTTTGGGCTGGGCGCAGGGCGTTTGGGCAACTTCATCAACGGTGAACTGTGGGGGCGTGTCGATCCGAGCGTGCCGTTTACCATGCTGTTCCCGGGTTCCCGCGCGGAGGACATCGCGCTGCTGCCTTCGCATCCTGAGTGGCAGTCCATTTTCGATACCTACGGCGTTCTGCCGCGCCATATGTCACAGCTCTATGAGCTGGCGCTGGAAGGCGTGGTGCTGTTCATCATCCTGAATCTGTATATCCGCAAACCGCGCCCAATGGGGGCTGTCTCCGGTCTGTTCCTGATTGGCTACGGCGCGTTTCGTATCATCGTCGAGTTCTTCCGCCAGCCGGATGCGCAGTTTACCGGGGAATGGGTACAGTACATCAGCATGGGGCAGATCCTCTCCATCCCGATGATTGTCGCGGGTGCCATTATGATGATTTGGGCGTATCGTCGTCGTCCACAGCAACAACTTTCCTGAGGAATCATGAAACAGTATCTTGAATTGATGAAAAAAGTGCTCGACGAGGGCACGCCGAAAAACGACCGTACCGGCACCGGTACGCTCTCCATTTTTGGCCACCAGATGCGCTTCAATCTGCAAGAAGGCTTTCCTCTGGTGACAACGAAGCGCTGCCATCTGCGCTCGATCATTCATGAACTGCTCTGGTTCCTGCAAGGCGATACCAACGTTGCTTATCTGCATGAAAACAATGTCTCCATCTGGGACGAGTGGGCAGATGAGAACGGCGACCTGGGGCCGGTCTACGGCAAGCAATGGCGCGCGTGGCCTACCCCGGACGGCCGCCATATTGACCAGATCACGACCGTCATGAACCAGCTGAAAAATGACCCGGACTCGCGCCGTATCATTGTCTCTGCCTGGAACGTGGGGGAACTGGATAAAATGGCGCTGGCGCCTTGCCACGCGTTTTTCCAGTTCTATGTGGCGGACGGCAAGCTCTCCTGCCAGCTCTATCAACGCTCCTGCGACGTGTTCCTCGGCTTGCCGTTTAACATCGCCAGCTACGCGCTGTTGGTGCACATGATGGCGCAGCAGTGCGATCTTGAAGTGGGCGATTTTGTCTGGACGGGCGGTGATACCCACCTCTACAGCAATCATATGGAACAGACGCATCTCCAGCTGACCCGCGAACCGCGTGCATTGCCGAAGCTGGTGATCAAACGTAAACCGGAATCGATCTTCGATTACCGTTTTGATGATTTCGAGATTGAGGGTTACGACCCGCATCCCGGCATTAAAGCTCCTGTCGCCATCTGATACGGCAAATCCTGACACAACCGGTGCTCTTTAGCGCCGGTTTTTTTTCTCGCCCGTTTTGTTTTTCGAGCCTGTTTCCAGAGATGATGCAACGCGTTGCAACGGGTGAAAATCTCCGGAAAGCGGCTCGTAAAGTTCTGGTTTGACGCTCGTACCGTTTCTGCTATTCCGCCACACTCCCGCCATGAAAAACGAACAAGGCTTTACGCTTATCGAAACCCTTATCGCCGTTTCGCTGACAGTGATCCTCAGCGCCACAGGGCTCTATGGCTGGGACAGTTGGCAGCAGCGGCAGCGGCTTTGGCAAACTGCCTGCCAGGTGCGGGATTACCTGGTGTTTTTGCGCAATGACGCCAACCGTCACAACAGCGAGCACAGGATCGCGCTGTATAACGACGGTGAAAAGAACTGTCTGGCCAGTTCAGCGGTGACCGGTTGTGACAGCGGCGGACCGTTCGTGATGAAGCCGATGTGGCCCGAGGTCACGATAAGCGACATAACCCCTGCGCTGGGATTTTACGGTTTAAGGGATACCGCATGGGCCGGACATATCCGCGTGCAGAGCCGCGCTGGTGGGTGGTGGGTTATTGTCTCAAATGGCGGACGTATCAGGCTGTGTAATGCCGCAGGAGAAGGTGCATGCCAGTAAATCGAAAAGGGTTTTCCCTGCTGGAAGTGCTTATTGCGATGACGATAAGCAGCATTCTGTTACTCAGCACGTCACGTTTTTTACCGGGGCTACAGCGGGGTGTTTTACTGCAATCCGGACAGCAGGAGCTGGAGGATGAGGTCTGGCAACGTCTGTTCGCGATCGGTAAACAGTTTCAGAGGGCAGGATATTGTGCAGGGCATTGCCAGGGGCAGGGGATGATCATCGGCAGGCAAGGACGATGTGCGATTGTGCTATGGGATGCGAACAGCAACGGCCAGTGGGATAGCACCGCGTCAGAAAACGACAGTACGGGATTCCGGCTTGAGTCCGGATCGCTTGAAACGCTGCGGGGCGCCACATCCTGTGACGGTAAGGGATGGGATAAGCTCACCGACCCGGATCGGGTCCTGATAGAGCAATTTATGGTCACTAAAACCGATCATGATGGCTTTGCGCCGGTCATCAGTATCGAGCTGCGTGCCCGCCGCAAAGGTGAACTGGCCGCACCCTTTTCGGCTCGCCATACCGTAACGGGGTTTAATCTGTGAATCGTCAGCGGGGCATGTCATCGCTGGCACTGGTCCTGCTATTACTGGTGCTCGGCACGCTGATCCTCACCGGATTAAATCAGCAGCTGCAAACCTTTAGCACGCTGGTAAGTGGCGAGAGTTTGTCTGTTCGCCAGCAGGCTGCCGTGCAATCTGCACTGGAGTGGGGGCGCGTTCAGGAATGGGCTTTACAGCCAGAGGTTCAGTGCAAACAGACACAACGTTTGCGGGTCTGTATAAGGCTGTTTGGGGCGCGTGTGTTGCTTATTGCCGGCAATGACAATCTATTGCTATGGCGAGGCGGGGACATCTCGGAGGGGCAGATACGCTTTTCCGTCCACGGCTGGAGTGATTTCTGCCCCCTTAAGGAAAGTACGCTATGTCAGTTACCCTGAGCAGACAAAAAGGATTTAGCATGGTTGAGGTTTTGCTGGCAATGATGTTGCTGGTTGTGGTTGTGATGGCGTTATCCGGCTATCATCGCGCGCTGGCAGCCCGGTATGCGGCGCTTAGCCAGTATCGTCAGCTATGGCATCATGCGTGGAATCAGTCGCAGATCTCAACATTAACGCTCCCGCCGGGCTGGCAGGTCAGTCGGGGGCAGACAACACAGTCCGGATGTGTCAGCATCACGGTCACACTTATTTCTCCTATGGGGCGGCAGGGCGCGTTGACGCGTCTGCATTGCCCGGTTAGCCGCTAGTCGGGAGCGTTTATGCTAAGGGTTTACCACTCAAATCGTCTGGATGTGCTGGAAGCACTGATGGAGTATATCGTTGAGCAAGAGCGTCTTGACGATCCGTTTGAGCCAGAAATGGTGCTGGTGCAGAGCACCGGTATGGCGCAGTGGCTGCAAATGTCCCTTTCGCAGAAATTTGGCATTGCGGCGAACATCGATTTTCCGCTGCCCGCGAGCTTTATCTGGGAGATGTTTGTTCGCGTCCTGCCGGATATTCCTGAGCAGAGCGCCTTCAACAAACAAAGTATGGCCTGGAAACTGATGACGCTGCTGCCGGACATGCTGGCGCATGATGAGTTTGCCATGCTGCGGCACTACCTGAATGACGACACTGACAAGCGTAAACTTTTCCAGCTTGCCTCACGTACTGCCGACCTTTATGACCAGTATCTGGTTTACCGTGCAGAATGGCTGATTCGCTGGGAAGCGGGAGAATTAGTCGATGGGTTACCGGAAGCGCAAATCTGGCAGGCGCCGCTCTGGAAAGCGCTGGTCGAGCATACCGGGAAACTCGGTCAGCCTAAGTGGCACCGTGCTAACCTGTACGATCGCTTTATCTCAATACTTGAGAACAGCGCAGAACGGCCAGCCCGTTTGCCGTCACGCGTGTTCATTTGCGGTATCTCCGCGCTGCCGCCTGTCTACCTGAACGCGCTAAAAGCGCTCGGTAAGCACACTGATATCCATATCCTCTTTACCAACCCGTGTCGGCACTATTGGGGGGATATTCAGGATCCGCGCTGGCTATCACGGCTGGTCACCCGTCAGAGAAAACGCCTCTTTGAGGAACGCGCCGTGCCGCTGTTTAAAGACAGTGAAAATGCGGCGCAGCTTTTTGATGAAGAGGGGATTCAGAACCTGCCGAACCCGCTGCTTGCCTCGTGGGGCAAGCTCGGACGCGACTATATTTATCTGCTTTCTGAAATCACCTCTTCGGGAGAAGGGGATGTGGATGCGTTTGCGGATATTACGCCGGACAGCCTGCTGCACAATATTCAGCTTGATATTCTGGATTTGGAAAACCGTGCCGTTGCCGGGATCACTGCCGAAGAGTTTGCGCGAAGCGACAAGAAGCGAAAACTGGATCCTGACGATCGCAGTATCGCGATCCACGTTTGCCACAGCCCACAGCGTGAAGTTGAAATTCTTCATGACCGCCTGCTGGCCATGTTACAGGACGATCCAACCCTGACACCGCGCGATATCGTGGTGATGGTGGCGGATATCGACAGCTACAGCCCGTTTATTCAGGCGGTATTTGGCAGCGCAACGGGCGACCGCTATCTGCCCTACGCAATCTCTGACCGTCGCGCTCGTCAGTCACACCCGGCGCTACAGGCCTTTATCAGCCTGCTTTCGCTGCCTGATAGCCGGTTTATCTCTGAGGATGTGCTGGCACTGCTGGATGTGCCTGTTCTGGCCGCACGTTTCAACATTAACGAAGAGGGGTTGCGCTATCTGCGCCAGTGGGTCAACGAATCTGGTGTCCGCTGGGGTATCGACGATGATAACGTCCAGGAGTTCGAACTGCCTGCGACCGGCCAGCATACCTGGCAGTTTGGCCTGACGCGCATGCTGCTGGGGTATGCTATGGAGAGCATCCACGGCGAATGGAATGACGTGCTGCCGTACGATGAATCCAGTGGGTTGATCGCGGAACTGGTTGGTCACTTAGCCTCGCTGCTTATGCAGCTCAACCGCTGGCGCCGTGCGTTGATGCAGCCCCGCCCGCTCGAAGAGTGGCTGCCGATTTGCCGCGAAATGCTGAATGATTTCTTTCTGCCGGACAGCGAAACTGAAGCCGCCATGGCGCTTATCGAGAAGCAGTGGCAGGCCATCGTTGATGAGGGGGTTAATTCGCACTATCACGAGGCGGTTCCTCTTTCGCTTCTTCGTGATGAGCTGACGCAACGTCTCGATCAGGAGCGCATCAGCCAGCGCTTCCTTGCGGGGCCGGTGAATATTTGTACCCTGATGCCAATGCGTTCAATCCCGTTCAAAGTGGTCTGTCTGCTTGGCATGAACGACGGTATTTATCCGCGTGCGCTTCCACCTCTGGGTTTTGATCTCATGAGCGCACAACCGAAGCGGGGCGACCGCAGCCGCCGCGATGATGACCGTTATCTCTTTCTTGAGGCGCTGATGTCTGCGCAAAGCAGGCTGTATATCAGCTATATCGGACGTTCAATTCAGGATAACAGCGAGCGTTTCCCGTCTGTGCTGGTGCAGGAGCTGGTGGACTACATTGGACAGAGCCACTATCTGCCGGGCGATGAAGCCTGCAACTGCGACGAAAGCGAACGTCGGGTAAAAGCGCATATCACCTGTCACCATAGCCGTATGCCGTTTGATCCTGTCAATTACGTTCCTGATGAACTGCAAAGCTACGCCCGCGAGTGGCTTCCCGCCGCGAAGAAAGCGGGGACGCCGCAAACCGATTTTATTCAGACGCTCGAACCGCGCGTCATAGATACCCTCTCGTTTGAGCAGCTACAGCGCTTTTGGGCGCACCCGGTCCGGGCTTTTTTCCAGCAACGCTTGCAGGTGAATTTCCGCTCTGAAGAGAGCGAAATCCCCGATGCGGAACCGTTTATTCTTGATGGGCTGGAGCGTTTTAAGCTTAATTCCCAGCTTCTGAATGCGCTGGTTGACGAAGAAGACGCCAGTAAACTGTTCCGACGTTACAGGGCGTCGGGATTACTTCCGTATGGTGCATTCGGCGAAATCGTCTGGGATGCCCAGTGCGAGGAGATGCGAGCGCTTGCTGACCGCGTTATCGCGTGTCGGCAGCCGGCGAGCAGCATTGAAATCGATCTCGATTGTAACGGTATGCACCTCAGCGGCTGGCTCACGCACGTGCAGTCTGACGGGCTGCTGCGCTGGCGGCCATCCATGCTCAGCGTTTCACATGGCCTGCAACTCTGGCTCGAACATCTTGTCTACAGTGCAAGTGGTCACGAAGGTGAAAGCCGGTTGTTTGTACGTAAGGACGGCGAATGGCGTTTCCCGCCGATGGAGCCTGAGCAGGCGTTGACGTATCTGTCGCTTTATATTGAAGGTTACCGTCAGGGCATGAACAAACCTCTGCTTTTGCTGCCTGAAAGTGGGGGGGCGTGGATAAAAGCCTGTTACGACGCGCAGAATGATGCCATGTTAACGGATGAGGCTTCGCTCCAGAAAGCGCGCAGCAAGTTTTTGCAGGCCTACGAAGGGAACATGATGGTACGTGGCGAAGGTGACGATGTCTGGTATCAACGTTTATGGCGCACGCTGGAGCCAGAATATTTCGACATTATCACCCTGGAGGCGCAACGCTACCTGTTACCGTTGTTCAAATTTAATCAGTCCTGAGTGCTGTATAAAAATTGCGCAGTATGAGGTGTTCATTTATGATGCACCTCTTATCACGGACTGATGTACCCAAAGAAAGAGATGCTGGCGTGTCCAGCACGCACGTTGTTAATGATGTAGCCGTGATAAAGAGGTCGTAATGCCAGGCAGCACCTTGTTCAAAGCGTTTGTTTTGTTTATCGCCCTTTGGGCTCCCGTCACTCAGGCCGATTCCGGTTGGCAACCAGTCAAGGAAACAATCCGTAAGAGCGATAAGGACGCCCGTGAGTATCAGGCGATTCGTCTTGATAACGGGATGACCGTGCTGCTGGTTTCCGATCCTCAGGCGGTGAAATCGCTCTCCGCGCTGGTTGTGCCGGTGGGTTCGCTGGAGGATCCTGACGCCCATCCTGGACTGGCGCACTACCTTGAGCACATGACGCTGATGGGCTCTAAAAAATACCCACAGCCTGACAGCCTGTCCGAATTTCTGAAAATGCATGGCGGCAGCCACAACGCCAGTACCGCGCCGTATCGCACCGCGTTTTACCTGGAAGTGGAAAATGATGCGCTTGATGGGGCGGTGGACCGTCTGGCGGATGCCATCGCCGCACCGCTGCTGGATAAAAAATACGCTGACCGTGAACGTAATGCCGTGAACGCCGAACTGACGATGGCGCGCACGCGAGACGGTATGCGCATGGCGCAGGTTAGCGCTGAAACCATCAATCCGGCGCACCCGGGTTCGCGCTTCTCAGGCGGCAACCTTGAAACGCTGAGCGACAAGCCAGGTAGCCCGGTGCTCGATGCGCTGCATGCGTTTCGTGAAAAATACTATTCCGCCAATCTGATGAAAGCGGTTATCTACAGCAATAAACCGTTGCCGACGCTGGCAAACATCGCCGCGCAGACCTACGGCAGGGTGCCAAATAAAAATATCGATCTGCCGCAGATTAACGTGCCGGTTGTCACAGACGCGCAAAAAGGCATTGTTATTCACTATGTGCCGGCCTTGCCGCGCAAGGTGTTACGCGTTGAATTCCGTATTGATAACAACACGGCGCAGTTCCGCAGCAAAACCGACGAGCTGGTGACCTATCTTATCGGCAACCGCAGCCCGGGTACGCTCTCCGACTGGCTGCAAAAGCAGGGGCTGGTGGAAGGTATTCGCGCTGACTCCGATCCCGTCGTAAACGGGAATAGCGGTGTGCTGGCCATCTCCGCGACGCTGACCGATAAAGGGCTGGCTCACCGGGACGACGTCGTTGCGGCCATTTTCAGTTATCTCTCTCTGCTGCGCGACAAAGGGGTCGATAAACGCTACTTTGACGAGCTGGCGCACGTGCTGGATCTCGATTTCCGCTATCCCTCTATCACGCGTGATATGGACTACGTTGAGTGGCTGGCAGATACCATGATCCGCGTGCCGGTGGAACATACGCTGGATGCAGTAAATATTGCCGACCAGTATGACGCCGGAGCGCTCAAAGCGCGTCTGGCGATGATGACTCCGCAGAATGCCCGCGTCTGGTATATCAGCCCGAACGAACCGCATAACAAAATGGCCTACTTCGTTGATGCCCCGTATCAGGTTGAAAAAATCAGCGAACAGACCTTCGCGGGCTGGCAGAAAAAGGCGGGGGAAATTGCGCTGACGTTACCGGAACTTAACCCCTACATCCCGGACGATTTCTCGCTAATCAAACCCGCAAAGGCGTATCCGCACCCGGAGCTGATTGTTGCTGAGCCGACGCTGCGCGTGGTCTACACCCCAAGCCGCTATTTCGCCGACGAGCCAAAAGCGGATGTTAGCGTGGTGCTGCGTAACCCCAAAGCAATGGACAGCGCCAGAAATCAGGTGCTGTTTGCGCTTAACGATTATCTGGCCGGTATTGCTCTCGATCAGCTCAGCAACCAGGCTGCCGTTGGTGGTATCAGTTTCTCCACCAATGCCAATAACGGCCTGATGGTGAATGCCAACGGCTATACCCAGCGTTTGCCGCAGCTGTTCCAGGCGCTGCTGGACGGTTATTTCAGCTATACGCCTACGGAAGAACAGCTCGAGCAGGCTAAGTCCTGGTATGCCCAGATGATGGATTCTGCCGAGAAGGGTAAAGCCTACGATCAGGCGATTATGCCAGCACAGATGCTGTCGCAAATTCCGTACTTCCAGCGCGAAGATCGCCGCGCGTTATTGCCCTCAGTCACCTTAAAAGAGGTGCTGGCTTACCGTGATGCGCTGAAAACCAATACCCGTCCGGAGTTCCTGGTTGTAGGGAATATGAGCGAAGATCAGGCTAAAACGCTGGCGCAAAACGTCCGTGCGCAACTGGGTTCAAAAGGCGATGAGTGGTGCCGTAACCAGGATGTGCTGGTAGAGAAAAAGCAGAACGTGATCTTCGAAAAAGCGGGAAGCAGCACGGATTCCGCGCTGGCCGCGGTGTTTGTCCCTGTCGGTTATGACGAATTTACCAGCTCTGCCCAGAGTGCGGTGCTCGGTCAAATTATTCAGCCGTGGTTTTACAACCAGCTGCGCACCGAAGAGCAGCTGGGCTATGCGGTATTCGCTTTCTCTATGAATGTGGGCCGTCAGTGGGGGCTGGGCTTCCTTCTGCAAAGCAGCGACAAGCAACCCGCTTACCTGTGGCAGCGTTATCAGGCGTTCTTCCCGCAGGCGGAAGCAAAACTGCGCGCCATGAAGCCGGAAGAGTTTGCCCAGATCCAGCAGGCGGTTATCGCCCAGGTGATGCAGCCGCCGCAGACGCTGGGTGAAGAGGCCTCGCAGCTGAGCAAAGATTTTGATCGCGGTAATATGAAATTTGATTCGCGTGATAAAATAGTGGCCGAAATAAAACAGCTGACGCCACAAAAGGTTGCCGATTTCTTCCATCAGGCGGTAGTAAAACCGCAGGGTATGGCCATCCTGTCTCAGGTTTCTGGCAGCCAGAACGGGAAAACGGACTACGTAAAATCAAAAGAGTGGACCGTCTGGAAGAGCGTCAGCGCGCTGCAACAAACTATGCCCTGGAGTAAGAAAGAATGACCCATACCGCTGAGCCGCTTGATCCCCTAAGTTTACCTCTACAGGGTGAGCGACTGATTGAAGCCTCAGCGGGAACGGGAAAAACCTATACCATCGCCGCGCTCTATCTGCGTCTGCTGTTGGGGCTCGGCGGCAATGCCGCTTTTTCGCGCCCGTTAAGCGTGGAAGAGCTGCTGGTGGTAACCTTCACCGAAGCGGCCACTGCCGAGCTGCGTGGCCGTATTCGCAGCAACATTCATGAGCTGCGCATCGCCTGTCTGCGTCAGACGACGGATAACCCCCTCTACGCGAGCCTGCTGGACGAGATTGCGGATAAACAACAGGCTGCGCAATGGCTGCTGCTTGCCGAGCGGCAAATGGATGAAGCGTCCGTCTTCACCATTCACGGTTTTTGTCAGCGCATGTTAAGCCTGAATGCGTTTGAATCCGGCATGCTCTTTGAGCAGCAGCTTATTGAAGATGAATCCGAGCTTCGCTATCAGGCCTGTGCGGATTTCTGGCGTCGTCACTGTTATCCGTTGCAGCGCGACATTGCCGAAGCGGTTCACGCCCTGTGGAAAGGTCCGGAAGAGCTTCTTCGCGCCATCGACCGTTACCTGCAAGGCGAAGCGCCGGTCATTAAATCTCCGCCGCCTGCCGATGAAACGCTGGCCTCGCGCCATGAAAAGATCGTCGCCAAAATTGCGGCGCTTAAGCAGAAGTGGAATGAGTCGGTTGGTGAAATTGATGCAATCATCGAAAACTCAGGCATCGACAGACGCAAGTTCAACCGTGGGAACCAGGGGAAGTGGATCGAAAAGATCAGCGCCTGGGCCCAGGAGGAGACGCGGGGCTACCAGCTTCCGGACGCACTGGAAAAATTTTCGCAGCGCTTTTTGACTGAGCGAACCAAAGCCGACGGCATTGTGCCTGAGCATCCCCTGTTTGTGGCGATTGATGCGCTGCTTGCGGAGCCATTAACGCTCAATGACCTGATGATCACACGCGCTATGACGGAGATCCGCCAGGCCGTCGCGCGCGAAAAACGTCGCCGGGGAGAGCTGGGGTTTGATGACATGCTGAGCCGCCTGGACGAGGCGCTGTCCAGCGAGAATGGTGAAGCGCTCGCCAGCGCGATCCGTACCCGTTTTCCGGTGGCGATGATTGACGAATTTCAGGACACCGACCCTCAGCAGTACCGCATTTTTCGCCGCATCTGGCGACAGCAGCCCGACACTGCCCTGTTGTTGATAGGCGACCCTAAACAGGCGATTTACGCCTTCCGTGGGGCAGATATCTTCACCTATATGAAAGCCCGTAGTGAGGTTGTCGCGCATTACACGTTAGACACTAACTGGCGTTCCGCTCCGGGGATGGTTGAGAGCGTCAATGCGCTGTTCAGCCGTATGGAGACGGCGTTCATGTTCAATGAAATCCCTTTCCTGCCGGTGAAATCCGCCCCAAAAAACGCATCCCTGCGCTTCGAAGTCAGTAGCGCGGTGCAACCCGCCATGACCTTCTGGCTGCTGGAAGGGGAAGGCTATGGGGTTGCCGACTATCAGGCGGCGATGGCGCAGCACTGCGCCGCGCAAATCCGTGACTGGCTGAGCGCAGGCGCGCGCGGCGAGGCGCTGCTTTGGCAGGGGGAACAGGCAAATCCTGTTAAAGCCTCTGATATTACCGTGCTGGTGCGCAGTCGTCAGGAAGCGGCGCTAATCCGCGATGCGCTAACGTTGCTGGATATTCCGTCAGTGTATCTTTCTAACCGCGACAGCGTGTTCGACACGCTGGAAGCCCAGGAAATGCTCTGGCTGCTTCAGGCGGTGCTGGCCCCGGAGCGCGAAAATACGCTTCGAAGCGCGCTGGCCAGCTCTATGCTGGGGTTGAACGCGCGCGATATTGATGAGCTCAACCATGACGAAAACGCATGGGATACGGTGGTGGAAGAGTTTGTCCATTACCGTGAACGCTGGCAAAAACGCGGCGTCATGGCGATGCTGCGCGAATTGATGACGCGGCGCCAGATTGCCGAAAATATGCTGGCGTCATCGGGCGGTGAAAGGCGTCTTACCGATATTTTACACATCAGCGAACTGTTGCAGGAAGCCGGCACCCAGCTTGAAAGTGAACATGCCCTCGTGCGCTGGCTGGCGCAGCAAATCGCGGATCCAAACAGTAACGCCTCAAGCCAGCAGATGCGTCTTGAGAGCGATAAGCATCTGGTGCAAATCGTCACCATTCACAAATCGAAAGGTCTCGAGTATCCGCTGGTCTGGCTGCCCTTTATCGCCAACTACCGCGTTCAGGATCAGGCCTATTATCATGACCGCGAGACTTTCGATGCGGTGCTCGATCTCAGCAAGGCGGAAACCAGCGTTGAGCTGGCGGAAGCGGAGCGTCTGGCGGAGGATTTGCGCCTGCTTTACGTGGCGCTGACCCGTTCTGTCTGGCATTGCAGCCTGGGCGTCGCGCCGGTTTTCCGCCGTCGCGGGGAGAAAACAGGGGAGAGCGATTTCCATTTAAGCGCCTTAGGGCGGCTTATTCAGCGTGGTGAGCCTAAAGATGCGGCGGGGTTGCGCCTCTGTATTGAGTCGCTTTGCGGAGACGATATCGCCCTCCATATCCCTTCTCTGCCAGACAACAGCCGCTGGGAAATGGCGCAAGAGCCCGCGACCGATCTTAACGCGCGCCAGATCACACGGGTGCTTGCCGACGACTGGCGCGTCACCAGCTATTCTGGTCTGCAACAGCACGGGCAAAGTATTGCGCAGGATCTCATGCCGAAGCTGGACGTGGATGCCGCAGGGGTGGGCGATGTTCCGGTTGAACCGACGTTAACTCCACATCAGTTCCCACGCGGCGCGTCGCCGGGCACCTTTTTGCACAGCCTCTTTGAAGAGCTTGATTTCACCCAGCCTGTCAGTGAGGAGTGGGTGCTGAAGATGTTGCAGAGCGGAGGCTATGACGCGCACTGGCAGCCCGTTCTCACTGACTGGATCAACGCCATTTTGCAGGCGCCGCTGACGGCGCAGGGCTTCTCTCTTCGTCAGTTAACGGCCAAAAATAAGCAGGTTGAGATGGAGTTTTATCTGCCCGTCGCAGGCCCGCTTAAGGCCGACGCGCTCGATGCGCTTATCCGTCAGTACGATCCGCTCTCAGCCGGTTGCCCGCCGCTGAACTTCCGTCAGGTGCAGGGCATGCTGAAAGGGTTTATCGACCTGGTCTTCCGTCACGAAGGACGGTACTACCTGCTGGATTACAAATCAAACTGGCTGGGCGAGAACAGCGAAGCCTATACCCAGCAGGCGATGGCGGCCGCCATGCAAATGCATCGCTACGATCTGCAATATCAGCTCTATACCCTGGCGCTGCACCGCTATTTGCGCCACCGTATTGCGGATTACCGCTACGACGATCATTTTGGCGGCGTCATCTACCTGTTCCTGCGCGGGGTCGACGCTGCCGATCCGCGCTCCGGGATCTTCAGCACCCGTCCGGATGCGGAATTGATTAATAAAATGGATAACCTGTTTGCAGCAAACACGGAGGAGATGGCATGACGATGCAGGACTTATTGCTGGATGCGGTAGAGCAACGCGTGCTGCGTCAGCTGGACGTGCAGTTTGCCATGATGATTGCCGCTGACCAGCCCGCCGTGATGCTTGCCGCTGCCCTGTTGAGTAAAGACGCCGGAGAGGGGCATGTGTGTCTGCCGCTCTCGCGTCTGGTGGTTGACGAGAAAATGCCGCCTGTCCTCCAGTCCTGCTTTGCGCTGCTGGGGGAAAGGGTGGACTGGCAGAAAATTTTGCGTGAATCGTCAGCCGTCGGGCCGGGAGACAACCAGGCACCGCTGATCCTTACGGGGGAGCGCTTATACCTGAACCGCCTGTGGCGAAACGAACTGACGGTAGCGCGTTTCTTTAGTGAGACCAATGCGCCGCTTCCCTGCGACGAAGCACAGCTTCGCCAGACGCTGGACAGGCTGTTTGACTCCGGTGAGGCCACAGACTGGCAGAAAGTGGCGGCAGCCGTCGCCCTGACGCGGCGGATCTCGGTGATATCCGGCGGCCCGGGAACGGGGAAAACAACGACCGTCGCAAAGCTGCTGGCAGCCCTGATACAGCTTTCAGGCGAGCAGCGATGCCGTATTCGTCTGGCGGCGCCCACCGGGAAGGCCGCGGCGCGTCTGACCGAATCACTGGGCGGTGCGATGCAACGGCTGCCGCTCACCCAGGAGCAGCTTGCGCTTTTCCCGGGTGAAGCAAGTACTCTGCACCGTCTGCTCGGCGCGCAGCCGGGTAGCCAGCGGCTGCGCTACCATGCGGGCAATCCGCTGCATCTGGACGTGCTGGTGGTGGATGAAGCCTCCATGATCGACCTGACCATGATGTCGCGCCTGATCGATGCGCTACCACCCCATGCGCGCGTGGTTTTCCTGGGCGATCGCGATCAGCTCGCCTCTGTAGAAGCCGGGGCGGTGCTGGGAGATATCTGTACCTACGCCAGTTACGGTTATACCGCCGCGCGGGCGCAGGAGCTCGCCCGTCTGACCGGTTGCTCGCTTGAACCCGATCACACGCCGATCGCGGGCGCACTGCGTGACAGCCTGTGCCTGCTGCAAAAAAGCTACCGTTTCGGTAGCGACTCCGGCATCGGCCAGCTGGCTGCGGCGGTCAACCGTGGCGACAGGCACGCCACGCGCACGGTGTTTGACGGTTCCTTCACTGACATTGAAAAGAAATCGCTGCAAAGCGGGGAAGAGTATCAGGCTATGCTTGAGGAGGCTCTCCAGGGATACCAGCATTTTCTGAGCTGCGTGCAGCAGCGCAGTCAGCCCGGGCAGGTCATCGCCGCATTTGGCGAATACCAGCTTCTGTGCGCATTGCGGGAAGGGCCGTTTGGCGTCGCGGGCCTGAACGACAGGCTGGAGCAGCTGCTGGTGCAGAAGCGCAAAATTAACCGTCAGCTGCATTCGCGATGGTATGAGGGCCGGCCAGTGATGATCTCCCGCAACGACAGTGCGCTGGGGCTGTTCAACGGGGATATCGGCATTGCGCTCGATCGCGGTAACGGTCTGCGCGTCTGGTTCCAGCTACCGGACGGTAGCGTGAAGTCCGTCCAGCCCAGCCGCCTGCCAGAGCATGAAACGGCATGGGCGATGACGGTACATAAATCTCAGGGCTCCGAGTTCAACCATGCGGCGCTGATCCTGCCGACACAGCTGTCGCCGGTTGTGACCCGCGAGCTGGTCTACACCGCCATTACCCGTGCGCGCCAGCGTCTTTCACTGTATGCGGATGAGCGCGTGTTGAGTCAGGCGATTGCCACTCGTACCGAGCGCAGAAGCGGATTAAGCGCGATATTTGAATCTGTCTGAGTGAACGCCCTCTCCAGCAGGAGAGGGTGACTGTTATCCCAGGTCCGCCATTAACACCTTCGAGCGGCGCTGGTAGTTGTACATCTCTTTCTTACTTTCCGGCAGGGAATCAATATCCACCGGCGTGAAGCCGCGCTCCTGGAACCAGTGAATGCTGCGCGTGGTAAGCACGAACAGCTTGCTCAGACCCATCTGGCGCGCCTGTGCCGCCACGCGTTCAAGCAGCAGCTCCCCCCGTGAGGAGCTACGGTAATCAGGATGCACGGCGACGCACGCCATTTCGCCAATCTGCTCTTCCGGGAACGGATAAAGCGCCGCACAGGCAATGGTCAGGTTATCCCGCTGAATGATGGTGAACTTGTCGATCTCCATCTCCAGCTGCTCGCGGGATCGGCGAACCAGAATGCCCTGTTGTTCCAGCGGACGGATCAGCTCCAGAATGCCGCCGATATCGTTGATGGTGGCACGGCGGATCTGCTCGGCGCTCTCCATGACGATCTGCGTACCGATCCCGTCACGGGAGAACAGCTCCTGCAACAGCGCGCCGTCTTCCTGATAGCTGATCAGGTGGCTGCGGCGCACCCCGCTACGGCACGCTTTAACGGCGCCGCGCAGAAAACGCACGGTACCGGAATAGTAATCGCCTTCTGCTTCCAGCGCTTCGACGCGCGCCTGGGCTTCATTCGGAAAAAGTTCTGGCACAATCACGCCCTCATCGTTCACGACACCCTGTGAGGAGCAAAAGCCGATCATTTTTTCCGCTTTCAGCTTGATGGCCAACTGGGTGGCAATCTCTTCTGAGGTCAGATTAAAACTTTCACCCGTTACGGAGACGGCAACGGGTCCCATCAGGACGATCGCGCCATTATCTAACTGGCGGTGAATGGCTTCTTCATCAATACGGCGGATGCGGCCGCTGTGGCAGTAATCCACGCCATCGTCCACGCCGAGCGGCTGAGCGATGATAAAGTTGCCGCTCACCACGTTGATGTGCGCGCCCTGCAACGGCGTATTATTCAGGCTCATCGACAGGCGGGCGGTGATATCGAGCTGCAACAGACCCGCCGCCTGTTTGACCAGCTCGAGGGTTTTCGCATCCGTCACGCGCGTGTGTTTGTGGTAGATCGGCTCATGGTGATGGGCGGCCAGGTTGGCTTCAATTTGCGGACGTGCGCCATACACCACCACCAGACGGATGCCGAGGCTGTGCAGCAGGCCGATATCATTGACGATGCTGGAAAAGTTTTCATGCTCAATGGCTTCGCCGCCAAGCATGATGACAAACGTTTTTCCCCGATGGGTGTTGATATAGGGAACAGAATGGCGGAATCCCTGGACCAGTTCGGTTCTGCGTTCCTTAACCATGACACAACCCTTAGTGAATGTTTATTCGTAATTTCTGTATTTTTATTCGATTGTGGCCGCGTGTGCAAGCCTAAATTTTCTGCGACCCACAGAAAATAATAAGTAATCCGTGCGTTAACGTATGATTGTTTACCCTTTTATAGATGACAGTTTATGCGTCATTCGTTAAAGTTTTCGGTCAATTTGGGCGTTTTGTTCATCAATCAGATTTCTTGCTCGGGAGAAGCATGTCGGGATCCAATTCAGCAATAAGCCGCCGCCGCCTGTTAAAAGGGGCCGGGGCGATGTGGTTGCTTAGCGTCAGCCAGGTGGGTCTTGCCGCCACAAGCCAGGTAGTCGCGGTGCGCGTCTGGCCGTCGTCGACCTATACGCGCGTGACGGTCGAGTCCAATCGCGTGCTGAAATACAAGCAATTTGCCCTCAGCAATCCTGAACGTGTGGTGGTTGATCTCGAAGGTGTGAACCTCAACTCCGTGCTTAAAGGCATGGCAGCTCAGATCCGTGGCGACGATCCGTTTATCAAATCGGCGCGCGTCGGGCAGTTCGATCCGCAAACCGTGCGCATGGTGTTTGAGCTGAAGCAGAACGTGAAACCTCAGCTCTTTGCCCTTGCGCCTGTAGCCGCCTTTAAGGAGCGTCTGGTGATGGATCTCTATCCGGCGAATGCGACGGATATTCAGGATCCGCTCCTGGCATTACTTGAGGATTACAACAAAGGCGATCTCGACAGCCAGGTTCCGCCAGCGCAAAGTGGCCCACAGCCGGGCAAGGCGGGGCGCGATCGCCCGATTGTGATCATGCTCGATCCTGGCCACGGCGGAGAAGATTCCGGCGCCGTCGGGAAATATCGCACCCGCGAAAAAGATGTGGTGCTGCAAATTGCCCGTCGTCTGAAGGCCTTGATCGACAAAGAGGGCAATATGCGCGCCTACATGACGCGTAACGAAGATGTCTTTATCCCGCTGAAGGTCCGCGTGGCAAAAGCGCAAAAGCAGCGCGCGGATCTGTTTGTCTCTATTCACGCGGATGCCTTCACCAGCCGCCAGCCGAGTGGATCTTCAGTGTTTGCCCTGTCAACGAAAGGGGCGACCAGTACCGCCGCGAGATACCTGGCGGACACGCAGAACGCCTCGGATTTAATTGGTGGCGTGAGCAAAAGTGGCGACCGTTACGTCGACCATACGATGTTTGATATGGTGCAGTCGCTGACCATTACCGACAGCCTGAAGTTTGGTAAAGCGGTGCTGGGCAAGCTGGGCCGGGTCAACAAGCTGCACAAAAACAGCGTCGAGCAGGCCGGATTTGCGGTACTGAAAGCGCCAGATATTCCATCCATTCTGGTCGAAACCGCGTTTATCAGTAACGTGGAAGAGGAACGTAAGCTCAAGACGGCTAAATTCCAGCAGGAAGTGGCGGAGTCGATTCTGGCGGGGATCCGGGCCTACTTCTCAGACGGGGAAACGCTGGCGCGGCGGGGGTAGGGCATTAAGCCGGGTATCATGCCCGGCATTTTCACAAACGCCAGATACAAAAAAACACCCTTCAGGGTGTTTATTGTTTTAAGAAGTGTTGGTTGCGGGGGCCGGATTTGAACCGACGACCTTCGGGTTATGAGCCCGACGAGCTACCAGGCTGCTCCACCCCGCGTCCGTGGAAGCGCACTATACTCGGATAGGTTTGTGATGCAACCCCTTTTTCACATAATTCATTATTTTGTATGCAAAATGAACGGCAAAAGCCACTTTGGACTATTTTTTGTGCAGAATTTGCCAAAGGGAAGGTGATTGCATTTCATTAACACGGTGGGTTTGTTATCTTCATCTCGCGGAATTGGGCAACTAAAAGACGAGATATAATGAAAGGACGTTGGGCGAAGTATCTGATGACAGGCGCAATGGTGGCGATTCTTGCGGCCTGCTCTTCCAAACCGACCGATCGCGGTCAACAGTATAAAGACGGGAAGTTATCCCAGCCTTTCTCTTTAGTTAACCAGCCAGACGCCGTGGGCGCTCCGATCAATGCCGGAGACTTCTCCGAGCAGGTCTACCAGATCCGCACTGCTTCTCCGCGTTTATACGGTTCGCAGAACAATGTCTATAGCGCCGTCCAGGACTGGCTGCGTGCAGGCGGTGATACCCGCAATATGCGCCAGTTTGGTATCGATGCCTGGCAGATGGAGGGGGCGGATAACTACGGTAACGTCCAGTTCACCGGTTACTACACCCCGGTTGTCCAGGCGCGACACACACGCCAGGGCGAGTTCCAGTATCCCATTTACCGTATGCCGCCGAAACGCGGTCGTCTGCCGTCCCGCGCCGAGATCTACGCTGGCGCGCTGAGCGAAAATTACGTGCTGGCCTACAGCAACTCCCTGATGGACAACTTCATTATGGACGTGCAGGGCAGCGGCTATATTGATTTTGGCGACGGCTCGCCGCTGAACTTCTTTAGCTACGCCGGGAAAAATGGCCATGCCTATCGCAGCATCGGTAAGGTGCTCATCGACCGTGGCGAAGTGAAACGAGAAGATATGTCGATGCAGGCGATCCGCGAGTGGGGCGAAAAACACAGCGAAGCGGAAGTGCGTGAGCTGCTTGAGCAGAACCCATCGTTTGTCTTCTTCAAACCGCAGAACTTTGCGCCGGTGAAAGGGGCGAGCGCCGTCCCGCTGATTGGCCGCGCTTCTGTGGCATCGGATCGTTCGATTATCCCGGCAGGTACTACGCTGCTGGCGGAAGTTCCACTCCTCGACAACAACGGCAAATTCAACGGCAAGTATGAATTACGCCTGATGGTGGCGCTGGACGTGGGTGGGGCGATCAAAGGCCAGCACTTCGACATTTATCAGGGCATCGGCCCGGATGCCGGCCATCGTGCAGGCTGGTATAACCACTACGGACGCGTGTGGGTGCTGAAGGCAGCGCCGGGTACCGGAAACGTATTCAGCGGCTGATTGTGGTATTCTGAGGGCAAGACGGATTACGGTTCAGGGTGAGGAATACCTCACCCTTTTTACATCTGAGGTTTTATGTCTGTGGTAATCAGCGATGCCTGGCGCCAGCGTTTCGGCGGCACGGCACGGTTATATGGTGAAAAAGCCCTGCAACTGTTCGCGGATGCGCATGTCTGCGTGGTGGGCATTGGTGGCGTGGGGTCGTGGGCGGCAGAAGCGCTGGCGAGAACCGGCATTGGCGCAATTACGTTGATTGATATGGATGATGTCTGCGTCACTAACACTAACCGTCAGATCCACGCCCTGCGTGATAACGTCGGTCTGGCGAAGTCCGAGGTGATGGCGGAGCGTATTCGTCTCATCAACCCGGAGTGTAGGGTGACGGTGATCGACGACTTTGTGACGGCAGATAACGTCGCGGAGTACATGAGCAAAGGCTACAGCTATGTGATTGATGCCATCGACAGCGTGCGGCCAAAAGCGGCGCTGATCGCTTACTGTCGTCGTTACAAGGTGCCGCTGGTGACAACGGGCGGCGCGGGTGGACAAATTGATCCGACGCAGATCCAGGTGGCGGATCTGGCGAAGACCATTCAGGATCCGCTGGCCGCTAAGCTGCGCGAGCGCTTAAAAAGCGACTTCAACGTGGTGAAAAATAGCAAAGGCAAGCTGGGCGTGGACTGTGTGTTCTCGACAGAAGCGCTGGTTTATCCGCAGGCGGATGGTTCGGTCTGTGCAATGAAAAGCACGGCGGAAGGGCCAAAGCGGATGGATTGTGCCTCAGGGTTTGGAGCGGCCACCATGGTGACCGCCTCCTTCGGCTTTGTGGCGGTCTCTCACGCCCTGAAGAAGATGATGGCGAAGGCGGAACGTCAGGCCTGAGCCTGACGGGCGGCATCCAGTACCGCGTCGTTTAGCGCAATCAGTCCCTGACCGCGCGAGGCGCTAAGCTGCGCGCGAAGTCCCAGCTCATCAAACAGCGCCAGCGGAGAATGCGCCAGCAGCTCTGCGGCGCTTTTCCCTTCGATTGCGGTCAACAGCACCGCCAGCAGACCGCGAACAATGCGTCCCTCGCTGTCGCCGAAGAAATGCAGTTTCTCACCGGATACGCTAAACCCAAGCCAGACGCGGTTCTCGCAGCCTGCGATCTCCTTCGCCTGTGATTTCAGCTCGTCTGACAGCGTGGGCAACTGTTTACCCAGCAGGATCAGCTGACGATATTTATCTTCCCACTGCGTGAGCGGGACGAAGGTCTGTTTTAACGTCTCTTCAGTAATAACGGTGCCGAACGGGTGTCCGGCTAAAGCTGAACTTGTCATTAATCCACCAGTAATTCCAGGGCGCGGTCGACGGCGGAAACCAGCGCATCGACGTCGCTTTTTGTATTGTACGGTGCAAACGAGGCGCGCAGGGTACCGCTCACGCCAATAGCCGCCAGCAGCGGCTGGGCGCAGTGCTGTCCGGCACGCAGGGCAATGCCGTATCCGGCAAGCAACGTCACCATGTCGCTATGGTGCACGCCCGCGAAATCAAAGGCGAGCAGGCTGGAGTCCTGGACGCGGAACGAGCGAAAACCCGGACGTTTTTTCAGTTCTTCTTCCGCCAGCGTCGCCAGACCCCGGCTCCAGCTTTCAGCCTGAACCACGTCCGTTTCTGCCAGCCATTCGAGCGCTGCGCTCAGACCGATAACCCCGGCCACGTTTGGGGTACCGGCTTCCAGGCGGTAGGGCACATCCTGCGTTTTAAAACCGTCGAAGGTGACTTCGGTAATCATCTTGCCGCCGCCGAGCCACGGCGTCATCCGGGCCAGCAGTTCAGCTTTGCCGTACAGCGCGCCGATACCGGTTGGCCCGTACAATTTGTGTCCTGAGAAGGCATAGAAGTCGATATCCAGCGCCTGAACGTCAGCCGGAAAATGCACCACACCCTGCGCACCGTCGACCATCACCACCACGCCGCTGGCATGGGCAATCTCAACGGCACGCGCCAGATCCGGGCAGCCGCCGGTGACGTTGGACATCTGCCCCAGCGCCAGAATACGGCTGCGCGGCGTAATCAGCTCAGGCAGACGCGCCACGTCAGGCAGGAAGTCCGCACCCAACGGGAGCTTTACAACCTGTGCCCCGGTTTGTTCGGCCACCATCAGCCAGGGTACCAGGTTGGCGTGGTGTTCCGCCTCGCTGACGATGATCTCATCCCCGGGCTGCAACAGCGGACGCGCGTAACATTGCGCCACCATGTTAATGGCCTCTGTGGTGCCCCGCGTCCAGACGATGTTCTTACCGCTGTCAGCATTGATCAGGCGCGCGACCTGATCCCGTGCGGCTTCGTATTGCGCCGTTAAGCGCTGCGCGTCGGCATACTGGCTGCGGTGCACGTTCCCGGCGCTCAGGCTGTAAAACTGGCGGGTTGCCTCAATCACCGCCTGCGGTTTAAGGGCCGTGGCGGCGCTATCAAGATAAATGCCGGCATCGGCCAGCGCAGGAAACTGTGCGCGAAACTGCGCAGGACTGAAAGCGTTCATGGAATTCCTCATATCGATTCTACGATCGTCGCGCAAATTCATCGGCAGGGCAAGGAAGTTGATATCTATCAGATTTGTCTGCTTATCCTGGCGAGTCTGAAAAAGCAGGTTATGCTAAATAGTGTTAGGCGGATGTTTTAGCCTGTTATAAATCGAGGTTTGAATAGCATTAATTGCTAAAGGAGATAATCATGAAAAAGACAGCTGCAATCATTTCTGCCTGTGCGTTGACCTTTGCCCTGAGCGCCTGTTCTGGTAATAACTACGTAATGCATACCAACGATGGTCGATCTATCGTCTCTGAAGGGAAACCGACAACCGATAATGATACCGGGATGATTTCATACAAAGATGCTAACGGGAACAAACAGCAGATCAACCGCAGTGACGTGAAAGAGATGAAGGAAATCGAGCATTAACAGTTAGATAAGCGAAAAAAAAGCACCGCAAGTTGGCGGTGCTACATTAATCACTATGGACAGACAGGGTAAATGTACAGGAAGTGAAAAATTGGTAGCGTTGCTACCGTGGTCTGAATCGCAGACCAATTGCAAACACAACAACACAACATCACAACCGTAAGCCAAAAGCCCTTCAGAACACGCATTCCAAAAAAAGCTTTTCGTTCCGGCTCAGGAAGTGCCGCCACTATAGGTATTTGCTGGTAGTTCCTCAACGGACAAATTATAATAGCTCAGATAAAAAAAACTAATAGGTTAAACGTTGTTTCCTATATGTTAAATCTCGTTAACATCTAAGCCAGATAACCATGTCCAAGCGATTGCCACCCCTAAATGCATTACGTGTTTTTGATGCAGCAGCACGCCACCTCAGCTTCACCCGCGCAGCCGATGAGCTTTTTGTGACACAGGCCGCAGTAAGTCATCAAATCAAGTCTCTGGAGGATTTTCTGGGGCTTAAGCTGTTCCGTCGACGCAACCGTTCGTTGCTGTTGACCGAAGAGGGGCAGAGCTATTTTCAGGATATTAAAGAGATTTTTTCCCAGCTGACGGAAGCCACGCGCAAGCTTCAGGCCCGGAGCGCAAAAGGCGCTCTGACTGTGAGTTTATTGCCCAGTTTTGCCATTCAGTGGCTGGTGCCGCGACTCTCAAGCTTTAACTCAACTTATCCGGGAATCGATGTCCGAATCCAGGCGGTGGACCGTCAGGAAGACAAGCTGGCAGATGATGTGGACGTGGCGATTTTTTACGGTCGCGGTAACTGGCCGGGCTTGCGTGTGGAAAAATTATACGCAGAATATCTGTTGCCGGTCTGTTCACCGCTGCTGCTGACGGGGGATAAAGCGCTCAAAACGCCCGCCGATCTGGCGCAACATACGCTTTTGCACGATGCTTCGCGTCGCGACTGGCAAACTTATACCCGCCAGTTAGGTCTTAATCATATAAACGTGCAGCAGGGGCCCATTTTTAGCCACAGCGCGATGGTGCTACAGGCTGCCATTCACGGGCAGGGCGTGGCGTTGGCAAACAACGTTATGGCGCAGTCCGAAATTGAGGCAGGCCGTCTGGTTTGCCCATTTAACGATGTACTGGTCAGCAAGAATGCATTTTATCTGGTTTGTCATGACAGTCAGGCAGAACTGGGTAAAATAGCCGCTTTCCGGCAGTGGATACTGGCGAAAGCGGCAAGCGAGCAAGAAAAATTCCGCTTCAGGTATGAACAATAACGTTTGTGTGCCGGGCACGCATCAATTCAGGACTTAAACATGACCAGCCGATTCATGCTGATTTTCGCCGCGGTGAGTGGCTTTATTTTTGTAGCTCTGGGCGCGTTTGGCGCGCATGTCTTAAGCAAATCTCTGGGCGTTGTGGAGATGGGCTGGATCCAGACCGGCCTTGAATATCAGGCGTTCCACACGCTGGCAATTTTTGGGCTGGCGGTGGCGATGCAGCGCCGCATCAGCATCTGGTTTTACTGGAGCAGCGTCTTTCTGGCGCTGGGTACCGTACTGTTCAGCGGCAGTCTTTACTGTCTGGCGCTGTCGCATTTACGCCTGTGGGCGTTTGTTACACCTGTCGGCGGCGTCAGCTTCCTGGCGGGTTGGGTGTTAATGTTTATCGGAGCTATCCGTCTGAAACGCAAGGGCGTTGTTCATGAATAAGGTTGTTTTATATTGTCGCCCGGGGTTTGAGAAAGAGTGCGCCGCGGAAATCACCGATAAAGCGGCGAAGCGTGAAGTCTTCGGATTCGCTCGCGTCAAAGAGAACGCGGGCTATGTGGTATTTGAATGCTATCAGCCTGATGATGCCGACAAGCTGGCGCGCGAACTGCCGTTCAGCTCATTGATTTTCGCCCGTCAGATGTTTGTCGCGGGCGAACTGCTGAAAGATCTTCCGCCGGAAGATCGCATCACGCCGATTGTTGGCCTGTTGCAGGGCGTGGTGGAGAAGGGCGGCGATTTGCGCGTGGAAGTGGCCGACACCAACGAAAGCAAAGAGCTGATGAAGTTCTGCCGTAAGTTCACCGTGCCGCTGCGCGCGGCGCTGCGTGATGCGGGTGTGCTGACAAACTACGAAACGCCAAAGCGCCCGGTCGTGCATATCTTCTTTATTGCGCCAGGATGTTGCTACGCTGGCTACTCGTATACCACCAATAATTCGCCGTTCTTTATGGGGATCCCGCGTCTGCGCTTCCCGGCAGATGCGCCGAGCCGTTCAACCCTGAAGCTGGAAGAGGCGTTTCACGTCTTTATCCCGGCGGACGAGTGGGACGAACGTCTGGCAAACGGCATGTATGCCGTCGACCTTGGCGCATGCCCGGGCGGCTGGACCTATCAGCTGGTGAAACGCAATATGTGGGTTTCGTCTGTGGATAACGGCCCGATGGCGCAAAGCCTGATGGATACCGGGCAGGTCACCTGGCTGCGTGAGGACGGCTTCCGCTATCGCCCGAACCGCAACAACATCTCCTGGTTGGTGTGCGACATGGTAGAAAAACCGGCGAAAGTCGCGGCGCTGATGGCCTCCTGGCTGGTGAACGGCTGGTGTCGTGAGACGATTTTCAACCTCAAGCTGCCGATGAAAAAGCGCTACGAAGAGGTGTCGCAGAACCTGGCCTATATTCAGCAGCAGCTGGACGAACACGGGATTAACGCGGAAATCCAGGCGCGTCAGCTTTATCACGACCGCGAAGAAGTGACGGTCCATATCCGTCGCTGGTGGGCGGCAGTGGGTGGGCGTCGCGACGAGCGATAACGTTTGTAACGCCCGGTGGCGCTGCGCTTACCGGGCCTACAAAATCGTGTAGTTGTTTTAACGTTCTAACCTTAACTGCTGTAAATTCCCGTCCAGCTGTAAATCCGTCTGTAGCGTCGCCACCTCCCGGCAGATAAACGCCATCTCTTTATGCGCCTCCAGCTTTTTGCGCCATTTTTCCGGCACTTCATCAAGCCTGGCGTAAATTCCTTCCAGACTCTGAAACTCCGTCAGCAGCTGTGCGGCGCTTTTGGGTCCAATACCGGCGACACCCGGCACTTTAGAGCTGCTGATCCCCGCCAGCCCCCAGTAATCCGGCAGTTGCTCAGGCGATACGCCAAACTCGCTGGCAATGAATGGCGCGTCCAGCCAGCGTTTTTGAAAGTAGTCCCGGATGCGGATCGTTGGAGAGAGCAGCTGGCAGTAGCCTTTGTCGGTTGAAACGATAGTCGCCTGATGCCCGGCGCTCGCGACTTTAACCGCCAGCGTTGCGGCTAAATCGTCAGCCTCATTACCGTGGGCGCCCCAGCACGGAACGCCGCGCTGCTCAAAGGCCGCGCGGATAGCGGGCATTTCTGCGTGCAGATCGTCCGGCATCGGCGCACGTCCGGCTTTGTAGTCCGGCAGGCGCTGGTGCCGCCAGCCGGTATTGCGTGCTTCATCGTCGAATACGGCAACAGCGTGGGTGGGTTCGCTATGGCGAATGAGCTGCTCCAGCGCGTGTAAACAGGTGTCCTTGCAGGGGGTGCCCTGTACCGCATGAATACGGCGAATCAGGTTAAGTGCATCGACGATAAGCAAATGAACGGCCACAGATAATCTCCCTTCTGTCTAATGGGTGAAGGGTAACACTGAGCGCAGCATGAAACTATGAATGGTGGGGAAAACAGGAAGAAGCCTCGCAAAACGAGGCTTCCTGAGAGGCTTAATCGCAGGTGACGATCTTCATCGCCAGGCCACCGCGGGAGGTTTCGCGGTATTTGGCGTTCATATCTTTACCGGTTTCGTACATGGTTTCGATAACCTTGTCGAGGCAGACGCGCGGTTCGCTGGTACGACGCAGCGCCATACGGGCCGCGTTCACCGCTTTCACAGAGGCGATGGCGTTACGCTCGATGCATGGCACCTGGACCTGTCCGCCGACCGGATCGCAGGTCAGCCCCAGGTTATGTTCCATGCCGATTTCCGCCGCAATACAAACCTGCGCAGGACTTGCGCCCAGTAGTTCGGCCAGACCCGCCGCCGCCATAGAGCAGGCGACGCCCACTTCACCCTGACAGCCCACTTCCGCGCCGGAAATCGAGGCGTTCATCTTGTACAGTGAGCCAATCGCACTGGCGACCAGCATATACCGCGCGAGTGAGTTTGCATTCACTTCACGGATAAACTTGTCGTAATACGCCAGAACCGCCGGAACAATTCCGCACGCCCCGTTGGTTGGCGCGGTGACGACGCGGCCACCCGCGGCGTTCTCTTCGTTCACCGCCAGCGCGAACATGTTGATCCAGTCGACGACGGCCATCGGGTCGGTGGTGGTTTTGTCGGTGCTGACCAGCATGCGGCGCAGCGCAGCCGCACGACGCGGAACACGCAGTTTACCCGGCAGCACGCCTTCGGTGGTGATCCCGCGCTCAATGCCGCTGCGCATCACTTCCCAGACGTTAGCGAAGTGCTGTTCCAGCTCCTCTTTGCTGTGCAGGGCCAGCTCGTTTTTCATCATCAGGCCGGAGAGAGAAAGCCCTGTCTCCTGGCAGTGACGCTGTAAGTCGGCCGCGTTTTTGTAAGGGTACGGCACATCAACGGCAGAATTGGTGCTTTGACCAAAATGGTCCTCGTCGACGATAAACCCGCCGCCGATGGAGTAATACGTCTGGCTGTAAACCGCTTTGTCGCCGGCCAGCGCGGTAATGCGCATGCCGTTTTCGTGCAGCGACAGGTTATCCGCATGGAAATTCATGCAGTGATCAACCGGGAATTCAACCTCATGCTCGCCGTTCGCCAGCAGCAAACGACCGTGGGTGTTCACGTCCTGGATAAAGCCAGGTATTGCATCAATATCAACGGTATCCGGCAGATTACCCGCCAGCCCCATGATAATGGCAATATCGGTATGGTGGCCTTTACCGGTCAGGGAAAGGGAACCATATACATCGACAACCACGCGGGTGATGTCGTGCAAAATGCCGCGTGCAATCAAGTCATCCGTGAATTGTTTACCGGCTTTCATTGGTCCGACGGTGTGAGAGCTGGAAGGACCAATACCGATTTTGAAGATATCGAATACGCTAATCATGATGCGTCCATTGCTTCAGTCAGAGGGGAGAAGTGCGCCGTCCGCAGACGGCGCAGGAGGTATTAGCTGAACAGCGAGTAGAAAATAGCGGAGATGGCAATCAGGCCCATCACAACAACGAACACGTTGCTGATATGGCCGCTGTATTTACGCATCGCAGGCACTTTCTGAATCGCGTACATCGGCATCAGGAACAGGATCATCGCGATAATCGGGCCGCCCAGGGTTTCAATCATGCCCAGAATGCTTGGGTTCAGGGTGGCTACCGCCCAGGTGGTCACCAGCATGAACAGCGCAGTGATTTTGTTCAGACGGTTGATTTCAATGGTCTTGCCTTTACCACGCAGAGATTTAATCACCATGCCGTTGAAGCCTTCACGTGCGCCCAGGTAGTGGCCCAGGAAGGATTTGGTGATGGCGATAATTGCGATGATCGGCGCCATCCACGCAATCAGCGGTGCGTTAAAGTGGTTTGCCAGGTAAGACAGAATAGAGATGTTCTGCTCTTTCGCCGCCGCCAGATCCGCCGGGGAGAGGCTCAGCACGCAGCTGAACACGAAGAACATTACGGTCAGTACCATCATGATGTGCGCGCGAGCCAGGATGCTGGAGCACTTCTTCTCTGCGCCATTGCCGTACTCTTCACGCTTCGCTACTGCGAAGGAAGAGATGATTGGCGAGTGGTTGAAGGAGAACACCATCACCGGGATCGCCAGCCACAGGGTCAGCAGCAGACCGTTGCCGGTCGTGGATGCGCTGCTCAGAGACAGGGTTTCCAGCGCAGCGCCGTTCCACTGTGGGATCAGGTACAGAGCCAGCACCATCAGAGCCGCAACAAACGGGAACACCAGCACGCTCATCGCTTTCACAATCATCTGCTCGCCGAAGCGCACGATGGTCATCATACCGACGATCAGGATCAGGGACAGAATCGCACGCGGCGGCGGGGTCATCTGAAGCTGGTGCATCATAAAGCTTTCTACGGTGTTGGTGATAGCAACGCTGTACACCAGCAGAATCGGGTAAATCGCGAAGAAGTAGAGCAGGGTAATCAGCTTACCTGCGCCGACGCCGAAGTGTTCTTCAACGACTTCAGTGATATCTTCGCCCGGGTTTTTACCGGACAGCACGAAGCGGGTCAGGCCTCGGTGCGCAAAGAAGGTCATCGGGAAGGCGATGAGAGCCATGATGATCAGCGGGATCATACCGCCGACACCTGCGTTGATAGGAAGGAACAGTACACCAGCGCCGATTGCTGTGCCGTACAGGCCAAGCATCCACATGGTATCCGTTTTGCGCCAACCGCTTCGGGATTCAATCGAAGCAACGGTGCTGGTTTGAGTGGTTTCCATCTGTATCTCCTGGAGGAAGCAAATTGTCAGGTTTTTAGTCAAATCCGATGAAAAAGCGCCTGACGGTAATATGAAATTCGTTCAGTGACGGTTTTTTAATAATTTTTGCCCGTAACTATTGGCGGGCGGAAAGATACATTCTAGTTATGAATCTATCAGTGATCGCGATCCCAAATGCAATAATCCACTTGTGATGTGGGTATCTTTAGACCATTTATCTGTTAAAAAAACATCAAAGAGAATTTACGGGCGCGAAGGCTACCATTAACGACATGTTTTCGAAAAGGTCGACCCGCGAGATAGGTGTCTTTCGCTGTAAAGAAATGGGATTTTAGGATTTTCTGGCGGGTAATTTCGATTAAGGCTGATTATTTATGGTTTCAAAAACGAGGTAATCGTTTGCGCAGGCGTCAGATTTGTTAATAACATTGAAGATCGCTATGAATTGCAACACGAATAAAAAAGCCGGATGACGATCCGGCTTGAGAGGAGAGGAATGTCGCTTTACTTGATGATTTCGTAACACGGAATATAGGCAGAGCCTGGAAGCTTCATGCGGTGCTGAGCGACAAAGCCCTGCAACATATCATCCATGCGGCGCATCATCTCCGGATCACCGTGGATCTTATACGGGCCAAACTCTTCAATTGCGCGTATCCCCACCTCTTTCACGTTCCCCGCCACGATGCCAGAGAAGGCGCGACGCAGGTCGGCAGCCAGCACTTCCACCGGCTGATCCGGATAGAGTTTGAGGTTCGCCATGTTCTCATGCGACGGCTCGAAGGGGATCTGAAGATCCGGTGCGATACGGATGGACCAGTTAAAGCTGTAGGCATCACCGGTATCACGACGATTCTCTTTCACCAGCGGCATTGCTTTTTTCATCTGACGGGCCACTTCTGCGGCATCGTCAATAATAATGCGGTAGTGACGGCGCGCGTCTTCGCCCAGCGTATGCACGATAAACTCGTCCAGCACGCGGAAGTAGTCGGCGCTCTCTTTCGGGCCGGTCAGGATCAGCGGCAGAACCTGATCTTTGTTGGCCGGGTTCATCAAGATCCCGAGCAGATAAAGCAGCTCTTCCGCCGTACCTACGCCGCCCGGGAAGATAATAATGCCGTGCGCGATACGGACAAACGCCTCAAGACGTTTTTCGATATCCGGCATAATAATCAGTTCGTTAACCAGCGGGTTAGGCGGCTCAGCGGCGATGATCGACGGCTCGGTCATGCCGATAAAACGGCCTTCTTTATAGCGTTGCTGCGCGTGACCTACTGCCGCGCCTTTCATTGGTGCTTCCATCGCGCCAGGACCGCAACCGGTACAGATATTCAGTTCGCGCAGGCCGAGCTGCGTCCCCACGCGGCGGGCATACAGGTATTCGGTTTCGTTAATAGAGTGACCACCCCAGCAGACGACCATGTTCGGCGCTTCGCCCACGTGCAGGGCGCGGGCGTTACGCAGAATGGAGAAGACCAGGTTAGTGATATGAACGGAACTTTCCAGGTCAAGATGCTGGAAACGTCCGGCGTTGCTGATCTGTCCGTTAACGAACAGAATGTCGCGCAGCACGGCAAACAGGTTGGCCTGAAGTGAGCGAATAATACGCCCGTCGACAAAAGCGTCTTCCGGCGGGTTGATCACTTCCAGCTTCACCCCGCGCTCGCGGCGCAGCACGTTGATATCAAAACTTTCGAAGCGGGACAGCAGCTCTTTACTGTTGTCGGTCAGGCTTCCGGAGTTCAGTACGGCAAGTGAACAGTTACGAAACAGTTGATAAAGGTCGCTACTGGCGGTGCGTTTAAGCATGTCCACTTCCAGCTGCGACAACATATCCATAGAGCCAAGCGGGCTAATATGTGTAATCAAGTGAGCTCCTTATGGGACGATTATCGTCTTTCCCTGTTGATTACAATAGCCCTGGCTTATGACGTTTCACAACACTTCGGGCGGAATACCGCCCGCATATTGTGAAAATATTTATCTTACTGGCGCACCAGCCGTCCGGTGGCAGGCACAAAATCGGTATTGGTGCGCCACGGATTGATATCCAAACCGCCGCGACGGGTGTAGCGGGCATAAACGCTCAGCTTTTCGGGCTGGCAGAAACGCTGGATGTCGTTGAAGATGCGCTCCACGCACTGCTCGTGAAATTCGTTGTGATGACGGAATGACACCAGGTAACGCAGCAGCTTTTCACGGTCAATCTGCGGGCCGCGGTACTGGATCTGTACCGAGCCCCAGTCCGGCTGATGGGTGATAAGGCAGTTGGATTTCAGCAGATGGCTGACCAGCGTCTCGCTGACCACTTTTCCGCCCGCCGCGTTTTCCAGGTAGTCGGTGCTAAATTCATAGCTTTCCACCTCAATGTCCTGATCGTCGATGCAGGTGCCGTGGAAATGGGCAATGGGCTGTCCTTCCAGCTCATGCAGACGGTATAACGAGACGGTTACGTTGCCCTGCGCGCACGCGCTTAAATCACGTTCAAGCGTCTGTTGTACCTCGTCCCAGCTGTTGAATTTGGTCTGGTTAAAGCTGTTGAGATAGAGCTTAAAGCTCTTGGATTCGACCAGGTTTACGCTGGCGTAATCCAGCTCGACGTGGCCCACGGCCACCTGCGGCAGACCGCGCGCATTCAGCCAGGAGAGTTCGTACAGCGTCCAGATGTCGCCGCCGACAAACGGCAGCGCGTCAGCGTGCAGCCCGAGCGGATCGCGGTTCAGACTGCGCGGCACGCCCTGCAACAGGCTTGCATCGTAGGTGTCGCGGTAATCGGTCGATTTACCCAGCGTTAAGCCCGTTAACGCCTGATGATTTTCGTAAGACATGTTTCATAGCCACTTTACAGGTACACTTATGGGCTGAGTTTATCCTGTCTTACAAGAAGAGAGAAATCGGTGGATATCGAAACTGCAAATGCCCTGACGTCCTTCACGACCCGCTATTGCGATGCCTGGCATGAAAAGCGGGGGACGTGGCCGCAAAGTACTGACTTATATGGCGTGCCGTCACCGTGCATTATCGCTTCGCAGGATGATTACGTTATCTGGCAACCGAAACCGTTCACGGGCGAGCAGAATGTAAATGCGGTTGAACGCGCGATGGACATTGTGATACAACCTGCGCTTCATGCATTTTATACCACGCAGTTTGCCGGGGATATGACTGCATGTTTTGCAGGACAGCCGTTGACGCTGCTGCAAACCTGGAGCGAAGACGATCTGCAACGCGTTCAGGAAAACCTCATTGGTCACCTGGTCACGCAAAAACGCCTTAAGCTCTCTCCGACTCTTTTTATTGCGACGCTCGACAGTGAACTGGACGTCATTTCTGTCTGCAACCTGTCTGGTGAGGTCATCAAAGAGACGCTCGGCACCCGCAATCGCGACGTTCTCGCGCCTTCACTTGCGGATTTTCTTACCCAAATTGAGCCGCTTCTGTAATCCATGATGCTATTGGACGTGTGAGAGATCTCTTACACGCTCTGTGAGACATCGCCGAAACAGTTAGCGTTGCCTTAGGAATTTCAGATTAATATTAACTTTTCTTTCAACAGGTTAGTGGTTTTCTGAAAGGGAATCCCCCGTTTCGCCTGGCTTACATTGCTTACAAGGTGGGTTGTAAGACGAAGCAGAATAGCGGAATCTATCTGTGTCGACAGGATGCCGACACGAGAAACGAACATCAGGATGATGGCGTTTCTTACCAGGGACACGTCAGGATGACGCCGCAGGAAGGCTTCAGGATGAAGCAAAGTGGATCACGCAGGATGCGTAAGGGACACCTCCAGGAAGGAGAACGAGAGCCGGTCAGGATGGTCGGTGGGTCAGGATGGCCAGGACGTTTCAGGATGAAACCTACACATCAGGACGATGTGAGCAGGAAGCAAAAGGTAAAGGGATGACCAGGCCTTCGGGCATCAGGAAAAGTTGTCACGGATGAGCAGGGAGCACGTATTGTAGCTGGAATGCTGCGAAACGAACCGGGAGCACTGTTTTTACAGTGCTCCCTTTTTTTATTTCTGTCGTCCGCAATGCTATGCTTCGCGCCATTCCGTTTTTCAGTTGAGGTATATATGTCGCATCATGACAACGTTCGTGCGCAGTTGCACGCCATCGAAGCCCTTATGCGCCAGCATCAGCTGTGGCAGGATAACGCGCCGCAGCCAGACGCGTTCGCCAGCACCCAACCGTTTTGTCTGGATACGCTGGCCCCGTTCGAGTGGCTCCAGTGGGTCTTAATTCCTCGTATGCACGCGCTACTGGAAGGTGGTCACGCGTTGCCCGCGTCTTTTGCCGTCTCTCCCTATTACGAAATGGCGCTGGAAGCGACCCACCCGGCGCGTGCCATGATGCTGGTGGAGCTGGAAAAGCTCGATGCGCTTTTCGCCGGTGACGATGCATGACGCTTGAGATCCTTTATCAGGATGAGTGGTTAGTGGCGGTGAATAAACCGTCCGGCTGGCTGGTGCACCGTAGCTGGCTCGATCGCGATGAGAAAGTCGTGGTCATGCAAACCGTGCGCGATCAGATCGGTCAGCACGTCTTTACTGCTCATCGTCTGGATCGGCCAACCTCTGGCGTTCTGCTGATGGGGCTTTCCAGTGAGGCGGGTCGACTGCTTTCGCAGCAGTTTGAGCAGCACCAGATGCAAAAGCGCTACCACGCCATCGTGCGTGGCTGGCTGACGGATTCCGCCACGCTTGATTATCCGCTGGTGGAGGAACTGGATAAAATTGCCGATAAATTTGCCCGCGAAGATAAAGGCCCGCAGCCTGCGGTGACCGACTATCGCGGTATGGCGACCACAGAACTGCCGGTGGCGACCAGCAAATTTCCGACCACGCGATACAGTCTGGTTGAGCTTTTGCCCAAAACCGGGCGCAAGCACCAGCTTCGCCGCCATCTTGCACATCTGCGCCACCCAATTATCGGCGACAGCAAGCACGGCGATCTGCGCCAGAACCGCAGCGCGGCCGAGCACTTTGGCTGTAACCGGCTGATGCTGCACGCCAGCGAGCTACGCCTGACGCACCCGTTTACCGGCGAACCGCTGACTATTCGCGCAGGGCTGGACGAGGTCTGGATGCAGGCGCTGTCACAGTTTGGCTGGCTGGGACAACTCCCCGAAAATGAAAGGGTTGAGTTTGCCGCAGGCAACGTTCAGGATGAACAGCAAGCGCAATAATTACGGGAGCAAAGCATGGCTGAAGTAGGCATTTTTGTCGGCACGATGTACGGCAACTCGCTGCTGGTGGCGGAGGAAGCGGAAGCAATCCTTGTAAACCAGGGCCATAAAGCAACGGTCTATGAAGATCCGGAGCTGGCGGACTGGGAAAAGTATAAAGATAAATACATTCTGGTGGTGACCTCCACCACCGGGCAGGGCGATCTGCCGGACAGCATCGTCCCGCTTTTCCAGGGCATTAAAGACCAGCTTGGCTATCAGCCAGATGTTCACTATGGCATCATCGCCCTCGGCGATAGCTCTTACGCTAATTTCTGCGGCGGCGGTAAGCAGTTCGACGCGCTGTTGCAGGAACAGAGCGCTCAGCGCGTCGGAGAGATGTTGCTGATTGATGCGGGTGAACACCCTGAGCCAGAAAGCGAGTCAAATCCCTGGGTTGAACACTGGGCAACGCTCCTGAACTAACCCTGTACTATACAAACGCCAGGCCGGGTCAGGCGTAGCCGCCACCCGGCATTACACCCCGCCCCAAACGCCATTTCCGTGAACCACCTTCCACTCCTCTGGGCTTATGCCCTAAACAACCTCCCTCACGCCCTTCAATACTGTGTTTTTGCACGGTGAGGTGAAGAGGCACTCCTTCATATACTTTTCCCGTCACTATAAAACGGCTTCTGGCCGTACCAAAACCAAACACAAATCTCTCATTCTGATTACCCTACAGGTGCTGTACAGAATGAACCAGGCGAAAGCTATGTTTCAGGAGTGCAACAATGAGTACATTAAGCCACGCGGCGAGCAGCGCTGAGAAGCGCACCAACGCCCGCTACTGGATAGTGGTGATGCTGTTTATCGTCACCTCTTTCAACTACGGCGACCGTGCCACGTTATCCATTGCCGGCTCTGAGATGGCAAAGGACATCGGACTTGATCCGGTAGATATGGGTTATGTTTTCTCCGCATTTTCATGGGCCTACGTAATCGGCCAAATCCCTGGCGGCTGGCTGCTGGACCGCTTTGGTTCAAAACGGGTCTATTTCTGGTCCATTTTCATCTGGTCGATGTTTACCCTGTTACAGGGCTTCGTGGATATCTTCAGCGGCTTCGGCATTATCATTGCGCTCTTTACCCTCCGCTTCCTGGTGGGCTTAGCGGAAGCGCCATCATTCCCTGGCAACAGCCGTATTGTGGCCGCCTGGTTCCCGGCGCAGGAGAGGGGAACGGCGGTAGCCATCTTTAACTCGGCGCAATACTTTGCGACGGTTATTTTCGCGCCAATCATGGGCTGGCTGACGCATGAGGTGGGCTGGTCGCACGTCTTCTTCTTCATGGGCGGGCTGGGGATCGTCATCAGCTTCATCTGGCTGAAAGTGATCCACGAACCAAACCAGCATCCGGGCGTGAACAAGAAAGAGCTGGATTACATTGCTGAAGGCGGGGCGCTGATCAACATGGATCAGAAAACCCAGAAAGCAAAAGTCCCGTTCAGCCAGAAATGGGGGCAGATCAAACAGCTCGTCGGCTCACGGATGATGATCGGTATCTATCTCGGCCAGTACTGCATTAACGCCTTAACCTACTTCTTTATCACCTGGTTCCCGGTTTACCTGGTGCAGGCGCGTGGGATGTCGATTCTGAAGGCGGGGTTTGTCGCCTCCGTGCCGGCCATCTGCGGCTTCGTGGGTGGGGTGCTTGGCGGGGTCATCTCCGACTGGCTGATGCGTCGTACCGGTTCGCTGAATATTGCGCGTAAAACGCCAATCGTGCTCGGCATGCTGCTCTCCATGACCATGGTGTTCTGTAACTACGTCAGCGCGGAGTGGATGATTATCGGCTTTATGGCGATGGCCTTCTTTGGTAAAGGCATTGGCGCACTGGGCTGGGCGGTGATGGCAGATACCGCGCCGAAAGAGATCAGCGGCCTGAGCGGCGGTCTGTTCAACATGTTTGGCAACATTTCCGGCATTGTCACCCCAATCGCTATCGGTTACATCGTCGGCATCACTGGCTCCTTCAACGGCGCGCTGATTTATGTAGGCGTCCATGCGCTGGTGGCGGTACTCAGTTATCTGGTGCTGGTGGGTGACATCAAACGAATCGAACTGAAACCTGTTGGGGAGCGCGGATGATGACAACGCAATCAAGCCCGATCGTGACGGAGATGAAGGTCATTCCGGTGGCGGGGCAGGACAGCATGCTGCTCAACATTGGTGGCGCGCATAACGCCTGGTTCACCCGCAACATTGTGGTGCTGACCGACAGCGCAGGGAATACCGGCGTCGGGGAAGCGCCTGGCGGAGAGGTGATTTACCAGACGCTGGTCGACGCCATCCCGCAGGTGGTTGGGCAGGAGGTCGCCCGTCTCAACAAGGTGGTTCAGCGGGTGCATAAGGGCAACCAGTCGGCGGATTTTGATACCTTCGGCAAAGGGGCCTGGACGTTTGAACTGCGCGTTAACGCGGTGGCGGCGCTGGAGGCGGCTCTCCTCGATTTACTGGGCAAGGCGCTGAACGTGCCGGTCTGCGAACTGCTGGGGCCAGGCAAACAGCGTGATGCGGTAACGGTGCTGGGCTATCTGTTCTACGTTGGCGACCGGACGAAAACCGATCTGCCGTATCTGGAACGCTCGCCGGGCAGCCACGCGTGGTATCACCTGCGTCATCAGGAGGCGCTCTCTGGCGAGGCGGTGGTACGCCTGGCAGAGGCGGCGCAGGATCGCTACGGCTTTAAAGACTTCAAGCTGAAAGGCGGCGTTCTGCCGGGTGAGCAGGAGATTGACAGCGTGCGCGCGTTGAAAAAACGCTTCCCGGAGGCACGCATCACCGTCGATCCGAACGGCGCCTGGCTGCTGGATGAAGCTATCGCGCTGTGCAAAGGGCTGGGCGACGTGCTGACCTACGCGGAAGATCCGTGCGGCGCCGAGCAGGGCTTTTCTGGCCGCGAGGTGATGGCCGAATTCCGCCGCGCTACCGGGCTGCCGGTTGCGACCAACATGATCGCCACCAACTGGCGTGAAATGGGCCATGCGGTGATGCTGAATGCGGTGGACATACCGCTGGCGGACCCGCACTTCTGGACCCTTTCCGGCGCGGTGCGCGTGGCGCAGCTGTGCGATGACTGGGGGCTCACCTGGGGCTGCCACTCCAATAACCATTTCGACATTTCGCTGGCGATGTTTACCCACGTTGGCGCGGCGGCGCCGGGCAACCCGACCGCCATCGATACGCACTGGATCTGGCAGGAAGGCGAAGCGCGCCTGACCAAAAATCCACTTGAAATCAAAAACGGCACAATTGCCGTACCGGATACGCCGGGGCTGGGCGTGGAGCTTGACTGGGATCAGATCCACAAGGCGCATGAAGCGTATAAAAAACTGCCGGGCGGCGCGCGCAACGACGCAGGCCCGATGCAGTACCTTATCCCCGGCTGGACATTTGACCGTAAGCGCCCTGTATTTGGACGTCACTGATAAAAGGATCGAACGATGAGCACATTTTCTACCCCTGTAGTCACCTCCATGCAGATCATTCCTGTCGCGGGACATGACAGCATGCTGATGAACCTGAGCGGCGCCCATGCGCCGTTCTTCACCCGTAATATTGTGGTGATCAAGGACAACTCAGGGCATACCGGTGTCGGTGAAATCCCGGGCGGGGAGAAGATCCGTAAAACGCTGGAGGACGCCATTCCGCTGGTGGTGGGTAAAACGCTGGGCGAGTACAAAAATGTGCTGACTCGCGTGCGTACGACCTTTGCCGATCGTGATGCGGGTGGCCGTGGTCTGCAAACGTTTGATCTGCGCACCACTATCCATGTGGTCACGGGCATTGAAGCCGCGATGCTGGATCTGCTGGGCCAGCATCTTGGCGTCAATGTCGCCTCCCTGCTGGGCGACGGCCAACAGCGCAGCGAAGTGGAAATGCTCGGCTACCTGTTCTTTATCGGCAACCGCAAACTCACCCCACTGCCGTACCAGAGCCAGCCGGACGAAAAATGCGACTGGTATCGTGTGCGTCACGATGAAGCGATGACCCCGGATGCGGTAGTGCGCCTGGCGGAAGCCGCGTATGAAAAATATGGCTTTAATGACTTCAAGCTGAAAGGCGGTGTACTGGCGGGTGAAGAAGAAGCAGAGGCGATCGCCGCGCTGGCGAAGCGCTTCCCGCAGGCGCGCGTCACGCTGGATCCGAACGGTGCCTGGTCGCTTGATGAGGCGATAAAAATCGGTAAGCAGCTTAAAGGCGTGCTGGCCTATGCGGAAGATCCGTGCGGTGCAGAGCAGGGGTTCTCCGGACGTGAAGTGATGGCGGAGTTCCGTCGCGCCACCGGGCTGCCAACCGCCACCAACATGATCGCGACCGACTGGCGTCAGATGGGGCACACGCTCTCGCTGCAATCGGTGGACATTCCGCTGGCAGACCCGCACTTCTGGACGATGCAGGGCTCGGTTCGCGTGGCGCAGATGTGCCATGAGTTCGGCCTGACCTGGGGCTCGCACTCCAACAACCACTTCGACATCTCGCTGGCGATGTTCACCCACGTGGCGGCTGCCGCGCCGGGCAACATTACCGCCATCGACACCCACTGGATCTGGCAGGAGGGCAACCAGCGCCTGACCAAACAGCCGTTTGAAATCAAAGGCGGTATGGTACAGGTTCCTGCTACGCCGGGTCTGGGCGTAGAACTGGATATGGACCAGGTCATGAAAGCACATGAGCTGTACCAGAAACACGGCCTGGGTGCGCGTGATGACGCGCTGGCGATGCAATACCTGATCCCAGAGTGGACATTCGACAATAAACGTCCGTGCATGGTACGATAAGCACATTGGGACCGCTCCCATGAGTGGTCCCTTACGTGGTGTATGCTTAACGTAACTAACATGCGTAAGGATGGCTTATGAAAATTGTTATCGCTCCGGACTCGTATAAGGAAAGCTTGAGCGCGCTGGAGGTGGCGACAGCGATAGAGGTCGGTTTTCGCGACATTTTCCCGTCAGCGGACTATGTCAAATTACCGGTTGCCGATGGTGGCGAAGGGACGGTGGAAGCGATGGTGGCAGCCACGCATGGGCGTCTTGTCCATGTTCCCGTTACCGGGCCTTTGGGTGAACGCGTGGAAGGGTTTTTCGGGTTATCCGGAGACGGGAAAAGCGCCTTTATCGAGATGGCGGCAGCGAGCGGTCTGGAGCTTGTTGCTCCCGCAAAGCGTAACCCGTTAATCACCACCTCCTGGGGAACCGGGGAACTGATCCGTCATGCGCTGGATGCGGGCGTTAAGCATATCATTATTGGCATTGGAGGCAGCGCGACCAATGACGGTGGCGCAGGCATGGTGCAGGCGCTGGGCGTAAAACTGCTGGATGCGAAAGCGCAGCCCGTAGGGCCGGGCGGCGGCGAACTGGCAAGCCTTGCGCATATCGATCTTAGCGGGCTGGATAAGCGGCTGGCAGACTGTCGAATTGAAGTGGCCTGCGATGTGACCAACCCCCTGATCGGCGAAGCTGGCGCTTCTGCGGTATTTGGTCCGCAGAAAGGGGCGACGCCGGAGATGGTCAGGACGCTGGACAACGCGCTGGCGCATTACGCAAAAATTATCGCCCGGGATCTGGATATTGACGTCTTAAACCTGGCGGGCGGCGGTGCGGCTGGCGGAATGGGGGCGGCGCTGTATGCATTTTGCGGCGCACAGCTCCGTCAGGGGATTGAGATTGTCACCGATGCCCTGCATCTTGATGAACAGGTCGCGGACGCCGATCTGGTGATCACGGGCGAAGGGCGTATCGACAGCCAGACGATCCACGGCAAAGTGCCCGTTGGCGTGGCGAGAGTTGCGAAACGCTATAACAAGCCGGTTATCGGCATTGCCGGCAGCCTGACGGCGGATGTTGGCGTGGTGCATGAGCACGGACTGGATGCCGTATTCAGCGTGATTTACACCATCTGCTCGCTGGAGGATGCGCTGGAAAATGCGCAACAGAATGTACAGATGGCCGCAAGGAATATTGCAGCGGTGATAAAGATGGGGCGGGGGATGTCGCGTTAACGTTCGTGCTCCTTTAAGCCCGGTAAGCGAAGCGCCACCGGGCTTTTGTCTTAGCTCCCCAACACCTTCATTGCTTCCCGCGTCACGTTGTCCATCTCGTCCAGCAGCTCCAGGAACTCCGGTTCGAGATCGGATTCTGGCGTACCGGCGCGGAGCTGCTGTTCAAGCAACTGGCAGAGATTTTTCAACCGCGGTACGCCGCTGTAGCCGCAGCTGCCATGCAGTTTATGAATGGCTTCCAGCAGTCCTTCGGGGTTTTCACCCACCAGCTGTTCTTCAACCTTGTTACGGATCTCAGGCAGGAAGTCCACCAGCATTTGCAGCATATCGCGGGCCAGATCGGGTTTGCCTGCCGCCTGGCGCAGCGCCAGTTGCCAGTCAAACGTGGCATTCTGGTTAACGCTGATCTCCGGCGATTCAGCTGTAATGGTGTATGTCCCGCCAATGTGCCCCGGCTTGTAGCGCAGCAGCAGGCTGTGCAGCTTCTCTTCGTCGATCGGTTTCGCCAGATAATCGTTCATGCCCGCACCCAGCAGTTTCTCCTTTTGCCCCGCCATCGCGTGCGCCGTCACGGCAATCACCGGCGTCTGCTGCTGGTGCGGAAGCTGGCGAATCAACTCGCAGGCGCGGATGCCATCCATGCCCGGCATCTGAATATCCATCAGGATCAGGTCGAACTGCATCTGTTTGGCTTGTTCCACGGCTTCGGCGCCGCTGGTACACAGCTCAACATGCTGAACCTGATCCTCAAGCAGCACGCCAATCAGCTTCAGGTTCGCCGGGTTATCGTCCACGGCCATCACCGTCATCGGCAGCTTATGTTCGTCGTTTTCCAGCGGCAGGGACTGATGCGTCAGACGGCAATATTCGGTCAACGCAGGTAACAGTCGTGTGGCGGTGAGGGGTTTCAGCAGACACGCCGCCGCTCCGTCGTTTTTCAGCTCTTCGGCGTTGATTTGGGCGTGGCACGGCAGCGCCAGCAGCAGGTAGTCCGTCATTGAGGCCGCCTTCGCCAGGCGTTCCTGCTGCATGGTCAGTTCTCCGGTAAACGTCACCGGAATCCCCAACAACAGGATATCGTAATGATCGTTAGCCAGCGCGGAGAAGGTCGGGCTGTAGATGACCTCCAGCGGCGTGCTGCTTAATACATCCAGCGTACACTGCGCCGCCGCGGCGTTCGGTTCCACATAGGCCAGACGCATCCCTTTCAGGCAGCCGGTGACCGGGCCGTCGGTCTGCACGTTCGGGTTAAGATCAAGGTTGATATGGAACCAGAAGGTTGAGCCCCGGTTAGGCTGGCTGTGGAAGGAGATATCGCCTCCCATCTCCTTCACCAGCTTTTGGGTGATCACCAGCCCCAGGCCCGTTCCGCCGTGACGACGGGAAATGCTCGCATCGGCCTGGCGGAAAGCCTGGAACAGACGCGTCTGATCGCGCTCCGGAATACCGATGCCGGTATCCCGGATCTGCACTTCAATCTGGACTTTGTTATTACTGAGCGCCCTTTTTTCGACCAGAATGTCGATGTTGCCGCTCTCGGTGAACTTAATCGCGTTGCCCACCAGATTGGTAATGACCTGTTGCAGGCGCAGCGGGTCGCCAATGACGTTATCCGGCACATCATTTTTAATATTGAGCGTCAGTTCCAGACCCTTATCATGCGATGAGTGGGCAAGAAGCGTGACCACGTCATCCAGCGTGCTGCGCAGCGGGAAGGGAATACTCTCCAGAATCAGCTTGCCCGCTTCCAGCTTCGAGAAGTCCAGTACGTCGTTAATAATGGTCAGCAGGTTGTTGGCTGAGCGTTCAATGGTATGCAGATGGTCACGCTGGGTCGGGTTCAGCTCGCTTTTGAGCGTCAGACGGGTGAAGCCAATCACCCCGTTCAGCGGCGTGCGCAGCTCGTGCGACATGTTCGCCAGGAACTCAGACTTAATACGTGCCGCCTCCTGCGCACGTTTTTTCGCCAGATCCAGCTCCACGTTCTGGATCTCCATCTGCTCCAGCGTTTCGCGCAGGTCAGAGGTGGCCTGGTCAACGTTGTGCTGCATCTCTTCGTGATAAGCCGCCAGCGACATCGCCATTGAGTTGATGCCATTTTTCAGCATATCCAGCTCGCCGAGCATAAAGCCTTCCACGCGGCTGTCGAGCTGACCCCGGCGGATCCGGTCAACGGTATTCACCATGTTGCGGATAGGCCCCGTGACGTCGCGCATCAGTCGCCAGCCGAAGATCAGCGCGATGCCGATACAGAACAGCATCATCACGCCGGAGATGAATATTTCTTTGTACTGCTGGAGCCGTACCGACTTAAGATCCAGCTCCAGCGCCACATATCCCAGCATATTATTGCTGGACTTCGCATCGGACTGGGCGGATTCATCGGGTGAATAGCTTTCGGAGATAATCGGCGTGCGCAGGATCATGATATCGCCGCGCCGCAACACCGTAAGGTGACGCGGGAAGGGGGTACCATCCGGGATTTTCAGCGACGTGGGATCCAGATGGAAATTCGAGGTGACGAACAGACGGTTATGCTCATCGTAAACGGAAATGGCGCGCACAATCTCTGAATGACGGCGGTGCAGCACGCTGATTAACTGACCAATGGATTCACGGTTTTGCAGGTTCATACCGTACTCGCTGGAGACGGCCAGCGGTTCGATAATGCTGGCCCCGGCATCTTCAAGCTGTCTCTGCAAATCGTTATAGCGATGCACCACAAAGAAAATGCTCAGCAGCAAACCGATGAGAACGGTAGGAGCGAGGATCAAAATCATCATGCGCGCGCGCAGGCTGTAGTTGGTCATGGAGTTCCGTTATGGGACAATCAGGCTAATTATGTTTATTTGAGAACAATCTCGGCGATGGCGCAATTCTACTCTGCAAAACGACGCGTGACGACGCGTCAGATCATAACTGTTGAAGCCACGGACCTCGATCCTTTTGGACAGGGGGTGGCGCGTCACAAGGGTAAGACACTGTTTATCACAGGTTTGCTGCCAGGAGAACGCGCAGATATTACGCTGACGGAAGAAAAACGTCAGTATGCGCGCGGTCAGGTCAAGCGCCGTCTTAATGATAGCCCGGAGCGCGTGATGCCTCGCTGCCCCCATTTTGGCGTCTGCGGTGGCTGCCAGCAACAGCATGCCAGCACAGAATTACAGCAAAAAAGTAAAAGCAGCGCGCTGGCCCGCCTGGTCGGACACGACGTGAATGACATCATTGCCGATCGGCCCTGGGGCTACCGTCGCCGCGCTCGCCTGAGCCTCAGCTACCAGTCCAAAACCGAGCGGCTGGAGATGGGTTTTCGCAAAGCCGGCTCCAGCGATATCGTCTCTGTCACGCAGTGCCCTGTTTTGGTGCCCCATCTTGAGGCGTTGCTCCCGGACGTGCACCACTGTCTTGCATCGCTGGATGGCGTGCGTTCGCTGGGCCATGTCGAACTGGTGCTGGCCAACAGTGGCCCGCTGATGGTACTGCGCCACACCGCGCCGCTGCCAAAGGCAGATCGCGAAAAACTGGAACGCTTTTCGCATTCTCATGAGCTTGCGCTTTTCCTCGCGCCGCAAAGCGAGATACTTGAGCAGGTCAGCGGAGAAGCGCCCTGGTATGCGTCAGACGGGCTACGCTTAACGTTCAGCCCGCGGGATTTTATCCAGGTTAACGACGGCGTGAACCAGCAGATGGTGGCGAACGCGCTGGCGTGGCTGGACGTACAGCCCACCGATCGGGTGCTCGATCTGTTCTGCGGTATGGGGAACTTTACCCTGCCGCTGGCCCGCAAAGCAGCAAGCGTGGTCGGGGTGGAAGGCGTTGAGGCGCTGGTGGTGAAAGGCCAGGAAAACGCCCAACAGAACGGCTTGCAAAATGTGACATTCTTTCATCAAAATCTTGAGGATGATGTTACTCAGCAACCGTGGGCTAAGCAGGGCTTTGATAAGATCCTGCTCGACCCGGCGCGCGCAGGTGCGCCGGGCGTGATGCAGCATATAATTAAACTCGCGCCTGAACGCGTGGTCTATGTTTCCTGTAACCCGGCGACGCTTGCCCGTGACAGCGAAGCATTATTGAGCGGGGGTTACCAGATTCGACGTCTGGCAATGCTGGACATGTTCCCGCACACTGGTCATCTGGAATCGATGGTGTTGTTCGAGCACATCTAATGAGTTTGGCTTGTCGACTTCGACAGGCCCTTGTCCCTAAAGGAGAGGACGATGGTTGCGGTAAGAAGTGCACATTTAAATAAAGCTGGTGAGTTTGACCCTCAAAAATGGATCGCAAGTCTGGGGATTTCCAGCCAGCAGTCGTGTGAACGCTTAACCGAAACCTGGGCCTATTGTTTACGCACAACGCAGGGGCATCCGGACGCTGAACTGCTGTTGTGGCGCGGCGTGGAGATGGTTGAAATTCTCTCCATGCTGAACATGGATATCGAAACGCTACAGGCCGCACTGCTGTTCCCCCTGGCGGACGCCGACGTGGTGACGGAAGACGTCCTGCGTGAAAGCGTCGGCCAGTCCGTCGTGGCGCTTATCCACGGCGTGCGTGACATGGCAGCCATTCGTCAGCTTAAAGCCGCGCAAACGGACTCTGTCTCTTCCGAGCAGGTGGATAACGTCCGTCGCATGCTGCTGGCGATGGTAGATGATTTCCGCTGCGTGGTGATCAAGCTGGCCGAACGGGTTGCCCATCTGCGTGAAGTGAAGGATGCGCCGGAAGACGAGCGCGTCCTGGCCGCTAAAGAGTGTACGAATATCTATGCGCCGCTGGCGAACCGTCTCGGTATCGGGCAACTGAAGTGGGAGCTGGAAGATTACTGCTTCCGCTATCTGCATCCGGCGGAATACAAACGCATTGCAAAATTGCTGCACGAACGCCGCATTGACCGCGAGCACTATATCGAGGAATTTGTCAGCGGGCTGCGCCAGTCGATGAAAGAGGAGAATGTGCGCGCCGAGGTCTACGGGCGTCCAAAGCACATCTACAGCATCTGGCGCAAAATGCAGAAGAAACATCTCGCCTTTGACGAGCTGTTTGACGTGCGCGCCGTACGTATCGTGGCAGAGCGTCTCCAGGACTGCTATGCCGCGCTGGGGATAGTGCATACTCACTTCCGCCATCTGCCGGATGAGTTCGATGACTACGTCGCCAACCCCAAACCAAACGGCTATCAGTCTATTCATACCGTGGTGCTCGGCCCTGGCGGCAAAACGGTGGAAATTCAGATCCGTACCAAACAGATGCACGAAGACGCCGAGCTGGGCGTGGCGGCGCACTGGAAATACAAAGAGGGTACCTCCGGCGGCGGTCGCTCCGGTCACGAGGACCGTATCGCCTGGCTGCGTAAGCTGATTGCGTGGCAGGAAGAGATGGCCGACTCCGGCGAAATGCTCGACGAAGTGCGCAGTCAGGTCTTCGACGATCGCGTCTACGTCTTTACCCCGAAAGGGGATGTTGTTGATTTGCCGGCAGGCTCCACGCCGCTCGATTTCGCCTACCACATCCACAGCGATGTGGGGCACCGTTGCATCGGGGCGAAGATCGGCGGACGTATCGTACCGTTTACCTACCAGCTCCAGATGGGCGATCAGATTGAAATCATCACCCAGAAGCAGCCAAACCCAAGCCGCGACTGGCTGAATCCGAACCTCGGTTACGTTACCACCAGCCGTGGGCGCTCTAAAATCCACGCCTGGTTCCGCAAGCAGGATCGTGACAAGAACATCCTTGCCGGTCGTCAGATCCTGGACGACGAGCTGGAACATATCGGGATAAGCCTGAAAGAGGCGGAGAAGTTCCTGCTGCCGCGCTACAACTTCAACGAGCTCGACGAACTGTTAGCGGCGATTGGTGGCGGCGATATCCGCCTGAACCAGATGGTGAACTTCCTGCAAGCGCAGTTCAACAAGCCAAGCGCAGCGGAGCAGGATGCGGCGGCGCTGAAACAGCTCCAGCAGAAAACCTACGCTCCGCAGCAGCGCAGCAAGGACAATGGCCGCGTGGTGGTTGAAGGGGTGGGTAACCTCATGCACCATATTGCCCGCTGCTGCCAGCCGATCCCGGGAGACGATATTGTCGGCTTTATCACCCAGGGGCGTGGGATCTCGATTCACCGCTCCGACTGCGATCAGCTTGCAGAGCTGCAATCGCATGCGCCGGAACGTATCGTGGAAGCCGTCTGGGGGGAGAGCTACTCGGCGGGTTACTCGCTGGTGGTGCGCGTCACTGCCAACGACCGCAGCGGCCTGCTGCGCGACATCACCACCATTCTCGCCAACGAGAAGGTCAACGTGCTGGGCGTTGCCAGCCGCAGCGATACCCGCGAGCAGCTTGCCACCATCGATATGACTATCGAAATCTATAACCTTCAGGTGCTGGGCCGCGTACTCGGCAAACTGAACCAGGTGCCGGATGTGATTGACGCGCGTCGTCTGCACGGCGGCTAAACATCCTCTTCTGTAGGCCGGGTAAGGCAACGCCGCCACCCGGCTCAGGCATTTAATGGAATCTGTTATGACTCAAATCGACCGCCTGCTTGGCATCATGAAACGCCTGCGCGACCCGGAAAACGGCTGCCCGTGGGATAAAGAGCAGACTTTCGCCACCATTGCGCCTTACACGCTGGAAGAGACCTACGAAGTGCTGGACGCGATTTCGCGCGAAGATTTCGACGACCTGCGCGGTGAGCTGGGCGACCTGCTGTTCCAGGTTGTGTTCTACGCGCAGATGGCGCAGGAAGAGGGGCGCTTTAACTTTGACGATATCTGCGCCGCTATCAGCGACAAGCTGGAGCGTCGTCATCCGCATATTTTTGGCGATGCCTCCGCAGGCAACAGTGCGGAAGTGCTGGCGCGCTGGGAGCAGATAAAAAGCGCCGAACGCGCTGAAAAATCCCAGCACTCGGCGCTGGACGACATTCCCCTGAACCTTCCCGCGCTGATGCGCGCGCACAAAATTCAAAAGCGCTGCTCGGCGGTAGGGTTTGACTGGAACTCTCTCGGCCCGGTGCTGGAAAAAGTGCACGAAGAGATCGACGAAGTGATGCATGAAGCGCAGCAGGCCGTTGTGGATGAAGCAAAGCTGGAAGAGGAGATGGGCGATCTGCTGTTTGCGACCGTCAACCTTTCGCGCCACCTCGGTGTAAAAGCGGAAACCGCCCTGCAAAAAGCGAACATTAAATTCGAGCGACGCTTTCGCGAAGTTGAGCGGATTGTGGCCTCGCGCGGCCTGGAAATGAGCGGGATTGACCTCGACGCGATGGAAGAAGTCTGGCAGGAAGTAAAACGCCAGGAACATGATCTCTAACGAGATTTTGCGATCAAGCGCAATTTGTGTGATTTTTTAAATGACAAGCGCTTGATTTGCGTCAAAAACATTTACCCAAAAGGGGCTATTTTCTCACTCCTTATGTTTGTCATGGCCTGGAGTGGAGACGGAGAATGAAAGTTTGTGGCGCTCGTCGTGTTCGGGTATACTACTTTCCCGTCCTGGTTATTCCATCGTTTCACCCTAACTTCTCAGGTTCAGCATGACAACGAACTATATTTTTGTGACCGGCGGGGTCGTATCCTCTCTGGGTAAAGGCATTGCCGCAGCCTCCCTCGCAGCCATTCTTGAAGCCCGTGGCCTCAATGTGACCATGATGAAACTGGATCCGTACATCAACGTCGATCCTGGCACCATGAGCCCAACCCAACACGGGGAAGTGTTCGTTACTGAAGACGGCGCTGAAACCGATCTGGATCTTGGCCACTACGAGCGTTTCATCCGTACCAAAATGACCCGTCGTAACAACTTTACGACTGGCCGTATCTACTCTGACGTTCTGCGTAAAGAGCGCCGTGGTGACTACCTGGGCGCGACCGTGCAGGTCATCCCACACATCACTAACGCCATCAAAGAACGTGTCCTTGCCGGTGGCGAAGGGCATGACGTTGTGCTGGTTGAAATCGGCGGTACCGTAGGGGATATCGAATCCCTGCCGTTCCTCGAAGCGATTCGTCAGCTGGCGGTAGATATTGGTCGTGAGCACGCGCTGTTCATGCACCTGACGCTGGTGCCTTACATGGCAGCAGCAGGTGAAGTGAAAACCAAACCGACTCAGCACTCTGTTAAAGAGCTGCTCTCCATCGGTATTCAGCCTGACATCCTGGTTTGCCGTTCCGATCGCGCGATTCCGGCGAACGAACGCGCGAAAATTGCATTGTTCTGTAACGTGCCTGAAAAAGCCGTTATTTCAATGAAAGATGTCGATTCCATTTATAAAATCCCGGGCCTGTTGAAATCACAGGGTCTGGACGATTATATTTGTAAACGATTCAGCTTGAACTGTCCGGAAGCTAACCTGTCTGAATGGGAGCAGGTGATTTACGAAGAAGCCAATCCGGGCGGCGAAGTGACTATCGGTATGGTCGGCAAGTACATCGAACTGCCGGATGCCTACAAGTCAGTTATCGAAGCGCTGAAACACGGTGGTCTGAAGAACCGCGTCTCTGTGAACATCAAGCTGATTGATTCACAGGATGTGGAGACGCGCGGCGTTGAAATTCTTAAAGATCTGGATGCTATCCTCATCCCTGGCGGCTTCGGCTACCGTGGTGTTGAAGGCAAGATCGCCACTGCACGCTATGCGCGTGAAAACAATATTCCATACCTCGGTATCTGCCTGGGTATGCAGGTTGCGCTGATTGAATTTGCGCGCAACGTAGCGGGAATGGAAAACGCGAACTCTACGGAATTTGTGCCAGACTGTAAGTACCCTGTTGTGGCGCTGATTACGGAATGGCGCGACGAAGACGGTAACGTCGAAGTCCGTACCGAGAAGAGCGATCTGGGTGGCACCATGCGTCTTGGCGCACAGGCCTGCCAGCTGTCCGACGATAGCGTGGTACGCAAGCTGTACGGCGAGCCGGTCATCACCGAGCGCCATCGTCACCGCTATGAAGTCAACAACATGTTGTTGAAACAAATTGAAGCTGCGGGTCTGCGTGTTGCGGGCCGTTCCGGGGATGATCAGTTAGTCGAGATCATCGAAGTGCCTAACCATCCGTGGTTCGTGGCCTGCCAATTCCACCCGGAATTTACTTCAACGCCGCGTGACGGGCATCCGCTGTTTGCAGGCTTCGTGAAAGCCGCCAGCGAGTACCAGAAGCGTCAGGCGAAGTAAAAAAAGTTAGAACGGCAACGCGTACCTTTGGTACGCGTTGTTTGTCTGGAGTTTTAGTTTAACTTGTACTGAGGAAAATCTAATGTCCAAAATCGTTAAAGTCATCGGTCGTGAAATCATCGACTCCCGTGGTAACCCGACCGTTGAAGCTGAAGTTCATCTGGAAGGTGGTTTCGTCGGTATGGCAGCGGCTCCATCAGGTGCTTCTACAGGTTCCCGCGAAGCGCTGGAACTGCGTGATGGCGACAAATCCCGTTTCATGGGCAAAGGCGTACTGAAAGCGGTTGGCGCTGTTAACGGTCCTATTGCTCAGGCTATCGTTGGCAAAGATGCTAAAGATCAGGCTGGCATCGACAAGATCATGATCGATCTGGACGGTACTGAAAACAAATCTAACTTCGGTGCGAACGCAATCCTGGCCGTTTCCCTGGCGAACGCCAAAGCGGCAGCGGCAGCTAAAGGCATGCCACTGTTCGAGCACATCGCTGAACTGAACGGCACCCCAGGCAAATACTCCATGCCTGTACCAATGATGAACATCATCAACGGTGGTGAGCACGCAGACAACAACGTTGATATTCAGGAATTCATGATTCAGCCAGTTGGCGCGAAAACCCTGAAAGAAGCGGTACGTATGGGTTCTGAAGTGTTCCACAACCTGGCTAAAGTTCTGAAAGCTAAAGGCATGAACACGGCTGTTGGTGACGAAGGCGGCTACGCGCCAAACCTGGGTTCTAACGCAGAAGCACTGGCTGTTATCGCTGAAGCGGTTAAAGCAGCAGGCTACGAGCTGGGCAAAGACATCACCCTGGCGATGGACTGCGCAGCATCTGAATTCTACAAAGACGGTAAATACGTTCTGGCTGGCGAAGGCAACAAAGCGTTCACCTCTGAAGAGTTCACCCACTTCCTGGAAGACCTGACCAAACAGTACCCAATCGTTTCTATCGAAGACGGTCTGGACGAGTCTGACTGGGATGGTTTCGCATACCAGACCAAAGTACTGGGCGACAAAATCCAGTTGGTTGGTGACGATCTGTTCGTAACCAACACCAAGATCCTGAAAGAAGGCATCGAGAAAGGCATCGTTAACTCCATCCTGATCAAATTCAACCAGATCGGTTCTCTGACCGAAACGCTGGCTGCGATCAAAATGGCGAAAGACGCTGGCTACACCGCGGTTATCTCTCACCGTTCTGGCGAAACTGAAGACGCTACCATCGCTGACCTGGCTGTGGGTACCGCAGCTGGCCAGATCAAAACCGGTTCTATGAGCCGTTCTGACCGTGTTGCTAAATACAACCAGCTGATTCGTATCGAAGAAGCGCTGGGCGAAAAAGCACCTTACAACGGTCGTAAAGAGATCAAAGGCCAGGCATAAGCCTGAACCTTCGTTCTTATGAAAAAACCCGCTTCGGCGGGTTTTTTGTTTTCTATAGCAGAAGCGGCAACGTGGCGCTTGCCGTTTGCTGGCTGACGTCACCGTAATGGCTGTCTACTGCAATAAGGGAAGTGGTTAGCAGTTCAACCAGCAGCATCACGCCAACCTTGGCGTTGAGCGCACCCGCGCTCAGCGGTCCCTCTGGCTTGGCTGCAACCAGCTGTAAATCGCTCAGGGAGGCCAGCGGGCTGCGGGGCGTATTGCTGAGCGCCAGTACCTTAACGCCGCGCTTGCGGGCGAGTTTCACCACGTGAAGCAGATCCCGTGTAGAGCCGGAACTTGAGATGGCCACCACCAGCGTCTCTTTCGAGAGCGTCGTCGCATTCATGGCGGCGCGATGCATATCGCTAAACAGCTGTGCAGGTTTGCCGAGTCGCAGCAGCTTGTAATGCAAATACTCCCCCAGAATTGCGCTGGCCGCCACCCCGTAAATTTGCACTGACTGCGCCTGATGCAGGGCCAGTGTCGCCTGTTCAAGCTGGGCCCGGTCGAGGAGTTTTGCGGTATCTTGCAGCGCCTGGACAGACTCATCCACCACGTTATCTATTGCATCTCCTGCCTGACGCTCCGGCAAACCCTGCTGAATATCCAGCGCAAGCGCCATTTTAAATTCGTTATATCCCTTACAGCCCAGCGTGCGGCAAAGGCGTGTGACGCTGGCCTCGCTGGTGCCGCTTTCACGCGCCAGCTCGGTGATCGTCAGGTAGAGCACCCTGGCAGGATCGTTGAGGACAAACTCCCCCAGTTTTTGTTGCGTTGGGCTGTACCCGGAAGCCTCCTGGCGTAGCTTCAGCAGCAGGTTTTCATGGTCCGACATGCTAGATCCTTAATGCGTTTCTCTGCCAACTAGTGTGGCGGAAAGCGGGGGAGAGATGCCAGTCATTTCGAAAAAGTATGATCGGTGTCCTGGTTTTTGGTGGTAATTTTCACAACTAAAAATATATATGGTAAAAATTTTCATCAATAACCAGGGGGATAAAAAAATGATGCAAATGTTCAGCGGAGCGTCTTCCGGCGGATGGTTTGAAAAAGCGCAGCGCTTCGGCAAATCCTTTATGTTACCCATCGCCATACTGCCCGCAGCAGGTCTGTTGCTGGGGATCGGCGGGGCGCTATCGAATCCAAATACGCTTACTGCGTATCCATTTTTAGACGTTGGCTGGCTACAGGCCATCTTTACCATCATGAGCAGCGCAGGCTCGATTGTGTTTGCAAACCTGTCGGTACTGTTTGCTGTTGGGGTCGCCGTTGGGCTGGCGAAAAATGATAAAGGCACGGCAGGGCTGGCGGCGTTGCTCGCTTATCTGGTGATGAATGCCACTATCAATGCGCTGCTGATCCTGACCGGAAAACTGGCGCATGAGAACCCGGGCGCCGTAGGGCAGGGCATGACGCTGGGTATTCAGACGCTTGAAACGGGCGTGTTTGGTGGGGTAGTTATTGGGCTGGTGACCTGCGCACTGCATCATCGATTTAATAAAATCGCGCTTCCGCAATTCCTGGGCTTTTTTGGCGGCTCACGCTTCGTTCCCATTATCAGCTCACTGGCGGCGATACTCGTCGGCGCGCTGATGACCGTGGTCTGGCCGCATTTTCAGAAGCTGATCTTTGGCCTCGGCGGGCTGGTGGATGCCACCGGCTATCTGGGGACTTTGCTGTACGGCTTCATCCTGCGCATGCTTGGCCCGTTTGGTTTGCACCACATCTTCTATCTTCCGTTCTGGACCACCGCGCTTGGCGGCAGTGAAATTGTTAACGGTCACCTGGTTGAGGGCACGCAGCGGATCTTCTTCGCCCAGCTCGCCGACCCGAACACGCAGCATTTCTATGAGGGCACGTCGCGCTTCATGTCCGGGCGCTTTATTACCATGATGTTTGGTCTGCTCGGCGCCTGCCTTGCGATGTACCACACGGCCAGGCCGGAGAACAAAAAGCGGGTTGCCGGGCTGCTGCTCTCTGCGGCGTTAACCTCATTCCTGACGGGAATTACCGAGCCCATAGAGTTCTCATTCCTGTTTATTGCCCCGGTGCTGTACGTCATTCATGCGCTGTTTGACGGGCTGGCGTTTATGCTCGCGCACATGCTGCACATCACCATCGGACAAACATTCTCCGGCGGGTTTATTGATTTCGTGCTGTTCGGCATTTTGCAGGGGGAAGCGAAAACTAACTGGATGTTAGTCCCGCTGGTGGGCGTACCGTGGTTCTTCCTTTACTACTGTACCTTCCGCTATCTGATCAAACGTTTTGATTTTGCCACGCCGGGCCGTGAAAAGGAGGCGTTGGCTGACGAGGCTACCCTGCCGCAAAGCGAGCGCGCCGCGGCGGTGATCGCCGGGCTGGGAGGAAAAGACAATCTGGATGACGTTGACTGCTGCGCCACGCGCCTTCGCGTCACGGTGAAAGACGGTAGCAAAGTCAATGAATCTGCACTGAAAGCGACCGGCGCCCGCGGCGTAATCGTCCGCGGCAACGGTGTCCAGGTCATCTATGGCCCGCACGTCACCATTATCAGAAACGAAGTAGAAGAGATCTTATCGTAATGAAAACTGTACTGGATAACCTGAAAGGAAAACTGGTCGTCTCCTGCCAGGCGCTGGAAAACGAACCGCTGCACAGCCCGTTTATTATGTCGCGAATGGCGCTGGCGGCGGCCCAGGGCGGTGCCGCTGCGATCCGCGCCAATAGCGTGGTGGATATTGAGGCTATCAAAGGGCTGGTCTCACTGCCGGTAATCGGCATCATCAAACGAGACTATCCGGACAGCGAGGTGTTCATCACCGCAACGCTCAAAGAAGTGGATGAGTTGATGGCGGTCGGCCCGGAGATCGTTGCGCTGGATGCGACCGCCCGGAAACGGCCCGGTGGCGGATCGCTGGACATGCTGATCGCGCAGATCCGCACCCGTTACCCTTCGCTGCTGCTGATGGCGGATATTGCCACCGTGCAGGAGGCCGTGGCCGCGCAGGCGCTGGGGTTTGATTGCGTCGGAACCACCCTTTACGGTTATACGGCGGAGACTGCGGGCCATTCGCTACCGGAAAATGACTGCGCGTTTTTGAAAGAGGTGCTGTCTGCCGTCACGATCCCCGTGATTGCTGAAGGTAACGTGGATACGCCTGAACGCGCGGCCAGGTGTCTGGCGCTGGGGGCGCACACGGTTGTCGTCGGCGGGGCGATCACCCGACCACAGCAAATTACGGAACGGTTTATGGCGGCAATTGGCGCGCAAAGCACCGATGGAGCATGATCATCTGACGGGGATCTGCGATACTTATCGTTTATCCCCTTAACAGAGTTGACTATGCAGTACCCGATTAACGAGATGTTCCAGACCCTGCAAGGCGAGGGTTACTTTACCGGCGTTCCCGCTATCTTTATTCGTTTACAGGGATGCCCGGTTGGCTGCGCCTGGTGTGATACCAAACATACGTGGGATAAGCTCGCAGATCGGGAAGTGTCGCTATTCAGCATTCTGGCGAAAACCAAAGAGAGCGATAAATGGGGCGCGGGCAGCGCGGAAGATCTGCTTGCCATTATTGGTCGTCAGGGCTGGACGGCGCGGCATGTGGTGATCACCGGCGGGGAACCCTGCATTCACGATCTGATGCCGCTCACCGAACTGCTCGAGAAGAACGGCTATAGCTGTCAGATCGAAACCAGCGGCACCCATGAAGTGCGCTGCTCCCATTCAACGTGGGTCACGGTTTCACCAAAAGTGAATATGCGCGGCGGGTATGACGTACTTTCGCAGGCGCTTGAGCGAGCTGATGAGATCAAACATCCGGTGGGGCGCGTGCGTGACATCGAAGCGCTGGATGAACTGCTGGCGACGCTGACGGACGAAAAGCAGCGCGTGATCGCGCTACAGCCTATCAGCCAGAAAGACGATGCGACCCGTCTGTGCATTGAAACCTGTATCGCCCGCAACTGGCGGCTGTCGATGCAGACGCACAAATATCTGAACATTGCCTGATACTTTTGTGGCCCCGCTTAACGCGGGGCTTTTGTTGTTGGCAGTAAAGCCCAGGTCACGACTGCCGACCCAAGGCAAATCGCACTGTTGAAAAGCAAGGCATACTGCGCGGCACTGGCCGTTCCCATCGGCAGCCATAGCGCGTACAGCGATGCGGTGACCGCGATACCCATTGCGCCGCCCAGGGAACTGCCCATCTTATAGATCCCAGAAGCCACCCCCACTTTGTTTTCAGGGGCATTCATTACCGCCGTGTCCGTTGAGGGCGTGGCGTAACATCCGAGCCCCAGCCCGAATAAAATATTGCTCAGAAAAACGGTAACAATGTAGACCTCTTTGCTTAAGAAGGTGCATGAAATCAGCGAAATACCTGTTGCGGTCAGCAGCGGGCCGGTCATCATCGGCAGCCTGGCGCCATAGCGCTGAAGCAGTTTTTCACCCACCCGGATCATCGCCAGTACGGTAACCAGATACCCCAGCGTCATCATGCCGGTCTGTAGCGGTGACAGATGATGGCCCTGCTGCAACCAGATGCTGGCGATCATCATGGTGCCAATGCAGCCGTTGAGCAGGAAATTTGAGAATACCGAGGCGCTATAGGCCCGGTTTTTAAACAGGGCGAAATCGATCAGCGCCGCATCGCCTTTCCGCCGCCCGGTAACGATAAAGCACATCAGTGCAATCACGGCTCCACACAGTACAAGAAGCGATAAACTGCTGCTCCAGCCCCAGCTGTGTCCTTTGCTGATAAACAGATTGAACAGCACCAGCATAAGGACAAAACTCACCAGGCCGCTGATATCCAGTTTGTGTCGACACGCATCAGGGCTGCGGCTTTCCGGCGTGGCGCGGATAAGCAATAGCGCGACCAGAGCCACCACCATCGACAGAATAAAAATCCAGCGCCAGCCCAGCGTGGTGGCGATGGCGCCTCCCACAAGCGAGCTCAGGCCACTCCCGCCCCATGAACCGATAACCCAGAAACTGATTGCGCGCTGGCGTGCTTTACCTTCATACCAGGTTTTAATCAGCGCCAGCGTGGCGGGCATAATGCAGGCCGCTGATAGCCCCTGTATCGCTCGTCCCAACAGAAACAGGACGGGCTCCCATGAAATGAACAGCAGACCACTCCCGATCATGCTCAGGATCAGGCCAATCATGGTCAGGCGCATGCGCCCAAACTTATCGGCAAACCCACCGCAGGCGACGACAAAACAGCCGCTGAACAACGCGCTAAGGCTGACGGCCAGCGTAAGGGTTTCGAGGGCAATATCGAGGCTATTCTGCATGGCCGGAACCACGTTGATAACCGACTGGGCAAACAGCCAGAATGTCAGAACGCTCAAGACGATGCCCGCCAGCAGCCGATCGTTACCGGCGTAGGCGGATGCGCCTGTCAGGGAAACGGTACTCATAGTGCAGCCCTCCCGGGAAGGTGCGAATCAGCGCAGATAGTGTTCGGTCAGTGCGGCCCACAGCGCCGCGCCGGTGAGGAGAATGTTGTCGTTAAAGTCGTAGCCCGGGTTATGTACCATGCAGCGGTCAGGCTCATCCCCGGCGCCAAGCGTGAAATAGCAGCCATTGGGATTTTTCTCGAGCATGAAAGCAAAGTCCTCGCTGCCCATAAACGCATTCACCTCCGCGACGGCATCCTGACCGAACAGATCGGTGGCGACGCTGCGCACCATCTCGTTGGCTTGCGGATTGTTTTTCAGCACCGGGCTGCCGTTAATGTGTCGAATGGTGGCCGTCGCATTGAAACTTTCCGCCTGTGCAACGGCGATATCATGGATACGCTGTAGCACGGTTTGTCGCACGCGTTCATCCAGCGTGCGAACGGTAAGTTTCATCAATACCTTGTCGTTGATAATGTTGGGAGCGTGCCCGGCCTGAATGCTGCCTACGGTAACGACGGCTGGCTGGAAGGGGGTAATGTTGCGCGAAACAATCGACTGCAAAGCGATAGTGATATGGCAGGCAACCAGGGTGGCGTCAACGGTATGTTCTGGCACCGCGCCGTGCCCCCCCACGCCGTTAACCTCAATATGAAGGGTGTCGGAAGAGGCCATCATGGCGCCATCGCGCAGACCAATTTTTCCGAGGGGCTGTGACGGCATATTGTGCAGACCGAAGATGTGGTCGCAGGGGAACAGGTCAAACAAACCGTCCTCTACCATAACGCGTCCGCCATACAGAAGCTCTTCCGCGGGCTGAAAAATAAGGTGCAGCGTGCCGTTAAAATTACGGGTGCGTGCCAGGTACTCCGCTGCATACAGGAGCGTTGTGGTGTGGCCGTCATGACCGCAGCCGTGGAATTTACCCTCAACGGTACTGCTCCACGCCTTGCCGTTGTTTTCCTGCATTGGCAGCGCATCCATATCGGCGCGCAGGCCCAGGCGTTTATGCCCGTTACCCACCTTCAGTGTGCCGACCACACCGGTTTTCGCCAGGCCGCGATGAACCTCATATCCCCATTCCTGAAGCAGAGCTGCAACGCGATCGCTCGTGTTGTGCTCCTCAAAACCAATTTCAGGATGCTGATGAAAATAGTGACGTAATTCAGTGAACCGGGCTTCGTTGCCACGCAGAGCTTCGATAATTGGATGTGTCATTTTTGTTATCCTTTTTCTGCCAAACGATGATAATTTCGAGTCTATGACGATCGTCCCGCCTGAAAATGCATTTTTTTGTTGTAAAGCGACGGCTTTATTTTGATTGTTTTTCATACAATTCAGTTATGACAAAAAAGATCAGGTCATTTTTTGTCTTTGGTGAGGGGTAAGATGGCGCAACGGGGAGATGAGTTTTGGATAGAGATTCAGGACATTCGCCACTGCGTGGAGGATGAAGGCGATACGCTAACGTTGCTCTGGGTGCTGGAAGGGCGGGCAGAGCTGAACACCGATGTGGGACGTGACATCCTGGAGGCCAATACCCTTGCTATCATCAACCGTCATCGGCGCTGGCAGTTCACGAGCGAAACGGCAAATGTCACCCTGCGCGTAACCCTTTCCGGGCGCTGGGTCGTCCAGCTCTGCAATGATTTTTTTGCCCATGATTATGCTGTACCGGCAGAAGCCGGAGGCGTCTGGCCCCAATGCGATGCGCTTCGCGATCTGCTGCGCCAGCTTCTTGTGGTCACCCTCATCAACGACCCGCACCGCTACCGGCTGGAGGCGTACCGCTGGCTGAGCGAGATATTGCTGTTGCTGACCAGCCGCTTTCAACAGCCCGCCCGTATGCTGTCCCGGGAACTTTCCTCAGCGCACAGCAAACGCATCGCCCGGGTGATAGAGCGGATCAATGCCAGTTATTCCCGCCGTATTACGCTTGCGGAAATCGCCGCGAGTGAATATGTCTCTGAAGCCTGGCTCTCTCGTCTCTTTCGCAAGGAGGTGGGGATCAGTTTCATGCAGTACATCACCCACCTGCGGCTGGAAAAGGCGGCCGACGCTCTCCGGCTGACGAACCGACCGCTGCATCAGATTGCGCTTGAGCAGGGTTTCGCCAGCACGCGTATGATGAGCGATCGGTTCAGGCGTGTTCACAATATGTCTCCGGGTGAGTTTCGTAAGGCCCGGCGCCAGCACCCGGAGGCGGCACGTATTCGGACGGACAGGCGTGAGCAGCGCTATCCGGTCGCCGTGGACAAGCTGTTTAGCCTGCTCAATGAACCGGTGGCGCGCGGTTGGGGAGCCTCGCCGCTCATCGTTCATCCGCAGCAGGAGCAGAGCCTGGATCTTGAGCAGCTCAATCCTCTTTCTGCCTCGCTGCGCCGTATGCGGGTGGTCATTACCCTGCGTGAGCTCGACGATTTGCTGCGTGAGGACGTCCGACAAAATCTGGAGGCGATAAATGAGGCCATTCCCATTGAGGGAATTGATATCGCCGAACCTTTTCTCAGCAGTCGTCTGTTTGCCACCGGGTGGGATGACCCCCAGATGGCGGGCTACGCCTGCTGGTACAATCTGCATCAGCTCTTCACCTGGCTGGCAAAAAAGCAGTGGACGGTGCTACTGCACACCGGCGTAACGACCCGTCGCGATCTTCTTACCCGTTTTTTACAACAGTCGGTTAATCATTTTTCGCCAGAGATCACCGCGGGCTGGCACTTCGTCATGCACTGGTCAACACAGGCAAGTGAGGAGACCCGGGAGCAGGTCTGGCTGGCCCAGCAAAAGGCAATACGAACTTATCTTCCGCAGGCAAAGTTTGGTTTATGGCACCGATTTGCCCCCGTCAGCGCGGGCGTAAGTGAGGATACCCTGTTCAGTTCAGCCATCCTGATGCAGGCCGATTTTCTTGCCTGTTCGGCCGATGCCAATGAGCTTCTCGATCCCGCGCAGCTGGAGGCAACCCCTCTCTCCTCAACGGAAAATTATCCGATACTGAAGGTCCGCCAGATCCTCGCCGCCCTTCGCCTGCGAAAAAGTTCGCTTCCCGTCTGGCTTCTCTCCTGGAATACCCTCACCGGCAACACGCGGGCGACAAACGGCTGGTTTTTTCGTGGGGCGCTGCTGATGCAGAACCTGCTCGGGCTTTCGGAGCAGGTCTGGCTGGCGGGATTCTGGCTCAATTCAGGCCTTCAGGGAGAAGCTCGTGCGAACAACACCATCGATACCTCAAGCCTGGCGCTACAGTATAACCATGGTCTGCCGCGTCCGGTTTATTGGGTACTCTGGCTCTGGCAACGTCTGCGGGGCGAGGTGCTGGTCAATGATAAGCGTGTCCTGCTTACGCGCCATCGCAATGGTTATCAGCTGTTGCTGCGTAATGTGGTGGTTTTTAATCCGCTCCTTTCCAGTGAAGAAGCATTCATCCAGCGTTTTCGCCAGCAGTATCATTTACACCTGAAGGGAATGCGCGGTAAATGGCGAATTAAATGTCATCTGTTTGATCAGCACAACGGCGCGCTCTATCCGTTACTTGAAGGGGTTGGCAGCAAAAGCGGCCCTGATGAAGAGATGTGGCGCTGGATAGCGCATAAAGCGCGTCCAACGCTTTCCGTACGCGATGAACGCCTTTATGACGGCTGGCAACTGAGTGAATCACTGGAGAGTAATGCGCTGGTGCTCTACGAGTTTACGCCGCTCGTGCCTCGTGAGGCCGCAACGGAGGAGATTCACTCCCCGCGGTAGACGCAGCCTGCCGTGCAGGTCTCTTTGATCATCACTGCGCTCAGCAGCGGCACCAGCGGTTTCATCTGATCCCAAATCCATTTCGCCAGCACTTCGCTGGTCGGGTTTTCAAGGCCCGGAATATCATTCAGATAGTAGTGATCGAGACGATCGTAGGTCGGCTTAAACGCAGCCTTCAGTTCGGCAAAGTCCATGATCCAGCCCGTATGGGGATCGACTTCACCGGTGATTTCAAGACGCACCATAAACGAGTGTCCATGCAGGCGGCCACATTTGTGCCCGGCAGGAACGTGTGGAAGGTGGTGTGCGGCTTCGAAGGTGAAATCTTTAAACAGTGTGGTGGACATCATAGCTCTCAGGAATGCGGAAAAAACCGCCGCATAGTACCGGAAAGCACAATTTTTATCATTAACTAAAACGGCTCTGAACGGTCACCGCCTCGTATTCATGGTGTTTATCGGCCTTTATTGTTTTATTTCAGATAGTTATTTAATCGCTTTTATCGTTAAGAACGATAACTAAAACAGGTTAGTCCATTTGGTTATTTATTATTTCCATCCCTTCTTTAATTGTTATTATCCCCGCCGTTAACCTTATCTTCAGTTTGGATTTATTCGCTTAAAGTCCGCTTTGCTACTGGAACATAACGACGCATGACAACACAGGCCCCACCTTCAAATTTGCTTCCCCTTAACCCGGAGCAACTGGCGCGCCTCCAGGCCGCGACTTCCGATTTTTCACCCACCCAGCTCGCCTGGGTCTCCGGCTATTTCTGGGGAATGCTCAATCAGCAGCCGGGTGCTATGGCTGGCGTCCCGCCAACGGCCGTTGAAATTCCTGCCATCACGCTTATCTCCGCTTCGCAAACGGGTAATGCCCGTCGTGTGGCCGAAGCGCTGCGTGATGACCTGCTCGCCGCGAAGCTGAACGTCAACCTGGTCAACGCCGGGGATTATAAATTCAAACAGATCGCGTCAGAAAAACTGCTGGTGGTGGTGGCGTCAACGCAGGGGGAAGGTGAGCCTGCGGAAGAAGCCGTCGCGCTGCATAAGTTCCTGTTCTCGAAAAAAGCGCCCAGGCTGGAGGGCACCGCCTTTGCCGTCTTCGGCCTCGGTGATACGTCCTATGAATTTTTCTGCCAGTCCGGTAAAGACTTCGACAGCAAGCTGGCGGAGCTGGGTGCAGAGCGCCTGCTGGATCGCGTAGACGCTGATGTCGAATACCAGGCCGCCGCCGCCGAATGGCGGACGCGCATCGTTGAGGTGCTGAAGGCCCGCGTCCCGAAAGAGACGCCAGCGCAGGCCGCCGTTACCGCAGCGGGCACCGTCAACGAAATCCACACCAGCCCTTACACGAAAGAGGCGCCGCTGACGGCGAGCCTGTCGGTAAACCAGAAAATCACGGGCCGTGATTCGGAAAAAGACGTGCGCCATATCGAAATCGATCTCGGTGACTCCGGCCTGCGTTATCAGCCTGGCGATGCGCTGGGCGTCTGGTATCAGAACGATCCGGCGCTGGTGAAAGAGCTGGTCGAGCTGCTGTGGCTGAAAGGCACGGAGCCGGTCCAGGTGGAAGGTAAAACCTTACCGCTCTCTGAGGCGCTTCAGTGGCATTTCGAGCTGACGGTGAACACCGCCAATATCGTTGAAAACTACGCCACCTTAACGCGCAGCGAGTCCCTTCTGCCGCTGGTGGGGGACAAAGTGAAGTTACAGCATTACGCCGCGACGACGCCGATTGTCGATATGGTGCGTTTCTCCCCGGCACAGCTGGATGCCGACGCGCTGATCGGCCTGCTGCGTCCGCTAACGCCGCGTCTTTACTCCATCGCCTCCTCACAGGCGGAAGTGGAAAACGAAGTCCACATCACCGTTGGCGTGGTGCGTTACGACATCGAAGGCCGCGCGCGGGCGGGCGGGGCGTCGGGCTTCCTGGCCGACCGCGTGGAAGAAGAGGGCGAGGTGCGCGTCTTTATCGAACACAACGACAACTTCCGCCTGCCGGCAAACCCGGAAACGCCGGTGATCATGATTGGCCCGGGCACCGGCATCGCACCGTTCCGCGCCTTTATGCAGCAGCGTGCAGCGGACGAGGCGCCGGGTAAAAACTGGCTGTTCTTCGGCAACCCGCATTTTACTGAAGATTTCCTCTACCAGGTTGAATGGCAGCGCTACGTCAAAGAGGGCGTGCTGACCCGCATCGATCTGGCCTGGTCCCGCGATCAGAAAGAAAAAGTATACGTACAAGACAAACTGCGCGAACAGGGCGCAGAGCTGTGGCGCTGGATCAATGACGGCGCCCACATTTATGTCTGCGGCGACGCCAATCGCATGGCGAAAGACGTTGAGCAGGCACTGCTGGAAGTGATTGCCGAATTCGGCGGTATGGATGCCGAAACGGCGGATGAATTTTTAAGTGAGCTGCGCGTAGAGCGCCGTTATCAGCGAGATGTCTACTAATGAGCGAAAAACATCCTGGCCCACTGGTGGTCGAAGGCAAACTGTCTGATGCCGAGCGCATGAAGGTAGAGAGCAACTACCTGCGCGGTACCATTGCCGAAGATTTAAATGACGGCCTGACCGGCGGTTTCAAAGGCGACAACTTCCTGCTGATCCGTTTCCACGGTATGTACCAGCAGGACGACCGCGATATCCGCGCCGAACGTGCCGAACAGAAGCTGGAGCCGCGTCATGCGATGCTGCTGCGCTGCCGCCTGCCGGGTGGCATCATCACCACCAAACAGTGGCAGGCGATTGACAAGTTTGCCGGTGAAAACACGATTTACGGCAGCATCCGTCTGACTAACCGTCAGACCTTCCAGTTCCACGGCATTCTGAAGAAAAACGTCAAGCCGGTGCACCAGATGCTGCACTCCGTGGGGCTGGACGCGCTGGCGACCGCCAACGACATGAACCGTAACGTGCTTTGCACCTCGAACCCGTATGAGTCCGAGCTGCACGCCGAAGCGTACGAGTGGGCGAAGAAGATCTCCGAGCACCTGCTGCCACGCACGCGTGCCTATGCGGAGATCTGGCTCGATCAGGAGAAAGTCGCGACCACGGACGAAGAGCCGATCCTCGGTCAGACCTACCTGCCGCGCAAATTCAAGACCACGGTGGTTATCCCGCCGCAGAACGATATCGACCTGCACGCCAACGACATGAACTTCGTGGCGATTGCCGAAAATGGCAAGCTGGTCGGCTTTAACCTGCTGGTGGGCGGCGGTTTGTCCATCGAGCATGGGAACAAGAAAACCTACGCCCGCACCGCGAGCGAGTTCGGCTTCCTGCCGCTGGAGCACACGCTGGCCGTGGCTGAGGCGGTGGTCACGACCCAGCGCGACTGGGGTAACCGTACCGACCGTAAAAACGCGAAAACCAAATACACCCTGGAGCGCGTGGGCGTCGAGACGTTCAAAGAAGAAGTGGAGCGTCGCGCGGGGATCAAGTTTGAGCCGATCCGCCCTTACGAATTCACCGGTCGCGGCGATCGCATTGGCTGGGTGAAAGGTATCGATAATAAATGGCACCTGACGCTGTTTATTGAAAACGGTCGTATTCTGGATTATCCGGGCCGCCCGCTGAAAACCGGTCTGCTGGAAATTGCTAAGATCCATAAAGGCGAGTTCCGCATTACCGCCAACCAGAACCTGATTATTGCCGGCGTGCCGGAAAGCCAGAAGGCGAAGATCGAGAAGCTGGCGCGCGATCATGGGTTGATGAATGCGGTTAAACCACAGCGTGAAAACTCGATGGCCTGCGTGTCGTTCCCGACCTGCCCGCTGGCGATGGCCGAAGCGGAACGTTTCCTGCCGTCCTTCACTGATAAAGTGGAAGCGATTCTGGAAAAGCACGGTATTCCGGACGAGCATATTGTTATGCGCGTCACCGGCTGCCCGAACGGCTGCGGTCGCGCGATGCTGGCCGAGCTGGGTCTGGTGGGCAAAGCGCCGGGTCGTTACAACGTGCACCTTGGCGGCAACCGTATGGGGACGCGCATTCCGCGTATGTACCGTGAAAATATTACGGAACCGGAAATTCTTGATTCCATCGACGAGCTTGTCGGGCGCTGGGCGAAAGAGCGTGAAGCGGGTGAAGGCTTCGGCGACTTTACGGTGCGTGCGGGCATCATTCGCCCGGTGCTCGATCCCGCCAGGGATTTCTGGGAGTAACGCATCCTTTGCCCGGTGGCGCTTCGCTTACCGGGCCTACGGGTTTTGTAGGCCGGGCAAACGCAGTGCCGCCCGGCAAAACAGGCAAACGAGGTTCTTATGTCCGTACTCGATCTAAACGCCCTTAATGACCTGCCAAAAGTCGAACGCATTCTGGCCCTGGCAGAAACCAACGCCCAGCTGGAAAAACTCGACGCCGAAGGGCGCGTGGCGTGGGCGCTGGAAAACCTGCCGGGTGACTATGTGCTGTCGTCAAGCTTTGGCATCCAGGCGGCGGTCAGCCTGCACCTGGTGAATCGGATCCGCCCGGACATACCGGTGATCCTCACCGATACCGGCTATCTGTTCCCGGAGACCTACCAGTTTATTGACGAGCTGACGGACAAGCTCAAGCTGAACCTCAAAGTTTACCGCGCGACGGAAAGCGCGGCCTGGCAGGAGGCGCGCTACGGCAAGCTGTGGGAACAGGGCGTTGAGGGCATTGAGAAATACAATGAGATCAACAAGGTCGAGCCGATGAACCGGGCGCTGAAAGAGCTGAACGCTCAGACCTGGTTCGCGGGCCTGCGCCGCGAGCAGTCCGGGAGCCGGGCAACGCTGCCGGTGCTGGCGGTGCAGCGCGGCGTGTTCAAAGTGCTGCCGATCATCGACTGGGATAACCGCACGGTGTACCAGTATCTGCAAAAGCACGGGCTGAAGTACCATCCGCTGTGGGATCAAGGCTACCTGTCGGTAGGCGACACCCACACCACGCGTAAATGGGAACCGGGAATGGCGGAAGAAGAGACGCGATTCTTTGGGCTGAAGCGCGAGTGCGGGCTGCACGAAGGGTAATGTCGTTTCGCCCGGTGGCGCTGCGCTTATCGGGCCTACAACGGCACAAAACGTAGGCCCGGTAAGGCGTAGCCGCCACCGGGCTTTACGACATCAGGCTTTCCCTGCTTTCGCCAGCTCCTTCACCAGCGGCAGCATCACTTTAACCACATCCCGGCTGCGGTGCTCAATCCGCTGCGGCAGCGCTTTATCAATGTGCTGCTGATTATCCAGCCGCACATCATGCCAGCTGGTGCCGTCCGGAAAGGCTTTCGATTTGCTGCGCTGCTGATAGCCATCTTTTTTGCCCAGCGCCCAGTTCGTCGCCTCGACGTAAAGCACCGGAATGCCCGCCTTATCAAACACTTCACCGTCATTACAGCAGCCTGTGCCTTTAGGATACTGCGGGTTACCGCCCGGATTTGTCGCGGCATAGACGCCATGCGTGCGGGCAAGCGCCAGCGCGCGGTCGCGGGTGAGTTTACGTACGCTGCTCGGCGTGCTCTGTCCGCTATTAAAATAGAGCTTATCCCCCACGATCAGATTATCGAGGTTAATCACCAGCAACGTATTTTTCTTCTCCTCAGCGCTCATGCGCTTAAGGAGATTCTCAGCGCCGAGTTTTCCTTCTTCTTCGCCGCTGGTCGCAACAAAGCGAATGCTGTATTTCGTCGGAATATTCTTCAGGCGTTCGGCCAGCTCAAGCATCACGCCCAGACCCGCCGCATTGTCATCCAGTCCCTGAAGCGTCAGCCCGCCGAGGTTATTATCGACATCGGCGTCGCTCAACGGCGTGTAGGTATCAAGGTGCGCCATAATAATAATCTGCTCAGCCGCCTTTCCTTCGTGCGCCGCAATGACCGTGCTGCCGGTTACGTTATGCCAGTTCTGCGTTTTATTGCGTGTGGTATAGATGTAGCGGCTATGGAAAGCGCGAATGTCGCTCTCATAGCCCATATCCGCAAATTGCTGACGGATATAGTCTGCCGAGAGCATCTCGGCTGGGGTTCCGGTCATACGGCCCGGAAAGACCGTCGCAATATGCCGCGCCTGCATACTGGCTATTTCACCGTAAGATTGATTTTTTGCCTGAGCCGGAAGGATAAAGCAAACGCCGAGCGCCAGGGCAACGAATCGGTGGCGCATTGCGGAAAACATAGTGAGTCCTTAAAAACAGAGCAAAATTTTAACCCGCATAGTATGAAACTGTGATCGGGTAGACACAATTTGAATTGCTCCTAAATGCCCGAAATTTCGCGTGTTAAGCACTTTTTGATATTTGCTTTTCCACGGCGTTATTCCATTGAGTAACTACTCATTCCAATTCGTAATTTCATTCGATCTAAGCCGCCCCCTATAGTCCCTTTATTCGTGGTTGTTAGTGAGTTGTTGCCTGTGGACTATCTCCCCCTTTTTGCTGCCTTAAAAGACCGACCGGTACTGGTTGTCGGGACGGGTGAAATTGCCGATCGCAAAATCGCCTTCCTGCAACGCGCCGGGGCGCAGGTGCAGATCGTTGCAGAGGCGGATTTTGAAGAGTCTCAGATCGACAGCGTGGTGCTGGTGATTGCGGCAACCGAAGATCGGGCGCTCAACCGCCGCATCTCCGACGCAGCCCAGGCCCGTCACCGTCTGGTGAACGTGGTAGACGACCAGCCGTTATGTTCATTTATCTTCCCGTCGATTGTCGACCGCTCGCCGCTGCTGGTGGCGATCTCCTCCGGCGGCACCGCCCCGGTGCTGGCGCGCGTGCTGAGAGAAAAAATCGAAGCGCTGCTGCCGACCAGCCTCGGACGCATGGCGGAGAAGGCCAGCTACTGGCGCAACCATTTGAAAACGCGTCTGACCAGCGTGACGGAACGCCGTCGCTTCTGGGAGCGTGTGTTTCGCGGCCGCTTTGCCAGCCTGATGCAGGCCGGTAACGAGACGGCGGCGCAACAAATTCTCGAAGACGAACTGGATAACCCCGGCAGTACGGGCGGGGAGATCATTCTGGTGGGCGCCGGGCCGGGCGATGCCGGGCTGCTCACGCTGCGTGGCCTCCAGGTTCTTCAGGATGCGGATGTCGTGTTCTATGACCACCTGGTCACCGACGGTATTCGCGAGCTGATCCGCCGTGACGCGGAGCAAATTTGCGTCGGCAAACGTGCCGGCGAGCACTCCGTGCCCCAGCACGACACCAACCAGATGCTGATTGCCGCCGCGAAAGCGGGCAAGACCGTGGTGCGCCTGAAAGGGGGCGACCCGTTTATCTTCGGTCGTGGTGGCGAGGAGTTGCAGGCGGCAGCCGAAGCGGGCGTTCCGTTTCAGGTGGTCCCAGGCATTACGGCGGCGTCTGCCGTCACGGCCTACGCCGGTATTCCGCTGACCCATCGCGATTACGCCCAGAGCGTGACCTTTGTGACCGGGCACTATAAAGCCGACAGCACGCCGTTTGACTGGTCGCATCTCGCCCAGAGCCGACAAACGCTGGCGATTTATATGGGCACGATGAAAGCGGCAGACATCAGCGAACAGCTTATTCAGCACGGTCGCGATGCGGCGACGCCGGTAGCGGTGATCTCCCGCGGGACACGCGTCGATCAGCATGTCGCCATCGGCACCTTACAAGACCTTGCAACCCTGGCGAAAGACGCCCCAATGCCCGCCCTGATTGTGGTGGGAGAAGTGGTGCAGCTGCACAGCACGCTCGCCTGGTTCCAACACACAACCGACACAGAAGGCTTTGGCGCTTCTGTTATAAATTTGGCTTAAGGAACGGTTATGGACCAAAAACGACTTACTCACTTGCGGCAGCTCGAAGCGGAAAGTATCCACATTATCCGCGAAGTGGCCGCCGAGTTTTCTAACCCGGTGATGATGTACTCCATCGGTAAAGATTCCAGCGTCATGCTGCACCTGGCGCGTAAAGCGTTTTATCCGGGTACGCTGCCGTTCCCGCTGTTACACGTGGATACCGGCTGGAAATTCCGCGAGATGTACGAGTTTCGTGACCGTACCGCCAAAGCCTACGGCTGCGAGCTGCTGGTGCACAAAAACCCGGAAGGGGTGGCGATGGGCATCAACCCGTTCGTGCACGGCAGCGCCAAGCATACCGACATCATGAAAACCGAAGGGCTGAAGCAGGCGCTGAATAAATACGGTTTTGATGCGGCCTTCGGCGGCGCGCGACGTGACGAAGAGAAATCCCGCGCCAAAGAGCGTATCTACTCTTTCCGCGACCGCTTCCACCGCTGGGACCCGAAAAACCAGCGTCCGGAGCTGTGGCACAACTACAACGGCCAGATCAACAAGGGCGAAAGCATTCGCGTTTTCCCGCTCTCCAACTGGACCGAGCTGGATATCTGGCAGTACATCTACCTGGAAAATATTGAGATCGTTCCGCTGTATCTGGCGGCCGAGCGCCCGGTGCTGGAGCGCGACGGCATGCTGATGATGATCGACGACGATCGCATTGATTTACAGCCGGGCGAAGTGATCAAAAAACAGATGGTCCGTTTCCGTACTCTCGGCTGCTGGCCGTTGACCGGCGCGGTGGAATCCAGTGCGCAGACGCTGCCCGAGATCATCGAGGAGATGCTGGTGTCGACCACCAGTGAGCGACAGGGCCGCGTGATTGACCGCGACCAGGCAGGCTCCATGGAGCTGAAGAAACGTCAGGGTTATTTCTAAGGAGCCGCCATGAATACGACTATTGCCCAACAAATTGCCGATGAAGGCGGCGTAGAAGCTTATCTGCACGCCCAACAGTACAAAAGCCTGCTGCGTTTCCTGACCTGCGGCAGCGTGGATGACGGGAAAAGTACCCTGATTGGTCGTCTGCTGCACGACACGCGCCAGATCTACGAAGATCAGCTCTCTTCCCTGCACAATGACAGCAAACGCCACGGCACCCAGGGCGAAAAACTCGACCTGGCGCTGCTGGTGGACGGCTTGCAGGCGGAGCGCGAGCAGGGCATTACCATTGATGTCGCCTATCGCTACTTCTCTACCGAAAAGCGCAAATTTATTATCGCCGATACTCCGGGGCACGAGCAGTACACCCGTAACATGGCGACCGGCGCGTCCACCTGTGACCTGGCGATCCTGCTGATCGACGCCCGTAAAGGTGTGCTGGATCAGACTCGTCGTCACAGCTTTATCTCTACGCTGCTGGGGATCAAGCATCTGGTGGTGGCGGTGAACAAAATGGATCTGGTGGACTACAGCGAAGCGCGTTTCGACGAGATCCGCCAGAGCTACCTGACCTTTGCTGAACAGCTGCCGGGCAACCTCGATATTCGCTTTGTGCCGCTGTCGGCGCTGGAAGGGGATAACGTCGCCTCTCAGAGCGCGAACATGCCGTGGTACAGCGGCCCGACGCTGCTGGAAGTGCTGGAAACCGTTGAAATTCAGCGCGTGGTCGATACCCAGCCGATGCGCTTCCCGGTGCAGTACGTGAACCGTCCGAACCTCGATTTCCGCGGCTTCTCCGGTACTCTCGCTTCAGGCTCCGTGAAGGTGGGTCAGCGCGTCAAGGTGCTGCCATCCGGCGTGGAATCGACCATCGCCCGTATCGTCACCTTTGATGGCGATCTGGACGAAGCCGGGGCAGGTGAAGCGGTAACCCTGGTACTGAAAGACGAAATTGATATCAGCCGCGGCGACCTGCTGGTCGACGCGCAGGAAACGCTGGCGGCGGTGCAGGGCGCATCCGTGGATGTAGTGTGGATGGCCGAACAGCCGCTGACCGCAGGCCAGAGCTATGACATTAAAATCGCCGGCAAGAAAACCCGCGCCCGCGTGGACGGCATTCAGTTCCAGGTGGACATCAACAACCTGACCCACCGTGACGTGAGCGAGCTGCCGCTGAACGGCATCGGTCTGGTGGATATGACCTTCGACGAGCCGCTGGTGCTGGATCCGTATCAGCAGAATCCGGTGACGGGCGGGCTGATCTTCATTGACCGCCTGACCAACGTCACCGTCGGTGCCGGCATGGTCCGCGAGCCTGACGCACAGGCGAGCGTGACGTCTGAGTTCAGCGCCTTCGAGCTGGAACTGAACGCGCTGGTGCGTAAGCACTTCCCGCACTGGGGCGCACGCGATCTGCTGGGAGGCAAGTGATGGCCGCCCATGATGAGAACGTCGTCTGGCATCCTCATCCGGTCACCGTCGCCCAGCGCGAACAGCTCCACGGTCACCGTGGGGTTGTGCTGTGGTTTACCGGGCTGTCTGGCTCCGGTAAATCCACGGTGGCAGGCGCACTGGAAGAGGCGCTGCATCAGCAGGGGGTGAGCACCTACCTGCTGGACGGCGACAACGTGCGTCACGGCCTGTGCAGCGATTTAGGGTTCAGCGATGAAGACCGTAAAGAGAACATTCGTCGGGTAGGGGAAGTCGCCAGCCTGATGGCGGATGCCGGGCTGGTGGTGCTAACGGCATTTATCTCACCGCACCGCGCCGAACGTCAGATGGTGCGTGAGCGCGTGGGGCAGAATCGCTTTATTGAAGTGTTTGTGGATACCCCGCTGGCAATCTGCGAAGCGCGCGATCCAAAAGGGCTGTACAAAAAAGCCCGCGCGGGAGAGCTGCGAAACTTCACCGGCATTGACTCGGTTTACGAAGCGCCTGAATCCCCTGAGATTCATCTGGAAGGCCAACAATTGGTAACAAATTTAGTAAGCCAATTATTAGACCTGCTCAGACGGGACGATATTATCAGATCCTGAGACGGTATCGTTCGGGAGCTGTCTTCCCGAGCGATGAGTCACGGTCACAGGATTAGCTATGCGCAACAGTGAAAACTACATGATTACCACCGGGTCGGAACCGTTAACGACCGACGACGAGACGACCTGGTCCTTCCCTGGGGCGATAGTCGGCTTCGTGTCGTGGTTACTGGCGCTGGGTATCCCGTTTTTGATCTACGGTGGTAACACCCTCTTTTTTTTCCTCTATACCTGGCCTTTCTTTCTGGCGCTGATGCCCGTTGCGGTGGTTGTGGGCGTGGCGCTGCACTCCCTTTTCAACGGCAAGCTCCTGTATAGTACGTTCATCACTATCGCCACCGTTGTGGTCATCTTTGGCCTGCTGTTTTTATGGCTGATGGGCTAACTTACGGCATAATTAAAACCCCGCAGTAGAGTCCAGCGGAAAGTTATGGGATGATGATGCCGTTTTTTCAGGGGGCAGGATGGGTAAACTAACGCTGCTGTTGCTGGCTTTGCTGGTCTGGCTGCAATATTCGCTGTGGTTCGGCAAAAACGGACTGCACGACTACAGCCGGGTGAGCGATGACGTCGCGGCACAGCAGGCTACAAACGCCAAACTTAAAGCGCGTAACGATCAACTTTTTGCTGAAATTGATGACCTCAATGGCGGCCAGGAGGCGATTGAGGAACGCGCACGCAATGAACTCAGTATGACTAAGCCGGGCGAAACGTTTTATCGCCTGGTTCCGGATGCGTCTAAACGCAATCAGGGCTCCGCACAAAACAATCGATAATCAGGCCCAGGATTACGACATGGCAGCAACTTTTTCGGACGTCTGTGCCGTGGTGCCGGCCGCAGGTTTTGGCCGGCGCATGCAGACAGAATGTCCTAAGCAGTACCTCTCAATTGGCGATAAAACGATCCTCGAGCACGCCGTGGCAGCGCTGCTGTCGCATGCCCGGGTGAAACGCGTGGTTATTGCCATCAGCCCCGGCGATGCGCGTTTTGCACAGCTCCCGCTGGCAAATCATCCTCAGATTACCGTTGTTGACGGCGGCGCCGAGCGGGCCGACTCTGTTCTGGCGGGCATTCAGGCTGCCGGGAACGCGCAGTGGGTGCTGGTGCACGATGCCGCGCGTCCCTGTCTGCATCACGACGATCTGTCACGTCTGCTGGCCCTGAGTGAAACCAGTAACGTGGGCGGCATTCTGGCCGCCCCGGTGCGTGACACCATGAAGCGTGCCGAACCGGGTAAACCGGCGATTGCCCACACCGTCGAGCGCGTCGATCTCTGGCACGCGCTGACGCCACAATTTTTTCCCCTCCAATTACTCCACGACTGCTTAACGCGTGCGCTTAAAGAAGGTGCGACCATTACGGACGAAGCCTCGGCGCTGGAGTATTGCGGTTTCCACCCAACGCTTGTTGAAGGGCGCGCTGATAATATAAAAGTGACGCGCCCGGAAGACTTACAGCTCGCGGAATTTTATCTTACCCGTACGACCCCTCAGGAGAAGGCATAATGCGTATTGGACACGGTTTTGATGTACACGCCTTTGGCGGCGTTGGCCCAATTATCATTGGCGGCGTGCGCATTCCATACGAAAAAGGTTTGCTGGCGCATTCTGATGGCGACGTGGCGCTGCATGCGCTGACCGACGCGCTGCTGGGTGCCGCCGCGTTGGGCGACATTGGTAAACTGTTCCCGGACACCGATCCTGCTTTTAAAGGCGCAGACAGCCGCGAACTGCTGCGCGAAGCCTGGCGTCGTATTCAGGCCAAAGGCTACACCCTCGGCAACGTTGATGTGACGATCATTGCTCAGGCACCGAAGATGCTGCCGCACATCCCTCAGATGCGCGTGTTTATCGCTGAAGATCTGGGCTGCCATATGGACGACGTCAACGTCAAAGCGACCACCACGGAGAAGCTGGGCTTTACCGGTCGTGGCGAAGGCATTGCCTGTGAAGCCGTGGCGCTGCTGGTGAAGGCGGTCAAATGACGGATTTCGACAACCTGACGTATCTGCACGGCAAACCGCAGGGCAAGGGTCTGCTGAAAGCCAACCCTGAAGATTTCGTGGTAGTGGAAGATCTGGGTTTTGAGCCGGACGGCGAAGGCGAGCACATCCTGGTGCGCATTCTGAAAAACGGCTGCAACACCCGCTTCGTGGCGGACGCGCTGGCAAAATTCCTCAACATTCACGCCCGCGAGGTGAGCTTTGCCGGTCAAAAGGATAAGCATGCCGTGACCGAACAGTGGCTTTGCGCCCGCGTGCCCGGCAATGCCATGCCCGATTTAAGCAAATTTGAGCTTGAGGGCTGTAAGGTACTGGAGTATGCCCGCCACAAACGCAAATTGCGTCCGGGAGCGTTGAAAGGCAACGATTTCACGCTGGTGCTGCGTGAAGTGACCGACCGCGATGACGTTGAAAAACGCCTTAAGGCCATTACCGAACGCGGCGTGCCAAACTATTTTGGCGCACAGCGCTTTGGCATTGGTGGCAGCAACCTGCTGGGCGCGCTGCGCTGGGCGCAAAGCAGCGCGCCGGTGCGCGACAGGAATAAACGCAGTTTTTGGTTGTCGGCAGCCCGCAGTGCGTTGTTTAATCAGATTGTGAGCGAACGGCTGAAAAAACCGGACGCGAATCAAGTTGTTGTCGGCGATGCGCTACAATTAGCGGGACGCGGAAGCTGGTTTGTGGCAACGGCCGATGAGATGGCCGATGCCCAGTCGCGCGTGGACGCTAAATCGCTGATGATTACCGCCGCCTTGCCGGGCTCAGGCGACTGGGGAACCCAGGGCGAGGCGCTGGCCGCTGAGCAGTCAGCGGTGGCGGATGCGCCAGAATTACAATCATTGCTGGTGCGGGAAAAAGTCGAGGCGGCGCGCCGTGCGATGCTCCTCTACCCGCAACAGCTGAGCTGGAACTGGTGGGATGACGTAACCGTCGAGTTACGCTTCTGGCTGCCGGCAGGTAGCTTTGCCACCAGTGTTGTCAGGGAACTTATCAACACGTCGGGTGATTATGCGAATATTGCTGAGTAACGATGACGGGATCCATGCGCCAGGTATTCAGACGCTGGCGAAACACCTCCGCGAATTTGCGGATGTGCAGGTCGTGGCTCCCGATCGTAACCGCAGTGGCGCGTCTAACTCATTGACGCTGGAGTCTTCACTTCGCACCTTTACCTTTGAGAATGGCGATATTGCCGTCCAGATGGGGACGCCGACCGATTGCGTGTTTCTGGGCGTAAATGCGCTGATGCGCCCGCGGCCGGATGTTGTGGTCTCCGGCATCAATGCCGGGCCGAATCTTGGCGATGATGTGATTTACTCCGGCACCGTGGCCGCGGCGATGGAGGGGCGTCACCTGGGGTTCCCGGCGCTGGCGGTCTCGTTAAACGGCCACACCCACTATGACACTGCCGCCGCGGTAACCTGCTCTATTCTCCGTGCGCTTGGCCGCGAGCCGCTGCGTACCGGACGTATCCTCAATATTAACGTGCCGGATCTCCCGCTGGACGAGATCAAAGGGATCCGCGTGACGCGCTGCGGCAGTCGCCATCCTGCCGATCAGGTTATTCCCCAGCAGGATCCGCGCGGCAATACCCTGTACTGGATCGGCCCGCCGGGAGATAAATGCGATGCCGGGCCAGACACCGACTTCGCTGCGGTGGATGAGGGTTACGTTTCCGTTACGCCGTTGCACGTAGATTTAACCGCTTATAGCGCGCATGATGTGGTGTCGGACTGGTTAGATCGGGTCGGAGTGAACGCGCAATGGTAAGTAAACGTGTACAAACTCTTCTGGAACAATTACGCGCACAGGGGATCGCCAACGAGCAGGTGCTGGATGCGCTTGCCCAGGTTCCCCGTGAGAAGTTTGTAGATGAGGCGTTTGAACACAAAGCGTGGGAAAACGTGGCGCTGCCCATCGGGCAAGGCCAGACGATTTCGCAGCCTTACATGGTGGCGCGTATGACGGAGCTTCTGGAGTTAACGCCAGACTCCCGGGTGCTGGAAATTGGCACCGGTTCAGGGTATCAGACCGCGATCCTGGCCCACCTTGTGCACCATGTCTGTTCCGTGGAACGGATTAAAGGCTTGCAGTGGCAGGCGCGCCGTCGCCTGAAACAGCTTGATTTACATAATGTATCGACACGCCACGGCGATGGATGGCAGGGTTGGCAGGCTCGCGCCCCGTTTGACGCCATAATAGTCACGGCCGCGCCACCTGAAATTCCCGCTGCACTTCTCTCGCAGCTGGACGAGGGCGGCATTCTAGTTTTGCCCGTCGGCGATGAGCAGCAGCTTTTAAAGCGCGTTCGTCGACGCGGCGGCGAGTTTATTATCGATACCGTGGAAGCCGTGCGCTTTGTGCCCCTGGTTAAGGGCGAGCTGGCCTGAGACTCGGATTTTTCCAGGGTTATTGAGGCAAATTCAGCGTATGGTGTGGCGCGATAGGTTCGTGCCATCACGGTTATTTTTAAGTCACTGGTAGTTAACACATTCCTGGGGGATAAATGAGCGCGGGAAGCCCAAAATTCACCATCAGCCGTGTTGCGGCATTATCACTGGTTTCGCTCTGGCTGGCAGGCTGTACAAGTTCTGACAATGCACCTGCGCCCGTCAGTTCCGTCAATGGAACCAGCGGCTCGGGTAACACGTCCAGCGGAATGTTGATTACCCCTCCGCCTAAAATGGGCACGTCCACGGCGCAGCAAACTCCGCAGATCCAGCCGGTTCAGCGTCCAGTTACGCAGCCTTCGCAGATTCAGCCAGTGGATCAGCCTGTTCAGACCGAAAATGGCCGCATAGTGTATAACCGTAAGTATGGGAACATTCCGAAAGGTAGCTATACCGGCGGCAGCACCTATACCGTGAAGCGCGGCGATACGCTGTTCTATATTGCCTGGATCACCGGGAACGATTTCCGCGATCTGGCACAGCGAAACAACGTCCAGGCCCCGTATGGTCTGGAAGTCGGGCAAACGCTCCAGGTAGGCAATGCAACGGGTACCCCACTGACGCCTGGCAACACGGTTTCAGCGGCCGATGTGACGGCTCAAAATAACAGCGTTAAGCCTGCACAAAAATCCACCACGGTGGTTGCTTCACAACCTGTAATTACGTATTCTGAGGATTCAGGTGATCAGAGTGCTAACAAAATGTTGCCGAATAATAAAGGTACTGCGACTGTTGTCACAGCACCGACTACGGCACCTGTGGTTAGCTCTACTGTACCGACTGCAAGCAGTCAGAATGCCAGCTCGTCAATCACCACCTGGCGCTGGCCAACTGACGGCAAGATTATCGAGAACTTTGCTACCTCTGAGGGGGGCAACAAAGGGATCGATATCGCAGGCAGTAAAGGACAGGCAATCATCGCGACCGCAGACGGGCGCGTTGTCTATGCCGGTAACGCACTGCGCGGTTACGGTAATCTTATTATCATCAAACATAATGATGATTACCTGAGTGCCTACGCCCATAACGACACTATGCTGGTCCGGGAACAACAAGAAGTTAAGGCGGGGCAAAAAATCGCTACCATGGGTAGCACCGGAACCAGTTCTACACGCTTGCATTTTGAAATTCGTTACAAGGGGAAATCCGTAAACCCGCTGCAATATTTACCGCAGCGATAAATTGATGGGACATGCCAGCCAGGGTGTCTCGTCCAGGGATCACGGGTAGGAGCCACCTTATGAGTCAGAATACGCTGAAAGTTCATGATTTAAATGAAGACGCGGAATTTGATGAGAACGGAGCAGAGGCTTTTGACGAAAAAGCCTTAGTAGAAGAGGAACCCAGTGATAACGATTTGGCTGAAGAAGAGCTGTTATCGCAGGGTGCCACACAGCGTGTGCTGGACGCGACTCAGCTTTACCTTGGGGAGATTGGTTACTCCCCACTGCTAACGGCCGAAGAAGAAGTCTATTTCGCACGTCGTGCTTTGCGTGGTGATGTTGCCTCGCGTCGTCGCATGATCGAAAGTAACCTGCGACTGGTCGTGAAAATTGCCCGCCGTTACGGCAATCGTGGTCTGGCTCTGCTGGATCTGATTGAAGAGGGCAACTTAGGTCTCATCCGCGCAGTTGAGAAGTTTGACCCGGAACGCGGGTTCCGTTTCTCAACCTACGCGACCTGGTGGATTCGTCAGACCATCGAACGGGCTATTATGAACCAGACCCGTACGATTCGACTGCCGATCCACATCGTCAAAGAGTTGAATGTTTATCTGCGTACCGCGCGCGAGTTGTCCCATAAACTGGACCACGAGCCAAGTGCGGAAGAGATTGCAGAGCAACTCGATAAACCGGTTGATGACGTAAGCCGTATGCTGCGTCTCAACGAGCGCATTACCTCGGTTGACACCCCGCTGGGTGGCGACTCCGAAAAAGCGCTGCTGGACATCCTGGCCGATGAAAAAGACAACGGCCCGGAAGACACCACGCAGGACGATGACATGAAACAGAGCATCGTCAAATGGTTGTTCGAACTGAACGCCAAACAGCGTGAAGTGCTGGCACGTCGTTTCGGTTTACTGGGGTATGAAGCTGCGACACTGGAAGACGTCGGTCGTGAGATTGGCCTGACCCGTGAACGTGTTCGTCAGATTCAGGTTGAAGGACTACGTCGCCTGCGTGAAATCCTGCAAGGGCAAGGTCTGAATATCGAAGCGCTGTTCCGCGAGTAAGCAACCATTCGTCAGAAAAGGCCCGTCGTGAGACGGGCCTTTTTTATGCCTTACGGCTGCGCCGTTTCGTGCAGCAAACGCCAGGTGATGTTATCCCCTTCCTGATTAAGCACTGCGGTTGACCAGCGCACGTTGACGGGCTGGCCTGGCCGGGTTTGCGTCTCCCGGTAATGGAGCACTGCGCCGTTGTCCCATGTCTGAAGCGTTGTTAACGCATCAATGTCGATCCTGAGCCCCGGTCGGGTTCCCCGCTGCGCATATAAAAATTGGGCAAGCGCGTGATGATCTAAAGGGTTGCCACTCGGTGGAACCATCAGAAAATCCGGACGGAAACGGGCGAGCAGGGCGTCCCGATCGCCTTCGCCTGCACCTAACCAGTTTTCAAGGGCGACGTGAATGTCGAGGATCTCTTGTTCGAAATGGGTCATGGTTGCTCCTGTTGCAGTTGCGCAAGTAACTGCGTGTTGTTAAGACGGTAGACGTACAGTACGGGCAGTAGGGTGATGACTGCGGCAAAAACAAACATCCCGTGCCAGGCGGCCAGCGGCGCGACATAATCCTGCATGAAGCTCAGCGCCTGCGCCAGCAGCAGAGCGCCCGCAAAAAAGCTCAACTGACGATTCAGATTCCATAGCGCGCTGGCATCGGGCATATCTTCCGGTCGCATCGTCAAAAACGCGCTGCTCTGAGCCGTACTGCTGCAAAGGCTTCCCCCCGCGCCCATCAGCGCAAACGCAACGGCAGGTAGCAGCATTGCCGGGCCGACGTTAACTAAAAGCAGAATGCCCGTCGCCTGCAACAGGCAACCGATGACCACCAGCGGCCGGGGGCCGATACGGTTGAAATAGCGTCCTGTCGCGGTGATAGCCACAAACGAAGCCACAGACCACGGCAGCATAAGCATGCCCGTTGCGGCGGGTGTCATATTGGCCTCGCTCTGGAGGTAATACATGCCCGTTACGTTCACGCCGATAAAAATGCCGGGTACGCACACATAGATAAGCATGGATAAGCGCAACAGCGGATCCGTCAGCAAAGACAGGTTTACTGTCCTGGTGGTGTTTATCGGCGACGGTTCTGTTTTAAGCCACGCGCAGGCCAAAGCAAAGGTGACAATGGCGACGGGCAGGGTGGCAAAAAATATCCAGCGCCAGCTGAATGTCTGAACCAGCATACCGCCCACAGCCGGTGAGCACGCGGGGGCAAGCAGTGCGACCAGCATCACCGCCGAGGAGAGTCTGGCCCGCTCATGAGGCTTAAACTGTTGCCAGGTCAGCGCCTGACCAACCGGGATCAGTAAACCCCCTCCGGCGCCCTGTACGACTCGCCAGGCAATCAGACTTTCCAGCGAAGATGAGAGACCCGCCGCAACGGAGGCCGCGCTAAAGAGAAGCAGTGAGAGCAGGATAACGCGCTTCGGCCCGACGCGGCGCGTCAGGATACTGCTGAAAGGGATGACTAGCGTCAGCCCGGCAATGTATCCGTTACTTACCCAGGCAAGCGCGGAAGGTGTGGTATTGAAAGCACGAGCCATCGCCGGAAAGGCGATACTGGCAATAAACATGTTTATCAAATCAAGGAAAAAGCCGAGCAGAAAGACGACGGCGATTTTGCTGCGATACGTCATGGAAGTTCCTCCGGTGAGGTGGCGTATCGTATCGGCCCGCGCGTTACGGATAAACGCGACAAAGCACGATATACTGTCAACATTATTTTGACAGTTAACCAGGCAAGCGATGCTTAATTTACAGCGTACGGCGATGTTTATCGCCGTAGCGGACACCGGCAGTTTCACCGCCGCAGCGGAGGCGATGGGGCTGACAAAAGCGGTGGTCAGCTTTCATATTCGTCAGCTTGAAGAGGAGCTGGGCGTCACCCTGTTGCTGCGAACCACCCGACGCCTGACGCTGACCGAGGCGGGGAAGCTCTTTCATCAACGAAGCGTGATGCTGTTACGGGATGCAGAGCGATTGCAGGATGATGTTCGCGCCAACCACGCCGGGCTGACGGGAGAACTGCGGATCACCACCACGCCCGAATATGGCTCGCAGGTGGTGGTGCCTTTGCTGGCTGAATTTAGCCAGCTGCACCCGGATCTCCGCGTGCGGCATGTCTCTTCCTCTTTGCATGCCGATCTTATCGCCGAGCGCTTCGATGTCGCTATCCGGCTCGGCACGCTTGCAGATTCGCGCTACCACGCCGCGTTGATGACCTTCTTCACCATCCTGCCCGTGGCAACGCCAGGCTGGCTGGCAAACCATCCGGTTAACTCGCTGGAGCAGCTGGCGGAAGCGGACTGAATCATTCATGAGCGTTTAACGTCGCCGCTGCGCTGGCAGGTGAGAGGCGTTGATGAGCAGCCGGTTTCCTTTGAGATCAAGAGAGCGCCGCGCCTGTATGCAGACAGCGCCCAGGCGCTGATGGCTTTTGCCCTCGCGGGATGTGGAGTGGCGCTGCTGCCGGAGTGGCTGGTGCGAAACGCACTGGATGCAGGGGAACTGGTCTCGCTGTTACCGGCGTACACGTTCGCTCAGCAGGGCATCTATGCCGTTTATCCTGATGCCCGGCATGTGCCCGCGAAAGTGCGAACATTTATTGATTTTATGCGCGTCAGGGTTACTTAATCCTGCATCATCTTTTTAATGAGCGCTGAAAATTGCTCTCTTTCCGCGCCGTTAAGGCGCCCTAAAAACGCCTCATCCACCTCATTTCCAATCGGTTTACTGCTCTCAAGCAGGGCCTCACCTTCGGCCGTCAGAAAGACAAACCGACGGCGCTTGTCCGCCGGATCGTGCTCGCGCCTGACCAGGCCGCGTGCTTCCATGCGGCTCAGCATTTCTGCCAGCGTCGCTTTGGTGCTCACCGCGACTTCAGTCAGGGCAACCTGCTCAATGCCAGGATTTTCAGCAATTGACCGCATCACCGCATACTGTGGCTTTGTCAGTTCGGGCAATGCGTGCTGCCACTGGGCGGTATGCTGTTGAAAAAGCTGACGTAGCAGGTGGAAAGCTTCTTGTCTTAACTCCATGGACACTCCGACGGAAAAATACTCCCTCTATGATAGCCGCTCTCGGGCTGAATTTTAACGCGAGAGTTTTTTAGCGATTAGTGTGATCGTATACGAACGATCTTGTCAGCAGCAGGATCAAGGCGTAGTTTAATTAATATGTTCGTATACGAACAAACTAATTGAGGTGCTGAATGAGATTGATTGTGGGAATGACGGGCGCAACAGGTGCGCCATTAGGCGTGGCGTTGTTGCAGGCGCTGCGGGAAATGCCGGAGGTGGAAACGCATCTGGTGATGTCGAAGTGGGCAAAAACCACGATTGAGCTGGAAACGCCCTTCACTGCGCATGACGTTGCTGCCCTGGCGGATGTCGTCCATAGCCCGGCCGATCAGGCTGCCACCATCTCCTCCGGCTCGTTTCGCACCGACGGCATGATCATCATCCCGTGCAGCATGAAAACGCTGGCGGGTATCCGCGCGGGCTACGCCGAAGGGCTGGTAGGGCGTGCGGCAGACGTGGTGCTGAAAGAGGGACGCAAGCTGGTGCTGGTTCCCCGTGAGACGCCGCTCAGCACCATCCATCTCGAGAACATGCTTGCCCTTTCCCGCATGGGCGTGGCGATGGTGCCGCCTATGCCTGCGTACTACAACCACCCGCAAACCGCCGATGACATTACCCATCATATCGTGACCCGCGTTCTCGACCAGTTCGGTCTGGAGCATAAAAAAGCCCGACGCTGGGAAGGTTTGCAGGCAGCGAAACATTTTTCACAGGAGAATAAAGATGGCATTTGATGATTTGAGAAGCTTCTTGCAGGCGCTCGATGAGCAAGGGCAGCTGCTGAAAATTGAGGAAGAGGTAAACGCTGAGCCGGATTTAGCGGCGGCCGCCAACGCTACCGGGCGCATTGGCGATGGCGCGCCTGCGCTGTGGTTCGATAATATTCGCGGTTTCACCGATGCCCGTGTGGTGATGAACACTATCGGCTCGTGGCAAAACCACGCTATTTCGATGGGGCTGCCGGCGAATACACCGGTGAAAAAACAGATCGACGAGTTTATTCGTCGCTGGGACAAATTTCCCGTCGCGCCAGAGTGTCGTGCAAACCCGGCCTGGGCGCAGAACACGGTGGACGGGGAAGACATTAATCTGTTCGACATTCTGCCGCTGTTCCGCCTGAACGACGGTGACGGGGGCTTTTATCTCGATAAAGCATGCGTTGTCTCCCGCGATCCGCTCGACCCCGATCACTTCGGCAAGCAGAACGTCGGGATCTATCGTATGGAAGTGAAGGGCAAGCGTAAGCTCGGCCTGCAACCGGTGCCGATGCACGATATTGCGTTGCATCTGCATAAGGCAGAAGAGCGCGGCGAAGACCTGCCAATTGCCATTACGCTGGGTAACGATCCGATCATCACTCTGATGGGCGCCACGCCGCTGAAATACGATCAATCCGAGTATGAGATGGCCGGTGCGCTACGTGAAAGCCCGTATCCGATTGCGACGGCTCCGCTGACCGGTTTCGATGTGCCGTGGGGGTCGGAAGTGATCCTGGAAGGGGTGATTGAAGGCCGGAAACGTGAAATTGAAGGGCCCTTCGGTGAGTTTACCGGTCACTACTCCGGCGGGCGCAACATGACGGTTGTGCGTATCGACAAAGTTTCTTACCGCACTAAACCGATTTTCGAATCTCTCTACCTGGGCATGCCGTGGACCGAAATTGATTATCTGATGGGGCCCGCCACCTGCGTACCGCTCTATCAGCAGCTGAAGGCGGAATTCCCGGAAGTGCAGGCGGTGAACGCCATGTACACCCACGGTCTGCTGGCGATTATCTCCACTAAAAAGCGTTACGGCGGTTTTGCCCGTGCGGTCGGGCTCCGCGCCATGACCACGCCACACGGTCTGGGTTACGTGAAGATGGTGATTATGGTGGATGAAGATGTCGATCCGTTTAACCTGCCGCAGGTGATGTGGGCGCTGTCATCGAAGGTCAATCCGGCAGGCGATCTGGTGCAGCTACCGAATATGTCTGTGCTCGAGCTTGACCCCGGCTCCAGCCCGGCGGGGATCACTGACAAGCTGATCATTGATGCCACCACCCCTGTTGCCCCGGACAATCGTGGTCATTACAGCCAGCCGGTACAGGATCTCCCTGAAACCAAAGCCTGGGCCGAAAAACTGACCGCGATGCTGGCGGCACGTCAATAAGGAGGAAAAAATGATTTGTCCACGTTGTGCCGATGAACATATTGAAGTGATGGCAACATCACCGGTGAAAGGTGTCTGGACGGTATACCAGTGTCAGCACTGTCTGTATACCTGGCGCGATACCGAACCGCTGCGCCGTACCAGCCGCGAGCATTACCCGGAAGCGTTCCGCATGACGCAGAAGGATATTGATGAGGCGCCGCAGGTGCCGACGATCCCGCCGCTGCTGTAAAAAAAGCCCGGTGGCGGCTGCGCTTACCGGGCGATAATATTGTGCGGTCCTTTGCCCGGTGGCGCTACGCTTACCGGGCCTACGGGTTTTGTAGGCCGGGTAAGGCGAAGCCGCCACCCGGCAAAAAAGACCGCAGAGAACTAAACCAGACTCTTCAACCGATAAATCCACTCCAGCGCCTGTCGCGGCGTCAGGGAATCCGGGTCGAGATTTTCCAGCGCTTCCACGGCCGGAGAGGTCTCTTCCGGGACCGCCAGCAGTGACATCTGCGTACCATCTATCTGCGTCGCCGCCGCATTCGGTGACAAACTTTCCAGTTCACGCAGTTTCTGACGCGCGCGCTTGATCACCTCTTTTGGCACGCCCGCCAGCGCCGCGACGGCCAGGCCATAACTCTTGCTTGCCGCGCCGTCCTGCACCGTGTGCATAAAGGCGATGGTGTCGCCGTGCTCAAGCGCATCAAGGTGGACGTTAGCCACGCCTTCCATTTTCTCTGGCAGCTGTGTCAGTTCGAAATAGTGCGTTGCGAACAGCGTCAGCGCCTTGATTTTATTTGCCAGACTTTCCGCGCACGCCCAGGCCAGGGACAGGCCGTCATAGGTGGAGGTACCGCGTCCTACTTCGTCCATCAACACCAGACTGTTCTCTGTCGCGTTATGCAGAATGTTGGCGGTTTCGGTCATCTCGACCATAAAGGTAGAGCGACCGCTCGCCAGATCGTCCGCCGCACCCACACGGGTGAAGATACGGTCGATAGGGCCAATCTCAACCTTCTGCGCCGGAACGTAGCTGCCGATGTAGGCGAGCAGCGCGATAAGGGCTGTCTGGCGCATATAGGTGCTTTTACCGCCCATGTTGGGGCCGGTAATGATCAGCATTCTTCGCTGCGGTGACAGGTTCAACGGGTTGGCAATAAACGGTTCGTTCAGCACCTGCTCAACCACCGGGTGGCGGCCTTCGGTAATGCGAATGCCGGGTTTGTCAGTAAAGGTCGGACAGGTGTAATTCAGCGTATCGGCGCGCTCGGCCAGGTTTACCAGGACATCCAGCTCGGCCAGCGCAGCGGCGCTCAGTTGCAGGTCAGCCAGGTGCGGCATCAGGATGTCGAACAGCTCGTCATACAGCTGTTTCTCCAGCGCCAGCGCTTTACCTTTCGACGTGAGCACTTTGTCTTCGTACTCTTTCAGCTCGGGAATAATGTAGCGCTCGGCATTTTTCAGCGTCTGGCGGCGAACGTAGTGAATAGGTGCCAGGTGGCTCTGCCCACGGCTGATCTGGATATAGTAACCGTGTACCGCGTTGTAGCCGACTTTCAGGGTGTCGAGCCCCAGACGTTCACGCTCGCGGATTTCCAGCTTATCCAGATAATCCGTCGCGCCATCGGCCAGCGCACGCCATTCGTCCAGCTCTTCGTTATAACCTGGAGCAATAACCCCGCCATCCCGCACCAGAACAGGCGGCGCATCAATGATGGCGCGTTCCAGCAGTTCGCGAAGCTCGGTAAATTCGCCCATGGTTTCGCGCAGCTTCTGCACTGGCGCGCTGTCGATCTCTCCCAGCTGGGCGCGCAGTTCCGGCAACTGCTGGAACGCGTGGCGCATACGGGCGAGATCGCGTGGACGCGCGGTGCGCAGTGCCAGGCGCGCCAGGATACGCTCAAGATCACCCACCTGACGCAGCACCGGCTGCAAGTCGGTGTAACGATCCTGCAATGCGGCAATGGTTTGCTGGCGACCGATCAGCGTGTCGGTATTGCGGATCGGCATATGCAGCCAGCGTTTGAGCATACGGCTGCCCATGGGGGTAACCGTGCTGTCGAGAACCGACGCCAGCGTATTTTCCATGCCGCCAGCGAGGTTCTGAGTGATCTCCAGGTTGCGGCGCGTGGCGGCATCCATGATGATGCTGTCCTGCTGACGCTCCATGGTAATGGAACGGATATGGGGCAGGGCGGTACGCTGCGTATCCTTAACGTACTGCAACAGGCAGCCTGCGGCACACAGTCCGCGCGGGGCGTTTTCTACGCCAAAGCCAATCAAATCTCGCGTGCCAAATTGCAGGTTCAGCTGCTGGCGCGCGGTATCAATTTCGAACTCCCACAGTGGACGACGACGCAGGCCGCGGCGACCTTCAATCAGCGCCGTCTCGGCGAAATCCTCTGCATAAAGCAGTTCTGCCGGATTGGTGCGCTGTAGTTCAGCCGCCATGGTTTCACGGTCAGCCGGTTCACTCAGGCGAAAACGACCGGAGCTGATATCCAGCGTGGCGTAGCCAAACCCTTTACCGTCCTGCCAGATCGCCGCCAGCAGGTTATCCTGGCGCTCCTGAAGCAGGGCCTCATCGCTGATGGTTCCCGGCGTCACGATGCGTACGACCTTGCGCTCAACGGGGCCTTTCGACGTGGCCGGGTCGCCAATTTGTTCGCAGATAGCGACAGACTCACCCTGGTTCACCAGCTTCGCCAGATAGTTTTCAACCGCGTGATGCGGGATACCTGCCATCGGGATGGGCTCGCCTGCCGACGCGCCACGTTTCGTCAGGGAAATGTCGAGCAGCTGAGACGCACGTTTCGCATCGTCATAAAAAAGCTCGTAAAAATCGCCCATACGGTAAAACAGCAAAATTTCCGGATGCTGTGCTTTCAGCTTCAGGTACTGCTGCATCATTGGCGTATGCGCGTCGAAATTGTCGATTGTGCTCATGGAGTTATGATATCCATTTCTTTGAAAATATTACGCTTTGAGCGGCTCAATGGCCGATTGTTCCTTCTATTGTCGCATGAAAAAAAGGTGCGGCGCAGAAAAAAGTCACGACTTTACGAGGCATCTTCCACCATTAATTCAATGATGATTTTCCCGTGCTCGACGCCCACCCGAACCTGCGAGTTGGTGGTAAATCCCGCTTGCTCAAGCCAGTCGCCTTTCAGGCTCAGCGCTGCGTGTACGCTGTAGCGTTTTGGAATTTTCGTTTTACGGTCTTCATGACGTTTTCTGAAGTAACCCACTTTCAAGTGACGATAGGGTTTGGCGATCGCGATCTCTTGCATAAGCTCTCCGGTGAATGCGGTCAAAGGTGGTTATTTATGCCTGTATAAAATACCAGTAAAACGCAGCGGGGGGCGGGGTAATTCTGGAAGGGCGCTTCAGAAAATGGAATGCAATGACTGAAAATGTGCGGATAAAAGGGTATTATAAATGCACTTTATTGTTGAGGACGACGTTATGTCCGGTAAACGTATTTCACGAGAAAAAAAGACGATCGCCAGAATGATCGCCCTGTACGAAAACAGGTGTCCGCACGCCATAAAAGAAGAGGGGCACTATTCAGCGCTCAAGGCTTATGCCGATAAGCGGCTGGATAAATGCGTGTTTGGTGAGGAAAAACCTGCCTGCAAACAGTGCCCTGTGCACTGTTATCAGCCCGCCCGACGGGAAGAGATGAAGCAGGTGATGCGCTGGGCAGGGCCACGTATGTTATGGCGCCATCCGATTCTGACCATCCGTCATCTGATCGACGATCGCCGTCCGGTTCCGGAATTACCCGAAAAGTATCGGCCCAAAAAATAACCGGCTCCGCGCCGCAGTGGGCGACAAATTACGCGCAGGGCGACGTCGCCGGAATGACGGGTTAATTCAGGCTCTCTTTATCGATTCCCAGACGCTTCATGCGCGAGAGCAGGGTGGTACGCTTCAGCCCCAGCCGTTGCGCCGCACCTTTCGGTCCGGCTACCACGCCGTTGGTCTCCTTCAGCACTCGCATAATGAGCTGATATTCATCTTCTCCCTCTTTCGCAAGCTCGGTTGCGGTCACGGTCGTTTCAGAGAGAGTAACCTCTGGCAGGGAGAGCTGGAGCACGTTCCCGCGGGTCAGCAGGACCGCGCGCTCAATGACGTTTTCCAGCTCGCGCACGTTCCCCGGCCACTCCATCGCCGAGAGTGTGCGTAGCGTTTCGGCAGGAATACTGTCGATATTTCGCCCCATCCGGCGGGCAATCTTCGCGGTAAAGGCTTTTACCAGCAGCGGAATATCTTCCGGGCGCTCGCGCAGCGGCGGCAGGCAGATCGGGAAGACGTTCAGGCGATAGTAAAGATCGCTGCGAAACTCGCGGTCGGCGACCATTTTTTTCAGATCGCGATTGGTGGCGGCAATCAGACGCACGTCGGTCTGGATCAGCTTGTTGCTGCCGAGGCGCTCGAACTCCTGCTCCTGCAAAACGCGCAGCAGCTTGGGCTGAAGCTCCAGCGGCATATCGCCCACTTCGTCGAGGAACAACGAGCTTTTATCCGCCAGTTCAAAACGGCCCAGCCGCTGGCTGCTGGCGCCGGTAAAGGCGCCACGCTCGTGGCCGAACAGGTCGCTTTCCAGTAAGCCCGCAGGCATCGCCGCGCAGTTCATCTTCACCATCCGGCGGCTATTGCGGTTGCTCAGGTTGTGGATCGCCCGGGCAATCAGCTCTTTCCCGGTACCGGTTTCACCGAGGATCAGCACCGTGCTGTCGCTCTGCGCCACCATTTCCACCTGCTTAAGGACGCTGTACATGGCATCGCTGCGTCCGATGATTTCGCCAAACTCGCTGTCCACGTTGTTGAGCTGCTCGGTCAGCGCCAGGTTTTCGTCCACCAGCCTCTCCTTCAGGCGGTGGATCTCCTGATAGGCGAGGGCGTTATCCAGCGCAATGGAGATACGCTCGGCGATCTGGCGCAGCAGCTTCAGGTTGGCGGTGGTAAATACGGCCTCATCGCACTGCGCCAGTTTAAGCACGCCGAGCATGGTGTTGCCGGACATCAGCGGCAGCAGGCACAGGGTCTGGATCTTGTTGCCCCAGGTGTTGAACAACATCCGCTCGTAGGGGGCTACCGGATCCTGTTCATTGAGATTGAGCAGCAGGATCTCTTTGCTTTTAAATACCCGCTCGGACAGCGTTCCCGCTTCGTCCACTTCGCTCTGCTCGTGCGCCGGGTTGGCTTCATCAAGGTAGTGGGTGGAGTAGATGTTCAGCTTGCCTTTCCGGTTGCCGCGTAGCGCAATGCTGATGGCATCGATTTTAAAATAGTGATGGATCTCTTTTGACACTTCGCTGACCAGCTCATCCATGTCCAGGCGGGAGAGCACGGCGTTGGTGATGGCAACCAGAATGCGGAAGTTATCGCGCTCGCGGCTCAGCAGGTCGTAGTCCACGTTATTGGTGACGCGGCTTTGGATCTGCTCCGCGACAACGGCCACAATCTGGGTAAAGGTGTGCAGGCGTTCGTACTCCGCCTCGCTCCAGGGCTGGTCGGTATCGCGGATAAACTCGCAGCCGCCAAAAATTTGCCCTTCCACCGCCAGCGGCAGCATGCTGTAGTGGCCGAACGGGTGGTAAAGATTGCTCTCTGCCAGCTTCGGCCAGGCCTGGCGAAACTGGTCAAAATTGCAGTGCAGCGCTTCCGGGCGGGAGAGAATACGCCGCACCGGACCGTGGGCCAGAAACGTTTCATCTTCATATTCGAAGATTTTGCCGTTATCACGCGTTGAGAAATAGCTCGCGCGGTGGGTTGCGCTATGCCAGAGCACAATGGCGGCGCTGTCCGCCAGCGCTGATTGCCTGACCAGCCGCGTCAGGGCATCGCTCAGCGCGCCGAGATCGGGCTGTTGTAAAAGTGTGCGCGTGATGTCAAACAGGCCCTGCTGTCCAAGATCGCTCATCGGTGTATACGGCATTGTTGCTTTCCAATAGAAACTGGCAAAAAGAGAAATTCAGCGCTGACCGCTTTTGGCGCGGTCTAGCAAATTCGGGGTAACGGTTCAGCGTGCGGCAGATCCAGCGTGCGCTTCACGCCGTAAAGCCCGGTCATGCGCACCCCTTTGCGCTCAACCACGTCGCCGATGATGGCCGCGTCTTTCCCTAAAGGATGCGCGCGCAGCTGTGCAAGTACGGCTTCCGCCGCCGCGCGTTCCACGCCGATCACCAGCTTGCCCTCATTGGCAAAGTTAAGCGGGTCTAGCCCTAATAGCTCGCACAGCCCGCGCACGGCGGGCTTAACGGGCAGGCCGCGCTCGGTCAGCTCAATCCCGCAGCCGCAGCTTGCCGCGAACTCGTGCACGACGGCATTCACGCCGCCCCGCGTGGCGTCGCGCAGGGCTTTTACGCCCGGCATGTCGCGCAGCGTCTGGATCAGCGGCGTGAGTACCGCGCAGTCACTGCGCAGCTCGCCATCCAGCCCCAGGCCTTCGCGCAGGTTCAGGATGGTTGCCCCGTGGCAGCCCAGCGTGCCGCTGACAATCAGCACGTCGCCTGCGCAAAGCTGCTGCGCGCTCCAGTGAATGTCGGCGGGGATCGCCCCCATCCCGGCGGTGTTGATGAAGAGCTTATCCGCCGCGCCGCGCTGCACCACCTTGGTATCCCCGGTGACGATGGCGATCCCCGCCTCGCGGGCGGTGTGCGCCATGCTGTTGACCACCGCCGTGAGCGTCTCCATCGGTAACCCTTCTTCGAGGATAAACCCGCAGGAGAGGTAGCGGGGGATCGCGCCGCTGACGGCGACGTCGTTTGCCGTGCCGCAGACGGCGAGCTTGCCGATATCGCCTCCCGGGAAGAACAGCGGGTCAATCACGTAGCTGTCGGTAGAGAACGCCAGCCTGTCACCGTGGGCGGTCAGGGCCGCGAGGTCAATACGCGCCTGATCTTCCTGCTCGGCGAGCCAGGGGTTATTAAAGGCTTCCATAAACAGCCGGTTAATCAGCTGCTGCATCGCCTGTCCACCGCTTCCGTGCGCCATTTCCACCGTGTTCATGCTTCACACTCCTGGTTGCGATAGTGATACCACGCGGCGCATGCCCCTTCGGAAGAGACCATCAGCGCGCCAAACGCGGTTTGCGGGTTACAGGCGTTGCCAAATAACGGGCAGTGATGAGGTTTGCATTTGCCGGTGAGTACGTCGCCACAGCGGGCGCGGGGATCGTCGCACACCTGCTGCGGCTGCGGGCGGAAATGCGCTTCGGCGTCGAAGGCGCGATACGTGGGCGTCAGGTGCACGCCGGATTCGGCAATCAGCCCCAGTCCGCGCCACTCGCTGTCGCCTTCGACGCTAAACACGTCGGCTATGGCCTGCTGTGCCCGTCTGTTACCTGCATCGGGCACCACGCGACGATACTGATTTTCCACCGCACTCAGGGCCGCTATTTTCTGCTCAACCAGCATGGTCACGCCTTGCAGTAGATCAAGTGGCTCGAAACCAGCCACCACTAACGGACGATTGTACTGTTCAGCGATAAAACCGTAGGCTTCTGTGCCGATCACCATGCTGACGTGGCCCGGCGCCAGAAACGCGTCGATACCGTTATCCGGCGCTTCAAGCAGGCTGCGCAGCGTGGGAATAAGCGTGATGTGCTGGCAGAAAAAGTAAAAGTTAGTGACGTTGCGGGCTTTCGCCTGCTGGAGGGTAATGGCGGTGGCGGGCATGGTGGTTTCAAAACCCAGCCCGAAAAAGACGACCTTACGCTCAGGATTAGCCATCGCCAGCGTCAGGGCATCCATCGGTGAGTAGACGATCCGCACGTCTGCGCCGCGCGCCTTCGCCTGGAGCAGCGAGCCATTTTTTCCCGGTACACGCATGGCGTCGCCAAAGGTGCAAAAAATCACACCGGGGCGGCTGGCGATGTCGATACAGCTGTCGATGCGCCCCATCGGCAGCACGCACACCGGGCAGCCGGGGCCGTGGATAAACTCGATGTTCTCCGGCAGCAGCTGGTCGAGGCCAAATTTAAAGATGGCGTGGGTGTGTCCGCCGCACACCTCCATGATCCGCAGCGGTTTTTCTTTCGTGTAGTCCAGCAGCGAGGCGCGGGTTTTCAGGCGATCGATAAGCTGCAACACCTGCTCCGGCGCGCGATATTCATCAACGTAACGCATGTGTTATCGCTCCTCGCCATACAGCAGGGCGCCCACGTCCGGCTCGACGTCAAACATATTCTGTAGCGCATCCAGCGTGTCGCGGGCTTCTTCCTCATTAATCACGCTCATGGCAAAACCCACGTGGACCAGCACCCACTGGCCGAGACGCGTTGCGCCGGTCTCATCGTGGCTGCCTACCAGCGTCAGGTCGACATCGCGCAGGATGCCGCAGACCTCCACTTTGGCCTGATTGCCGTCGAGGGAATGAATTTGTCCGGGGACGCCTATGCACATCGTTCGTTCTCCAGCCAGTTCAGCCAGGCGTCCATCCCGTCGCCGCGCGTGGCGGAAACCAGCAGGATCTCAATGTCCGGGTTCACTTCCCGGGCGTAAGCCAGGCACTTATCCACGTCGAAATTCAGGTACGGCAGCAGGTCGACCTTGTTCAGCAGCATGAGGGAGGCGGCGGCAAACATATGCGGATATTTCAGCGGCTTGTCTTCCCCTTCGGTCACGGAGAGCACCGCCACTTTATGCCGCTCGCCGAGGTCGAAGCTTGCCGGGCAGACCAGGTTGCCGACGTTTTCAATAAACAGGATACCGTTATCCGCCAGCGGCAGGCGCGGGGCGGCGTCGGCAATCATCTGCGCGTCCAGGTGGCACCCTTTCCCGGTGTTGACCTGAATCGCAGGCGTACCGGTTTCGCGGATGCGCGCGGCGTCGTTTACCGTTTGCTGGTCGCCTTCGATTACGGCGCAGGAGACGTGTTCGTTCAGACGTTTAAGGGTTTCGGTCAGCAGCGTGGTTTTACCGGAGCCGGGGCTGGAGACCAGGTTCAGCACCAGCTGTTCGCGCGCGGCAAAGCGGGCGCGATTGCGGGCGGCGAGCTGGTTATTTTTGTCCAGCACGTTGATCTCCACCTCCAGCATCTGGCGCTGGCTGATGCCCGGCGCGTGCGTACCCGCTTCGCCGTGGCCGTAATGGAGGTCGCCCGCGTCGGAACGCTGCGGGGCAAAGGTGATGCCGGTCAGGGCCGCCGCGGGACGCGGGGCAGGGGAAAAGGGCGCGGAGCGAAACGCGGAGTGGGGACGGTGTTCATCCCCTTCTATATACAGGTTGCCTTCAGCGCAACCGCAGGTACTACACATACATTACTCCTTCTCGATTTCGAGGCGTTGGATCTGCATACCGTCATCCGCCACGATGCGCAGCCCGCTGCTCTGGCACTGCGGACAGCGCTGTACCTTCGATGACAGCAGCGTGACGTACTGCTGACACTGCTCGCACCAGCACTCTGCCTGCTGCTCGTCGATATGCAGCTCGCAGCCTTCTGCCAGCGTGCCGCGGCACACCAGCTCAAAACAGAAGGTGAGGGCGCTGGTCTCGACGCAGGAAAACGCCCCGACCTTCAGCCAGACGGCGGTGACGCGTTTCGCGTGGTTTTGCACTGCCTGCTGTTCGATAAGTTCCAGTGCCCGCTGGCAGAGGGTGATTTCGTGCATGACGCCTCCTTAATGAATTGCCCCTTCAATGCAATAACGGTGCCAGCTTGATTTGCGTTACGGCGTGACGATGTCAACGCTGTCGAAATGACACGTCGACACCGCGGCGGTGACAGTGCGCATCTCTTTAAAACCCATTTAAATCAACAAATTAAAAACTGGCACGAAATCTGCTTAACAGCCGCTAACTCCATTAACCGGATACCTTTTATGACTATTTGGGAAATTAGCGAAAAAGCGGATTACATCGCGCAACGTCATCAGCAGCTCCAGGAGCAATGGCACCTGTACTGCAATTCACTGATCCAGGGGATCACGCTGTCGAAGGCCCATCTGCATCACGCCATGAGCTGTGCGGCGCAGGGGGATATGCGTTTTGTCCTGTTCGGTCACTTTACGATTTACGTCACCCTGGCGGAGACCTTCAACAGCCACACGATTGAGTACTACGTCGAGACGAAAGAGGGCGACAGGCACTGCATCGCCCGGGCGCAGCTGATGGCGGACGGCATGGTGGACGGTCACGTCAGCAACCGCGATCGCCAGCAGGTGCTGGAGCACTATCTGGAGAAAATCGCGCCGGTTTATAACGGCCTCTACGCCGCCGTTGAGCATGACAGGCCAGTCAACCTGAAACAGCTGATCGACGGAAAATCCTCCGCGAACGTGGCCTGAAAAGCGAGTGTCGAGAAGTGTCGATAAGACAGTTTTTTTTCGTCAAAAATGACCATCACCAGAGGATGACCCGGTGAACCGTTTTGTAATTGCTGACTCGACGGTCTGTATTGGCTGTCGGACCTGTGAGGCGGCGTGCTCGGAAACGCACCGCCTGCACGGGCTACAGTCCATGCCGCGCCTGCGCGTCATGCGTAATGAGAAAGAGTCTGCCCCGCAGCTCTGTCACCACTGTGAAGACGCCCCGTGCGCGGGCGTCTGTCCTGTCAATGCCATCACCCGCGTTGACGGCGCGGTACAGCTGAACGAAAGCCTGTGCGTGAGCTGCAAGCTGTGCGGCATCGCCTGTCCGTTCGGCGCCATTGAGTTTTCCGGCAGCCGTCCGCTGCATATTCCGGCGAATGCTAATACTGCGAAAGCGCCGCCTGCGCCACCGGCTCCGGCACGCGTGAGTACGCTGCTGGACTGGGTGCCGGGCATTCGCGCCGTTGCGGTGAAGTGCGATCTGTGCAGCTTCGATGAGCAGGGTCCGGCCTGCGTGCGGACCTGCCCGACCCGGGCGCTGGTCCTGGTCAACATCCGCGACATCGCTCGCACCAGCAAACGCAAGCGCGAGCTGACCATCAATACCGACGTCGGCGATCTTTCGCTGCTGCGGGCGCTTAACGAGGGGGCGAAATGAACGCGATAGTTATGATGACCAGCGGTGTGGCCTGGTTTGCCGCCGCCGCTGTCCTGGCGCTGCTTCTCTCCTTCCATAAAACGCTGAGCGGGGTGATCGCCGGTATCGGCGGGGCGGTCGGCAGCCTGATGACGCTGGCGGCGGGCGGGGTTGTCCTGATCGACGGCCAGTCCGTCGACACCCTCATCCCGCTGATTCACCACGCCGTTGAGCTTACGCCGCTGAACGCCATCTGGCTGATAACCTTTGGCCTGTGCGGGCTGTTTATCAGCCTGTTTAATATCGACTGGCACCGACATCAGCACACCAAAGCCAACGGCCTGCTGGTTAACCTGTTGATGGCCGCCGCGGTCTGTACCGTTATCGCCAGCAACCTCGGCGCGCTGGTGGTGATGGCAGAAATCATGGCCCTGTGCGGCGTGTTCCTGACCGGATGCAGCGCCTCCGGCAAGCTGTGGTTTGCGCTCGGACGTCTCGGTACGCTGCTGCTGGCGCTGGCCTGCTGGCTGGTGTGGCAGCGTTTCGGCACGCTGGATTTTGCCGCGCTTAACGGTCAGCCGCTGGGCAACGACGTCTGGCTGTTGGGCGTAGTCGGTTTTGGCCTGCTGGCCGGGATTATCCCGCTGCACGGCTGGGTGCCGCAGGCGCATGCCAATGCCTCAGCCCCGGCCGCTGCGCTGTTCTCCACCGTGGTGATGAAGGTCGGTCTGTTCGGCATCCTGATGATAACCCTGACGGGCGGTCAGCCGCCGCTGTGGTGGGGCGTGGCGCTGCTGATTGCGGGGATGATCACCGCGTTCGTCGGCGGGCTGTACGCGCTGATGGAGCACAACATCCAGCGTCTGCTGGCGTACCACACCCTGGAGAACATCGGGATTATCCTGCTCGGCATGGGCGCGGGCGTCACCGGGCTGGCGCTCAACCAGCCGGCGCTGATTGCCGCCGGGTTTATTGGCGGTCTGTATCACCTTATCAACCACAGTCTGTTTAAAAGCACCCTGTTCCTCGGTGCGGGCAGCGTCTGGTTCCGCACCGGGCACCGCGATATTGAAAAGCTCGGCGGGATTGGCAAAAAAATGCCCGTCATTTCGCTGGCGATGCTGGTCGGGCTGATGGCGATGGCTGCGCTGCCGCCGCTGAACGGCTTTGCCGGCGAGTGGGTGATTTATCAGTCCTTCTTCGCCCTCGGCCAGAGCGAGGCGTTTATCGGGCGTTTACTCGGCCCGCTGCTGGCGGTGGGCCTGGCGATCACCGGCGCGCTGGCGGTGATGTGTATGGCGAAGGTTTACGGCGTCACCTTCCTGGGCGCACCGCGTACGCGTGAGGCTGAGAACGCCTGCTGCGCACCGCTACTGATGGGCGTAAGCGTGGTTGCACTGGCGCTGTGCTGCATCGCGGGCGGGGTTGCCGCGCCGTGGTTGCTGCCGCAGCTGGGCCACGCCATTCCGCTGCCGCTGGTCACGGCGCATACCGTCGTTTCCCAGCCGATGATGGCGCTGCTGCTGATTGCCGCGCCGCTCCTGCCGTTCGTGCTGATGCTGTTCTTCAGACGCGACCGTCTCGCCTCCCGCTCGCGCGGCGCGGCGTGGGCCTGCGGCTACGAACATGAGCAGTCGATGGTCATCACCGCCCACGGTTTCGCTATGCCGGTGAAGGAGAACTTCGCCGCCGTGCTGAAGCTGCGCCATTGGCTGAACCCGGTGGGCTGGGTGCCGGGCTGGCAGGGTGCCGCCGTGCCCGTGCTGTTCCGCCGCCTGGCGCTGATCGAGCTGGCGGTGCTGGTGGTGATTGTCATTTCACGAGGAGCCTGACATGAGTCTGTTACTGGCAATTCTTCAGGCGCTGGTGCTGTTCGCCGCCGCGCCGCTGCTGTCGGGCATCACGCGCGTGGCGCGCGCCCGGCTGCACAACCGTCGCGGGCCTGGCGTGCTCCAGGAGTACCGCGATCTCTTCAAACTGCTTTCCCGTCAGAGCGTCGCGCCGGACGCCGCAGGCTGGGTGTTCCGCCTGACACCGTTTGTGATGGTGGGCGTGATGCTGACCATCGCCACCGCGCTGCCGGTAGTGACGGTGGGCTCGCCGCTGCCGGTGCTGGGCGATCTGATTACGCTGATCTACCTCTTCGCCATCGCGCGTTTCTTCTTTGCGATTGCGGGTCTGGATACCGGCAGCCCGTTTACGGGTATCGGCGCCAGCCGCGAGGCGATGCTCGGCGTGCTGGTTGAGCCAATTCTGCTGCTGGGGCTGTGGGTTGCCGCACAGGTTGCAGGCTCGACCCATATCAGTTTTATCACCGACACCGTTTACCACTGGCCGGTTTCACGTTCTCTCCCGCTGGTGCTGGCGCTCTGCGCCTGCGCGTTCGCCACCTTTATCGAGATGGGCAAGTTGCCGTTCGATCTCGCGGAAGCGGAGCAGGAATTACAGGAGGGGCCGCTCACCGAATACAGCGGCTACGGCTTTGCGGTGCTGAAGTGGGGCATCAGCCTCAAGCAGCTGGTGGTGTTGCAGATGTTCGTCGGCGTTTTCTTCCCGTGGGGGCAGATGACGCACTTCTCTGCGGGCGGCCTGCTGCTGGCCGTGGTGGTGGCTGTGCTCAAGCTGCTTATCGGCGTGCTGGTGATTGCCCTGTTTGAAAACAGCATGGCGCGCCTGCGTTTTGTTGAAACGTCACGCATCACCTGGGCCGGTTTTGGTTTTGCATTTTTAGCGTTCGTCTCCTTGCTGGTGGCGTGATTAAAGAGAGTGTTTATGTCTGAAGAAAAGAAAGGTCAGCAGTATCTCGCCGCGTTGCATCAGGCTTTCCCGGGCGTGGTGCTGGAGGAGTCCTGGCAAACCAAAGACCAGATCACCGTCACCATTAAGGTGAACTATCTGCCGGAAGTGGTGGAGTTTCTCTATTACCAGCAGGGCGGCTGGCTGTCAGTGCTGTTCGGCAACGACGAGCGTCAGCTGTGTGGCAACTATGCGGTGTACTACGTGATGTCGATGGAGCAGGGGGAGAAGTGCTGGCTCACCGTGCGCGTAGAGGTCGATCCGGCTAAACCGGAATACCCCTCCGTCACGCCGCGCGTGCCTGCCGCCGTCTGGGGCGAGCGCGAAGTGCGCGACATGTATGGTCTGGTGCCGGTTGGCCTGCCTGACGAGCGTCGCCTGGTGCTGCCGGACGACTGGCCGGATGAACTCTATCCGCTGCGCAAGGACAGCATGGACTATCGCCAGCGCCCGGCCCCGACCACCGACAGCGAAACCTACGAGTTCATCAACGAGCTGGGCAGCAAGAAGAATAACGTGGTGCCGATTGGCCCGCTGCACGTTACCTCCGACGAACCGGGCCACTTCCGCCTGTTCGTCGACGGCGAGAACATTATCGACGCCGACTACCGCCTGTTCTACGTCCACCGCGGCATGGAGAAGCTGGCGGAGACCCGCATGGGCTACAACGAAGTCACGTTCCTCTCTGACCGCGTGTGCGGCATCTGCGGCTTTGCCCACAGCACCGCCTACACCACCTCGGTGGAAAACGGCATGGGGATCGTGGTGCCGGAACGCGCGCAGATGATCCGCGCCATTCTGCTGGAGGTGGAGCGCCTGCACTCGCACCTGCTCAACCTCGGCCTGGCCTGCCACTTCGTCGGCTTTGACTCCGGGTTTATGCAGTTCTTCCGCGTGCGCGAGGCGTCGATGAAGATGGCGGAGATCCTTACCGGGGCGCGTAAAACCTACGGCCTGAACCTGATCGGCGGGATCCGCCGCGACCTGCTGAAAGACGACATGATCCAGACCCGCCAGCTGGCGCAGCAGATGCGGCGGGACGTGCAGGAGCTGGTGGACATGCTGCTCAGCACGCCAAACATTGAGCAGCGCACCGTCGGGATTGGTCGTCTTGACCTGGAAATCGCCCGCGACTTCAGCAACGTCGGCCCGATGGTGCGCGCCAGCGGCCACGCCCGTGATACCCGCGCCGATCACCCGTTTGTCGGCTACGGCCTGCTGCCGATGACCGTGCACAGCGAGCAGGGCTGCGACGTCATCTCCCGTCTGAAGGTGCGCATCAACGAGGTATTCACCGCGCTGAACATGATCGACTACGGCCTCGATAACCTGCCGGGCGGCCCGCTGATGGTGGAAGGCTTCACCTACATTCCAAACCGCTTTGCCCTCGGCTTTGCCGAAGCGCCGCGCGGGGACGACATCCACTGGAGCATGACCGGCGACAACCAGAAGCTCTACCGCTGGCGCTGCCGCGCGGCCACCTACGCCAACTGGCCAACCCTGCGCTACATGCTGCGCGGCAACACCGTCTCTGACGCGCCGCTGATCATCGGCAGCCTCGACCCGTGTTACTCCTGCACCGACCGCATGACCGTCGTGGACGTGCGCAAGAAGAAAAGCCAGGTGGTGCCGTACAAAGAGCTTGAGCGCTACAGCATCGAGCGTAAGAACTCGCCGCTGAAATAAGGATTCGCCATGTTTACCTTCATCAAAAAAGTGATCAAAACCGGCGCGCAGACCAGCAGTTATCCGCTGGAGCCGATCCCGGTGGATAAAAACTTTCGCGGCAAGCCGGAGCACAACCCGCAGCAGTGCATCGGCTGCGCGGCCTGCGTCAACGCCTGCCCGTCGAATGCCTTAACGGTGGAAACGGACCTGAAAACCGGCGAGCTGGCCTGGCAGTTTAACCTCGGGCGCTGCATCTTCTGCGGCCGCTGCGAGGAGGTCTGCCCGACGGTGGCCATTCGCCTGTCTCAGGAGTACGAGCTGGCGGTGTGGAAAAAAGAGGACTTCCTCCAGCAGTCGCGCTTTGCGCTGTGCAACTGCCGCGTCTGCAAGCGTCCGTTCGCCGTGCAAAAAGAGATCGACTACGCCATCGCGCTGCTGGAGCACAACGGCGACGTCCGCGCGGAGCATCACCGCGAAAACTTCGAAACCTGCCCGGAGTGCAAGCGTCAGAAGTGCCTGCTGCCGTCCGACCGTATTGATATCACCCGCCATATGAGAGAGGCCAGCTGATGGAAAACCTACTGGGCCCGCGCGATGCTAACGGCATTCCTGTGCCGATGACGGTGGACGAATCCATCGCCAGCATGAAGGCGTCGCTGCTGAAAAAAATCAAACGCTCGGCCTACGTCTACCGCGTGGACTGCGGCGGCTGCAACGGCTGCGAGATCGAGATCTTCGCCACGCTGTCACCGCTGTTTGACGCCGAGCGCTTCGGCATCAAAGTGGTGCCGTCTCCGCGCCATGCGGACATTCTGCTGTTTACCGGGGCCGTCACCCGCGCCATGCGGTCCCCCGCGCTGCGCGCCTGGCAGTCCGCGCCGGACCCGAAAATCTGCATCTCGTACGGTGCCTGCGGCAACAGCGGCGGCATCTTCCACGACCTGTACTGCGTCTGGGGCGGCACCGACAAAATCGTGCCGGTGGACGTCTACATTCCGGGCTGCCCGCCGACGCCCGCCGCCACGCTGTACGGTTTTGCCATGGCGCTCGGCCTGCTGGAGCAGAAAATCCACGCCCGCGAGCCGGGCGAGCTGGACAACCAGCCAGCCACTATCCTGCACCCGGATATGGTGCAGCCGCTGCGGGTGAAGATCGACCGCACGGCGCGCAGGCTGGCGGGCTACCGCTACGGACGCCAGATTGCCGACGATTATCTGCTCCTGCTGAGCCAGGGCGACCATCAGGTGGCGCGCTGGCTGGAGGCGGAAAACGATCCGCGACTCAATGAGATCGTGGCGAACCTGAACAGCATCGTGGATGAGGCGCGTATCCGATGAGTGAAACGGTGGTGTTCAGCCAGCTGAGCCGTAAGTTTATTGATGAGAACGATGCCACGCCGGCTGCGGCGCAGCAGGTGGTCTATTACAGCCTGGCGATTGGGCATCACCTCGGGGTGATCGACTGCCTGGAGGCGGCGCTGAGCTGCCCGTGGGCCGATTACCTGGCGTGGATCGCCACGCTGGAGGAGGGCAGCACGGCGCGGCGCAAAATGGAAGGCGTGCCGAAGTACGGCGAGATCGTGATCGACGCCAACCACATTGCGATGCTCGCCAACGCCTTTGACGAGGCGCTGAGCAGGCAAACCCCCGAGCAGCAGGCGTGGAGCAAAACGCTGCTTAGCATGCTGCACGATATTCATCAGGAGAGCGCCATCTACCTGATGGTGAGGAGATTACGTGACTGACGTTTTACTGTGTGTCGGCAACAGCATGATGGGCGACGACGGCGCGGGTCCGCTGCTGGCGGAACTGTGCGCCGCAAACCCGCCGGGCAGCTGGGTGGTGATTGACGGCGGCAGCGCGCCGGAAAACGACGTGGTGGCCATTCGCGAGCTGCGCCCGGACAGGCTGTTAATCGTTGATGCCACCGATATGGGGCTCAACCCCGGTGAGATCCGCCTGATTGACCCGGACGACATCGCCGAGATGTTTATGATGACCACCCACAACATGCCGCTCAACTATCTGGTGGATCAGATTAAAGACGACGTGGGCGAGGTGCTGTTTTTGGGCATTCAGCCGGACATCGTCGGGTTTTATTATCCGATGACGCCGCCGGTGAAAGAGGCGGTGGACGTGGTGTATTCACGGCTAGCCGGGTGGGTTGGGGATGGGGGATTTTCTCAGCTCTGAGCAGTGCCGGGTGGCGGCTTCGCCTTACCCGGCCTACCAAACCCATCCCCCTCTCCCTGTGGGAGAGGGCTGGGGTGAGGGCAACAGGCTACTCCAGATCCCCCCCGTTACTCGCAATCACCTTCTTATACCACCAGAACGATTTCTTGCGCTTGCGGTCCAGCGTGCCGTTCCCGGCGTCGTCCCGGTCGACGTACACAAACCCGTAGCGCTTGCTCATTTCCCCCGTTGAGGCCGATACCAGATCAATGCAGCCCCAGGTGGTGTAGCCCAGCAGCGGTACGCCGTCCTCAATCGCGTCGCCCATCGCGCGGATATGCTCGCGCAGGTAGCTGATGCGGTAGTCGTCGTTGATCTCGCCGTTTTCATCAATAACGTCCTTCGCCCCGAGGCCGTTTTCCACCAGGAACAGCGGCTTCTGGTAGCGGTCGTACATCATGTTCATGGTGATGCGCAGGCCGAGCGGGTCGATGCCCCAGCCCCACTCGCTCACCTGAATGTGTGGGTTACGCAGGGACTTCACGATGTTCGCCGCGCTGGTGTTGCCCGCGTTCATGTCCGCCGACGCGCAGCGCGAGGCGTAATAGCTGAACGAGACAAAGTCGACGGTGTTTTTCAGCAGTTCATCGTCGCCGGGGTCTTTGACAATCACCACGCCTTTCTCGCGGAACACGCGGGCGGAGTAGGCCGGATAGCTGCCGCGCGCCTGCACGTCGATAAAGAACAGGTTCTCGCGGTCTTTCTCCAGCGCCATCCACACGTCTTCCGGCTTGCAGGACCAGGGGTAAAAATTGCCGCCCGCCAGCATACAACCGACCTGGTTTTCCGGGTTCACCTCGTGGGCAATTTTGGTCGCCAGCGCGCTCGCCACCAGCTCGTGGTGCGCGGCCTGGTACTTCACCTGGTCCTCGTTTTCACCTTCTTCAAATACCAGCCCCGCGCCGGAGAACGGGCTGTGCAGCATGATGTTGATTTCGTTGAAGGTCAGCCAGTATTTCACCAGCCCGTTAAACGCCTCGAAGCAGGTGCGGGCGTAGCGGGCGAAGAAATCCACCATCTTAAGGTTGCGCCAGGAGCCGTACTCCGTGACCAGGTGCATCGGCACGTCGAAGTGGCAGAGCGTCACCAGCGGCTCGATGTTGTACTTTTTACACTCCTCGAACACCGCGCGGTAGAAGGCAATGCCTTCCTGATTCGGCAGCGGTTCGTCGCCGTTCGGGTAGAGGCGGCTCCAGGCAATCGAGGTGCGGAACACCGTAAAGCCCATCTCCGCCATCAGGGCGATGTCTTCTTTGTAGCGATGGTAAAAATCAATCGCCTCGTGGCTCGGGTAGAATTCGTCGTCCCGCAACGAAAACCGTTTTTCCTTGCCGGCTTTTACCGCCAGACGGTTTGCGCCGTGGGGGATCATGTCGACCGTCGTCAGTCCTTTGCCGCCTTCACGGTAAGCCCCTTCACTCTGGTTGGCGGCAAGCGCGCCGCCCCATAAAAATCCTTGTGGAAAAACAGACATTCTTACCTCGCTTTCAGTTTATGCTTCTGCTGCTTTGTTCTGTACCGGTGCGGTTTGCAGGGCGCGTGCTTTTTCGGCTTCGTCTTCTACCGGGATATCCTCAAACCCTAACAGCAGGGTTAGCACAAACGACAGCACTACCGCCAGACCCATCACGCCAAACACCCAGACGATGGTCATCGGGTTGGCCGGGTCGAAGAACTGCACGCTGGTAAACAGCCCCGGCGCCGCCATCGAATGGCTGGCAAGGCCTGCCATGCCTGCCACCGCGCCGCAGATAAAGCCGCTGATCAGGCTCGCAATCAGCGGACGCTTCAGGCGTACCGCTACACCGTACAGGGCCGGTTCAGAGATCCCCGCCATGATGGCGGAGGCCGCCGCGGCCAGCGCCGTCTGGCGCAGCTCCGGATTTTTGGTTTTCCACGCCACCGCCAGCGACGAACCGCCGAGCGACAGGTTGGCGCCGATCTCCGACGGCATCACCATCCCTTCTTTGCCCGTTTCGGCAATGGTCTGGATGATGGTCGGCGTAAACACGCGGTGCATCCCGGTCATCACCAGCAGCGGCCACAGCGCGCCCATAATGGCAACGGAGAGCCAGCCCAGATAGCCGTGAATGGTGTAGACCAGCGCGGAGATGGCGCTGCCGATCCAGATCCCGAGCGGGCCAATCAGTACGATGGCGAGCGGGGCGGCAATCAGCACGATCAGCATCGGCTTGAGGAAGTTTTTGGTCACCGCCGGGGTAATGCGATCCACCCAGCGTTCGATGTATGACAGGCACCAGGTCATCACCAGGGCGGGGATAACGGTGTAGGTGTATTTCACCGCCGTCACCGGAATGAAGGCGAACTCAACGTGCTCGCCCTGCGCGGCTTTCGCCATCAGCTCGATAAAGCTCGGGTGAACCAGAACGCCCGCGATGGCGATTGCCAGCGACATGTTGGTTTTGAACTTCACCGCCGCGGACGCCGCCACCATCAGCGGCAGGAAGAAGAACGCGCCATCGCCGATAACGGTCAGGATCGTCAGCGTCGGGTCGCCTTTGCCCAGCACGCCGGTCATCTCAAGGATCATCGCCAGCAGCTTGACCATCGACCCGCCGATGATCGCCGGGATCAGCGGAGACATGGTGCCGATCAGCGCGTCGAGGATCCCGGCGCCAATCCGGCGCAGCGTGAGCTTCTGTGGACCTTCCGCTACGGCAGGTTGCAGGTTAGCGGGCAGCAGGCTCACCACTTCACGGTATGCCTGGGACACGGTGTTGCCGATGATCACCTGACACTGGTTGTCGTTGCGCACCACGCCGAGCACGCCGCTGATGCTTTTCAGGCGTGCGGCGTCGGTAAGGCTTTCGTCTTTAAGAACGAAGCGCAGGCGCGTCATGCAGTGGGTGACGGCGACGATGTTCTCTTTGCCGCCCAGCGCGCTAACGACGTCGGTCGCCAGCGCAGCGTAATTTTTTGCCATCGGATGTGATCCTGTTATCGTTGTGTGAAATGTAGGAAACCGGTTTCACATAATCATCATGAGTTTCTTTTAATGAAACAAGACCACTTTTTATGCATTTTTTCGTTTCGTGATGACGATCACTCGTGGCCGTAAAAAGCGTGATAACGCCGCTGCGACAATTTTTCTGCGGTGCAGTACACTGCGCCCATCAGGTTCAGACGGAATAATAATATGACCACGATGCTGGAAGTGGCGAAGCGGGCAGGCGTATCAAAAGCGACGGTCTCCCGGGTACTGTCGGGGAACGGTTACGTCAGCCAGGAGACGAAAGACCGCGTGTTTCAGGCCATCGAAGAGAGCGGGTATCGCCCCAATCTGCTGGCGCGAAACCTGGCGACCAAACGCACCCAGACTCTGGGGCTGGTGGTGACGAACACCCTGTACCATGGGGTCTACTTTAGCGAGCTGCTGTTTAACGCCGCGCGGATGACGGAAGAGAAGGGGCGTCAGCTGATCCTGGCGGACGGCAAGCACAGCGCCGAAGAGGAGCGCGAGGCGATCCAGTACCTGCTCGACATGCGCTGCGACGCGGTAATCATCTATCCGCGTTTTCTGAGCGTGGAAGCGCTGGACGAGATCATTGAGAAATGCGAGCAGCCGATCATGGTGCTCAACCGCCGTTTACGGAAAAACAGCAGTCACAGCGTCTGGTCCGATCATAAAGCGTCGTGTCAGGACGCGGTATCGAAGCTGATTGAGAAAGGCCACCGGGAGATTGCGTTTATCACCGGTTCGCTGGATTCCCCCACCGGGGTGGAGCGTCTTTCCGGCTACAAGGACGCGCTGGCGCAGCACGGGATTGCAGTTCGCGACGCGCTGATCGCCGAAGGGAAGTGGAACCCGGCCAGCGGCGCGGCGGCGGTCTCTCAGTTGCTCACCCGCGGCGAAACGTTTACCGCGCTGGTGGCGAGTAACGACGACATGGCGATTGGCGCCATCAGGCAGCTGCACGAGAGCGGCGTCGCCACGCCGGGCGCAGTGTCCGTCATCGGCTTTGACGATGTGGCAATCGCGCCCTATATCGTGCCGTCCCTCTCCAGCGTGCGTATTCCAGTAACGGAGATGATTCAGGAGACCATCAGCCGTATGATTTTCATGCTCGACGGCGGTGAGTTTAAGCCTCAGCAAACCTTTTCCGGCGAGCTTATCCTGCGCGGCTCCGTCATTGACGGCCCGCATCGCTGACGTCGACATCTGTCATCGTCACTAATGACGATGACAGATCCTTCTCTTTTAAATTTCCCTATAAAATCAATTCATTAAATATTGGCACGGTTTATGAATAGCTTCGCGCATAACAGTTATGCCGGAGAAGCAGATGAACCGTTTTATTATGGCCGATGCCAGCAAATGCATTGGTTGCCGTACCTGTGAAGTGGCGTGCGTGGTGTCCCATCAGGCAGAGCAGGATTGCGCCTCTCTCACCCCTGATACCTTCCTGCCGCGCATCCACGTCATTAAAGGCGTGAATATTTCTACCGCCGCTATCTGTCGCCAGTGCGAAGATGCGCCGTGCGCCAACGTCTGTCCGAACGGGGCGATTAAGCGCGAGAAAGGCTTCGTGCATGTGATGCAGGAGCGCTGCATCGGGTGCAAAACCTGTGTGGTGGCGTGTCCGTATGGCGCGATGGAGGTGGTGGTTCGCCCGGTGGTGCGCAACAGCGGTATCGGGCTGAGCGTGCGCGCGGAGAAAGCCGAAGCCAATAAATGTGACCTCTGCTACCACCGCGACGCCGGTCCGGCGTGTATGGAAGCCTGTCCGACACATGCGCTGGTCTGCGTCGATCGCGACAAGCTCGAACAGATGAGCGCCGAAAAACGCCGCCGCGCGGCGTTCGACACTTCGTCATCGCTGCTGTTTTAAATTGCGATGAGCGTTAACGGCGTACAGCTTCGGGTGCGCGGCAAGGTGCAGGGGGTAGGATTTCGTCCCTTCGTCTGGCAGCTTGCGCACCAGCTGGGGCTGGCAGGCGACGTCTGCAACGACGGAGAGGGTGTCCTGGTGCGTCTCGCGGGCAGTGGGGGTGACTTTACCGCGAGACTGCGCCAGGACTGCCCACCGCTGGCGCGCATCGATCGCATTGAAACGCAGCCGTTCAGCTGGACGACGCTGCCGGATGAGTTTGTCATCCGCCACAGCGAGAGCGGGGCGATGGACACGCAAATCGTCCCGGATGCCGCCACCTGTCCCGCATGCCTGGTGGAGATGCGCGATCCCCGCGAACGTCGCTACCGCTACCCGTTTATCAACTGCACCCACTGCGGGCCGCGGTTTACCATTATCCGCGCCATGCCCTATGACCGCCCGGCCACGTCAATGGCGCCATTCCCGCTCTGTGTGCCCTGTGAAACGGAGTACCGCAACCCGGCTGACCGGCGTTTTCACGCCCAGCCGGTGGCCTGCCCGGATTGCGGACCGCAGCTGGAGTGGCGAGCCGGGGAGGCTGCTGCCACCCGCGAATCGGCGTTAAGCGCGGCGGTGGCGATGCTGGAAGGCGGCGGGATTGTGGCGGTCAAAGGGCTGGGCGGTTTTCACCTGGTCTGCGACGCGCTTAACCCGCAGGCGGTTCGGAAATTACGGGCACGCAAGCAGCGCCCGACCAGGCCGCTGGCGGTGATGATCCCGCATGCGGACGATCTGCCGGAGGCCATCCAGACGCTGTTACGTTCACCCGCTGCGCCGATTGTGCTGACGCCAAAAGCCTGCCTTCCTGCGTTTCCTGAGGAGATTGCGCCGGGGCTGGATACGGTCGGCGTGATGCTGCCTGCGAACCCGCTCCAGCATTTGCTGATGCTGGACTGCCAGCGCCCGCTGGTGATGACCTCCGGCAACCTCAGCGGCCATCCACCCGCCATAAGCAACCAGCAGGCGCTGGAAGAACTCAGTGACATCGCTGACGGCTTCCTGCTGCACAACCGCGACATCCTGCAACGGATGGATGATTCAGTGATGGACCAGGAGGGCACGATGCTGCGTCGCGCACGCGGTTTTGTGCCGGATGCCATCACATTGCCCGCCGGATTCCGCGACATCCCGCCCATGTTATGCACCGGCGCGGAGATGAAAAACACCTTCAGCCTGGTGCGTGGCAACCAGGCGGTGCTGAGCCAGCATTTTGGCGATCTGAGCGACGAGGGGGTAGAGGTGCAGTGGCGCAGTGCGCTCTCGACGATGCAGGACATCTACGCCTTTCAGCCTGAGCGCGTGGTGTGCGATGCCCATCCGGGATATCACGCCCGACAGTGGGCCCGGACGCAGGCGCTGCCCGTTGAGACCGTGCTGCATCATCATGCGCATGCGGCAGCGTGTCTGGCGGAGAATGGCTGGCCGCTCGACGGCGGGGATGTTATTGCCCTGACGCTGGACGGGATCGGCATGGGCGAGAACGGCGCGCTGTGGGGCGGCGAGTGCCTGCGGGTGAACTATTGCGACTGCGAACGGCTGGGCGGTCTGCCAGCCGTTGCGCTGCCGGGGGGCGATCTGGCGGCAAAACAGCCGTGGCGCAATTTGCTCGCCCACTGTCTGGCGTTCGTACCTGACTGGCAGCAGTACCCGGAAACTGAGGTGGTACAGCGTCAAAACTGGCCGCTGCTGGCAACGGCTGTGTCGCGCGGTATCAATGCGCCGCGGGCCTCCTCCTGTGGTCGTCTGTTCGACGCTGTGGCCTGTGCGTTGGGTATTGAAACGCAACGCTATGAGGGCGAAGCCGCGTGCCGGCTGGAGGCGCTGGCCGAACGCTGCGCAGAGGTTGATCATCCGGTGACGCTCCAGACGGATAACCTTGCGCTGTTCTGGCAACAGTGGCTTACCTGGCGGGCGGAACCCGGCGAGCGTGCCTGGGCTTTTCACGATGCGCTGGCAAAAGGGCTGAGCGAACTGGCGGCAACGCATGCCCGCCGACGGTCGCTCTCTACGGTGTGCTTCAGCGGCGGCGTCCTTCACAACCGCCTGCTGCGCGCGCGCCTTCGTCATTACCTTTCTGATTTCACGCTTCTTTTTCCTTCGCGCCTGCCCGCAGGCGACGGAGCGATCTCCTTCGGGCAGGCGGTGGTTGCTGCCGCCCGATCATGTTCACAAGGGATTTAAAATGTTACGACTTTTACGCAATGAACCTCGTGCAGCGTGCCTGCTGCTGGCTCTCGGGATGGCTAACCTGCTGGCCTGGGGGCTGGCGTGGCACACCTTTAGCGGCAGTACGGTGCTGATGGCGGCCAGCCTGCTGGCCTGGTGTTACGGACTGCGTCATGCGGTGGATGCCGACCATATCGCCGCGATTGATACCGTGACGCGTAAAATGATGCAGCAGGGCAAGCGCCCGTCCGGCGTGGGCGCATGGTTTTCCCTCGGACACTCCACCATCGTGGTGCTGGCCTCCATTGCCATCGCCGCGACCGCCACGGCATTTCAGAAGAATATGGCGTGGTTTCACGAGACCGGCAGCCTGATCGGCACGGCGGTGTCGGCAACCTTCCTGCTGGCGATGGCGCTGGTGAATATGGTGATCCTGCGCGGCGTCTGGCGCAGTTTTCAGGCGCTGAAACACGGCAGGCCCGTGCAGGGCGACATCACGCTGCCTGCACAGGGCGGCGTCATGAACTGGCTGTTCGGCAAAACCTTCCGCCTCGTCAATAAAAGCTGGCAGATGTACCTGGTCGGTTTCCTGTTCGGCCTGGGGTTCGACACCGCCACCGAAATCGGCGTGCTGGGGATCTCCGCCGCCAGCGCCTCCAGCGGGATGTCGGTGTGGTCGATCATGATCTTCCCGGCGCTCTTCGCCAGCGGCATGGCGCTGGTCGATACGCTCGATAACCTGCTGATGGTGGGTGCCTACGGCTGGGCGTTTAACAAGCCGCAGCGCAAGCTGTACTACAACATGACCATCACCGGGACTTCGGTGGTGGTGGCGCTGTTTATTGGCGGCCTGGAAGCGCTGGGTCTGCTGATGGACAAGTTCTCCCTCAGCGGCGGCGTGTGGGATCTGATTGGCGCGGTGAACGATAACCTGGGCGACGCCGGATTTGTGGTGGTCGGGCTGTTTGTCGCCTGCTGGCTGATCTCGATGGCGAACTATCGCTGGCGCGGTTATGACGCGCTGGTGGTGCGCCCCTGACGCTGAAAGTGTAGCGATAAAAAAAAGCCCCGGGACATCGGGGCGGTGGACAATAAAATCCAAAGGTTAAGTAAGCGTGGCAGTACTGTAGGCCGGGTAAGCGGAGCGCCACCCGGCATGACGAGGGTTAAGCTGGTAGCGATTTCAGCAGCGCGAAGGCCTCCTTCATTCTGTCTTCGCTGACGACAAAGGCGCGCATCTGACCGTCGGTATCGGTGCCGCGCGCCACCATGCCCTGAGGCGAAAGGACAATCTCCCAGTCCAGATCCTGACGCTGCGTTTCACCTGCGAGATGCAGCGGTAGTTCCGGCGTTTTTACCTTCACCAGCATGGCGGGTAATTTCACCGGGGCGTTGCCGCCGAGCAGGTTTTTCGCCAGGAACATGGCGCTTAACTGAATCGGTTGCAGGAACGGCAGCACCTGGCCGTTAATTTCCGCGCAGTCGCCCAGGGCATAAATGTCCGGCCGGGTGGTTTGCAGGTAGCTGTCCACCTTCACGCCGCGATTGATCTCTGCGCCCGCGCGGTGCGCCAGCGCGGTTTCCGGGCGCAACCCCGTCGCCGCAATAACCACATCCACTTCAACGCTGCGGTTGCGGTCGAGCGTCGCACAAATGCCGGTTTCGGTTTTGCTCAGGCTCTGTAACTGCGATTTCAGCAGCAGATGCACGCCCATGTCGGTCAGACGATGCTGTAAGCGACTGCTTACTTCTGCTGGCATCAGCGCTGACAGAATGCTGGCCGCGTGGTCAACCAGGGTGACGGATTTTCCCGCCCGGCAGAAGTCCATCGCCAGCTCGGTGCCAATCAGTCCGCCGCCGACAATCATCACCCGCATGGCGTCGCGTAACAGGGTCTCGCTGGCCTGATACTCCTGCTGGCTGTTGAGCGTGACCATCAGCTCGCGGCCCTCAACCGGCGGCACAAACGCCGATGCCCCCGTCGCCAGCACCAGCTTGTCGTACTGCCAGGTTTTATCTTTCGCGTTCACCACGTGGGCGTCGGCGTCGATATCGGTGACCCAGGTGTACGGAAACAGACGCAGGTTAAACTGTTCTGCGAACTCCCCCGCCGTCTGGCGGGTGAGATCGTCGGCGCGCTGATTCTGGCTAATGACGTGGCTTAAATCAGGCTTGTTGTACTCATCCATGCTGTCGGCGGCGATCACCGTCAACGGCACGTTAGCATCCTGTTTGCGGATATTTTTCACCAGCTGGCGGGCGGCAAAGCCCGAGCCGATAATGACGATGCCGTGGCTCATTTTGCCTCCGTTGCCAGTTCATCAAAGACGTCTTTCCCGAGGGAACATTCCGGGCAGAGGAAGTTGTCCGGCACCTCGCTCCACGGCGTACCCGGCGCGACATCCTGCAACGGCTCGCCCAGCTCAGGATCGTAAATCCACTGGCAGACGCTGCACTGCATGCAAGGGCCGAGGTCGGCAGCGGCAGGAGCGGCTTCTGCTTCAGCTTCCGGCGTAACCGCCGCGGCGGGTGCGGTTTCCGGCAGCGGTGCAAGCGCCCACTGGCGGGCAATGTCGCGACCGTGCTGGCGACAGATTTCCAGCGCGTCGAGATCCGGACGCCATTTCGCCTTCAGGCTCAGGGACATCTCAAAACCGGCATCCTGTAAACGGGTGGAGAGACGGTCTACCGCGCCGCCGCTCCAGCCGTGTGAACCAAAGGCGCTGGCGCGTTTGTTACGAAAGCGCAGGCCGGTCATCTCTTCCACCAGTCCGGCAATTTTCGGCATCATCACGTTATTCATGGTGGAGGTACCCACCAGCACGCCTTTGGAGCGGAAGACGTTGGTCAATACCTCATTCTTATCGCTGCGCGCCACATTGAAGATTTTCACCGCCACGTTCGGGTCAACTTCGTTGATGCCCTGGGCAATGGCGTCCGCCATCATGCGGGTGTTGTTGGACATGGTGTCGTAGAAGATGGTGATGCGATCTTCCTGATAGTCCGCCGCCCACTTCAGGTACAGTTCGACAATCTGGGTTGGATTTTCACGCCATACCACGCCGTGGGAGGTGGCAATCATATCCACCGGCAGGTTGAAGCCGAGGATCTCGGTGATTTTTGGCGTGACCAGACGGCTGAACGGGGTCAGGATGTTGGCGTAGTAGCGCTGGCACTGTTCGAACAGCTCGGTCTGATCCACTTCGTCGTTGAACAGACGTTCGTCACAGTAGTGCTGGCCGAAGGCGTCGTTACTGAACAGCACCGCGTCACCGGTCATGTAGGTCATCATGCTGTCCGGCCAGTGCAGCATTGGGGTTTCCACGAAGATCAGCTGTTTGCCATTGCCGATATCCAGCGTGTCGCCGGTTTTCACGGTGTGGAAGTTCCACTCCGGATGGTGGTGGTGGCCGTTGATGGAGTCAATGGCGTTGGTGGTGCAGTAGATCGGGGTATCCGGAATGTGGGACATCAGCTCGGTCAGCGCCCCGGCATGATCCTCTTCCGCGTGGTTGATGATAATGTAGTCGATCTCATTCAGATCGATTTCGCTGCGCAGGTTCTGCACGAACTCGCGGCTGAATTTGTGATCGACGGTATCGATCAGGACGTTTTTACCTTCACGAATGAGATAGCTGTTGTAGCTGCTGCCGCGCAGCGTTTTGTATTCCGTCCCGTGAAAATCACGTACTTCCCAGTCACGTTGACCCACCCAATGAATGTTATTTTTAACCAGAATAGACATAGCAACCTCAACTTAATACGGCGTTTTCAAATAAGATGACTGTCATATATCAAGTTGCGTGCCAACTTTTTAACTTGTTGAAAATAATGTGTTTTCGTTTCGATGCTCCCTAATGGGTAGTCATTTTGACTATCTTAAAAATTGTCAATATGACACTATGTATTGTCAAAATGACAGTGAGGCAGAGATGAGCTTTTCCGTAGATGTGCTGGCGAAGATCGCCATAGAACTGCAAACCGGTATTGGTCATCAGGACCGCTTTCAGCGGCTGATCTCCACGTTGCGCCACGTGCTGGATTGCGATGCGTCGGCGCTGCTGCGTTACGAAGGGCGGCAGTTTATTCCGCTGGCTATCGACGGTCTGGCGAAGGACGTACTCGGGCGGCGCTTTACCCTGGAGGGCCACCCGCGTCTGGAAACCATCGCCCGCGCGGGTGACGTGGTGCGTTTCCCGGCAGACAGCGATCTGCCCGATCCTTACGACGGCCTGATCCCCGGACAGGAGAGCCTGAAGGTGCACGCCTGTATCGGCCTGCCTCTGTTTGCCGGGCAGAACCTGATTGGCGCGTTAACCCTCGACGGCATGTCGCCTGATCAGTTCGATACCTTCAGCGACGAAGAGCTACGGCTGATTGCCGCGCTGGCGGCCGGGGCGCTGAACAACGCCCTGCTGATAGAACAGCTGGAGAGCCAGAATATTCTTCCGGGTAGCCCGACGGCGTTTGAGCAGGTGGCGCACACCGAAATGATCGGCCTTTCGCCGGGCATGGCGCAGCTCAAAAAAGAGATTGAGATTGTCGCCGCGTCTGATTTGAACGTGCTGATCTTCGGGGAGACCGGCACCGGTAAAGAGCTGGTGGCAAAAGCGATCCACGAAGCCTCGCCCCGTGCGGTGAATCCGCTGGTCTATCTCAACTGCGCGGCGTTGCCGGAAAGCGTGGCGGAAAGCGAGCTGTTCGGACACGTCAAAGGGGCCTTTACCGGGGCGATCAGCAACCGCAGCGGCAAGTTCGAAATGGCTGATAACGGCACGCTGTTCCTCGATGAAATTGGCGAACTCTCCCTTTCGCTTCAGGCCAAACTGCTGCGGGTGTTGCAGTATGGCGATATTCAACGCGTGGGAGACGATCGCAGCTTACGCGTGGATGTGCGCGTGCTGGCGGCGACGAACCGCGATCTGCGCGAAGAGGTGCTGGCGGGGAATTTCCGCGCCGATCTGTTCCACCGTCTGAGCGTGTTCCCGCTCACGGTGCCGCCGCTGCGCGAGCGGGGCGAGGATGTGGTTCTGCTGGCGGGCTTTTTCTGCGAACAGTGTCGGCTCAAAATGGGGCTTTCCCGCGTGGTGCTAAGTCCCGGCGCGAGGACGCACCTGCTGAGCTACGGCTGGCCGGGTAACGTGCGTGAGCTGGAACATGCGATCCACCGCGCGGTGGTGCTGGCGCGGGCAACGCGTTCGGGGGATGAAGTGGTTATTCATGCGCGCCATTTCGCGCTGCATGAGGAAACGATGCCGCCCGTGAAGCCGGTGATACCTGAGAGCGTGAACGAAAACCTGCGCGAGGCGACGGATGCGTTCCAGCGTCAGATGATCGCCCGCGCGCTGGAGCAGAATAACCGCAGCTGGGCGGCGTGCGCGCGGGCGCTGGAGATGGACGTAGCCAACCTTCACAGGCTGGCGAAACGTCTGGGGCTGAAGGGTTAAATAATCCCCGCCTGGTAGAAGTCTTGCAGGTTGATCGCGCCGCACAGCCTGCCGTGCTCGTCCACCACCGGCGCGGCGGTGATTTTGCGCTTCATCAGCACCTCTTTGGCTTCAATCGCGCGGCTGTCGGCATTCAGCGTCAGCCCGCCCTGGGTCATTGCTTCGGATACCCGCGCCTCCAGCTTGCCGCCGCCCACCAGCCAGCGGCGCAGGTCGCCGTCGGTGAAGACGCCCTTCACCTGGCGGTCATTGTCGCATACCGCAACCAGCCCCAGCCCGGTGCGGCTCAGCTCCAGCATGGCGTCCATCACGCTGGTGTCGAGTTTGACCTGAGGAATGGCATCGTCCGTGCGCATCAGGTGGTGAACCTTGTTGAGCAGACGAGCCCCAAGCGCGCCCGCAGGATGGGAGCGGGCGAAATCTTCCTCATTAAAACCGCGCGCCTGCATCACCGCCATCGCCAGGGCGTCGCCCATCATCAGCGTGTTGACGGTGCTGGAGGTCGGTGCCAGGTGCATCGGACAGGCTTCGCGCTCAACGGAAATATCCAGCGTTGCTTTCGCGGCCAGCGCCAGCGGCGAACGGGATTTGCCGGTCATCGCTAACAGGGCCACCGATTTTTCTTGCAGGCGAGGGATGATGAGATCCAGCTCTTTGGCTGAACCGGAGTAGGAGATAAACAGCATCACGTCGCGGCTTTCGATCATCCCCAGATCGCCGTGCAGCGCTTCGGCAGGATGCACGAAGAACGCCGGGGTGCCGGTGCTTGCAAGCGTCGCGGCAATCTTCTTGCCGATATGACCGGATTTACCGATACCCGCCACGATCACTTTGCCCTCGCAGTGGATAATGGTGTTGGCTGCACGAACAAAATCCTCACCCAGACGTTCCGGCAGGCGGCTGGCTTCCTGTAGCTCCAGCAGCAGGGTCTGACGGCCTGCGTTTAACAGAAAATCACTCATTTTTCTCTCCGGTTACGATCACGTCGATGCCCTTCGCTTCCAGCGCTTTTTTAAATGCCGGATCGATACCTGCGTCGGTAATCAGCTTATCGACGCTTTCAAGGCTACAGACAATGTTGGGGCTTTTACGGCCAAATTTCGACGAGTCCGCCATCAAAATCACTTCCCGCGCGGCGTTGCACATCGCTTTGCTGACGCTGAACACCTCGTTGAAGGTGGTCACGCCCGCGTTGAGGTCGATGCCGTCCGTGCCCATAAACAGCTTATCGAAGCTGAAGTGGTCGAAGGCATTCTCCGCCAGCTGCCCGTGAAACGACGCGGATTTTTTACGGAAGGTGCCACCGGGCATCAGGATGGTCTGCTCGCTGTCGAACTCTGACAGGGCATTGACGATGTGCAGGCTGTTGGTCATCACGGTGATGTTATTAAAGCGGCTGAGCAGCGGGATCATCTGTAGGACGGTACTGCCTGCGTCGAGGATAATGGAATCGCCGTCCTGGATAAATTTGACGGCGGCTTCGGCAATCAGCGCTTTCTGGTGAGTATTGATCAGCGTTTTGTGGTCGATAGGCGGGTCGGCTTCGTCTTTATTGAGCACCACGCCGCCGTAGGTACGAATGACGGCGCCGGAGTTTTCGAGCAACACCAGGTCCTTGCGTATTGTCGTGCCGGTGGTGTCAAAGTAGTGGGCCAGATCCTCTACCGAGCACTTTCCCTGCTTTTGCAGATGCTCAAGTATGGCCGCCTGCCGCTGACGTGGTTTCATAGGCGCTTCGTTCCTTACGTTGCGAAATGATAATTCCGCAAGTTTATAACTTTCACAACGAAATTATCCATGTTTCAGATTAAGCGCTAATGATAGTGCATTCTGACAGAGTGAATCATGGGGGAAGATCACATCAGGTTGTAATTCATGCAGCGAAATGCCGTCGATCGCCTGAATTTTGGTCGTACGGGCAAACACCGTTACGCCGCGCATGATGAGGGAATCGCAGACCTTATTGTTTTCATCCAGCGCAACAGCGACGACTACCCGCGGCTTAAAGCGTCCGCCGGAACGCCCAACGCCCACGCGTCCCTTCTGACACAACGCATCAAAGGCGCGGTTAAACTGATGGATTTGCCAGCCGCCAAACGCCATCTGGCAAAGCCAGGCGAGGGCGGCGACGGTGATGAGTGCGGTGACCATATCGGCTCCTTAACTGCCGGGTGGCGGCTGCGCCTTACCCGGCCTACGGGGATTGTAGCACCGGTAAGCGCAGCGCCACCGGGGAATGAACTCAGAACATCACCTGCCCACCGGTGACGTTAATCGACTGCCCGGTGCAGTACGAGGCTTTCGGGCTGGCGTAAAACAGCAGCATGTTCAGCACGTCCTGATAATCGCACCCGCGCTTCAGCGGCACTTTGTCGATGTAGTACTGTTCGACGTCCTCTGCTTTGATGCCAAGTTTGGCGGCATACTGCGGCAGCAGGGACTGGAACATCGGGGATTTCAGCAGGTTACCCAGCATCAGCGCGTGCACGGTTATGCCGTATTCGGCCAGATCCAGCGCCAGAGACTGCGTCAGCCCGACGCCGCCAAACTTCGCCGCGCTGTAGCCGGAGTTGTGCTTGCTGCCCACTTTCCCCGATTTTGAGTTGATCTGAATGATGCGACCCTGAATACCGTCGCGGATCATCAGACGGGAAAATTCGCGGGCGCAGAGGAAATAGCCCACCAGATTCACCTGCAACGAGCGATCAAAATCCCCCAGTTCGAAATCGCTGATAAAGGCCGCTTTCGCAATCCCCGCGCTGTAGACCAGCAGATCGGTGCGACCAAAAATCTCATCCACGCCGCGGGCCAGCGCCATCACGCTCTGCTCGCTGGTGGCGTCGGCGCCAAATCCATACGCCATCCCTTCGCCAAATTCGGTGTTGATGGCGTCCGCTACGCGGGCGGCTTTCTCACTCTGAATATCCACGACCGCCACGCGGTAGCCCTCTGCGGCAAGCCCATGGCAGAGGAACTCGCCTAAGGTTTGTCCCCCACCAATGACAACGGCAACCTGACTCATGTGTCTCTCCTTTATTACGAAATAAATTTTAACGTGCAGCCTGGGGTGACAGCCTGCGGAACCGGCCCCTCAACGTGAACCGTGCCGGGATACTCCGCCCGCGGCTGGCCGTCGAAACGCAAGGTGATGTGCCCCAGCTCGCGCAGGTTTTGCTCGGCGACGTCACCGACGGCGGTTACGGCATAGCGCGCCTTGCCCAGCTCCAGCTGGCCACCGGCCTTCAGCTCGCCGTTTAACTCGCCGTGGCAGTGGATAAAGCAAAACTCTTCGATATCTGCCGGGGCGCCTTCGCGGAAGGTGATCAGCATCTGGTCGCTCAGCGCATCGGCCGCGCTCTGGCCGATGCGGGTAATGGTGGTCTGGTAAATCACGGTCATGGCAGGAACCTCTTATTGATAAATAAAGCCGGAGACAAACCAGGCAATTAGCACCGTTGGCGCGCCCGTCAGGAAGCGGCTCACCAGCACGGAGGGGACGCCCACGCGCACGGTCTCCTGGCGCGCTTCCGCCAGTGACAGCCCGACGGGGATGAAGTCGCACGCCGCTTGAGCGTTAATGGCAAACAGGGCGGGCAGGGCGAGGTGCGGGGGAATATTCCCCAGACCAATCTGCACGCCAATCAGCACGCCGATGACCTGGGCAATCACCGCGCCCGGGCCGAGAAACGGCGACAGCAGCGGGAAGGAGCAGATCAGCGCCAGCGTCACCAGGCCGAGCGGGTGACTGGCGAGCGGGGCGAGGCCGTGGGCAATCCAGTCGCCGAGGCCGGAGGCCATGATGATGCCGATCAGTGCCGAGACGAACGCCATAAACGGCAGAATGGTTTTCAGCACCGTGTCGATGGTGTCGCGCCCGGACTGGAACAGCACCGCCACGGCGGACCCCATCCCCATCCCGACCTTCGCCAGCAGGCCGTCGCTCTGCTCGGTGATTTTTTTGCTGGTGTCGTACTCGCGCGGGGCCGCTTTTTGCGGTGCGGATGTGCCATTCACCAGCGTGATGTTGTCCTCCTTCACGCCCGAGACATAAATGTCCTCAAGGATGTACTGCGCCAGCGGGCCTGACTTGCCCGTGGAGTGAATATTCACCGTCGGAATGCGGCGCTTCGGGTAGATGCCGCAGCGCAGGGTGCCGCCGCAGTCGATTACCGCCACGCCGATTTCCGCTTCCGGCGGCTCGCCCTCTTTGAAGCCGTCGACTGCTTCCCAGCCGGTCAGCTCGCGCAGCGTGTCGACGATCGCCGGGCGCGTGCCCGCGGTGATGTAGACGATCTTTTTGCCTTCGGTAGCGTCGAACTCCAGCGGGCCGCCCCAGCCGCCCGTGCCTTTCTCTATGCGGATCCGGTTCATACTGTGGCTCCCGAAAGCTGGACTTTCTCATCAAGCTGAATGCCCATTTTTTTCTCAAAAATGGCGGTAGTGAGGTCCGTTACCCAGCCGCGGAAGAAGTTGGTCACCAGGCCGACCAGCAGATAGCTCACCGCCAGCGGGCCGAGCGGCAGTCCCAGCGTAGTGAGACCGCTGGCAATCCCGAGGTAAACAAACAGCTCGCCGGGGTTAATGTGCGGGAACAGGCCGTTCATTGAATGGCAGCTGTAGGAGGCGGCGGCGTAATAACTCGGCTTGTACTTCTCTGGCATAAAGCGGCCGAGGCTTAAGGTCATCGGGTTGCAGAACACAAAGGTGCCGATGAAGGGCAGGATCAGGTAGCGGGACAGCGGATTGCCGGCACAGCGCTGGGCGAAGCGTTCAATACGCTGCTGGCCGATAAAGTTAATCAGGGCGTTCATGATCACCAGCAGGCTGATCAGCAGGGGCAGGATCCCGGTCACCATGCCGGTGAATACCTCGCCGCCTTTCTGAAACAGCCCGATGAACCACTCGGCGCCGTGGGTGATGGTTTCTATCATTCTTCTCTCCTGTAGGGCGTTTGTTTTTGTCTATCTGCGGCTAATAATAATCACTTTGAAAGGTTTTAAAGTGTTAATTAGATCTCACAATGAAAGAAAAATGTATTATTTTGAAAGTTTATTGGTGAGGTGAATAATTTTTAGTGGAAAAAAGCACGGATTTGCGTCGGGGAGGTGCGTACCGCTTCCTTGAGGAGTTGGGGATGCTTTACCATACTGGGTTCTTACCGAACTCGTTAAATGGATGCCACATGTTCAAGCGTCGTTATGCAGCGCTGTTGCCTGCGCTTATTCTCCTGTCCGCCTGTAGTAGCAAACCCAAGACCGAAGCCGCTCAGCCAACGGCGGGCGCGCCTTCCGGAGGATTCCTGCTGGAGCCGCAGCACAATATGATGCAGATGGGCGGCGACTTCGCGAATAACCCTGCGGCCGAACAGTTCATCGATAAAATGGTGAGCAAGCACGGTTTTGACCGCCAGCAGCTGCATGCCATTTTGTCTCAGGCGAAGCGTCTGGACTACGTGCTGCGCCTGATGGACAGGCAGGCGCCGACAGCCCAGGTGCCGACCGGGCCAAACGGCGCGTGGCTGCGCTATCGCAAACAGTTTATTACCCCGGACAACGTGCAGAATGGCGTGGTGTTCTGGAATCAGTATGAAGACGCCCTGAACCGTGCGTGGCAGGTCTATGGCGTGCCGCCGGAGATCATCGTCGGTATTATTGGGGTCGAGACCCGCTGGGGACGCATTATGGGTAAAACCCGCATCCTTGATGCGCTGGCGACGCTCTCCTTCAACTACCCGCGCCGCGCCGAGTATTTCTCTTCCGAGCTGGAAACCTTCCTGCTGATGGCGCGAGACGAACAGGACGATCCGCTCGATCTGAAAGGGTCGTTCGCCGGGGCAATGGGCTACGGCCAGTTTATGCCGTCCTCCTATAAGCAGTACGCGGTAGATTTTAACGGGGATGGTCACATCAACCTGTGGGATCCCGAAGACGCCATTGGCAGCGTGGCCAACTACTTCAAAGCGCATGGCTGGACGCCGGGCGGCCAGGTGGCGGTGCAGGCGAACGGCGAGGCGTTTGGTCTGGAAAACGGATTTAAAACCAAATACAGCGTAGCGCAGCTGGCAGCGGCAGGCTTAACGCCGTCGCAGCCGCTGGGCAATGTTGACCAGGTGAGCCTGCTGCGCCTGGATGTCGGAACCGGTTATCAGTACTGGTTCGGGCTGCCGAACTTCTACACCATTACCCGCTACAACCACAGCACGCACTATGCGATGGCGGTGTGGCAGCTGGGGCTGGCGGTGTCTCAGGCGCGTGTGCCGGCAGCGTCACCGTTTAGCCAGTAAGTTACCCTGACGGGTAGGCCGGTTAAGGCAACGCCGCCACCCGGCATGGCTGCATGCACGGTGCGGCCTGATGCCCTCACCCTGACCCTCTCCCACGGGAGAGGGAAGTTTGCAGAAACATTTCGCCACACTCCCATTTCACTCCCACCGTTTACATCTTAATCGACTTTCATTATTGTTATGTTATAACATTATTTTTGAATTGAGATATCCATGTCCCTGTTTTCTCTCTCATCCCCGGTTCGGCTGCTGCTGGCGCTGGTGCTCATTCTGTTTCTCGGCCTGGCCGTGCGCTGGGCGGTGGCGTTGCCATGATCGTGATGAACGACCTGGTGGCGGGTTACGATCGCCAGCCCGTTACGCGCGCGCTGTCCGGCGTGATTGAACGCGGGAGCATGACCGCCATCGTCGGGGCCAACGGCTGCGGCAAATCCACGCTGCTGAAAACGCTCGCCGGCTTTATTCCGCCCGTCAGCGGTACGTTTCGCTGGCAGGGGAGACGTCCGGTGGTGGGCTGGCTGGCGCAGCGTCACGCGCTGGAGGCGCAATTTCCTCTGACCGTGCAGGACGTGGTGAGTATGGGCTGCTGGCCAGCAATCTCTCTGTTTGCCGGTTTTCGTCGGGATACCCGCATGCGCATTGCTGGCGCGCTGGAGCGCGTGGGGCTGGAGTCCATGGCGTTCTCTACCATAGATGAACTTTCCGGCGGCCAGTTTCAGCGCATGCTGTTTGCCCGCGTTTTGGTGCAGCAGGCGCCGCTGGTGATGCTGGATGAGCCTTTCACCGGCGTCGATGAAGCGACCTGCAACGTGCTGATGGATCTGATGCTGGAGATGTATATGCAGGGGCAGACCCTGCTGGCGGTACTGCACGACAGCGAACGCGTCTCGCGCCACTTCCCACAAACGCTGCGGCTGGATGCTGATACGCCGCACTGGAAAACCGAGCGGGTGAGGGTGGCATGATCTGGCATCTCTTCTTCCAGCCGTTTATTGAGTACGGCTTTATGCGGCGCGCGCTGGTGGTTTGCCTGGCGCTCTCCGTCAGCACCACTGCGCTGGGCGTATTTCTTCAGCTGCGTCGGATGAGCCTGATGGGGGACGCCCTTTCTCACGCCATTTTGCCGGGTGTCGCGGTGGGCTATCTGCTCAGCGGGATGTCGCTGCTGGCAATGACTGTCGGCGGGTTTATTGCCGGGATCGCCGTTGCGCTGGTGGCCGGGCTGGTCAGCCGCCGCACGCCGCTTAAAGAGGATGCCAGCTTCGCGGGGTTTTACCTGGGCTCGCTGGCGCTGGGCGTCACGCTGGTGTCGCTGCGCGGTTCAAATGTCGATCTGCTTCATCTTCTGTTTGGCTCCATTCTCGCCGTGGATAGCGCGTCAGCCCTGTTCGTGACGGGCGTTTGCATGTTCACGCTCCTCACGCTGGCGATTTTTTATCGGGGGCTGGTCAGCGAAGCGTTTGATACCGCGTGGTTGCAGGTGAACGCGCGCTGGCTGCCCGGGATGTTACACGGTCTGTTTCTGGCGCTGCTGGTGCTCAACCTGGTAGCCGGTTTTCAGGTGCTCGGCACGCTGATGGCCGTCGGGCTGATGATGTTACCCGCCGTGGCGGCACGCTGCTGGGTGCGCACACTGTCAGGGTTACTTTTGATGGCGGGTATCAGCGGTATTTTTTGCGCGTGGCTGGGCTTAAGCCTTTCCTGGGCAGTGAGTCTGCCCGCCGGGCCCTCCATTGTGCTGACCGCCAGCGCAGTGTTCTTTATTTCAGTTTTATTTGGCACGCGCAGCAGGCTGGCGGATAGCCTGCGGGCGCTTTTTTAACGCAAGGGGAAACGATGAAACGTACAGGGTTAGCCGTGGCGCTCGCGCTCGGCATGATGACGCACGGCGTAATGGCGAAAACGCTTAATGTGGTGACCAGCTTTTCCATCCTGGGAGACATCACGCAGCAGGTTGGCGGCGATCGTGTGAAGGTGACGACGCTGGTGGGGCCGGACGGTGATCCCCATACTTTCGAACCCTCGCCCAAAGACAGCGCGGCGCTGAGTAAAGCTGACGTGGTGGTGGTCAATGGGCTGGGGCTGGAGGGCTGGCTCGACCGTCTGGTGAAAGCCTCCGGATTCAAAGGCCAACTGGTGGTTGCTTCGGACGGCGTGAAAACGCACACGCTGGAAGAGGACGGTAAAACCGTGACCGATCCGCACGCGTGGAACAGCGCGGCGAACGGCGCGCTGTATGCGCAAAATATTCTCTCAGGGCTGGTGAAGGCCGATCCTGAAGATACGGCGGCGCTTGAATCTACCGGTAAACCCTATATTGCGCAGCTCTCTCAGCTGGACGGTTGGGCTAAAAAGCGTTTCAGCGACATCCCACAGGCGAAGCGCAAAGTGCTGACCAGCCACGACGCCTTCGGCTATTTCAGCCGCGCCTACGGCGTGACGTTTATGGCGCCGCAGGGGCTGTCGTCTGAGAGTGAAGCCAGCGCGGCGCAGGTAGCGGAGATCATCAATCAGATTAAAGCTGACGGCGTGAAAACCTGGTTTATGGAAAACCAGCTTGACCCACGCCTGGTGAAGCAGATTGCGACCGCCACGGGCGCCCAGCCGGGTGGTGAACTTTACCCGGAAGCGCTGTCCGCGAAGGGCGGCGTGGCGGACACCTACGTCAAGGCATTTCGCCACAATGTGGACACCCTCGCTAACAGCATGAAATAAGCGTCTCTCTGGCCGATGCGCCCGCATCGGCTTTTTTCTGAAGCCCCCTCGTAAAACCCGACGCGCATCCCCATATTTGATGAGAAAGTGCTATCTTGTGCTGCATGTTTTTCTAAGGCCTGGAGCGAGAATGACTGACCATGAATTGATGCAGCTAAGCGAAGTGGTGGGGCTGGCGCTGAAACAGCGCGGCGCGACTCTCACGACCGCAGAATCCTGCACCGGCGGCTGGGTGGCGAAAGCAATTACCGATATTGCTGGCAGTTCCGCCTGGTTTGAACGCGGCTTTGTGACCTACAGTAACGAGGCGAAAGCGCAGATGATCGGCGTGCGTGAAGCCACGCTTGAGCAGCATGGCGCGGTCAGCGAGCCGGTGGTGATCGAGATGGCGATTGGCGCGCTGAAAGAGGCGCGCGCAGATTACGCTATCTCCATCAGCGGTATCGCGGGGCCGGACGGCGGCAGCGACGTGAAGCCTGTCGGCACCGTCTGGTTTGGCTTTGCCACCTCAAAAGGTGAAGGGATCACCCGCCGGGAATGCTTCAGCGGCGACCGCGAAAGCGTGCGTCGTCAGGCAACGGAATACGCGTTAAAAACGCTCTGGCAACAATTTCTACAAAATACTTGATACTGTATGACCATACAGTATAATTGCCTCAACAGAACAGAAGTCCATGGTGAAGCGCAGTTGCTTCTCCCGGCATGACAGGAGTAATAATGGCTATCGACGAAAACAAACAGAAAGCGTTGGCGGCAGCACTGGGCCAGATCGAAAAGCAATTCGGTAAAGGCTCCATCATGCGCCTGGGTGAAGACCGTTCCATGGATGTGGAAACTATCTCCACTGGTTCGCTTTCTCTTGATATCGCACTGGGCGCTGGCGGTTTGCCGATGGGCCGTATCGTAGAAATCTACGGTCCGGAATCCTCGGGTAAAACTACCCTGACGTTGCAGGTTGTTGCGGCGGCACAGCGCGAAGGTAAAACCTGTGCGTTTATCGATGCCGAGCACGCGCTGGACCCGGTCTATGCCCGTAAACTGGGCGTTGATATCGACAACCTGCTGTGCTCCCAGCCGGACACCGGCGAGCAGGCACTGGAAATTTGTGACGCGCTGGCGCGCTCAGGTGCGGTTGACGTGATCATCGTCGACTCCGTTGCGGCGCTGACGCCAAAAGCGGAAATTGAAGGTGAAATCGGTGACTCTCACATGGGCCTCGCGGCACGTATGATGAGCCAGGCGATGCGTAAGCTGGCGGGTAACCTGAAGCAGTCCAATACGCTGCTGATCTTCATCAACCAGATCCGTATGAAAATTGGTGTAATGTTCGGTAACCCGGAAACCACCACCGGCGGTAACGCTCTGAAATTCTACGCTTCTGTCCGTCTGGATATCCGCCGTATCGGTGCGGTGAAAGAGGGGGATAACGTAGTCGGTAGCGAAACCCGCGTGAAGGTTGTGAAGAACAAAATCGCAGCACCGTTCAAACAGGCTGAGTTCCAGATCCTCTACGGCGAAGGTATCAACTTCCTCGGCGAGCTGGTTGACCTGGGCGTGAAAGAGAAGCTGATTGAAAAAGCGGGCGCATGGTACAGCTACAACGGTGACAAGATTGGTCAGGGTAAAGCGAATGCTATCTCCTGGCTGAAAGAGAACCCGGCGGCGGCGAAAGAGATTGAGAAGAAGGTGCGTGAACTCCTGCTGAACAACCAGGACTCTAAACCTGATTTCGTGGTCGACGGCGCGGATGCTGAAGAAACCAACGAAGACTTTTAATCCTCTCGGATAAAAATGAAGGGCTGCTGATGCGGCCCTTTTTGCATTTCTGAATCGACAGGTTTTTTATGAGTGAACCGACATCACGCCGACCAGCCTACTCACGCTTGCTGGATCGGGCCGTGCGTATTCTTGCCGTGCGTGACCATAGCGAACAGGAGCTGCGGCGGAAACTGTCAGCGCCCGTCATGAGCAAAAACGGTCCGGAAGACATTGATGCCACCGCGGAAGATTATGACCGCGTGGTTGCCTGGTGCTACGAGCATCACTATCTGGATGACGGCCGTTTTGCCGCTCGCTTTCTTGCCAGCCGTGGTCGTAAAGGCTATGGGCCAGCGCGTATCCGCCAGGAGCTGAACCAGAAAGGCGTAGCCCGTGAATCGATTGAAAAAGCCATGCGCGAAAGTGAAATTGACTGGTGCGAACTGGCGCGTGAGCAGGCGGTACGAAAGTACGGTGAGCCGCTGCCGCGTGAATTTTCAGAAAAAGTTAAAATCCAGCGCTTTTTGCTCTACCGCGGCTTCCTGATGGAAGATATTCAGGATATCTGGCGTAATTTTACCGATTGAACGCATGCGGGATTTTACTTCCCACTAAAGAAAACTTATCTTATTCCCACTTTTTCCAGTAGCTGGTCCGTCCAACTGTTTACAGATACAGATCTGCTGCGACATTTCGTTAGCTTGATTTCAGGATAATTATGAGCAAGAGCACCGCTGAGATCCGTCAGGCGTTTCTCGATTTTTTCCATAGTAAGGGACACCAGGTTGTTGCCAGCAGCTCCCTGGTACCGAACAATGACCCGACTCTGCTGTTTACCAACGCCGGGATGAACCAGTTCAAGGATGTGTTCCTTGGTCTCGACAAGCGTAATTATTCCCGCGCCACAACCTCACAGCGTTGCGTGCGTGCGGGCGGTAAACACAACGATCTGGAAAACGTCGGTTACACCGCGCGCCACCACACCTTCTTCGAAATGCTGGGTAACTTCAGCTTCGGCGACTATTTCAAACACGATGCCATTCAATACGCGTGGGAACTGCTGACCGGTGAAAACTGGTTCAATCTGCCGAAAGAGCGTCTGTGGGTGACCGTGTATGAGACCGATGACGAAGCGTTCGACATCTGGGAAAAAGAAGTGGGTATCCCGCGCGAACGTATCATCCGTATCGGTGACAACAAAGGCGCGCCTTACGCGTCTGATAACTTCTGGCAGATGGGCGACACCGGCCCTTGCGGTCCGTGCACCGAGATCTTCTACGATCATGGCGACCACATCTGGGGTGGCCCTCCGGGAAGCGCGGAAGAAGATGGCGATCGCTACATTGAGATCTGGAACATCGTCTTCATGCAGTTCAACCGTCAGGCCGACGGCACCATGGAGCCGCTGCCAAAACCGTCCGTAGATACCGGTATGGGCCTTGAGCGTATCGCGGCCGTTCTGCAACACGTTAACTCCAACTATGAGATTGACCTGTTCAGCACCCTGATCAAAGCCGTTGCTGAGGTAACGGGCGCAACCGATCTGAGCAACAAATCACTGCGCGTTATCGCAGACCATATTCGTTCCTGTGCGTTCCTGATTGCTGACGGCGTTATCCCGTCGAATGAAAACCGTGGCTATGTGCTGCGTCGTATCATTCGTCGTGCGATCCGCCATGGCAACATGCTGGGCGCGAAGGACACCTTCTTCTATAAACTCGTTGGGCCACTGATTGGCGTGATGGGCTCTGCCGGCGATGAGCTGAAACGCCAGCAGGCGCAGGTTGAACAGGTTCTGAAAACCGAAGAAGAGCAGTTTGCCCGTACGCTGGAACGCGGTCTGGCGCTGCTGGACGACGAGCTGGCGAAACTCAAGGGCGACACGCTGGATGGCGAAACCGCTTTCCGCCTGTACGACACCTACGGCTTCCCGGTTGACCTGACCGCGGACGTTTGCCGCGAGCGCAACATCAAAGTTGACGAAGCAGGCTTTGAAGCCGCAATGGAAGAACAGCGTCGTCGTGCGCGTGAATCCAGCGGTTTTGGCGCGGACTACAACGCGATGATCCGCGTTGATAGCGCGTCTGAATTTAAAGGCTACGAAGAGCTGGCCCTGACCAGCAACGTGACCGCGCTGTTTGTTGACGGTAAAGCCGTAGACAGCATTAGCGCGGGCCAGGAAGCGGTTGTTATCCTGGATAAAACGCCGTTCTATGCGGAATCGGGCGGTCAGGTTGGCGATAAAGGCGAACTGAAAGGCAATGGCTTCAGCTTCAGCGTAAGCGATACCCAGAAATACGGTCAGGCGATTGGTCACCAGGGCAAACTGGTTTCCGGCTCTCTGAAAGTGGGCGAGGGCGTTCAGGCCAACGTTGACGAAGCTCGCCGCGCGCGCATTCGTCTGAACCACTCGGCAACCCACCTGATGCACGCAGCCCTGCGCGAAGTGCTGGGTACGCACGTTGCACAGAAAGGTTCTCTGGTTAATGACAAAGTGCTGCGTTTCGACTTCTCGCATTTTGAAGCGATGAAGCCGTCTGAAATTCGTGCGGTGGAAGACCTGGTGAATGCCCAGATCCGTCGTAACCTGCCAATCGAAACCCACATCATGGATCTCGAGGCAGCGAAGAAGAAAGGTGCGATGGCGCTGTTTGGCGAGAAATATGACGACCGCGTTCGCGTGCTGAGCATGGGCGACTTCTCTACCGAACTGTGTGGCGGTACTCACGCATCCCGCACCGGTGACATCGGCTTGTTCCGCATCGTTTCCGAGTCGGGGACGGCGGCAGGCGTGCGTCGTATTGAGGCGGTGACCGGGGAAGGCGCGATTGCCAGCCTGCATGCGCAGAGCGACCAGCTGCACGAGATCGCGCAGCTGCTGAAAGGCGATAGTCAGAACCTGGGCGAAAAAGTGCGTGTCGCGCTGGATCGTACCCGTCAGCTGGAAAAAGAACTCCAGCAGCTGAAAGAACAGGCTGCGGCGCAGGAGAGCGCAAACCTCTCCAGCAAAGCGGTAGACATTAAGGGCGTCAAACTGCTGGTCAGCGATCTGGCGGGCGTTGAGCCTAAGATGCTGCGTACCATGGTCGACGATCTGAAGAACCAGCTTGGTTCGACGGTTATCGTGCTGGCAACGGTCGCAGAGGGTAAGGTTTCTCTGATTGCGGGCGTCTCTAAGGATGTGACGGATCGTGTTAAAGCAGGGGAACTGATTGGCATGGTCGCCCAGCAGGTGGGTGGCAAAGGTGGCGGTCGTCCGGACATGGCGCAAGCCGGTGGTACGGATGCGGCGGCACTTCCCGCGGCATTAGCCAGCGTTGAAAGCTGGGTAAGCGCGAAACTGTAATAACTACAAAGCACAAGCAGACGCCATAGCGGTAACGTTATGGCGTCTTGCTCACTGCGCTATCGATAACGATAAAGTCAGGTTGAGTTTGTGTATATCGGCTAAACTTACGTTTAACAGAATGTGATGCCGTGACTGCTTACACTTTACGTGTTTGTCATCGCTTACTTTTTGGCGTTATATGATGGATAATGCCGGGATACAAGAGACCCGACTCTTTTAATCTTTCAAGGAGCAAAGAATGCTGATTCTGACTCGTCGAGTTGGTGAGACCCTCATGATTGGGGATGAGGTCACCGTGACAGTTTTAGGGGTAAAGGGTAACCAGGTACGTATTGGTGTTAACGCTCCTAAAGAAGTATCTGTCCACCGTGAAGAGATCTACCAGCGTATCCAGGCTGAAAAATCCCAGCAGTCCAGTTACTGATATTGTCGCGTCTCGCTGTCGGGCGAGACGCAACCCTCCTGCTATTTTTCCTGCATAAAGTTACCGTTCTATTTCAAACGCTTCGTTTTTGACCACTCTCATAATTTTATCTCATCCAAAAGACGCGCTTCTCTCAACACAATTCTGTGAAGATGCCTGCAAAATCCGCTTATAAAACACTCTCTTTGCGGCTTTTACATGCGAATTGGGTGCGAATTGTGCAAACGAAAAAAGCATGTGGAAAATTGTTTGACTTATAAGTCCCAGAAAGTAATATATGCGCCACGCAGCGACGAGAAGCTCTTAACGAGTTGCTCGAAGCACTCGAAAGAGGCGTTGTGTGGTGAGGTGGCCGAGAGGCTGAAGGCGCTCCCCTGCTAAGGGAGTATGCGGTCAAAAGCTGCATCCGGGGTTCGAATCCCCGCCTCACCGCCATTTTGCATCCGTAGCTCAGCTGGATAGAGTACTCGGCTACGAACCGAGCGGTCGGAGGTTCGAATCCTCCCGGATGCACCATCTCTTCTTGTGATCCCCTTCGATGTTTAGTTCTTAATCACTCTCATTGTTATCACTTCGCAATCAGCGACAAAAATCCCCTTTTACGATAAAGTAATGCTTTGTTAATCGTTTAGCGAGAGCACGATGTACGCACAGTATGACGGTTTGATCTTCGACATGGACGGCACCCTCCTGGATACCGAACCCACGCATCGTCAGGCCTGGACCGAAGTCCTGGGCCGTTACGGTATGCGTTTCGATTTACAGGCGATGATTGCCCTCAATGGATCGCCCACCTGGCGTATCGCACAGGCCGTGATTGAGCTGAATCAGGCCGATCTCGACCCGCATCAGCTCGCGCGTGAAAAAACCGACGCGGTAAAAGCCATACTGTTAGACACCGTGCAGCCTTTACCACTCATTGACGTCGTCAAGGAGTGGCACGGGCGTCGTCCTATGTCTGTCGGCACGGGCAGCGAGAGCGCGATTGCTGAAGCGCTACTCAACCACCTTGGCCTGCGCCACTATTTTTCTGCCGTCGTTGCCGCCGATCATGTTAAACATCACAAACCCGCACCGGATACCTTCCTGCTCTGTGCAGAATTAATGGGTGTTCCACCTGCAAAATGCGTGGTGTTTGAAGATGCTGATTTTGGCATTCAGGCCGCGCGTGATGCCGGAATGGCGGCGGTGGACGTTCGCTTACTGTGAGTGACGCGCTGTCACTCGCTTCATTATTCGCCAGCAGTTTTTTAAGCTCCACCCTCTTACCGGGGAATTCGGAAGTGGTGCTGGTGGCGATGCTGTTGTCCGGCGTAAGTCAGCCCTGGTTGCTGGTCTTAATAGCAACAATGGGTAATAGCCTTGGAGGGCTGACTAACGTTATTCTTGGACGTTTCTTTCCGCTACGCGAAAAATCTCGCTGGCAGGAAAAGGCAGTCGGCTGGCTAAAACGCTATGGCGCTGCCACGCTGTTATTAAGCTGGATGCCTGTAATAGGCGATTTACTGTGTCTGCTGGCGGGATGGATGCGCATCTCCTGGGGACCGGTGCTCTTTTTTTTGTGCCTTGGCAAGGCGTTACGCTATGTTTTACTGGCATGGGTAACACTACAGGGTATGACGTGGTGGCACTAATTGGTGGAATGAATTCGCGACCTTCAATCGTCAACCATTACAATTATGCTGAGTGACAATTTTTTGACAGGCGGGAGGTCAAATTGATCCCGGACGTATCACAGGCGCTGGCCTGGCTGGAAAATCACCCTCAGGCACTGAAGGGTATTCAGCGTGGGCTTGAGCGCGAAACGCTGCGCGTAAATGCGGATGGTAGCTTAGCGACTACGGGACACCCGAAGGCGTTAGGCTCGGCGCTGACACATAAATGGATCACAACCGATTTCGCCGAAGCGCTGCTGGAGTTCATCACGCCAGTAGACGGTGATATTGATCATATGCTGACGATCATGCGCGACGTGCATCGCTTCACCGCCCGCAACCTCGGCGACGAGCGTATGTGGCCGCTCAGCATGCCGTGCTATATCGAGCAGGGGCAGGATATCGAGCTGGCGCAGTACGGCACCTCGAATATTGGTCGGTTGAAAACGCTGTATCGCGAAGGACTGAAAAATCGCTACGGCGCACTGATGCAGACGATCTCTGGCGTGCACTACAATTTCTCTCTGCCGATGGCGTTCTGGCAGGCGAAGTGCGGTGAAACGGATAAAGAAGCGATCTCCGCGGGTTACTTCCGCCTGATCCGCAACTACTACCGTTTTGGCTGGGTTATTCCGTATCTGTTCGGCGCGTCACCGGCCGTCTGTTCTTCGTTCCTGCAAGGGAAACCGACCACGCTGCCGTTCGAGAAGACCGAATGTGGCATGTATTACCTGCCGTACGCGACCTCCCTGCGCCTGAGCGACCTTGGCTATACCAATAAATCGCAAAGTAATCTCGGAATTACGTTTAACGATCTGCACGAATATGTGGCAGGCTTGAAGCGGGCGATAAAAACCCCGTCGGAAGAGTACGAAAAAATCGGCCTCGAAAAAGACGGTAAGCGCCTGCAAATTAACACCAACGTGTTGCAGATTGAAAATGAACTGTATGCGCCGATTCGTCCGAAGCGCGTGACGCGCAGCGGTGAAACGCCGTCGGATGCGCTACAGCGCGGCGGGATCGAATACATTGAAGTGCGCTCGCTGGATATCAACCCGTTCTCACCGATTGGCGTTGACGAACAGCAGGTTCGCTTCCTTGACCTGTTTATGGTCTGGTGCGTACTGGCGGATGCGCCGGAAATGAGTTCCGACGAACTGCTGTGTACCCGTGCCAACTGGAATCGCGTGATTCTGGAAGGGCGCAAGCCGGGTCTGACGTTAGGTATTGGCTGTGAAACGGCTCAGTTCCCACTGTCTAAGGTAGGGAAGGATCTGTTCCATGACCTGAAGCGCGTAGCCCAGACGCTGGACAGCGTGTACGGCGGCGAAGCTTACCAGAAGGTCTGCGACGAACTGGTTGAAAGCTTTGATAACCCGGAACTGACATTCTCAGCACGTATTCTGCGTTCTATGATTGAGCAGGGAATTGGTGGCACAGGGCGTTCACTCTCAGCGGAGTACCGTGAGATGCTGATGCAGGAGCCGTTAGAGATACTGAGCGAAGCGGATTTTGTGACAGAGCGTGATGCGTCCGTTGTGCGTCAGAAAGAGGTCGAAGCGGCGGATACGGAGTCGTTTGAGGCGTTTCTGGCGAAGCAGGCCTGAACCAAAAAGAAAAAGGCCACATCGCTGTGGCCAAAATATACATCTCTGAATTCAGGGATGATGATAACAAATGCGCGTCTTTCATATACTCAGACGCGCATTCTGTAGAAGAGTTCAGTTTATTTTAAAAAAATCACTATCGGAGGTGACGTATGCCGTTATTAGATAGCTTTACTGTCGACCATACCCGTATGGAAGCACCAGCAGTCCGCGTGGCGAAGACCATGAACACGCCGCACGGCGACACGATCACCGTTTTCGACCTGCGCTTCTGCGTGCCCAATAAAGAAGTGATGCCAGAGAAAGGCATTCACACGCTGGAACACCTGTTCGCCGGATTCATGCGCGACCACCTGAACGGCAACGGCGTGGAGATCATCGATATCTCTCCGATGGGCTGCCGCACCGGTTTCTACATGAGCCTGATTGGTCAGCCTGATGAGAAACGCGTCGCGGATGCGTGGAAAGCGGCGATGGAAGACGTGCTGAAGGTGAAAGAGCAGAACCAGATCCCTGAGCTGAACGTTTACCAGTGCGGCACTTACCAGATGCACTCTCTGGAAGAAGCTCAGGAGATTGCCCGTCATATCATCGAACGTGATGTTCGTGTAAACAGCAATGACGAGCTGGCCCTGCCAAAAGAAAAACTTCAGGAACTGCACATTTAGTATCGTGCCTGTGGATGCCCGGTGGCGCTTCGCTGACCGGGCCTACAATCCTGATGACGACAACCACCACCTTCTCCTTTACCCATCGCCCGCTTGTGCCGTTTTCGCATGATTATGCTCATGGCGACAGCGAGCCGTGGCATCAGCACGACTGCGCGCTGCTCCTGCACAGCCTCACCGGCGTCGTGCGGGTCGATACCGCATCCGGCTGCTGGGTGGTGCCGCCCGGTCGCGGCGTCTGGCTACCTGCGGGTACGCAGCACGCCTTGCGCATCACCGGCAACGTTGCTGCCCGCACGCTGTTTATCGACCCGCTGGCGCGCGCCGATCTTCCGGCGACCTGCCAGATCGTGCAGATCTCGCCCCTGCTGCGCGAGCTGATCCTGACCTCCCTTACGCTTCCTGAATCTTACGCACCCGGAAGCCGCGATGAACGTGTTTATGAGCTGATCCTCGATGAAATTCGCCTCATGCCGGTACTGCCGTTTCACCTGCCCGAGCCGGAAAGCGAAGCGCTGCGCCACCTCTGCCAGCAGATTCGAATGGCCCCGGGAGAAAGCTGGAGCAGCGCCCAGGCCGCAGGTATTGTGGGGATGAGCGAACGCACGCTGAACCGCCATTTTCAGCAGCAGACAGGCCTGAGCTACGGCGAGTGGGTGAGAAGGGCGCGACTGCTGGAAGCCTTAGTGCGGCTGGCGCAGGGCCAGCCGGTATTACGCGTGGCGCTGGATCTGGGGTATGGCAGCCACAGCGCCTTTACGGCAATGTTTCGCCGGGTAATGGGTCTCTCACCCAGCGATTACTTCAGGAACGACTGACCGCGTTAAAAAGCGCCTGAATCGACGCGCGTGCCACGTCGCTGTCGATGCCCACGCCCCAGTGGCTGGTCCCATCCTGGAACAGGCAGCGGATATAGGCCACCGAGCGGCTGTCGCTGCGTTCGCCTAACGTATGTTCGTGATAATCCTTGATCACAAACGGTGCGTTGATCCAGCGGCTTAAGCCGTGAGCGGCGGCGGAGAGCAAACCGTTTCCCTGGCCTTCCAGCTGGCGGGTGCCCCCTTGCGTGGCGACGCTTGCCGTCAGCCGCAGCTGGCCGTCCTGCTGGCTGTCGCTGCGGTACGATTGCAGCGCTAATGGCGGGCTCGCCACCAGGCCGTAGCGGGCGCGGAACAGCTGCCAGAGCGCATTCTGCGTCATCTCTTTTCCATGGTTATCCGTTTCCTGCTGCACGTGCTGGCTAAAATCCTGTTGCAGGGTGCGAGGCAATTTCAGGCCGTGGTTTTGCTCAATAAGCCAGGCGCTTCCGCTTTTTCCTGACTGGCTGTTCACGCGGATCACCGCTTCATAGGTACAGCCAATATCCTGCGGGTCGACGGGCAGATAGGGCATCTCCCAGCGTTCGCCAGGCTTACGGGCATCGAAACCTTTCTTGATGGCATCCTGGTGCGAGCCGGAGAAGGCGGTGTAAGCCAGACGACCCGCCCACGGATGGCGCGGATGGACGGGCAGCTGGTTGCAGGTTTCTACCGTTTCAACCACCCGATTCATATCACTGAAATCCAGATTCGGGCTAATGCCCTGGCTGTAGAGGTTCATCGCCAGCGTCACCAGGCAGACGTTGCCCGTGCGCTCACCGTTACCAAACAGGCAGCCCTCCACGCGGTCAGCCCCGGCCATGACGGCCAGCTCTGCGCTGGCGACGCCGGTACCGCGATCGTTATGCGGGTGCACGCTGATACAGACGTCACTGCGGCGGCTGAAGTGGCGGCAGAAATACTCGATCTGGTCGGCATAGACGTTCGGCGTGCTCACCTCGACGGTAGCGGGCAGGTTGACGATCATCGGACGCGCCGCGCACGGCTGCCAGATCTCCGCCACGGCTTCACAAATCTCCAGCGCAAACTCCGGTTCGGTAAAGCAGAAGGTTTCCGGGGAGTACTCGTACTGCCAGCGGGTGTCAGGGTTCTCTTCACACAGCTGACGAATCAGGCGCGTCGCGCGCGTCGCCAGCTCGACGATTTGCGCTTTCTCCATGCCGAATACCAGACGGCGGAACAGCGGGGCGGTGGCGTTATACAGGTGAACGGTGGCCTGCTTCGCGCCGCGCAGGGAGTCGAAAGTGCGACGGATAAGATCGTCCCGCGCCTGCGTTAACACCTGAATGGTGACGTCATCCGGGATGCGATTCTCCTCAATCAGCTGACGCACAAAATTGAAGTCCGTCTGCGAGGCGGACGGGAAGGCGACTTCGATTTCTTTAAACCCGCAGCTCAGCAGCAGATCCCAGAATTGCAGCTTGCGCGCGCTGTCCATCGGCTCGGCCAGCGCCTGGTTACCGTCGCGTAAGTCGGTCGAGAGCCAGCGCGGGGCGCGGGTGATAATCTGCTCCGGCCAGCGGCGGTCGGGCAACGAAAGGGTGGGGTAAGGCTGGTATTTGTCGGCGGGTGTGTTCAGCATGGTGCGCTCCTGTTGTCTTTTCACTATCGTGAATCGATTTCAGGCGCGCTGCTTTATCGGAACTGACAATCGCTGTCGCGTTTTGGACAAGGGGGGCGATTGTTGCCCGGTGGCGCTGCGCTTACCGGGCCTACGATCGTAGGCCGGGTAAGGCGTAGCCGCCACCCGGCAACCCGTGCACAGGGCTAGTGCGCCCCACCGCCCCCGCTACCGGCCCCAAACGGTGGTTTGGCAAACCACACCAGCCCCAGCAGGACGATGAAGATCCCCGCCGATATCCAGAAAATCTCGTTTGCCGAGATAATCAGCCCCTGGTTGGTGATCTGCTGGGCAAGCCAGCCGGACGCCTGCTGCTCCGTCATCCCCATCCCCTCAAGCTGGCTATACATCTGCTGAGCGTTAGGGTTGAACGGGTTCACCGCTTCGGTGAGTTGAGCATGGTGCATCGATTCCCGGTTGGTCCACAGCGTGGTGGTGATCGAAGTCCCGATGGAGCCCGCCAGCGTACGGGTGAAGTTCGACAGGCTCGATGCCGCCGCCATCCGCTCAGGCGGTAAGCCGGAAAGCGTAATGGTGGTCAGCGGCATAAAGAAGCACGCTACGGCGAAGCCCTGAATAAACTGCGGCCACGCGGAGGCGCCAAAGTCCATTCCCGGTTCAAACGTATACGCGCGCCAGTAGAAGCACACGGCGTACATGATGAAGCTGAACGTCACCAGCCTGCGCATGTCGAGCTTATGGGCGAAACGGCCAATAATCGGCGACAGCAGAACCGGAATTAACCCCACCGGCGCGGAGGCCAGCCCCGCCCAAGTTGCGGTATAGCCGTACACCTCCTGCAACAGCTGCGGCAGCAGAACAATCGCGCCGAAGTAGAGCATATAGGCGAGGCTGATACAGAGGCAGCCGATGGTGAAGTTTCGCGATTTAAACAGCGAGAGGTCGACTATCGGATTATCGTCCGTCAGCTCCCAGACAATCAGGAAGCTGATGGCCACCACGGCGACCACCGTCAGCACAATGATTTCCGTAGAGGCAAACCAGTCCAGCTCTTTGCCGCGGTCGAGCATGATTTGCAGGCTGCCGATGCCGACAACCAGCAGTGCCAGCCCGATGCCGTCGATCCGCCGCTGTTCGGTCCGCGTTTCGCGACCACGCAGAGACTGTAGCGTCATCAGCACCACCAGCGCACCGATGGGCACGTTGATGAAGAAGATCCAGCCCCAGTGATAGTTATCGCTGATATAGCCGCCGAGGATTGGCCCGCAAATTGGGGCGACGATCACCGTCATCGACCACAGCGCGAGCGCGATGGAGCGCTTGGCGGGCGGATAGTTGTTCAGCAGCAAACTCTGCGACAGCGGAATCAACGGCCCGGCGACAATCCCCTGGATGACGCGGAAGAAAATCAGCATCGTCAGGCTGCTGGACATGCCGCAGGCCCAGGAGGCCAGCACGAACAGGATCGTCGACCAGAGGAACAGCTTCACTTCACCGACGCGCTTCGCCAGCCAGCCGGTGATGGGAATGGAGATGGCGTTCGCCACCCCGAACGAGGTAATGACCCAGGTCCCCTGGCTCAGCGATGAGCCAAGGTTCCCGGCGATCGTAGGGATCGCCACGTTTGCGATGGTGGAGTCCAGCACCTGCATGAATGTCGCCAGCGACAGCGCAATGGTCATAATGACCAGCTGCGCCCCCTCCAGCGGTTTTTGCGGCTTTTGCTGTTGCATAACGCTCACCTTCGGCTTAACCGGCGTTTGCCTTCACGATGTCATCGATCAGCTTATTGACCGGATCGAGGCTAATTTCACGGGCGTTACTTTCATAAGCTGGCGTACTGCGCACCTGGCTTGCGAGGATCTGACCGTCGCGGTTGGCGGTATCGACCGTCACCAGCGTGGAAAGGCCAATTCGCAGCGGATGGTCTGCCAGCTGCTTAGGATCCAGCTCGATACGCACAGGCAAGCGCTGTACCACTTTGATCCAGTTGCCGGTGGCGTTCTGTGCAGGCAGCAGGCTGAACGCGCTGCCGGTCCCCATGTCCAGACCGACCACTTTCCCGGTGTACTTGACGTCATCGCCGTAAATATCGCTGACCACGGTCGCGGTCTGGCCGATACGCATATGCGCCAGCTGGGTCTCTTTGAAGTTCGCATCGACCCACAGATTGTTCGCCGGAACGACCGCCATTAGCGGCGTGGTGGTGCCAATCTGCGCCCCTGGCTGTACGGAACGACGGGAAACGTAGCCGGTCATCGGGCTGACGATTTTGGTACGTTGCAGGGCAAGCCATGCGTTACGCACTTCGGTCGCTGCCTGTTTCACCGCTGGCTGGTTTTCCAGAGAGGTGCCCAACACCATCGCCTGGTTGGCGTTGTACTGTTGGATCGCCACGTCCAGCTGCGCCTGTGCGCTGGCCACCGCGTCGCGGGCGTGCTGCAACTCTTCACGGCCAATCAGGTTGGCGGTGCCGAGAGGAACACGACGATTGAGGTCGCTCTGCGCCTGAGCCAGGGCCGTTTTCTGCACGTCGATATTGGCCTGAAGCTGCTTGCTGTTGATCATCAGCTGGCGGGTCTGGCGAACGCTGGAGGCCAGCGCCGTTTGTGCTTTTTCAAACGCCTGTTGGGCGTCGGTCGGGTCGAGCGTGACCAGCACATCGCCTTTTTTCACAAAGTCGGTGTTATCAGCCCAGACTTTCGTCACGCTGCCTGACACCTGCGCCATGATTTGAACCTGATTCCCTGCCACGTATGCATCGTCTGTCTCTTCAACATGACGCAAGACTAAAAACCAATAGATCCCATATGCCACGGCAATAATAATAAAGAGCAAGGTCAGCAGAATAAGGGCGCTCTTACGTTTGCCCTTTTTGTTGGCCGGTTGCTGCGGGAGGGTGTTCTCCGCATTTGCGCTCATTGTTGTTCTCCACGATCTTTTTATTTTCACATCGGCTGAGCCGACCTGTTGTCAGAAAGGCCAGCAGTTTCACGTGCTGGCCTGTCAGTTTTTCTTTTTAGCAATCTGGAATGTTGAGCGGATCGTCGCGTTAGCGCAGCGCCTCAAGGATGACGCCATCTTCATCCATCTGGTCCAGACGGGTGAGCAGCTTGCGAGTAATGTGCTCAAGCTGGTCGCGCTCGGCGGTGCTGAGGGCAGACCAGAGCTGGTGCAGGCAGTTGTGCTGCGGTGGCAGCACTTCGCGCAAGAATTCGTGACCTTTCTCGGTCAGTTGCAGATGCAGGCAGCGGCGATCGTTATCGCTTTCACGGCGTTCAATCCAGCCGCGCTTTTCCAGTTCATCCGCGATACGGGTCGCATTGGTACGGGATGACCCCAGCGCACAGCTCAGTTCCGACGGCTGAATGCTGTGATTTTCCTGAGACTCCAGCGTAATCAACGCCATAAACAACGTCTCGTTAATCCCCTGCGCTTTCAGCATCTTGTTACGATTTTCCAGCAGCTTACCCTGCATGTGCATGCACAGGCGGGTCAGCAGGATTTCCTGATACGGGAAGTCCTCATGACGACTGGCGCGGAACTTAAGCATTTGTTCAATGGGCGTAAACGAACTATCCATTTTGGGCATAACCTCATTAATTACAGCCGATATAGTAACGATAGTGACAAATAATGTAAATGAATTATTTGTGCGGTTATATCCGCCAAACGTATGTCACCATCAGAAAGCGCCGGGTAAATCCGTGACCCGGTGAGCACAGAGAGCGTGGGGTGTGTACCCGCGAAAGAGGGGATGTGAGGACAGGGGTCTGAACTATTCATGCCGGTAGTAAATATGTCACCCACAGTAAAATTTCTGGGATAAATGATTACCGTTACCTTAACAGATGCAGGCCCCCTTTACACCCCAGGGGGCCCAAAGCAATGTAAAACTTAGTGAATTGCTTCCTGACGGTGATAGCCGCGCCACCATACCAGCAGATTTATCGCCGCGACAATGGCGCCGATGGCGCACACGCCCGTCCAGCCCGCGTGCTGCCAGGCGGAGGCTGAGATTAGCGAGCCCGCCGCGCCACCGATAAAGTAGCTGGTCATGTACCCGGCCGTCAGACGGTTACGGGCATCCGGCTTCACGCGGTAAATCACGGTCTGGTTGGTGATATGTACGCCCTGCACGGTGAGGTCGAGCACCAGAATACCGACAATCAGCGCCAGCACGGAGACGTGTCCGTACCAGATGGCCGCCCAGGAGAGCAGGAGTAAAACCAGCCCTGCGGAGGTGGTCATATGAGATTTGCCTTTGTCGGCCAGCCCACCCGCCGGGCGCGCGCCCAGTGCGCCAGCCGCGCCTGCCAGCCCGAACAGGCCAATCACGCCTTCTGAATAGTTAAACGGCGGCGCGGCGAGCAGAAACGCCATTGACGTCCATAAGATGCTGAAGTTAGCGAAGGTAAGACAACCCAGAATGGCGCGCGTGCGCAGGAGCTTATCCCGGGTGAAGAGGCTGAAAACGGAGGCGAGGAGCTGCGGATAGTTCAGGTGATTTTCCTGCTTCACCTTTGGCAGGCCGCGCCACAGAGCCAGCGCCATGATAACCATCAGCACGCTCGCCACCCAGTAAACGGTGCGCCAGCCGCCGAGGCTCGCCAGCAGCCCGGCAACGGTTCGCGCCAGCAGGATGCCCAGCAGCAGGCCGCTCATGATAGTGCCGACCACTTTGCCGCGTTTTTCCGGGGAAGCCAGCGTCGCGGCGAGGGGAACCAGAATTTGCGCCACCACCGAGAACAGCCCCGTCAGCGCGGTGCCGATAATCATCATCGTTAACGACTGGCTGCTGGCGGTGATCAACATCCCGCCCGCCGCCAGCAGCGTCATGGAGACGATAAGCATCCGGCGCTCAAACATATCGCCGAGCGGCACCAGGAACAGCAGCCCGGCGGCATAGCCGAGCTGCGCGGCGGTGACAATAAACCCGGCGGAGCTGGCTGAAAGATCGAAGGCGCGTGCGATGGTGTCGAGCAGTGGTTGTGCGTAATAGTTGCTGGCGACGGCCAGACCCGTTGCCACGGACATTAAAAGGATGAGTGCGGGGCTAAGCCCTTGAGTTGTTTTTGTCATTAGTTTCAGGAATCGTGAGTTAAGTGATTATTTTTCCGGAAACATAATAACCAATGATGGTGAATGTTGGGGAATTGTTACGTGGTGGATTGTGCGGTTAAGGTTGGGTGCGGTTTGATCCCCTCACCCCGACCCTCTCCCAAGGGGAGAGGGTGGCCATCGTTCCCTCTTCCCCTGGGAGAGGGTTAGGGTGAGGGAAAATGTTTTACTTCTGCGCCTCAAGCGCCTCTTTCACCCAGCCATCGAACTGCTGCTGGTGGGCTTTGATCCAGCCATCCACGTGGCCTTTGATATCAGCTTCGAATGATTTACCCGCATGCATCATCGCGTTCTGGGCGTTAATGTCTGCCAGCGGCAGTTTCATCACCGAGAACAGCTTCGCCGCCGCCGGGTTTTTCTCGGCCCAGGCTTTGTTCGCCACAATATGCATGGTGTTCACCGGGAAGCCATAGTTCATGCCGTTTGGCAGTTTGGTATCGATATCTTTCTGCTCGCCCGGCAGGGAGGAGAAGGGCACCTGCAACCACACCACGTCTTTGCCCGGCTTCAGCACGTCGCTCACCCAGTACGGCGTCCAGGTGTAGTAGATCACCGGCTTGCCTTCTTTAAAGCGGGCGATGGTGTCGGCCATCATCGCAGAGTAATTGCCGTGGCTCACGTCGACGGTCTTCGCCAGATCGAAGGCTTTGTTCTGGTGGTTAATCACCGCTTCACAGCCCCAGCCCGGCGAACAGCCCATCATGTCGGCTTTACCGTCACCGTTGGTATCAAACAGTTTTGCGATCTTCGGATCTTTCAGCTGTTCAATATTGGTGATGTGATATTTATCGGCGGTTTTCTTGTCGATCAGATATCCCTGCGCAGCGCCGGTCACAAAGGTGCCTTCGCGGTAGAATTTCTTGTCACCGCCTGCGGCGGCATACATGTCGTCGTGCAGCGGCTGCCAGTTCACGGCGGTAAAGGTGGCGTCACCGGAGGCAATGGAGGTATAGCCCACGTTGTAATCCACTTCGCTGGCGGTATTCACCGTATAGCCCAGTTTCTCCAGCGCACGGCTGACAATCTGGGTCTGGAAGGACTCTTCCGAAATGGTGCTCTGCACCGGCTGCACGGTAATGCCTTTGCCCGGCAGGTCAGCGGCAACTGCGCTGGTGGAGACAAGGGTCGCAAACGCTGTGGCAAAAAGTACGTTATGTCGCATCGTTGTTCCTTATTTTGTAAATGGGCGGGTGAGTAACCCGACAGGGCCGGTGGTGTACCAGCGACGGTTGCCGCGACTACGTGAATCACGACCGACAGCCTGGGTCAGGCGGTCAAGAATGATGGCGAGGATCACAATCCCGACGCCGCCGACGGTCGCCAGCCCCATATCGAGACGGCCAATGCCGCGCAGTACCATCTGACCTAACCCGCCAACGGCAATCATCGAGGCGATCACCACCATCGACAGCGCCAGCATCAGCGTCTGGTTAACACCTGCCATAATGGTCGGCATCGCCAGCGGAAGCTGAACCTTAAACAGCATCTGACGCGGGCTGGCGCCGAACGAGCGCGATGCCTCTATCAGATCCGCAGGCACCTGGTTAATGCCCAGAATGGTCAGGCGAATAATCGGTGGCAGGGCGAAGATAATGGTCACGACCACCCCCGGTACGTTACCGATGCCGAACAGCATGACGATAGGCACCAGGTAAACGAACGCTGGCGTGGTCTGCATCGCATCCAGCAGCGGGCGAATAATCTTCGCGGCCCGGGGGCTGCGCGCCAGCCAGATCCCCATCGGCAGGCCGATCACCACGCAGAACAGCAGGGCGGTCAGCACCAGCGCCAGGGTGATCATCGCCTGAGACCACGCGCCAATCGCGCCGATGGCAATCAGGGAGATCAGCGTGGCGATCCCCATACCCGCGCTGCCGAACTGCCATGCGATCAGCGAGAACAGGATAATCGCCACCGGCGCGGGCATGCCCAGCATCAGCTGCTGGAAGCCGTTCAGGATGTAATCCACCGGGATGCGGATCCCCTGGAACACCGGACGGAAGTGGGTAACGACCCAGTCGATCCCCTCCGTTACCCAGCTATCCAGCGGGATCAGCGTCTTGTGGAACGGATCCATAATATTGAAATGCTCTGGGGCAGGCGCTGGTGCGCTGTTGAGCCAGTCTGCCGCGCCGCCGCCATCGGCAGGCGCAGGCGTCGACCCCCACGCATCGGCAGATTGCGCCGCGCTGTCCGCTGCTTCAGTGGTGCCCCATGGGTTTGATTGATCAGCCATTGTTTGTCCCCTCGCGATCTAAAGCCTGTAGCAGCATCCGTTTTGAGATGATGCCAACGTACTGTTGTTCTTCACCGACGACCGGCACGGCGCACGGCGCCTGACCCACGTGAGAGAGCAACTCGCTGAGCGGCGTTTCGGCGTCCACGGCAAGCGGAGCGTCAATCAACGCCGCATCGATTCCCTGGTTTTCGCTCAGGGCGGTTTTCAGAGAGTCAATGGAGACCACGCCGACAAATTTATTGCCGCGTTCAACCAGATAACCGTATTCACGGTCTTCGTCCTGCAACAGCTTCAGCGCGGAGCGCGGGCCAAAACCTGGCGTTTTACGAATAATGCCGTTTGGTGTTCGACGGGCAATATCTTTCGCACTGAATACGTGGCTAATATCCACGCCGCGGAAGAAGGTGCGCACATAATCATTCGCCGGATTATTGAGAATTTCATCCGGTGTGCCGACCTGCACCACTTCACCATTTTGCATAATGGCGATACGGTCGCCAATACGCATGGCTTCATCCAGATCGTGAGAAATAAAAACAATGGTGCGCTGATGTTTGGCCTGTAATTTTACCAGCTCATCCTGCATCTCGGTGCGAATTAAGGGATCGAGCGCCGAGAAGGCTTCGTCCATTAATAAAATGTCCGGATTAATCGCTAATGCACGCGCTAATCCCACACGCTGACGCATACCGCCGGAGAGTTCATCCGGATACGCATGAGCATAATTTTCCAGCCCGACCTGACGCAGTGCATCAAGGGCTTTTTCCTGACGTTCCTGAGCGGGCGTGCCGGCTAACTCCATGCCAAAGGCGGTATTATCGAGTACCGTCATGTGCGGCATCAGTGCAAATGACTGAAACACCATCGCAATTTTCTTTCTGCGCACCTCGCGGAGATCTGCGTCTGATATTCTGGCGATATCCACGCCGTCTATCAGCACCTGTCCGCGGGTGGGTTCAATCAGGCGATTGAGAAGGCGAACCATAGTGGATTTACCCGAACCGGATAATCCCATGATGACAAAAATCTCGCCTTCTTCAATGGCCAGACTGGCGTCTTTAACGCCAAGCGATAGCCCGGTTTTTTCCAGAATTTGCTCTTTCGTAAGGCCTTTCTCAATATATTTGAATGCGCGCTGCGGGTGCTCGCCAAATACTTTATAAAGATTTTTCACTTCTAATTTAATTGCCATGCAATAGAGAGTGTCCTGTTATTTGTTTATGTCGATATGATTACCATGGTAAATAGTTAACTGGCATTACCCTAACATACTCAGAATCTGAGACAACCCTGGACCGGCCTGAGGGCGGAATTTTGCCGCAAGCGAAACGGCTGAATTTCCCATGAATAAAGGGCTGAGGGCGGTTTGAATTTTTCTCAATTTTTTGCTGCTGCATCGGGAAATTTCGCCTGAATCGGTGTGATTCAGGCGAATATGACGGGGAAATTACAGTGTAGTACGTAGTGGAATATTCGGCTGGAAATAATGAAATGCAGAGTTAATTAATGAACGTTAATTCATTCATTAAAAATCCCAGTCCTCGTCTTGCGTCTCCACCGCTTTACCCATCACGTACGACGAGCCGGACCCGGAAAAGAAGTCGTGGTTTTCATCGGCGTTGGGCGACAGCGCCGCGAGGATCGCCGGGTTCACCTCCGCCATTTCTGGTGGGAATAACGCTTCGTAGCCCAGGTTCATCAGCGCCTTGTTGGCGTTATAGCAGAGGAAAGCTTTTACGTCCTCTTCCCAGCCCGTTCCGGCGTACAGCTCTTCGGTATAGCTCAGCTCGTTGTCATACAGATCCATCAGTAAATCGAGGGCAAAACCTTTGAGTTCCTCGCGTTTTTCCGCGCTGACTTTCTCCAGCCCTTTCTGATACTTATAGCCGATGTAATACCCGTGTACCGCTTCATCGCGGATGATGAGGCGAATCAAATCGGCGGTGTTGGTGAGCTTGCCCCGGCTCGACCAGTACATAGGCAGCCAGAAGCCGGAATAGAAGAGGAAAGATTCCAGGAACACGCTGGCGATCTTCTTCTTCAGCGGCTCGTCGGCCCGGTAATATTCCAGCACCAGATCTGCCTTGCGCTGCAATGACGCGTTCTCTTCACTCCAGGCGTAGGCCGCGTCCACGTCTCTGGTCTGGCACAGGGTGGAGAAAATCGAGCTGTAGGAGCGGGCATGGACCGCCTCCATAAAGCTGATATTCGACATTACCGCCTCTTCGTGCGGGGTCAGCGCATCACTCATCAGCGCGGGCGCACCCACGGTATTCTGAATGGTGTCCAGCAGCGTCAGGCCGGTAAAGACGCGGATTGTCAGCTGCTGCTCGGCATGGCTCAGGGTTTGCCAGGCCGGAATATCGTTGGAGAGTGGGACCTTTTCCGGCAGCCAGAAGTTGCTGGTCAGGCGGTTCCAGACCTCCAGGTCTTTATCATCCTGAATTTTGTTCCAGTTAACGGCACTTACGCGTGACAGTTTCATCCTTTCTCCTTACAGCGCGCAGGACACGCAGCCTTCAATTTCGGTGCCTTCCAGCGCGAGCTGGCGCAGGCGAATGTAGTACAGCGTTTTGATGCCTTTCTTCCAGGCGTAGATCTGCGCTTTGTTGATATCCCGCGTGGTGGCGGTGTCCGGGAAGAAGAGCGTCAGCGACAGCCCCTGATCCACATGTTTAGTCGCCTCGGCGTAGGTATCAATGATCTTTTCCGGGCCAATCTCATAGGCGTCCTGGTACAGCGCCAGATTCTCGTTGGTCATAAACGGGGCAGGGTAGTAGACACGCCCGGTTTTGCCTTCCTTACGGATTTCAATCTTCGACACGATGGGGTGGATGCTCGACGTGGCGTGATTGATATAGGAAATGGAGCCGGTTGGCGGCACCGCCTGAAGGTTCTGGTTATAAATGCCGTAGCGCATCACCTCTTCACGCAGCTGTTGCCACATCTCACGCGTCGGCAGGGTGATGCCAGCGCGGGCAAACAGCGCGCGTACTTTTTCGGTTTTCGGCTGCCAGTCGCCTTCCAGATACTGGCTGAAATACTCTCCGCTGGCGTAGCGGGACTGCTCAAAGCCTGCGAACCGCTGGTGGCGTTCGCGCGCCAGCATCATCGAGGTATGCAGCGCATGCCATGTGATGGTGTAGAAATAAAGGTTGGTGAAATCCAGCCCTTCCGGGCTACCGTAGGCGATGCCCTCCCGCGCCAGATAGCCGTGCAGGTTCATCTGCCCAAGGCCGATGGCATGCGACGCGGCGTTGCCCGCCTCAATGGACGGTACGCTGCGGATGTGGCTCATGTCCGATACCGCCGTCAGCCCGCGAATGGCGGTCTCTACCGTGCGGCCAAAATCGGGTGAATCCATGGTATGGGCAATATTTAGCGACCCGAGGTTACAGGAGATATCCTTGCCCACGTCCGCGTAGTCGAGGTTCTCGTCGTAGCTGGACGCGCTGTTGACCTGCAAAATCTCCGAGCACAGATTGCTCATGTTGATGCGCCCGGCAATCGGGTTAGCGCGGTTCACCGTGTCCTCGTACATGATGTACGGATAGCCGGACTCAAACTGAATTTCAGCCAGCGTCTGGAAGAAATCGCGGGCGTTGATGGTTTTTTTGCGAATGCGATCGTCGGCCACCAGCTCGTCGTACAGCTCGCTTATCGCCACGTCGCCAAAGGCTTTGCCGTAAATCCGCTCAACGTCATACGGTGAGAAGAGCGCCATGTCGGCATTCTCTTTAGCCAGCTTAAACGTGATATCCGGGATCACCACGCCAAGCGACAGGGTTTTGATGCGGATCTTTTCGTCGGCGTTTTCACGTTTGGTATCCAGAAAACGCAGAATGTCCGGGTGGTGCGCGTGCAGATAAACCGCGCCCGCGCCCTGACGTGCGCCGAGCTGGTTGGCGTATGAGAAGGCATCTTCCAGCATCTTCATCACCGGGATGACGCCGGAAGACTGGTTTTCGATGCGCTTGATTGGTGCGCCCGCTTCCCGCAGGTTCGAGAGCAGAAACGCCACGCCGCCGCCGCGTTTCGAAAGCTGTAGCGCCGAATTCACCGCACGGCCAATCGACTCCATATTGTCTTCAATACGCAGCAGGAAGCAGGAGACCAGTTCGCCGCGCTGGGCTTTCCCACAGTTAAGGAACGTTGGCGTGGCGGGCTGGAAGCGACCGGAGAGGATCTCCTCCGTGAGTCTTTCGGCCAGCGCTTCATCGCCCTGCGCCAGCGTCAGCGCCACCATCACCACCCGATCTTCAAAGCTTTCTAAATAGCGTTTGCCGTCAAAGGTTTTCAGGGTGTAGCTGGTGTAATACTTCCACGCGCCGAGAAACGTCTGGAAGCGAAAACCGCTGGCGTGCGCCCGTTCAAACAATGCCACCACGAAGGCGCGGTCGTAGCGTGTCAGGACACGCTCTTCGTAATAACCCTCTTTTACCAGCCAGTCGAGACGTTCCTGCTGGCTGCCAAAGACGACGCTGTTCGGGCGTACATGAGCGGCAAAAAAGGCGTCCACCGCCTCATGATCTTTGCCAAACTGAATGCGCCCCTCGCGGTCATAGAGGTTTAGCATGGCGTTTAATGCGTGGTAATCCGGCGTCGCCTGAATCACGCGTTCTGCGGTTGTCGTTGCCAAAATTCGTTCACTCCTTTACGCACGTTCTCTACGTCCTGCTGTGTCCCCATCAGTTCAAAACGATAGAGATACGGCACGCCGCATTTTTGAGAGATGACATCCCCGGCGCGGGCAAAGGCCTCGCCGAAGTTGCGATTGCCTGCGGCGATCACGCCGCGAATCAGCTGCCGGTTATGGGGATCGTTCAGAAAGCGGATCACCTGACGAGGCACAGCCCCTGCGGTGCCGCCACCTCCATAGCTGGGCACCACCAGAATGTAGGGTTCGTCTACCTGAATACGCTCCCGCTCGTTCAGCGGAATGCGTATCGCGGGCAGCCCGAGACGCTCCATAAACCGAAGCGTGTTTTCCGAGCTGCTGGAAAAGTAGACCAGCGTGCTCATGCACTGACGCCCTGAGCGGCAAGGCGGTTGATCATGTCCGGACGGAAGCCAGACCAGCTGGTGTCGCCGGCAACGACAACCGGAAGCTGACGAAACCCCTGCGCCCGCAGGGTGTCTGCCGCGTCGGGCACCTGATCAATATTGACCATCTCAAATGCCACGCCGCGGCTCTCCATCGCCCGTTTCGTGGCGTGGCACTGAACACAATCGTTACGAGTGTAAATAATAATGCTCATGATTCGTATTTCCATTTAGAATGAGAGAACGGCGCGAGTAAACGCGTCATGTTATGTGTGTCTTTCTAAAGGGAATACTAGATGTAGTTGCGATAAGTTTCAACCACACAAGATATGGGAAATACAGATTAATAAGGCCCCAATGATGAGCCTGGCGGGGCAGGGCGGGCTGTGCGGGTTTTTCAGGCTGTCAGGCAAAGAAAAGCCCCGGCGCCTGAGGCGACCGGGGCTGAGAACGCGCGCTTACTTACGCAGGCTAAGCAGGGCGCCGACAAAAATCCCGACCGCCGCGACCGTTCCCAGCGTACAAAGTGGTTTTTCACGTACGAAGGTGGTGGCGCAGCTGGCCATGTCGCAGGCCGCCTGAGTGGTACGTGAGCGGCCATTCATCCTTGCCCGCGTTTCACGCAGCAGAGACTGAGCCTTACGTTTCGCGGCATCTGCTTCGTCCTTCGCGTCAGAGCCCCAGGATTTCAATACGGCTTCCAGTGTGTCCGCTAATTGGCTGACATCGTTACGAATATCCTGTGTGTCGTCATTAATATCGTTTCGGTTCGGTCTGTTAAACATACGATCCTCCATAATTTGTGTTCCCGTTTAGTTTAGTCCAGAAATGTAATATCTGAAGCGAGTCACGGCTTATCGGGCAGTTTATGGAATATTCTGAAAGCCCTGCTAATGCTGAATACTGTAAGGTTGCCGGGCAGGAATGATAATGAGGAAAAGATATGTATTTACGACCCGATGAGGTGGCGCGCGTTCTTGAAAAAGAAGGGTTCACCATGGATGAGGTAACATCAAAAGCGTACGGATATCGCCGTGGTGAGAATTATGTTTACGTCAACCGTGAAGCAAGAATGGGGCGTACTGCTCTCATTATTCACCCGACACTCAAAGACAGAAGCCTGTCATTTGCTGAGCCCGCCTCGGATATTAAAACCTGCGATCATTATCAGCAATTTCCGCTCTATTTAGGCGGCGAGACGCATGAACATTATGGTATTCCGCACGGTTTCAGCTCGCGTATGGCGCTGGAGCGGTTCCTGAAAGGGCTGTTTGGCGACGTACAATAACTCTGCGACTGGCCTGAGCCAGTCGCCTTAACTTACGCTTTTGCCTGGCTATAAGGACTGACTTTAAACAGGCGGCGGCAGTAGTCAAGAAAGTAACCGTACACCGCACCCATCAGCATAGATACCACGATATTTGAACTTACCGCAGCGGCGATTTGATGCCAGTCTGCGCCCACCGTCAGCAAAATAACCACATACACCGGGGACTGGAACGTCACGTAAGCCAGCACGTCCGCCAGGTTTTTTACCCAACCCGCCGGGCTAATACGCCGGGCTAAACGCATCACTGCATCGCGATACAGGCCGTACGGCCAGGCAATCATGATATTCACCGGAATGGCCACCAGGCGCGACGAGAGGGATTGCTCAAAGGACATTCCCGACAGGAAAATTTCAATCAGCATATTCACGACGGAACAGTAAACGACCATCGCGAACGTATCCGCTACCGCATGGCGCAGGCGAGACTGCGGTGAGAACATGTCTGAACTCCTCGAACAGGACAAAAAAGTGGCGTTTTACCTGCGGCCTTTAGTGCTTTAGGTTGGTTTGCTATGAGTGTATAGCGTATCTCTCTGGCTTTTAACTAACAAGTAGTGATTAATTTTTATTTACAGGCGCTTTGGCCATAAAATTCTCTAAAATTGTTCGTTTTTTGCGCGCTTCGTTATTTTCTCTCCTCGCGCCTATTTTAGTGAAATATATCAATGGATTAGTTTGTCTGTGTGCGTGTGAAACCTCTGTTGTGTGGGAGAGTGGAGGCGGTTTTTTGAACTGTTTTAAACAGGAGCTTGTGGTCAGGGGAAGGGCGGTATATTACACATTAAAACAGACATATATTTCGGGGTTATATTAACGGGATATTCTAAAACATTTACAATAATGTCAAAACGTCAGGGTGGGTAGATATCAGAACCAAAATCAATTATTCTGTTGCCTGATTTATGTTATACACACGAAGAAAGGTTTTTCATTATTATGGCTTTAACGTTACAGAATCTTAATAATATTCGTACCCTCCGGGCGCTGGCACGTGAATTATCCATGGATGTTCTGGAAGAAGTGCTGGAAAAATTCCGGATTGTCACTGAAGAAAAACGCAGCGAGCAGGCTGAATTAGAGCGTCAACGCGCTGAACAGCAGGATAAAATTAATGCTCTGCTGGAACTGATGAAAGCTGACGGTATTTCTCCGAGCGATCTGTTAGGCAGTGATCTGGCGCAGGCGGGTCAGCCGACGAAAAAACGTAAAGCGCGTGCGGCGAAATATCGTTTTATTGACGCGAACGGTGAAGAAAAAACCTGGACCGGCCAGGGGCGTACGCCAAAGCCAATTGCAACCGCACTGGCAAACGGTAAATCGCTGGACGATTTCCTGATCTGATGATTATTCGGGCGGTGTATTCCGCCCGATTATTGACTTAGCAGACGCCAAAGTCACCGTCTTCGGAGTACAGAACCACGTCCGCCGATTTCAGGTGATATTTCTCGCCCTGCTCATTGCTGGCCTGCACAGCCACAATGTTTTCACCATTCACTTCGAGCACTTTCAGTTTCGGACCGCCCTGACGCGGTTGGACATAATCACCGACAGAAAACATAGCACCTCCTCATCATTGTCATGATCTTCACCATAGCCCACGTCCGGGGGCGGGGTACAGCCTAATCTTTCAGATACTCCTTATCAGGTACGTCGGTTCCACGGCATCACTTTCAGCAATCAGCGCGTTTGCCTGCTGCGGCGACATAAGAGGAAGAGACATTGCGTTTCCTTACGGTCAATTTCAGAACAGTAGAGCATTTAAGGCGGGGGTTTAAGCCAGTGTAAAGAGGGTAAAGGCAGGTAAAAGCGCGAGAGACGCATGGCAGTTAACCGTAAACTGGCTACGCTTAGAGAAGTGTCTTTTATAATTTTCAATTGGTTAGCTTGCACGGAGTTTTTTATGGGTTTTTGGCGCGTTGTTTTTACGATTATTCTCCCGCCGCTGGGCGTGCTGCTTGGCAAGGGGCTGGGCTGGGCGTTTATTCTGAATATCCTTCTGACCATCCTGGGCTACTTCCCCGGTCTTATCCACGCGTTTTGGGTTCAGACGAAGAGCTAGGTACGCCACAGTAAGTCACTGTAGATCCGGGTCAGCACGCCTTCCGGGCCAAACTGCTGTTTGATCCAGCGCGTGACCTGACCGGTCGCCGCATGCTGCGTGGCGAGCAGCATGCGCGAATCCTGACGTGGATTATTGATCCGCCGCGTTACCAGCAGCCCTTCCTCCACCGCCTCACGCGTCATATATTCCGGTAAAAAGCCAATACCTTCCCCCAGGATCTGACACTGGCATTTCGTGTTGAAGTCCGGCACCAGAATCGCCTCCTGACCGTGAAGCAGCCAGCCCACCTTCTTGTTGATGGTATGCGCGGTGTCCTCGACCATGATATTGGGATACAGACGCAGCTGACTTTCGGAAATGGGCTCCGGGGCGAACGCCAGCGGATGCGTGGGCGCGATGGCAAATACCCAGCGGATCGCCCCTATCTCGGTGTAATCAATGCCGCCGCCGTCCAGCAGCGTATCCGGCGCGCCAATGGCGATGTTGGCCTGATTATTAATGATGGAATCCCAGACGCCGTTATACACCTCGGTCGTCACCGTGATCTGGCAGGTGGGAAACTGTTTTTTCAGCACCTGGAGCAAACGCGCGGTATGGCGTGGCGTATACAAAAGCTGATTTATGCAGATGCGCACCCGCGTCTCAATGCCCTGAGAAATGGTATCAATCCCGCGCTTGATGGCATGAAAGTCATTCAGCAGGTCGGTCGCTTTACGATAAAAATAAAAACCGGATTCGGTCAGCTCAATGCTGCGCGTGTTGCGTACAAACAGCACCACGTCCAGTCCGGTCTCCATGCGTTTGATGGTGTAACTGATGGCGGAGGTGGTCACGCCCAGCTCGGCAGCCGCTTTGCTAAAACTGCCAAAACGTGCCGCGGTGGTGAAGGCCAGCAAATTCTCTTCGGTAAAGATGGAATTCATATTATGGCTCCTGGTGACCATCAGTTTTGAACATATTTTAACAGCGGCGTTACATCATAGTTGATGTCGATCACAGTTCTGGATTTTTACGTAGAACCGCGCTGTGTAAGGCTTTTTCAGCCATAAGGATAATGCAGCCTGAAGCGCGTAAAAGCGGTAAAACATAAGAAAAAGGTTGCACAGACGCACATTTCTCCCGGACTGTTGAATTTAACTCAACAATGAATTGCGTGTCGATGAATCATTTTTAAGCGGATTCTTTTATGACCAGGCTGTTGCTATTCTCAGGTCATCAGAAGTGAAACATAGGGAGTCTGAATATGTCTGCAACTGCACTGGTTACAGAATTTCTGCTGGCGGCAGAAGAGGGCAATATCGATGCGCTAAAAGCCTGCCTGGAGAAAGGCGTGGATATTAACGCGACCAACCGCCAGAAAAGAACCGCCATTATTATTGCCAGTCTGAAAAGGCATTACGCCTGTGTGGAGTTTTTAATTGCCGCCGGGGCGGATATTGATAAACAGGACCAGACCTGTTTTAACCCCTTCCTGATCGGCTGCCTGACCAATGATTTAACCCTGCTGCGCATTGTCCTTCCGGCAAATCCGGATCTCGATCGTCTGACGCGCTTTGGCGGCGTGGGCATTACCCCTGCCAGTGAAAAAGGGCACGTTGAAATCGTGCGTGAGCTGCTGGAAAAAACCGACATCAACGTCAACCACACCAATTTTGTCGGCTGGACGCCGCTGCTGGAGGCCATCGTATTAAACGACGGCGGCGCAAAGCAGCAGGAAATTGTGAAGCTGCTGCTCGATCACGGCGCGAACCCGCACATGACCGATAAATACGGCAAAACCCCGCTCGAACTGGCGCGGGAAAAAGGCTTCAACGCGATCGCAGACCTGCTGCTGGCGGCAGGCGCATAGTGCATTCGGTCAGCCTTCCCCTGGCTGGCCGTTAATCAATAAACGCATTGTTACCGACGTGCATTTAGCACGACGGCGGCCCCCTTTTATCTTAAACAGGTGAAAATAATGCCAACCAAAATCGTCATAAAAAAGAATACGTATTTCGATTCGGTTTCCTTAATGTCGGTTTCCACCAAAGCCAATAAATTGCCGGGCGTCGAGCAGGCGTTTGTGGCGATGGCGACGGAAATGAACAAAGGGGTATTAAAAAACCTCGGGCTATTAACGCCGGAATTAGCGGACGCGAAAAACGGCGACCTGATGATCGTTATTAAATGCGACGCGGCGAATGAGGAAACCCTGGCCGCCATTGAAGCGCTGTTCACGCGTAAAGAGCGCACTGGCTCCCATGATGCACGCTACGCGACGATTGCCAGCGCCAAAACCCATCGTCCGGACAGCAACCTTGCGGTGATTTCCGTCAACGGCACCTTCGCCGCACGGGAAGCGCGCCAGGCGCTGGAAAACGATCTTAACGTGATGCTGTTCTCCGATAACGTATCGCTCGACGACGAGCTGGCGCTGAAGCAGCTGGCGCATGAAAAGGGTCTGCTGATGATGGGGCCAGACTGCGGCACCGCCATTATCAACGGCGCGGGGCTGTGCTTCGCCAACGCGGTGCGTCGCGGGCAGATTGGCATCGTTGGCGCCTCCGGCACCGGCAGCCAGGAGCTGAGCGTGCGCATTCACGAGTTCGGCGGCGGCGTGTCGCAGCTGATTGGCACCGGCGGACGCGATCTCAGCGAGAAGATCGGCGGCCTGATGATGCTCGATGCCATCGACATGCTGGAGGCGGACGACGCGACCCGGGTGATAGCGCTCATCTCCAAACCGCCTGCACCCGCGGTGGCTGAGAAAGTACTGGCCCGTGCGCGCGCCTGCCGCAAGCCTGTGGTTGTGTGCTTCCTGGGCCGCAACGAACCGCCAGCCGATGAAGACGGTTTGCAGTTTGCTCGTGGCACTAAAGAGGCGGCCCTGAAAGCGGTGCTGCTTACCGGCATTAAAAAAGACGACCTGGATTTACATCCGCTCAACTGGCCGCTGATCGAAGAGGTACGCGCCCGCCTGACGCCGCAGCAGAAGTACATTCGCGGCCTGTTCTGCGGCGGCACCCTGTGCGACGAAGCGATGTTTGCCGCGCTGGAGAAATTTGACGATGTTTACAGCAACATCCAGCCGGATCCGGCCAGGCGTCTGAAAGACATCAGCGTCAGCCAGGCCCACACCTTCCTTGATTTCGGTGACGATGACTTCACCAACGGCAAGCCACACCCGATGATCGACCCGACCAACCGCATCAGCCGCCTGCTACAGGAGGCGCGCGATCCGCAGGTGGGGGTGATCGTGATGGATTTCGTGCTTGGCTTTGGCGCGCATGACGATCCGGTTGGGGTGATGATCGAGGCGATCAAAGAGGCACAGGCGATCGCGAAAGCCGACAACCGTCCGCTGGAAATTCTCGGCTACGTGCTCGGCACCGATCAGGATCCGCAGTCGTTGGCGCAGCAGTGCCAGCTGCTGACTGACGCAGGCGTCATCTGGGCCAGCAGCAGCACCAATACCGGATTACTGGCACGCGAATTTGTCTGCAAAGGGGAGAGAGCATAATGACGACCTTATTCAACCAGCCGCTGAACGTGATTAACGTCGGGATTGCGATGTTCAGCGACGACCTCAAAAAACAGCACGTTCCCGTGACCCAGCTCGACTGGACGCCGCCGGGGCAGGGCAATATGCAGGTGGTGGACGCGCTGGATCGGCTGGCGGAAAAACCGCTGGCGGAGAAAATTGCCGCCGCGAACAAAATTGCCCTTGAGCGGATTATTCAGTCCCATCCGGTGCTGGTGGGCTATGACCAGGCCATCAACGTGGTGCCGGGCATGACCCGCACGACCATTCTGCACGCCGGTCCGCCTGTTACCTGGGAGAACATGTGCGGGGCAATGAAGGGTGCGGTCACCGGGGCGCTGGTGTTTGAAGGGCTGGCGAAAGATCTGGACGATGCGGCAAGGATCGCCGCCTCCGGAGATATTACGTTCTCGCCTTGCCACGAGCATGACTGCGTGGGCTCGATGGCGGGCGTCACCTCCGCGTCGATGTTTATGCACATCGTTGAGAACAAAACCTACGGCAACCGCGCCTTCACCAACCTCAGCGAGCAGATGGCGAAGATCCTGCGCATGGGGGCTAACGACCAGAGCGTGATCGAGCGCCTGAACTGGATGCGCGACGTGCTCGGCCCGATGCTGCGCGACGCGATGAAGATTATCGGCGAAATCGACCTGCGCCTGATGCTGGCCCAGGCGCTGCACATGGGCGACGAGTGCCACAACCGCAACAACGCGGGCACCACGCTGCTTATTCAGGCGCTGACGCCGGGGCTGATCCAGGCGGGCTATCCGGTGGCGCAGCAGCGCGAAGTGTTCGAGTTTGTCGCCAGCAGCGACTACTTCTCCGGTCCGACGTGGATGGCGATGTGTAAGGCCGCGCTGGATGCCGCCCACGGCATTGAGTACAGCACCGTCGTCACCACCATGGCGCGCAACGGCTACGAGTTCGGCCTGCGCGTTTCCGGCCTGCCGGGGCAGTGGTTCACCGGCCCGGCGCAGCAGGTGATCGGCCCGATGTTCGCGGGCTATAAGCCGGAAGACTCCGGGCTGGATATCGGCGACAGCGCGATTACCGAAACCTACGGCATCGGCGGCTTTGCAATGGCGACGGCCCCGGCCATCGTTGCGCTGGTGGGCGGCACGGTGGAGGAAGCCATCGATTTTTCTCGCCAGATGCGCGAAATCACCCTCGGCGAAAACCCGAACGTCACCATTCCGCTGCTGTCGTTTATGGGCATCCCGACCGCCATCGACATCATGAAGGTCGCGGGCAGCGGCATTCTGCCGGTCATTAATACCGCCATTGCCCACAAGGACGCCGGGATCGGCATGATTGGGGCGGGCATCGTTCACCCGCCGTTTAGCTGTTTTGAAAAGGCGCTGTTAACCTTCCGCGATCGCTACGTTCTATAAGGTATGCATCCATGAAAAACATGAAACTGGAGTGGAAAAGAGGTGACTGGGCAGCTTATTTCGGGTTGATGACCAACAACCTGACCAATTTGCTGACCATGATGGGGCTGCTCATTTTTGTCGTCGGCATCCCGAAGGAGATTGTTTATGGACGCATCGCGCCAGCCTTCGGGCTGGCGGTGCTGGTGGCGAGTCTTTGCTATACGTGGTTTGGCCTGCAAATGGCGCGCGCCACCGGACGAACGGACGTCACCGCGCTGCCGTCCGGCCCAAGCGCGCCGTCGATTTTTACCGTGACCTTCCTGGTCTTAATGCCGGTTTACCAGCAAACCGGCGATGCGGATTTCGCGATTCAGATTGGCCTGGTGTGGTGCTTTGTGGAAGCGATGATCCTCGCGGGCGGTTCCTTCCTGGGGGAAACCATCCGCAAGATGATCCCGCGTACCGTGCTGCTGTCGTGCCTGTCCGGTCTTGGCCTGCTGCTGCTGGCGATGAACCCGATGTTGCAGGCGTTCGAAGCGCCGACCGTGTCGTTTATCGTCCTGCTGCTGATCTTCATTAACTGGTTCGGTAAAAAGCCGATTTTTGCCAAAATCCCGACCGGCCTGCTGCTGTTAATTGCCGGTACTCTGCTTGCGTGGATCTCCGGCCTGCAAAGCCCGGATGCCATTAAAGCGTCCATGTCATCATTCGGCTTTAACCCGCCAGAAGTGCACGTGGACAGCTTCATGCAGGGACTGCCGCACGCGCTGCCGTATCTGGCGTCCGCCGTACCGCTGGGGCTGGCGAACTACATCTTTGACCTGGAGAACATCGAAAGCGCCCACGCGGCGGGGGATGAATACCCGACCCGCAAGGTAATGCTGGCGAACGGTCTGGCCTCGATGCTCGGCTGCCTGATGGGCAATCCGTTCCCGGTCACGGTCTACGTCGGCCATCCTGGCTGGAAAGCGATGGGCGCCAGCATCGGCTACACCCTGGCGTCCGGCGTGACCATGTTCATCGTGCCGCTGTTCGGGCTGGGGGCCTTTATGCTCGCCATCATACCGATGACCGCCATCGTGCCGATTCTGGTGTTTATCGGCGTCGTCACCGCCAACCAGGTGGTGAGGGAGACCCCGAAAGTGGAGGTGCCCGTCATCTTCATCTGCCTGTTCCCGTGGATCGCCAACTGGGCGCTGACCATGATGAACAGCGTGATGAGCGCGGCGGGGACCAGCGCGGCGAAAATCGGCACCGACGTGCTGCACAGCAAGGGGATCTACTACGAAGGCCTGATGCATCTCGGCAACGGCGCGCCGCTCGCCAGCATGCTTTGGGGCTGTATCGCCATTTTCGCCATCCTCAACAAACCGCTGCGTGGGGCCGTCGCGGCGGCCGGTGGAGCGCTGCTGGCGCTGTTTGGGGTGATCCACGCGCCGGTGGTGGGCTTTGCCGAGGGCAGTTCCCTGATGTTCGTCACGGCCTACCTGATGATGGGCGGGATGTTTGTGGTGAAGCATGTGCTGGATACCTCTGTTAATCCCCCTCTCCCTGTGGGAGAGGGCCGGGATGAGGGCACCAGAACGCACCTTCTAAAGGAAACAAAATGAAAGAGCTTATGGTCGTCGCCATCGGCGGCAACAGCATTATCAAAGACAACGCCAGCCAGTCGATTGAGCATCAGGCGCAGGCGGTCAAAGCGGTGGCTGAGTCGGTGCTCGAAATGCTGGCCTCGGACTATGACATCGTGCTCACCCACGGCAATGGCCCCCAGGTGGGGCTGGATCTGCGCCGCGCCGAAATCGCCCACGAGCGGGAAGGGCTGCCGCTGACCCCGCTGGCAAACTGCGTGGCGGATACCCAGGGCGGGATCGGCTACCTGATCCAGCAGGCGCTCAATAACCGCCTGGCGGCGCGCGGGGAACAAAAAGCGGTCACGGTCGTCACCCAGGTGGAGGTGGATAAAAACGATCCTGGTTTTACGCACCCGACGAAACCCATCGGTGCGTTCTTCAGCGAGGCGCAGCGCGACGAACTGCAACTTGCGCACCCGGACTGGCATTTTGTTGAGGATTCAGGCCGGGGGTATCGCCGCGTGGTGGCTTCACCGCAGCCGCGGCGCATCGTTGAGTCGGATGCCATCAAGGCGCTGACGCAGAAAGGATTTGTGGTGATCGGCGCGGGGGGCGGAGGCATTCCTGTGGTGCGCAGTGAACAGGGCGATTACCAGAGCGTGGACGCGGTGATAGATAAAGATCTCTCCACCGCGCTGCTGGCGCGCGAGATCCGCGCCGACGTGCTGGTGATCACCACCGGCGTGAAGAAAGTGTGCATCCACTTCGGCAAGCCGAATCAACAGGCGCTGAGCACGGTGAACGTGGCGCAGATGACGCGCTACATGGAAGAAGGGCATTTTCCGGCTGGCAGCATGTTGCCGAAAATCGTCGCCTCGCTGGAATTTTTACGCCATGGCGGCAGGCGGGTGATCATTACCTCGCCGGACTGCCTGCCCGCGGCGCTGCGCGGTGAAACGGGTACCCACATTATTAATGAAGGAAGATAAGATGAGTGAGAATAAAAGCCGCCGCGAGTTTATCAGCCAGAGCGGCAAAATGGTTACCGCCTGCGCGCTGTTTGGCGCCACGGGTTCCGTCGCGTATGCTGCCGATTCAGCAAAGGCAACCTGCGAGACGGGTAAACCGATGAACATCACCGCAAAACATTACTATCTCGACAACGTGCTGCTGGAAGCCGGGTTTAACTTCGACGGCAGCGTGGCGACAAGTACCCGCACCGAGCTGAAAACGCTGGAAATCAAAGACGGGAAAATCGTCGCCCTGCGCGACAACAACAGCCACGCGGACGCGACCCTGCCGCACTTCGACGCGGGCAAAAAGCTGATGCTCCCGGCGATGCGCGACATGCACATCCATCTGGATAAAACCTTCTACGGCGGCCCGTGGCGCTCCCTGAACCGTCCGGCGGGCACCACCATTCAGGACATGATCCGCCTGGAGCAGAAGCTGCTGCCGGAGTTACAGCCCTACACGCAAGAACGCGCCGAAAAGCTGATCGACCTGCTCCAGTCCAAAGGGTCAACCATCGCCCGCAGCCACTGCAACATAGAGCCGGTTTCCGGCCTGAAAAACCTGGAAAATTTGCAGGCGGTACTGGCGCGCCGAAGCCCAGGCTTTGACTGCGAAATCGTTGCCTTCCCGCAGCACGGCCTGCTGCTGTCTCATTCTGAAAAGCTGATGCGCGAGGCGATACAGGCGGGGGCGCATTACGTGGGCGGGCTGGACCCGACCAACGTCGACGGCGCGATGGAGAAATCCCTCGACACCATGTTCCAGATTGCGCTGGATTATGACAAAGGGGTGGATATCCATCTGCATGAAACCAGCCCGGCGGGCGTGGCGGCGGTGAACTACATGGTACAAACCGTGGAGAAAACGCCGGCGCTGAAGGGGAAGCTGACCATCAGCCACGCCTTCGCCCTGGCGACGCTTAAGGAGCAAGAGGTGGATGAGATCGCCACCCGCATGGCGGCACAACAGGTGACCATCGCCTCCACCGTGCCGATTGGCACTCTGCACATGCCGCTGAAGCAGCTGCGTGATAAAGGCGTGTTTGTCATGACCGGTACCGACAGCGTGATCGACCACTGGTCGCCGTACGGTCTGGGGGACATGCTTGAGAAAGCCAACCTCTATGCACAGCTCTATATTCGCCCGAATGAGCAGACGCTTTCGCGCGCGCTGGGCATCGCCACCGGCGACGTGCTGCCGCTAAACGATAAAGGTGAGCGCGTGTGGCCGAAAGCGCAGGATGACGCCAGCTTTGTGCTGGTGGATGCCTCCTGTTCCGCCGAGGCCGTGGCACGCATCTCTCCGCGTACCGCGACGTTCCATAAGGGGAGTCTGGTCTGGGGCTCTGTGGGTTAATGTGGTGCCGGGTGGCGCTGCGCTTACCCGGCCTACGGTTCTGAGATTTTGTAGGTCGGGTAAGGCGAAGCCGCCACCCGACAATGCAGTATACTGCTATGCACATTCTTAAAGAGGGATCAGCCATGGCACAAAACATCTACGACAATCCGGCGTTTTTCGAAGGCTACGCTCAGCTTCCGCGCTCGGTGCAGGGGCTGGACGGCGCGCCGGAGTGGCCTGCGCTCAGGGCGATGCTGCCGGATTTAACCGGCAAATCGGTTATCGATCTTGGCTGCGGCTATGGTTGGTTCTGCCGCGCGGCGCGTGAGCTGGGCGCGTCTGACGTCACGGGCGTGGATATCTCCGAAAAGATGCTCGCTCGCGCAGTGGAGCTCACCGCCGATCCACAGATTCACTATCAGCGTAGCGATCTGGAGTCTCTCAAGCTCAACGAGAACAGCCTCGATCTGGTCTACAGCTCGCTGGCGCTGCACTATCTGCCGGAACTGAACACATTATTTGCCCACGTTCAACGCGCGCTTAAACCCGGCGGTTGCCTGGTCTTCTCAATGGAGCACCCGATTTACACCTGCGCCTCCCGTCAGGGCTGGCTGACGGACAACCGCGGCGAGCGGTTCTGGGGCGTGAACCATTATCAGGACGAAAGCCAGCGCGTCAGCAACTGGCTGGCAGACGGGGTGATTAAATACCACCGTACGCTGGGCACCACGCTTAACGCGCTGATCAAGGCCGGATTAACAATAAGCGAAGTCAATGAGTGGGGACCAACGCAGGCGCAAATTGACGCCTGGCCCGCGCTGGCAGAAGAGGCAGAGCGCCCGATGCTGGTGCTGATCGCCGCCCGTAAGGCTTAATAACCGACTTTATACACCCGCCCGCTCTGCACCCCTTCGACGCTGCGGCGGTAAGCCTGCGCAACGGTCGCGGCGGGAACGCTTTCAAAACCCGGGAAGAAGCCGTCGTACGCTTCGGCGGATTCGGTCAGCACCGTCGGGCTGATCAGATTAATGCGAATACCGCGCGGCAGTTCACAGGCCGCGGCGCGCACAAACCCTTCCAGCGCGGCGTTAACCGTGGTGGCATTCACGCCCTGGGCAATCGGCTCGTGCGCCACAATCCCGCTTATCAGCGTAATCGAGCCACCTTCGTTCAGGTAGTGCTGGCCGGTCAGCGCCAGACGAACCTGCCCCAGCAGCTTATCCTGCAAACCCTGGTTGAACTCGCCGTCGGTCATGGTTGAGAGCGGGCCGAAGTGCAACCCTCCGCTGGCGGAGGCAATCGCATCCACCGGACCGATCTTTTTGAACAGCGCCTGCACGCTCGCCTGCGAGGTGATATCCACCTGATGATCGCCCTGCGTGCGACCCACGCGGATCACCTCGTGGCGACGGCTTAGCTCTTCTGTCACAGCACGACCGACGGTACCGCTGGCACCAATAATGACGATTTTCATAGCAGACTCCTTATGTTGTGAGCCTTCATTCTTTAATAAATAAAAATTCAGATAAACTGGGATGATGTTAGAAGATTGCTAACCAGAGGTTCGTAATATGGATAAGCTTCGCGGCATGGAGACGTTCATCGCGGTGGTGGAAAGCGGCAGCTTTACCGGCGCGGCGGCCCGGCTGGAGATGTCGGCGGTAATGGTCGGGAAGTATATTGCGCAGCTGGAATCGCAGCTCGGTACGCGGCTGCTGGAGCGCAACACCCGTCGCCAGAGCCTGACGGATGCCGGACGCGTTTATTTCGAAGAGGCCAGGCGCGTGCTGGAGCAGGTCTCGATTGCTGAAAACGCAGTTGAGCGCCTGCGAGCCACGCCCGCCGGCACCCTGCGCGTGACGGCGCCTACCTCGTTTGGCGGCTGCGTTATCGCGCCTCTGACGGCCACGTTTTTGCAGCGTTACCCGGAAGTGCGCATCGAACTGGATCTCACCAACCGAATGGTGGATCTGGTAGAGGAAGGGGTCGATCTGGCCATTCGTATCGGTGAGATCCGTAATGAGGATCTGGTGGCGAAATACCTGTGTCCCTACAACATGGTGATCTGCGCCGCGCCGGATTATCTGGCGCGTCACGGTACGCCGCAAACGCCAGCCGATCTGGTGGATCACCTGTGCCTGTCGCACACGGTCTGGACGGCGCGTAACGAGTGGCGGCTGCCGGGAGTGGAAGGCGAAGTGCGCTGGAAGCGTGATGCCGTCTTACGATGCAATGACGGCTACGGCTTACGCATGGCGGCGCGAGCCGGGGCGGGACTCCTGCTGCAACCGGAAGTGCTGGTGGCGGAAGAGCTGGCGAGCGGCAGGCTGGTTCGAGTTCTGGAAGCGTTTACGCCCGCGCCGAGGCCGGTGCATTTACTGTGGCGTCAGGATTTGCGGCCGCTGCCTAAGCTAACGGAATTTATTGCCCATATTCTGCTAAGATTGGGCACAATATAAAAAAAGAAGGTAAGTAAAGAATGTCTGCAAACAAACTCGCCAGCAGCGCGCAGGGCCTGCAATCCTCTGCCATCCGTGAATTATTAAAACATAGCAAAATGGCAGGCGTGATTTCGCTGGGTGGCGGTATTCCAAATCCGGACCTGTTCGATCATGAGGGTTTAAAAATCGCTGCTGATGCCGTGCTGTCTCAGCATTTTGGCGAAGCGTTCCAGTATGGCCTGACGGAAGGCGTCCCGGGGCTGCGCGAAGAGATCCAACGCATCTGTGAAGGTCGCGGCATCGCCTGTAAAGCCGATGACGTGGTCATTACTTCCGGCTCGCAACAATCGCTTGACGTGCTGGCGCGGGCGTTAATTAACCCGGGCGATACGGTCGTCGTGGAGCGGCCTACCTACCTCGCCGCGTTGCAGGTCTTTGGCCTGGCGCAGGCGAATTTTGAATCCGTTGGCACCGACGGCGACGGCATGAAAGTGGATGAACTTGAAGCGCTGGTAGCCACCAAAACCATCAAAGCGGTTTATATCGTGCCAACCTTTGGTAACCCGGGCGGCGTGACGCTCTCCGAAGCGCGTCGTAAACAGCTGGTGGAATTATCGAAGCGCTATGACTTCGTGATTATCGAAGACGACCCGTACAGCGAGATCAACTACACCGACGAAGCGTTCCGCCCGCTGATTGCTCATGCCAAAGATATCGGCAATGAGGATAACGTGGTGTACACCTCCACCTTCTCTAAAATCCTCGCGCCGGGCACCCGCGTGGGCTGGGTGCTGGTGCCGGAGTGGCTGAAGCGCGCGGTGGTGAACCTCAAGCAAACCACCGATCTGCACACCAGCACGCTGTCGCAGCTGATGACGTACGAGTATCTGAAAACCGGTCGTCTGGCGAATCAGATTAAAATGATCCGCGAAGCCTATCGCCAGAAATACCAGACCTTTGCAACGGAACTGGAAGCGGAGCTGGGCGATGTGATGTCGTTCCACAAGCCAAAGGGCGGCATGTTCCTGTGGGCAAAAATGAACAACGGCATCAATACGACGAAATGGCTGGAAAAAACGTTGAGCAACGGCGTCGTGTTTGTGCCGGGTGAGTTCTTCTACTGCAACGAGCCGGACCATACCACGCTGCGCATGTCTTTCGTTACCCCAACGGATGAGCAGCTTAAAGAAGCGGTTCGACGCCTCAAAATTTCCCTGTAACAGGATGCGCATAATGGCAGATGCCGTTATGCGCTGTTCCCGTGCAGGGTAACGTCTGGCTTGCCGGATTTTCGCTTCGCCATGACTTCCGCAACGGTTTTTATCCGGCTTAACTCCTCCTGCGTGCGGGAGTTAGATTGCGCTTCCCAGATATCAACGTTTAGCTGTAAGTTCAGCCAAAATTCAATAGTGGTATTAAAGGCTTTTGCCAGTTTGATCGCCATATCGGCAGTAAGTTTGCGATTGTTATTGACCAACGCGCTTACGGTATTGCGGTGTACATTTAGCATCTCTGCCAGATCGTTGATTTTCAGATTGAGCGGTTCAAGATACTCATACTGCAACACCTCGCCCGGCGTGGTGGGTTTGCGGAGTGCCTGTTGAAGTGTCATAGGTGATGCCTCACTTGTGTTGCGTGTACTTGTGTGGAGAGAGATAGAGATCGTCTGCTTTTCCCTCTGACCAGCGAAATACAAGCCTGTATTGTCTGTTTACCCGGATAGAGGAATATCCCTTCAACGGAGGACTCAATGCTTCATACATATTGCCCGGTGGCGATCGTAAATCCAGGTGCGACATGGCCGCATTGATGATGTCGAGCTTTCTTGCAAGCGCTGTTTCCAGATTCAAAGGGATAACATTGCTCGATCTCCCGTAGAGAAAAAAATCCTCAAGCCATTGATCCCGAAAATGATTAATCATAATGCTGGTAAGCTCCAGTCCTTGAAGCTGAGTGGATAGTAATGCACTCCTGCACTGTGCGCAAGTGCGTTTTGTCTGCGAGTAATATTATCCTGGTCATGGCTGAAGGGAAGTGTGATGCATGACTAAAGGTTAATTCTTCGAGGCGGATTCCACCTCTTGCGTGCGGATTAATGCCCGGCGGCGCTGCGCTTGCGCGGGCCTGCGAGAATGTAGGCCGGGTAAGGCGCAGCCGCCACCCGGCGTTTGACTACCGCTCCCTCAGCGCCTCCTTCGCCCGGTTAAACGGTTTGATCATATAATCCAGCACCGTTTTCTCACCGGTCTTGATATCCACCGTCGCTATCATCCCTGGCACGATCGAGAAGTGTCTGCCCGCCTTATTCACCAGATAATCCTGGCTGGTACGGATAAACACCCGGTAATAGAACACCTCCGGCTTCGCTTCGTCCTGAATAGTGTCCGGCGAAATGGTCTCCACCACCCCGTGTAGCCCACCGTAAATCGCGTAATCGTAGGCGGTGATTTTCACCAGCGCCTCCTGATTAGGGTGGATAAAGGCGATATCCCGCGGCGAGAGGCGGGTTTCAATCAGCAGGTGATCGTCCACCGGCACAATTTCCATCAGCTCACCGTTGGGCGGGATCACACCGCCAATCGTTGTCACTTTGATGTTTTTCACGATCCCGCGCACCGGAGACTTCACCGTCAGACGGGTAACGGAATCCTCGCGGCCTTTCAGGATCGCTGACACCATATCCACCTCGGCGTTGGCCTTCGACAGCGCTTCACGGGCCTGCACGTAATACTGGGAACGCACGTCGGTGAGCTTCAGCTCCAGGTCGCTTTTCTGCCGTTGCAGGCGCAGCACTTCCACGTGGCTGGCGGCCCCGGTTTTCACCAGCCGCTGGGTGATCGCCAGCTCTTTGTTCGCGAGATCTAACGCGGCGCGCAACTCCCGCTGGGTATCCTCAAGCTGGGCGCGGCGCGAGTTGTAGAGCCGCGTTTCAGCGGCGGTCAGGTCGGCCCATTTCGCCAGGGACGGCGGGAATTTGAGCGGCAGATCGTTCACCTCGGCATACAGACGCGCGCTGGAGGCCAGCGATGCCCGGTAACGCGCCGCGCTTTCGCCGACGTTGGATTCCGAGCGGGTAGGATCCAGCCGCGCCAGCACCTGTCCGGCCTGCACCTGATCCCCTTCGTGCACGTTCAGCTCGGTGAGGATCCCCCCATCCAGCGACTGCAAAACCTGCTCGCGTGAGCTGGGGATCACTTTCCCGGTGCCGGTTGAGACTTCGTCCAGCACCCCGAACCACGCCCAGACGCCAAGCACCACAAACATCAGCAGGGAGAAGAAAACAATGCGCCGGGCACCGGTATAACCGCTTTCTGAGTCGAGCGCGTTATCCAGATCTTCTACTGCGGCAACGTCACGCTGACTGATTTTCATTTTTCCACTCCCGTCCGGTTGCCTGCTGCTGTTGCTGCATACGGCTGTTGTTCAGCGCCTGGGCTTTTGGCGCGTCCATCACCAGCATGCCATCTTTGAGTACCACCACGCGCTCCACCAGCTCCAGCACCGGCACGCGGTGGGTCGCGACAATCAGCGTGCGGTTGCCAAGCCACGCTCCGAGGCGCTGAATAAATTCCCGCTCGGTATGCTCATCAAGGGAAGCGGTCGGTTCGTCCATCAGCACGATATTCGGATCGCGCAGTAGCATCCGTGCCAGCAGGATGGACTGCCGCTGCCCGCCGGACAGCCCGACGCCGTTCTCCATAATCGGGTAATCCAGCCCCTTCGGCAGCTTCTGCACAAAGCTGGCCGCGCCGCACATCTCCAGCACCTCGAAGATCTCTTTATCGGTGGCGCGCGGCATGCCGAGCGTGATGTTCTCGCGCAGGGTGCCGTAAAACAGCCGGGCGTTCTGGGTCATAAAGCCGACGTTTCGCCGCACGTCAGCCACGTCCAGATGCGGCAGGCTAAGGTTGTCGAGCCGCAGTTCACCGCCCGCCAGATCCATCCCGCCCGCCATCGCCTGCAACAGGGTTGATTTGCCCGCGCCGTTGCGCCCGAGGATCGCCACTTTCTCGCCCGCTTTGATCTCCAGACGGTTAATGCGCAGCGCCATACGCGGATCTTCCGGGTGATAGCGAAACTGCGCCTGCTCGAACAGGTAATGTCCGCGCAGCACGTCCTGACGGATCGGCGTCTCTTCGCGCTGATTCTCGGTCGGCAGCTGCATAATGCTGTCCAGCCCCTCTTTGGCCGCCTTCACCTGCTGCCAGCGGGCCAGCACGCCGCACAGCGTCGCCATCGGGGCGATCATCCGTGAGGCGAGCATTGAGGCGGCCACCACTGAACCGGTGGTTAAGGTGCCGTCGATCACCATCGGCGCGCCCACCACGATCACCCCGGCATACACCAGGCTCTGAATGGTCATCCCCCAGCTGATCAGGTTCTGGGTCAGCTCGCGGGTGCGCAGGCCGGATTCGGCGGTGATCTGGATATAGCTGTTCCACTGCTGCAAAAAGCGGTTCTCCGCCTGCATCAGCTTGATGTCCTCCAGCCCCTGCACGCTCTCCACCAGCACCGCGTTGCGCAGGGTTGATTCATGCGCCGACTGCTTCGCCAGCTCCGCCAGCTTCTTTTGCAGCAGCAGGCCAGGCAGGACCATGATCACCGCCGCCACCGGGGCGATCCACGCCAGCTGCGGAGCGATGATCGCCAGCACAATCACAAACAGGATAAAAAACGGCAGATCGACGATGGTGGAGATGGTGGAGGAGGTGACCATCTCGCGGATCTGCTCCAGCTCGCGCAGCTGGGAGATAAAGCTGCCGGTGGATCGCGGAATGGCGCTGTGGCGCAGCCGCAGCGCGTGGCCGAACACCCGATCCGAGACGCGCAGATCCGAGCGTTTACCCAGCAGATCCATAATGTGTCCGCGCGCCACGCGCAGCACAAAGCCAAACAGCGTGGCGATCAGCACCCCGATGGTCAGCACATAGAGCGTCGGATAGGACTGGGCGGGGATCACCCGGTCATACACCTGCATGGAAAAGACGATGCCCGAGAGTGAGAGCACGTTAATGAACAGTGCCGCCAGCATCACCCAGCTGTAAGGGCGAAGGTCGCGCATCACCAGCCGGTAGAGCCAGTCCGGGCGGTATTTTGAGATATAGGCATCCACGCGGCTGTCCTTCAGCGCCGCCAGCGGACGCAGGGCGATGACGTGGCGGATGGCAGGCAGCATCGCGCTCATCGACAGGCGGTTGGTGTGCGTGCTGTCGTCGAAAAAGCTGACCTCAAGCGTATCCTCGCCGTCGAAATTGTCGATCACGCCGATTTTACCGTCGTTCAGCTCCACCACCACCGGCAGACGCCAGCTGTTGATAGCGTGCTGATCGGCCGTCAGCAGCTGGAATGTCAGCCCGGCTTCACGGGCGAGCTGCGTCAGCGCGGGCACCATCGGTTTGCCTTTCAGCCACGGCGCGCCGGCGATCAGCGAGCCTGGCGAGCAGGCAACGCGATAGCGCGTCGCCACATAGCCAAACGCCTGCGCCCACTGCTCCAGCGCCTCATCCGTCATGTTTTCACCCTGCGGAATATCGCGTTGCTTCATGGCTGGATCTCCACGGTCTGGATGGTGCGGTTTTCAAGATCGAACGCGTGACGCAGGCGCCCGGTGTTGTACAGACAGTTGAGCTGAAGCTGATGCAGCTGTCCGGCGGTTTGCTGTTGGGTAAAGCGCGCCTGATACACCTCCTGCTCGGCGTTGAGCACGTCGAGCAGCGGGCGGGAACCGAGATCGAGATACTGCTGCTGATACAGCTCGCGGGTGCGGGCGCTGAGCGCTTCCTGACGGCCCTGGATCTGAAGCGTGCTCATCAGGCTCATCACCTGGCTGCGCGCTTCCAGCAGTTTTTGCCGCACCTCAAGACGGGTGCGCTGGATGGTGGACTGGGCGGATTCCACCGCGTGTCCGGCGGCGTTACGCCGGGCGGTGAGGCCGCCGCCCTGATAGAGCGGCATCTGCACTTTTACCCACGCGGAGTACTGGGTGCGGTCCCGCGTTTCGTTGCCGGCGTAGCGGTCGTTCAGGTAGTGACGAACTTCCGGCTCCAGCGAAACGGTAGGGGTCATTTGCGCGTTGGCATAGTCGAGATTAGCCTGCGCGACGTTGGCCTGCGCCCAGGCCGCTAATACCGAGGGCACCAGACGATCGTCCGGCTCGGCGATGTCGCAGCTGCGGGCCAGACTCTGCGGAAAGTCATTGCTGACCGCGTTCAGGCTGTCCCAGCCCAGCAGGCTCATCAGCGTGGCGCGCGAGCTGTCGAGGCTGGCCTGATACTGCATCAGCTGCGCACGCGCCCCTTCGATGCGGGCGTCGGTCTGCACCACGTCAGAGAGTGACGTTGCGCCTTCATCATTACGTTGTTTCGTCAGGGTGCCGATGGAGGACAGGGCATCCAGCTGTTCTTTGGCGGTCTCGACCATCTGCTGCCAGGTCTGCACCTGCACCATGGCGATGGCGGTATCGTGGGCGATGGTGTCGATGCTCACCAGCACGTTGGCCTGCTGCTGGGCGACGCCCGCGTTTTCCGCGCGTACCTGGCTTGCGACTTTGCCGAAGTCGTAAAGCATTTGCGAAAGAGAAAGCACCAGCGAAGGGGTAAAGCCATTATCGTCACCGTCGTGGCTATAACCGTTATCCATGCCGGCGTTAATTTGCGGATAATATTTCGATTTGGCGACGTCCACATTTTCGCTCTGCTGATAAAGTTTGCCGACGGCTTCACTGATGGCCGGATGCCAGGTCACGGCGCGGTTAACCGCTTCATTCAGCTGTAGCGTGCCGGGGGCGGCTTTGCTGGCTACGGGCGCCACGCGACCATTTAAAGAGGGGAGTTCCTGCGTTTCGCTTAATTGTCCGGTATTAATCATCGCCGCAGGGTTTGCCGCGATAGCGGGCACAGATATCAGGCAGCACGAGAGCCACCAGTAAGGCATCTTCTTTCCCATGTCTTGTCCCTAATAAAAAAGTACTGCTTTTTTGTTTATGCCCGGGCGCTGTGCGCGCCCGGGTCATTTCTTGCAGGTGCTATCAGGTAATGATGTGTTGCTGGTTTACAAGCTCGTCGTAGGTGGTCTGAACGTTGTCCAGCGTAACGAGCGCAGATTTAGTGTAGGCGGCTCCCGTGCCGTCACGGTCGATGGAGATCACAGTATTGTTACCGCTTTGTGAAACAGACACATAGTTCCCCAGCGTCGACGCACTACCGTTCCAGCCCACCAGCAGATCGCCAATGTCGATCTTGTCTCCCTGCGTGAGGGAGAAGTTCGTCCAGTGGTCGCCCGTGCTGTTACCTGCGGTGGCGTTACCCGCCGTATTGTTCAACACCTGATAAATCAGCGTGTCGCCGTAGGCCGTGCCGCTAATCACATCGTTATGCTCCGAACTGACAAATTTCGGCGCCATGTCAATGGTCAGCGACGCGGTATCCGTGGTGCCGCTGGCGTCGGTCAGGGTGTAGTTAAAGACCTCCTTGCTGGTAATGGTAGAGAGCGAGATCCCCGGGTTAAGGGTATAGGTGTAACTGCCGTCAGCGGCAATCGCCAGCGTCCCGTAGTGGCCCGTGATGTTTGACATCGTGCTGCCGGTGTACGGATCCAGCGTGGTGGTAACGCCGTCGTAGCCGGTAATGCTCACGCGGGTATCAACCGAGTGCAGCTGGTCCATCGCCCCTGCGGAGCCGGTGCCGTCGAAGATATTGCCGTCAACGGTGTGGGTGCCCGTCGCGTCGAATTGCGACAGGGAGTAGGTCGTGCCGTTTACGCTTGGGGTAATGGTGATGTTCCCCACGCTCAGCCCCGGTACGCTGCCGGTAAAGTTCAGCGTATAGGTCCCGGCGTTGAGATCCAGCCCGGTCAGCGGAACGTCGATGCTGCCGCCCAGCAGTGAGCCTCCGCTGAAGGAGCCGCTGCGAATCACATTCGTCCCGTCAGTGATTGACCAGTTCACCGTCAGCCCGCCCAGTGCCAGCAGCGAGGCCACGTCAAAGTGCAGCGAGGCGTTATGCAGCGCGGTGTTTGCATCCACCACGAAGGTCCCGCTTCCGCTGCCCTGCGTTGACCCCAACAGGGCGGTAGTCCAGCTGGCGGTGCCGACGGAGGTATCCGTATAGGTTGACGTATGGTGAACCGACGTGACGTCCATCGCGGTGCTGACATCGTTTACCGCATCCATTGGGCGCGCGGTTGGGGTGATGTTCAGCGATGCCGTGTCTTTCGAGCCGTCAGGCGCGGTGATGGTGTAGACGAAGGTATCCGGCGTGCTGATATGGTCCGCCCCGACCCCGCTGTTCAGGGTGTAGGTGTACTCTCCGGCCGCGTTGATCCGCAGCGTACCGTACTCGCCGGTGATCTCCGTCAGACCGCTGCTGTTCACCGCCACGCCGTTAACGTCGGAGACTACGGTACCCGCTGGCGCAATATCATCCGCCAGTACATCCCCGGTTGTGCTCTCGCTCACGCTTGCCACGCTGTAGACATGATCCTGCAAGACGTTCAGCGTGTAGGCCGTCAGCGCGGTGATCCCCGCCGCCGTATTGAGCAGGAACAGGTACTCGCCGGCGGGCAGATTCAGCGTCAGCTGCGAGGAGGTGCCGCCCAGCAGCGGCGCGCGCAGCCAGCCGGGTTCAACGCGCATCTGCTCGAAGGTCTGCGTCGCATTGTTGAACTTATAGATGTAGAGGTCGAACACCGAGGCCAGCGCCACGCCGCCCACGGACGCCTGAACGGTCATGGTGCGGGTGGTGCCTTCTTCCACGTTATAGATGATCGGGTTGGCCAGATCGTCCAGCAGGTTCAGCCCCAGCGTATTGCCAAGGTTGATCCCCACCAGGGTAAAGCCGCCCTGCGACGAGGTGCCGTTGTTAATCGCCTCCACGGTGGTATCGAAGGTCAGCGAGGCGGTATCGTCCACGGCCACGATACCGCTGCTGCTGGTGCCTTCGCCCAGCGACAGAACCAGATTTGCCGAGGCGCTGGTGCCGTTGTGGGTGATGGTGTAGGTAAAGTTCTCCGTGCGCCCAATGACGGCGGCGCTGGTGTTGGTCAGGTTATAGGTATAGCTGCCGTCCAGGTTGATGGTCAGCGTGCCGTACTGCCCCTGAATCACCGTGCCGTCAGCCGTGACGCTGGTGGTGGTGCCCTGGGCGTTGGTGACCGCGGTGACGGTGGTGCCCGCCGGGGCGTTGTCGCTGCCTGCGGTTGGATCCACGTCGGTGATGACGTTCCCGACAACGCTGGTCTCGCCGGACACGGTGCCTGCGCTGGTCTCTTTCACCGCCACATCGAGGCTGGTGTAAGAGCCGGTTGCCAGCAGGTTAGTGTTGTAGCTCAGGACGCGATACTGACCATCCGCCAGGCCGGTCAGGTTCAGCGACACCCCCGTCGCACCGAGGGTCAGCAGGTCAGCGAACTGCGGCTGTCCGGTGTCGACCACGGTGGTCCAGGTGTTGTTGGCGGCGTCAAAGCGCTGTACCACCAGCTCAAGGGTATTGAGCAGGGAGAGTACGGCCCCCGTGGCGTTGGCGTTCACGGCAATATCCGCACTGCCGCCGCTGCCGACGGTGAAACCTACCTGCGCGGTGTCGTTGCCGAGCAGCGTCAGCACGTTACCTACGGCGCCCACCAGCAGGAAACCATAGTCGCTGTACTGCGAGTTGGTCACCGTTGCGGTGGTTGTCAGCGCCAGCTCTTCAACGTTGGTGCTGGCTGAGAGCGGCACCACCGGCGCAAGGGCTGAGCCGGGCAGCGAGACGTTGCCTGCCGCGTCGGTGGCGGTGATTTGCAGCGTCTGGCCTTCCGTCTGTTTATTGAGGAAGGTGTAGCTCCAGGAGCCGTTGCTGTCTGCCGTGGCGGTGACCGTTGAGTTATCCGCCAGACGGATGGTGACGGTACTGCCCGCTTCGGCGCTACCGGTCAGAACGCTGCCGTCTGCGTTGAAGGTCCCGGTCGGGGCCGTTGGCGCAGTGAGATCGACAATGACGGTGGTCGAGGTGGAAATCGGGCTGGTGCCCGAGCCGTTGCTCGCCGTGGCGGTGAAGGCATGCGGCCCTTCGCTCAGCACCGGCGTGGTGAAGCTCCAGTTGCCGCTGGCATTTGCGGTGACCGTGCCCATCAGCACCCCGTTGTTATAGAGGGTGATAGTCGCGTTTGGCTGCGCCGTGCCGCTCAGGGTTGGCGTGGTGTCATCGGTGGTTTTCCCGTTGGTCAGGTTGCCCGTCACCGTGCCAACGTTATCGTCGATGTTAGCGATAACCGGCGCGTTCGGGATCGTGGTGATCGGGGCAATCACGGAGGTGGTGATACCTGCGTTACCGGCCTTATCGGTAGCAAAGACAATCAGTGACTCCCCGCCGGTCTGTGGAGGGGTGAGGGTGGCGCTGAAGTTTCCGCTGCCGTCCGCGACGGCGGTACCAAGCACGGTTCCGGTGCTGCTGGTAATGGTGACGGTACTTCCTGCTTCCGCCGTACCGGTAACCTGCGTCCCGTTGGTGATCACCGCCAGCCCGGTTGGGGCTGCTGGCGGCGTCAGGTCAACGTTGATCGTGATAATCGGCGATGGCGCGCTGGTATTGCCCGCGGCATCGGTGGCGGTGGCGGTGAAGTTATGCGCGCCTTCGGTCAGCGTGGTGCTGGTTTGCGGCAGCGTCCAGTTGCCGTTGGCATCGGCAGTGACGGTTCCTACCAGCGTCGTGCCGTCGTAAATACGTACGGTGGCATTGGCTTCCGCCGTACCGTTTAAGGTCGGACGGGTGTCGTTGGTTGGGTTGGTGCCGGTGACAGGGCCGGTGACGGTTCCCACATCATCCACAATCGAGGTGATTGCCGGTGCGACAGGGGCGGTGGCATCCACATTGATGGTGTAACCCCCGGTCTGCGCGCTGGCGTTGCCCACGGCGTCGGTGGCGGAGAAGGTCAGATTATGCGGCCCGTCAGCCAGCGGGGTGGACGGCGTAAAGCTCCACGCGCCGCCGGTGGCGACCGCGGTGCCAATCTGTACCCCATTGTCATAGATGGTTACCGTCGCGCCGGCTTCTGCCGTACCGGTGAGCGTTGGACGTGCATCGTTGGTTAACCCGCCGTTGGCGACAGGCGTCGCAGCATTACCGACGTCGTCGGTGATGCTGGTCAGCACCGGTAGCGCTGGCGGCGTGGTGTCAATGGTCAGGCTGAAGTCGGCGGACGGCGCGCCGGTGTTCCCCGCCTGATCCGTTGCTTCTGCGGTAAAGGTGTGTGACCCGGTGCCCAGCGGCACGATGATATCCACGGTCCAGTTGCCGTTAGCATCGGCAGTACCGGTGCCCACCAGCGTCGTGCCCTCGTAGATATTCACGGTGGCCAGCGGCTCGCTGGTCCCCACCAGGCGCGGGAGAGGATCGTTCGTGGTCTGGCCGGAGCCAATCGCCCCGGTGATGGTGCCAACATCGTCAATCGCCTGGGTGATAACCGGCGCGGCAGGCGCAGTCGTATCCACAACCAGCGTAAAGCCTGGTGAGGCAGGGCTGACGTTGCCCGCGGCATCGGTTGCCGTGGCGGTCCAGGTGTGGCTGCCGTTTGCCAGCGTGCCGGTGGTGAAGCTCCATACGCCGTTGGCATCCGCCACGGCGGTGCCCACCTGCTGACCATTCTCATAGATGGTGATGGTCGCGTTGGCTGCCGCGGTGCCGTTCAGCGTTGGCGTGGTGTCGTCTGTGCTTTGTCCCGAGGCGACCGGGCCCAGCACGGGACCGGCATTGTCGGTGGCAGGGGTAAAGACCGGTGCGTCGGGCACCGACGTATCCACCGTCAGGTTGAACGGTGGCGAGGTGACCCCGGTATTGCCTGCGGCATCGGTGGCGTTGAAGGTAATGGTATGCGGCCCTTCACCCAGCGCGGTGGTCGGCGTGAAGGTCCAGTTACCCTGGGCGTTGACGACCGCCGTGCCGATTTCCACATCATCGACAATAACGTGCACCGTTGCGCCCACTTCCCCCGTACCGTTGAAGGTTGGACGGGTGTCGTTGGTGGAACCGTTGCTGGCGATGATTCCCGTTCCCGGGCTGACATCGTCTATCACCGTGGTAACCACCGGGGCCGCAGGGCCAGTGGTATCCACCGTAAAGGCGAATACTGGCGAGTTGGCGGAGACGTTTCCGACATCATCGCTGGCGTTGACGCGCAGGTTATACGTCCCGTCCGTCAGAACCGGATCCGGCGTAAAGGTCCAGTTACCGTTGCCGTCGACCGTAGTGGTACCAATCTCCACGCCGTTATTCAGAACGTGAATGGTGGTACCCGCCTGGCCGGTGCCGCTCAGGGTTGGTGTGGTGTCATTGGTGACCTGCCCGGCGGTAAGCGGGCCGGTTACGCCACCCGGAGCGTTGTCGCTGACCGTATCGATCGTCGGCACCTGTGGCGCCGTCAGATCGATATTGATGCTCCAGACGCCGGACGGCTGGCTGACGTTGCCCTGCGGATCCGTCGCTCTGACCGTAAAGTCATGCGTTCCTTCCCCGAGGGCGGTTTCAGGGGTAAATGCCCAGGCGCCGGTACCGTCTGCCGACACCGTACCAATCTGCGTGGCGCCATCAAAAATGGCGACGACGCTGTTCGGCTCGGCGGTACCGGTCAGGGTTGGCGTGGTGTCGTTGGTTGGATCGCCGCTTGGGACAGTCGTTGCCGCATTGCCTGCGTTATCCGTCACGCTGGTAATCACCGGCGTGGTGGAGACGGTGTCGACCACAATGGTGATCCCGGCCGACGGGGTGCTCTCATTGCCCGCCGGGTCGGTGGCGGTCACGGTCAGGGTGTGGCTGCCGTCGTCCAGCGCAGGCGGCGTGTAGCTCCAGGTGCCGGTCGGACCGACAACAACGGTGCCCAGCGGGTCGCCGTTATTGTACACGGTAATTGTGTCCCCGGCCGTGCCTGTCCCGGTCAGGGTAGGACGGTTGTCGTTGGTGCTCTGCCCGTCGGCGATTGGGCCGGTGATCGGACCTACGTCATCAGTCACCGCACCGATGGCTGGCGCTGTCGGGGCGGTAAGGTCGACGGTCACGGTCGCGATCGGCGACTGTCCGCTGGTCTCGCCGGTGGTGGTATTCGTGGCGGTCACGGCAAAGGTGTGTGGCCCTTCCGTCAGCGGCAACAGCGGCGTGTAGCTCCAGTTGCCGTTATCATCCGCAACAACGTTCGTCAGCGGAACCAGCGCCCCATCCTGATAAATGGCGATCACACTGCCCGGATCGGCGGTGCCGGTAAGGGTAGGCGTGACGTCATTGGTGGTTTTATCTTTCACATCGCCCGTGACGGGATCGACGTCATCGTTGATCGCCGTAATCACCGGTACCGCAGGCAGCTCGAGCGGAGAGTCCGGCACGTCAAAGGTGGTTGACGGGCTGGCATTGCCTGCGGGGTCCGTGGCGGTGAGCGTCAGCGTCGCGGCATCCAACTGGGCCGGGGAGAGGGCAATGGAGAAGGTGCCTCCCGTCGCGACCCCGGTCCCGATGACATTGCCGTTGGCGTCACGAACCGTCACCGTGGTTCCGTCATCTGCCGTCCCGGTCAGCGGGGTGCCCTCCGCGGCAATGGCGATATCAGTTGGCGTTGCAGGCGGCAGGGTATCCACCGTCACGCTGAGATCGCCGGAGCTGGCGGAGGTATTCCCCGCCGCGTCACTCGCGGCCACTGAGAAGGTATGCGGCCCCTCGGTAAGCGCAGGGTCGGCGGTCCAGGACCATGTCCCGTTCGGCTGAACCTCCACGACCACCGGCGAGGCGACACCATCAACAGAAACGGTGACGCTCGAACCCGGCTCGCCAATCCCGGTGAGGGTTGGCGTACCGTCGCGGGTGTAAAGCACGCTGTTGGTCAGCTGGCTGTCAGAGACGGCGTCAATTTGCGGCACGGTTGGCGCCTGCGTATCAACCTCCACCGTAAAGACCGGGCTTACCGGGCTAACGTTACCGGCATCGTCCACCGCGGCGACGGTGATATTCAGCGGGCCGTCGGTCTGCGTCGGCAGGGTATAGGACCATCCGCCATTGACGACTTCAACGCGATCCACTTCCACGCCGTTGTTGTAGATGATCACCGTCTCGCCGGTGGTGCCGGTTCCGCTCAGGGTCGGTGTGGTGTCGTTAGTGGACCCGCCGTTCTGCGCGCCGGCGATGTCGCTGATAACAGGGGTGTCCGGGGCGAGGGTATCGACCGTTATCGTGATACCGGCTGATGGCACAGATTCGTTCCCGGCTTCATCGGTGGCGGTCGCCGTGTATTCGTGCGTCCCTTCGCCAATGTTGTTCTCAGGACGCCAGCTCCAGTTACCGTTACCGTCCACCGTAACGCTGCCCACGGCCTGCGGCTCGCCTGTACCCACCTGGTCATAGATGGTAATGACGTCATTCGGCGTACCGGTGCCGCTCAGGACCGGACGCGGATCGTTGGTGGATTCGCCATCCAGCACGGGGCCGGTGATCTGGCTTACGCTGTCTGTCACCGTTGGGGTTCCCGGCTGGGCAGGCGCGTCGGTATCAATGGTAATGGTCACCGGCGTGGACGGCGCGCTTTCGTTCCCGGCGCTGTCCTGGTTGGTCACCGTCAGGGAGAGATCGTAGGTGCCGTCAGGCAGCGGAGTGGTGGGTGTCCAGCTCCAGTTACCGTCGCCATCGATCTCGGCTTCACCAATTTTGGTGGCGCCATCGTAAATGTTGACGGTATCGCCCGGCGTGCCCGAGCCGCTCAGGGTTGGCGTGGTATCCCGGGTGGTCTCCCCAGGATTCAGGGCCGTCCCCGGCGTGCCGCCGTCCGGGTTGACGGTGATCTCAGGAATATCCGGCGTTGCAGGCGCGGTGGTGTCGATCGCCAGTTCAAACGGCGGCGAAATGGTGGTGTTACCCGCCTCATCCGTTGCGTGGACCGTCAGCGAGTGCGGGCCGTCCGTCAGCGGCGTGGTTGGCGTAAAGCTCCAGCCACCGCTGCCGTCGAGCACGGCCGTGCCGAGCAGGGTGGTTCCGTCATAGATCGTGATGGTGGTGCCGTCCGGTGCGGTTCCCTGCAACTGCGGCAGCGTGTCGTCGGTGGTGTCCCCGCTGTTAAGCGGAAGCTGCACGGGCCCCACGTTATCGGAAACGGTGTCAATGGTGGCCGCTGGTGGCGGAGTCGTATCGACGGTAAAGGTAAAGCCGGCTGATGGTGCGCTGGCGTTACCGGCCGCATCGCTCGCGACGACGGTGAACGTATGCTGCCCGTTCACTAATGGGGTAGTAGGCGTGAAGGTCCATGCGCCACCGCTGTTGACAACGGCAGTACCAATATCCTGTCCGTCCAGACGGATCGTCACGGTAGAGCCCGGCTCGCCGGTACCGTTCAGCGTCGGGAGCGTGTCGTTGGTGGTTTCATTGGTGTCGAGCGCACCCGTGCGGCCCGGTACGTCATCAATGACCTGCGTAATGGCCGGCGCGCCCGGGGCGGCGGTATCCACCGTGATGCTCCAGGTGTTCGATGTCCCGCTGAGGTTATTGTTGGCGTCAACCGCCGTCGCCGTCAGTACGTGCCCGCCGTCCGGTAGCGCGGTTTCCAGCGTGATGGACCACTGACCGTTCGCCGACACGACTGCGGTGCCAATTTCGGTAGTACCGCTGTAGAGGGTGATGGTGGTGCCAGGCTCGCCCGTTCCGTTGATGGTAGGCGTGCTGTCGTTGGTGAGACCGTTCTGGCTGACAGGACCGGTGACGCCGGGGGCATCATCCACCACGCCCGTGATGACCGGGGTTTGTGCCGCGGTGATGTCCGGCGCGTCAAACGGCGCGGTCGGACCGGTGTTTCCGGCGGTATCAGTGGCATCGGCAGTCAGGGCTTCGCCGTTGGCTTTCGGCGGGATCAGATCTACGCTGAAATTCCCCTGATCGTCGGCGACCGCTTCCCCGACCTTCACGCCATTTTCACGAATGGTGACGGTACTGCCCGGCTCGGCTGTACCGGTTACGGTGGTGCCGTCGGCAGAGATCACCACGTTTTCCGGCGCCAGCGGTGGGGTGCTGTCTGGCGCGTCGGCAAAGCCAGACGGGCTGGTGTTGCCGCTGCCGTCGGTGGCCGTCACTTCAAGGGCTTCGCCGTTGGTCTGGGCTGGCGAAATCGGGATGGTAAATGTGCCGTCCGGACCGGCGGTGGCCTGGCCGATGATCGTACCGTCCGGCGCTTTAATGATAATCGTGCTGTTTGGCTCGGCGGTTCCGCTGACGCTGGCCCCGTCTTCCGCCACCACCAGGTTGCCCGGTGCGGCAGGCGGGGTGATATCCGCTGCGTTAACCAGCGCCGGTGAGCTCTGGTTGCCTGCGGCATCGGAGGCGACCACGGAGATAATCTCACCGTTGGTCTGCGCAGGGTTCAGGTTGGCGACATAGTTGCCGTTGCTGTCGGCAGTGGCGGTCCCGATTTGCAGCCCGGCATTGTTGGTGATGACGATTTTACTGCCCGGCTCGGCGGTACCGGTGATCTGGGTGCCTGCGGAGTTGAGCGTCGCAACCGGCATGTCTGGCGGCGTAAGATCGACGGTAAAGTTGATCGGCTGAGACAGACCGCTCTGGTTGCCTGCCGCATCGGTTTCCCGCAGGGTAATCGAGTGTGTGCCTTCTGCCAGTGGACTCGTCGGCGTGATGCTCCAGGTACCGTTCGGCAGAACGGTGGTGGTGCCGATAACAACGCCGTTATCGTAAACCGTGATCGTGCTGCCCGGTTCGCCTCTGCCCGTCAGGCGCGGCTCTGAGGCATCGGTAAATTGCCCGGCACCGATCGCCCCTTTCAGTACGCCCGTGTCGTCGTTAATGATAAATCCGGAAGGCGTTTGCGGCGCGGTGACATCTACCGTGACGGTAAAGACCGGCGAGGCCGGGCCAGTGTTACCGGCGACGTCGGTGGCGCGCACGGTAAGCTGGTGGCTGCCTTCGCTCAGATTCACCGACGGCGTAAAGCTCCAGCTTCCGTTACTGCCCACAACCGCTGTGCCAATGGCAATGCCGTTATCATAGATGGTGACCGTCGAGCCCGCTTCCGCCGTGCCGGTGAGCTGTGGCCGCGGGTCGTTGGTGCTGCTTCCACTCCCGAGCGTGCCGGTGCCAGGCGCAACATCATCGGTGATGCTGACGATCGCTGGCGCGCCAGGCGCGACGGTATCGACCACGAAGGTTACCGCCGTGGACGCCGGGCTGGTATTGCCTGCGGCATCGGTCTCGGTGGTGGTAATGGCGTGGTTGCCTTCAGACAGGTTGGTCGACGGGGTAAAGCTCCATTTCCCGGTGGCATCGGCTGTGGCGGTGCCAATCGGTTTCCCGTTGTCATAGAAGGTAATGACGGTGCCGGCTTCACTGATGCCGCTGAACGTCGGACGGGCATCGTCCGTGCGTTGTCCGTTGCTCAGCGGGCCTGTTTCGGCGCCCACGTTATCATTGACGGTGACAATCTCGGGTGCATCCGGCGCGGTTAAATCCGGTGCCGTGACCTGAACGCCCGGGCTGGTATTGCCGGACGGATCGGTGGCGGTAGCGGTGATCTGTTCTCCGTTGGTAAGCGGCGTACCGAGATCAATCGTAAATTTCCCGTCGCTGCCCGCTTTGCCCGTTCCGATGGTGTTGCCATCGGCATCTTTCAGGGTAATCGTGCTGCCCGGCTCAGCGGTACCGGTAACGGTTTTGCCGTCAGGTGAGACCTGTAGATTGGTGGGGGCATCCGGAGGCGTGGTATCTGGCTCGGAAGGATTTCCCGGATTGCCGGGATTCGGACTGTTGTTATCGTCATCCCCGCCACCTCCACCGCCGGTTCCCGCCGCAATGGCAATCCCACCTGCGACGGCCAGGCCACCCAGCACCCAGGGCCACGCTGCGGCGCCGCCGGTATCACTCCCTGACGCCGCCAGTAGGGCGTCCGTGGAGGCGATGGATTCATAGGTGGCGGCACCGGTTGGATCTTCAATCCACCACAGCGCACCGTCGCTCTCCTCAAGCACCAGCTGGCTCACGCCCTGCGCGTCGGTGACGTAGAAATTCTTGAGGGTAATCACTTCGCCCGAGTGGAGGGTAATCACCAGATCGTTTCCGCTGCGGGAGTAACCTGAGATATCGGCGCGATCCACGTTAAGTTTAACAATAGACGAATGGCCGAGTGTTACCTGTGTTCCCTCCGTGGTCGTTTCCACGCCAGTTAGTTTCGATATAACAGATATTTGGCTCATACAGTTATTACTCCAGCAGAGTTATTGTTTACGGCGTGTCAGACGTGGCCATATTTTCTGGAGGGATGAGGGCGCTCCCGGCGAAAATACTGTGAATAAAACAGTATTTACCGTTGCTTTCTTTAGAGCGACCGAGACCCGCCAGCAATCAACGTGGCAACATCAGGGCGAAGCTAATTATTTACATGAGTAACTGTTATTTATTTATATTTTCGTAATTTATAAACCTTATTATTTGTGCAGGTATTATTTGTTTTGCTGTAAAAATGATATAGCTATAAATATCTGAATGTGCAAATTAAGTGTCTGTAAACCCTGCACTGTGATTGCAGAGAAAATTAATTGATAGCGCGAATATATTTTGTTGGCTATGCGGGCCGCGCCACAGAGGCGTTGGCGTACAGGCTGTCGGGATTAGGTAGTGGAAGAAATGAGAGGGGGATAATACTGAATACATAGGCTTTATTTATAATTACAGCGAATATTAATGACTGCTTAATAATGATTTAAGTTAGGGTGAATCATCTGCTGTATGATATATTTCGAAGAATCGCATTAATGAAATATATTTTCGGTTTGGGTTTGGATTCTGCTACGCATAAAAATAAACTGTCGACTTCACATATTTCATAAATAAAAAGGCCGCAAATGTGGCCTTTCTGAGGGGGGAGGTTTAGCCGAAAGAGATAATCCCCATTTCAATCAGTGCGGCGAGCGTCAGAAGAATAAAGAGGATAACGACTATGGGTCTGTACATTTGATTTTCCATCCATGTTTATCATGCAATCCGTTTTATGTGCATCATTATTGATGATGGTGCAGGCGATCCCTGCCCCCTATTTTGCGCCACTTTGCCGTAAAAATCAGTTAGCTGCTGGCACTTTTTCTACTTTTTCTCCGGCCCGACGGGCCGTGGCTGGCAGGATGTCGGCATCCGCCACGTAGCCATCAGGATCGAGACAGCGATTGTGTTCTCTCGCCTGGTGCAGGATCGCTTCGTCCCAGTACAGGCGCTTACGCTGATCGCCCCGGGTCGTCAGAATAAACTCCACATTGCCATCAACCGCGCGGTAGCGGCGCCAGCTGTTTGCCGGAATGGAGATCACCGAACGTTCCGGGGCGATAATGCTGACTTCCTTACCCGCCTCGTTCCAGGTCACCTCCAGCTGGCCTTTAAAGACCATGATCACCTGAATATCCGGGCAGAGATGGCGACCGACAATGTGGTCGTCAGCAAGACGCAGCCATTCGACGGAAAAACCGTGCGGGCTCACAATAGCGGGAGCGGAATTCCGATCCTGTGAAATGCCGAAACCGATAACCGGCGCAATTTCGCCGCCGTGTCCCGGCAGCACCGAGTCCAGCAGTCCCTGCGCTGACCAGCAGCGATCATCGCCGGTTACCGCACGCTGGCGCATCTCCTCAACGCTGTAGTCACGCAGACCGGCAATATATTGCTCTGACAGCGGCGTCAGCAGCGTGGCGGGATCGGGCGTTGGTTCACCTGCCTCCTGCGCAATCAGCATATTATCCTTGCTGAGATACATACCGTACTCGCTGGCGGCCGCCAGCACTGACGGGTGCCAGATGATGCCGCCCGTGTTGTCCCCGCCGAGCACGGTAAATACCATGCCGCAGGTATCTTCTTTACTGACGTTGGTGAAACCGCGGAAGATCCAGGTCGGTATTGAGAGGATGGTGGGCGCGCTAAATTCCGCTTCATGCTCGCCGTTGGCGCCCCAGCGAAAACGCCATGTCCCTTCATGGATCAGGAACACTTCTGCGGTGAAATGCAGATGCAGGTTATTGGTTACCCCTTTCGGCATAGCCGCCGCGCCAATGTTAAAGCCGTGCGGCTCGGGGATATTAACAATCTGCTCGCTGGACTGAGTTACACCCGGGCCGATGAAGGAATAGTTTTGTTTGAGATGCGAACCGGGCAGCTTGCAATCAATAAAAGCAAGATTGCAGGAAACCATATCGTCGGGGGCGATTAACCGTGTTCGTGCCTGGCTCTGGCTAAGATGGATAGTTTTCATCATTTCTCCTTTTAATACCCGGATGCACCGGTGGTAGGGATGGCGTTGCCGCGGGCGAGGGCAATTGCTTCACGTGAGGCGCGACCCAGCTGCATAACGTCGTTTGCAGGGGTAACAAACTGGAAACCCTGCGCAATACGCGCTGCGGCGGCCGCGCCGGAAGTGCAGAAAATACCGGCAATCTTCTGCTGCTGGCGGCAGCAGTGAATCACCCGCTCAATAGCAGCAAGCATTTCGGGATGTTGGGATTCGGCGCTGGCGCTGCCGGTCAGCGTCAGCGAGAGATCGTTGGGGCCAATAAACACACCGTCTAGTCCTTCGGTATCAAGGATGGCGTCAAGATCCGCCAGCCCTTCGCGGGTTTCGATCATTGCCAGCGTCAGGATCTCGTCGTTAGCGTGCTGTGGATAATCACTGCCGCCGTAGAGTAGACCTCTGGCCGGACCAAAGGAGCGAACACCCAGCGGTGGATAGCGACAGGCAGCGACAAAACGGCGAGCCTGTTCCGCGCTGGAGATCATCGGACAGATTACGCCATACGCGCCGGCGTCTAATACGCGCATGATTTGCGCCGGATCGTTATCTGCCACCCTCACCAGCGGCACGGCAGGCGTGCTCGATAGCGCCTGTAGCATCGACAACGCGCTGGCAAAATCAATCATGCCGTGCTGCAAATCGACGGTGACGGCGTCGTAACCCTGATGGCCCATAATTTCCGCGCTATACCCGGACGGGATCGCCAGCCAGCCGTTAACGATCGGGGTATTTTCCAGAAATGCGGTCTTTAAACTGTTTTTGCGCACTGTATGCACTCCGTTATCCACTGACGCAGCAGCGGCGCGATCTCATCCGGGGTTTCCAGCGGAATAAAATGCCCGCCAGCCTCCACCGTATGCATGGTCACGTTCGCGTTGCCTGCTGTCAGTAGCTGATGATGATGGGGCGTGCAGATAACGTCCTGCGCGCCGTTTAGAAGTAATGTGGGGCAGGAGAGGGCGTTAAACGCAGCCCGGTTGTCCTGCCGGTGAATGGCCATTTCCGTTTGCTCCGCAAAGGTCTCAATGCCGCACTCTTGCGCCATTCGGCAAATAGTCTCTTGCAGGATCCGATCGGACAGACGTGACGGGGCGACATAGCTCTGCCACAGCGACGAGACCAGCCAGTCGGCCAGGCCCCGCGCCTGTGCGGTGTGTACCGCTTCCCGGCGTGAAGCAAGGGTGTCTGGCGCAACGGGCAACGGATTAACGGAAATCAGCGTCAGCCCGTTCACTCTTTCTGGCGCGTCGGCGGCCATTTGCAGCGCGACAATCGCGCCGAGCGAAAAGCCCGCCAGCAGAAAGCGCGGTGGCAGAACCTTTAACAACCGCCGTGACGCCTGCGGCGCGGACTCTGCGCCCGTCAGCGTGATGCACAGCACCGCTGAGACGTTCAGCCGTTCAATGACGGGCTGCCAGAGCCGGGCGTTACAGAGCGTGCCGCCAAGCAGCACCAGCGGCAGATCGGTATTGTCCAGAAGCGGATATTCCATTGCATCCCTCATGTAGCCGTCCAGCCGCCGTCAACCATCAGGGCGCTGCCGGTTATCAGCCCGGCGGCCTCAGAGGCGAGGAACACTACCGGCCCCATAATGTCCTCCAGCCTGCCTGGCCGGCGCAGTTTGATGTTGTCCAGCACATAGCGGCGAAATGCCGGGTCGGCGAGCGACGAACGCGTCAGGTCGGTTTCAATGAAGGTCGGGCACAGCGTATTGACGCGGATCCCCGCATCGCCCAGCTCCAGCGCCATCGTTCGGGTTAACCCTTCAAGCGCGAATTTGGAGGCACAGTACACGCTACGCTCGGGGCCACCAACGTGTCCCATTTGCGATGAGATGTGAATAATCGATCCCCCCTTACCGCCCGCCCGCATTCTGCGCGCCACATGCTGGCTGATAAAAAAGGTGGCGCGCAGGTTAAGCGCCATCACCGCATCGAAATTATCCTCGTTCACCTCAAGAAACGGCTGGTGGCGGGCCAGCCCGGCACTGTTCACCAGAATGTCGGGCGTGGGCAACGTCGCCAGCACACGCGCCACCTCCTGAGTGTCGGTAATATCCAGTTCCAGCGGGTGAAATGCGAGACTGTGTTCCGCTGCCAGACCTGTGGCATGCGCCAGCGCCTCGCGGCCCCGGGCGGCGATCCATACCTCTGCTCCCGCCTGTGCGAGGGCGACGGCGGCGGCGAAGCCAATCCCTCTTGACCCGCCGGTCACCAGCGCGCGTTTGCCGTGCAGGGTGAAAGAGGGCGTTTGCAAAAGCGTCATGGCTTACACCTTTTCCCTGACCGGGGCCGGTGTGGCGTAGGGAACTTCCGTCTGGCCATAACGGCGCACGCGAATATTGGCCTGCTCGGCATGTCCGGCGAACCCTTCCAGCAGCGACAGACGGGAACAATAGCTGCCGATTTCGGCAGTGGCTTCGTCGCTGAGGACTTTCTGGAAGGTGCAGGTTTTCATGAACTTGCCCACCCACAGGCCGCCGGTATAACGTGCGGCTTTCTGCGTGGGCAGGGTGTGGTTGGTGCCGATCACCTTATCGCCGTAGGCCACGTTAGTACGCGGTCCAAGGAACAGCGCGCCGTAATTGGTCAGGTTAGCCAGGAACCAGTCGTCCCGGTCGGTCATCACCTGAACATGTTCGGAAGCGATACGATCTGCCTCCAGCAGCATCTCTTCGTGGCTGTCGCAGACGATGATTTCCCCGTAGTCCTGCCACGACTGGCGGGCAATGTCGGCGGTAGGGAGCTTTTCCAGCAGCCGTTCCACTTCGCTGAGCGTCTCTTTGGCAAGTTGAAGCGAGTTCGTCAGCAGGATGGCAGGGGTGGTGACGCCGTGTTCGGCCTGGCCCAGCAGGTCCGTGGCGCACATTTCCGCGTCAACAGTGTCATCGGCAATCACCAGCGTTTCCGTCGGACCGGCAAACAGATCGATACCTACCCGGCCGAACAGCTGGCGTTTGGCCTCCGCGACGAAGGCGTTACCGGGCCCGACCAGCATGTCGACCGGTGCCAGCGAGTCCGTGCCCAGCGCCATGGCGCCTATCGCCTGAATGCCGCCAAGGGCATAGATTTCCGTTGCGCCAGCCATTTTTTGCGCCGCGACAATCGCCGGGGCGGGCTGACCGTTAAACGGTGGGGCACAGCTGATGATTCTTGAACACCCCGCCACGCTGGCAGTGATGATCGACATGTGCGCGGAGGCGAGCAGGGGATATTTTCCGCCAGGCACGTAACATCCTACGGCGTTAATCGGAATATTTTTATGTCCGAGGATCACCCCGGGACGCGTTTCAATTTCCAGGTCCCGCAGACATTCTTTCTGCGCGCGGGCAAAATTCGCCACCTGCTGTTGGGCAAATTCAATATCCTGAATATCCTGGCGGCTTAACTGTTTTATGCAGCGGTCAATCTCCGCGGACGTCAGACGATAATCCTGACGGTCATAACGATCGAATTTAATGGATAATTCGCGAATGGCTTTATTTCCGCGTTTTTCAATATCCGCAAGTATTTGTTCAACCGTTTCCCTTATTTGCTGGTTGGCTTGCTGGCGCTCTTCGGTAGATTTACCGGTTTTTAATTTCCAGGACACTCGCTTCTCCTTACCTTTTTCAGATGTCAGTTGTCCTCCCGGCGAGCCGGGAAAGGGTGTTTACTTCAGAAAGAGTTATTGATCCGGCGCGGCAGCGTACGCACCGTTTTTTAATAATTGGGCTGAGGTTTGCGTTTTACGGGCATATACCCATCGAGCGGACAGCGGCGTGGCAATAGCGGCCACAACGGAAAGGGCGGCAATCAATATATAACCGGACGACAGGTTAATATGTTGCATCATTACTCCCATCATTACCGGCCCGACAAACATGCCGCAGGAATAAATGGTCTGGAATAGTCCCATTCGCGTGGATTGTTCATCAGACGAGGTATTCACTACGCTGAGCGACATGAATGCGGCAAAGGCCATACCGAACGAGAACCCCGCCAGCGCCTGCCACAGGTAAATCACATAGATATTGCTGGTAAAGGGAATGCCGAAAGTGGAGATCACCTGTAAAACGATGCCGAGCACGGCGGTTTTTACCAGCCCAAGGCGCTGATAAAACACCGAGCTGCACAGGGCGATGGCCAGCCCGTAAAAAAGAAGGTGAATATTACCCAGCAGCGCGAGGATCCCCGCCCGGGCGCCAAGCTGCTCGGCATAGACCGGCGTCAGCGTGTCGCGGGTGGCGAAGGGCACCAGAATGACGACGGTCGCCAGGATGCCAATCAGCCAGACGGAACGGTCGGCCAGCTGCTGGCGCGCGCCGGTAATGCAGGCTTTAAGCGTGGGGGCCTGAACCGGGTCGTGCACGTCCTGAATGCGGGTCGTCAGGAATAACGCCACCAGGGCGGAGATGCAGGAGACAAAAAAGGCGATGTTATTGGCGAAATAGTGAATCAGCACCGCGCCAATACAGTTACCGAGAAACACGCCGATGGGCCCTGCCAGCGCCAGCAGCGCGACGGCGGCAGGCGCTTCGTTGCGACCGAAGTAACGCATGAACAGGATGTTGTACAGCACCCAGGTCGCCGCCGTGACACCGTCTGCCGCTTTCGCCAGATACAGCGTAATGGCGTTGGGTTCAAGCCAGGCAATCGGCCAGGCGATAATTGGCAGCAGCAGGCCAATCTGGATGAAGATCCTGCGGCTTTTAACCACGTCGGAAATAATGCCTAACGGGAAGCGTATCAGAAGGGTTGCCAGACCGGACGCGCCCATGATGATGCCCATGATCTGTGGCTCAATGCCCTGGTTGATCATCATGGGGGCCAGGAATGCATCAATGCTATGAATGCAGATAAAGAACAGGATGCTGATGATGAAAAAGAGCCGGGCTTCCCGACGGCGTAACAGTGCTTGAAACATGGTTTTGAACCTCTTAAGAATTAATGGGTTATAACCAGTCAGGGACGACGTTTACCGGTTCAATCCTTTGGGCGACTCCTGTTCTCTCCGGTACCATTGACGGTATGAAAACTCTTTGCATACGTATTCAAGATTTGAAGTTACGAAAAGGTTTCACATTTGTAAAGTGATCTCGATCTTGTTGTGAGAATTTTAATTTTTTGTGTTGCATACGCATGCAAAGGTGGTGTAAGTATAAAAAACACCCACTTGCTGAGGCGTTTGAAGCACGCGCAAATGGGCAGGACGTTGATAAGGAATCAGGGGTAATGAAACGTAAGACTTTTGCAGCAGTCACATCCCAACAGGTCGCTCAGCTGGCGGGGGTATCGCAATCTGCGGTGTCGCGAACGTTCACGCCGGGGGCCAGCATTTCACCGGCAACGCGTGAAAAAGTGCTGAAGGCAGCGCGCGAGCTGGGCTATCGCCCGAATGCGATCGCCCGTTCGCTCAACACGGCTCGTTCGCGCATTATCGGTGTCGTCATTTCTTACTTTGATAACCCCTTTTACTCGCAGGTGCTGGAGGCGCTGGCGCAAAAGCTGGATACGCTGAACTATCACCTGCTGCTGTTCGTTGGCGATCGGGAAGGTAACGTAGACCGTATTTTTGACCAGATTATGCAGTACCGGGTGGATGGCATTGTGCTGGCCTCGGTGACGCTGTCGCTGGAGTTATCCGAGGAGTGCCTTGCCGCCGGGATCCCGGTAGTGCTGTTTAACCGCAGCGAAGAGAGTGGCATGGCCTCCAGCGTCAACAGTAATAACGAAGCGGCCGCGCGGCAGATTGCCGAGTTTCTGCTGGCGGGGGAGCACAAGCGTTTTGCCTACGTGGGCGGCGTGGCCGATTCCCCGGTCAATATCGCCCGCCAGCGCGGGTTCATTTCCACGCTGGAAGAACATGGCATCACCGATGTCCGGGTGGTGCACGGGAATTACGACGCTCAGCAAACCACCCGGGCAGCCTATACCCTGTTTTCGACGTCGCCAGCGCCGGATGCGGTCTTTGTCGCCAACGATCATATGGCCGTCACGGTAATGGATGTGGCGCGCTATGAGTTTGGTTTGCGCATTCCGGAGGAGGTCTCCGTTGTCGGCTATGACGACATCGGCCCTTCCGGCTGGCCCTCTTATGCGTTGACCTCGGCGTCGCAGCCGGTCGGCGCGATGGTGGATGCCACGGTGGAACTGTTAATGAAGCAAATTGACAGCGGAACCATAGAGCCTGAACAGATTACGGTGCCTGGTACGCTGGTGATACGCCACTCGGCGCGTCGCCCACGCAGCGGCGTTATCGAAACCAATGGTTTAACGCTATTCCAGTCTAAGGAGCGCACATGACCAGATTGCGGGGCTTCAGCCCTCAATTCGACTCTATCCAGCAGTTCATTTTGACGCTGACGCACGTGGTGTGGGAGCAGAAAGATATCGGCCAGCTGGCGGATTTTTACGCCACGCCGGTGGTTTTCACTACCCCTGAAAAACAGCTGCATGAGCTTTCCCAGTTTATGCGCCTGACGCTTGAGGCGATGCACAGCTTCCCGCAGCGAGCGGTGCTGACGGAGGATATTCTGTGCAGCCAGAACCCGGGGGACGAGTACTATGCGGCGCAGCGTACCGTAGCCCGCATTCAGCACCAGGGGGAGGGATTTTTTGGCCCGCCGACCGGGAAAAATGTCTGGGTCCGCACCTGGGCCGATCGCATCTGTGTTGATGGTGCCGTACGCCAGGAGTGGCTGCTTCAGGATCGTGCCGCGATTGTGGCGCAACTGGGGCTGGATGTCCGCGACTTTGCTTTTAACCTGGCGACCATGCGCCAGCAGCTTGGGCTGGAATCTGTATCTGCTGAGACGCTGGACGCCCGCTGGGCGGGTGGGCCTGAGGGCGACGACGTGGAAGGGGCGCTGGCCGGGGTCGTTGAGCGCTACTTAACGATGTGGGCGGGCGGTAACAGCGGCGTGGTGCCCGGTCTCTATCACCCGGCGGCGACGCTGTACGCGCCGGGGCACTGCCTCTGCACCGGCGAACAGGAAATTGGCGCACAGCTTTCCGGTTATCGCGCTTCATTTGCCGACAGCGAAACGCAGCTTCATCACCTGATTGTGCGTAAAGATCCTAATGAGCCGATTCGACTTTCATTGCGCTGGTCGTTGTTAACCTGGCATGACGGTTACGGCAAATTTGGTGCGCCGACCCGTAAACCCATATCAATTACCGGTATCAGCCAGCTTGAATTACGTGATGGTTTAATTTTCCGTGAATATCTGGGGATCGATGAATTAGCGATTTGGTCGCAAATATTTAATTAATGGGGCGGCAGCCCCCTTATTCCGGCTGCAAAAAATAACCGTGTTTAATTCACCCTCACTTACGGGTGCGGGTTCTTATTGTCTGAAAACAGAGCAGGAGTTTATATGTCTTCCACCGAAGCAACAAATAAAGCACCAGCCGTACCCGAAAAAAGCAGCGTGAAATCGCTGAAAGAGGAACCTGTATTACAGGTGGAGCGTCGTGATTTTGTCGATCTGGTACCGGAAAAAAGACCGCGCGTGCAATCATTACGCGGCTTTGATGACTGCTATACCGATATTGTCGATTATATCGTTCGCTGCACCCATAAAATATGGGACGAGCGCGATGTCGGCTTAATTTATTCTCACTATACCCATAACTGCGTGCTGTATAACGCGCTGGGGACACTCTATAACCGCGAACAGGTGGTGCAGGATACGCTGCAACGCTTAATTGCCTTCCCGGAACGGCGCGGAATGGCAACCCAGGTTATCTGGAACGGAAATGATGTTGACGGTTTTTATACCTCTCACCTGGTGACGGGAAGCGGGCGGCATACCCAGTACAGCCATTTAGGCAAACCGACGAACCGTACGTTTGTGACGCGTACCGTGGCGGATTGCATGATCCACGAGAATAAAATTTATCGGGAGTGGGTAGTCAGCGACAATATGTCACTGATGAAACAGCTTGGCCTGAATACCGATCAAATCGCATTTAATATGGCAAAGGAGCAGTTCGATAAAGGCTTCCGCGTGATGGACATCGGCGAAAACGGCCGCATGCTGGGGCAATATCCGCCGGAGATGGAGTGCGATGTTTCCATTGCGCACACCGATACGGAGGAGCAGTGCCTGCGCTGGCTGCATGAGATCTACAACCGCCGGATGTTTGGCAAGATCAAAGAAGTGTATGCGCCTAACGTACAGTGGCACGGTCCGCTGATGAAAGAGCTGTACGGCACCGCGGCGGTAACCCATCAGACGCTGGCGCTGGTGGGGATGATCCCTGACGGCGCGTGGCTGCCGCAGCATATTTGTTCCAACCCATGCGATGAAGGCGGCGTCAAAGTGGCCGTACGCTGGATTATCGAAGGACATCACCTGGGTTACGGCGAACTCGGCAAGCCGACCGGAGAACGACTGTTCGTGATGGGCATGTCGCACTACCACATCGTCAACGGAAAAATTGTTGATGAGTGGGTGGTTTATGACCATCTGGCGCTGCTGGCGCAGATCAAACTCGGCCAGATGGAGGACGCGTAAATGTTAAATCAGGTGAGCTGGATTAAGCGTCCGCAGGGGCAGGATGCGCAGGCCGATCGTTCCCTGACGGAGAAGGTCAGCGCCATTATCGAGCGCGTGAAAACCGAGGGCGATACGGCGCTAAGAGCCTTTTCGCAGCAGTTTGATCAGGTCGTACCGGCGCAGTTTGAGGTGAGCGAGCAGGAGATTGCCGAAGCACTGGAGGGGATGGATGCCCAGACGCGCCGCGACAGTGAGTTTGCCATTAATCAGGTGCGTCGTTTTGCGCAGGCGCAGCTGGCGACCATGCTGCCGCTGGAGGTAGAGACGCTGCCTGGCGTGCATCTCGGTCACCGGATCATCCCGGTGCAGACGGTGGGCTGCTACGTGCCGGGCGGACGGTATCCGATTCTCTCCGCACCCGTGATGTCGATTGTTCCTGCGACGGTGGCGGGCTGTGAACAGATTATCGCCTGTCTGCCCCCGGGCGCCCATCCGGCGATGATTGCCGTTTGCCATCTGGCGGGCGCGCACCGCATTTTCAAAGTTGGCGGCGCGCAGGCCATTGCGGCTATGGCCTGGGGAACGGAGAGTATTCCGTCGGTGGACAAAATCGTTGGGCCAGGCAACGCCTTCGTTAACGAAGCGAAACGCCAGGTGTTTGGTCGAGTCGGCATTGATGCCCTCGCCGGGCCGAGCGAGATTTTTACTATCGCCGACGACAGCGCCGACCCGCGCATTCTGGCCGCCGATATGCTGGCGCAGGCAGAGCACGATATTCATACCCGCGTCGGGCTGGCGACAACCAGCCGGGATATCGCTGAGCGTACCCTGGCGGAGGTTGAGCGTCAGCTTGCCAGCCTGCCAACGGCCGCCACGGCGGGCGAGGCGTGGCGTCGGCAGGGTGAAATTGTGCTCTGCGAAGATGAAGCGCAGCTGATTGCGTTTGCTGACCATATGGCGACGGAGCATTTGCAGGTGCATACCCGCGATCCGCACGCGACGGCAGCGAAGATCCGCAACTATGGCTCGCTGTTTATTGGTCAGAACGCCAGCGTGGTGTTCTCCGATAAATGCTGCGGCACCAACCATACGTTACCGACGATGGCGGCGGCACGCTATACCGGCGGTCTGTGGGTAGGGGCATACGTCAAAATCTGTACCCATCAGTGGATTGACGAGCAGGGTATCCCGGCAATCGCACAACCGGCGATCCGCCAGAGCCGTACCGAGGGGATGCAGGGGCACCGACGGGCGGCGGAAATTCGTCTGCGTCCGCAGGACATTGATGCCATTACTACCGGCATGCGGGACTAAAACGTATCCCGGGCAGCCTTCTGCCCGGTTTTCAGCACGGGGAGCCTGAGACTATGAAGCGCCTGATACCGCCAGACGACTGTCCGGAGGAAATTGCCCGCCGTCTCGACGTCATACAGCAGCACCGGGCGCTCAACGCGATCCTCGGGGTTAACCCTGACGCCATGTCTCAGGCGGAACAGCATCAGCAGCAGCGTCGGCGTGGAGAGCCGATCGGCCCCCTGCACGGCGTGCCGCTGATCGTCAAAGATAATATTGCCTGCGCGCCGATGCCGATCACCCTTGGCTGCCGTGCGCTGGCCTCACTTAACGCGACAGCGGATGCTCGGGTCGTGCAGCGATTGCGCAGAGCGGGGGCGATTATTCTTGCCAGGGCCAATATGTCCGAGTTCGCGTTCGATGTGCGCTCGCGTAGCTCGCTGGGGGGTGATGTGGCGAATCCACTTTGCCCGACACTCACCGCCGGAGGTTCCAGCGGAGGATGCGCCGCGGCGGTGGCGGCTGGAATGGCGGATGGCGCATTGGGTACCGATACCGGCGGCTCTATCCGCATTCCCTGTAGCTATACCGGGCTGGTGGGGCTACGGCCTGCCTTTCGCCGTTCACAGCTGGACGGCGTGGCGCCGCTCTCGCCCAGCAAAGATACCGTTGGGCCAATGGTACATAGCGTTGAGGATGCCGCCTTGCTGCATGCGGTGATCCATGGCCTGCCGCCGGTTGCGCTTCCTGTGCGTTCGCTGAAAGGCGTTCGCTTTGGCGTGGTGACCGCGTTACAGGGAGAGGATGAGGTACAGCTGGAGGTCTGGCAGTCGGCGCTGCACACGTTGCGCCGTGCCGGAGCGACGCTGGTGGAGGTTTCACTCCCCTTCCTTGAAGAGGTGAGGCAGGCCACCTGCCTCAGTCTGTATGAATTTCGCGTGGCGATTGACGACTGGCTTAGCAAACAGCCTGGCGCTCCCTCCGGACTGACAAGCATTGTGGACTCCGGCGCTTTCCTGCCAGAGTTTGCGCCGTTTCTACGTCAGATGCTGGCGAGTAACACGCTGAAAACCCCGCTCTGGCTGGCGGGGCGTCGCTTTCAGCGCCTGTTGCGGCAGAACCTTTGCCAGGTGGCGGAGGTGCAGCGCATCGACGGATTTGTGTATCCCACCGTACAACGATTACCAGAAAGTATGGCGAAGATGCCGCCAGGCTGCGCGCCGGAACTGGCCGCCATCAGCGGCCTGCCTGCCATTACGTTGCCCTGTGGCGTAAGCCGTATCGGGCTGCCGGTAGGGATGGAGATGTTATCGGCGCAGGAGGATGAGACGATGCTGATGACGCTGGCGCTGGCATGTGAGGGGGCGCTGGGCGGGATAAATGAGGTGCTGAGGTTTAAGGCAGGATATCGCCAGAGCGGTACCGTTTGTCAGAACCTCTCTTAAGGCGCCGATGGCCCCTTGCCGCGATACCTTATTGTGATTTCATTTTTCAGTATTGTCAGCGGCGGCGTCATTTCGCCGCGCGCTACCGACTGATACTCAAAGCGAAAGGGGCCCGCGGCCGGGAAACCCGCTGGCAACGGGATTTCGCCCGCCAGTTCCCTGAGCATCAGACAGCGCAGGTTGTTACAGACGCGAATGCGAAAGCCCGGCGGCGTGGGGCCGTCCGGTGTAATCTTCCACAGCAGATGCGTCGGCGTAACCCCTTTCGGAAGGGGCGTGGCGGGCTGAACTGGACGACTTTTCAGTACCTGCTTGCCGCGCGACAGCGTGCCGCCAAAACTATGGCTGCTCCATGAACCGTCCGCAGCAAACGCCGGTGGCGCAAGCAGCAGAACAAGCAAGGCGGCTCTTATCACGATTTACCTCCAATGAGATACGTCATTCTCACGTTGCGCTGAGTGTTTATCTCCTGGCTGGAGAGCACTGCAAGCTGAGGGAAGATGCGACGAAGATAGCGGGACAGCATCAAACGCAGCGCCGGGTTCACCAGCAGAACCGGCGGCGCACCCAGCGCTTCCTGATGCTGCAACGCCTGCTCGGTCTGTTTCATTAAATTCTCGGCAATTCCCGGCTCGATAGCGCTTCCGCTCTGGGTTGCCTGTACCAGCAACTGCTCAAGTGACATATCAAGGCCGATTATTTGGATATCGTCGTCGCCAGGGAACCACTGCTGCGTAATCGCCCGGGAGAGGCGAGCGCGCACGCGGGCCGTCAGCTCGTCAGCGTCAGACTGAGGAGTGGCATACTCAGCCAGCGTGTCGATGATGGTCCGCATATCGCGGATCGGCACGCGCTCGGAGAGCAGATTTTGCAGTACTTTGTGCAGCGTGGTCAGGCTGATTACCCCGGGGATCAAATCCTCTATCAGCTTCGGCGACTGTTTGGTGAGCTGGTCAAGCAGCTGCTGCGCCTCCTGGCGACCGAAAAGTTCGTCCGTGTGGGTGCTGATAAGGTGGTTCAGGTGCGTAGCGACGACGGAACATGGATCGACTACGGTATAGCCCAGCGTCTGCGCCAGCTCGCGATGGACTTCATCGATCCATAGAGCGGGAAGTCCAAAGGTTGGTTCTTTACAGGGCGTACCGGGCACTTCTCCCTCTGCACAGCCTGGATCGATCGCCATCCAGCGATCGGGCTGGACCTCGCCTTTACCAATCGTCACCCCTTTTAGCAGAATACGATAGTGAGTCGGCGGCAGGTCGAGATTATCGCGAATATGAACTGCTGGCGGCAGAAAGCCCATCTGCTGCGCGAACTTCTTACGAATACCCCGTACGCGGGTTAACAGCTGGCCCTGCTGTTCATGATCGACCATAGGGATCAGTCGATAGCCAACCTCCAGCCCCAGTACATCTTCCATCTGTACGTCAGACCATGTCGCTTCATTAACCTGCGCCACGTCAGCTTCAGCTCGGGTAGGGGCGGAGGGGGCGGCGCCCGTTTTTTTCGCCTTACCTTCCTGGCCCCGCAGCCACCATGCAATGCCTAAAAGTGAGGAGGTAAAGAGTAAAAAGACCAGATTGGGCATGCCTGGGATTAGCCCCAGCAAACCAATTACGGCCGCAGAGAGGGCAAGCACGCGAGGCGAGGTAAACAGCTGGCCGACCATCTGCTCGCCTACGTCCTGCTCGTTGACCACACGCGTTACAACGACACCTGCCGCGGTGGAGATCACAAGACCAGGGATCTGCGCAACCAGGCCGTCACCGATGGTCAACAGCGTGTAGGCTTCTCCCGCTGCGCTGAGGGTCATATCATGCTGCATTACGCCGATAATCAGGCCACCGATAATGTTTATTGCCATGATCAGCAGGCCTGCGATGGCATCGCCACGCACAAATTTGCTCGCACCGTCCATGGAGCCGTAAAAATCTGCCTCCTGAGTCACCTCTTTTCGACGGCGTTTGGCCTCCTCCTCGCCGATCAGACCGGCGTTCAGGTCGGCATCGATTGCCATTTGTTTACCGGGCATACCGTCAAGGGTAAAGCGAGCGCCCACTTCTGCAATACGCCCGGCCCCCTTGGTGATGACCATAAAGTTTATAATTATCAATATGATAAAAACGACAATGCCGATGGCAAAGTTGCCGCCTACCAGGAAGTGGCCGAACGCTTCGATGACCTGGCCCGCGGCGTCAGCGCCGTTATGGCCGTGCATCAGGATAACGCGCGTTGAGGCGACGTTTAGCGCCAGGCGAAGCAGCGTTGAGAAGAGCAGTACCGTCGGGAAGGCGGAAAACTCCAGCGTATTCTGGGTAAACATGGCGACCAGAAGGATCATGATCGCCAGTACAATATTAAAGGTAAACAGCAAGTCCAACACGAAGGTTGGCAGCGGCAGGATCATCATCGCAAGGATCGTCATGATCAGGACTGGACCGGCCAGTACCTGCCACTGGGTCTCCTTGATGCCGGGCAAACGTAATTTGGTGGCGATATTAGCCATTACTCTTTACTCTCTTGTGCAAAATCGAGCGCCGGGGGAACCGGCAAATCTTTAGGTTCTGTTGGGCGCAAGCCAAAGCCTTTACGCCACCGGCGCAGGCTATATACCCAGGCCAGGACTTCGGCAACAGCGTTATATAATTCACCGGGCACCGGCTGACCCGGCTCGCAGTGCCGGTAAAGCGCACGCGCCAGCGGTGGCGCTTCCAGCATCGGAACCCGATTTTCTTCAGCCATCTCGCGGATGCGCAGGGCAATAAGTCCACTGCCGCTTGCGACGACGATCGGTGCGCCCATGGTGCCTTCCTGGTACTTCAGCGCCACGGAATAGTGGGTCGGGTTGTTGACGACCACATCGGCGGTGGGCACCTCGGCCATCATGCGGCTTTGTGCCATCTGGCGCTGAATCTGCCTGACGCGACCCTTAATGTGCGGGTCACCTTCCTGGTTTTTAAATTCATCCTTTATCTCCTGGCGGCTCATTCTCAGCTTCTTAAAGTTGCTCCAGAGCTGATAAATCACGTCGAAGGCCACCATGGGGATCAGTGACAAAATCACGTACAGCATGCAGCCAATCAGCAGGTTGCTGATGTCGTTTAGCGCGCCGCCCAACGGTTCATACATTAGATTGATGAACCTGCTTTTATTGAGCAGTAAAAACAGTCCTCCCCCCGTGGCGGCCAACAGCACCTTGAGGATGCTTTTGATCATCTCTGATACCATTTGGGCAGAGAAAAGACGCTTGATACCGGTGACGGGATTAAGTTTTTTAAGATTAACCTTTAGCGCCTTACTGCTTGCGTTCAGGCCGCCGATAATCGACGGTGCCGTTATTGCGGTCACGTACAGCCCGCCGGCGAAGGGCAGAATGGCGAGAAAAGCCATGCTCAACAGCGAGGCTGCACGATGTAACATATTCTGCGGGTCGCGGATCAGCAGTCGATCAAAGGTCAACCCGTTGTGCAGAATAGATTCAAGCTGCGTCGCCAGATGGCTACCTGCGCCGACGATAAGCCCCCAGCCCACCAGAAGCATGGCAAGGGTGGTCAGCTCGCGCGAACGCGGAACCTGACCTTCCTCCCGCGCTTTCTGTTTTCGGTGGGGTGTGGGGTCTTCTGTTTTGTCGCTCTCGCTCTCTTCAGACATAGTGTTGGCCTGGGGTCATCAAAAGCCCAGCGACTCCAGCAGGTCATCCACCTGTTCCTGAGAGGCGACAATCCCGGCGACGCTGGTATCAATCTGCGGGCCGTTCTTGAGATGGGCGTCACCGCTCTGTTCGATACCCGCGTCACGTTCGCGCATGTTTTCAACCAGCACGCTGATCAGCTCGGTTTCGACGGTCTGAATCACCTGCATCAGGCTTTGTAGCACCTGGCCGGTGAGATCCTGGAAGTCTTGCGCCATCATTATTTCGGTGAGCTGTTGGTTGGTTTGCTGAGCGGTGGCCGGCACGTCCAGCAGAAAGGTACGTGTCTCTTTCACCAGTTCTCGCGCCTCGTCAAGCGGCTGTGGCTCTTCAAACCAGGCGTCCCACCGTTCAGTAAGCTTACCGGCATTTTCACCTAATCTTTCCTGGAGCGGTCGTGCCACCTCGACGGCCGTCAGCGCGCGATCGGCGGCCTGAGACGTTTTGCCAACAACGTAGTTGAGACGGTCACGCGTGTTGGGGAACGCGTCCGCGACTTCTTTAATGGCCTGCTCCAGGCCAAGATTTGCCATACTGTCGCGCAGCAGCCGGGTTAATTGACCGATACGCAAAAAGAGATCCTTTGGCGGTTCCGCGATCTCGCCAGGCTGAGTGGTCATAGTATTCACCCGAGTTTTTCAAAAATTTTGCCAAGCTTTTCTTCCAGCGTGGCGGCAGTAAACGGTTTAACGATGTAACCGTTGGCACCCGCCTGCGCGGCGGCGATAATGTTTTCGCGCTTTGCTTCCGCAGTAACCATCAGTACCGGCAGCTTTGACATCGCCGGGTCGAGGCGAATGGTTTTCAGCAGCTCAAGGCCATCAAGGTTGGGCATATTCCAGTCGCTCACAACGAAATCAAACTCACCGGCGCGCAGCTTGTTCAGCGCGTCCTGGCCATCTTCCGCCTCTTCAATATTTGAATAGCCCAGATCCTGAAGCAGGTTACGTACGATACGTCTCATGGTGGCAAAATCGTCCACCACCAAAAAACGCAGGTTTTTATCCGACATGTGTGTTCTCTCCTGAACGTCGTGGTTTATGGCTGAAACTTTCCAGCAGACGCTGGCTAATTTTATTGAGATCGACGATTTCTCGGGCAGCGCCAAGGGCAATCGCTTCGCGAGGCATACCGAACACCACGCAGCTCGCTTCGCTCTGAGCGAGGGTAAACGCGCCCGACTCCCGCAACGCCAGCAACCCACGTGCGCCGTCGGCTCCCATTCCGGTAAGGATGGCGGCGCTGGCATGTGCGCCCACCAGCTGTGCAACGGAGTTAAAGAGAACGTCTACCGACGGGCGATGACGGTTGACGGGGGGCGCGTCGGTCAGCCTGACGGCGTACCCTTTTCCGTGACGGACGATCTCCATATGCTTGTCGCCGGGGGCGATCAATGCCGTACCCGGAAGTACCGGTTCGCCGTCATCCGCTTCATGCACCTTTATCTGGCAAAGTGAATCAAGACGCTGGGCGAAGGAGCGGGTAAATCCAGCAGGCATATGCTGGGCGATGACGATACCGGGGACGCTGGCTGGCAGCGGCGTTAATACCTGGCGCAGCGCCTCCGTCCCGCCGGTCGAGGAGCCAATCGCCACAATGCTTTGCGGATCCACGGTAATGCCCCGCAGTATCGGCGAGGCCACTTCAGCCTGACGTCCCAGTTTTGCCTTCGCGGCAATGCGGATCTTCTCTGCGACCTGCACACCCCACAGTTCCAGATTTCCGGCGATACGCTGATCGGGTTTGGCCAGAAAATCGACGGCGCCGTGTTCCAGCGCGGCCATTGTCGCCTTCGAGCCTCGGGTGGTCATCGAGGAGATCATCACCACCGGCATTGGACGAAGGCGCATCAAACGGGAGAGAAACTCCAGCCCATCCATTTTCGGCATGTCGATATCCAGCGTCAGCACGTCGGGGTTCAACTGCTTAATCATCTCGCGTGCGATCAGCGGGTCTGGCGCGGTGCCGACCATCTCCATATCTGGCTGTTGATTGATCACTGCGCTCAGGATGTTGCGCATGAGCGCAGAATCATCAACTGTCAGCACCCGTATCCGTTTCACCGTAAGGCCTCCGTAAGTTCATACACCGACTGGCCGCGAAGCCTGAGTGGAATGTGCGGATGATTAAAATGTTCAGAGTGACCAACAAACAGCAGGCCGTCTGGCTTCAGCATGCGGGCAAAGCGCTCAAGCAGACGCTTCTGCGTCGGCGCATCGAAATAGATCATCACGTTGCGGCAAAAGATGGCGTCAAACGGTCCGGGCAGCGGCCAGCTGTTGTCCAGCAAGTTGAGCCGCTGATAGTGAATAGCGGCCATCAGTTCTGGCTTTACCTTCACCCGATCGCTGTTCTCACCCGAGCCGCGCAAAAAATAGTGGCGTTTTTGCACCAGGGTCAGCGAGTGTAGGTCGGACATGCGGTATACCCCTGCCTCCGCTTTGGCCAGCACCTCGGTATCGATGTCAGAGGCCCAGACGCGTGGCCCTCCCGTCGCGCTCCCCAGAGTCTCGTCCAGCGTCATGGCGATGGAGCAAGGTTCTTCCCCGGTGGAAGCGGCGGTACACCAGACGCGGTAGCCGTTGGGCCGCTGACGGGCGTGTTCTGCGAGCACCGGGAAGTGGTAGGTTTCGCGAAAGAAAGAGGTCAGATTGGTTGTCAGCGCGTTGACAAAGTTCTGCCATTCCGGATGCTCGCTGTGGGATTCCAGAATGCTGATGTACTCAAGAAATGTGTCAATCCCCAGCGCCCGTAGCCGCCGTGATAAACGATTAAAAATCATCTCTCGTTTTTGTGCGTTGACTACAATCCCGGCGCGGCGATAGATCAGTTGCCCAATACGCTGTAATTCAGAATCGGATAACGTAAGCTTATTTGGCGATAAGCGCACGGGAATGTCTTTAAATTCACTCATAGACAGGGCGAGGCCTTATACCGGGGTATTCATGATTTCCTGGTAGGCACTGAGCATTTTATTGCGCGCTTGCACACCGAAGCTAAAAGAAATTGAGGACTTCTGCATTGCCAGCATTACGTCATTTAATCCAATATCGCTACTGCCAGACATCCACTGCTGCGTCATTTCTTTCGCGTTAACCTGAGTTTCATTAATTTCATTGATACTGTTGAATAAAATGTCAGAGAACGACGGCGTGTTTTTCAGCGCGGCAGGCTGGTTTCGGCTCATGCCGGCTATTTGCTGTGACTGAGTGTTAATTTGATCGAGTACGCCACGCATTAAAGTTGCTGACATTGTTGACTTCCTGAATTAATAAGGGAAAAGCACACATTTATTACATATCTTTTAAACGTTGATAGTTTAACACGTAGGCAAAATGGCCATAAAATCCAATAAGCGAACATTACTTTAAGCTTATTTATCCTTAAAAAATCGGCCTTTCAGACGATAATGCCCGCCTGAAAATTTCTCTTAATTTGAAATCGTCGTTATCAGCCCTGCGATATCACAGGCGCTGACGCGCATTATTGTGCGTGCTATTTCTTACAGGATCACGGCATGAGTGCCACATTAAATGATTTAACGAATAATCCGGCTGACCGAATTAAATCGGCTCTGTCATGGCTTCGCGCCAGCCCGAAGCTATCGCTGGTCATTTGCGCCGCGGCTGCCGTATCGGTATTAATTGCGCTTATGTTCTGGGCAAAAGAGCCAGGCTATCGCGTGTTGTTTAGCAATATCAGTGATGAAGACGGTGGGGCCATTGTTGCCCAGCTGTCGCAGATGAATGTCCCTTACCGCATCGACGCGCCGGGTGGCGCTATTCTGGTTCCTGAAGGGCAGGTCCATGAAGTGCGTATGAAGCTGGCCCAACAGGGGTTGCCAAAAGGCGGCTCCGTAGGGTTTGAACTGCTGGATAAGGAAAAGTTTGGTATTAGCCAGTTTAGCGAACAGGTTAATTATCAGCGGGCGCTTGAGGGAGAGCTGGCGCGTACTATTGAAAACCTGGGGCCGATCAGATCGGCGCGCGTTCATCTTGCCACACCCAAGCAGACGATGTTTGTGCGTGAGCAAAAACAGCCGACGGCTTCCGTTACCGTCAACCTGATTCAGGGGCGTACCCTGGATGAAGGACAGGTCATTGCCATTACCCATCTGATTTCCAGCGCCGTGACGGGGCTGACGGCAGAAAATGTCACTATCGTCGATCAGCGGGGTGAGCTGCTCACCCAAAGTGGTTTGCGCGGCCTGCAAACGTCACAGCTGAAGTACACCAGTGAGATCGAAAGTGATTACCAGCAGCGCATCCAGCGAATCCTGGCGCCGCTGGTGGGCAGCAAAAATATTCGCGCCCAGGTCACGGCGCAGATTGATTTTACCCAGCAGGAGCAGACGCAGGAGCAGTATCAGCCCAACGCCGATCCGCAAAAAATGGTGATTCGAAGCCGCCAGACGAGCCAGTCCGAGCAGGGTAACGGACGCGGCAATGGCGGCGTACCGGGCGCGCTGACGAATCAGCCGCCAGCGCCTGCCACTGCGCCACTTACGCAGCCGCTTGACAAGCCTGCCGCTCAAACCAGTACCGCTGGTACCGGAAATGACCGCTCACAGCCCTACAACAATCACAACGATGAGACCACCAATTTTGAGGTCGATCGCACGCTAACCCACATTAAAAATGCCATGGGGCGCATCGATCGTCTTTCAGTCGCGGTGGTGATAAACCATCTGCCGCAAGGCGCTGAGGGCAAGCCGGGTCCGCTGAGTGAGGCTGAACTGAACCGTATTAATGCTCTGGTTAAAGAGGCTGTCGGCTATACGGCCTCACGCGGCGATAGCGTCAATATTTTGAACTCGCCGTTTAACGGGGTTGAGGAAGAGGAACTCCCGCCATTCTGGAAACAGGATAAGTTTTATCAGTTGATGATGGCGATTGCGCGTTATCTGGTTATTGCGATTATCGCCTGGGTTATGTGGCGTAAGCTTGTTCATCCGGCCTGGATCCGCCATCAGGAAACCAGCCTGCGCCGCATGGAAATGGAAAAAGAGGCGCGTCAGGAAGAGCTGGCCGCCCGCAAGAAAGCGTCCGAAAAGGATGCGCGTGACCGCGCTCAGCAGCGTGTGGATACGGAACTTAACAGTCAGCAGCTGCGCGAACTGGCGGAACAAGAGCCGCGGGTTATTGCGCTGGTTATTCGTCAGTGGATGAATCAGGAGCTCAAATCATGAATGCCGCAGAGAAAAGCGCCATCGTTATGTTGACGCTGGGCGACGTCCTGGCCGCCGAAGTCTTTAAGCACCTAAACGCGCATGAGGTGAAGACCATCAGCAGTTCTATGGTCAACATGGCGGGGTTTACCCACGATCAAATGGCCTCCGTGCTGCGCGACTTTAAAAATGACTCAAGCGAGTATGCCGCGCTGAGCCTTAACACGAACGAGTATCTGCGCAGCGTGCTGGTCAAGGCGCTGGGTGAAGAGCGTGCGTCAACGCTGCTTGAGGATTTGCTGGATACCCACCAGGGTGGAAACGGGATCGAAACGCTCAACTTTATGGATCCGCTGGCGGTATTCGATCTGATTCGTGAAGAACACCCGCAAATTATCGCCACGATCCTGGTCCACTTAAAGCGTAACCAGGCGGCGGACGTCCTGAGCAAATTCGACGATCGTGAACGTAACGACATTATGCTGCGTATCGCCACCTTCGGCGGGGTTCAGCCCGCCGCGTTGCAGGAACTGACGGAGGTACTCAACGGCCTGCTCCACGGTCAAAATCTTAAGCGCAGCAAGATGGGTGGGGTGCGCCCGGCTGCGGAGATTTTAAACCTGATGAAATCCCAGCAGGAAGAGGCCGCCATTGAGGCGGTTCGCGATTTCGACAGTGAGCTGGCACAGAAAATTATCGACGAAATGTTCTTGTTCGAAAACCTGGTAGATGTCGAGGATCGCAGCATTCAGCGTCTGTTGCAGGAGGTGGAAAGTGAAACCCTTATCATCGCCCTCAAAGGAGCAGACGAAGCGCTGCGGGCCAAGTTCTTCCGTAACATGTCGCGCCGTCAGTCGGATCTGATGACCGAAGATCTGGCATCGCGCGGCCCGGTGCGTTTGTCACAGGTGGAAGCCGAGCAGAAGACTATTCTGAACATCGTTCGTCGCCTTGCGGAGACAGGGGAAATCATCATTGGAGGCAGCGACGATGCCTACGTTTGATGCCAATAGCGCCGCTCAGTGGCGCAGCTGGCAGCCTGAGGATCTGTTAAACGAAACGGTTGAAGTACCGTTGCAGACGCAGGATACCGGCCATTCTGACGCGCAGTTTAAAGCCGAACTGGCACGCCTGCGTAAGCAGGCTGAGCAGCAGGGTATTGCTCAGGGATTGGCGCAAGGCAAAGAGGAAGGCCGTCGCGAAGGCTATGAGGCCGGGCTGAAGGAGGGGCGTGAGGCGGGTCTGGCGCAGGGGCTGGAACAGGCTCGTGACGAACGGCAGGCTTTACTGCTCCAGGCTGGAGAATGGGTGACGCAGTGCAAGCTTGCGCTTTCGAATCTCGATAGCCTTATTCCCGGACGTCTGGTTCAGCTGGCGCTGACGGCGGTACAGCAGCTGTACGGCACCCTGAGCGTGGCGGATAACCATGCTCTGCTTGCGCAGATCCGCCAGTTAATGAAGCAGGATACCCTGCTCAACGGCCCGACAGAACTGCATGTGAACCCGCAGGATCTGCCCATGGTCTCCCAGGCGATCGGTGAGACGCTCTCCTCAATGGGGTGGTCCTTACAAAGCGATCCCCAATTGGCCGCAGGGGGATGTCGTGTGGTCACGCCGGACGTGGAGTATGACGCCACCATGGAAACGCGCTGGCAGTCTCTCTGTCAGCTCGCCCGAGAGGAATTGTCCCAATGAGCCAGCAGTTAAAAAACTGGCTCTCGGTCATGGATCGGGTGGAAGAGAAGCTCGGAGAGCTCCCGCGCTTTCGTCAGTACGGCAAGCTGACGCGTGCTACCGGGCTGGTGATGGAGGCCGTTGGCCTGAAGCTGCCGATAGGCGCGTTGTGCATTGTTGAACGTCAGACCGGGCAGGCTATTTTACCGGTCGAGTGTGAGGTGGTCGGGTTTAACGGTCAGACGCTCTATCTTATGCCGCTTGAACATGTTGACGGTATTCTTCCCGGCGCGCGCGTGTACGCGCCAGAGGCCGATAAGGGAGCGGGTAAACAGCTGCCGGTGGGGTTACACCTGCTGGGGCGCGTGCTTGACGCTCAGGGCCGCCCCCTGGATGGTCGTCCACCGGCGGGAAAACCCGTAGCCGGCCTGTTTACCCCCTCGTTTAACCCGCTTCACCGCGATCCCATCAAGTCCGTGCTCGATGTGGGCGTGAGGGCAATAAATGGCCTGCTGACGGTTGGCAGGGGACAGCGTATGGGCCTTTTTGCCGGCTCGGGCGTCGGTAAGTCGGTGCTGCTCGGCATGATGGCCCGTTTCACCACCGCCGACGTCATCGTCGTCGGGCTGATTGGCGAGCGCGGACGTGAAGTAAAAGATTTTATCGAGAACATTCTTGGCGAAGAGGGGCTCTCACGCGCGGTCGTGATCGCCGCACCTGCTGACGTCTCACCGATCCTGCGTATGCAGGGTGCGGTTTACGCCACCCGAATTGCTGAGGATTACCGCGATCGTGGGATGAATGTCCTGCTGATAATGGACTCTCTTACGCGCTATGCCATGGCGCAGCGTGAAGTGGCGCTGGCTATCGGTGAACCGCCGGCAACGAAAGGTTATCCACCGTCCGTCTTCGCGCGTCTGCCCGCACTGGTAGAGCGTGCGGGTAACGGTATGCGCGGCGGCGGATCGATAACCGCCTTTTATACGGTTCTGACCGAAGGGGACGATCAGCAGGATCCGATCGCCGATTCGGCGCGCGCGATCCTCGATGGCCATATCGTGCTTTCTCGTCGCCTGGCTGAGGCGGGCCATTATCCTGCTATTGATATTGAAGCCTCTATTAGCCGCGCGATGACGGAGCTAATTCCGCATGTCCAGTACCGCAAGGTTCAGCGTTTTAAGCAACTGTTGTCGACCTACCAGCGTAACCGGGATCTGGTCAGCGTAGGCGCTTACGTGAAGGGCAGCGATCCGCTGCTCGACAGAGCGATAGACCAGTATCCTGCGCTGGAAGCCTTCCTGCATCAGGCAATACACGAGCGGAGCGGTTACGACGAGGCTATTGCCGCACTGAGCCAACTTTTCCCAGACATCGTTGAACAGGCGGGATAAAACGTGAAAGTGAATAATCCAATGGTCATGCTGCGTGACATGGCTCAGGAAAAGCTTACGGAGACCACTCGCGCCCTCGGCAGCGTCCAGCAGACGCTTATGGCAGCCGTGGCCCAGCATGAACAGCTTCAGCACTATGAGCGCGAGTACCAGCAATCTTTGCGTCAGGGCCTGCTGGGCAGCGGTATGTCGATGGCGGATCTGGTTAATCAACAGTCTTTCATTTTGTCACTTAACCAGGTGGTGAAGCAGCACGAATCACATGTTTCCACCTGCGAACAAGCCGTGGATCGGGTCAAAGAGAAGTGGCTACAGAAAAAGCAGCGCCTTAATGCGTTTGAGACGCTCATCGATCGCCGCGAAGCGGCACTGGCTATGGCACAGAGCCGCCAGGAGCAAAAAATGATGGACGAATTCGCCCAGCGTGCCGGACAGAAAAGAGAAAGGCTATGAATATTGATATTACGGCTCTGCTGTCCGGCGGAGCGCCGACGAGAGCAGGCAAAGGAAAACTCATCGGCGAGGATTTTGCTCTCACGCTCGACGACAGGTTGGCGCAGATGGGACTGTTGTTACCTGGGCTGGACGTTCCGGCGCAGCTGTTGAGTCATGAAGGATACCCTCTTCCGCAGCCGGTTTTGCCGCCGGTAGCTGAGCCGGGGGAGAGTGACGACACGCTGGCGGAGGTCAGAATCAGCACCTCTCCCGGTGATGAAAGCCCGCAGTGGCAGCTTCAGCAGATAGTCACCCGCCAGGCGAGGGGCGCTACAGAGGCTTCGACCCTTGCTGATGCGACTCTGCCACGTGAAGAGGTAGCTGGCGAAAAGGCGCCTTTAACGATCCCTGTTGACGATATTAAGCTGAAGCCCGCCCGACGCGAAGATACCCCTCTCCAGATGCAGGCACAGGCGTTAGGGGGGAAAGCCCCGGACGCCAGCGCCGTGATGCCAGGCTTAACGGCTCATCAGGGAGACGCATCGCAGCACGCTACGTGCGATCCCACGGTTCAGAGCGTCGTGATGGAGCCATCAACGGCGCGACTGGTCAGTCAGCCTGTCTCACAGCAGGTGGTCAACGTCCGTTATCCGCTGGAGTCGCCCGAATGGAAACAGTCGGTGAGCCAACATATTGCCCTGTTCAGCCGCGACAATTTGCACAATGCGGAGATCCGCCTGCATCCTCAAGAGCTGGGCTCATTGCATATCTCTTTGCGCGTGCAGCAGGACCAGGCGCAGATCCATATCGTCAGCGAACATGCCCAGGTGCGGCAGATGATGGAGACTGCTCTACCGCACCTGCGGGCGGCTTTAGCGGAAACCGGGCTTCAGTTGGGCCAGGCGAGCGTGAGCCCCGATCGACCACATACTGGCGGTGGCGAGCAGGGACGTCATCCTTCCGGAGAGCAGCATACCGCTCAAGGCGCAGATAACGTGTTCGTGGATGAAGACACTGTGGCGGAATTATTAACATCGACGCAAGGAAATATATACGGCATTAACACTTTTGCCTGAATTGCTGAATTGCCGACAGGAATGAAATTTTATCTCCTGATTATTCTGCTGATTAAATGGACTACAATGTCCGCCGTATTTATCGAGGGGCAGGTTGCTGCCTCTCTTATTTTATTGGGTTTACGTAATGGGTAACAAAAATAAAAATGCTGCGGCTCGCGGAGGGTCGCGCTCGCTTCTGTTAATACTAATGTTTCTGATTGCCCTCGCAGCCTGCTGTTTTTCAGGCTATCTGTTCTGGTCGATGAAATATGCACACGTGCAGACGGACAACAATTCGAGAAGTGAGCACGAAGCCCCGGCGGTACAGCAAGTTGAACCGTTATACGTGTCGATGAATACCTTTACCGTTAGCCTGACCCCGACGCAGCACGAGTCGGATCGCGTGCTCTACATTGGTCTGTCCGTGCGACTTGGCGATACGTCGTCCGTACAGGTGCTTGAGAAATTCCTGCCGGAATATCGCAGCCGATTGTTTATGCTGCTTTCTCAGCAAACGTATGAAACGCTCTCAACGGATGAAGGTAAACGCCAGCTGATTAGCAACATCAATAATGAGCTTAAAAAACCGCTGGCGTTCAACAAAAAGATTAACGTCACTGACGTTTTGATTAATGAATTTATTCTGCGGTAAACACAATGGCTGATAGTTTTTTATCACAGGATGAGATCGATCGCCTGCTCAATGCTGATACGGAGAGTCCCGATGACCTCCATGGAAGCATGGGAGATGCGGGGATAAAACCTTACGATCCAAATACTCAGCGACGCGTGATTCGCGAGCGGCTTCATTCTCTGGAAATTATTAACGAACGCTTTGCCCGTCAGTTCAGGATGGGGCTATTTAACCTGCTGCGCCGCAGTTCAGATATTACGGCGGGAAATATCAAGATCCAGCCGTATCATGAGTTTGCCCGCAATTTACCGGTGCCAACTAACCTGAACCTGCTGCACCTTAATCCCCTGCGTGGGACCGCGCTGATGGCATTCTCCTCCGGTCTGGTATTTATGGCCGTGGATAACCTGTTCGGCGGAGACGGGCGTTTCCCGACGAAGGCAGACGGGCGGGAATTTACCCCGACCGAGCAGCGGGTGATCCACCGTATGCTGACAATGGCACGCGAGGCGTATGAGTTTGCCTGGGGCTCTATTTATAAAATTAAGACGGAATACATCCGTTCAGAGATACAGGTGAAATTTACCAATATTACCTCTTCACCAAACGATGTTGTTGTCACCACGCCTTTCTCCGTGGAAATCGGCTCGCATCGCGGGGAGTTCAATATTTGTATTCCCTTCAGCACGATAGAGCCTCTGCGTGAACTGTTAAGCAATCCGCCAATGGATAATTCGCGCCATGAGGATTCTGAGTGGCGCAGCATGCTGGCAAGCCAGATGCGTGAAACCGAGCTGGAGCTGGTGGCGCAATTTGCCGACATCAACACGCGGTTGTCAAACGTCATGAAGATGAAAAAAGGCGACATTATCCCACTGGATAAGCAGGAGTTTATAGAAGCGAACGTCGGCAGCGTGCCGGTATTTACCGCGAAATATGGCTCTGTAAATAATCAATATGCTCTGAAGGTCGATCGGATGAATCAGCCAGCATTAAAATCTTTCAATAAGGAGTGATTTCCCCATGAGCGACATGAATAACTCGTCGGGATCTGAAGATAAGTCTATGGACAATCTTTGGGGTGAGGCGCTGAACGAGCAGAACGCTGCGGGAAGTACAGAGCAAACGGCGGTTCCTCAGTTTTCTGAAGAGATGAACCTGATTCTGGATATCCCTGTCAAAATGACCGTTGAGCTGGGCCGCACAAAAATGACTATCAAGGAGCTGCTGCGCTTAAGCCAGGGCTCGGTGGTTTCGCTTGACGGTCTGGCGGGTGAGCCGCTTGATATTCTGATCAATGGTTACCTTATTGCCCAGGGCGAAGTGGTGGTCGTGTCCGATAAATTCGGGATTCGTATTACCGATATCATTACCCCATCCGAGCGAATGCATCGCCTGAGCCGCTAATGAACGCAGTACAACCTCCTTTTGCCGCAGGGAGCACGAACGTGCTCTCTGGCGGGGCAATCGCGCTATCGGTTATCGGTACGCTCATGCTCATTATTATGCTGATGGTACTGCTGGCGTGGATCGCTCGCCGCAGCGGGTTGGCGCGTTGCACCCGCGAAAGCCAGGCTGCGGTATCGCTGGTGGCAAGTAAACCTCTCGGCTCGCGCGAACGGCTGGTGGTGGTTGACGTGGGCGAACAGCGTCTGGTGCTGGGTGTTACCCCAACCCACATTAGCTGTCTTACCGTACAGGTTAGGCCAGAGGTGCCTGAGCAGGCGGCTCCTTCAGCGGCTTTCCCCGCCATGCTGGATAACTTTCTTCATAAATACCGTTCGGGTGGTGAGCAAAAATGAACCGTCTGTTGATTGCCCGTGCTGCGACGGGCGTTGGTCTGCTGCTGCCCGTCGCCTCTGCGCTCGCCGCTAACGGCGACATTACGCTGGCCAGTTCGCCGGGGAGCGCTGGCTGGACGCTACCCATCCAGACGCTATTGTTGCTCAGTGGATTCACGTTCATCCCTGCGGTACTGCTGATGATGACTGGCTTTACGCGTATCGTTATCGTGCTGGGATTGATGCGCAACGCGCTTGGTACGCCGACCGCACCGCCAAATCAGGTATTAGTGGGACTGGCCCTGTTTTTGACCTTTTTTGTGATGTCGCCAGTGCTCAACCAGATCTATGAACAGGCATGGCAGCCGTTGCAGGCCAATAAAATCACCATGGAAACGGCCCTGAAGGAAGGCGTAAAACCGCTGCGGGCCTTTATGCTTGAGCAGACGCGTGAAGCCGATCTGGCGATGTTTGCCCGCATTGCTAAAACGCCGACCCTTACCGGCCCGGAGGACGTGCCGTTGAGTATTCTGGTGCCTTCCTTCGTCACCAGCGAGCTGAAAACCGCCTTCCAGATTGGTTTTACCATCTTTATTCCGTTTTTGATTATTGATTTGGTGGTGGCCAGCATTCTGATGGCGCTGGGGATGATGATGGTTCCGCCAGCGACAATTGCGCTGCCTTTTAAGCTGATGCTGTTCGTACTCGTGGATGGCTGGCAGCTGCTGGTCGGTTCGCTTGCACAAAGCTTTTACTCATAGGAGCCTGATATGACCCCCGAAAGCGTCATGGTATTGGGCATGGAAGCTATCAAGGTTGGGCTAATGATTGCGGGGCCGCTGTTGCTGGTCGCGCTGGCAACCGGTCTGATTATCAGTATTCTTCAGGCCGCGACGCAGGTGAACGAAATGACCATGACCTTTATCCCTAAAATCCTGATGATCGTGGGTGTCGGCGTACTGCTCGGTCCGTGGATGATGAAAATCTTTATTGAATACACGCGCATGTTGTTCGCCAGCATTCCTTACGCCATCGGCTAATGATTTTTAATCTCCCCCTTGAGCAGCTTTACGCCCTGATAAGCCATTACTTTTTGGTCATGGTGCGTATCTCGGCGCTTCTGCATGTTGCGCCAGTATTTAGCGAAAAAGCGATAAGCGCCCGCCTGCGTGCGGCATTGGCCTTAACCCTCGCGCTGCTGCTGGGCGGGCTGGTTTCTGAAGCGGATATAGGACTTTACTCCTGGGCGGGCGTCTGGACGATGGCTAAGCAGGTGCTCATCGGCGCCGCGATGGGGCTGACGATGCAACTGCTGTTTGCCGCCGTTCGCCTGGCGGGCGAGATCATTGGAATGCAGATGGGACTCTCGTTTGCCACCTTCTTCGACCCGGGCAGCGGTAACAGCCCGGTGATCGCTCGCCTGCTAAACATGCTGGCGATGCTGCTCTTTCTGGTGTTTAACGGCCATCTGTGGTTGCTTTCGCTGCTTGCAGAGACATTCGAGGCTCTCCCCATTAACTCAGAACCGCTGCATGCTGGCGGGATGTTTTACCTCGTTAATCATGCCGGACTCATCTTCAGTCAGGGACTGATCCTGGGCCTCCCGGTGATAGCCCTGCTGCTGAGCATAAACATGGTGCTTGCGCTGCTAAACCGACTTACCCCGCAGCTCTCGATCTTTGTAGTAGGGTTCCCGCTCACGCTGACCTTTGGCATGCTGGCACTGTTGCTCATCGACGAAACGCTGGCTCCATTTTTTGAACGTCTTATGAGCCACGGCTTCGAGATCCTGAGCGGGTTACTACAGGCGCTGGTTTGAGGGCTTAATTCGTGCAGGCTATCCGTACTACCGTCTCCGTTCCCGATGCCAGGATGCTGTTTTCCAGCAAATAGAGGGAACTGGTGGAGGTTTCGCCGCTCTTAAGCTGCGGAAAAATATAATCCGTCACCTCTTTTTCGTTGCTTTGATCGCCCAGCCGACGGGCGTGGCTAAGCATCGTCAGATGCAGCAGGTTGCCGGAGAAGGACATGGTATAATTCACGCTGCGCTGTACGGGTGAAGCTTGCCCTACGCGTTTTCCGTCCTGAAAATGGCGGATGTTACCGATATAGGTCGTGTGTCCCTCATGAAGTTCATCGCGGTATGAGCGATAAATTCCTCGCGCCAGCGTCACGTTGTTTTCGTCCTTGATAGTGTAAAACGAGGCTGGGGCAAAGCACGTCTGTTTCAGCGGCGACGTGGCGATCGTGTACCCGATTGTTAACGCTAAACCTGTCATCAGGCCGCCAGCAAAGAGGATCTGCGGGCGTTTAATAAAGATGAAAATAGAACGATTCACAGTCATTCTTTTGCTCCTGAATGGGTTTTTGACAGGCAATAACTGCCTGATATTTATCTATCTTTCCCGTACCGGTAGTGATGTATAAAATTTTACCCGGTCTGTAATGGACGCGTCTTTCCAGCACATATTCGCTATAGGTGTGCAGCGTTGCCTGGATAAGTTCTGTTTGGCTTATTCGGTTTTTTTGCACCATCACGATATGGCCGGGGGGGATCCCTTCTCCCTGCCAGAGGATAAACTCGATGCTCTGCGGGATGGGGACAAACGCATTTTTGACGGACAAGGCAATAAGAATACCGATCAGCATGCCGCAGACCGCGAACGCAGCGCTTCGCAAAAGCCTTTTTCGACGCGGTGCTGGCGTAGCGGAGGGGGGAGAAGGCGTAGCCTCCACCGGCATTTCAGGCGGCTGTGGTGGGGGGAGGATCTCAACGCTTTCAGCCGAGGGTTCCGGCGGGCTCTCTTCACGAATAATCAGGCGATAGCCGCTTCGCGTTACGGCAACCAGCGCAATAGCATCCTGCATCTCTAGCGAGGCCAGCGCTCGTCGAAGCTTGTTCACCATAACGCGCACGCTATTATCCGTGACCTCAACGCCAGCGCTACGCCAGCCGATATCCATTAACTGTTCCTGAGACAAAATTTGTCCCTGCGCTTCCACCAGGGCGGCAAGGCAGAGGCAGGCGCTGGCAGGCAGCGTCACGCACTCGCCGTCGCGCGTTCGTGTTAGTAACCTCGTGTGTAAATCCAGCGTCACTAACGATCCAATCGCAATGTAATTGACCATAATATCTTGATACTTCGTAATGAAAGATAAGGTGAATTGAATGGGTATTTATGTTAATTGGGTAAAGTCTTTTCGTTAACAATGCGCAACAATTTCGGGCTACCTAAGGCTTATATCGCAACTATTCGCGGATCGCTAAAGGTAAATTTCAACGATATTAATGTTATTAATGCCGATGTTAAAAATGGCCAGGCCTCGGTTGGCGTATTTGTGTGATAAATAAAGTAAATGCCCTCCCATTTTGATGCGCATGCGGTGATTCCTCTCGCTGAACCTGGCGGCACGATAGCAGTGGGGTGACGATTATATTCCTATTTTTCTGAGGCTTAGTACGTGAAGGGCAATGACTGACGGGCATTTGCTGACTGCTCAAGTTAGATAAGCTAAACGCTTAAAAATGTATAAGTAACAGGAGGGAATTTCTCCTTTTGCACGCTGTGCAGCGAAAACGATTTTAACATTAAATATCGGCAGTCGCTATAAATGAGTTGGTTAATTTTATCTCACTGGTCATATCATTTAAACAATGTTGAGATGAGCTGTTTAGCGGAAGGTTGCGTTCATAATAAATAAACGAGATGCGTTCTTTCATTTCGTATTCAATGGCACTTTACGCATGCTATTTATGGTCGATTACCGATTGTCTCCAAATAGGGTAAACGCGTTTTTATATTGTTTTGCGAGACCTTTTTAACCATATTATTTGTAATGTTTTTGGTTGGTTGTGACTTGCCTGACAGACAGTCAGGGCAGGGGAGAAGGATTGAGGACGATTAGCGAGGTTTAAAACGAAAAAAGCCCTCCGACAGGGAGGGCTAACGCGCAATAAATACGCGTAAAATGTTGAGGCTTTTCGGGATTAGCGCAGCAGGCTCAGAACGTTCTGAGGTACCTGGTTAGCCTGGCTCAGAACGGATACGCCGGCCTGTTGCAGGATGTTAGAACGGCTCATTGCGGACACTTCCACGGAGAAGTCAGCATCCTGGATACGGGAGCGGGCTTCGGTGGTGTTGATAACAGTGGTGTTCAGGTTCGCGATGATAGAGCTGAAACGGTTCTGAATCGCACCCAGGTCAGCCTGGAAGTTAGTCACTTCGGTCAGGGCTGCATCCAGGTTACCCAGCAGGTCGTCGGCTGCGGCAGCGTTAGCGGCGGTGTTGATGAACGCTGAGTTCGCTGCGCCTGCATCCGCGACGGTAGGGGCAGTTGCGTTATCTGCGAAGGTCAGCTCTTTCACCACGGTGTTACCGCTTGCGTCGGTGCTCTGCGCGAAGTATTTGGTGTTTGCACCGTCTTTCACGGAGAACAGCTGCATGTTGCTGTCAGCAGCGTCAGCGCCAAAGGCCGCGTTGGAGATCTCGTCCAGTTTAGCCTGATCCAGCGTCACTTCAGAACCATCCTGAGCTTTGAAGGTCGCGCCTGCTTTCAGCTTGGTGGCATCGCTCAGCGTAGATGGACCGTTCAACAGGATATCGGCATCCAGCGCGTTGACTTCCGTTACGGCGCCAGCAGGTACAGCACCGTCAATGATCGCATTGCCAGCACCATCATCCTTGAAGGTGATGGCAGAGGTGTCCAGTTTAAACATTTTGTCGGCAGTTTTATCGTAAGCGAAAGCTTCACCATCAGCTACGTACAGCTCGACGTCGCCTGCTGCTGCGCCCACTGCCGTTTCAATTGCGGTGATGTCAGCTGCGGCAACTTTCCAGTTACCGGCAGCAGTGCTGATACCCGTATCGTCGCCCGCTGCTTTCGCAGTGGCTGCCTTGGTGTACTGGCTGGTGGCGCCCGCAGAGCCGGCAATTTTATCGAATGCAGCAGTGAAGCCGTCCAGACCCAGAGAGTCGATGTCCAGTTTCTTCAGATCGATGTCGATGGTCTGGCCATCTTTGTCGCCAATCTGGATGGTCAGTTTATCTTTGGAGCCATCGAGAACGTTAACGCCGTTGAAGTTGGTGGTTTCAGAAATACGTTTGATTTCGTCCAGACGTGCAGAGATCTCTTTTTTAATGGAGTCACGGTCGTCAGAGGAGTTAGTACCGTTTTTTGCCTGAACGGTCAGTTCACGGATACGCTGTAAGTTCTCGGTTACTTCTTCCAGCGCGCCCTCGGTGGTCTGCGCCAGGGAGATACCATCGTTGGCGTTACGTGCTGCCTGGGTCAGGCCGCGGATAGAAGAGGTGAAGCGGTTAGAGATCGCCATACCTGCTGCATCGTCTTTCGCACTGTTGATACGCAGACCGGAAGAGAGACGCTGAATTGCAGTACCCAGAGAAGTCTGAGATTTGTTCAGGTTGTTCTGAGCCATCAAGCTCAATGCGTTAGTATTAATGACCTGGGCCATATCAATATCCTTTTAAATAAAGTAACGACGGCATTCGCCAGTTAAATATGCGATGTCTGTTGCGCATACTGAATTAATCGGATGAAAAGGAAATGACTAAATTATTTTTTCATAATTTTTTATATTCCAGAAAAAGCATTCACAAGTGACGGCAATTCTCCCGATTACCTCAGTCAATAGCCTGATAAGCGTGTAAGAGTGTATTAATGTGGTGGTTTCGTTGTCGCCTGAACTGTAAAAAATTAAACTTTATGGCCGAAACCCCGATGATATCGCTATATCTATCTTCACTGTAACAGGAATACAAATCATGGCTTCGTTCTCTATGTCAGGCCTCGGTGGCTCCGGGTTAGATATTGAAAGTATGATTTCGCAGCTCCAGGTAGCTGAGAATAAAAAATTAAACCCCTATTTGCAGAAGCAGAGCAATTATGAAGGACAAACTTCCTCCTGGGGTAAAATCTCCAGCAGTCTGGATGCGGTGAAAACGGCGCTGAAAAAACTGGAGGATGAAGGGTTCAACGGGGTCAGCATTGGCACCAACAAGGCATTTAACGCAACGGCAGGTAAGGGAGCGATCCCGAATAGTTACTCGGTCCAGGTTGAGCAGCTAGCAAAAGCCAATAAAGTGGGGACGGCACCGCAAAATGCGAACGACACCCAGCTGGGTGACGGCGCCGGTCCGCGTACGGTGACCATCACCGCAGGCAAAGGCAAGCCGATGGAGGTGGAGCTGAAAGATGATGAAACCTCTCTGGTACAGATTGCTAAAAAAATTAATGCTAAAAATGGCGATGTTACCGCGACGGTAATGCCTGCCGAAGATGGCAAATATCAGCTGGTCGTGACGTCGAAAAAGACCGGCGAAGATGGCGAAATTAGCATCAGCGTAAGCGGCGACAGTAAGCTGGCAAAAGTGCTGGATTACGACCCGGCAGTCACGCCGGGGGCAGATAATGCCCGGGAGATTACGCCGGCGCAGAATGCCATTGTCTACGTTGATGGTACGAAGATTGAACGCAGCTCCAATACCATTTCTGACGCCATTGACGGGATCACCCTCGATCTGCGCGAGGTCTCAGAAAAAGATCCTGACGACGCATCAAAACTGAAATCAGAAACACTGTCGATCACCGCCGATACCTCTAAGGTTAAAAGCCTGATTGAAGAGTTTGTGAATGTCTATAACGCCTATCTTAGCGCTGCATCCAGCGCCAGTGCATACAACGAACCGGAAAAGACGACCGGCGATGAACTGCCGCAGGCCAATGCGTCAAACGGCGCGCTTTTCGGTGACGGTACCCTGCGCCGTTTGACCAGCCAGATGAAGTCCGCTGTCGCCGGGAGCTATGGCGATGCCGACGATCTGTACAAATCTCTGGGTGCGCTCGGTATCGAGGTGAAGTTCAACGAAACCAAACCCGGCGAGGAGCGTACCGGGACCCTGGGCATACTCACCATCGACAATAAAAAGCTCGACGAAGCGCTGAAGAAAAATCCAAAGGAAGTGGAAGCTCTGTTTTTAGGCACCGGCTCAACGGGCGGGATCAAGGATCGCATGGAGGAGGTGTTCACCACCTATCTGGGCGATAACGATTCGATCCCGAAGGTTGAAGGGGCGATCTCTACCGCTCTCAAGGGGGTAAAGGAACAAAATACCCGCGTTGAAAAACAGATTGCCCGCATGCAGGAACGCATTCAGGACAGCCTTGACCGCAGCCGTAAGGAATTCCAGCGTCTCGACCAGGCCCTGACGCAAATGAACAGTACGAGCCAGCAGCTTCAGTCCGCGCTGCTTGGGATCATGGGTTAAACTTAACGCATCCGGGCAGGCCAACTGCCCGGCAGGAACCGAAGATGTACACCAAAACGGGCAACAGCGCCTATTCCTCCGTCTCTCTGGACAGCCAGATTGCTGGCGCCACCCCGCACCAGCTCATCGTTTTGCTCTACGACGGAGCAATCAATGCCATGCGTCGCGCCGAGATCTACTTCCAGTCTGGAAACATCGCTCGCCGGGGTGAGATGATCTCCCGTGCAATCAACATTATTGATAATGGCCTGCGCGCCGGGCTTAACCATGAGGTTGGGGGACAGATTGCCGCCGACCTGGAGCGACTGTACGAGTATATTTCGCGCTCTCTGCTGGAAGCGAACCTTAATAAGTCCGGGGAAATGCTCCCGCATCTTATCTCACTGATGGTGGATATGGCCGAGACGTGGAAAGCCATCGACCCACAGGCGCGTCAGGTGAAGCATGGCTGATAAACTCACGCGGCAAATCGCCCTGATGTTGCAGAGTAACGAACGTCTACAGCAGTTAGCAGACGAGGAGGCGTGGGAGTGCTTTACCGAAGAGGTTGCAGCCTACGCCCGGGGTATGCAGGCGCTCTGTGAGTTCGATCTCTCGCCGCTTGCTGAAGACGCCCGCGCACAGCTTGCGCAGCTTCTTGCCCAGGACGAACGTCTGCGCCAGCGGATGTCAGTCCGGCTAGGTCATCTCAGCAATAACATTTCTGCTCTACTTAAATCAAACGCGTCTGCCCAGGCATACCACACTGTCTGACGCTCCCGCCCCTGATGGCGGGAGCGTGTCCCGCCTCAATCCCTCTGCAAGATGACGTTAGCGCGTAAAAAAAGCCCGCCATGGGCGAGCTCGGTTACGGGTAAGCAAGAGGCGAATCAGATGCTGATATTGTATTTACGACCCGCAGGTGCCTGGCTGGATTCCCCGGCGGGGCCGTAGAGCGTGTTGGCGTGACCCACGCGGTCTACCACCTTCTGCATATATTGATTCTTCTTCATATGGTTTTGCAGAAGCGTTTCGACCTGCGCGTTCAGCGTTTTGGTGCTTTGCACCCGTTCTCTGATCAGCTTCCAGCTGGTGAACAGCCTGCTGTGATGGTGATAGGGCGCCTGAAGGGCGGAAAACTGTTCCTGCTGGAGACGCATTTCATCATAGTACTGAATCGACGAAAGCAATTGGCTTTTATTATCCGATAATACCTGTAGCGAAACGGGATTTATTTGTACGCGGCTGAGCTGATTGACCTCTTCAATCATGATGGCTTCCAGCTCGTCCAGGGACGTTTTCATTTGCGTCAGTATCGGGTACAGCTTATCCATAATGTTAAAAAATCCTGCCGTTATTAATACTCAAAAATATGTCGCACCAGCGCCTGAGCAATTTTCTCTGGCTCGATAGTGAGTTCCCCGGAGGCCATTGCGGCACGGATTTTATCCACCCGTGCATAATCCACGTCACGGCTGTCATCGGTCTGAATTTTTTTTGTCAGCGCGCTCAGGGTCACTTCGGTTTTGTTTCCGCGCGCTTCGCCCGTCGCGACACTATTTTCCTGAGTAGTGCCGCGTGTACGCAGTTCCTGTCCGCCAGCCAGATTGCCAATCGGTGCGGTGGGTTGGGTGCTTTCGATGCTCATGTTTATCCTCGCCAGTAATCGTTACTGCTCTTGCCTATACACTAGTCTTCGGAAATACACGAAAAAACTAAAATTATTGTTCTAAAAAAATTGTCACGGCTCCGTCACGACCCACTTTTCCCGTAACGTTACGTCCACCCGTGGTTTTCACGCGCAGCGTATCGTCAACCGCAGCGTTGTTTAGCGCTTTGCCCTGGCTGCGGATAAAGAAACCCGGTCCCGACATGACCAGTTCTACCGTCTGCCCGGCGCGAAGACGCCACTGCTGGCGCAGCTGGTTTTGCAGCACCGGTTTGCCCGCGGAAAGGGGGCGCAAAAGGCGTTGGCCGACAATGTCCCTCGCCTCAAACATTAGCCCAACGGGCAAATCGTCTATGCTACCGGTCATGGGAGTAATATCGCCCTGCTGCACAATTTCCCCGCCCTTCAGACTATGACTGGCGACCCAGAAGGTTCCCTGGGCGCTAATGCTAAACGGCAGATAGAACTTACGCATGCCGCAGCGCGCCACTGCGGTGCGTTTGCCGGTGAGGCGGTCATCATGCCCGGCCAGGCTCAGGTCAGGATTTTCGCACACCGCTGATAGCTGTCCGGGCGAGGCCAGCAGCGTAACGGTACGAACGATATTGCCTGGATTTTCCGTGAGCTTAACCAGCGCCTCCAGTTTCTGCACTAATCGAAGTTTCGCCGTTGTCGCGGATGGCACGCTGGCATACAGCGGGCTCGCGAAAAGGAGCGTTACCAGCGTTACGCGTAATAATGGAAGCTTCATCTTGTTGCCTTATTGTAAAACCAGTAAAGTAAACGGGTATGCTTATTCTGACTAAATTATATACGTGATAGAAACGCTTTTATTGCGTTAAATAATGACACTTCTGCTGCCGTTTTCATGAATCAGTTCCGCATGTTTTAAATATCTATCTTAATTTCGCTAATAGCGCCTATTTCTGTCAGGTCTTTGCAGTGTGATATTTCATCAGCGCTGTCTACACTATCGCGGTTTATATAAAGCAAGGCAGAGGCCAGAGTGCATGATGAATAAACTTGACGATGCGTTTCGCTTCCAACAGCAAGCGTTAGGTCTGCTCTCGCGTCGGCAGGAAGTCCTGGCATCGAATATTGCGAATGCCGATACGCCAGGCTATCAGGCGCGAGATATTGATTTTTCTCAGCAACTTAAAAATGCGTTAGGGAATAAACCTGCATCAGGGCCTGTCACAATGGCTTTAACGTCCAGCAAGCATATGCAGGGTAAAAAAATGCCTTTTGATGATGCTCAGTTGCTATATCGCGTACCGGATCAACCAAGTGCTGATGGTAACACCGTGGATATGGACCGCGAGCGAGTTAATTTCGCGGATAACGCCATGAAATATCAATCGAGCCTGACATTCCTCGGTGCAGATATTAAGAAAATGATGACGGTAGTCAGTCAGGGGTAAATAAATGTCGTTATTTAGCGTATTTGATATTTCAGGCTCGGCGATGGCCGCGCAGTCAAAACGTCTCAACGTGAGTGCCAGCAATATGGCGAACGCAGACAGCGTTGCCGGACCGGACGGACAGCCTTACCGCGCCCGTCAGGTCATGTTTGAAGCGGACACCTCTGCCGGCCAGGGCATCGGCGGCGTCAGAGTCAGCGACGTAGTGGAAAGTACAGCGCCCGATCGCCTGGTCTATGAGCCCGGTAATCCGCTGGCGGACGAACAGGGATATGTACGCATGCCTAACGTCAACGTGGTCAATGAGATGGTCAATACCATTTCCGCCTCACGCAGTTATCAGGCAAATGTGGAGGTGATGAACTCCGCCAGGGCCCTGATGCAGAAAACCTTAACCCTCGGTCAGTAAGGCAGGATATGACAGTTTCAACGGTAAACGACACCAGCGGCAATACCAGCACCTACGGCACGGGCAGCAGTGCAGCCGACCTCTCCGAGCAGTTTATGAAGCTGCTGGTTGCACAGATGCAAAACCAGGACCCGACTAACCCGATGGATAACAACCAGCTGACCTCCCAGCTGGCACAGTTCAATACCGCCGCGGGAGTGGAAAAACTCAACGCATCTGTCGGCAACGTTCAGGCGCTTATGGCGCAGTTGGGCAGTATGAGCGCCGCCTCCTGGGTTGGCCGTGGGGTACTGATCGAGGGCGATCCGAAAGTCGCCTTTGGTGACGCCACGCAGCCACTGGACGGGGAGGAGAAGCCATCAGACAGCTTTAGTTTCCTGTTATCGGGGGATGCAGAAACGGTCACCGTCACGCTGACGGATGATGAAGGCAATGCCTATACGGCGCAGCTGAAGGACGTGAAATCCGGTGTGAAGACTTACACCCTCGACGATCTGGAAAACTTCCAGCCGGAGCCGGGGCCGCCTCAGGACAGGGAATACACGCTCTCCTTTGAGGCGAAAAATCCGGAAGGCGATAACCCGGAAATATCCGGCCTGATTCAGGAGCAGGTGTCTGGCGTCACGATGACGGCCAACGGCGCGGTACTGCACCTGCTCAATCATGACCCCATCACCATGGGCGACGTGGTTGTTATCCAAAAATAGCGAATAATTTACTCTCTGGAACTTCAATATGAGCTTTTCACAAGGTCTTAGCGGCCTCAATGCAGCCGCCAAAGCGCTGGACGTGGTTGGAAACAATATCGCCAACTCCCAGACAGCAGGTTTTAAAGCAGGCTCCGTGGCCTTCGCCGACATCTTCGCCGGAACGACGGGTCTCGGGGTTCAGGTTGCGGGCGTGACCCAGAACTTCGGCGACGGTGGCCTCACGGCGGGCAATAGCTCGCTGGATATGGGCTTACAGGGAAAAGGATTTTTCCGCATGGTAAGCGAAGGTGGCGCCGTCTATTACGGACGTAACGGCCAGTTTAAGCAGGATCAGAACGGCAATATCATCAACAGCACCAATGGATTGTACCTGACCGGCTACCAGGCGACCGGTACGCCGCCGACAATCGCCCCTGGCGCACCGGTAGGACCCATTCGTATACCGACGGAAGACATGCCCCCCGCGGCGTCCACCGCCGGATCCCTTACGGGTAACCTGAAGTCAGATGACACCACCATCATCACCGACTCGTTCGATTATAGCGATCCGAAAACCTACAACTACCAGAGCCAGATTGAGGCGACCGACACGCTGGGCAATAAACACACCGTAAAGGTCTACTTCGTGCAGACCGCGGCAGGCGAGTGGAAAGCTTACGCGCGCGATGAAACCGCGCCCGGCACGCCTGATGTGACCTCCCTGGATTTAAAGTTCGATAGCAACGGCAATATGGACACGGCGGCGATGGCCAGTACCAAAATGACCATTAACGGGGCCGCGTTTAATGGCTCCGCGCCGCTGAGTATCGACATGGATCTTTCCAGCTTGACCCGCCGGGCCACCGATAGCCTCGTGAAAGTTGACACCATCGACGGTCAGGCCCCGGGTAAATATCAGAGCTTTGTTATTGGCGACAGCGGAGAAGTGGTCGCGACCTACAGTAACGGTCAGCGTCAGACCGTGGCACAAATCGTACTGGCTGATTTCGCCAACAGCGGTGGGCTGGCGGCTGAAGGTAATAACGTCTGGAGCGAAACGCCGCAGTCCGGCCAGCCTTTCCTTGGTACTTCCGGCTCCGGCAGCTTCGGTACGATTAACGGGAATATGCTTGAGCAGTCTAACGTCGATCTGGGTCAGGAGATGGTCAATATGATTGTCTACCAGCGTAACTACCAGTCGAATTCGCAAACCATCAAAACCCAGTCTGAGCTACTCCAGACGCTGGTTAACCTGCGATAAGGGCGGCGGATGGATCGCGCAATATATACCGCATTGAGTGCTGCCAACGCGGCGCTCAACCGCCAGGCCGTGACGTCGAACAATATGGCTAACAGCGCCACGGCGGGCTTTCGTGCTCAACTGGCCGCGTTTCGCGCTGTGCCGGTTGAGGGGCAGACACTGAAAACTCGCGCGCTGGTAGCGGAATCGACGCCGTATAACGACGACACCATGGGACCGATTACCCACACCGGACGCAGTCTCGATGTTGCACTTCCGCAGAACGGCTGGCTGGCGGTAGCCTTGCCAGACGGTAGTGAAGGGTACACCCGTAACGGCGGCATTGAGATCGATCGGGACGGCGCATTGCAGGTTGGCGGGAAGCCGCTGATGGGCGATGGCGCACCGCTGGTGGTTCCTCCCCATTCGCAGATCACCATTGCGGAGGACGGTACCGTCTCTGCACTTGGCGCGGGTGATGAGCCAACGGCCGTCGTGCCGGTCGGAAGACTGAAAATGGTTAATGCTCCCATGAGCACCCTGATCCACGGCGACGATGGGCTGTTTCGCCCGGCGGCGGGCAATGCGTTGCCCCAGGATGACGCCATGCGTCTGAGTCCTGAATCCCTTGAGGGAAGTAACGTGAGCCCGGTGAAGGCCATGACGGAGATGATCGCCACCGCACGCAGCTTCGAGATGAACATGAAGGTGATCCGCACCGCGGATGAAAACGCGCAAAAGGCCAACCAGCTATTAAGCGTGGGCTAACCCGCGCAAGGAGTACAGATGATTCGGTCATTATGGATCGCAAAAACCGGTCTGGAAGCACAGCAGACCAATATGGACGTGATTTCAAACAACCTGGCGAACGTCAATACCAACGGCTTTAAGCGCCAGCGAGCGGTGTTCCAGGATTTGCTTTATCAAACCATGCGCCAGCCCGGTGCACAGGCTTCCGAACAGACAACGCTGCCAAGCGGCCTCCAGCTGGGTACCGGCGTGCGTCCGGTCTCTACCCAGCGCGTGCATACTCAGGGCGGCCTGAACATGACCGGCAACGATACCGATGTCGCTATCGAAGGCAAAGGCTTCTTTCAGGTGCAGTTGCCCGACGGCAGCACCGCGTACACCCGTGACGGACATTTCGATAAAAATGAAAACGGTCAGTTGGTAAACGCAGAAGGCCATCCCATTCTGCCGGGCATCGTAGTACCGCAGGACGCCAAAGAGATGCAGATAAGCCCTGATGGTATCGTCAGCGTGACGCTCCCGGGTCAGGCTCAGCCGCAGCAGGTGGGGCAGTTGACCCTGGCGACCTTTGTCAACGATGCCGGTCTCGAAAGCATTGGCGGCAACCTCTATCGTGAAACGCAATCCTCCGGCGCACCGAATGAACTGAATCCGGGCCTTGAAGATGCGGGTACGCTCAAGCAGAAGTACATTGAGACGTCTAACGTCAACGTGGCTGAGGAGCTGGTCAATATGATCCAGGTCCAGCGCGCCTACGAGATCAACAGTAAGGCCGTTTCTGCATCCGATCAGATGTTGCAGAGGCTTACCCAGCTTTAATTTCCTCTCTCTTACCGCTCCGGGCGCAGGCTCGGGCGGATAGATGGTTTATCGACACGTAAATGAAAACACTTTTTACATACAGTCCAACAGGGCTATCGCGTCCTGCACTGCTGGCGGGCGTGCTGCTGCTAAGCGGCTGCGCGCATATTTTGCAAAAACCGCTCGTGGACGGACCAACGTCGGCAGAACCATTACCGATGGCACCGGTCACAACCGGCGGCTCGCTGTTCCAGGCAGGACAGGCCATGAACTATGGCTATCAGCCGATGTTTGAAGACCGCAGGCCGCGCAGCGTGGGCGACACGTTGACGATCCTGCTTCAGGAAAACGTTAGCGCCAGCAAGAGCTCCTCCGCCAGTGCCAACCGTAATGGATCGGCCGGAATGGGATTACTGGCCATGCCGGGCAGCTCGAACAGCTGGCTGGGTAACGGCAAAGCTGACTTTAACGCGGAGGGAAAAAGCGACTTCTCCGGCAAGGGCGGGGCGGCAGCGCGCAACACCTTTACCGGCACCATCACGGTGACGGTAAATAAACTCCTGCCGAACGGCAATTTACAGGTGGTCGGTGAGAAGCAGATAGCCATAAACCAGGGGACCGAGTTTATACGCTTCTCGGGTGTGGTGAACCCTCGTACCATCAGCGGGGCCAACACCGTGCCCTCAACTCAGGTGGCGGATGCGCGCATTGAGTATGTCGGCAACGGCTACATCAACGAAGCGCAGACGATGGGCTGGCTGCAACGCCTGTTCCTGAACCTTTCTCCTTTTTGATACGACGATGAATACAAAATCCATTCTGTTATTTCTCGGCCTGCTGCTCAGCATTCCGATGCTGTACACGCCGGCGCAGGCCGAGCGAATTCGCGATCTGGCCACGGTGCAGGGGGTACGCTCCAACTCGCTAATGGGCTACGGGCTGGTGGTAGGGCTTGATGGCACGGGCGACCAGACGATGCAGGCGCCGTTTACGGGCCAGAGCCTCAATAATATGTTGTCCCAGCTTGGGATCACCGTACCGGCGGGCACCAACATGCAGCTGAAAAATATTGCCGCGGTGATGGTGACGGCCGAACTGCCGCCGTTCGCCCGCTCAGGGGATAAGATCGACATCGTGGTCTCTTCTCTGGGGAATGCGAAGAGCCTGCGTGGCGGTACGCTGCTGATGACGCCACTTAAAGGGGCGGACAACCAGATCTACGCGATGGCGCAGGGCAATGTGCTGATCTCCGGGGCTGGCGCGCAGGCTGGCGGCAGTCGCGTGCAGGTTAACCAGCTTAACGGCGGTCGCATTAGCGGTGGGGCTACGGTTGAACGCGAAGTCCCAAATGACTTCGCCACGCAAAACACGCTGCGCCTACAGCTTAACGAGTCAGATTTCTCGCTGGCGCAGCAGATCAGCGACGAGATTAATCGTCGCTATAGCGGTGGGGCGGCAATCCCTGAAGATGCCCGTACTGTACGTTTGTTTGCACCGCCGGATGGTCCTTCCCGGGTGCGTTTCCTCGCCAATATCCAGGATATTCCGCTGCGGGTGGGGATACAGGATGCGAAGGTCATTGTTAACTCTCGTACCGGCGCCGTGGTGATGAACCGCCATGTTTCCCTCGATGCCTGTGCCGTAGCTTATGGATCGCTGACGGTAGAGGTTACACAGAATAATGTTGTGAGCCAGCCGGATACTCCCCTCGGGGGAGGGCAGACCGTCGTGGTGCCACAAACCGATATCTCAGTACGCGACCGCGGCGGCTCGCTGCAAAGCGTGCGCAGCAGCACGGATCTGAACGCGGTGATCAGGGCACTCAATACGCTTGGCGCGACGCCAAATGAGCTGATGTCCATTTTGCAGTCAATGAAAAATGCAGGCTGCCTGCGTGCGAAGCTGGAGGTGGAGTGATGAATGCTTTCGATCGTCTGGATAAGCCAGCCTTTGACGTTCGCTCTCTCGACGCGCTAAAGCGCGATGCACGCCGCGCTGAACCCGGGGCGCTCAGGGCGGCGGCGCAGCAGATGGAGGGGATCTTCGTGCAGATGATGATGAAGAGCATGCGCGATGCCACCATCAAAGATGACCTCATGCACAGCCAGTCCACCGATATGTTTACCGCGATGCACGACCAGCAGGTGGCGCAAAATATTGCCGGGAGCGGACAGCTTGGGTTTGCGGATATGATTGTGCGCCAGTCAGGCGGGGAGATCGATAGCCCATCGGTGTCGACGCCCGGCAGCGGTCCGCTTAATTTGCCGGGACTTTCCTCCTCCGTCAGATCCGCCACCGGTCCGCTGGCGCCGTCTGCGTCGGTCTCCTTCGGCAAAGTAGCGCAGGGGGCTCAATCCTTTATTTCTCGTCTGCTGCGTCCAGCACAGATCTCCGCCAGGCAGAGCGGGGTTCATCCGCAACTGATCCTCGCGCAGGCGGCGCTGGAGTCAGGATGGGGGCAGCGTGAAATCCCCACCGCTGACGGCCGCCCCAGCCATAACCTGTTCGGTATTAAGGCCGGAGGTGACTGGCAAGGCAAGACCACAGAGGTGATGACCACCGAATACATCAACGGCGTGAAGCAAAAGATAAAGGCCTCGTTTCGCGTTTACGATTCCTATGAACATGCGCTCGCCGATTATACGAAGCTACTCACTAAGAACCCGCGCTATGCGGGCGTTGCGCATTCCCGTTCGCCGGAGCAGGCGGCCAAAGCGCTTCAGGCGGGGGGATACGCAACCGATCCTGCCTATGCGAAAAAACTGATCACCATTATTCAGAAAGTAAAAGGTGATATTAAGCAGGGTGTAGAAGCCTATAAAAACGACCTCGCGAAAATATTTTAAAAAAGTTTTTAGATAAATTCGCAATCACCGATGAATAAAGCAGAGCAATAATTTTGACCCTGCCCGAATATCGGGCTGGAAATAACGGAATATCCAGGTGCCTTATGAACAACCTCTTTAGTCTCGCGAAAAGTGGCCTTAGCGTAGCGCAATCCGCTCTTAGTGTGGTAGGCAGCAACCTGACCAATGGCATGAGCGATACCTATAGCCGCCGCAGCCTTGTGATTGGTGAGCTCGGTGGCATGACCACGGGAAACGGATTTTATGGCTACGGTGCGACGGTAACTGGCGTCGATCGCGCTTACGATGCTTTTGCCAACAAGCAGCTACGCGGCTCCGTCTCAAACTGGGCCTCGCTTAACGGCCGCATGGAGCAATTGAGCGACATTGATAATATGTTGGGCGATGAATCCGACAACGTCTCTGTCTCCATCAATAACCTGTTCAAGTCGATGGCGACGCTGAGCGCAACCCCAGATGACGGCCCGGCCCGTTCCGCAGTATTCAGCTCACTCGGCGTATTGACCCAGCGCTTCAATGACAGCGGCAAGCGCCTCACCGCGCTGGAAAAGAGCACCAACACCAATATCGAAACCAGCGTTAAAGAAATTAATAGCATCAGCGACCAGCTGGCAGAAGTGAATAAACAGCTGGAACGCGTACAGGCGCAGAACGGTACGCCGCCTGCGGACCTGCTGGATCAACGTGATGCATTACTGGAAAAACTGAGTGAGCAGATCGGTATAGATGTAACCGAGAATAGCGTATCTGGCCGCGTCGACGTAACGCTTCAGGATGGTCGCCCCCTTGTCTTTGGCGAAAACGCCAGCAAGCTACAGGCCACAGCGTCTGAAAGCGATCCTGACAGAATCGTTGTCTCTTACGTTGATAGCAACGGCACTACCACGCCAGTTAACGAAGCGAGCATTACCAAAGGCCGCCTGGCCGGGTTGTTTAAGTTCCGCAGCGAAGATCTTGAGCTCGCTAAAAACGAGCTAAACCAGATCGCCTTTATGATGGCGAGCCGCATGAACGAGCAGCACCGTTTGGGTGAGACGCCAGCGGGTGTGCCGGGGGGCGATCTTTTCTCTCTGCCACCTATGAAGGCGGTGGCAAATGCAGGCAATGCCGGTGGGGGAACGCTCGACGCTATCAGCGTGACGGACTACACCAACGTAAAATCTGAAAATTACAGCATCGACTTTGATGGAACAAACTGGAACGTAATGGGGGAGGACGGACGCCTGGTGAAGCAGGTGCCGGCCGGTTCCGCCACGCTAGAGTTTGACGGCATTGAAATTGATCTCTCCGGTGTGACCGCAAGCGCCGGGGACAGTTTTTCCTTTAATCCTATGGCTGGGGCTGCGGAGGGTATTGGCCGCGCGATCAACAGCGCACAGGATTTTGCCGCAGCGGATGCCTCCGGGGGCGGGGTGGGAAATAATCTTAATCTGGAAGAGATGCTTAAGATCCAGAATGAGAAACTGATTGGCGGCAGCACGCTGACGGAGGCTTATTCAAGCCTGGTGGGGACCATTGGTTCTAACGCGCGGGCGGTAAAATCGGGCATTTCCTCGGCTGAGATCGACCTGCAAACTAAATATGATGCGAAGCAGGCGCTTTCAGGTGTGGATATGAACGAAGAAACCGTCAATATGCAGATGTTTATTCAATATTACCAGGCCAATGCGCAAATTCTACAGACCGCAACCACCATGTTTGATTCGCTGCTTTCGATTAAATAAGGAGCTATCCGATGCGATTAAGTACGCTGTATATGTTTAAACAGAGCGCCGAGAGCATGTCAAAGCGCGTGAGTGATAATAATAATATTTATCTTCAACTCTCTGCTGGAAAATCGTTGCTGCGAGCCTCGGATGATCCAAAGTCCGCTACCGATGCGGTAAATTATCAGGACGCACTGGCGAAGCTTGAGCTTTACAGCAACGTACGTTCAACGGTGCGGAGTTCACTTGAGCATGAAGATAATATCCTGAACGGTGTGGGCAATTTGCTGACCACCACCCTCACCGAAAAAATCGTAGCGGCGAAAACGGAAAGCTACTCTGATGAAGATCGTCGGGCGCTGGGTGCAGAGATTAAAGGTATTCGCGGCAATCTGATGGATCTCGCGAATAATCGCGACGGGAGCGGGCGCTATATTTTTGGCGGATTTAAAAGCGATACGGCGCCGTTTGACGATGCGGGTAACTATGTCGGCGGTGATACCGCTCGTCGACAAACCGTTGCCGATGGTACGGATATGCAGACGGGCCACCTGGGCAGCGATGTTTTCGGGGATATATTCTCTGTTCTTGATAAAGCGGTAGAAGAACTTTCTCGCGATCCCATCGACCGTGATGCGCTGAATGCTGCGTTGAGCGCCGCCAGCGAAGCGGTTTCCGGCGGCATCGATCGTCTGGGTAAGGCGCAGGCGGAACTGGGGACCAACCTTCAGCAACTGGACGCGCTTGATATGAGTGGCGACGTCATGATCAACGACACCATAACCAAGGTTCAGACGGCCATTGGCGCTGACTATAGCACGATGACCTCGCTCATTATGGATTCTAAAATGTCAGAATTTGCGCTGAACGCATCCATGATGGTATTTCAGTCAATGCAAAAAATGAATTTATTTAATAAATAACATTATCTTTCCATCTTATTTCTGAAAGTTTTAGCCGCATATTTATGTGCGGCTTATGAGGACCTATGTTAAATAAACTTAAAATCTATACCGTAATCAGCCTGATTATCGGCATGATCTCTTGCATGTTGTTTGGCGTTACGGCTTTTTCCGTTTATAACTCGGTGACGATTAATAAAAATTTTAAACGCGTTGTGGACGTTAATGACAGCAACGCCTACATGACTAACGCCGCATATAACATTAACTCGGTGGTGGCGAATACGAACGGGATGATGCTTCAGACGTCGCTGCATAAACCGCTGTCTCCAGAGATGATCAAACATACCCACAACCTGCTGAAAGAGGCGCGCAAGGAGATGGATGCTTTCGCGCAGGTGAAATTCAACAGCCTGGCAGAGACAAGGGCTGCTGAGGAGCTTCGCGCCAAATTTGACCTGGTTTATAACACCGTCCAAACCAAGCTCGGCTATCTTGAGCGACCGGAAGGATACCCGGGCTCGATGAACGGTGATATGGAACTGCGTACCGAGCTGCGTCAAAAAATTGAGAAGTATTCAGAAATCTCATCTGACCGGGGGTACGAATATGTATCAGTAGCTGAAAGCAGCTACAAGATGATGATTTGGGTAAGCGTGGTTATGATGGCTATCGCGATTTGCGTATTGTTAGCCGTTCGTTACTGGTTGCGTATTGCGCTGGTGCGCCGGATGGAAACTACCGTTGAGATGCTTCAGCGCGTAGCGGCAGGCGATCTGAGTCATGCCATAGAGACTGGCGCTGATAACGAAATTGGCAAAATGCTCAGGGAGCTTGAGAAGATGCGTGTCTCCCTGACCAACACCATTACCGGTATCCGTGAAGGGGTAGTGAATATCCATTCTAACGCCCAGGAGATTGCTCAGGGCAACAGCGACCTTTCCTCCCGTACCGAAGAACAGGCTGCGGCCCTTCAGGAGACGGCTGCCAGCATGGAGCAAATTAAAACCACCGTACGCCAGAATGCGGATAACGCACATGCGGCGCGCAGTCTGGCAGAAGGGGCAAGCATGAATGCCCAAAATGGCGGTGAGGTGATGGTAAACCTGGAAGCTATCATGGCGCAGATTACCGAAAGCTCCCGTCAGATTGCTGATATTAACGGCGTCATCGACAGTATCGCCAATCAGACCAACATTCTGGCCTTGAACGCAGCGGTTGAAGCCGCTCGAGCGGGAGAGCAGGGGCGTGGCTTTGCGGTAGTTGCGGAAGAAGTGCGTAACCTCGCCAAGCGCAGCGCCGATGCAGCGAAAGAGATTAATCAGCTGATTAATACCAGCGTTAACAATATTGATACAGGTTCGCGCCAGGTAAGCCAGGCGAGCGGCGTCATGCAGGACATCGTGACTTCGGTTGCTGAGGTGACGCAGATTATGGGCGAAATCAGTTCGGCCTCTGACGAGCAAAGTGCGGGTATCAATCAGATTTCGCAGGCCGTGAACGAGATGGATCTGGTGACTCAGCAGAACGCGGCGATGGTGGAAGAAGCGGCCATGGCGGCAGGCAAACTGGAATCTCAGTCGGACGAGCTTGAGCAGCTTGTTGCCCAGTTTACCCTGCGAGATGAAAAAGTTGAAAAACGCCATACGCCCGCGCCGGAAAAAATGACGTTGCGTCACGTTGAAAATGATAATGCGCAGTGGGAAACGTTCTGACATCTGCGGAAAGAGAATAATTGGCGTCAATAGTGCCGCCAATTATTCCTGTCAGGCAGCGCGATGATTAAATTAACAGAATGCGCATTTTTATAAAAGCTTATCGCACTTTTTGATTATGTGGTTTCAACTGATAATTGAGAATGTGAAGATTAGGTGGAAGAAATGCGTGGACGGTATATACACAGCTGAAGGGCTGGAGAATAAAACGGCATTGTGGTCAAAATACCATTTTATCGTCAGGCAAGAAGCGCTGCGTTTGCATAAGAGACTGCCTGCCAATGTCGAATTAGACGATCTCATTCAGGCGGGCTCCATGGGTTTTTTGAGTGCCATTGATAGCTTTGACCCTAAAAAAGGGGTGGCCCTTAATGCCTGGATCTCACAGCGTGTGAAATGGGCATTAATGGATGAGCTTCGGGAAAGTGATTGGGTTCCACGGCGCGTGCGATCGCATTCGCGGGAAATTGTGTCACTTATTCAGCAGATCGAACAGGAAAAGGGGGGGGAAGCGACCGAAGCTGATATTGCTGAACGGATGGGTGTTTCGCTAAAGGAATTTCAGCAAATGCTGGCTGATAATAATAGCAGCCAGATGTACTCTATTGATGAGCTTCAGGAAAACTATTCTGACAGTTGGGAGAGTAATGACGGCGAAAATGCACAGCTTAATCCGTTAAATGAGGCCATTCAGGAAAACTTGATAGCCAACATTGCTGAGCATATCCGAATGATCCCCAAGCGTGAACAGCAGATATTGCAGTTTTATTATCAGCAGGATCTGAACATGAAAGAGATTGGATTAATTTTGGGCGTTACCGAAACGCGCGTTAGCCAGTTGCACAGTTTAGCGATAAAACGCTTACGAAGCAGAATGGATCGGTTAAGGAAAGAATAACATAGCGATAACATTAACAAGATTAACAATATTTCCTAAGTAAAGTTAATTACGTTGCGTGATAATTAAGAATGTTTAACAATGTGTATTTTTATAGGTAAATCATTTAGTTATGATAGTTTTCTGGTGCGCGTTGTTTTCTTAAAGCTTGCTAGGAAAATTCTTAATGAATATGATTTCGTCAGATTTGTGATGTAGCCATCCTTTGGCATTGAAAAGTTTTTCGATAATTTATTGAATCAGCTTGACTGAATTCAGCGATTATCAATGCCAAAAGACTCTCTGCATCGACCGGGTAAACATTTTGCCTTAACTATTTAGCCTTGTTTGTGGTTGAAAAACAGTGGGAGCTTTTTGTGTCCAATTTTGACGAGTATCTGCAAAACATTCACGATATTAATCTTTCTTATTTATTACTGGCGCAGCAGCTGATCAGACAGGACAAGTTTGCTGCCAGTTTTCGTCTCGGCTTATCCGAAGGCACGATTGATAATTTAAAAGAGTTGTCTTTACCACAGTTGATGAAACTGGCTGCGACCAATCAGTTGATTTGTCGTTTACGCGTCGATGACGAAGTGGTCATCGAAAATTTGACGAAAGATTCGCGTATTGAAGCTCTTCAGCAAATTCATACCGGCATCATTTTATCGACAAACTTACTTAATTCATTAAGCGAGTCCGATGCTGCTGTGACGGGAGAAGCATAAAATGTGCGAGAAAAGTTTATTGCAAGAAATTGAAGAGGTAAATATTGCCATGGGGTTAATTAACCTTGGGGCAAGAATGCAGGTTCTGGAATCTGAAACTTCTTTAAGTCGTCGGCGTTTACTGCGCTTGTATAAAGAGTTACGCGGCTGTCCGCCTCCAAAAGGGATGCTCCCTTTTTCTGAAGACTGGTTCATGTCATGGGAGCAGAATATTCACTCTTCCATGTTCTATAACATTTACCTTTATCTTCAGAAAACTGGGGGCGGGCGCCCTATTGAAATATTGATGAAAACCTACCGTCTTTATCTGGAGCAGTGTGGTTCTTGCTGCGACGATAAACCTGTCCTGGGGCTAACGCGTGCCTGGACATTATTACGCTTTATCGACTGCGGTATTATTTCCCGTAAGGCCTGTAGCGTTTGTTCCGGTGGTTTTGTGGTCACGACGGAATTCATCAAAAACCCGTTCACCTGTAGTTTGTGTAGCCCTCCTTCGCGGGCATTTAAGAAATCGCAGGTCAACCTCAGCGGAATCGCAGGCAATTATGCCACGCCGGAAATTATGACAGCCTGACGGATGTTCGATGGCAATGCACAGGATGGCGTTTTATTCGATGCCACGGCACTCGACATCGGTCAGCGAGTAAAAAGGAGAGAGTGTGTTAGTTATCTTTGGCTATCTTGTTGTTATTGCTACCGTATTTGGTGGGTTCGTACTGTCTGGTGGTAATCTGCTCGCGCTGTTCCAGCCTTTGGAGTTGTTAATTATCGGCGGTGCCGGGGTCGGCGCTTTTATTGTTGGTAATAACATGAAATCCCTTAAGGCGACGGGTAAAGCTATCGTGAAGCTGTTCGTGGGGAAACGCTACAACAAAACGGTTTATATGGACCTGATGGCGCTTATGTTTTTGCTGCTGTCAAAAAGTCGTGTTCAGGGACTCATGTCACTTGAGAAAGACATTGAAGATCCGGCGGGCAGCGAAATTTTCAGCGCTTATCCTCGTCTGATGAGCGATCCGATGTTAAGCAACTTTATCCTCGATTACTTCCGCCTGATGATTGGCGGAAGTATGAACTCGCATGAAATCGAAGCGTTAATGGATGAGGAAATTGAAACCTGCGAAGAGGAGCTTGAGGTTCCGGCCCACAGTCTGAATACCGTCGGCGATGCCTTTCCGGCCTTTGGTATTGTGGCTGCCGTCATGGGGGTAGTGAACGCGCTCGGTGCCGCGGACCGACCCGCAGCCGAGCTCGGAATGCTGATTGGCCACGCGCTGGTGGGCACGTTCCTCGGAATTTTGATTGCCTACGGGTTTGTATTACCGCTCGCAACCCTGCTGCGTCAGATGAGTTCCGATCAGGTCAAAATCCTTCAGTGTATAAAAGTCACGCTGCTCTCCAGTCTAAACGGCTATGCGCCACAAATTGCCGTGGAGTTTGGCCGAAAAACCATTTTTACCAGCGAACGGCCTTCCTTTGAGGAGCTTGAAGAGCATGTGCGGGAAGTGAAATCCAGCGCCAGCCTTAAGTCTAAGTCTGCGGATGCCACGGCATGAAAAACGATTCCCCGATAATCATTTCGCGCAAGCGAAAGAAGAAAAAGCATGCTCATCACGGTGGTACGTGGAAAATCGCCTACGCCGATTTTATGACCGCGATGATGGCGTTCTTCCTGGTAATGTGGCTGATTTCTCAGTCCAGCACGGTGCAGCGGGAGATGATCGCCGATTACTTCCGCATGCCGCTTAAGCCATCTATGGCCAATGGCGACAAAACCAGCCTGAGCGACAGCATCATCCCCGGCGGCGGTGACGATCTGATGAAGCAGGACGGAGAAGTGGCGAATCATAAGCGGGTACAGAGCGAGCGGCAGCGCTGGATGGAGAGCCTGAAACAGGCCAGAGATAAATTGCAGCAGATGATCGAAACCGATCCCCGGCTCAATAACTTTAAATCCAACATTATGCTGCGTCTTACCAACGACGGTCTGCTCATTCAGATCACCGACAGCCAGGATCGCCCGATGTTTAGAGTAGGCAGCGAGCTGCCGGAATCCTATATGAACGGCATTTTGCAGGCGCTTGTGCCGCTGTTGCAGGAGTTGCCCAATAAAATCAGTCTCACCGGCCATACCGACTCGCTTCCCTATGCGGGCGGCACCTCCGGATACAGTAACTGGGAACTTTCTTCCGGACGCGCCAACGCCGCGCGCCGCGTGCTGGTTAAAGCAGGTCTTGACGATGAGCGTTTTCTTCGCGTGATCGGCACGGGAAGCCGTATGCCTTTAGAAAACAGTGATCCCTCAAGTCCGGCGAATCGCCGTATTAGCATTTTGGTATTAAGTAAAACCAAAGAACAGGATATCCGTCTGGAAGACACGCGCATGCATCGCCCAGAAAACGTCCTGAACAACACTACGCAGCAGGAGGTAAGGGGGTATAGCGATGGACATGAATGATTTCACCGAGATCTTTTTTACCGAAGCGGAAGAGCTGCTGGCCGAGATGGAGAAGCATTTGCTGGAGATTGATGCCGCATCGCCGAATCCTGAACAGGTAAATGCCATTTTTCGCGCAGCGCATTCTTTGAAAGGCGGGGCAGGGACTTTTGGCTTTAATGCCCTGCAAGAGACCACGCATCTACTTGAGAACCTGTTTGACCAGGTGCGAGCCGGAGAACGCTCGCTTAACCGAACGACCGTTAATCTATTTCTGGAATGTAAAGACATTATGCAAGCGCAACTGGAAGCCTATCAGTCTTCGCAGGAACCTGATGAAGCGAGTTATCGCTATATTTGTGAAGCCCTGCGCAAGATTGCTCTGGAAGACAAACATGCCCAGACGGCAGTCGAGTTGCAAGACAAAGCCGTGACGCAGCAGGGGGCAGCTGATGGTGAGCCTTTACTCTGCGTGACGTTGAAGAAAATTCCTGAAAGCGAGCGGGCAATGCTTCAGGAAGAGTTATCCCACATGGGAGAGATTGTCGCTACGGAGAAGGCTGATGATGGCATGGTGGTTCAGCTGCGCACGAGCGCCTCTGCCGACGATATCTCCGCGGTGCTGTGTTTTGTGCTTGAAGAGTCGCAAATCCTTATCGAGCATGTCGTTCAACCAGCGTCGGTTGAAGTGACTTCTCCTGTTACGGACAAGGCTTCTGTAGTCGCGGACCATTCAGAACCGCCTTCACGACCTGCCGCGCCGGTACCAGCCCGCAGTAATAGTCAGGAATCGGGCAGCATCCGCGTGGCGGTCAGTAAAGTCGATCAGATCATTAACCAGGTGGGTGAGCTCATCATCACCCAGGCGATGCTATCTCAGCTTTCCAAAAAACTTGATCCAGCGAGCTACGACATGCTCTCCAGCTGCGTGGCGCAAATGGAGCGTAATACACGCGAGCTTCAGTCATCAGTCATGTCGATTCGAATGATGCCAATGGATTATGTGTTTAGCCGCTTCCCGCGGCTGGTGCACGATCTGGGTTCTCGCCTGAACAAAGAGGTAGAGCTAACTCTTCGTGGCGGCTCGGCCGAGCTGGATAAGAGCCTGATCGAACGCATTATCGACCCACTGACTCATCTGGTGCGTAACAGTCTCGATCACGGCATTGAGCAGAAAGAAGAACGTGCCCGTAAGGGGAAGTCGGTAGTGGGCAATCTTATCCTCTCGGCGGAACATCATGGCGGCAATATCATCATTGAGGTGACTGATGATGGTGCCGGACTGAACCGGGAGAAAATCCTCGCGAAAGCCCGCTCCCAGGGAATGAATATCAGCGACACCCTCAGCGATGAGGACGTATGGATGCTGATTTTCGCCGCGGGATTTTCCACCGCAGAAAGCGTGACGGATGTTTCCGGGCGCGGCGTGGGTATGGACGTGGTCCGTCGTAACATTATGGCCATGGGCGGCCATGTCGAAGTCCTTTCAAAGCCGGGAGAAGGCACGACGATACGCATTATTCTGCCGCTGACGCTGGCAATCCTTGATGGCATGCTGGTGAAAGTTGGACAGGAGATCTATGTTCTGCCGCTCGGCGCGGTAATGGAATCGCTGAGGCCCGGCGAGGATATGCTCTGCCGCTTCGTCGGGGAGGAACGCCTGCTGCAAATTCGTGGCGAATATCTTCCGCTGGTGATGCTGCGTCAGCGCCTATCGGTGCCCGGCGAGACCGCACCTGAAGATGGCATTGTGGTGATCGTCCAAAGCGCTGGATGCCGCTACGCCCTGTGGGTCGATCAGCTCATTGGTCAGCAACAGGTTGTGGTAAAAAACCTCGAACAGAACTATCGCAAAGTACCGGGCGTTTCAGCCGCGACCATTCTCGGTGATGGCAGCGTTGCGCTAATCCTCGACGTGGTTGAACTGTCGACGATGAACGGACAAAAGGAAAACCATGTCAGGCCGACGTTCGGCAAGCAAGGAGTAACAGCATGACCCAAACAACGACAAAGCCTGCGGGCGCGGACGCCATTGCGCAGGAGTATCTGGTTTTTCGTCTCGGTAACGAAGAATATGGGATCGACATTCTGAAGGTACAAGAGATACGTGGATGCGATAGCGTTACTCGTATCCCGAACGCGCCAGGTTTTATCACCGGCGTGACCAACCTGCGCGGTGTGATAGTGCCAATAGTTGACCTTCGCGTGCGCTTCAGTCTTCCTGACGTTCAGCAGGATGACAGTACGGTAGTGATCATCCTTAACCTCAATAATCGCGTTGTAGGAATCGTGGTAGACGGTGTGGTTGACGTGCTGTCGATGGACATGGATCAGATTAAACCGACGCCGGACTTCGCGTCCATGCTATCAAGCCGCTATCTTCTTGGGCTTGGCGTGATGGAAAACAGAATGATCATCCTGGTCAATATCGAAATGCTGCTCAGCCGTGAAGAGATGGATATGGTGGATTCGATGCTGGAAACTAGCCTGGCCTAGCCTGATATATACCCACCGCCATTATAAAATCCCCCTGCGATTGCAGGAGGGATTGATTAAGCATTCTATGACCGCAGGCGCTTACCGGTCTGGGCATCAAACAAGAACATTTTTTCCGCGTCTACGGTGAGGAAGACCTTCTGACCCACGTTGATATCCAGCTTTTCATGGGACACCACGATCAGCTCCTGATCGTTGATACGCACCCGGATCTCCTGTCCTTCCCCGGTCATTTCTATCAGCACGATTTCCGCTGGCATCCCTGACTCGCCGATCCGGATATAGTGCGGTCGGGTGGCGCAGATGATCTCCATCCCTTCAATATGTGAGCGGAGGGGGCAGGGGAAGCGGTAGCCGTTGTTGAGCACAATCTCGCCGTGCTGAATCACGCCTTTAAGGGTGTTAATTTCCGGCGTGCCGATAAAGCCCGCGACAAACAGGTTATCCGGGTTACGGTACAGCTCTTCCGGGGTGCCGACCTGCTCAATATGTCCGGCATTCAGCACCACAATCCTGTCCGCCATGGTCATCGCTTCCGTCTGATCGTGCGTCACGTAGATGGTGGTGCGACCCATCCGCTGGTGGATCTTACGAATTTCTCCGCGCATTTTATGGCGCAGTTTGGCGTCCAGGTTGGAGAGCGGTTCATCAAACAAAAAGGCCTTCGGGTCACGCACCAGCGCGCGTCCCATCGCCACGCGCTGACGCTGGCCGCCGGAAAGATCCCGCGGGAGGCGATCGAGCAGATGCGTCAGGCCGAGGATTTCCGCTGCCTCTTCCACGCGCGCCATCCGTTCCGCTTTTGAGACGCTGGCAAGCTTCAGGGCAAAACTCATGTTGTCCCGCACCTTCATGTGTGGATAGAGCGCATAGCTCTGGAACACCATGGCGATATCGCGTTTTTTGGCGGGCAGAGTATTGACCACCTCGCCGTGCATCAGCAGTTCACCGGAGGTGATGTCTTCCAGACCCGCAATCATGCGCAGCAGGGTGGATTTCCCACACCCGGACGGGCCGACCAGCACAATAAATTCGCCTTCGTGAATGCTCAGCGAGATCCCTTTAATGATGCTGACGTTGCCGTAGGATTTACCGAGATTATTTAAAACGATTTGGCTCATGTTACTCTCCTCGCCCGGCGGTGTGGCCTGGCTGCAATAATGGCATGACGTGCTGGCGGTAAAGCGCCGCCGCAGCGAGATCCTGCTGGATAATGCTTTGTGCTGATTCGCTGAAGCGCAGCGCGGCCGTACGCAGATCCAGGTGGTTGGCGCTATCAATACCCGCCAGCACCTCAGGTTCGACAATGGCTTCCCCGTGCAGCGCGCCTAAAATCGCGCCGCTCATTACCCCGATAGAGTCGGTATCACGGCCTGAATTGATGGCGTCTTCCACCGCGCCGCGAAACTCGCCTTCGCGCAGCAGGCAGAAGGCCAGCGCCATCGGCAGTTCCTCAATCGACATCAGGCGCGAGGGCTGGTAGGCCATGGTCGGGACGCCCGCTTTTTCCGGGCCGTGCATCAGGTCATCACCCATCGGTGAGAAGGGCAAAAGCGCATCGTGCAGGGCGTCAACGACCTGTTGATAATCCCATGCGGTTCCACGGTAGCGACGCGCGACGTCAAGCGTTGCCGCGATGGCCTGGCGGGTGCCGTCTTTAGCCAGTTTCAATGCGATGTTGGTGATAGCCTCAATGGTGATGCCAGGAATAAATGCCGCTGCAACGCAGGCGGCGAAGACCCCGGCGGCCTCCAGCCCATAGCTCTGCTGATGCCCCTGGGTGAAATTAATGGCTTCCTGGTAAGCTGCCTCAGGGTTGCAGGCATTAATAGCTCCGATGGGGGCGGCATACATGGCTGCGCCGCAGTTCACCATATTGCCCACGCCGCCCTGGCGCGGATCGCAGGCGGCCAGTTGCAGACGATGGAAGATCCATTTTTCCGGATAAAACAGGCGCTCAATAACCAGCGCTTCCCGATCCAGTTCCGGCACCCAGCGCGGTTCCCAGGCAATCTTCCGCACAAAAGACTCCCCCATATCCCACGCATCAACGTGACGGCCCAGCTCGCTGTAAACCTCCATCAGGCAGAGCGTCATCAGCGTATCGTCGGTGATGATACCGTTGCCGCGTACGCGGTTGTTGCGCCGTGCGGACGGCTCGTCCATCCGGTGCCAGCGCTGGTGGATGGAGGTGACGCGGCCATATTTCTCCGCGATTTGCCGGGCGGAGAGTTTCTCAACCGGTCCGCCTAAGGCATCACCGAACGCCACGCCATACAGCATGCCCAGAATGCGGGACGTGAACGATAAATCAGCGGCTTGAGTAACGGTCATTTTAATTTTTCCTCTGCATATTCGGTCATGGCGTTTCCACCTGCGGCTTTCCAGGCGCTGACATACTGATCCCACTGATCAAATGACGCTTTGCCAGAGACAAACTGGTACGCCCACTGGTTATAAATACTGCTGGTTGAGTCGATGGCGGCGGCAAACGACGCCGGGAAGATAAAGGCGTTATCCGCCGTAAAATAACGTTGTGAATTGTCGATATAGCGCAGCATCGCAGGCGTCCGCCACTCCACCGGCGGCTTCCAGTTGGCGGCCTGGATAAACCGCGGATACCAGGCATTAATTTTTGGCGTCACGTTTATCGTGTTGCCCTTACGAACGTAGTGCGTGTTCTCGAAGCCCATCTGCTCCATCATTTGCCCTTCCGGGCTTGCCAGAAAATCGAGCAGGATCATCACTTCCTTTTTATGTTTCGAGAGCGAGGACATGGCAAAGCCGCGCGTTTCCATGGAAACATCTGTCGCCGCCAGCCCTTTACCTGCCGGGCCTTCGGGTGGGTCGAGCAGGGTGAGGGTGGCGTCAGGATGGATCTGGCGCATTTTTTCCTGGTACACGCCGACGTTGCCCGGCGATGAGACGGATACCACGCCAACCTTGCCGGTATAAAACTCATCCTCTTTTAGCTCCCAGTTGGTGGTGATGTACTGGGAGGAGAGCAGTCCTTTCTGATACAGCGAATGGTAGAACTCCAGTTTGCTCCGCTCCTGCGGGCTTATCTGGGCGTTGATCAGCTTGCCCTGGTCGTCCTTGAGCCAGGTGGCGTGAATGCCAAACGCCGGGTTCATAAAACCGTCGAGATCGCGCAGGTCTTTCTCGGAGGTGATCCCCCAGCTATCCGTCTTACCGTCGCCGTTGTAGTCACCGGCGTGGATCGCATTGAACAGCGTGACGTACTCCGCCAGCGTTTTGGGCGATGCGCTGAACCCGCTCTTCTGTAACCAGTCCTCACGGATCACCGGCTGGCGCGCGCGCAGCGGAAAGACATACAGCAGGGTCGGGTGGTTTTGCAGGCGAAGCCGGTTGTGCGGCCACAGCGCCTCTTTCAGATAGCGGGTTTGCGCAATCCACGGACGCCAGTCTTCAAGAATGCCCTGTTCGACCATCTTCTGGTCGCTGCCGTTGAAGTAGATCAGGTCAGGGATGGTGCCGGAGAGCAGCATCACGTTCAGCACGTCGGAGTAGCCGGAAGACGACAGGTTGACGATCTCAATGTGGATATCGTGTCCCTGGCGTGCCAGCGCCTGCTCGATTCGCTGAATATGCGCGACATCTTCGCGGTTGGTGGTCAGCAGATCTTTTTCCACAATCCGGATAGTGACCGGCTCGGCCCAGGCGGCCTGGCATAACAGCAGGCCGCAGGCGATTGCTGTGAATAATTTCATCGTCATCGCTCCTGTTAACCCTTCACCGCGCCGGACATGGTCCCTTTGGTGAAGAAACGCAAAATAATCGGGTAGATGGCAATCAGCGGGGCGATGGTTAAGGTGATCATCCCGGCTTTCAGCGCCTTGATGCTGATCTGGCTGGCATCGGTGTAGTTCGACATGCTTTCGACGCCTACCATCGCCAGCTTATCGCCCTCGACGACAAACTGGCGCAACACCACCTGCAACGGCCATTTGTCCGGGTCGTTGAGGTACACCATGGCGCGGAAAAACTCGTTCCAGTGCAGCACCATGTAAAATAACGTGATCATGGCAATGGACGATTTGGCGACCGGCATAATGACGTACCACAGCGTCTGGAACGGGTTCGCGCCATCGAGTTCGGCGGCTTCCAGCAGCTCCTCCGGGATCTCTTCGAACAGGCGAACCAGAATAATCAGGTACCAGGCGAAGACGGCGCGATACAGGATGACGGACCAGTAGCTGTTCAGTAGCCCCAGCTTTTTCATCACCAGAAAATCGGGGATGATGCCCGGCTCAAAAACGATGGTGAACAGGACAAACATAAACAGCCAGCGGCGTCCAGGCAGGCGTTTTTGCGCCAGCGCCCAGGCCAGCAGCACGGTGAAAACCACGTTGATGATGGTGCCCACCACGGTAATCAGCATCGCATTGCCAAACCCGCGCAGCACGGCTTCGTTGGTCAGCAGCAGCTTCCAGACGTCCAGCGAAAAGCCCTGCGGAATAATCTCCAGGCCGCTCATGCCGGGCACGTTTGCCGGGCTGGAGAAAGATATCGCCACCAGGTTGAGGATCGGTTGTAGCGTCACGACAACCAGCAGCATCAGTACCGAGAGAATGAGCACGTATTCGATGCGCTCAAAAGGGGTGCTTCGTGATGAGATGCGCATTACCAGACTCCTTTACCCGTCAGGCGTTTTGAAACGTTATGTGCCAGCACGATAAGGATCATGCCGATCACGCCTTTGAATAACCCTGCTGCGGTCGCCAGCGAGAACTCCCCGGTGCGCAGGCCCATGCGGTAGACGTAGGTGTCGATGATGTCTATCTGTCCGTTCACCACGTCGTTGGTCATGTTGAAGACCTGATCAAAGCCCTGGCTCAGGAACAGCCCGACGTTGAGGATAAACAGCGTGGCGATGGTCGGGGTGATAGCGGGCAGGGTGATGTGCCAGATTTTGCGCCAGCGCCCGGCACCATCCATTTCCGCCGCTTCATACAGCTGTGGATCGATGGCGAGTATCGCCGCGATGTAAAGTAATGAATCCCAGCCCGCGCTGCGCCACATTTCAGTGAACACCAGTACCCAGCGGATAGAGCCGCTGTCGGTCATAAAGGGGATCGGGTCATAGCCCATCGATTTAATAATGTCGTTAACTGCGCCATCGACCGGCGAGAGCGTGGCAATCGCGATGCTGGCGATCACCACCCATGAAAGATAGTGCGGCAGGTAAATCACCGACTGGACAAATTTACGGTAACCGGATGAGCGCACTTCATTGAGCAAGAGCGCCACGACAATGGGAACCGGAAAAATAAAAATCAGTTTCATTGCGCCGATAATCACGGTGTTCTGTATCACCTGCCAGAATACAGGGGATGACATCAGCGTGGCAAAATACTCCATTCCGACCCAGATATTCGGCGGGATAATACGGTACTGCTCAAACGCAATTTTGGTTTCCCAAATGGGTAAATAGTGCCAGATAAAAAAATAGATAACCCCAGGCAGGGCCATCACGTAAAACGGCCACCACCGGCGTAACGTCTGGCGGCAACGTGCCATGCGGGATAGTGTTTGCTGATGAGGCGTGTTATTAACCTGCGGTATTGCGCCGCTGGGTTTAGATTCTGTCAGGGCTTTCATCGGACATACTCCCATTACTGAAATGGTTGTCGTGAATATAATCTGTGTTTGCAGAAATATGCGTGCGTTAAATTTTCTCGGTGAGAATGTTTTTATCGTTATATTGCGCCAGCCGGGTCAGGACATCTTTATATTCAGGCATATTTGATGCGCCTTCTTTTTCGACGGCCAAAGAGGCGAAAGCACAGGCAAATTTTGCTGCCTGAATAATAGATTCCCCTTTCGCCATCGCGGCGGCGAATGCGCCGTTGAAGGCATCGCCTGCACCGGTGGTATCCACACATACGGCTTTCAGCGCCGGGATATGAATGAATTGCTCACCGTCATAAATAAGCGCGCCTTTCGCTCCCATGGTGATAATGACGTGACCTACCCCTTTCGCTTTAATGGCCCTGGCGGCTTCCTTTGCGCTGGCGAGATCCACAATATGAATGCCGGACAGCAATGAGGCCTCAGTCTCGTTTGGGGTCAGAAAGTCCACATTCTTCAGGCAGCTAGCCACATCAGATGACCAGGGGGCAGGGTTCAAAACCACCTTGATCCCGTTACGGCGGGCAATTTCAATGGCCCGAAAGGTAGCGGGTAGATTATTTTCCAGCTGGGTTAAAAAAATATCTGCGTTTTTCACTTCAGGGGTAATCGCTTCAACTTCATCGGCTGTAATGGACCGATTGGCCCCAGGGCTGATGGCAATCATATTTTCACCATCACTTTGACAAACATAAATAAGCGCGGTGCCGGTTTTCTGATCTTTATCCTGATAAAGCGTGAAGCTGTCGATAGCAGAAGATGAAAGATGTTCAAAGGCCATCTGACTAAACTGATCGTTACCCACCTTACCGACAAAATGGGTTTTAACATTGCATTTGCTTACGGCCAGCGCCTGATTGGCGCCTTTGCCGCCGGGTCCAATAATGGTATTTTCGGAGAAAATAGATTCTCCGCTTTGCGGGAAACGAGCGACATTAGCAATAATATCAACGTTGAATGAACCCAGAATACAGACTTTACCTTTCATCTTTCGCCCTTTATGTCGGGATTTGATCGTTTTTCTTGACTGCGCGGAGTCAAAAAAATGAATGATATTGCTATCTAAATTATTGACTGATTGGGTATGAAAAATACGGCGTTTGATAATTGCCCCACCGTGGCATCGCTCAATGCCGCCTTCCTGCGCTAATAAGTTCAGGTCGCTGCGAATCGTTTCCCTGGTGACGTTAAATACTTTCGCAAGCTGATTCACCGTCGCCCGTTCGTACCTGTTAAGCCAGGTCAAAATTGCATAATGCCGTTCTTTATTGAGCATAAGGTCACCTCTGTAGTTATATTATTGTTTCCTTGTTGTTAATGTTTTGGTGTTGTTCACAGATCGTTCGACAAAACAAAAGGAAACGGAAATATATGAGGTGATAACTATTTAATATCAATTGGTTATGTTGATTGCGTTAAGGGGGGGCGGGCTTTGATTTGCAGTGCGGGGATTTCAACGATGGCATGGGCCATGACGCAACGTTAGATTTTTCTCGGGCGCTTTAGCACGCAGAACATTGGTGTAGGTCTGGGGGGCTGTGGCTGATCCGGCATGAACCGGAATACCTGAACGTATAGCGATAATCGCCGGACTAAGTCGAATGGCTCGGACAACGACAGACACAAAAAAGCCCGCAGGGCTTGCGCCGTGCGGGCTTTCAGGACTTCATCGGATGACTCTGGTATTCACCGATGGAGAATTTTGGTGCTGGCGTCCTTGTAATTGGTGGGGGAGTTGGTTGAGTTTGTTGGGGATTTTGATTTTTTGCGCGAAGGGGAAGGCGCAAAAAGAGCGGCGATGGTGTTGATATGGAAGAGATTTTTTTATCTGTTTGATTTTTAAGTTGATTATTGAGGGCTGGGTTTTGCGTGTTGGTTGAGGCCTTGGTGGAAGTTGTAGGTTGGTCGTTCTTTCCAAAAAATGAGCGTTCCTGTCGAATAATTCATTCTCTTGATTTTTCCTGACTGTAGATCATGCTCATCAAATACACACAAACAACCGAAGTCGATACAGGTAGTTGGCCTTAGGTATATTAACAATAAGAGAGCACCATGCTTGAACTCCGTCCTAATTGTGAATGCTGTGATAAAGATCTGCCACCTGAATCAAAAGAGGCATACATCTGTTCATTCGAATGCACATTTTGCGTCGATTGCGTGGTCCAACGGCTTAACGGCCAGTGCCCAAACTGCGGAGGGGAGCTGGTGCGACGTCCAATACGCCCCGAAGCATCCCTCCTACGACATCCTGCATCAAGCAAGCGTCATTATAAACATTAGAGATGAAAACAATGTTCGCTCCTGGCTTATAATGGCCTTCGTGCTCCTGCTAGCCGTCTGCATAGTGCCAAGAACAGACTCTTGCCATCGCATATAAATTAATGAGAGGTTAGGAGTGGAACGAAGCCTAGTACAACATTTTCAATGTTGGGTACTATAGTATTCAGAATAAGCTATTATCATGGCGTTCTCATTAAATACGGCAAAGTAAGTTAATCATTTTATTATATAGGAAAGATTGTAATGAGTAACTCAATAATAAAGAAAATTCTTAATCAAAAAGCTAAAAGATTTAGGGGGGCTTTTTCTGATGATGCTAAAGACTTATATTTCGGTGACGATGAAAAGCTATTTCATGCAGCGGAATATGGGCGATTTAGAGAAAGCATAGCTTCCGATTTTTTGCGATTATTTATACCTCGATATATATCTATTGGTAATGGCTTTATCGTTTCCTCGAAAAATGAAAGGAGCACTCAATGCGATGTTATTTTTTATGATGGTGAGCTTACCCCTTTAATACAAGATGATCATAATAATCAATTTTTTCCTTCGGACAGCATAAAAGGGATTGGGGAAGTAAAATCAGACCTCACACAAAGAGAACTTCTTGATGCTCTTTTAAAACTATCTAAAACTAAGAGGATAGCCCATGAAATTGGACTTGGTTCTGTTGGTTCAAATGGGGATGAATACTCAAGATTGCACTTCACTGATTATGCTTACAGTTTTTTAATATGTAATAAAATCAAAGGTAATTTAGAGGGGTTAGGAGAAAAAATAGAAAAATATTATCATGAGAATGGTGTTGAAAATCAATATCGCCATAGTTTTATTCTTTCATTAGATGGGAATGCTTTATGCTATAAAAGCAAAAACATCGGTGTTTGCGCTTATCCATTCACTTTTGGTAATGATGACTATCCAACAGGTAATCCAACACATCATATATCTACTTTTGATGAAGCAATAACTGCGTTCGCTCAATTAACTTACGTAGCCTTAACTTCACAGCAAAGAGTCATTATTAACTGGGTTGAATATATTAATTCTTAGATTTCATGTAATATAGGCTATTTCTAATAGCCTGCTCAATTTAAAATCCATTATCATATACAAATATGATGACCTTTCTGTCAAAATTGGTGTGATTTAGAAGTGGTTGCATTACATAACCTCACATAGTCCACTCTTCGCACAGAGCGGACCTTTATTTGTCCGCTTTGTGCCAGGAGCGGACATAGCTAATATCGTGATGGGTTAATTTACGTAGGCAGGCCAGTAGTTAAAGTTGATTATTGTATTTGTGCTAGAAAAAATGAGTATTAAATTCCGTAAATTAAAAATAAGAATATAAAAATCTTAATCGTAATTCACCTTTTATACTTACTTTTCTTAGTTGGGGTGTACACAGGAACAGGGCCATTCGATTTCACTTTAATACAACGATCAGCCCTTTTTGCAATTTTGATTACTTCTGGGTTAGTATCCCCGTCATTGCACTCCATAACTACATCAAGTAAGTAATCCGCTAAATCTTGTTTAGTATCTATATCCCAGTGTGGTGGAGGTGTTTTATTTCTTTGACAGATCGTTGGTATGCTTCCATCATAAGGGCAGTCTAGTACAGCATAAGAATCAGATATTTTAGCCATTTTTTGACATTGAGCATCTAGATCGCCCCTGTCAGTTTTTGACATGTTATATAGATGATTTTTAGCTTGTATAAGGACAGCTTTAACTTTTTTTACCTCTCCATTTTCATCCTCCCAAGAAACAATGAGACCTATGTCTATTCCTGTAATTGATTCAGCACTGCCAGGCCCTCTGTCATTAGTAATAGAAGCTTTAAAATTAATTACAATCCCTTCATGCTCCACAGATTCACCGTGAAGTTTTCCAAACAACGCTCCGGTATAGTTAGGTTCCTGCTCGAAAGATTCCCTATCAATTAGGTTCGCAGCCCTAGCGAAAAGTGCTTTGACTCCAACTTTCAGTATGCTGTCCATTCCAATATCCTGTATGTTTAAACGTTATGAATACTTATATCATTACAACTTGGTGAATTAATAGTACTTAGCCTGTTCCCTTGTATTAATTCGAGAAAAATTTATCAATCCTCTCTAAAGCTGAGAATCTGAAACTGTCCGTTCCTTGCTCACAGCGGATCTTCAGCTTAGGTAACTTGCTCGCTTCGTACCTGGAGTGGACGTTGCTAACATTGTGATGTGGCTTTATCGGAGCACATCACTATCGCTTACATTGCTAAACTCAACAAGATATATGCAACCTGAATACGGAGCTCTTGATGGTCACTACACATGTTTTCATCGCGGTCAGTCTTGATGGTTATATCGCCCGACAGGATGGCGATATCGACTGGCTGTTGAAGCGCGATGACCCGACTGAAGATCATGGCTATGCCGCATTCATCGCAGACAAAGATTGGATCATTATGGGGCGAGGTAGCTATGAGAAGGTGCTGACCTTTGACGAATGGCCTTATGATCGACCCGTGCTGGTGCTTTCCCGGCAGCTAACCGATACCCCCGTGCCCGAGGCGCTGAAGGGAAAAGTGCAGTTTTCATGCCGCACACCAAGGGAGGCTCTTGCTGACCTGATGGAGAAGAACGTGCACCGGGTCTATATCGATGGTGGGCAGTTAATACAGTCGTTCCTGCGCGAAGGTCTGGTTGCCGATATCGTTATCACAACTGTTCCTGTTCTGCTCGGTTCGGGAAAACCGCTATTCGGAGTATTACCCCATGATATCGATTTGACGCTATTATCCAGCCGCAGCTTCCCTTCGGGTCTGGTGCAGTCGCACTATCGGCTGACGTCATAAGCTGAATCTAAGCATAGTGGCGACCTCCGCTAAAGTGAGAAAATGCCCCAGTTGCCAGCGGTACTGTTTTACTTCTACGACCTTACTTCAGTTCGCTGAAAAAGCAGTGCATCAGAAAACGGGTCTACAAAACCTGGGATCTGGCTTGTGCAGATATCTTCGATGACATTGACGTGTTCAACAATCGGCGCTGGCGGTAAAGCCATATTGGGGTGTCAGTACAGAGGCCTTTGAATAGGCTCCGTCGTGAGGACGTAGCCAATGCAGATGGTCAAACATTCCACCCCAAATCCCGCACTTCTCTCCCTTACCCTTAAAGGCCTTTAAAGGCCCTTTAGCGAGCTTTTGCGGGCGTAGCATTATTCGAGCCAAAGTTGGCTAAAATCCGGCCATCCCAGCGTATTTAAATCCCGCCAGGTAAATGACTTCTCGGTCGCAAATTCCATCCAGTGATGCAGCAAAGGAATGACATATCGCTGGTGGGTCATCTCATGGAAAAAGGCGGCGATGGTGGCGAACGCCTTTTCATCGTCACTGTTCAGAATGGTCGGTAGCAGGGCGTTCAGGTTTCGTCGCTGGGCTTCAGGCAAGCGCGTAAACAGCGCGGTGGACGCCAGCCATTCCAGAAATGCCGGAACCGAAAGGGTATCGAGCATAAAGTTGCTGAGCCAGATATCCGCAGGAGGGCGCGGTTGGCTGTTGAAGTTGTCAAATGCGTCGATTCGTATCTCGGCGCGAATATGCCAGCGTTCAAGCAGGATGCGAATCGCTCCGGCAAGCTCCACCAGTTCCGGCTGCTGAAAGGTGCTGATGATCACCGGCTGACACAGGTTAAACGGCGCGGTGATCCCGCCAAAATCCACCGGGCGGTGATTCCACTGCGGCAGCATGCCCTGAGCCACGGAGAGGATGCGTGCGTATTCGTCGGGAAGCTGCGTCTGGCTGAGAAGTTCGACAGGTTGCAGCAGGTAATTGATAAACCGTCTTCCGGCCTCATCCGCAAAGGCACCTTCACCGTCGAGCAGCACAAAGCAGCACCCCTGCTCCAGACTACGCTCGTTGAGCGGGCGGTCATCCTGAGCCTCCTCACCCCGTAGTAGGGGAATAAAGCTCATGCTGATATGCTCCGGAGCCCAGGTGAAAATGGTGATCTCATCCAGTCCGGGCCGCGCCTGGTGCCAGTGTTGATTGCGCCGCAGAACCATAAAGTTGTCGCTGTGCTCCTGCAGGTGGAAAGCGCCAGTACAGCGGATGTGGCCGTGCTGGTAATCAAACAGCATCGTCGGCTGGGTGGCGAGCAGGCAGTCGAGCCGTCTGACCGGATGGTGCGTTTCAATCGCCAGATGCCAGGGGGCGTCAGCGTTGATGGTTTTGATTGGGCTGAAAAGCGGGGCGAACTGCGGGCTCTGGCTGGCGGCGAGCAGGCAGCGCTGAACGGCGCTGGCATCCAGTTCGCTGCCATCAGCAAAGCGGGCGGTGGATTTCAGCCAGAACTCCCAGCGGGTAAAGTCCTCGTTGTGGGTCCAGTAGTGGGCAATATCGGGGACGATCCTGCCCTGAACGGCGTCATAGCGCGTCAGTCCGCTCAGGCACTGGCGCAGGAGGTGGCGTTCGGTCCGCCGCAGGGGAACGAGCGGGTTAAGCGGATCCAGATTGCGATAGTAGGGGATGCGCACCCGCGTTTCGCTGCTTTTATCCTGTACTCCAAAGCGCCACAGGCTCAGGTGATCCAGCAGATACTTGTCGTTGCCGATAAACCGCAGCACGTTGCCGTAATCCTGCTTCTCCAGCAGCTTATTGACGTTCTGGCTGAACAGCTTTTCCGGCGAGGTTAACAGGTGGAGCCGTGAGCGCTTGCCGCGTCCGCGCTGCGGCTGCCAGTCGAGCCATTTTTCCTGATGCATCTTTTTCAGCGCAATCCGGCAGTTACGCACCGAGCAGCCGAATATAGCGGCGATCTCCTGCATCTGTAATTCGTGCGTCTGACCTGCGCCATAGCGGGCGTGCAGCCTGCGAAAATGCGCTTCGAAGATACTCATATGATGGCCTCCCACCGAACGCGATTTCCTCTTTTATCCCTTTCTCACGGTTTCCGGCGTGATTTCCCTCATAAATTTTCCTGTTTTAGGCGAAAACCGGAAATAACTTTCGTCTTTGGTTGCTGTTTTTTTAATCACCTCAGGTTCGGATACTGAAGGTGTTCGGAGCAGAACCTGCTGTTGTGCGAATCCCTGTCATAAAGACGCGCTCAGGAGATCGAGATGAAAAGATTCAACCTTCTGCAAATGTTACAAAGCATCGGGCGATCGTTAATGATCCCCATTGCCATGCTGCCTGCCGCCGGTATTTTGCTGGCCTTCGGCGTCAGCTTTCAGGATCCCAATATTGTCGCCAGCCTGCCGTTTCTCAGCGCGGACTGGCTGGTTCACGTGCTGAAGCTGATGGCGGAAGCGGGCAGTGCGATTTTCGCTAACCTGCCGCTGCTGTTTGCGGTCGGCGTGGCGGTGGGACTCAGTGACGATCAGGGTATTGCCGGGCTGTCGGCGATCGCCGGGTTTTTGATTATGAACGTCACCATCGGCCAGTTTCTGGGGATCACGCCCGAGTCGGTGGCGCAGGTGCGTGACTACACGATGGTGCTGGGCATCCCTTCGCTGCAGACCGGCGTGTTTGGCGGCATCATTATCGGGATTATTGCCGCCTGGCTCTATAAACGGTATTACCGCATTCAGCTTCCGTCCTGGCTGGAGTTCTTTTCCGGCAAGCGTTTTGTGCCAATAGTGACCTCCTTCGCCGCGCTGTTTGTCGGGCTGGTGATGGCGGTGGTCTGGCCGCCGGTCCAGCATCTGATTAATGGCCTGTCGAATACCATGACGGTGCAGGGGCCGGGCGTGTCCGCCTTCCTGTTCGGCTTTGTCGAGCGGCTGCTGATCCCGTTTGGTCTTAACCATGTCTGGTGGCCGACCTTCTGGCTGCAGTTTGGCGAGTACGTGAACAAGGCCGGGCAGGTGGTGCATGGCGACCAGCTCATCTTCTTTGCCCAGTTGAAAGATCAGGTGCCGATTACCGCCGGAACCTTTATGGCCGGGCTGACGCCGATCAAGATGTTCTGCATTCCGGCGATTGCGCTGGCGATCTACCGCTGCGCCAGCCCGGAAAACAGAGCGCGGGTGAAGGGCATTATGCTCTCTGGCGCGATCACTTCCATCGTCTGCGGCATCACCGAGCCGATTGAGTTCTCCTTCCTGTTTGTTGCGCCCGTGCTGTATGGCATTCACGCCGTCCTGGCGGGGCTGGTGTTCCTGCTGATGGAGTGGTTCAGCGTGCATATCGGGCTCTCTTTCTCTGGCGGGCTTATTGACTATCTGTTCTTTGGCGTCCTGCCGCGCGCGCCTCACTGGTACATGGTGTTCCCGGTCGGGCTGGTGATGGGGGCGCTGTACTACGCCCTGTTTACCTTTGCTATTCGCCGCTGGAATTTGCTGACGCCGGGGCGTGAGGTTGAAGAAAACGCGGTGGCGCAGGAAAGCGAACAAAACGACCTGGTGAGCGGCATCATTCTGGCCTATGGCGGGCTGGGGAATATGACCAGCATCGAAGCCTGCATGTCGCGTCTGCGCATTGACGTGACGGATAAGTCGCTGGTGGACAAAGCGCTGCTGAAACAGCTTGGCGCGGCGGGCGTCGTCGAGGTCGGGAACAACATTCAAAGCGTCTTTGGCATGAAATCCGATCGGCTGAAAGAGGCGATCCGCGCAGCTAACGCGTATACACAGGAGGCAAAATGAAACAGCTACACCACAGCGGCCTGCCGCTGTATCTCGATGACGATGGCGTGATGGCGCTGAAACCGCCGCTAAACTATCTCGGCTTTGGCCGCAAAAGCGCCGGGCAGATGGCGGTGGTTTTACCGGAGTTCACCGAAGGGCTGCGTGATGAACCGGCTTACGATGTTTATCGCGGTCTCAGCTTTGCGGAGGATCAGGAACGGCTTGCTGCTGACCAGTACCAGTACGACATCACTATCATTATGCCGGGAACGATCGGCAAGGAGCGCAAGAAAACCAGCGGTCACTATCACGGCTATAACGACACGCGGTGCAATACCCATCCGGAAGTGTATGAAGTGATTAAGGGCACGGCGGCGTATATCCTGCAAAAGTCGCCGGATTTTGCCGTCCTGCCGCAGGATCTGGTGGTGGACGATCTTATCGTGGCGGTAGTGAAGGAGGGGCAGAGCATTATTGTGCCGCCGAATTACGGCCACTGCTCCATCAATATTGGCGACGGGCCACTGGTGTTCAGCAACCTGGCGTATAAACCCTGTGCGGTTCACTACGATACGGTGCAGTTTTACCACGGAATGGCCTGCTACATCGTGGAGGAGAACGGGCAACTGTGTGTGCGCAAGAATCATTACTACCCGCATATTCCGCGCATCAAATTCGCCACCGTCAAAGAGAATCCTCATCTTGGCATTACCTTCGATACGCCGCTTTACCAGCGCTATCGCGCCGCACCGGAGCGTTTCCACTTTCTGGGGCATGTCGATAACTATGTCCGGGAAATCATGGGGATGCTCGAGTATCAGGATGATTTATTCCCGCTCAGTCAGGAGGATGCATGATGGAAACGCAATCTGTTGCAGGCGTCGCCTGTAGCGACCTGAATCAGGCTATGTCGCGGATTGATGGCGCTGCGCTGGCGCGTCTGGAGCGGGCTATCGCTGAAGCGAACGCGATATTTGTTTTTGGTGCAGGGCGTTCGCTGTTAATGCTGAAAGCTTTTGCGATGCGCCTGATGCATATCGGCCTGAAGGTGCATGTTGTCGGCGATGTGGTCACGCCTGCGCTACAAAAAGGCGACCTGCTGCTGCTGGCCAGCGCATCGGGTGAAACGGCTTCGCTGGTGAATGTGGCAACGAAAGCGAAGCAACTGGGTGGCACTGTGGCCTTGCTGACCATTTTCCCCGAGTCCACGCAGGGGAAACTGGCTGACGTAGTGGTCAGGATCCCGGCTTATTCCGACAAACTGCCGGATGGACCTGAGAATGTTAAAGGTATTCTGCCCGGCGGCAGCCTGTTTGAAGAGGCCGTCATGGTGCTGGGCGACGCCATGATAGTGAATCTGGCGCAGTCGACGGGATATCGCTTAACCAAAGGTTTTGCGCTGCACGCCAACCTCGAATAAGTCATTCGACACAAGGAAACCAACATGAAATTACAGCTTGCCCTGGACGAGTTAACCCTGCCTGAAGCGCTGGTATTTATTGATAAGGTGGTTGACGACATTGATATTATTGAAGTGGGTACCCCCTTTCTTATTCGGGAAGGCGTGAACGCGATTAAAGCCATTAAAGAGAAATACCCGCATAAGGAAGTGCTGGCGGATGCGAAAATTATGGATGGCGGCCATTTTGAGTCGCAGTTGCTTTTCGACGCCGGGGCAGACTATGTCACGGTGTTAGGCGTGACTGACGTGTTGACTATCCAGTCATGCATCCGGGCGGCTAAAGAGGCTGGAAAGCAGGTGGTGGTGGATATGATCTGCGTCGACGATCTGCCAGCGCGGGTCCGCCTGCTGGAAGAGGCGGGCGCGGATATGCTGGCGGTACACACAGGCACCGACCAGCAGGCAGCAGGGCGCAAACCGATTGATGATTTGATAACGATGCTGAAGGCGCGCCGGAAAGCCCGGATTGCCGTGGCAGGCGGTATAAGCAGCCAGACTGTGAAGGACTACGCACTGTTAGGCCCGGATGTGGTGATTGTGGGATCAGCGATCACGCATTCGGCGGATCCGACAGGTGAAGCGAGGAAGATTTCACAGGTGTTGTTGCAGCATCACTGAGATTAGACGAGCAGAATGGCATCTGGCGCGATTGTGCGCCAGATGTCGACCAATAGTGGACATGCGAGTAAGTGAGTAAATTTTCTAAGGACATAATTGTTCCTTCAAAAAATATCTGGCCTGAATATAAACTACTCGATATTCTGAAATGCTTTGTATTTTTTGTGAACAGGAAAAAGTATGCTGAGTACGTTACCCGATTTACACAGAAGTTTTACAGAGCAACTCAAACTTAAATATCAGCCTGATTCGCGGATTCATTCCCTTCTAGCTGGTGGCTCGATTATTCATGGCGGATTTGATAAATACTCCGATCTCGATTTCATCGTTGTCGTCGACCCTCTCCACTATGACGAAATCATGACGCAGCGTAGGGAGTTTGCCGGAACATTAGGCCATCTGCTCCATGCTTTCACCGGGGAACATGTGGGAGAGCCTCGCTTGCTTATATGCCTGTATGGACCTGAACTCCTCCATGTCGATCTGAAATTTGTCACCCTGGAAATGCTCACTCAACGCGTTGAGGAGCCAGCAGTGTTATTTACTCGTGATAACCTTGCTCTGGAGAGACAACTGGCAAAATTTAGTGCTCACTGGCCCAACATGACGCCGGAGTGGTTTGAGTCCCGAACCTGGATCTGGCTGCATTATGCAGTGGTTAAGCTGGGAAGGGGCGAACTATTCGAAGCGATGGGTATGCTGGCATTCTTCCGCGAGCAGGTGCTGGGACCTATGCTGTACCGTCGCGCAAATCTACCGCAACGTGGGGTTCGCCGTATTGAATTCCACGGCATTGATCCTGATGGCCTGCTGACTTCCACGCTGGCAACGCACGATCGTGACTCCGTCAGCCTGGCCATCAGAATGGCTGCTGACGCTTATATCAATCTGCGGGCTGATGCTTTGCCTGAAAATATCGCATATGATGCGGCTCGTTGGGCGGTTCTTGCCATGCTGAAAGCGTATTCTGACAGGGGGTGAATCCATACTCCGGTCGTTTATACGGCCGGAGTAAAAGTATCACGAGTGATGCAGCCAATAGCCAAATCCCGAGGTGGATGTCGCAATTTAGCGACTGCAATCCATGCTAAAGCCAGGTTCAGGTGTGCGGGAAAGGGTAAATTTCAAACGTAGGCAGAGTGCCAACAGTGGAAGTTGGAGGGCCAGAGACTCTCTAAAAGTTGATGGTTCTTTTTGCAGGGATACGTACAGTGGCGGCAGGTATGGTAGAGCTGATAAGCTATGTATAGAGTTAAAAATTCATTTAATCGCGAGATAACAGTCAAATTATGCAAAGAATTATTCCTGATAAAAATTGGTGGGATAACGAGAGTCATAATCGAAATGCAGCAACTGTATGCCCATACGCGAATTCGCATAGCTGCCCTCGATACCATGACAGTGTAGTTCTGCTTAAACGTAGCAAAATGATAGCGGGCATAACGGATACAAAAGAAGAGGAGTTGAGTGAGTATTGGGAAAGAACCAAATTTTCATCTTTATGTGATGAAGAATTACCCTCAGTTTGTTCAAATAAAAATGGAGGTGTTTCATCGATCAGTAATTTTTGCCCTGAAATATCATATAAGTATTTTTACTATTATGCTGATTACATGTGTAAATATGTCGATGAAATAGATCAGGATACAGGTGTGCGTATTGCGAAAAACGATAATATAAAAAATGACTGGAAGTATTCATGGATGACCGTTACTCCTAGGTTTTATTTGGATTGCGATGTCTTTAGTCATGTTAAACAGTTCAATGAAACTTTGGGGAATGATTACTTAAAAAGATTGCACCCCAATATTGTTCAGCAAATAAGTAGAATGAATAATTGTTTAGATTCCAATGACCCGGCAGGAGCGTTGCACGCCGCCTCTAATATTTTAGAAACAATGGCGAAAGATATTTCTCAAAACCCAAATGTATCAAATCAATCATTGGGTGGTTTTTTTGAACAGTTCAAGAAAAAGTCAAACCTATCTAATAACCTTATTGTTGCGATTAAAGATATTTATGATTTGCGTAACAAATTACCTACTGCTGGACATGGAAGCCTAGACAAGCCTGAATTGACTATGGCAGATGCTATAGCTATTGCGGCAATGACAAAGGCGATATTAGAAATTGAATATCGAAGCAAGGCCATCTAATAAGTCAAATTCAACAACGCTTCAATTTCCCAGCGTTGTTGACGCTAGCAACAACTCACCGCTGCTATGACGGCAAAGAACGCAACCGCGCCGGTGGGTTTACTCAACCTACATACCCGACAAGGATTCCCGGATATGCCCAGGGCTATCAGTGAAACCCGGAGCCGCAACTGGGGTGTATGCCCATGTTCGCATGGCCAATGTCAACTCAGCATTGAATTCACCGCAAGAACCGCAGCGTTTACTGCTGGGTTCCCACCTGCCAACTTTTAGGAGCTTCATCTCGCGCTAGGCGCATTTGTACTCGAGCAGCCAGAAGAACTAACCGAGACCGGCGTCGGCCAGGTAACGGCTGAGTCCGCACTTTCTACGACCGTTTGCAGGAACACGCCCTGATGTTACGTACTATAGTAGACCAGAATGACCGACTGCTTAGTGCCAAAAGCGGAAGTTACTCCCCCATTCGGTGTTAATCAATACAGAGCAGATCAATCTACGACAAAGAAAATGAGAGGCTTATCACTACTCATATGAAAATTATTGTAGTAAAGTGAACAGTCAATTTATCATTTATAAATCATTAGCATATATGTCATATCAATGTTAATTTAAATGGCACAATAATTACCATGGAAAAAATCAAAGCTCCCTGTCCGTACTGTAAAGGTGAAAAAAATTGTCACACAATAGGCTATAAAAAAAGAGAATGGAGTGGGGATGATGGGAACAACTATTTTTGGGCTGAAAGTGAATACAAATTATTAGAATGCATGGGGTGCGACGGAATATTTACATATATTAAATCCCGTCATAGTGAAGATTACGACTATGAAAGAGATGAGTCAGGCTATGATTGTATGGTATATAACTATCATATATTAACATATCCTACGCAGGAGCAAGAAGAGATTAGACCCACTTGGTTTGGCGAGATATTAAGCAAAGATTATCAGCTGTATGTAATAATGAACGAAATGTACATTGCATTTCAAAATAAATCACTCATTTTAGCGGCGATTGGGCTTAGAACTATTTTTGACAGAACAGTCGATGTTTTAAACATTCACCCAGGACATACATTAGGCCAGAAGGTTGACATTCTTAAAGAGGAACGCTTTATAGGGGAAACAGAAAGGAGCCAACTTAAAATTGTAACCGAAGCTGGCAATTCAGCTGCACACAGGGCATGGGCACCGAACGAAGCTGAATTTAAATCACTTTTGGTAATTATAGAAAATTTTGTAATGCGAACAATACTAAAAGATGAGGATATATTTAAGATTGCAGAAAAATTACCTGAGAAACAGCCAAGGCCTCCCAAAAAGCAAGAATAATGTACGTAAGTGTAAATAGAGCTAAGATATTATATCTTGGCTCTGGTTACATCTATTAGTACATGCTTTTTGTAATGTCTTAACTGATTATTTAAACAAGAAACTACCTCCTGTCAGCTTTTCGATCAAAGAGGATTGTCAACTCAGTTAGCTCGTCCGCTCTGTGCCAAAAGCGGGCCAGTGACGGTCGATCTAGCCTTTACTTCCCAATAAAAGTAAAAATTATTGGCAAAACATCCCGTAGAGAACATGAGTTAAATTTCTGACAACTAGCGAACAAAGAGACCAGGTTTTTCCGTGAGTGTTTTTAAAGCATCAGTATAAAGGCTTGAAAAACAGGTGCTTCGGCATTAAGTTTAAGTGAGTAAAAATCAGGAAAGAAGGCAATAAGAATTCCTCTTGCGAGCGTTTTGCCTTCTATCAAATTGTTAAAAGTGAGGTAAACATGAGTACAACGATATTCTATTCATGGCAAAGTGATCTAGATGCAAAGCTAAATCGCTTTTTTATCCGAGACAGCCTTAAAGCTGCATTAAAAATGTTGAGCCATGAGCCTGAGTATGGTGAGTCGGTTCGACTTGACAGTGATACATCCGGTGTCCCTGGGACTCCTGACATAGCTTCAACCATTTTTGAGAAAATAGATAACAGCTCAGTCTTTGTCGCAGACATAAGTTACTGTGCTAGCGATGATGCTACGGGTAAGAAATTCCCCAACTCTAATGTAATGATTGAATTAGGGTACGCACTAGCAAAAATTAGTGACATCGGTGTTCTTAATATTATGAACACAGCTTACGGGAAGCCAGATAATCTTCCGTTTGATTTAAAGCATAAGAGATGGCCGATTCAGTACGAACTAACCAATGAAATTTATGCTGACAAAGGAAAAAGAGAAAAAGTAAAAGAAAGGCTAACCAAAGAACTTTACGAATTTATTAAAATCATAATTGACATTAAAACAGTTGATTCTGAACAACCTAAAATAGGTGATGCTCCTTCGCTGTCATATATCGAAAAATGCATAACAAACTCTGACTCGGCACAGGGGTGGGATGTAAGTTCAGTTCAATCTAAAACAGTTGCCGTTTATAGAAATGATGTGAATTTGCAGATTAAAGTTGATTGGTCTGAAGAGGGGACACAATGTGAAGACTTTAGAGAGCCATGGGCAAATTGTTACCCAGACAGTCGAGCATCGGGTTATTGGGTAGATATCTACTACGGTGTAAGTCACATAATATCGATGAGAAGTATACTGGTTTCAGTTGATGGTGCCCGAGCAACCCTGCCTATTCCAAGGCAAAAGGGAGTTTCTGGACAAATTACTGAAGTACTTCCTTTAGACTATAAATATGCCCAGATATTTGACTCATTAGGCACTTTAGATGAATACATGTGGCAATCTAAACTTACTCTAGCGCAATAAAGCATTTAACAAGCGCAGGCACTGGGACAAAATTTTCTCTGCGTTCCAAATTGTGCCTGTCCGCAATTCGCTCAGGCTGTGTGAAAACTCTGACCCAGAACTGAAGTGCGCGCATCTACGCAAAATCTGGAATTACTCCACTGTTATCTGAGCCAAATTTTACGTATGAGCGCAGTTTTCAGCCCTGTTATCCGCAGATTAAGCGACTAAAACAGTTTTCACACAGCCTGCGATCACTGCTGACCTGACAACCAATTGGTTGGTCCGTTCCGTGCCAAAGGTGGACGTTATGAAAAGAGTAATGAGTAATTTCGAGTAAGGGCATTAGTACACAAATGAAGTTCCAGTCATAGCTTTTAAGAACTTACAAAGGTCATCTCCTGCATCCTCAATCGTATGAAAACTAGCAGAGTCTACACATCCGGATTCACGCTCATTTAGACGCGCAATGAATAGCGGTGTTGGATCTTGTCCTGTTAGGCTTCTGAACCTGACAGCATCAACACGCCACCGATACATTTCTCCATATCGCTGAACTCCCCTGATGCCTGTACTGGTGTTTTTCGTGGCTTTAATAGAAATTGGCATAACGGATTTCCTATGTCCTAGAATGGCAGTCATGGCTGTATGGTTGTCGTAGAATTTTACAGAAAATTTTATAGCAAACTACTAAATAGCAGAAGAGATCTCTACTACTTTAATTACCGTATTTATTGTCGGTGGTTGCTGTAATTTATTTCCTCAGAAAATGTCTGCTCTTCGCTCAAAGCTAACCATGTTTTCTAATTATTCCTGTGCTTTGACTAGCTTGCAGGGTTAAGGGCTTTACCAGTCTGACGTAGCAGAAAGATACAGCCCTAGAAGTTATGGCTTTATCGGGCGTTCTGATTTCCCGCTCTCCAGGCTGCGATGTGCCGCCTCGCAAATCCGGCTCACCGCCAGCCCGTCCTCTGCCGTCACCGGGTACGACGAACGTTTCCTGACTGCCTGCACAAAGTCATTGATCGGGTCGATACCAAAACCACTGGCAACGCCGTTGCGGTAGTTGATGAAATAGCTGTTGGGCGTGAGCGTCATGCCCGGCGTGGTGATTTCCAGCCCGCGATGCTGTGAAGTGCTGCGGATGTAAGTGGCCTCGCAGAGAATATCAATGCGCCCGTCGTTGTCTTTCGGGAAGCCTTCCGGCAATACCCACGAGTTTTCCACCACCCACGAACTGCCGTCGGCCATCGTCAGCAGGCTCTGCACACTGTCAAAGGTGTCGAGGCCGCATTCAACCATCAGGCGCTTCTGCCCAACGGCGTACACCGACACCACTTCCTGGCCGGAGAGGTGGCGCACCAGGTCAAAGCAGTGTGAGCCGAGGAACCACACTGGAGAGCTTGCGCCCGCCCAGTCCAGCCACTCCGTCGGCACGCTGATGACATCATCCATGCTGATATGGCCGCGCACGATGCGCCCGGCTTCCGGTTTCTCCAGTTCGACTTTGATGCGTATCACCGCCGGGTCCCAGCGCTTGTGGAAATCGACGCCGACCAGCAGACCGCGCTGCTGCGCCATCTCTACGATAAGCTCACACTCGCGTACCGAGGTAGCAAGCGGCTTTTCCGCCAGTACATGCTTGCCGTGGCGCAGGGCGGTGAGGATGGATTCGGTATGGTACGGATCTGGCGTCGCCACCGAGACCACGTCGATAGCTTCCTCTTCCAGCAGCGTTTCCAGCCGGGTATAGCCCATGATGCCGTATGACATGGCAAGGTCGTCGCAGCGTTCTGTGTCGGTGTCGCAGATGGCGACCAGTACCGTGTCCGGGTTATGGCGGTACGCATTCATATGGTGTTTGCCGTAGATACCTGCGCCGACCACGGCGGCTCTGATTTTGTTCATGGTTATGTCCTCAGAATAAGCCCAGGGAAAACAGCCAGCCGATGATGACCGCCAGCGGTCCGGTCAGTTGTCTCGACAGCAGAAAGGCGGGTACACCTTTTGCGATGGTCTCCGGTTTCGCCTCCTGCATGGAAAGGCCAACCGGCACGAAGTCACAGCCGACTTGCACGTTGATGGCGAACAGGGCAGGCAGGGCGAAGGCCGGAGATATCGCCCCTGCGCCAATCTGTGTGCCTATCATCACGCCAATCACCTGCGAGATGGCCGCGCCCGGTCCGAGCACCGGGGAAAGGAACGGAATGCCACAGATGAGCGACAGCAGCACCAGTCCCCACAGCGAGTTCGCCAGCGGCGTCAGGGCGTGGGCAATCAGGCTGCCGAGCGCGGTTTCCTGCACCAGCGCAATCAGCAGCGAGACAAAGGCCATAAACGGGATAACGTTGCGCAGGGATACATCCACCGCCTCACGGCTGGCGGCGAACAGCAAGGCGATAACGTGGCCGACGGCGGTACCGGTCTGCTCGACCATGCGCACCAGTTTCTCTGCGCCATGTGGAGGCGGTGGCGTGGTGATAACCCGTGGTGCAGCGACAGGTACGGACTCCGGTTCGCCGTCCGGCGCTTCGGCGGTATCTACCAGAACCAGCTGCTCCATCGTCACGCCGGAGACGTAGTTATCCTCGCTAATAAACTGCGCCAGCGGCCCGGCGCGCCAGGTGGGCAGTACGTTGATGGTCGGAATGCCCTTCTGCGGGTACAGGCCACAGCGCAGGGACCCGGCGCAGTTAATCACCACGCACAGGATGTCGTTATCCGGTGGAATGTCTGAGAAGCCGTTAACGATTTCCGACTCGGTGAGCGCGCCGATTTCTATCGCGACGGGATGGATTTCGCGCCCGGTCAGTGACAGCACCTTTTTGCCGCTGGCGACGGGCAGCCACAGCCCCTTGCCGTAGCCGCCGGGACCGGGGGGAATGAGCACCGTGTTCATGGCCGTCCCTCCGCAATCATCAGTTCTCCGTGCAGGGCCGGGAGCAATGGCACCGGGCCGGACAGATGGACCACACCGGGATGGAAGGCATTCAGGCTGCCGTCAAATTTCATCGTCAGATGGCCGAGTTCAAACAGCGATTGCTGTGCTTCTCTGCCCACAGCCGTAATGAGGTAGCTGTATCCGGCCAGTAACAGGGTATCTCCCGGCAGAATGAACAGATTTTCTTCCCGCATGGTCGGTTCCAGTGACAGGGAGTAGTCCAGACAGTCCTTCGGCCCGTTGCTGTCGAAGGTGATGAGCATCTTGTCGGTGAGACCGTCGGCGACAAACAGGCCGATGGCGACAATACGCGCGCAGTAGGTCATCATGGTTCGTTCCCCCGTTTGCTGAGGCGCAGGAACAGGTACTCGGTGATAATCCCGCGTATCAGGCCAATCAGCATGGCGGCGGCGATATAGCGCAGCGCCAGTGAAGTGACGGACAGGCCGAGCGCCTTAATCCCGGCGGCGACGCCGAGCCAGACAAACAACTCCGACGGCACTACGTGGGGAAACAGGCTGGTGAGGGGATGGGCGGTGGTGCCGAGCGCATCCTCATAGCCGGGCTTGCTCTTCTCTGGCAGGAGTTTGCCGAGGGTCAGTGCGCCGGGGCTGCTCATAAAGAACCAGCCGAGCACCGGCAGCACGCCGTAGGTGAGAATGCGCGAGCGGCCGAGCAGGACGGCAACTTTCTCCATCCGCACGGTGCCGACCAGCTTCATCAGGAAGTTGATGGCCAGCAGCAGGCAGATAAGCATCGGGATAAGCCCGGTCATCATGTCGAGGAAGATTTTGCCTGCGGCCTGGAACAGGTGGATAAAGCCTTCAGCCAGGGAGACCAGAAACATGGCGGCCTCCTGCGAGTGGTGCGATGGTGCATGGTTGTGGTTCGGTGTGCATAAACAACTCTCCTGTCAGGTATCGTTGGTTAATGCGTCCTGCCACTCACAGCGCGGGTCGTTATGTCCCGGAGTTGTCGGTTGTTGTCATCGGGTGAAGCGGTTTTCGGGGTTCACGTTTGTTATTGGCATTGAGGTAACGGCCTGGCCAGATTTCAGACGGATGCACGTCGAGCGCGATGGCAATCAGCCACTCGCCTTTTGGCCACGGGCGCGTCAGGGTATTCGACAGCGTTGACGAGGCCAGCCCCGCTTCTCGCGACAGTTTCGCCAGACTGGTACCGCGCTTGTGTAAGGCGGCAACGATGTCGGCGGGGTGCCAGTCTTTTTTAGTCATTCCGTTTACCTCTCTCAGGTCTAAAACCAGTTAAGACAGTACGTTATCCGTACTTTAGGAAGTCTAAAGATAACTCATCTTAAGGAATGCTAAAGATGCTGTCAATATAACCACTAACAGGACAGGGTTATGGTTCCGAAACGTCTGAGGATTGCGAGAGAGTTAGCCGATATGTCGCAAGAGGAATTGGCTATTGCAGCAGGCATTTCAGAAGAAACGGGCTATTCGCGAATGTCTCATTACGAAAATGGTAGGCATAAACCTAAATTCGAACTGGTTTGTCGATTTGCTGAAGTTCTCAATATGCCTGAAGGTTACTTCTACACTCTGGATGACAGCTTTGCTGAAGCAATGTTGAAGCTATACGGGGGAAAACGGGTACAGTGGAAAAGGTGCATATAAGTTAATTGGTCGTGTTAGTACATCCCTTTGATGTTATGGTTTCCATCTTTATGAAGTCTAAAGATAAAAGAACTTGAGCAATGCTAAAGATTACCGTGAAATCCCTATAAGGTGCACGGTATGATCCCTAAAAGACTGAAGGAAGCTCGTTTGCGAGCAAAGCTGACACAGGAAAAGCTTGGTGTACTTGCAGGTATAGAAGAGGCTACGGCTTACTCGCGGTTGTCGCATTATGAGAATGGTACGCATAAGCCGACATTTGAGTTGGTATGTGAGTTTGCGCGAGTGCTGGATGTGCCTGAGTGTTATTTTTATACTGTAGATGATGGATTTGCTGATGCGGTTCTTAAATTATACCTCAGCCATAATAAATGAAAATTAATATTTTATTAAAGGGTGTTTGCAAGTAATAAAATATTTAAATTGCAACCATTATGTTTTATATTATAATGGTTGCAATGAGTTATTTTAATAGTTGAAATTCCAGTTCAAATCTCGTAGAGCTTGTTATAGCTTGGTATATATTTACATGAGATAATTTACTGCTATTTGTGATTTTTTTCATGAGCTTATCTCGATCTGCTATGCTAACTCTGCAACCAAGGTAAATAGATTTAATGGATTCGGGAGGGGTTTTGTAAAGGAAGATAGTTCTTGGGTCTTCAGATATTTCTTTCAGGTATTCTTGATAAATAGATTCTATAAAAGAGTTTTTTGTTTCTTCATATGATACAAGAGGAGATTCATATAACTCACTAAGATAACGTTCACCCTCTCTATTTAATAAATTTTTAATATCAATTAGGTACATCGAATTGCCTACTGATGTTCTATTGAAATACTCATCATCATATAAAGTAAACGCAATTTTATCTAGGAATTTTTCATGGGTGATTATGAAATCAGCAGTTAGAAGTGGTAATATTATTCTATGTTCTTTTTCATATATCCATTCTTCACTTTTTATAAGAAAATGTTCGAGGATGTTTTCAAAGTTTTTAATGTTGGGCCGCCTTGAATTATAACGCACTCTTTGAATACGCCCCGCTTTTATATTTTCTCTTCGTTCGTTTTCTTCTATGTCAATAATTTCCCCTTCAATATCTTCGTCAAATCTTAGAGCAGTAAAATCTTTATAACTTTCGAATAATGGTTTGCTGGTATCAAACTCAATGACAATCCCTTTATGTTGATCTGCATAATGTGACCACATCAAAAGATTATTATTCGTTTCTGAAAGCGAAATCACTGCATAATCAAAATATGAAGCGTTTGAAAGTTCTTCAAAATGCTTCATGTCGATACTATTTGTTTCACTATGATGGCTTGGCCTAAGTTCAAATGGATCATTTAACGCATATTTTTGACTGGCTCTTAGAAGAAGATTATCAAAGAAATCGAATCTTAATGGAGTATATTTATAGATTTTATTTAACATAAGCGCTCATTATATTTTCCATTTTTGTATTATGCTCGCTTTTGGAAAGCGGAAGTCATAACTGACAGCAACATATTACTTTAGTAAGACGTAAAATTATATAAAAGATCTGTGAGGGAACCACCATATCGCTGCCAGCCCTTAATTTTAGGGGCAAGCCCGTTCCCCTTATTCTCCCTTCCTTTCAGCCTTTGCCTTTGCAGTCCCTTTTCGCCATTTTCATTCCTTCTGTTTTTGAGGTGGTACAGGTGGGACAAGTGGTACAACCGCGCCAGTCGTGGCTTTGCGCTGTACCACCTGAAAAATACCAGCCTGAAAAGTGGGACAGACTCAGCAACGGCTGTCCCACCCTGTACCACTTTTTTTAAACCAAATTCTGTAATGTGGGACGCTGAAACCCGCGCCAGCTCTGCGTGTACCACTTGTCCCACCCTGTACCACCTTTTTTTAAGACTCGCGAGACTGCACTCAGATACTGAGGATGCGGGAGGTAAGGCGGTAGACCCTGGCTTTGCCGATCTCCGGCAGGCGAACCTGCGACTGGTATTTCCCGTCGCTGCCGGGCAGCAGGCATTCCGCTTCCAGACATAACCTGGCCGCTCTGGCGGGACTGAAACCCCGGCACATTTCCCGCCAGCCCTCCGGCAGGATGAAGAACAGCGTGTGTTCCTCGCCCGTCAGCGGATCTTTTTCCACCCGGCGAAAGCCCACCATATTCAGCGGGCGGTCCGGGCCATCCCACGAGGCAAAGCGGCTGTACTGGTGCGCGGTGATGAACCGCTTGATCTGCTCCAGCACGCCTTCATCCTCCTGGTTGGCGATATGGCCGCGCTCGTTCAGCCAGGCATGCAGGCAGATCTGCACTGCCTCATACGCCGTGCCTTCCTGCCAGCCCGTGATGCCGTGCAACGTTGCCATCTCTCCGGCCACCGCCAGCAGGGCAAAACGGGCCACGATGCGCTGTACCTGGTTTCCGGCATTTTCCGGCATCAGGGCGGTCTGGTAGCGGCGAAGTAACTCTCTCGCCAGCGTGGTGCTGGCGTCCATGTCGCGGGTGAGGAAGGCCAGCCAGGCACGAAAGGCGGTGCCGTGGAAGCGGGCGACACGGTCGCAGAGGGCATCGGCGAACTGCTGGCCGCTGGCAAAGCCGTGCAACTGCTCAAACGCACCATGCTGCCCGGTGTCGCTGGGGATTTGTACCATGCGCACGTCCATTCCGGCGTAGAGGCGCTCCCCGGCGCGTTCGGTATGTTCCGCCAGCGACAATTCCCCGGTGGAGAACAGCAGCAGCGTCCAGTGCCTGCGGTTACGCACTTCGCCATCGGTACGTGCACGCCCCTTGCCCTGGCCGTTCGCCAGCATATAGGCAATCATCCCGGCTTCACGCGGGTCCACTTCGCGCAGTTCATCGAGCGGCAGCAGGGCATCATTGTGTCGGCTGGCAATTCCTTCCAGCGCATTCCCGGTGGCCCGCCAGGAGTGCCAGTAGTCCGTGCCGCCACACACGGAGGCGGCCACCTTCATCACCGTGGTTTTGCCGTCGGTGGACTCACCGCGCAGGTGGAAACCCCCGCCACCCGTTCCGGTCAGGCGCAGCAGCGGGGCGGCCAGCGCACAGCAGACGGCAAAGACCAGACGCGAGTTGCCTGCACAGAGCGCGGCGACCTGCTCCTGCCATTCCGCCAGCGTACCGGCCTGCGCAAAGCCGCCGGTCAGATAGTGGCTGCCCTGGAGGATGACGTTGTCGCCACCGGGACCGATAACCTCATCCGGCAGCACGTACACGCCGTTGTGCCAGCCGGTTTTCTCCACGCAGGTGACCCGGCGTCCGGGGAGTGACCGTGAGATGTATTCGCACAGCAGGCTGCGCAGGGCGGGGCGAGTGGAGATGTAGGTCAGACCGTTCTCCAGCAGAATGCGCCGTAGCTCCTCGCCGTTGCCGCTGAGCATCGACATCGGCATGGCCCAGCGCCGTAACTGCCCGGTGGTGGTGTGCCATTCCAGCAGGCGGCCATAGCTGCCGTCATGGCTGTCGCAGGTGATGGCGGTGACGCGCAGAGGGGAACAGATGCGCTGGGGCTGAACGTCGCTTTCACCGTCCCGGCGTTCGGTGAGCTTGTCAAACCACAGTGCCTCTTCATCGAGGCGGAAGTGCTCCGGCAGAATGTCGGAAGGCCTTTCCTGTCGCAGGCGTTCAAGCTGACCGGTCCAGTTCTCCAGTAACTCACCGTCAGGGGTCATCAGCCGGGCCATCTGCACATCCGCATGTGCCAGTTTTACGGCGATTTTCAGCAACTCCTCTTCGCGGATATCGCCTGTGCGAAGTACCCGGGCGTAGAGTGTGTCGGGCCTGATAATGGTCAGGTTGTCCAGATCGGCCAGTTCATCTGATCCGAGTACCACCGGAGGAACATCATCTTCCCGGTCGGGATCTTTTCGCCACACGCGTGAAGTCTCCCATGCCAGGCTTCCGGCCAGGATCACCACCTCGAGCGTGCGGTCCGGAGACTGCTTACAGAGAAAAGGGGCGCGTTTCATGATGAGGTATCAGTCGGCTCATCCCTGAGCGTGGATTAACGGATGGCGGTGCGGCGCTGTTGCCACTGACGGATTTCAGCGGCATCGAAGACCACCAGTCGGGAAGAGAGGTGGACGGGGCGGGGAAAATCGGTGTCTTTAAGCAGGCGGTAAACCGACGATTCACTCATCGCCAGAAACTGGACTACCTGCCGCATACGCACGTTGCCGCTTTCGGGAAAAGCATCGTTACTGTCTGCACTGGTTTTCATGATTGCACCTCACGGGACGGGAACAGAGTGTCGGAGCGGTTATAGCGCGGAACGATGAGGGGAGGTATAGGCCCGGATAAAAAAGTGGAGTCCGGATAGAAAATCATTAGTCCGGGTAGATGATATTTTCAAATATGGATTTTATGATTTCTTTAACTCATTGAAATTAAAATGATTAGTGCTTGAATCTTTACTGTTGGTTAGATTTTGCTCTCTCAATACATTGAAACGAACGATGATGAACACTTCCCTATATATCAATCGATAATAGAAGATTCCGGAAGTCTCTAATTACTACCGGAACCTTAAGGGACAACTTAGTCTGGATTTTTAAACGTTGAGTTATATTGTTATATGATGCTCTCTCTTAAAAGGTATGCGGAAACCTCGCCTTTATTAACCAAGAAATCTAAAATAACAAATGTACATTTCTTCAAGTCTATTGTTTTTTTTATTATTTCTTTATTCTCATAAATAAATATTTTAATGTATTTCTCTAAATAAAAAATAGTATTGTTATCTATTTTGGTGTCATGTAGAGACGGGTTTTTTTCGATAATGCTTGCAAGCCAATATATTCCGTCATTTCGATATTCACTACCTATGTCATTGAGTAATTTAGAAAAGGCAAGAAGGGTTGCTGGGTTTTCTCCTAGTTTTTCAGCTGCAATTTTAAAAAATCGCTTATCGTTAGGCCGAAAGGTGTGCCATGACTTTGTACTATCTTTCCAACGTTGCACGAATAGATAGGATTTTATTATTTTTTCAGAGTGATGATAGTGATATTTATAATTTATAAGATCTGTTAATAGTGGCAAAAGTTTTTTCCATACATACCAAAAATTGTCATGTGCTGCAAGTCTGTCTTGAACCAATATGATGGAATCTAAAAAATCAGCAACTATTTCCGATGGAGTAAGATTTTCAATAAATGGTTGGAGGATTTCATCTATCTCATTGATGGATACAGATAAAATAAATTTTGCATAGTTGTTAAATAACTCATCTTTTACTGTGTGGTTAACTTTGCTATTTTTATTAAATAAGATCGAAAGTGTTGGTTTGATAATGGTTTTAAATAAATCCTTATAGTTACTATTAGATTCGCAGGGTATTAAAAAGAGTGCGATATTTTTAGCTGGTAGTTCTAAATAATTAACATCTTCGAGCGAAGGATGGGGTAAGTTATTATTAAAATAATCTCTGATATCTACTTCATTTTCATTGTAGAAGCGAGAAGGAAGTCCATTGAAGTCAGGATGATATATCCCATTATTAAAGGCCTTTTGGTGTGTTTCTCTAACTAATTCGGTATATTTTTTTATGAGTCTAATATATGCAAATAGTACAGATTCAGCATGTTCTCTATGTGATTTCCATAGTTGTAGAACAAAATTAGTAGCGAAATTATAAAAATGATGGCCACCCGTAATTGTAATTGATTGGGTATTAAAAAGTGATAGTAAAATGATCCATTTTATTACATCTAATTTAGTAGGATCTGTTAAAATAATATCGGGTAGTACGTAAAAACAGTAATCAATACCAGAGCCATGTTGGAAATGATAAGATGGTTGCAAGGCATTTAAAAGATATCCTATTGTTTCTGATATACAGAAACTTAGATCTTCTGAAGGTAATATATCCTTGTAGTGTTTTATGAGCGTTGTGAATACATATATTGGAGTATATTGGTTTAATATCAGAAATGTATTATCTGACTTTAAATTGTTATCTGATTGTTGAGATAGTATTTTAATGATTTCTTTAGCTTCTTCCAATGCTAATTTAGGGGTGCTATCGTATTTTTCGTGATCCTTTGATATTTCTATTTGGTTTAATTTTGCTTCAGCCCATTGCTTTAATGACATGTAACGAAAATCATTAGCAATTTTATTTAAAGAAGACTGAGAGTATTGAATAATATCATTATCCAATTTCGGTATGAAATTAATTAATGTTCCATTATCAATGCAGTGAGTAGATATTTCCATTTTTCTAGTATCAATTCGCGCAAGACAAAGGCGCCATAGATTTTTTTCTTCTGATTCTTGTTGATTTGGCAGTTGGGAGTAATAGTTATCCAAAATTGTCCATAACTCTTCCCGCTGTAAGCAATATTGTTGCTCTGTGATATTACCAATTTTTTTAATTTGATAACTAAAGAATAAATCTTCAAGTGATTGCTTTCTATGCTTTTCATCACAAGCATCTAATCGTGCCTTTTCATGTAGATCCGTACCAATTGGTTTTCCTATTATTTGATTAGCTGTGGTAATTTGCCCCTTTAAAGATTGGTCTAAACCTTTCCTAGTGTTATCAAATAAAAAGAAGTCCTTAAAAGAAAATAGTATTTTTGCAATGCTATATGTTTTCTCAGGAAAAGCAAGAACAATGCTATTAACAAGTCCATAGATGATCGTACTATTGGATTTTTTTAATAAATATAACAGCCAGTATTCGAATATTTCATTAGAGGTTGCTTTACCTCGATCAATGAAAAACTTCTCTAGAGCCATAAGTATAGAGGACACTAAATTTGGGACATGCATAGGTACACCACGATACATGCACCAGAGGTCTCTATTAGAGTAAATTGTGCTATTAAAATATGAGTTATTAACAATTAATCGTGAAATGTTATTATTGCCATAATATCTTACTAAACTAGTAGCTACTGAATTAATAAAATCAATAATAAAATCGATTGTTGCTTTTTGGTTCGAAACTAATAAAGCTAGAATAGGTGTTTGATAGGGACTTTCAGGGTAGTATTTTAAATGATAGTCATCAGTAATGCCAAAAGGTTTTTCCTCTGCATCACGGGCCTGGAACATAGGATCGTTCTCATCCGTATAATCTTTTAACCAAAAAACCTTAGCAAGAGAAATGGTTTTTTCTGGTAAAACTTTTGCAATATTTAAGCCTGCAAACTCAGTTAAGATTAAATAAGAAAGTCCGATGAAGGATGAATTATAATTGGTATGTTGTTGTGTAATTATCTCATCAAGGATTTTTGATATTTCTTCTCGGGTTTCTTTTGCGCCATTAGCAATAGTTGTAAGAAGGTGGTGAGCTTCATCAGGTTTTGAAATACGGCTATATCCTTCCGATTGATAGAATTTAAGTGCTATTAAAGAGCTTTGTTTCGTGGTAATGCCTTCTTTGAATTTATTGTTCCAGTCATAAACAATAGGAAGAATGAAATTAGCATGGTATTTATCAAGACGACTAATGTTTCTAAATAGGAAGTCAATCAATGATACCCATCCTTCCCCTTTGGGCTTTGTGAACAAAGATCCATAAGGCGAAAATACTTTTCGCCATTGGATTTAGGCCTAAATTTATAAATGCTTGATTATCGAATTCCTTACATGCAATCCTTAACATGAAACATAATCTTTTAAATAAATCGAATTTGTTACTGAGAAGTTCATCATCATAGTAATTGAAAAAGACGTTAGAATATTTGGATAGTAATATTGAGACAATGATTTCATCTTTCCAGAACATGTCTGTTAATTCATCATCAATTATTTCTTCAATAAATATCTCTATATCATTTGTATTTTGAGAGATTTTATTTGACATCCAATTTCTAAATGCTCTTCTTATTGGAAGAGAAGAACCTATTTTTTTGAAAAAGCTCAAAGACGACTTTTTAGTGATGTACTGTTGATTTATGATTATTTCTAATGCCCATTCTTCGTATAAATCATGGGCAATGAAGTAATTATTTTGTTCACAACCGAGAATACCATCATGTACTAATTCTCCTATGGTCTCTATGTTATCGTTGTTGGTCTTTATAAAAAAAAGACCATCATTTGCTCGATTGAAGGCTAATTCCAAAAATGTTTTTTCCCTTTTAACGTTATTACATTTTATTTTTGTATTCCATATTTTATTTTTGAAATCATTATAGTCGAATAATGCTTTGTTATTCGTTATCTTCAAATATTCATTGAGATATAAAGGTGTCAGCAACAATTCAATTAATTTTTCATCCTTCGGTAAAGGTATATTGTGAGAGTTTGCCAGTTCCTCTAACTCTTCAATCTTTAGTGTTGGAATATTTATTGACAGAGGGGATGAATGTAATACTTCGATGCAGAGAAAATTTAAATCGTCAAGATATGTTAATCTAGTTGTGAAAATGATTTTCCAATTATATTTTAATATTAATGAAATAAATTCTTTTATTGGATCTTGATTTGATAGGTCAAGAAGTTTTTCTGCAGAATCAATAACTATTATTTTGCTTTTACAATCGTTAAAGTACTCTGCGAAATCGTATATGTTACCATCGTAATTTAATTCATCTAGTCTATTAATCTCAAATTCTGAAGCTTTGAAAACAAAGAAAGGGGTAGTGTTTTTTAATTTATTATAAAGATTTTTTATTTCAACAGTTTTACCTACTCCCCCTACGCCACTTAGAATAGAAATGTTATAAGATGAAGTCTCTTCAAGTTTCTCTAAAATATAATTCCTGTCAAATATGATTTCTTTTTCTTTATATGATATTTTTTCATTTACTGGTGACAGTATTAACTCTGTGTGCTTTTCAAGGTATTTTATTGATTTTATTAGATTGGAGTCTTCTTGAAAGAAATACTTGGTGATTTTTTTACAATCAATAGCAACAAATTTTGATTCGAAAAAACTAGTGGTACACCACTCTAATTTAATATCAAGCCTAGAGGATTCACTTTCTATATCTAATAATACTTTGCTTTTTACAGTTGACTTTCCTTTTGAATGGGATTGCCCCCATTCTTGGTTAGAATAAAATATAATTGTATTAAGCGTTGGGTAGTCTCTTTTAGCCTTTGTAAGTGTATCTAGTATATCTTGCTTATGTGCTGATAAACTTGAATCATAAAACTTTGCCTGGAACCCTATTTGTTCTTTTTCATGGTAAATAGGGTTTGTTTCAATACCTGATTGATTTTTATAACGAAATATTCCATATGGTTTGTTAAATCTCTCACAAAATAATAAATAACAAAACCATTCGAAGTGATATTGAGGGTTATCACTAAACTTAGCTTTAAATACATTCCAGTCTGGCTTTATCATTATGATTCCTTTTGTTTCAGCTTTGTGAATGTTTTTATAAATTTGATCTATAATATAAATGTGAGAGCTGTATACTCTTGAGCATTTAGATAATGAGACTCCTCTTTTAACATAAAACAGGTTCGCCTGTTAGTGTGCTTTTCCTTCATGTTTCATATTCTCGACTGTAGGCGCTAATAGCAATGCACTATGCTGATGGTAAACGAACAATTTTTTGATTGTATACCAAAATATCAGGTTTTACTGGAGCGCTAAATCCAGACTCGGGCCGTAACCACTTACTCTTCCTTTTCTCGTCCCATCCTCAAAACCTCATAAAACGTCCCTCGCCCAAGCCCGTCTGACGGTAATTCCCGCTCCTGCGCTAGCGCTCTCAGCTTTCGAAGTATCCGATCCGAAGCCGGTTTATCAGACGTACCATAACGCCCGTCAGTCTCTTCAACCAGAAGCTGAACCAGCAGCCAGCAGAGTCGGGCAGTATTCTCCCGCGCTTTGTCGCGTTTATGCATCCCACGCTGGGAAGGTTGTGCTGAAGCAGTGAGATCCGGTAGCGCGTCGTCACCGAGCGTCTTCAGCCACTTGCGGCCACGGCTGTTGCGTGACAGTTTCATCACCGCCTTCAGGCTGCGGGCCTTAATTTCTGGCGGCGTAAGTTCGTCATCAATAAGCCGCCAGGCCAGGGCAAACATCTCATCGGCATAGAACATACGTTTATTCGCCGGGGCGCTGACCATGCCTGTAGCTTTGATGGTGCGGCTGATGGCGTCGTGCAGGATACGGTAATTCTCCTGATGTTCTTCCGGCAGGGCGTTTGCCGGTTGGGAAGCATCGAGGCCGAGAAGCAGAAGGGCAAGATGCCGCGCTTCCAGCAGCGGCATATCACATTCCCGTTCAAACAGATTCTGACGAATGGGACTGGTCACATTATTCTCCTTCTACGATCCGCAGCGGTTCTTCTGCACCGAGCAGCGCCTGCCGTCTGGCGGCATCAACGTAGTTTCCCCACCACTGCATGAGCGGCCGCCTTTGTTCCAGATAGTCGCTGCGGTTGTAGGCCGCTTCGATCTCGTCTTCTTTCTGGTGTGCCAGCGCAGACTCCAGGACTTCGCGGGGAAAATGACCTGCTCCCGCCGTTCTGGCAATGCTGCGCATACCATGGGCAACCAGCTCACCGCCGAACCCCATACGGATAAGCGCGGCGTTCGCGGTCTGCTGGTGCATATGCTCCAGCGGTTTGCGGATGCTGGGGAAAACCCATGGGCGATGGCGGCTGACGGGCTCCATGATCTGAAGAACGCGCAGCGCCTGTTTGCTGAGCGGTACCGTGTGCGAACGGTTCATCTTCATAAAGGTGTCAGGAATACGCCATTCCGCTTTTTTCATATCGATGTCGCACCAGCGGGCGCTGACGGCTTCGCCGGGGCGAACCCAGGTCAGTAGCTCCCATTCGATAAGGCAGCGTGTTTCCTTGCGGATAGAGGCGTTCTGTAGCGCCAGCATTAGCCTGCCCAGTTCGCTGGGATGAAGGGCGGGCATGTTCTGCTTTTTCGGTTTCTTGAAGCGGGCGACCAGGTTGTCAGCCGGATTGAACTCGATGAGCTCTTCGGAGATGGCAAAGCGGAAGATTTCATTGAGCCGTGAGATGACCCGCCGCAGCGTTTCGAGGATGCCCTGTTCTTCCAGCGGGGTGAGGTGTTCCTTGAGCATCTTCGGGCGGATCTCGGTAACGGGTGTGTTACCCAGAGAGGGGAAGACGTGCATCTCCAGCGAACGCCAGACATCTTTGGCGTGATCTTCGCTAAGATCGCTGGTCCGTTTCTTCTCTTTGAGCCACTGTTCCGCAACTTTTTCCAGCGTGCATTCATTCTGGAGTCGTTGCTCCTCTGCAACCCGCTCCAGATGGGCCTGCGGGTCGATGCCCTGCACAAGTAAACGCCGGTATTGCAACCTGAAATCTCGCGCCATGGCGAGGGTGACAACCGGGTAGGGGCCAATGCTGATTTTGGTCCGTTTTTTCAGCGCCGGGGGAGTGTATTCGAAGTACCAGATCTTTCTGCCGGATGGCTTAATCAACAACGCCAGTCCGTCGCCATCGCGCAGCATATACTCGGTCTTCTGCGGTTTGGCGGCAGCGATCTCGGTATTGGTTAGGGATTTCAATACCTTAGGCATGTTTTTGCACCTTGTTTTTTTAGCGTTCTGGCAACGCGGTACAAAACAAGATACATAATGCTCAAGATTCATACAGAGATCATGACCACACATGCAACAAAAAAGCCTGCAACTCGTTGAAGTTACAGGCTTTTTTAAGGTTCATGATGCATCATGAATGAATGTTTGGTGGAGCTGGCGGGAGTTGAACCCGCGTCCGAAATTTCTACATACCATTTTTACTATAGAAAAAACAATGATTTGTTAATAAAATCAGCAGGTTGTTTTTACTTGGTATAATCTCATTTTATGCGTTTTTAGTTTTCTGTCGCCATCTTGCCGCCATTCTGTTGGAGATCTTTACTCGTCACTGTCGTGATAGTAGTATCAGAGTTTATGTTTCTTCATTATTTTTACTTGATCGGTTTCGCCAGCGATTTTTTCAAAATCTTGGAATAGTGCTGGAGCGTCATTATTAACAATGTTATATAATTTTTCAGATACAGTTCTCATTTCGTAATCTCCTTCTATTGCACCTCGCATTTCAAAGAAATGACGTAGTGCCCGAGCATTAGCGGTAACGATTATTTTAGTCTCTGTTGCATTCGGTAAAATTGAGCGTGATGCACTTCTAAGAGCACGCATTTTCTCTTTTCGACTATCATACAGTTCGCTTTCTTCTATGGCCTTTAGCGATCTTTTATAAAATTCTAGACTACTTTCAATATGTTCACACCATGACTGAAATAAAGCTGCATCATTTTTTACTTCAATCGGAACAACGAATTCTGCCTCAGACTCATCATGATATTGCTGTGATAATTGACTATATGAAAATCCTACTCTGTGCCTAACTAACTGATGAGTAAATGCTCTCGAAACACCTGATATTAAAAATGTCCAATTAAGATGTTCTAATACACTTTCATGCCCTTGGGATATCAAATTAAATATATATTGGTTTGTGTCCCTAGGAGATTGTTTACTCTCTCCAAACGACATGTAGCAAAGTCTACCGGCCGCTTCAACAAGATGCTCAGAGTTACTCCCTTGTCCTCTGCGTACCCATTGCATACCTTGTTTAGCTAAAAAATCATCAAACACCCCATCTTCGAATGATGGATGGGATAGGCAATTAATTGATAATTCAGATATTTTTATCATTTATTATTCCCTTGCTGATTTTGGTCTTTATGAATTGTATCATTTGCTCCCGGTAATCGTGAAATTTGATCGTTAAACCTTGATGTTAAAGTTTTTAGGTTATTAATTTCTTTTTCCTGTTGCGAAATGATCACTTGTAAGTCTTTTGTTTTATCGAAGCTATTAGAAATTGTTTGAAAAAGAAGAGGGATGGCGATACTTATCACTGAAATCATGACTGCAACAATTGTGAGCAAGCCGAATGTCCACTTTCTAAGTATTTTTGTAATTTCTGAAGGGATTCTCGACTCTAATCCTGCAAAGTCCTTACCCATTCTATCCAACTGCTCATCATCTAATTTTGTAACTATTTTACCTTGATACCCCGCAGTCAATGTAGTTGTTTTGAAGAGAAGCATTTTTGCTACTGCAGAATTTTCACTTATTTGGAAAGGTTCTTTAGACATATTGACTAAATAAACTGATATTATACCTTTATAACCAGGGTCAATATGCCCAGGATTCGTCATCACAATCCCGTTCTTAGAAAGGGTATTTCTTGGGAAAACAATACCACCTAAGTCATTGGCAAGTTTAAAATTTTCGTTTAACTCAAGAATTACAGTTTCACCCGGTTGAAGAAGGTGACTTTTTCTGGTTTTATTATTGTTTTTACAGTCAGGTATATGGATTTTTTTGACCGAAAGATCAATGCTTGAGGATTGAACTTTGTAGGCATTTTTTGCTACAGAAGCTGGATCGAATACCCTTCCATTTTGTATCTCTATATTTAAATCATGTTCTGAAAGCATTATATTTCCTTTTTCTATTTAGTCATAATTTCAGGTTGGATAATGGGTTTTTTGTAACTGCATCCTCCAAATGCTCTGGTGCGAAATGCGCGTAAATCATGGTCATTTTTATATCGGCATGGCCCAAGATATCGCGTAGGACAAGGATATTTCCGCCATTCATCATAAAGTGGCTGGCGAATGTGTGACGCAGGACGTGGGTGCATTGGCCCTCTGGCAAATGAATACCGGCTCGCTTTACAGCACGTTCAAAAGCTTTTCTGCATGGAGTAAATAACTTCCCTCTGTTTTGGGGAAGTTCGTTATACAGTTCCTGAGATATGGGGACAGTTCGGTTTCTTTTACCTTTTGTCTTGGTATAGGTAATCCGGTATTTAGTTAACTGGTGTCCCTGCAGGTTTTCAGCTTCACTCCAGCGTGCCCCGGTTGCCAGGCAGATTTTTGCAATCATCAGCAGGCTGGAACTTTGAGAGTCAGCGCACGCATCAAGCAGACGTTTGATTTCTTCTAGGGCCAGAAACGCCAGTTCACCTTCTGCTATTTTAAAAGTTGGCAGCCCGGCGAGCGGGTTGGGGGCTGACCAGTGGCCTAGTTTTTTCAGCGTACCAAAGACTGATGACAGGTTGCGTTGCTCAAGGTTTACCGTTCGGGGCTTAACTGGTGACATAAGCGCGCCATCTTCATTCCGCACTTCACCTTTTAAACGTGCTTCACGATATTTTGTAAAGTCACCGGCTGTCAGTTCGGAAGCGACGGGATCGCCCAGCCCATTGCAGATAATATTCAGTTTAGCCATTAGGCGCTTAGGGTCTGCGAGCGTCTGGCCGTAAAGGGAGTGCCATTGCTCAATCAGTTCAGACAAACGCCGCCGATCTTCCTTTTCTCCCAGCCACGGCTTTTTGTTCACTTCATCCATGGTGAAGTTTTCAAATGCTACAGCCTCGCCCTTTGTCGCAAATTGCTTGCGGACACGCTTGCCGTCACGCCCGTTAGGGTAACACTCGCACAACCATTTTCCGTTCGGCTGTTTTCTGATGGTCATATCAAAGGCTCTTGATGATTTTCAATGCGCGGCCAACAACCTCGATATCATCCAGGCTGCACTCAAACGAAGAATCATCTTGATGCACAACTAATCTGTTTCCCGGAAGACGAGTTAGCTTAACAATGCTTTTTATCCCGTCGATATCGACCAACCACATCCCATTCACTGGTGGTGTCTGGTTACGGTCAACTAAATATGAATCGCCATTAGTATTTACAAGAAGCAGCTCGCTTGAGGCAGCGGGAAGTAGGCTGCTATCAATGATGGCCTTCCCGGCTTCAACCAACGAACCTCCTATAAGGCTAGCTTTGTCGATCTCTGGCGATACAAGCTCAGAAAGAGGTTTTACCTTGCTGGAGTTCACGAAATTGATGCTTTTTTTATCATCAATTTTTGTTCCTGGTTCGCCTTGTCCTGTAGTTAGCCAGAGTAAAGAAACTCCTGTTTCAAGGGCGCATTGAATCACCCATTCTGCAGGGAAGCTGTCTCTTAAGTATCTGTTTGCCATGGTGCTTTTAGATGCGCCTAGGTGATCGCATAGCTGCTGTCTGGACTTGAAATCATAGGCAGCCATCAACCTATGGATAGCCTCTCTACCTCCTGTATTCTCGCCAGCCTTCACCTGTATCATTTTTTAATCCTATTGACGTATCAAATATTGGATCGTAGTATCTCGTTTGTTCAAATATTGAATCACATAAAACAAGATAAAACGACATAAACCAAACCTTAACTGAGAGATACTGCACTATGAGCACAGATATTTCAATTCGTGTACCAAAAGAGATGGCTACGCCTGCGGAATTCGCCGAATGGGAAGGCATTTCCCGCGGCTCTGTTTATCAAAAAATTCACCATGGTCAGCTTGCTAAATACATGGTTAAGAAAGAAAAAAATAAGGGTCGTGTAAGCCTGCGGTACCTGATGTACAAAACCGATCAGGTTCGTGAGTCCCTTGGTCATTCCAACTTCCGCGTTGTTGTTGGTCAGTAAGTTCAATTATGAGAACTTTCTAAGAGGCTCACATGTTTGATTATAAGATTTCCAAACATCCACACTTTGAAGAGGCCTGCCGGGCTTTCGCACTGCGTCACAACATGGCGAAGCTGGCAGAACGCGCGGGAATGAATGTCCAGACGCTGCGCAACAAGCTGAACCCGGACCAGCCGCATCAGCTCACACCGCCTGAAATCTGGCTGCTTACCGATCTCACTGAGGACTCCACCCTGGTTGACGGCTTCCTGGCACAGATTCACTGCCTGCCATGCGTACCGATGAACGAAGTGGCAAAAGAGAAGCTGCCGCACTACGTCATGAGCGCCACCGCTGAGATAGGGCGCGTTGCTGCCGGTGCTGTCACTGGCGATGTGAAAACCACTGCCGGACGCCGAGATGTGATCAGCAGCATTAACTCAGTGACTCGCCTGATGGCACTGGCTGCCGTTTCCATGCAGGCCCGCCTGCAGGCCAACCCCGCGATGGCAAGTGCGGTGGACACCGTAACGGGCCTTGGCGCTTCGTTCGGCATCATCTGAGGTGATTATGCTGACTAAAGAACCGTCATTCGCATCGCTTTTAGTTAAACAAAGCCAGGGTATGCACTGCGGCCATGGCTGGATTATTGGGAAAGATGGCAAGCGCTGGCACCCGTCCCGCTCTCAAAATGAACTGCTGGCAGGGCTGACCACTACCAAACGGGGGAAACCATGGCTATTGAAGGCGCTGCGGCGACTGTTCCATTAAGCCCGGGTCAACGTATGGAAGGGCTGAACCGAATAGCGGAATTAAGGGCAAATGTGTTTGGTCTGAATATCGAGCCAGAGCTTGAAAGGTTTATTAAAGATATGCGCGACCGCCGCGATATAAACCATAAGCAAAATGAACGCGCACTGGCAGCCATATTCTTTATGGCAAAAATTCCGGCAGAACGTCACGGCGTCAATATTAGTGATCTGACTACTGACGAAAAGCGGGAACTGGTTAAAGCAATGAATCATTTTCGTGCAGTGGTGAGCTTATTTCCCAAACGGCTAACCATGCCGAATTAACCCACAACAGAAATTAATGGCGTAAACCCGCCGGGCATTCTTTTGCCCAAATTCAGGAGAAAGAACAATGCAGAACGAATTACCAAAAATGTTTGTACCAGAAACCGACCAGCTTATGGCGGTGATTGATATTGCCAAACGTGAGGAGCGCAAAGGACGCGCACTCGCAGTTTCAATCCGTCTTGAGGCGCTGGCAACCCATATAACCAACAAAGGGTTAAACGGTATTGAAGCGGCTGAACTGCTGCGCCGCGAAGCAACCCGCTACGAAAACGAATCACAGGAGCTGCACTAATGGCTGACTCTATGGACCTCGTACAGCAGCGCGTTGAAGAACAGCTGCAGCGCCACATTCATACCGCGCGCAACAGGGCGCCGGGCATTTCCCGTGTGCTTTGCATCGAGTGCGATGCACCGATCCCTCCAGCGCGCCGCCGTGCCCTTCCGGGCGTGCAGTGCTGCGTAACATGTCAGGAAATCGTTGAGCTGAAAGGGAAGCATTACACCCGAGGCGCGGTGTGAGCTTCGGAGCCAGTCACTGATGTCTGAATTAATAAAAGACAAAGGCGGCCCGACCGTGGCCGCTGGGGCTTTCCCATGGAACGGCCCGAAAAAAGCACTAAACCCCTACATGGACCCGGTGGAAGTTGCGCCGGTTTCTGCGCTTTCAAACCTGATCACTCTCTATGCTGCGGATAACGAGCAGGAGCAGCTGCGCCGCGAGGCCCTGAGTAATGAGGTCTGGGAACGCTATTTCTACAATGAATCCCGTGATCCTGTTCAGCGGGAAATGGAGCAGGACCAGCTGATAAGCCGCGCCAAAATGGCCCGCGAACAGCAGCAATTTAATCCCGATCTGGTCATCGTTGCTGACGTGAGCGCCCAACCGGCGCATATCAGTAAGCCGCTGCTTGAACGGATTAAATATTTCGAGGGCCTGGGCAAGCCGAAGGCATATTCCCGCTATCTGCGTGAAACAATCAGGCCGTGCCTTGAACGCCTTGAGCGCGTGCGTACCAGCCAGGTTTCTGCGTCATTCTGTTTTATGGCGAGCCACGACGGGCTGGAGGGCCTGCTGGTCCTGCCAGAAATGAACCAGGAGCAGGTCAAGCGGTTATCTACCCTGGTGGCGGCACACATGAGCATGTGTCTGGGGGCTGCCTGCGGAGAGCTGTTTACGGATGAAGACGTTACGCCGGAAGAGATACGCCGATCATGGGAAAGGGTGGCCGCTGAGGCCATGCGCCTTGATGTTATCCCGCCTGCTTTCGAGCAGCTGCGCCGCAAAAAGCATCGTCGTAAGCCGGTCCCATACGAGCTTATCCCGGGCTCGCTTGCCCGTATGCTTTGCGCGGACTGGTGGTATCGCAAGCTGTGGCAGATGCGCTGTGAATGGCGGGAAGAACAGCTGCGCGCCGTCTGCCTGGTTAACAAAAAGGCCTCCCCGTATGTCAGCTATGAGGCCGTGATCCACAAACGCGAACAGCGCCGCAAATCTCTGGAGTTTTTCCGCTCGCATGAGCTGGTTAACGCCGAAGGTGACACGCTGGATATGGAAGAAGTGGTAAACGCCAGCAGCAGCAATCCGGCGCACCGGCGCAACGAAATGATGGCCTGCGTTAAGGGGCTGGAGCTGATCGCGGAAATGCGTGGCGAATGCGCCGTGTTCTATACCATCACCTGCCCGTCACGCTTTCACGCCACGCTTAACAATGGCAGGCCAAACCCGAAATGGACCAGTGCCACGGTCCGGCAGAGCAGTGATTACCTGGTGAATATGTTCGCCGCCTTCCGTAAGGCGATGCACAAAGCCGGGCTGCGCTGGTATGGCGTCCGCGTTGCTGAACCACACCATGACGGCACCGTGCACTGGCACCTGCTGTGCTTCATGCGCAAAAAAGACCGCAAATCCATCACCGCGCTGCTGCGTAAATTCGCCATTCGTGAGGATCGGGAGGAGCTGGGCACCAATACCGGGCCGCGCTTCAAGTCTGAGCTTATCAACCCGCGCAAGGGCACGCCGACCAGCTATATCGCCAAATACATCAGTAAAAACATCGACGGGCGCGGGCTGGCCCAGGAAATCAGTAAAGAAACGGGCAGATCATTGCGCGATAACGCTGAGAACGTAAACGCCTGGGCTTCGCTGCACCGTGTCCAGCAATTCCGCTTCTTTGGTATCCCTGGCCGCCAGGCGTACCGCGAGCTGCGCCTTTTGGCCGGACAGGCTGCCAGGGTGCAGGGTGATAAGAAGGCAGGCGCGCCGGTACTGGAAAACCCGCGTCTGGATGCTGTGCTGGCCGCAGCTGATGCTGGCTGTTTTGCCACCTACATCATGAAGCAGGGCGGCGTCCTGGTTCCCCGTAAACATCACCTTGTCAGGACTGCCTACGAGCTCAACGAGGAGCCGAGCGCCTACGGCGATCATGGTGTTCGTATTTATGGCATCTGGTCCCCGATCATTGAGGGCCGGATCTGCACTCATGCAGTGAAGTGGAAAATGGTTCGGAAAGCCGTTGACCTTCAGGAGGCGACAGCCGACCAGGGCGCTAGCGCCCCTTGGACTCGTGGCAATAACTGTCCCCCTGTTGAAAATTTGAACCAGACTAGAGCAGGTCTGCCTAACATTAAAGCCATCAATGAGAAGGAGTTGCATGATTACCTCCACAATATGGGCCAGAAGGAACGGCGGGAGCTTACAGCAAGGCTGAGACTGGTAAAACCGACGCGGAAAAAAGCATACAAACAGAGTATTTCGGAGCAGCAGCGTCTGCAGCTTGAGGCAGAACTGAATGCCAGAGGGTTTGAAGGTAGTGCATCGGAGATAGATTTGCTTCTACGTGGCGGTAGCATTCCATCCGGGGCAGGGTTACGTATTTTTTACCGTAACCAGCGGCTATTGGAAGATGATAAATGGTGCCAGTGGCATTAAGACCGCCGTTTAACATTTTGTGTGTTATTGAGTGGAGTAAGAGCTTCCAATCAATTGACAAAAAACAGTTTTACATTTTTTTATTCTTATTATACTGTTTATATGTACAGTTGTTGTGTGGCCGTATTCGTGTCAGGAGGGAAGATGCAGGATTATCTTTTGGAGTCGCTGAAGCTCCAGCGTATTGATTTCTTTATTAAGCTTGTAGCTGCTAGTGAGTGTAGTGACGAAGAAAAACGGCTGGCTATCCAATGGGTATCTGAGTTGACAGATGAGTTGATTGCTAAAATCCGAAACCATGAAGATAGTTGAACAATGCGTATCTTCGGTCGATGAATGTTGGTATAAACAATACAGGCAGATGTTGGAGTTGTTCTTCTAAGATTATGTTTTTTATGGTAATTCAATGGGATAGCTATAAGGATGTATTGTGATATAGCTCATTTTTTTTATTGGGAGCATCGCTACAATGAAATGTTATCCGAGGTGTGCTGATTAGCCACACAAAGGGCTTTTCTTAATCAAGGCATTAATGCCTGCTAAGTTACTCATAAAATTAGGTTTGATAACAATGATGAAGACATTACCTGAAACTATTGATAGACTTAGTGTGGACAGATTTAGCCTGTTGAAATGTTTTTTTTGATTTCATCAACCTATTGATCGCAAAATGGTGCTCGGATAAGGAGACTCGGATGTCTATACAAGAAAAATTCTTCCGTGATATTGACTTAAATGACCGTTTTTTCAATTCATTGAAAGCTGACTATGATGGCTTTGATACTTGGTTTATCTCTAAATCAGGCAGTAAAGCCTATGTTTCGTACAACGATAGCGGCGAGATGGATGGGTTCTTGTATTTAAAAGTAGAAGATGAGGCGATTACAGATACGGTTCCTGCATTTGAGAGAAAAGCTAGGGCAAAATTAGGCACTTTCAAAATAGATGCGCACGGAACAAAATTAGGTGAAAGGTTTGTCCGGTTAGTCTTTCAGTTTGCTATGAACAATAATCTCAAAGAAATATATGTTACAATTTTTGATAAGCATGAAGGATTAATTAATTTATTAAAGCGTTATGGTTTCGAGTTGCAAGCAAGAAAAATTAAAGAAACAAACAATGGCTGTGAAGGTGTTTATTTCAAAAATTTGGAGTGGAGAGATTAAATGAGTTATCCTAATTATCCGTTAATTAAATTAAGAAATAGAAATTTCCTTCTTAGTATATACCCTTCATGGCATACTAGATTGTTTCCTGAATCTAAGCTGAATAATGAAGATGGAAGTTTAATTCAAGATATTTCTCATACAAATAGTATTGAAAAAGTATATCTTACGAAAATGGATGGTACGCAACATCTCCAGTTCGGTGACAATCTTTTGATCTATCGAACTTCAGATGGCCAAGGACCGGCACGTTATCGCTCAGTGGCAACTTCAGTATGTGTGGTTTTGAGCGTCAGGAATATTCATGAGTTCTCGACCTACAAAGACTTCAGGGATTACTGCGCGCCATTTAGCGTTTTTGATGAAGATGAGCTTAAACTCTTGTATGCAAAGAAAAATTACCCTTACATTATTCGCTTCACTTATAACTTCCCGTTAACGAAAAGAATAATTAGGGATGATATTATGACCATAACCGGATATACTGATGCTAATTATTGGGGTTTCCTCCCTCTGAGTGATGCAGACTTTAAGAAAATTATTACTGATGGAGGCGTAAATGAAGGTTATATTGTCAATTAAGCCTGAATATGCTGAGCGGATTTTATCCGGCGAAAAAAAATTTGAATTTAGGAAAAGCATTTTTAAAAACAAAAATGTTGATACTGTCATCATTTATGCGACTATGCCCGTGGGTAAAGTAATTGGAGAGTTTAAGGTCGGTGATATTTTAGTAAATTCACCTTCAGAGTTGTGGAGTTTAACCAAAAATTATGCTGGAATAAGTCATAAGTTCTTTACTGACTATTTTCATCGTCGCGATAGGGCATTTGCCATTTCGGTTAAAAGCCCCAGAAGATACAGCTCTCCATTAGATTTAGAAGACATATCACCTGGGGCAAAAGCACCTCAATCTTTCCGATATGTTTAGAACCTTAATTTAAGCGCGAGCATTAGACTCGCGCCTAATCTCTTCAATGGCATCACTAAAATCTGTAATAGAAGCGGAATATATTTCTTTTAAAGGAATGTCTAGTTCAGAACATATTTTTTTTGCATTGTTTTTTTCTTCTTCAATTAAAGAGCTAATGTTATATTTTATTGTGTCTCCATCTCTTTCATTGATTCGTTGTGTAATTAAATCAATATCATTCTGTAATAAAATCACACCATCAGGTTTCAATCCTTTAAATACATCGCTTTCTATTGCAGTTATTGTTCCATCTTTGGAAGCTAATGCGAAATGTCCATCAAGTAACAATATACATCCATTTTGTGTAAGATTATCTACAGCTGCTAAGAGTATCAGTTGATTTCTGTCAATATTTTCTGTTAGCTTACTGGTAGGTAGCTCTATTTTCCCATACTCTCGAATTAATTGACTTGCACTTTTATGTATGGCCTGATTACTTTCTACATACTTTTTACATAAGTAACCTTTACCGACACCGTGGACTCCCGCGATAAAAATCAACATATTATACCTCATGTTTACGATTTATGTTAAAATATAAGCATGTAAACAATAAGGATCATGCCATGAAATATCAAGCGTTATCTATCCTTAAGCCTGCAGTAGATCTCATACTAGATGGCAAAAAAAATATTGAGATAAGATCATGGTTGCCGCCAGAAATCCCGATGAAAAATGTTGTGATTGTTCAAAATCAAAAATATTTATCTAGCGATGAAGATATGGATGATGGGGTCGCTTTGGCTATCGTCGATTTTACAGAGTTTAAAGTTTGGACAGAAGATGATTATAATGAACGCGGGCCTTCAGTGAGTTTGGGGAGAACCTGGAAAGAAGGTTACTTTACTTGGAAAATTGAAAACATAAGGAGGTTAATAAAACCAATCAGATGTAAAGCAATGAAAGGGATTTATCAGGTTGAGCTGAAAGATATTGATTTAGTGTAAGGTCTAGGTTATGGTGAAAATAATTAATTATCTGAAAAGATTATCTTTTATATTAATTTTTGTTCTTATTACTTGTTCATTCATCGTTTTCGCTTTATACAAATACTGGACTATTTTTGGTGCCTTGCCTGTAAGCCAATCTGTGGAGAAATGGGGGCAGTTTGGAGATTATATCGGAGGTGTCCTGAATCCAGGTTTAAGTTTTTTATCTATAATTTTAGTTTGTTTCACACTGTACACCACATCCAAACAATCCATGACTCAGTCATTTGAGTCGGTCCTTTTTGAACTTCTTCGATACCACAAAGAACATTTGTCGAATATTAAGGTGGTATATGATAAAGAGTCATTCAAAGGAGTGGATGCGCTCGATTGGTATATAACGGAAGTGAAGTTTAACTTTCTGAATTTGTCAAATGATGATATGTTGATTCAGGAGAGGGTTAAGTTTTCAATTGACCTTGTGTATGAAGAAGATAATTTCTTCTCGAATACGGGGCATTATTTTAGAAACCTGTATCACATATTTAAACATATAGATGAAGCTAGTTTCCTTCGTAAAAAGGAAAGAGTCAAATATGCTAAATTAGTTAGAGCGCAACTCTCATCGATAGAATCTGGTGCACTAATGTTGAATGGATTGTCAAGTAAGGGTGTTAAATCTAAAGTTTATATTGAAAAGTATTCTTTACTGCAAGGTTTCACTTTAAGTAAATCTTTTAAAAATGAGTTGAAATCTGCAGGAGCGATGAGGCTTTACAATCCTGTAGCGTACGGTGATAAATGAAAACTGAGATAATATAAGGTTTTAATGCAACCAATATTATAATTTGAAATTGTTGAGTTTATTTTAACTTCGTTTTCTTCAGAGTTTAGTAGAATGAGTTATAGACTTGATATCACTAGTGCCATTTCGATTCAGTTAACTGAGTTTTTTCTATTTTGTCAGCAATAAAACCTATTGTGCATACTGCAGATATCCGCATGAATGCGCATGATCATTCGAGGTCCAGTTTTACTGTACCCTGCCAGGATTGGCAGGGTTTTCCTTGCCTCATGCGGGTGCATGAAAACCAATGTGTAAAGTGGGCAGGCGTGGCGGGGCTACGAGCGCGCGCTACTGGTATACGTCTAGACTTGAGAAGATATTTGTCATATAAATATAGCGTGGAACTAAAGGGAGCCAGAGGATGATCCAGCCGAAAGTATTTATATCCTACAGTTGGTCCAGTAAAACTCATCAGCAACATATCAAAGATATTGCGGAACGATTAGCTGCTGATGGAGTTGAAAGTGTCATCGATATTTATGATTTGAAAGAAGGTGATGATAAGTATCATTACATGGAAAGAATGGTACAAGATAAAACAGTTACACATGTTTTAGTTATTTGTGATAAGAAATACTCTGAAAAAGCCGACTTAAGAAAAGATGGTGTCGGTGTTGAATCAATGATAATTTCTCAAGAAATATATTCCTCCGTGTCGCAGTCGAAATTTATACCATTGATATTTGAGTATAATGACAACGGAGAGCCATATACACCGACCTTTTTGAAGTCACGTATCTATATTGATTTTTCTACACCAGAGAAAGAAAATGATAACTGGGAGAGGTTAATTAGACTGCTTTATGGTAAGCCAGAGTTTACTAAGCCACCGTTAGGTAAACCTCCGGTTTATTTAGAGCAGGATACTTCAACGCCTACATATGAAATTAACGCAAAATTTCAAACTTTAAAATCAGCTGTAATAAATCAAAAGCAGAATATCAAAGAGTGTAGAAGACAATTTTTAGATGTTTGCCGGAACCACTGTGTTTCCCTTCAGGTAGTAACACAACCAACTGCAAATGATTTTGCTGCAGAAGTTTTGCAAATCCATAAGGAGCTTATTCCTGTTAGAGACGCCATTACAGATTGGGTTCTACTCGAGGGCGATACACAGGGTGAGGATTTTCCTAAAGCACTGCTGCAGTTTATGGAAGTATTATTAGCGATTAAAAGTCGCCCAAAAAATGTGAATTCATGGAATGATATATGGTTTTTGCCTCATCAAATTTTTGCTTATGAAACGTTTTTATATGTTTTGTCTGCTTTGATAAAAATTGAATCATTTAAACATGTACATACGTTACTGCATACATCCTATTTGCTTCCAGAACACATAACTAGTCCGGGGATGGAGTTTGCTAATTACAGTGAGTTTTATTTGAATTCTGATTTTCTTCAAAGTAAATTTTCCCCTGAAAACTATCGATTGCATTCCCCTGTTGCTGAGTTAGTAAAGCAAAGTGCAACTAGAGACGATATCTCTTTTGGGGATTTGAAACAGGCTGATCTTGTGGCTCTTATGATTTCCTTTATCAATCCGGGAGTTTTTTGGTATCCGCAAATGTTGCTATATTCTGGGCATTATGAAAAGTATCCTTTATTTACTAGGGCAATACAGCATAGAGGATTCAAGAATATTGCAGCTATTACTGGTATCAGTGATAGTAAAGTTTTGGCTCAAAAACTGACAGAAGGTGAGGCTCAGCGTAATACCAGCAGATGGCATCAATTCGGTTTTAGCAGAGATTTCCTTAATCAGATGAATGTTAGTCGTTTGGATAGTATTGATTGAAACAAGATAAGGCGCTCGTGGAAGCGCCTTATTTTTAGTTTTCGATTCCTAACGAGTATTGTTCGAATCGGATCACTTCATCACCAAGCCAGTCATTCAATTCCCTAAGTCGTTTCTGTAACGGTATCAGCTCGTTGCGGACAAAGACGCGGCTTGCTTTTTCCACATCGCCAAACCCGCCGGTATTCGTTGGAATAATCCCCATCAGCTGCGGCGGCACGCGGTGAGCTGCCAGCATGTCATCACGGCTCACATTCTTGATGTTAAGAAACTCGTCTTTCGCTGCGACTTCTGACAGCGGGATGATCTGAATGCCGTCTTTCTTGCCGTTCGGGCTGTACATAAACAGGTTGCGGAAGTTGCCTGGCCCTTTCGATTTTTTCAGCGCTTCGCGTATGTTGTCCACGTCTTTCTGATCGGCGGCGGGATCGCTCATGTACATGATAAAACCAGCATGGCTACCATTTAGGTAATACTTACGGCGAAACAGCGTGGCCGATTCATTCAGCAGGGCGGAGGGAATGGCGGAGAGGTATTCTGGCATCCCGTAAAGCTCCTGGTTAACGTCGGGTTCCATCAGGTGAAACACGCTTCCCTCATCGAACTGATAGGGCTGTGAGTTGTAGCCATACTGTGCAAACCAGTAGGTGTCCGGGTCAATGCCACGACGGGTATATTTGGCAAGCGAGGCGCGCAGCTCCATGATCTGCCCTAACCGGTTCATGCGTTTTTCAAGGTAGGCATTACCGAATACCAGAAAGTCCTGGGCGAACCGGGAAAAGGCTTGTTTAGACAGCCAGCGATGAGGGATGAAGGTACTGGTAAGAATATTGCGTTTTACCTGAATAGCGCTGGAGTGATGCACGGCGGCGCGGTAAGTTCGCGCCAGGCCGTCCATGCTGATCGGTGGTTCGTACCAGCGGTCTACTTGCACGCACTCCAGGTAATCAAATAACTCCCGGCGGTCCATCACGGGGATCGGATCGCCAAACGTAAACGCCTCCGTATGTGCATTACTGACCATGTTGGCCGTATCGGTGGCGGTCTGGCCGCGCGGTGCCTTGCTGCGGTTTTTGCGGTTAGCCATTAAAAAATCTCCACGATGTTGCTGGTACTGGCGGAAGCTCCTGCCAGTGGTTCGTTATAAAGTGCGTGCATGGTTGCCCATGCTAAATCCGCGTGGCTGGCTTCCTCTGTGCGGGCTGCTTCGTAGGTTGGCCGGTTGCCGCTGGCGGTGGTTGAACGGCGAATGGACATAAAGGACTGCGCGATATCCAGCATCCCCGCGTCAAATTCCAGACGGCGTCCGCTGATGATGTCGTAGGCTTTAAGCACCAGGGCATTTTTAACGGTCGGGTTGTAGACAAACTCACGCGCGGCAGGGAAGAACTGCTTAACCGTTTTGTAAACGCCATCGCCAACGCCGGTCGAGTCAATGCCGATGTAGGTCACGTTGTAGCGTCTGGTGATTTCCTCAATCGCTGAGGCCTGGGCGCGAAAGTCCATCCCGCGCCACTGGTGACGCTCAAGGATGCGGAATTTACCGCCGGGAACGACGGGAGGCGCAATGACCACGCAACCGGCGCTGTCGCCGTTCTGCGTTCCTTTTGCAGGGTCATAGCCGATCCAGACAGGGTGGTATGCAAACGGACGCAGTAAAAGCGGTTCGAAATCGTCCCACACGTCCCAGCTGTCAACCATGCAGGACTGCAGCAACGCCAGCGGGAACACGGACGCCAGGTCGTCAACAAACTGACACATCAGCAGGTTGTTGTATTCATCCGGGCTGTACTCTAGGCGCAGCTGGTCCAGGTCGAAAAGGTTACACCCGCCGTTTACGGCATCCTCAATGGTGACTATCTGGCGGTACTGGCCGTCAGGGCATAAAACGCCGTGCGCCAGGCTACTGTGAGAAAGGTCAAACTCTACCCTGTCGGCTTTCGGGCGCCCTTTATTGAACAGGGCGCCGGACCAGAACGGGTAAGCGCTGTGCGTCAGGCTTGAAGGTGTTGAAAAATAGGTCTGACGCCATTTTTTGTGCAGCGCCATACCGGAGGCCACCTTGCGCAGCTCCTGGAATTTCGGTATCCAGAAATACTCATCAAGATACAGATTGCCGTGATAACTCTGCGCGGTACGGGCATTTGTACCGAGGAAGTAAAGACAGGCGCCGTTAGGCAGCACCATCGGATCGCCTTTCAGCTCAACGTCCACCTCTTTTGCGAAGTCGATGATGTACTGTTTAAAAACGTGCGCCTGCGCTTTACTCGCTGACAGAAAGATTTGATTTCGCCCCGTGGTCAGGGCGTCTATTAACGCTTCACGGGCGAAATAGTAGGTTGCACCGATCTGGCGTGACTTTAAGAGGTTGCGGATACGGTGTTTGATACCAGCGTCCCACCAGTGGCGCTGGTACTCGAACATACCGGCGCGGAAAATCTCTTCCAGCTTTTCGACCTGTTCGTCGGTAAACAGGTTTTTTTCCGGCGGTTTGCGCGGGCCTTTATTGCGGTTGGCCACGTTGGGGTTCAGGTCTGCTTCATTCCCGCCATTGTTAAATTTACCGATCCTGGCCTGTCGTTCGGACTGACGCGCCAGCAGGTCAATTTCTTTAAAATCCTTTCCTTCCTTCTGCTCCTTCATGACGAGCTGGCAATAACGTGCGGCGGTGGTGAGCTGCATCTGATCCAGTGGGCCATATTCGCCCCACTTATCGCGTTTTTTCCAGCTGTGAACGGTTGCAACTTTCTCGCCCAGCATTTCAGCAATGCGGGCTACGCGGTATCCCTGAAAGTACATCAGCATTGCCTGACGACGGGGATCGAGGTCTGCGGGGGTCAGTGTTGTCATGGCACAAACATACGGCCTCAAATCAGCACTTTCCCCGGCTTCGCATTGTGTGGGAGTTCGCACAAGCCCAACGCGTTGTTTACACGTGCCTATCACCGCAAACATAAGGCTCTGAACGTGTTACGAACTAACTAACCGGAGCCGGACCGATGGCAAAAAAATCTAAGCGTTTTCGTATTGGGGTCGAAGGGGCCACCACTGACGGGCGCGTTATTGAACGTGACTGGATCACCCAGATGGCGGCGAGCTATAACCCGCAGGTATACACCGCGCTGATCAATATGGAACACATCAAGGGTTTTACCCCTGATGGTCCTTTCCGTCGTTTTGGCATGGTGGAAAAACTGGAAGCGGAAGAAATCACCGAAGGGGCTTTGTCCGGGAAGATGGCGCTGTATGGCTGGATTGCCCCGACGGACGATCTGGTCACCATGACCGGTAACTGGCAGAAGCTTTTCACCTCAATGGAAGTTAACACCAGCTTTGCCGATACCGGCTCCGCTTATCTGGTTGGTCTGGCGGTTACTGACGATCCGGCAAGCCTCGGCACCGAAATGCTGCAGTTCAGCGCCAGCGCAGAACATAACCCCCTGGCGCGCCGCAAGCTGGACAAAGACAACCTGTTTACCGCTGCTCTTGAAACGCTGATCGAGTTTGAGGACGTGCCGGAAAAAACCAGCCTGTTTACCCGCGTGAAAGAGCTGCTGTCCCGCAAAGGCGCCGATGATAACGCCCGCTTTGCTGATGTTAATCAGGCTGTTGAAACCATCGCGCGTGAGCATCAGACGCTGGCGGAGCAGGTCAGCACCCATCAGGCCGATTTCAGCAACAAGCTGAGCGATATGCAGAAGGTTGTTGATGAGACAACCAGCGCACTCTCCACCCTGCGTGAGCAGCTTTCCACCCAGGACAGCCGCAGCGAACGCCGCCCTAATGCGACCGGCAATAACGGCGCAGAACAAACCACCGATTGCTGACGGAGCAAAAGCACAATGAAAAAAGAGACACGTTTTAAATACAACGGCTATCTGACGCAGCTCGCCAAACTCAACGGCGTATCTGTGAGCGATATCGCCTCGAAATATACGGCTGAGCCGTCAGTGGCGCAGACGCTGGAAACGAAAATCCAGGAGTCTTCCTCGTTCCTGCAGAAAATCAACATTATCCCGGTTGATGAGCAGTCCGGCGAGCGTCTGGGGCTGGGTATTGGTTCCAGTATTGCCGGAAATACTGATACCACCCAGAAAGACCGTGAGCCCGTTGATCCGACTTACATCGACGGTGAAGGGTACAAGTGTACCCAGACCAACTCTGATACGGCGCTGCCCTATGCGAAGCTGGATTTATGGGCCAAATTCCAGGACTTCCAGACGCGCATCCGTGACGCCATCATTACCCGCCAGGCGCTTGACCGCATCATGATCGGCTTCAACGGCGTGAAGCGTGAGAAAACGTCAGACCGCGCGACCTATCCACTGCTGCAGGATGTGAATATCGGCTGGCTGGAAAAAATCCGCCAGGAGAAACCCGTTCAGGTTCTGGACAAAATCGTGTCCGAAGGCGAGGTGGTTTCTCAGACTATCCGTGTCGGTAAAGGCGGCGATTTCCTGAATCTGGACGCGCTGGTTATGGGCGCTGTGAATGAGAAAATCGCGCCGTGGTATCAGGAAGATACGGAGCTTGTGGTTATCGTCGGGCGTCAGTTACTGGCGGATAAATATTTCCCGATCGTCAACCGCGACCAGCCAAACAGCGAAACGCTGGCGGCAGATCTTATCGTCAGCCAGAAGCGTATCGGCAACCTCCCGGCCGTTCGTGCGCCGTTCTTCCCGGCGAATGCCATGCTGATCACCCGCCTGGATAACCTGTCTATTTACTGGCAATCAGGCTCCCGCCGCCGTTCGGTCATCGACAATCCGAAGCGTGACCGCGTGGAGAACTTCGAGTCCGTTAACGAGGCGTATGTTGTCGAAGATTACGACGGCGTTTGCCTGGTTGAGAACATCGAACTGTTGCCCGTGCAGGCAGGTGGCAATGCCAGCCCAGCGCTGACGACTGAAACCATCCAAGAAATCGTCACGGCAGCCGTGAAAGGTGCGCTTGATGCGCAGGCAGCTGGCGGTGCTGGCGCCGGAGCGTGATAAATGAATCCGTTCCGTGCTCACACTCAGTATGTACAGGCACAGGATGCCGCCCGGCAGGGCGGCAGTAATGCCAGCCTGACGGGCTACAACCAGATGCTGTTACAGCTGACAGAACACCGCAGGCGCCTTAAAACCGTCCAGTCAAATGAGCGCAAGGCTCAGCTCAAACGTGAGTTTCTTCCCGCTTATGCCTCATGGATTGCCGGTTTACTGGATGCTGACGCGTCAGGTCAGGACGACGTGGCGATGTACGTCATGATCTGGCGCATTGATGCCGGAGACTATACCGGCGCGCTGGACATTGCCCGCCATGCCATTAAACACGGATGGGTCCTGCCGCAGCGCTTCAACCGGACCTGCGGGACCGCTGTTGCCGAAGAGTTTGCCGACGCGGCAATGCGCGCTTTTTCTGCCGGTGAATCATTCAGTGCCGCCATTCTTACCCAGGTGCTCGATATCGTTGAAGGTCAGGATATGCCGGATCAGTCCCGCGCCCGACTTCATAAGGCGATGGGCTACGCGCTGCGGGATAACGATCAGGCAGTGGCGGCACTTAACCATCTGAAGCGTGCCCTGCAGCTGGATAACAGTTCTGGCGTCAAAACCGAAATCAACAAGCTTGAAAGCCGATTGCGACAAGCAATGTCGGCTTAACGAATCGTGCCAACGCGCGGGGCGGCACGGGGTGGCGACAGGCTTTATGCCGCGTCAAAACCCCGTCCACCGCCCAACTATTTGGGAGTGCCAGAAATATGCAATTCGTTTCGCCGGAACAGGCCGGGGAAAGTACCCAGGACGTTATTAAAAACACCAGTTTCTGGCCTGATGTCAGGGTTTCAGAGTTCCGCCGTGATATGCGCATGGATGGGAGTGTCACCGATCCGCGCCTGCGTCTGGCGTTGCTGACAGCGATTGCTGAAGTTAACGCCGATCTTTATGAGTTCCGCGAGAAACAACGGGCGCAGGGGTATGCGTGCCTAGCCGACGTCCCTGCAGATGTGATCGACGGCGAAAGCCAGCGGCTCATGCTGTATCGCCGTGCGGTGTTTTGCTGGGCAAAAGCAAACCTGGTTGAGCGCTATCGCGATTTTGACGCAACCGGCGACGGAAGCAAGAAAGCCGAAGATATCGAAACAACCTTAGGCGAGCTGTGGCGCGATGTGCGCTGGGCGGAGTCCCGCCTGCGCGATATGCCGCATATGACGGTGGAGCTGATTTGATGAAAGTGCGTGCGCATCAGTATGACACGGTGGACGCACTCTGCTGGCGCCATTACGGGCGCACGCAGGGAGTCACTGAACAGGTGCTGCAGGCGAATCCGGGGCTGGCTGAATATGGCCCCTTTTTACCGCACGGGCTGCAGGTGGATCTGCCGGACATTACGGCGTCAACCATTGCGCAGACTGTCCAGTTATGGGACTGAACTATGACGCTTGAACGAATCAGCGCCTTTATCACTTACTGCGTTGCCCTGCTTCTGGCATGGCTCGGCGATTTGTCTCTTAAAGATGTATCGACCATTACCGGTCTTGCGCTGGGGATTATTACTGCAGCGGTGACCTGCTATTTACGCTGGAAAGCCTACCAGCTGCTGCGGGACGGCAGAATATCCAGGGGGGAATATGAGTCCTTCAATCGTTAAGCGTTGCCTGGTCGGAGCGGTGCTGGCGATTGCCGCCACGCTGCCGGGCTTTCAGTCGCTTCATACCTCAGTCGAGGGGCTGAAGTTGATTGCTGATTTCGAAGGGTGCCGCCTGCAGCCGTACCAATGCAGCGCCGGGGTCTGGACTGACGGGATCGGTAATACGTCCGGGGTAGTGCCGGGCAAAACCATAACGGAGCGACAGGCCGCGCAGGGGCTGATTAATAACGTGTTGCTGACGGAAAAAAGGATTGAAGCCTGCCTGCAGGTTAAGCCACCCCAGCATGTTTACGATGCCCTGATCAGTATCGGCTTTAATGTCGGAACGGGGGCAATCTGCCGGTCAACTATGGTTTCTTACATCAATCGCCAGCAGTGGTGGCAGGCGTGCAACCAGCTCCCCCGCTGGATTTATGTAAATGGTCAAAGGAGTAAAGGGCTGGAAAACAGGCGCGCCCGTGAGCTTGCCTGGTGCCTTAAAGGGGCGGGGGCATGACGCGCACGCTGGCGGTGATCCTGGTTCTGGTGATGGCACTGCTGGGCTGGCAGTCATGGCGGCTTAACAATGCCGGTCACACCATCGGGACGCAGGCTGAGGCGCTTAAAAATAACAAGCAGGAGCTGGCGAAGAAAAACAGCCAGCTCATCAGCCTGTCCATTCTTACTGAAACCAACAGCCGGGCGCAGATGCAACTTTATGCTGCAGCGGAGGAGACTTCCGCGCTGTTGCGGAGCCGCCAGCGCCGGATCGAGGAGCTAAAACGTGAAAACGAGGATTTACGCCGCTGGGCTGACACTCCTTTGCCTGCTGACATTATCCGGCTGCGGGACCGCCCGGCCCTCGCCGGAGGTGCAGCTTACCGTGAGTGGTTGTCCAAAAGTGACGCAATGCCGCCTGGACAGGTCCGCACCGCGCAGTAATGGGGATTTGAACCAGGTGCTGGATGAGACTGAGGCCGCCTGGGCAGTATGTGCCGACAAAGTGGACACGATCATAGCGTGTCAGGAGCGAGACAGTGAACAAGCCGCAGTCCTTACGCAACGCCCTGAATAAATCGGTGGCGTATGTCCGTGAAAACCCGGACAAATTGCACCTTTTTGTTGATAACGGTTCGCTGGTCGCAACCGGCGCCCGTTCAATGTCATGGGAATATCGCTACACCCTGAACGTGGTGATTGAAGATTTTAGCGGCAACCAGAATTTAGTGATGGCGCCCGTGCTGCTCTGGTTAATGACCAATCAACCGGACGCCATCAACAACCCGGAGCTGCGCGAAAAACTTTTTACCTTTGACGTCGATATCCTGAGCAACGATCTGTGTGATCTCAGCCTCAATCTGCAGCTCACGGAGCGCGTGATTGTCAGCACAGATGGCACCGTATCGAGCGTTGAATCGGTGCCGGAACCCAACGTACCCGAAGAAATGTGGACGGTGAAACGTGGATGACCTGCAGAGGGTGGATGACTGGCTGGCGGCCCTGCTGGCGAATCTGGAACCGGCAGCCCGCAACCGTATGATGCGACAGCTGGTGCAGGAGCTGCGCCGGTCGCAACAGAAAAATATCAGGCTGCAGCGCAATCCAGACGGCACCACCTTTGAGCCGCGCCGGGTGACGGCCAGAAGTAAAAAGGGGCGCATCAAGCGCCAGATGTTCGCCAAATTGCGCACCACTAAATACCTGAAAACCGCAGCCACTGCGGACTCTGCCAGCGTGCAGTTTGATGGGAAAGTCCAGCGCATCGCCCGTGTTCACCATTATGGTCTGCGTGATCGAGTCAGACGCAACGGCCCGGAGGCCCGGTACCCGGCACGCCGTCTTTTGGGCGTGAATGATGAGGTGGAAACCATCACCCGTGACACGCTATTGCGCTGGCTGTCGGAGTGAAATTTGTGTCATGGACGGCACAAAACCCAACGCTGCCTCCCTTTTCCCTCTGATGGCAACCTTTCGTTATGAACGCACAACTAACCGAAATCATGCGCCTTATCACCAACCTGATCCGCACCGGCACCGTAACCGAAGTGGACCGGGAAAACTGGCTGTGCCGGGTGAAAGTGGGCGAGCTTGAAACCAACTGGATTAACTGGCTGACACTGCGCGCAGGCGGTGCCCGTACATGGTGGTGCCCGTCGCCGGATGAGCAGGTGGTGGTGCTGAGTATGGGCGGCAATCTGGAAACCGCTTTTGCCTTACCTGCGATCTATTCCAACCAGTTCGCCCCGCCGTCGGACTCTGTGGACGGCTGCGTAACGGAATACCCGGACGGTGGCTGGTTTGAATACGAACCCGCGACCGGCCGCTGGCATGTGCGGGGCATCAAATCCATGGTGATCGAGGCTGCAGATAACATAACCCTGAAAACGGGGGAATTTGTGGTGGAAGCAAGCAACACGCGCATAAACAGCGAAGTGGTGATCAATGGTGGCGTCACCCAGGGCGGCGGCGCCATGAGTTCTAACGGGATCGTAGTCGATAAACACGGTCATACCGGCGTTAAGTCCGGCGGTGATACATCGGGAGGTCCGGTATGACGCTGTATATCGGCATGAGTCAGGACAACGGCAGGGCCATTACCGACACGGACCACCTGCGCCAGTCGGTCCGGGATATTCTGCTGACCCCGCAGGGGAGCCGCATTTCCCGGAGGGAATACGGCTCGCTTCTGTCTGAACTGATAGACCAGCCGCAGAACCCGGCGCTGCGCCTGCAGGTTATGTCTGCGGTCTATGTGGCTCTGAGTCGCTGGGAGCCACGGCTTACCCTGGATTCCATCACCATAGACAGCAGTTTTGATGGTTCGATGGTGGTTGAGCTTACCGGGCAGCGTGATAACGGCGCGCCGGTTTCACTTTCGGTATCAACAGGAGCAGACAATGGCAGTCATTGACCTTTCCCAGCTGCCTGCCCCGCAGATAGTGGATGTGCCGGATTTTGAAACGCTGCTAAACGAACGGAAAGCCGCGTTTATGGCCCTTTATCCGGCAGACGAGCAGGACGCGGTAAGGCGCACGCTTGAGCTGGAGTCTGAACCCGTGACCAAGCTCCTGCAGGAAAATGCGTATCGTGAAATCCTCCTGCGCCAGCGCATTAACGAGGCGGCGCAGGCGGTCATGGTGGCTTATGCCATTGGCGGCGATCTCGATCAGATGGCGGCCAACTACAACGTGAAGCGGCTGACGGTTACACCTGCGGATAACGACGCAGTGCCGCCGGTTGCAGCGGTAATGGAAAGTGATGAGGCGCTGCGCCTGCGTGTTCCTGCTGCATTTGAGGGGCTGTCCGTGGCGGGGCCGACGGCGGCCTATGAGTTTCACGCTAAAAGCGCTGACGGGCGAGTGGCTGACGCCAGCGCAACCAGCCCGGCACCGGCGGAGGTGGTGCTTACCGTGCTGAGCCGTGAGGGCGACGGAACGGCAGCGGCGGATCTGCTGGCAGTGGTTGAACAGGCGCTTAACAGTGAGAACGTGCGGCCGGTTGCTGACCGTCTGACGGTGCGCAGCGCTGAAATTATTCCGTACAGCGTGGATGCGACGATCTTTCTTTACCCTGGGCCAGAAGCTGAGCCGGTGATGGAGGCTGCAAAAGCCAGCCTGCAGAAATATATCGCCAGCCAGACGAGGCTGGGGCGTGATATTCGCCGCAGTGCTATTTATGCCGCGCTGCATGTTGAAGGTGTGCAGCGTGTTGAGCTGGCCTCGCCGCTTGCTGATGTAGTGCTTGATAAGACACAAGCCGCTTCATGTACAGAATGGAGCGTAACCAACGGGGGAACGGATGAATAGCCTGCTTCCTCCTGGCTCATCGCCGCTTGAGCGCCGCCTGGCGCAGACCTGCAGCGGCATTTCCGATCTGCAGGTGCCGCTTCGGGATTTATGGAACCCGGCAACATGCCCGGTCAAGTTTCTGCCGTATCTGGCTTGGGCCTTTTCGGTTGATCGCTGGGACGAAGGATGGGCGGAGAGCGTGAAGCGCCGCGTGGTGCAGGATGCGTTCTATATCCATCAGCACAAGGGCACAACCAGCGCTGTGCGGCGTGTGGTGGAGCCGTTCGGCTTTCTGATCCGCATCATTGAATGGTGGCAGACCGGCGAGGCGCCGGGCACGTTTCGCCTGGATATCGGGGTGCAGGACCAGGGCATAACAGAGGAAACCTATCTGGAGCTGGAGCGCCTGATTGGTGACGCCAAACCCTGCAGTCGGCATCTGATCGGCATGTCCATAAATCTGCAGACGAGCGGGCCATATTTTGTGGGAGCTGCCACTTACACCGGCGAAGAAATCACGATTTACCCGTATATCAACGAAACCATCATTTCCGGTGGCACTGCCTACGAGGGCGGCGCCGTCCATGTTATCGACACAATGAGAGTGAACCCATGAGCGCAAAATTTTATACCCTGCTGACGGATATTGGCGCGGCGAAACTGGCAAGCGCTGCCGCGCTCGGTGTGCCGCTGAAAATTACCCAGATGGCGGTGGGGGATGGCGGCGGCGTGCTTCCAACTCCCAGCGCACAACAGACGAAGCTGGTTTCCGAAAAGCGGCGCGCTGACCTGAACATGCTTTATATCGATCCGCAGAACAGCAGCCAGATTATTGCTGAGCAGGTGATTCCTGAAACTGAGGGCGGTTGGTGGATTCGTGAAGTTGGGCTGTTCGATGAAACGGGCGCGCTGATCGCAGTGGGAAACTGCCCGGAGAGCTACAAACCGCAGCTGGCAGAAGGGAGCGGCCGCACGCAGACAGTGCGCATGGTACTGATTACCAGCAGCACCGATAACATTACGCTGAAAATTGACCCGTCCGTAGTGCTGGCTACCCGCAAATATGTGGATGACAAGGTGCTGGAACTGAAGGTGTATGTAGATGAGCTGATGGCGGCGCATCTTGCTGCAGCTGATCCGCATACGCAATATGCGCCAAAAGCCAGCCCGACGTTTACCGGCACCCCAAAAGCCCCGACTGCAGCTGCAGGTAACAATACCACTCAGCTTGCCACAACTGCGTTTGTGCAGGCGGCTCTGATCGCCCTGGTAAATGGTGCCCCGGCTACGCTGGACACGCTGAAAGAAATTGCTGCGGCTATCAACAACGATCCTAATTTCAGCACCACTATTTCTAACGCGCTTGCACTCAAAGCCCCACTGGCAAGCCCGGCCCTGACCGGAACGCCGACGGCCCCCACGGCTGCGCAGACTGTCAACAATACGCAAATTGCCACTACTGCTTTCGTAAAATCAGCTCTGGCTGCGCTTGTTGGCTCATCACCTGCGGCGCTTGATACCCTGAACGAGCTGGCGGCGGCGTTAGGAAACGATCCTAACTTTGCAACCACCATGACAAATGCGCTGGCAGGCAAGCAGCCGCTGGATAGCACGCTGACAACTTTGTCAGGAAAAACCGCAGATGGGATTATCGAATACCTTCGTTTGGGAGAAGCTGCAAAGATGCCTGCTGCAAGTGGAGGACTTGCAGCTAACGGATGGGCTAAAATTCCTGTCGCAATCAATAAGAATCTTATAATTCAGTGGGGTGTAATTTCTACTTCTACAACCTCACTTTCTTATATCTGCGATATAAAATTTCCAATTAGTTTCCCCAGCGCATGCGTAAGTGTTTCAATTGGCTCTGGAGTATATACAGGCGATCTTGATAGAAATACCCGTTACAGAAACCTCAAACAAGAAGTTACTCTTGCACTGCCAGGAACCACAGGCATTCAAGCTCAATTAATAGTTACCGATGGAACCACTGGTGATGCAAGATTTCTTCAATGGGTAGCATTTGGTTATTAGTATAAAAATAAAGCCCTTCCGGGCTTTATTTCACTCAGGCCAATTTCTAACAATATACCCGTTATTCACTGCCTCAATCAGAATCCATTGGGGTATCGCAGGAAGTTCAACATTAGGCCAACCCTCGCTCTCAGGCCAAACTTTAAACTTTTGCCTCACGTCCAAAAGTTCCGCCTGCTGTTCTGCGGTCAATGGAATATTGTTAATAGTGAAATCAGAAACAAGCATTCTATCCGTGCTGACTATGAATTCATCACGTAAAACTCGGGCGCGTGCCTTGATTTGTTCCGGGCTTTCTTCCACAACGGGAATATCAACCCAGATCGGCAGGCCGCTGTCCCCTACACCACGCATTTTTCCGTCCGGCGGAGTCGCGGAAAATTCATTGAAAATAGTGTCTTCAACTTCAATTAAGTCATTAGGTAGGCTCCCGGCATTTACATAAGATTCCTTTAAGGCTACAGGGTAAAAGGCATTGTTTGCAGGGCTAAACCAATAGTTCATAACGCACTCCTTAGTTTGAAATTGAGATCGTAAGTGCGGTTTCGTAAAAAACTCATCTGGCTACTTTGTGTGAGTAATAACACAATATTTTGACGTCAGTAGCCGACAGCGAACCAGTAAACGCTACGTTCAAAAGGTTGCTGCACGCCGTTCACTGTTCTGGCGCACAAAGCAAACTCGCTGGTTTTATCCCTGATAAATCCATTAGTCATAGTTACCATGCTCACATCAGCGGAATCAGTTGTATGGGCCATAGCAACCAGGCATAAACCACCTACGGGAAATGCAATTGGGAATTTAAAAGAATAATTACTCGCACCGGTTAAAAGCCCCCACTGCAGCAGCATTTTTTTGCCGCCAGTAACGGGAATATATATCCAGCCATTAGCACCGATCTGTGCGGTGATTCCGTGGGATAAAACGCTTTCAACCCGTGCGCCTCATACCGGTTATTTTCGTCATCAGTGCGAATACGTGGTTTGGGGAAGTAACGGACCATTGCCTAAAAGTCTGCATGGTGGACCCTGGCCGGGTATGGTGACTCGTCGGGTTATTCCGTCTCAAAAACTCCATATGACCGGCAAACCGATTGAGCTTATGGAGAGCCTGGTTGCTCCCGTTTCTCCTGGCGGCCATATTCTTGATCCATTTATGGGGAGTGCATCAACTGGCGTTGCCGCGCTGAGGAAGGGATATAAATTTACCGGGATTGAAATGAGCCAGCAGTATTTTGATATCTCATGCGAACGCCTGGAAAAAGAAAACGCAGATATCCGCGCGGGCGTATTGTGTGATTAAGGGAACAATGCCGCGTAGCTGTCTGCGCGGCCCATTCAATTCACCATAGGGCGAAACCTAAACACCGGAGGGTTCGCCGTATGGCTCAGGATTATCACCACGGTGTGCGCGTCGTTGAGGTCAACGATGGCACCCGCCCCATTTCAACAGTAAGCACGGCAATTGTCGGTATGGTCTGTACCGGCGATGATGCAGATGCGTCCGTGTTCCCCCTCAATAAACCGGTCCTGCTCACCGACGTGCTGACCGCCAGCGGTAAAGCAGGCGAGTCCGGCACGCTGGCCCGCTCGCTGGATGCAATTGCCGACCAGGCTAAACCCATGACTGTAGTTGTGCGCGTGGCTCAGGGTGAAACCGAAGCGGAGACAACCTCCAACATTATCGGCGGCGTGACAGCTGACGGTAAAAAAACGGGCATGAAAGCGCTGTTATCTGCGCAGTCTCAGCTCGGCGTTAAGCCGCGCATTCTGGGCGTGCCGGGGCATGACACGCAGGCGGTTGCCACTGAGCTGCTGAGCGTGGCGCAGAGTCTGCGCGGGTTCGCCTATCTGTCAGCCTACGGCTGCAAAACGGTAGAGGAGGCCATTGCCTACCGCGCTAATTTCAGCCAGCGCGAGGGAATGCTGATCTGGCCTGATTTCATCAGTTTTGACACCGTGCTGAATGCTGACGCAACGGCTTATGCCTCAGCCCGTGCGCTTGGCCTGCGTGCCAAAATTGACGAACAGACCGGCTGGCACAAATCCCTGTCCAACGTGGGCGTGAATGGCGTCACCGGCATTTCTGCTGATGTGTTCTGGGATTTGCAGGACCCGGCAACCGATGCGGGGCTGCTGAACCAGAACGACGTCACGACGCTTATCCGCAAAGACGGCTTTCGTTTCTGGGGTTCCCGCTGCCTCAGTGACGATCCGCTGTTTGCCTTTGAGAACTACACCCGCACGGCACAGGTGCTGGCTGACACCATCGCAGAAGCGCACATGTGGGCGGTGGATGGCGTGCTTAACCCATCGCTGGCCCGCGACATTATCGAAGGTATCCGCGCCAAACTGCGCAGCCTGAAAGCGCAGGGCTACATCATCGGTGCAGACTGCTGGCTGGATGAGTCGGTGAACGATAAGGACTCCCTGAAAGCCGGAAAGCTCACTATCGACTACGACTACACACCGGTGCCGCCGCTTGAAAACCTGATGCTGCGCCAGCGCATCACCGATCAGTACCTGCTGGATTTCTCCAGCCAGGTCAGCGCGTAAGGGGACCCTATGGCTTTACCACGTAAGTTAAAACACCTGAACCTGTTTAACGACGGGAATAACTATCAGGGGATTGTTGAGTCCCTGACCCTGCCTAAATTCGGCCGCAAGTTTGAAAAGTATCGCGGTGGCGGTATGCCCGGTGCGGTGGATGTGGATATGGGGCTGGATGACGGCGCACTGGACACGGAATTTTCAATTGGCGGCACCGAACTGCTGTTATTCAGGCAGATGGGTAAAGCCACCGTTGACGGCATCCAGCTGCGTTTCACCGGCTCCATTCAGCGTGATGATACCGGCGAAGTGCAGGCCGTTGAGCTGGTTGTGCGCGGGCGACATAAAGAAGTCGATTCCGGCGAATGGAAAACCGGCGAGAGCAACACCACAAAAGTCAGCAGCACCAACAGCTACGCGAAGCTGACCATTAACGGCGAGGTGCTCTATGAGGTTGATGTGATCAACATGATTGAAATCGTTGATGGCGTGGACCTGATGGAAGAACACCGCAACGCACTGGGCCTCTGATCTACTTTAAAGGCGCGGGCAGCCGCGCCAGTACCTTATAAACAGGAAATGACAATGAGCGAACAACTGACTGAAAAAACCGTACAGCTGGACACCCCAATCAAACGCGGTAAAACCGAAATTGCCGAAATTGTGCTGCGCAAGCCGCAGTCCGGCGCGCTGCGTGGCACCCGTCTGCAGGCGATCATGGATATGGACGTCGGCGCGATGATGACGATTATTCCCCGCATCTCCACGCCCGCGCTGACCGCTCAGGAAATGGCTGAAATGGACCCCGCAGATCTCACCGCGCTGTCGGTTGAGGTGGTCACTTTTTTGTTGAAGAAATCGGTGCTTGCCGGTTTGCCGACATCCTGACGGTAGAAGACCTGGTGGCTGATATCGCCACCATTTTTCACTGGCCGCCGTCCGTCACTGACGTTATGCCGCTGACCGAAGTGCTGGAGTGGCGGCATAAAGCGATTCAGAGAAGCGGGGCCAGCGATGAGTGACACTAACCTGCGTTTGCAGGTAATTCTAAATGCGGTTGATAAGCTCACCCGCCCATTCCGATCAGCGCAGGCCAGTTCTAAAGAGCTGGCTACCGCCATTCAGCAAAGCCGCGCAAGATTAAAAGAACTGGACGCCCAGGCGGGCCGTATTGACGGTTTCCGCAAGGCAAGCGCGCAGCTGGCCGTCACCGGCAACAGTCTTAAAGCCGCACGCGAAGAAGCGGCGAAGCTTGCCACGCAGTTCTCGGCCACTAACCGGCCGACGGCGGCGCAGGCGCGTCTGCTTGAGCAGGCAAAAAACCGCGTTAACGAGCTGCAGAGCAAATACAACGGCCTGCGTCAGTCGGTGCAGCGTCAGCGTCTTGCGCTCAATGAGGCCGGGCTGGACACCAAAAAGCTGAGCAGTGCGCAGCGGGAGCTGCGGCAGAATGCCGACGAAACCCGGCAGGCGCTGGACCGACAGCAGAAATCCCTTAAGCGCCTGGGCGAGCAGCAGGCCCGTATGAACGCCGTCCGCGATCAGTATTCGCGGCGCCTTGAGGTGCGGGATCGTATTGCGGGCGCCGGAGCAACGACGACTGCCGCCGGGCTGGCGATGGGCGCGCCGGTGATGGCTGCCGTTAAAAGCTATGCCAGCATGGAAGATGCGATGAAAGGCGTGGCAAAGCAGGTTAACGGGCTGCGGGACGACAACGGCAACCGCACAAAACAGTTTTATGACATGCAGGATGCCATCAAGGCCGCCAGTGAACAGCTGCCGATGGAGAATGGAGCCATCGACTATGCCGCGCTGGTTGAAGGTGGCGCCCGCATGGGCGTGACAAACCAGAACGATTCTTACGAAGACCAGAAGCGTGACCTGCTGGCCTTTGCATCCACTGCTGCAAAGGCCGCAACGGCATTCGAGCTGCCCGCTGATGAGCTGGCGGAGGGGCTGGGGAAAATCGCGCAGCTCTATAAAGTGCCGACCCGCAATATTGAACAGCTTGGCGATGCCCTGAACTACCTGGACGATAACGCCATGTCTAAGGGCGGCGATATCATCAATGTGCTGCAGCGCATGGGCGGCGTGGCTGACCGGCTTGATTTCCGCAAGGCGGCCGCGCTGGGTTCCACCTTCCTGTCTCTGGGCGCCGCGCCTGAAATTGCCGCCAGCGCATCAAATGCGATGGTGCGCGAACTGTCGATTGCAACCATGCAGAGCAAGCGGTTCATGGAAGGTATGGATCTGCTGAAACTCAATCCAGAAGAGATTGAAAAGCAGATGACAAAGGACGCAATGGGGACCATTCAGCGTGTGCTGGAGAAGGTCAACAAACTGCCGCAGGACAAGCGCCTGTCCGCCATGACGATGATATTTGGTAAGGAGTTTGGCGATGATGCGGCGAAGCTGGCAAATAACCTGCCGGAGCTGCAGCGACAGCTGAAACTTACCTCAGGCACTGAGGCTAACGGCTCCATGCAGAAAGAATCCGATATCAATAAGGATTCACTTTCCGCGCAGTGGTTGCTTGTTAAAACGGGCGCGCAGAACGCTTTCAGTAGCTTGGGTGAAACCCTGCGCCAGCCGCTGATGGATATCATGGGGTACGTCAAAAGCGTTACCGGGGCACTGCGTCGATGGGTTGAGGCTAACCCGCAGCTGGCGGGCACGCTGATGAAAGTGGCGGCTGCCACTGCTGCGATAACCGTTGTACTCGGCACGCTGGCGGTGGCCGTGGCTGCCGTGCTGGGGCCGCTGGCGGTGATCCGTTTAGGCCTGTCCGTGCTGGGTGTAAAAACACTCCCATCCGTTATGTCTGCAGTGACCCGCACCGGAGGTGCGCTGTCCTGGCTGGCAAATGCGCCGCTTTCCCTGTTGCGCCGTGGCCTGGCGGCATCCGGCAGCAGCGCCGGATTGCTGACGTCTCCCCTTAACTCCCTGCGCCGTTCTGCCGGGCTGGCTGGCAATGCGCTGAAAGCGCTGGCCGGTGCGCCGCTTGCTGTCCTTCGCGGCGGAATGTCTGGTATTCGCAACATTATCGGCATGGTAATGAATCCGCTGGCCGCGTTGCGAGGGGGATTATCCGCAGCCGGTGGCGTGCTTCGTTTTCTGGCGTCCGGCCCGCTGGCTCTCCTTCGCGTTGCGCTGTACGGGATTTCTGGATTGCTGGGCGCCCTGCTTAGTCCGATAGGTCTGGTCGTGGCGGCGCTGGCTGGCGTGGCGCTGGTTGTCTGGAAATACTGGCAGCCGATAAGCGCATTTTTAGGTGGAGTGGTTGAAGGATTCAAAGCTGCAGCTGCGCCTGTCAGTGCTGCGTTTGAGCCACTGCAGCCTGTTTTCCAGTGGATAGGTGACAAGGTCCAGGCGTTGTGGGGCTGGTTTACTGATCTGCTGACGCCGGTTAAATCCACCTCTGCAGAACTGCAAAGCGCGGCGTCGATGGGGCGGCAGTTTGGCGAAGCGCTGGCGGCAGGGCTGAACATGGTCATGCACCCGCTGGATTCGCTTAAATCGGGCGTGTCCTGGCTGCTTGAAAAACTTGGCATTGTCAGCAAGGAGGCGGCCAAAGCGAAGCTTCCTGAGCAGGTCACGCGGCAGCAACCAGCCACGGTAAACACAGACGGTAAAGTGGTGCTGCCGCCTGGCGGATTCCCGCCGATGGGTTTTGCTGGCATGTACGACAGCGGCGGTACCATTCCGCGCGGCCAGTTCGGCATCGTGGGCGAGAATGGCCCGGAGATTGTTAACGGGCCCGCCAATGTCACCGGCAGGAAACGGACTGCTGATCTGGCAAGGGTGGCGGCAACGCTCAATCCTTCCCGGACGGAACCGGCCAGCGCTAAACAACGTCCTGAACGCGGGATAGTTCTGCCGCCTGATAGTGTGAACGGCCCGGCAAATATTCCGGTAATCAATCGCACTACTGAGCTGGTGAAACTGGCGACAACGGTAAGCCCCGTTCGTGATGTAACCGCCAGCCCGGAGCAACGGCCTGAAAGCAGGTTAATACTGCCTCCTGAGATTGTTAACGCCCAGGTAAATCTTCCTGGTCGGGATCGTGCTGCGGAGCTGGCTGATATCGCTGCAGCTGTCATGCCAGCACCGGCCATTACGGAAATCACGAATAACAGGGCTGACCCGATGGCTATGCGCCAGAAGGTGTTCGCTTCCGTGGTCTCTGGCGTAATGGGCCTGGCGGCTGCCCCGGCAGAAGCCGCGCCAATTCATCCGTACAGTGTACCTGTCAGGACGCAACCGGCGCCGTCGGCGAAGGCAGAAAGACAGCCGCAGGTCATTAAGTACGAGATAAGCGCGCCAATTCATATTGTCGCCCAGCCAGGGCAAAGCGCGCAGGATATCGCCCGAGAGGTGGCCCGGCAGCTTGATGAGCGAGAGCGCAGGGCCAGGGCAAAAACACGCAGTAATTTCAGTGATCGAGGGGGTTACGAATAATGATGATGGTGCTGGGGTTATACGTATTCATGCTGCGCACCGTACCCTATCAGGAGCTGCAGTATCAGCGCAGCTGGCGGCACGCTGCTAACAGCCGGGTAAACCGGCGCCCGACAACGCAGTTTCTTGGGCCGGATAACGATTCGCTTACGCTGTCCGGCGTCCTGCTGCCGGAGATTACCGGCGGCAGGTTGTCTTTGCTGGCGCTGGAGCAGATGGCGGAGCTGGGGAAAGCCTGGCCCTTGATTGAGGGGAGCGGGACGATTTACGGCATGTTTGTGATCGAGAGTCTGAGTCAGACAAAAACAGAATTTTTTGAGAGCGGTATGCCCCGGCGCATCGAATTTTCGCTGAGCCTGAAACGGGTGGATGAATCGCTGTCTGATATGTTTGGCAGCCTCAGCGATCAGCTCAGTAATTTGCAGGACTCCGCCACCTCTGCGATAGGCAATATGAAAAATACGGTTGGGGGGTTACTGCAGTGAATTTCAGCTCTGAACTCCTGAACCTGAACAGTAAAACCCCCGGTTTCAGCATCATCATTGAAGGTAAAGATGTGACTACCGTGCTGGATGCGCGCCTGATGAGTCTGACGCTGACGGATAACCGGGGCTTTGAAGCGGACCAGCTTGATCTGGAGCTGGACGACTCGGACGGGAAAATCGTTCTGCCGCGTCGGGGGGCAATTATTCAGTTTGCGCTGGGGTGGAAAGGTCAGCCTCTTTTTCCGAAAGGGGCGTTTACTGTCGATGAGATTGAGCACAGCGGCGCGCCTGACCGTCTCACAATCCGCGCGCGTAGTGCAGATTTCCGTGAAACCCTCAATACGCGGCGTGAAAAGTCCTGGCACCAGACAACGGTGGGCGAAGTCGTGAAGGAAATCGCGGGCAGGCATAAATTAAAGATGGCGCTGGGAAAGGACCTGTTGGACAAGCCTGTTGATCATCTTGACCAGACTAATGAAAGCGACGCCAGCTTTTTGATGAAGCTGGCGCGGCAGTATGGGGCGATAGCCTCAGTTAAGGACGGCAATCTGCTGTTTATCCGCCAGGGGCAGGGCAGAACGGCAAGCGGTAAGCCGCTGCCAGTTATCACCATCACCCGCCAGGCCGGTGACGGTCATCGTTTTACCCTGGCCGATCGCGATGCCTATACGGGGGTAATTGCCAGCTGGCTCCATACGCGTGAGCCAAAGAAAAAAGAGACGGCAAAGGTTAAGCGCCGTCGAAAGAAAACCACTGCGGCAAAGGAGCCGGAAGCAAAACAGGGAGATTACCTGGTTGGAACGGATGAAAACGTGCTGGTACTCAACAGAACTTATGCAAACCGCAGCAATGCAGAGCGAGCGGCAAAGATGCAGTGGGAGCGCCTGCAGCGCGGGGTAGCAACATTCTCCCTGCAGCTCGCAGAGGGGAGGGCTGATCTGTATACCGAAATGCCGGTGAAGGTGAGCGGCTTTAAACAGCCCATTGATGATGCCGAATGGACCATTACCACCCTGACGCATAGTGTCAGTGCAGATAATGGTTTCACTACGGCTCTGGAGCTTGAAGTGAAGATTGATGATCTCGAAATGGAGTAATGTGTTCTCAATATTGAATAATAGTGTATCATTATTGTGATTTTGGCAAAAGTGGTGGGATAACCGGAATGATGAATTGTCCAGAGTGCGGCCAGGCAGCCCATACAAGAAGCAGTTTTCAGGTATCAGCAACAACCAAAGAACGTTACAACCAGTGCCAAAATATCAACTGCGGTTGTACTTTTGTCACGCATGAAACATTTGTTAGGCATATCATAAAGCCTAATGTGATTTCTTCTGCGCCCCCACATCCGGGAAAGGATGGGCAAGGGCACATGAATTTTTAAAAAGAACCCGCTTTCAAAGCGGGTTCTTTTTGTCGCCAGTCCAAAAGCCTGTCGCCATTTTGCCGCCATTGGAATAGAAAAAGGGGCTACGTTTTCACGTAACCCCTTGTTTTATTTGGTGGAGCTGGCGGGAGTTGAACCCGCGTCCGAAATTTCTACATCCTCGGTACTACATGCTTAGTTTGTCTTTACATTCGCACGCCAGCTGCGGACAAACACGCCACTGACGAACTAGCCTGATTAGTTTTAACGCTTCAACCCCAGGCAGGGTTTCCACGCGATCTCTTTTGGGTTTGACCTCTCTTTGATCCCCGTCTTAAGAGCGGAAGCTAGGGAGAGAGGGCTCTTAGCAGGTTATTAAGCTGCTAAAGCGTAGTTTTCGTCGTTTGCGACTATTTTTTTGCGGCTTTTAACGAGGCAAACCGCCCCTCGGCATGCACCTTGGGTTTCGCAAATCCCGTCGAATCCAGAATCAGCCCCAATAGTGTTGAACTCAGTATACCAGATTTTACTTCCTCGACACCAGCCCGAAACGCTAACTTATTGAATAGTACAATAAGTGCGCAGAATCAACGTCCTGCGTTTTTCATGATACGTGCTTTGTCGAGCTGCCACTCGCGTGCTTTCAGGTCAGTACGTTTGTCGTGCTGTTTCTTACCTTTCGCCACGCCGATTTTCACTTTGCACCAGGCATTTTTCCAGTACAAAGAGAGCGCCACCACGGTGAAGCCTTCGCGGTTGATGCGTCCGTAGAGGGATTCCAGTTCGCGCTTGTTCAGCAGCAGCTTACGGGTGCGGGTAGGATCGCAGACGTAATGTGAAGAGGCGACGGTCAGCGGCGTAAAGTTCGCGCCGAACAGGAAGGCCTCACCGTCTTTCAGGATCACGTAGCTGTCGCCGATATTGGCTTTCCCGGCACGCAGCGATTTTACTTCCCAGCCCTGCAACGCAAGGCCGGCCTCGAATTCTTCTTCGATGAAATACTCGTGGCGAGCACGCTTGTTAAGCGCAATGGTCGCCGAACCAGGTTTATGTGCTTTTTTCTTCGTCATAAGTGTCGTAAAGCCGTCGGTAATCTGATTTTAAAAAGTCACCTCATTGCGTCCTGTGAGGTCTAACGCGCTATCTTAGCACGAGATAAGGCTTAGCGTTTTTTTAACAGGTGATAAATGTTATTATTTGTCTGTTGTGTGACCATGGAAAATGCTATGCCTCAGATTAGCCGTACCGCGCTTGTTCCCTACAGCGCGGAACAAATGTATCAGTTAGTGAACGACGTTCAGTCCTATCCGGAATTTATTCCGGGATGCACCGGTAGCCGGGTGCTGGAATCCGGCCCGACGCAGATGACTGCGGCCGTGGATGTCTCCAAAGCGGGGATCAGCAAAACGTTCACCACGCGCAATACCCTGACGAGCAATCAGAGTATTTTGATGCATCTGGTGGATGGTCCGTTTAAAAAACTGATGGGGGGGTGGAAGTTTACGCCGCTGAGCGCTGACGCCTGCCGCATTGAGTTTCATCTGGATTTTGAATTTACCAATAAGCTGATCGAACTGGCGTTTGGCCGTATCTTTAAAGAGCTGGCCTCGAATATGGTTCAGGCGTTCACCACGCGCGCCAAAGAGGTTTACAGTGTCGCATAAGATTGCTGTTGAGGTGGTGTATGCGCTGCCGGAGAAGCAGTATTTGCAGCGCGTGATGCTTGAAGAGGGTGCCACCGTTGAGGCGGCTATCCGGGCCTCCGGCATCCTTGAACTTCGCCGTGATATTGACCTGGCGAAGAATAAAGTCGGCATTTATAGCCGTCCGGTAAAGCTTGCTGATGCGCTGAAGGATGGCGATCGGGTTGAGATTTATCGCCCGCTGATTGCTGACCCGAAAGAGCTGCGCCGTCAGCGAGCGGAGAAATCGGGTAAGTAACGCTTTCTCCCCCGGTGGCGCTTCGCTTACCGGGACTACGATTCTGCGTAAGAATTCAGATACAAAAAAGGTGCTCAATGAGCACCTTTTTGCGTTGCTGACGCCTGATTATTTGGTCAGGGCAGGCTTGTTGTCGATGTTGGTCAGCACGCCGGCACTGCTGAAGGTCAGCGTCAGGGTTTGCTGGGTCACATCTTCATGACCGGGCTGCTGGCGGAATACATAGAACCAGGTGTTTGTGCCGAACGGATCGGACATCATCGGGGTTCCCAGGGCATAAGCGACCTGCTGTTGTGTCATACCCACGCGGATTTTGGACACATCGTTAGGGGTAAGGTAGTTCCCCTGGTTGATGTCAGGACGGTAAACCACTTTCTCCAGAGTGGAACAGCCTGCGGTCAACATCAGAAGAACCGCTGCGGCAGCGGTCAGCGTTTTACAGCGCATAGTGATTTGATTCCTTTTCGGGCCCGAGCAGTACGCGGCTCATATGTAATATGCCGATGATAATAGACCTTGCCCCACTTTGAAACCGGTCTGGCGGCGTTTTTGTTGTTCTGTATGACCCTGAGATCCCGAAAAAGTTTATGCCGCCAGCAGTTCTTTCGCATTCGCAAGCGTATTGCGGGTGACTTCACTGCCGCCGAGCAAGCGTGCCAGCTCCTGCAAGCGTGAGCGTTTATCCAGCGGCTTCATGTGCGTTTCCGTCATTTCGCCATCGGTTTCCTTGCTGACGATAAAGTGGTGATGACCACATCCGGCGACCTGCGGCAGGTGAGTCACACACATGACCTGCGTCGATTCACCTAACTGACGCAGCAGTTTGCCGACAACGGCCGCGGTCGGGCCGCTGATACCCACATCCACTTCATCGAAAATCAACGCCGGGGTTTCCATTTTACGGGCGGTAATCACCTGAATGGCCAGGGCGATACGCGACAGTTCACCGCCGGAAGCCACTTTCGAAATCGCCTGCAAAGGCTGGCCCGGGTTGGTGGTGACGCGGAATTCTACGCGATCTGCGCCTTCCGCCGTCAGGTGATTCTCTTCAAAGCGAACATCTATGGTGAACACCCCATGCGGCATCGCCAGCGTATGCATGCTGTCGGTAATGTGCTGGCTAAGCTCCAGCGCATAGTGTTGCCGCACGTCATGCAGCCGTTTCGCCGTTTCCAGCGCCTGCTGATGATGCAGATTAACCGCCAGAGACAAGGTTTCAAGGGAATCGGCCTGATCGTCCAGCTGCTGCTGTTCCTCCAGCAGAGACTGATAGTAATTCGGCAGCTCTTCCGGGGTTACGTGATGCTTACGCGCCAGTGAAATCTGACGGGAGATGCGTTGCTCAAGTTCGAACAGACGGTTCGGGTCGAGATCCAGACGTTCACAGTAGTGGCGCAGTTCATCCCCGGCTTCTGAAATCTGAATCGCGGCCTCTTCCAGCATTTCCAGTACGCCAGAAAGCTTATTGTCCATGCCGGTCAGTTCGGTCACAAGCTGACGCACGTTATACAGCTGGCTCTGCAAATTCACGTCTTCGCCATCCGCCAGCATATTAAGGGCAGTCTGGCTGGTGGAAAGCAGCTGACCGCTGTTGGCCAGACGCTTGTACTCTTCGTCGATTTGCTCAAATTCACCCGCCTGCGGGTTAAATTCGTTCAGCTCTTTCAGCTGATATTCCAGCAGCTCGGCGCGCGCGGTACGCTCCTGGCTTTGCTGCTGATGCTGCGCAAGTTCGCGGCAGCTTTGATGCCACTGACGATAGTGCTCCGCCATGAGTTGAGTAAGCGCGTACTCACCTGCGTAGCCATCAAGCAGGGCTTTCTGTTGTTCGGGTTTGATTAACTGCTGGTGCGCATGCTGACCATGGATCTGGATGAGCAACTGGCCCAGCTCGCGAAGCTGGGAAAGGGGAACCGCTGTACCATTGATAAAACCGCGGGAGCGGCCATCGCTGCTGATGACGCGGCGAAGTAAACACTCACGTCCGTCTTCGAGCTGGTTCGCTTCCAGCCAGCGCAGGGCGGCAGGTGTGTCTTTCAACGAGAAGCGGGCGCAGAGATCGGCACGGGCGGCGCCTGTGCGCACCATATCCCCCTCAGCACGACCGCCGAGGCACAAGCCGAGGGCATCAATGGCAATGGATTTACCTGCACCGGTTTCTCCGGTAATCGCCGTCATTCCGCTATGGAAGTCGATCTCAAGCTCACGAACAATGGCAAAGTTGCTGATGGTCAGTTGTGCCAGCATAATTGTTTTCCTGTATGAAAAACCATAACTGTGTTTGTATACAGTATAAACTGGTTTTATATACAGTAAAGTGCTGGATGCAAAATCAGAACAATTTTTTTGACCAGCCGAGCTTGGAGCTTAATGTGTTGAAATAGCTGTAATCTTTCGGGTGAATCAGGTTCAGATGGTAATCGCAGCGGCGAATGAGGACATCTTCACCTTCCTGAATGGGGAGCGCAATCTGACTATCGCAGCTGATCTCCAGGTCGTTACGGCGATGGGAAAAACGCAGGCGGATGGTGCTGTCGCCGTTGATCACCAGCGGACGCGCCGAGAGCGTATGCGGGAACATCGGCACCAGGGTAATGGCATCCAGCGATGGCGTCAGGATTGGGCCTCCGGCTGAAAGCGAGTAGGCAGTTGACCCCGTCGGGGTTGAAATAATCAGCCCGTCAGAACGCTGCGAGAAAGCGAAGATTTCGTCGATATAGACTTCGAACTCGATCATGTGCGCCACTTTACCGGGATGGAGAACCACCTCGTTAATGGCGGTGCTGATGCGCTTCTGGCAGTCCTGCTGACACACCTGGGCTTCCAGTAAAAACCGTTTTTCACTGATATAGTGGCCTTCCAGCACGTCCGCCAGCTGCTGCTGCGCATTGTCCGGGTCGAGGTCGGTCAGGAAACCGAGATTGCCACGGTTAATACCAATAACCTTAATATCATAGCGAGCCAGCGTTCGCGCCGCGCCCAGCATATTGCCGTCGCCACCGACCACCACGGCGAGATCCGCCTGCTGGCCAATTTCCGCCAGCGTGCCGGTTCTGACGCTTTTAAGCTGCAACTCCTGGGCGATCTGCTGCTCGACCATCACTTCATAGCCTTTACCACACAGCCAGCGATACAACATTTCATGTGTCGTCAATGCGGTAGGGTGACGCGGATGGCCGACGATCCCAATACACCTGAAATGATTATTCATTTTCTGGAGGTCCTTGTGCCTGATGAATGATGACAATCTGCCTTGTTCCCTTGAATCCAGGAAACTGATCCCCATAATAAGCGAAGTTAGCGAGATGAATGCAGAAAAACGCGGAGAAATTCATGAGTAGTAAAGAACAGAAAACGCCTGAGGGGCAAGCCCCTGAAGAAATTATCACGGAACAGCACGATGAAGTTGAGGCAGTAGAGCCAGACACGTCTGCTGAGCAGGTGGACCCGCGCGATGAAAAAATTGCCAACCTGGAAGCTCAGTTGGTAGAAGCGCAGAATCGCGAACGCGATGGCGTACTGCGTATCAAAGCGGAAATGGAAAACCTGCGCCGTCGTACCGAGCTGGACGTTGAAAAGGCGCACAAATTTGCGCTGGAGAAATTCGTCAACGAACTGCTTCCGGTGATCGACAGCCTGGATCGCGCGCTGGAAGTGGCGGATAAAGCTAACCCGGATAACGCGGCGATGATTGAAGGCATCGAGCTGACGCTGAAATCCATGCTGGATGTGGTGCGTAAGTTCGGTGTTGAAGTGATTGCCGATACGGATGTACCGCTGGATCCAAACGTTCACCAGGCCATTGCGATGGTGGAATCCGAAGACGTTGCCGCGGGTAACGTGCTGGGCGTGATGCAGAAAGGGTATACCCTGAACGGTCGTACTATTCGCGCTGCGATGGTGACCGTGGCGAAAGCGAAAGCATAACGTGCTGCCTGTAGTGCCGGGTGGCGGCGTTCGCCTTACCCGGCCTACATTTTATTCGGCAATACTTTCGCGTAGAGGCTTAACGGGCAGGACCTTCACCTGCTTAATCATGTTGTCCTGAACGTCCAGAATATCAATATCATACTGTTCAATGCGCACGCGCGTGCCTGCCGCCGGGATCTCTTCCAGCGCTTCCAGGATCATACCGTTCATCGTCCGCGCTTCGTCTTCCGGCAAATGCCAGTTGAACGCTTTATTGATTTCACGAATGTTGGCGCTGCCGTCGATAAGCACTGACCCGTCGTTTTGCGGGGTGACTTCTTCCGCAAGGGAAGGCGACATTGACGTGGTAAAGTCCCCGACAATCTCTTCCAGAATATCTTCGACCGTCACCAGCCCCTGTATGTCGCCGTATTCATCCACCACCAGGCCGACTTTCTTCTTGTTTCGCTGGAACTTCACCAGCTGCGTGCTGAGTGGGGTGCCTTCCGGCACGTAGTAAATTTCGTCGGCGGCGCGCAGCATTACCTCTTTGGTGAACTCGTTTTTCTCAGTCATCAGACGATAGGCCTCGCGCACGCGCAGCATGCTGATGGCATCGTCGAGGGAATCGCGATAGAGGACGATACGCCCGTGCGGGGAGTGTGTCAGCTGGCGGACAATGGCCTTCCAGTCGTCGTTGATATCAATCCCGACGATTTCATTGCGCGGCACCATTATGTCGTCAACGCTGACCTTTTCCAGATCCAGCACCGACAGGAGCATGTCCTGATTGCGGCGGGAGATCTGCGAGCGGGATTCATTCACGATGGTACGCAGTTCGTCTTTGCTGAGCGCGCTACTAATGGTGACGTCTGCCTTTATACCCACCATGCGCATCAGCACCCGTGTCACCATATTCAGCAGCCAGACCAGCGGCATCATCAGAATAAGCAGCGGTGCTAACAGGAAGCTGCTCGGGTAGGCGACTTTTTCCGGGTAAAGCGCGGCGATGGTTTTGGGCAGCACTTCCGCAAACACCAGCACCACAAACGTGAGCACACCTGTGGCAATCGCCACGCCTGCGTTGCCGTACAGACGCATCCCGACGATGGTGCCCAGTGCAGAGGCGAGAATATTGACCAGGTTGTTACCGATAAGCACCAGGCTAATCAGCCGGTCCGGCTTACGCAGAAGCTTTTCGACACGACGCGCGGCACGGTTACCCTGCTTGGCGCGATGACGTAACCGGTAGCGGCTCAGCGTCATCATGCCGGTTTCAGAGCCAGAGAAATAAGCGGAGATGACCACCATGATGACCAGAATGACGATCAGCGTGGTGGTAGAGATGTGTTCCAGGGGGAACTCCTTTTGTTACTTAGCCAGCAAATTGCTGTATGAAGCGGCTACCAAAATAGGCAAGCGTGAGAATGCCCGCACCCGCTACGTTGAACCAGACCACGCGACGACCGCGCCAGCCTTCATGATAATGGCCCCATAACAGGACAATATAGACAAACCACGCGATGATGGAGAGGACCGCTTTATCGATATTCTCCACGCTGAACAGGTTCTTCATATAAAACAAGCCCGTGCACAGCGTCAGCGTCAGCAGAACCACACCGACCTGGGTGATGTGGAACATCTTACGCTCAATCACCATCAGCGGTGGCATTTCGTGGTTAAACGCCAGCTTTTTATTTTTCAGCTGGTAGTCAATCCAGGCGAGTTGCATGGCGTAAAGGGCGGCGATGATCAGCGTCGCGTAGGAGAACAGCGACAGGCCAATATGCACAAGCATCCCCGGCGTGGCTTCCAGGTGAGTAATAAACTCATTGGGCATGAACGTGGCTAACGCCAGGTTGATCAGCGCAAAGGCGTAGACTATCGGCAGCAGCAGCCAGCCACGGTTTTTAGACGCGACAATGGTCATGACCGTACAGATCATCAGGCTGACCAGCGAGCCGACGTTCAGTACGCTCAGATTTTGCACGCTGCCGTCGCCGGGAATGATGCGTGATTCCAGCGCAAACGCATGGCTAATCAGTGCGATCACTGCCGAAAGAATAGCCATGCGCCGCCAGCCGCTGTTTTTTTGCAGCAGGCCAGGAATGATCAGCGCGAGGCTGACAGAGTAGGCAACAAGGGCGATCAGTGCGAAAACAGGCATATAGGCGTCGACAGTTGTCTTAATAAGAAAGAGAAGCAGTATAACGTTACGTGACGCCTGCTCCAACCGTTGCATAACAACAAAGGCGCCTTCATGTTATACTCCGGCAAAATTCTGTGTATGTGTCGCCCAGGCGACCTAACGTTTCTACCCCAGGCGAGAGACAATGTTTGATAATTTAACCGATCGTTTGTCGCGCACGCTGCGCAACATCAGCGGCCGTGGACGCCTCACCGAAGAGAACATCAAGGAAACGCTGCGCGAAGTGCGCATGGCGCTGCTGGAAGCAGACGTCGCGTTGCCGGTCGTGCGTGATTTTATCAACCGCGTGAAAGAGAAAGCGGTTGGCCATGAAGTGAACAAGAGCCTGACTCCGGGTCAGGAGTTCGTCAAAATCGTCCGTAACGAACTGGTTTCGGCGATGGGTGAAGAGAACCAGGTGCTTAACCTGGCGGCTCAGCCGCCGGCCGTCGTACTGATGGCGGGTCTGCAAGGTGCGGGTAAAACCACCAGCGTTGGTAAGCTGGGGAAATTCCTGCGCGAAAAGCACAAGAAAAAGGTGCTGGTGGTGTCGGCGGACGTGTATCGCCCAGCGGCGATCAAACAGCTGGAAACGCTGGCCGAGCAGGTTGGCGTAGACTTCTTCCCGTCCGACGTGGCGCAGAAGCCTGTCGATATCGTTAACGCGGCGCTGAAAGAGGCGAAGCTGAAATTCTACGACGTGCTGCTGGTGGATACCGCCGGTCGTCTGCACGTTGACGAAGCGATGATGGACGAAATCAAGCAGGTGCATGCCTCTATCAATCCGGTAGAGACCCTGTTTGTTGTTGACGCCATGACCGGTCAGGATGCGGCAAACACCGCGAAAGCGTTTAACGAAGCCCTGCCGTTAACCGGCGTGGTGCTGACCAAAGTCGACGGCGATGCCCGCGGCGGTGCGGCGCTCTCTATTCGTCATATCACCGGTAAGCCAATCAAGTTCCTCGGCGTGGGCGAGAAAACCGAAGCGCTGGAGCCGTTCCATCCGGATCGTATTGCCTCCCGTATCCTCGGCATGGGCGACGTGCTGTCGCTGATCGAAGATATTGAAAGCAAGGTTGACCGCGCGCAGGCGGAAAAACTCGCCAGCAAGCTGAAAAAGGGCGACGGTTTCGATCTGACCGACTTCCTTGAGCAGCTGCGTCAGATGAAAAACATGGGCGGCATGGCAAGCCTGATGGGCAAACTGCCAGGCATGGGCCAGATCCCGGACAACGTCAAATCCCAGATGGATGACAAAGTGCTGGTGCGTATGGAGGCCATCATCAACTCGATGACGCTGAAAGAGCGCGCGAAGCCAGAAATCATCAAAGGTTCCCGTAAACGCCGTATCGCAGCCGGTTGCGGCATGCAGGTGCAGGACGTTAACCGCCTTCTGAAACAGTTCGACGACATGCAGCGCATGATGAAGAAAATGAAGAAAGGCGGCATGGCGAAGATGATGCGCGGCATGAAAGGCATGATGCCTCCCGGTTTTCCTGGGCGTTAATCGCTTTTGAGATTGCTTTTTGCCCGAAAATGAGTAAAATTTTCGGGCTTTTAATATGACACCCGGGCTCCGTTCCTCGATGGGGCCCGGTTGTTTTATTCACACAAGAGGATGTTATGGTAACTATTCGTTTAGCTCGTCACGGCGCTAAAAAGCGTCCGTTCTACCAGGTTGTTGTGACTGACAGCCGTAATGCACGCAACGGTCGCTTCATCGAGCGCGTTGGTTTCTTCAACCCACTGGCCGCTGGCGCAGAAGAAGAAACCCGTCTGGATCTGGATCGTATCGCTCACTGGGTTGGCCAGGGCGCTACTGTTTCCGATCGCGTTGCTACGCTGATCAAAGCAGCAAACAAAGCAGCTTAATCTGTCACGGTGGTCATGATGAGCAATAAAGCACCTGTTGAACCGATCGTATTGGGAAAAATGGGTTCTTGCTACGGTATCCGTGGTTGGCTCAGAGTGTTTTCCTCCACTGAAGACGCTGATAGCATTTTTAATTACCAGCCCTGGTTTATCCAGAAAGCCGGTAAGTGGGAAGAGGTCGAGCTGGAAAGCTGGCGTCACCACAATCAGGACATCATCATCAAGCTGAAAGGCATTGACGATCGTGATGCCGCGAATGCGCTGACTAATTGTGAAATTGTTGTGGATTCGTCGCAGTTGCCACAGCTGGAAGAGGGTGACTACTACTGGAAAGACCTTATGGGTTGCCAGGTAGTGACCACTGAAGGCTACAGCCTGGGGAAAGTCATCGACATGATGGAAACCGGGTCAAATGACGTTCTCGTCATTAAGGCAAACCTGAAAGATGCATTTGGCATCAAGGAGCGGTTGGTTCCGTTCCTCGATGGACAGGTTATCAAGAAAGTCGATCTCACTACTCAAACCATTGAAGTAGATTGGGATCCTGGTTTTTAAATTCTCCGGATAAACGGTAAAAGACGGCGCTATGTGGATTGGCATAATTAGCCTGTTTCCTGAAATGTTCCGCGCGATTACCGATTACGGGGTAACTGGCCGGGCAGTAAAGAATGGCCTGCTGAGCATCCAGAGTTGGAGTCCTCGTGACTTCACGCACGACCGGCACCGTACCGTGGACGATCGTCCTTACGGCGGCGGACCGGGGATGTTGATGATGGTGCAACCCTTACGGGACGCCATTCACACAGCAAAAGCCGCGGCAGGTGAAGGCGCGAAGGTGATTTATCTGTCACCTCAGGGACGCAAGCTTGATCAAGCGGGCGTGAGCGAACTGGCGACGAATCAAAAGCTGATTCTGGTCTGTGGTCGCTACGAAGGGATAGATGAGCGCGTAATTCAAACCGAGATTGACGAAGAATGGTCTATCGGCGATTACGTTCTCAGCGGTGGTGAGTTACCAGCAATGACGCTGATTGACTCCGTTGCCCGGTTCATTCCGGGTGTACTGGGCCATGAAGCTTCGGCGACAGAAGATTCGTTTGCCGATGGATTGCTGGACTGTCCACACTATACTCGTCCTGAAGTGTTAGAAGGGATGGAAGTCCCGGCAGTATTACTGTCTGGAAACCATGCCGAGATACGTCGCTGGCGTTTGAAGCAGTCGCTGGGCCGAACCTGGCTTAGAAGACCTGAACTTCTGGAAAACCTGGCTCTGACTGAAGAGCAAGCAAAGTTGCTGGCCGAGTTCAAAACTGAACACGCGCACCAGCAGCATGAACATGATGGGAATGCGTAATACGCTCCCGAATATCAGTTTACCCAGGATAAGAGATTAAATTATGAGCAACATTATTAAGCAACTTGAACAAGAGCAGATGAAGCAGGACGTACCTTCCTTCCGTCCAGGTGACACCGTGGAAGTGAAAGTATGGGTTGTTGAAGGTTCCAAAAAACGTCTGCAGGCATTCGAGGGCGTGGTTATCGCTATTCGTAACCGCGGTCTGCACTCTGCATTCACTGTTCGTAAAATTTCCAACGGCGAAGGCGTTGAGCGTGTCTTCCAGACTCACTCTCCGGTAGTTGACAGCATTGCTGTTAAACGTCGTGGTGCTGTACGTAAAGCTAAACTGTACTACCTGCGTGAGCGTACTGGTAAGTCTGCTCGTATTAAAGAGCGTCTGAACTAAGATTCGCTTAAGCGACATCCTGTTAGAAAGGGCTGGCCGAAAGGCTGGCCCTTTTTTTATCCCATCGCACCTCTCGCGTTAACCCTTCCGTCATAAATCATTTACAATGTTCGCCTCTTGGGTGGAGGGTAAGTGGATAACGTACTGCATCAGCGTAACTGGAAACGCGCAGCGGCATTGACCGCGCTGTTTGCGATCCTGCTGATCGTCGTGGCGCCGCTGATCTCCGTCTCGCTGCAAAAAGATCCCATGAGCGCCATGCCGGGTATGCACCATGACATGAGCATGATGTCGATGGACGAGCATCATGGTGATATGCCGCATTCTATGCCAGTTGACCATGCGGAAGCATGCGGCTACTGCGTGCTGTTAGCGCATGTGCCGGGCGTGATGCTGGCGCTTATCGTTCTGCTCAGCGTGGTGTTGCAGCGGCTGCGCGTGAAACCGCCTCGTCAGGCGGTCAGCCACTGGCACTTTTTCCCCTGGCTTTACCCCGATACCCGCGCGCCGCCGCGTCGGTCTGCTTTCTCCCTTTAAAACAAAATCACTCACTTTTTGCCTTAAAAAGGAAAAGTATGACTACCTGCACTCCGCGCGCGGCATGGGGAAACCTGCTGCGTCGCCTCCATTTCTATATCGGGCTGTTTGTCGGTCCGTTTATCTTCTTCGCAGCGCTGACCGGAACGCTGTATGTCGCCACGCCGCAGCTTGAAAAGGCGCTGTACCATCATGCACTCCACACGGATGCCGTGGGTGAGGCGCAGCCTCTTGCTGAACAAATTGCCGTGGCGGAAAAGGCCGTGGGTTCAGCGCTGCGTTTACATGCTGTACGTCCGGGGCTGGAAGGGGGCGAAACGACCCGCGTGATGTTTGCCGACCCGGCGCTGGGTACCTCCGAGCATCGGGCTATTTTTATTGATCCCACCAGCCTTGAGATTCGAGGGGATATGACCGTGTACGGCACCAGCGGGATTTTACCGCTGCGTCAGACTATCGATTATCTGCATACCTCGCTGATGCTGGGCAACATCGGGCGGCTCTATAGCGAGTTAGCCGCCTCGTGGATGTGGGTTGCTGCCCTGGGCGGGATCGCGCTGTGGTTCTACACCCGACCGAAGCGCCGTATTAACAATCGTTTCCAGAATCGTCGTCGCCTGCATGTGATCTTAGGCTGGACGTTACTGGCGGGAATGCTGTTGTTCTCAGTCACCGGGTTAACCTGGTCACAATGGGCCGGTGGCAACGTCGATAAGCTGCGTGCAGAGATGAACTGGCTGACGCCGCAGGTAAACACCACCCTTTCCGGTGCGCCGGAAATGAGGGATGAACACGCCGAACATCGTGGTCATCACGGGGGAATGACGATGCCTGAAATGCCAGTCAAACTGTCGCTTTTTGACAACGTATTGCAGGTCGCCCGCCAGTCAGGGATTGATGCGAACAACGTTGAGATCCGTCCGGCAAGCAGGGTCGACCAGGCCTGGACGGTGACGGAAATCGATCGCCGCTGGCCTACGCAGGTTGATGCCGTTGCCGTGGATCCCCACTCACTGAAGGTGCTGGACAGCACTCGCTTCGGGGATTTCCCGCTGATGGCTAAACTCACCCGCTGGGGCGTGGATTTCCATATGGGGATCCTGTTTGGTCTGGCAAATCAGCTGCTGCTCATCGCGTTTGGCGTTGCGCTGTGTGTGTTGATTATCTGGGGATACCGGATGTGGTGGATGCGTCGCCCTGCAACGTCAGCCGCGAACCCGGTACAGACGCTCTGCCAAAGCTGGCTGGCATTGCCGCTGTGGGGAAGGGGAGTGTCGTTCCTGATAAGCCTCCTGCTGGGGCTGGCGTTGCCGGTAATGGGCGTCAGTCTGGCGGTCTTTATTGTGATTGACTGGCTGCGCTGGCGAGCGGTTTCAGGCGTGTCGCTCGCCGGAACATCCGTTAAATAGCCTTAAGGCGTGCTGATGACTACCGCAACCCGGCGGTTTTCAGCGCGCCCCTGCGCAGTGCGGTTGCTGCTGACAGGGTATTTTTTGCCTAAGCCCCGCGTAGTGAGATTGCTGCGCGGGATGTTCGCGCCCTTCGCCCAGGCATCCGCCACAACATTGGCACGTTTTAACGAAAGCGCTTCGTTGTAGCTCTCTTCGCCATAATTATCCGTATGGCCATCCATCCTGGCGTGGTTCAGACCGGTTGCCGCCAGGCGTGAGGCCATAGTCTGGATCTGCGTTTCACTTTCCGGGCGCAGCCTGGCGTCATTTTTATCAAACAGGATCTTATCCGACAGGCCCAGAGACCAGTCGCCATTCAGTTCGTTAAAGCCGTAGGATTTCATGGCCGCAATTTGCTCTGGCGTGAATTTCCCTTGAGGGGATGACTGGCATCCGGACATTACCAGTGATGCCAGTATTAACGGCGCAAAGTATCGCTTTAACATATCGTCTTCCTTTCAGGATATTGTTTTCGAACGCTGGTTTTTGACCAGATACATATTGCGATCGGCTTGCTCCAGTAATGCTTCAACGGAGGCATTTTCCCACGCCAGAGCAAAGCCAATGCTGAGGGACATTGATGCTGTGTGCCCGTTATGCAGATCAAACGGACGGATAAATTGCTGCGACAGCGCAGCGCAAATAAATTCGACCTCACGTGCGGTGTGGACGCCGTAAAGGATCATGGCAAATTCATCGCCGCCAAGACGGTAAGACTGATGACGTTTTTCGCCAAACTCGACCATCCTTTTGGCGGCTTCGATCAGTACGCAGTCACCCGCGGCATGACCCCAGGTGTCATTGATAACCTTAAAGTTATCACCGTCCAGGAAGAGCAGGGCAGAATTGGTTTTTGCTGAAGCGTCGTTCATTAATGCCGCAATGTTGTTGCGAAACGCGGCGCGGTTTGCAAGCCCCGTGAGCGGATCGTGCATGGCGGTACGCAACAGTTGAGCGTTTTTCGCCTGTAGCTTGAGCTGCCATTCTTCCATTTCATCCAGCAGGCTGTTGAAGTCTTCACCAAACTGGTGGAACTCTTCAATGCGGCCTTCCGTTACCCGGCGAGAGAAGTTGCGGTTAGTGCGAACGTCATGCACAACGTCAGTGATGTTTTGCATTTCAACAACCATGCCATGATGTAGCGAGCGGGTGATGGTCAATGCGACGGCAGAGGCAAAAAGAATGCAGCCGGTGAGGACCGCAAATGAGAGCCAGATAAAGTGGCTAATCAGGCTGTCTCGCGCGGTCAGACGAATTTCGCCAATCACATTGCCATTATGTATGATGGGCTGTGCGACAGGAACAGGGAACAACCACCGGTTGACCAGCGCGCCCAGCGTGTCGGTATTATCCGCCGGGTTCCATGACCACCAGGCAAACCGTTTATGATGTGCGTTAAGCACTTCCGCCACGGCGAACTGCCCCTGCTTGCCGAGGGTCGCCAGCGTTTCATTTGCCGCAACGGCATCGTTGAACACCAGAGAGGCTTCAAGGCTGTGGCTCATGGTGGCGCCGGTAAGTTCGAGGTTTTTTTGCGCGTATTGCTTTAATGTCACCACGGAAGCGAAACACAGCAGCAACCATATAAACGTCATCGTTATAATGACGCTTATCATGCTGATTCGTCGCAACGTTCTTTTAAACGTCGGACGCGGTGTTGGTGCGACTTCCTTATTCATGCTTCTTATTCCGTGCGAGCATTAATACATCCGGATTGACTCTTACGCCACTGCGCGCCAGCGCATCCAGATTTACGGAAAACCTGACGAGGTTGTGCTCTATTATCAGACAAAATGCGCTGCCAATAACGCATTCAGGATTTTGTTCTGACATTAATAGCAACGCCTGGCCCTGATATTGATTTATTATTTCCTGTTGTTTTGCCGGCGACTCGCTCCCGAAATAGAGGGCATCACACCTTGCTGCGAGTGCTTCCCGATCGCTATGCACAATGACAGGACTATAGGGCAACGGGTTGTGTTCATCTTCACTGCTGAGCGCCTGTCTGTAATGGGAAGAGGCATAAATACAGAGCTTAGGCTGGCCGGACAGTGCTGGCCATCGGGTGTAGCTCACAATGCCAGAAACAATCGAACGTACTGATTTATCCGTTTCCGTGTACGAGCCTGCCGTTGCAGGGGCTACTAAAATGAACAGTATTAGCGCCAGGGGGAGTCGGAGCAAAGCGATCAAGATTGCATTTCTCATCAGAATCCGCCAAACCGCCCCGGAAATAGATGTCCTTAAGAATTGTCGGCAGAATACCATTGTTTATCAAAGCCGTCATTATGTCAGAAATATCCTTGTTTTGACCTAAGCTAAATCTTACAGTGAGCTATATTCAGAGGAATTAAGGCAGGCTCAATTAAGCCTGCTGGAACGCATACTTTCATCCAATCCTTGTTGCCAGGATTCATGCAGTTTTACTGCATTTTCAGTTGCATCGCAGCTGGCAGGAAATGATTTGCCCGCTAATCCCCAGGCGTGAATAAAGCCCTCTTCGCATATTTTTTTCTGTCCGTTAGCGTAGCCACGAAGATATTCCGCTCGATCAACCTGAGGGTCATTAAAACTATCGGCCAGAGCCTGGTTATCTTTAACCGGAACACCATTCATAGCGTCTTCTTTACCGGCCGTGAACCAGTCCGGGCTGGTCCAGTCAGGCTGAAAAGTATAAGGATTGATCTGGCAACCCGACAAAATCAGCGACAACAACATAAAAATAATTGAACGCATGGCTATTCTCCTTTTTGTGAGCATAGCCTGACTTACAGGCGTGCGTATGTAATTTTAACTTTACGATTTTAGGCCATGACTTTTGCAATTAAAGGGTTGATGTAAAGTAATGTGTACGTATTTTGGATTGAAATCTTTACTTAATGTGATATCGTTGTGTCACCTCTTCGAGGAAAACCACTATCGCAAACGAGTTTGACAGGATCGCAATCATGCAAAAAGACGCGCTGAACAACGTACATATCACTGACGAACAGGTGTTAATCACCCCGGATCAACTGAAGGCGGAATTCCCGCTGAGCGTCGCGCAGGAAGCTCAGATTGAGCACTCGCGCCAGACCATTTCTGACATTATCGCTGGCCGCGATCCGCGCCTGCTGGTGGTATGTGGTCCTTGCTCTATTCACGATCCTGAAACCGCCATTGAGTACGCTCGTCGATTTAAAGCATTAGCGGAGGAGGTCAGCGATAGCCTCTATCTGGTGATGCGCGTCTATTTTGAGAAGCCACGTACGACCGTTGGCTGGAAAGGGTTGATCAACGATCCGCACATGGATGGCTCGTTTGATGTGGAAGCCGGCCTGAAGATTGCGCGTCGCCTGCTGGTAGAGCTGGTCAGCATGGGGCTGCCGCTGGCAACCGAGGCGCTGGATCCGAACAGCCCGCAGTACCTCGGCGATCTGTTTAGCTGGTCTGCGATTGGGGCGCGCACCACCGAGTCACAAACCCACCGCGAGATGGCGTCTGGCCTGTCTATGCCGGTTGGTTTTAAAAACGGTACCGACGGCAGCCTGGCCACGGCGATTAACGCCATGCGCGCCGCCGCCATGCCCCATCGTTTTGTCGGGATCAACCAGGCGGGCCAGGTATGCCTGCTGCAAACGCAGGGCAACCCGGACGGGCATGTGATCCTGCGCGGTGGTAAAGCGCCAAACTACAGCCCGGCGGATGTCGCGCAGTGTGAAAAAGAGATGGAACAGGCGGGACTGCGTCCGGCGCTGATGGTAGATTGCAGTCATGGTAATTCGAATAAAGATTACCGTCGCCAGCCTGCGGTTGCAGAATCTGTGATTGCTCAGATTAAAGATGGCAACCGTTCAATTATCGGCCTGATGATTGAAAGTAATATTCATGAAGGCAATCAGTCATCGGAACAGCCGCGTAGCGCGATGAAGCCCGGCGTCTCGGTCACCGATGCCTGCATTAGCTGGGAAACCACCGATGCGCTGCTGCGTGAGATCCATAAAGATTTGAACGGCCAGCTGGCGACGCGTCTGGCATAAGAGGGTAGTTATGGTTGCTGAATTGACCGCATTACGCGATCAAATTGATGAAGTGGATAAGGCGTTGCTGGATCTTCTGGCGCGCCGCATGGCACTGGTTGCTGAGGTCGGCGAGGTTAAAAGTAAATACGGACTGCCGATTTACGTTCCGGAGCGTGAGGCCTCTATGCTCGCCTCCCGCCGTAAAGAGGCGCAGGCCCTGGGCGTATCACCTGATTTGATTGAGGACGTCCTGCGTCGCGTGATGCGGGAGTCCTATTCCAGCGAAAACGACAAGGGCTTCAAAACCCTCTGTCCGTCGCTGCGCCCGGTGGTTATCGTCGGTGGTGGCGGGCAGATGGGGCGTCTGTTTGAGAAAATGCTGACGCTTTCTGGCTATCAGGTGCGTATTCTGGAGAAAGAGGACTGGTCGCACGCGCCGGAGCTGATGAAAGACGCCGGAATGGTTATCGTCAGCGTGCCGATCCATGTGACGGAGCAAATAATCGCGAAACTTCCTCCGCTGCCGGAAGATTGCATACTGGTGGACCTGGCCTCCGTTAAAAATGGTCCGCTACAGGCAATGCTGGCGGCGCACACTGGCCCCGTGCTTGGGTTACACCCGATGTTTGGCCCGGACAGCGGAAGCCTGGCGAAGCAGGTAGTGGTTTACTGTGACGGACGGCAGCCGGAAGCCTACCAGTGGTTCCTGGAACAGATCCAGGTCTGGGGAGCACGTTTGCACCGCATTAGCGCGGTAGAGCATGACCAGAACATGGCGTTTATTCAGGCGCTGCGCCACTTTGCAACCTTCGCCTATGGGCTGCACCTGGCGGAAGAGAACGTTCAGCTTGAACAATTGCTGGCGCTTTCCTCGCCAATCTATCGTCTGGAGCTGGCGATGGTCGGGCGACTGTTTGCCCAGGATCCGCAGCTTTACGCCGACATCATTATGTCGTCTGAAAATAATCTGGCGCTGATCAAGCGCTATTATCAGCGTTTTGGCGAAGCGATCACCTTGCTGGAACACGGCGATAAACAAGCCTTTATCGACAGTTTCCGTAAAGTGGAGCACTGGTTCGGTGATTACGCCACGCGATTCCAGAGTGAAAGCCGCACGCTGTTGCGCCAGGCAAATGACAGTCGCCAGTAATGCGATGATGTATATACTGAAAGCCAGCAATGCTGGTTTAATTTTAGACGCAAAAGACTGAAACAAAAGGATTTGTTTCTGACGATGTCCACACGTCGTCCACACATCGAAAAAAGCCCTGCCATGTGCGGGGCTTTACTTTTTGTTTTAAGCGGTGCAAGAATAAGTCTCAACAATATGTTTAATAAGGAAATTAATTTGAAACTCTTCAAAACGGTTGTTTTGTTAGCCCTTACCCTTACTTCCTTCACCGCACTAGCAAATGATACTTCTACCTTGAAAAAGTCCCTTAAGCCATGGCAACCCGTAGAGGTCTCGAAAAGTGGCGACACATTGACGGTTGTTTTAAATGAGAACCAGATAACATCTGATGTGTATGAAACTGTTATCAGCTCAGGTGCCTGTATGGATATTTGGACAAAAGACGTCCCTGCAAAATATCTTCAAACGGTTAAGGAGCTTCGTATCCTCAATAAGCATAAAGCTCAGGGCTATGTTTTGGAGAAACCGCTAAATACCTGCAATGAAATGGGTAAAGAGCAGCCCGAAAGAGCCAAAGTTATAATGCTTGCAAACACTCATCTTTTTTGACTAATCGCATACAAAAAGCCCCGCATTTGCGGGGCTTTCTTTTGGTCACATCCAGTGGATTTGTTGCTGGCCTGACTGCGTAGGGTGCGGCGGCGCTGGTACTACTTCACCAGGCGAAACGATAAAACGCTCGACCGTCTCAGTGGTGACGAACGTGCAACTGCAATTGATGTTTGTGCACTGATGATACCGCTCTTTTGTCGTGTCGGAAAAATAGCGACTTGTGCGAGCGTGGGCGGCGTAATGGCATTTAGGGCAGTGGAACATGGCGAACACCTCAGAGCGTTATTGATGAACCAATTTTAACCACTAAATCCTTATATATCAAACACATAAAACACATTTATTGCGTTAATTCTTCGCTTTCATACTCTACATCCGAAACCTTAACCTCAAGCTCTAAGCCCGTCGTGTAGCCGTTCCCGTTAAGGTAGTGCACCACCCGGCTGATTACCCAAGCCTGCTCGTCTATAACGCGCTTAAAGCCTTTCACCGCGATTGGCGTTTCAGGAAATAAATCTGCCCGACCAATAGCCAGCGAGATTGAAAACTCCGCGACTCCGCGCTGAATTTTGTCCCACTTCGCCTGAGCTGCACGCATGGCCTGCGCCTTTGTCGCGTAGATGGTCGTCAACTCCAGCACGTTCTCAGACTCACCGACCATATACTCGCCCTCGCGCGCCTCCTGCTCTTTTTTGGCTCTGGCCTTTGACGTGGTTTTTGTCGCTTTTGGATGTTGCAGCGCGCGCAGGTGCTGCGCCTTCGGCTTGCGCTTGAGCTTCACCTTTTGCTTTTGCGGCTTCGGGTCTTTTGTGTGCAGCCATTTAGCCGTTACACCGGTGTAGGCTTCACGGTCAGCAATCGCAAACTGATGACGGTCGCCGTCGCCGCGTTCGATGGTCATCTGAGGGATCGGCTTGCCGCTGGCCGTCCTGCTGGTACCGGCTTTCAGGAATAGCAGTTTCCCCGCTTTCACCGACACTGATGCACCGTTACGGTCAGCCAGGCGGGACAGAAACACCGCGTCGGATTCCTGCGCCTGGTCAATATGAGGCACGGGGATCGCTTTCAGCGTGTCAGCCACGCTGGCCGTGAGTTTGTTGCGCGCTGCGATGGTCTCAACAATGACACCGAGCGTGGTGTCATGCCATGACTGTTCCCGGCGGGAGTTCAGCGTGCCGCGAAAATCAGCGCTGCGCCCTCTGATGGTCAGCGTATCAGGCGCGCCACGGTGCTCGATTTCGTCGACCGTGAAACTGCCCTTATTCAGCAAGGCTGAGCCCTGCCAGCCCAGCCACAGCGTCAGTTTTGCACCACGCGGCGGCAGCTCGACAAGCCCGTCGGTGTCGTCGAGCTCGATGTCGAGCTGGTCAGCCTCGAATCCGCGATTGTCCGTCATGGTCAGACTGATTAGCCGGTCGCTGAAATTCTGCGTGATATCATCGCCATCGAGCGTGAGCATAAACGCCGGAGCAATCTGCGCCCCGGCCTGAACATTCAGACCCGTAATCATCCCGCCAGACCTCCCAGCCAGTTACCGGCAGATGTCACCAGATTGTCGGCCTGCGTTTTCAGGTCGCCGTAAATCGCCGCGAGGGAATCATCGACCCGTTTCAGCGAGAGGCTAAACTCGATTTTTCTGGCCGCGCCGTCGCTGAATAATTCGCTATCCGTTCGGGTCACTTTGTCGATGACATACATGCCGTGGATCATGCCCGTCCCGTCAATCAGCGGCCATGCCCTCCCTTCGTCGGCCATCAGTTCGACAGCCGTCAACGACAGGCGGCCGCCGGTGATTTCGGGGTAAAGCACGCCCGAGAGCGTGCGCGTGGTTTCCCCTTCCCCGAGAAACTGATAAGCCGGTGGTTTACCGATGCGGTCGTTTGAAGCCCAGCGGTAATCCTTTGAGTACTGCATCGACTGATAAGGCAGCGTGCGGCGCTCAAACACAAATAAACCCAGTACCATTAACATGTTTTAGCCCTCATCCGTCATGGCGCATACTTGAGCGCTGGCGTGCTCTTTCTTCCCGGTCGAGTTTTTCGACTGCTTCCCGGAGCTGCCGGTCGAGGTCAGTTCCCGGCGCTACGCCACCCGACAGATTAATGTTGTATTCACGCTTGCTCTGGTCGACATAGGACCGGCCAGCAGGTGCCGTCACTGGCTGGTACATCTGATAACCGCCATAAACTGAGGTCTGCGGAATATAAGACCCGTTTTGCGCACCGGCTGCGGCACTGGCTTTAGCGGCAGTCTGGTCGAGGCCGTCCGACTCTTTTTTGATAACCCCGAGTTTTTCCAGTAGCCAGCCGACTTTGCCGCTCAGGCTGTTAAAGACGTTCAGGGGAGCCGTTAACGCATCGGCCAGCGCCTTACCAAACGCCACGCCGACATTTTTGCAGCGGTCCAGCGTTTCCTGCGTTGCCTTGACCGGTGCTATCAGGTCAGTGAACCACTGCCAGACCCCGCGCAATTTCTCGATGATGGAATCAAACACCGGCGTCAGCGGCGAGAAGATTTCCGCCACCGGAGCAAACGCCGCTTTAAGCCCCTCCACCACGCCCGAAAAGAATGCGCTGATGGGCTCCCAGTATTTACGAATCAGGATCGCCCCGGCCACCACCGCACCGGCGACCGCGACCACCGGCAGACTGATTGCACCGACAGCAGTCACTATTGCGCCACCGGCAACGGTAAAGACCGTTCCCAGCAGACCTGCGGCGGCGATAATGGCGTTAATCCCCATAACCACCGGCCACGCAATCAGGCCAATCCCGCCAATCACACCAATCAGCGCCAGTGCGCCACCGGCTACAACACCGATAGTGGTCGCCAGTGATTTATTGCGGGTGATCCAGCCATCGAGTTTCAAAACATATCGCGTGGCCGTCTGCGTCAGTTTGCGCAGAGCGTCGTTTTGCTGGTCAAACAGGTCAGTTCCCACGGCCTCATAAGCAGACTGAAACTCTTTAAAGTCGCCGCCGAGATTGTCCTGCATGATTTTGACCAGCTCCTCGGTTTTACCGTCCGAGGCTTTAAACGCTGCGGTGAGTTTGTCGAGCTTGCCGGTTGACGCTGCGGTCATCAGCACCGCTGCCGCCGAGCTGGCCTCTTCACCGAAGATGGTTTTCATGTACTCGCCGCGCTGGCTGGTACCGAGATTGTTTTTCTCAAAACTGCGCTGCATTTCCTTCAGGATGGAAAATATCGGGCGCGTGTTTCCTCTGGCATCAGAAGTCTTAACGCCGAGCTCTTTGATAGCCTCAAAGGCTTTACCGGTCGGCGCCTGTAGGCGGCTCAGGATTGCACGGCTACCCGTTCCCGCCATCGAGCCGGTAATTTTGGCATCGTGCAACGCACCGACCATCGCGGCGGTTTGCTCGATACTGACCCCGGCATTTTTCGCCACCGGCGCGGCATAGGTCAGCGCATCACTCAGCCCGTCAAAGTCGGCGGCGGTTTTGTTCATCGTCATCGACAGCACGTCGCCAATGTGCGCGATCTGGTCGTTGGAAAGCTGAAACGCAGATTTCATCCCTGTCAGCAGGGCGGCGTTTTCCTCCATTGAGCGCTGATTCGACAGCGCCATATTCAGCGTGACCGGCGTCGCCGCCTGAATGGCATCAGCATCCCCGCCACTTTTGGCGATGATGATTTGTGCACTCGCTGCGTCGTCCGCAGATGCGGCGGTATTGTCTCCGAGCTGTCTGGCCTGTTTGCGTAACGCCTCCATTTCGGGCGACTGTTTGTCGACCCCGAGCACGGCTTGCAGCTCAGAGTTTTTCTGTGCAAACGAATAGCCAGGCATCAGCAGTTTTACACCGGCCATGGTGCCAGCCGTGGCAATTCCGACACCGGCAGCACCAGCCGCCGCCGCACTACCCGCGAGGGATTTACCGGTCTGATACCGCTCTTTAACCCGGCTCAGCTTTGCCTGTTGCTGGCTGACCCGCGCCAGCGCCTCACGTTGCCGGTTAAGCTGCGCAGTAGTCTCACTGATGCTGGTTTTAAGGCGACGCTCGTCAGCTGACAGCGTTCGGGTATTAATCCCGGCCTGAGCAAGCTCGGTGCGCTGGCGCTGTACCGACTGCCTGAGCCCGTTATATTTGAGTTGCAGGTCAGCAGCGGATTTTTTTGCCGCCTCCATCGCGCGCGCCTGCGCTTTGGTGGGGTTTTCCGTGTTTTTAAACTGGACGGCCAGCGCTGCGGCCTCCTGTTTCGCTTTGTTAAGCGACTGACCGGTCACGGCAAGCTGTGCGCTCGCTTTCCTGAATCCGTCAATTCGGGACGCCTGCGCGTTAAGGTCGCGCAGGGTCGTCTGTGAGTTGCGGATATCGCCAGCGAGGGATTTGCTGGCGTTCTGGATAGCTTTTAGCGGTCGGCTTGCCCGGTCTACTGCGTTAAGCAGCACCTCGATCCTGACGTTATTGCTCATAGTGGTTTCCGCATCGCTGTAGCGCCTTGTCGCGCCATGTGAGGAGCTCGGTCACGCTCAGGGAATACAGCTCTGATGGCGGCCAGTGAAAAATCACCGCAATATCCGCCATCAGGTCATCGACCGAAAGTTTTGCGGGGAACGTCAGCGAGCCGAAGATGGCGACAAAAAACCAATCACCTCAGCGGCGAACTGCATCAGGTCTGAGGCATCCAGACGGGCAATTTCATGCTCGGTGAGTGCCGGGTAGGTCATACGCGGCAGCACCTTAATCAGCGCGTCAACGTCAGAGTTTGCCAGCGAGGCCAGCGACACCCCGCGCAGGGTTCCCGCGTTAGGTTTTGAAACCGTCACCTCTCCGATTTTTTGCTCACCGCGCATCAGAGGGTTGTCGAGGATCACGACGTGTGGCTTTTTGGTTTCGGTGACTTCAATTTCTGTAACGCCGGTTTCGATGTTGTTTTCCATGATGTTGCTCTCGTCAAAGTTTAGTGACCGGCCAGCCTGACTGACCGGTTAAGGGGGTTACAGGCCAATGGCCTTGCGGTGCTCTGCCAGACGGTCGACGCCGTCGACTTTCAGCACCATGTTGATGACATCAATCTCGATGACCTCCCTGCCGTCAATCGTGAGCTGGTAGTACGCGCACTCGGTCGAGATTTTGGTCGTGCCGCTTTCGCCCTGTTTGTTTTCGCCGCCGTCGTACTCTTTGTGACGGCCACGCATGACCACCTCAACGGCAGAAATCGCACCGGTGTCATCGCGCTGGTATGAGCCGGTAAAGCGCAACGGTACGCTGTCCGCGCCCGGTGAGGCGTACTGCGCCCACAGCTCGACGTCAGGCAGACCGCCGAGCGTCCACTCGCACGACAGCGCATCGTCATCGAGACCGAGGTCAATCGACACCGAGCCCGGCATCCCGCCGCCGCGGTATTTCTCAAGCTTACGGGTCAGCTTTGGCAGGGTGACGGATTCAACGACGCCCATGTAGCTCAGGCCATCGTTGAACATGTTCAGGTATTTCAGTTTGCGTGGTAATGCCATGCTCTCAGCTCCTTAGCTGTTGACCGACTCTGACAGGTTCGCCAGATAGGTATCAGTGATGCGCTGGCGCAGGGTCAGGTTTTCCAGCGGCGGGACGGGGGTGTAGTCGTAATCGATATACAGTTTCCCCACTTTGAGCGTTTCCACGCTGTTTGACTCCGGGTCGTACCAGCAGGAGCCGTCAACGATATAGCCGTTGTTTTTCAGCTCGCGGAATTTCGCATTGATACCGGCGACGATGTCGCGGATAAGCGTTGCGGTGACGGGTTTATCAATCGCCCAGGCGTGCGCCTCCGCCATCGTGTCGGCCAGCACCTGCGCCGTGCGGGTGTAGTTTTCAAAGAGGAATAACGGATCGTCGGAGCAGGTACGGTTGCCCCAGAATTTAAAGCCGTCGTTACGAATCAGCGTGGTGACACCGGCCTGATTCAACAGGTTCGCGTCGGTGGCCTTCTCCTGCAAGTCCCACGAGACCGAGGCACTGACGCCGGTGACGCCATTCACGCCGACGTTAGACAGCGTTTTGTGCCAGCCCGTCTCCTGGTCGATTTTGGCACGCAGGCCGAGCGCGCGGGCGGTCGCCCATGCAATATCGGTCTGATTCGCCGTGGTGTCCCACGCCAGAAAATCAGGGTGAATGACCATCAGCTCGCGCTGGCTGAAATTCTCACGGTAGGCGATGGCTTCGGAAATGGTCTTGCAGCCCCACGCGCTGATATAACCAAATGCGCGCAGGCTCTGACAGGTCGCCGCGAGCGCGGTCGCCACTTCCAGAGAATCCCGCCCCGGCACGCCGAGAATACGCGGCTTGACGCCGGTGACGGTTTTGGCGGTCAACAGCGCTTTAAGCCCGGTGTATTTGCCGTTTTCGTCGGTCGTGCCGATGATGTTGGAAATGGTTTCTTTCTGCGCCGCTTCCGGGTCGTCCGGGTCTTCAATACCTTCGGCAACGCGCACAACCACAACGACCGGCTTGCACTGGTCAGCAATGGCTTGCAGGGATTTTGACAGAGTGCCGAGCTTACCGGCTTTACCGATAGCGTTCTGCACGCTGGTAATCAGCACCGGCTCATTTAGCGGGAATGTTGAATCGTCAGCATCGCTGGCGGTGCAGACCATGCCGATGATAGCCGTCGAAACGGTGGAAATGGTGCGCGTGCCATCGTTAATCTCGATGACCTCGACGCCGTGATGATAGTCGCTCATCCGTTTAACTCCGTGGTTAAGGGGTGCAACTATTTTCTGTTGTGTGTGAGGTGTGAGAAACGAAAGGCCGTTGGGGGAGTGACAGCACAACGCACAGCGACCGGTTGTGGTGTGCGGGAATGGTTATTGATCGTTATCAGCGATCAATCACGGTTAATTGATCGCTGATAACCATTATCAATGAATGGGTATTGTCGCTATCGTTTCGCCATTAACGAGGAAGCGATAATGACGATTTTACTCTGGATTATTGGTTGTCTGGCTGCATGGTGGCTCTTTGGCTTTTGCTGGCTCAGACTGTTTGTCGGTGATGAAACAGAAAAAGACTATGAAGAATGCCCCTATGATTAAACCCGCTTAATGCGGGTTTTTTATTACTCTGTTAACGGCGATTCAGGCCATTCAATTTCGTCGGGCTCACTGGTATCAACCCGGTTAAGTAAAACCCGGTATTTCTTCCACGCCGACAGGCTCGCCATTTCCTCATCTGTCGCCATCGACAAATCGACCGCATCCTGCAATGGTGCTATGGCCTGAGCTGCAACAGACAAGAGCTGCGCCTTTAATGACTCAGCATTTTCGATAGCCTCCTCGCGGGTCGGCGGCGCGATGTCGACCCATTCCATGCATTCTGATTCAACATTGTACTGAGGCGCTTTCCGGTCAGGTGAAACCATAAAGGTTTCATATTCGGCATCGGATATTGCCATCAGGTCTGACGGAACGGGAATACCCTGTTCTTCATAGGTTTTGACAGTTTCCTCAAGGTAAAAGCTTTTATCTGTATTGCTGAAATATTTCTGCATATCAGTAACCCGTTACGTTTAAATAAAATGTTCCGTTGCAGTTATGGGTTTCAATTTTCACCTGATTTTTCCCGACAGGCGAACAGAGATAAAATGATGCGGAGTTATTACCCCCTGCACCGTAATAACTCGAACCGATACCGAGTATCCCGTTAGGGAACGACGTAGGCAGTGTCACGGTTACGGTGGCATTGTTGCCGACCGAAATATTTCTCACAGACTGCATAAACACAGCACCATTACCATGCGTGTAGTAAGCGCTGTTATTGCCTGTCGTCGTTTTACCGACCCCGTAACGCGCATCCGACTCCGCTTTGGTATAAGCCTGACCCGCCGGGGTGTAATTGCCTTTTGGCTGGAAACGCCCGTCACTCTCAGCTTTGGTGTATGCGCCCGTTCTAGGCATATATCCCGCATCGGATTGCGCTTTGGTGTAATAACGGTTATCAAAATTCGCATAGCTGCCCGGATTCACCTGCCCCGGTATGGTGAAGTTTCCTTTAGTGTCCCACTTAAAATTAACCTCTGACCCGCCACTGCCTTTCATGTGCAGATGCCATGAAAGCTCATCGCCAGCGACCAGTGACCCAAACGAAAAAGCCCAGGAGTTTTTGCTGGCAATTGTCGCCTGTTGCTTGATCACCGGATGGTATTCACTCGCGCCGGTTGTGGAATATGAATTAAAAAATGGCGCTTTCGCTTTGTACTGCTCAGCCCAGGCAAATGGACCGCTATAGCCCGCTGTAACTTCTTTTTCCGCATTAATCGTATTATTAACGGTTAGCGGCGTACCCGACTGTAATGCACCTGTTGCCAAATTAATCCATAAAGGACGAAGCGCGTTATAAGCCCCGTAAGCGTCTCCTTTATTGGTCATCATCAGATACAGATGATTGCCGTCATTACGCCAGAATGTGCCGTAATCACCATAAGCAATGCGGAAATTGTTAGCACTGGTACTCTGAACTTCTGCGCCAGCCTTGAGCACGCCATTCATCGTGTCACCAGCTTTATTCACCGCACCAATATCAGCCGGTGACGGTTTATTTGCTGCGTCATATTGCTTTGTCCAGGCTGACCACGTCCCGCTGTAAAGCGTGCGAATGTACGAGCGGGAGCTGTTATAAATCCGGTAAATCTGCGTGATACCAGCGTGCTTATAGACCTCCAGCGAACCGGCGTTAGCCTCTGGATAGTTCCTTCCTGTTTGTGCCTGCGCGTTCGCTGGCTGGTAATACAGTCCCGGCGTGGTGTAGGCGTTCAGGTCGGCGGCGTTGCCAATGCCAACAGTCTGACCGTTGAAAATATCCTGCGCAGTAACGCTGATATCGGATGACAGCGCCCGACCGTTTACCTTACGCCCTGACGGCACGCGCCCATTAGCGTTGTCATTCGCGGCCTTAACGGCTTTCGGCGTTGCTGCCAGCGCCTCAGACGTGCTGTCGGTTGCGCTGCTGAGCTGGACGATACCCTTTTGCGCCGTGGTGGCGTCCTGAGCCGTATATTTTCCTTTCGCAAGGTCATACGCCGCTTTAACCGCTTTCGGCGTCGCTGCGACGCTCTCAGACGCGCTGTCGGTCGCGCTACTGAGCTGGACAATACCCTTTTGCGCCGTGGTGGCGTCCTGAGCCGTATATTTCCCTTTTGCAAGGTCATACGCCGCCTTAACCGCTTTCGGCGTCGCTGCGACGCTCTCAGACGCGCTGTCGGTCGCACTGCTTAGCTGAGTGAAACCCTTCTCGGTGAGCGTGGCGTCAGGATGGCGGCGGGACTGCTCATGCTCAGCGAGCTTGTCGTCGACGTAGTCCTGCGTTGCCATCACCGTTGAAGTGTCGATGGTCAGCTCGACTGACTCGATGTCACTCACCATGATAACCATGCGCACGGTCTGCGCGCGGCCTGAGCCCTCCGCCAGCGCTGGCTTGTAGCTTTCAGCCATATTGCCGACCGCAATCAGCGTGCCGGTGTCGTCATAGAGGCCGAGCTCGCGCATCCAGAAACCGCCGGTCTCGGGCGGGATAAGCAGCTCCGCCACGACATAATTTTTATTTTTCCTGTCCTGGCTGATTTTGTTCAGCGCATGACGCCAGACCTCTTTGACTAGCTTTGTCTGGTTCGGGTCTGGCACCGGCAGCGTACCGCCACCGTCACCGACGGCCATCGCCGTAAAATTGACTTTTTTCCCGTTCGGGACGGTCGCTGCGGCCAGCTTGATTGCACCGGCTTTGGTGATGACCGTTTTATATTTCACTGTCATTGCGCTCTCACTTATCCGGGGTAAACCGTGATGATGTCGCCGTCATAGCTCAGGGCGCCGGTGTACAGATAGCCGGGAATGTCCTGAATAATATTGAGGCCGATAAGATGGCGGCTGGCTGGCTTTGCATCGGCAATAAGCCGCTCCATTTCGTAATACATTTCCTCGGTGATGCCGGTTTCTAACACACCGATATCGAGGCGAAACGTTCCGGGCGGGTCGTTTGTCTGCCACCACTCAGACACGTTTATCAGGTAGCCGAGCGGCTCCACGACGCGCCGCACTGCCCCAATCGTTCCTTTGTGTGCGTGGATATACCAGGCGCTGCGGATCACATCCCGTTTGGTGGCCTCCGGCCAGTTCTCATCCCAGCGGTCAACGGAAAACGCCCACGCCAGCCACGGCAGGAGGTTTGCCGGGCAGTCGTCCGGGCTCCAAAGTCGGCGCAGGGGGACTGGGGTATTCTCGATTTCAGCGCAGGCGCGCGCCGCCGCCACCTCAAGCGGCGAGGAGCCAACCGGTAACAGTCGGGTGTCATTCATCATTGCCCCCTATGGTGACGCTGTACTCGCTGCACCATGACGCCTGCGTGTCATCGAGAACGATGTCAGCCACCGGCGCGGCCAGCTCGACACGCTGCACGCCCTCGACGTGGAGCGCCGCATAGATGGCCGATTTACGGATGTCACGCCCGAGCCGGTGCTGAGCGGTGATATACGCCTGTAACTTTGCTTTTGCCGCACTGAGCACCGGCTCACTTTCGGGGCCGGGGTAAAGGTAAAGCGATGCGGTGATTTTGTAGTCGACGATTTTCGCTGACTGCACGGTCACGCGGTCGGCCACCGGCCTGACGTCCTCGTCGTTCAGCGCATCGCGCACGATGGCGAGCAGCTCGTCAGAGGCCACGCCGTTATTTTCACGCGACAGCACAGACACGGTCACACACGCAGGCTCGGGACTGATGACGGAAATATCCGCGACACGCCCGTCGGCGCTGCGGCCATGAAACTGATATGCGCCGGTTGACCCGGCAGTACTCAGCCCCTCAGGCGCTTGCTGAATGCGCAGACGGTAGTCGGTGTCAGACTCCATCACCGCTGGCGTGGGCGGAAATGTCGTGTCGTCTGGCGGGGTGATGACGAGTCGCGGGACACTGGAATTAGCCCCAATCTGGTCGAGATCGCTTCCGGCAGCGTAAGCCAGCATGACCGCACGCGCGGCCTCGTTGACGCGCTGTCGCCAGATAACTTCCCGGTAGGCGTTTTCCTCCAGAAGCTTAACAATCGGCTCTGATTCGAGCGTCAGCGTGCGCGCCACTGCCTCCTGTTGTTCCTCCGGGTATAACGAGACGAGCGTCGCCTTGCGCTCCGCGAGGATGGTCTCATAGTCCAGCACTTCCACGACATCAGGCGCGGCGAGCTGGTTAAGGTCAACAATTGCCATAGCGTTTAACTCAGTGGAATGGTGAGGGAAAAGGGCTGGCCGTTAGCCGAGCGCGTGCCGGTGATATCGACATACAGCCCGCCGTCGGTCTCCGACCGCTCAAAGGTGATGGTTGTCAGACTGACGCGCGGTTCCCACTTCTGGATCGCGGAATAGCACGCGGCCATAATCTGCAATCGCAGTGCCGGTGTCTGCGGCTGGTCAATCAGTGCCGACAGAAGCGAGCCGTATTCACGGCGCATGACGCGCGAGCCAACCGGCGTGACGAGAATGTCGCGCACGCTTTGCCTGATATGCTCAACCTCAGTGATACTGAGTCCGGTCTGGCTGTTCATTCCAAGATAACGCACTGTCATATCGGTGCCCCCGTTGTCCCGCCACTGTCGCCCGGGTGTTTATGGAGGTGCAGCACTTTGCCATTAGACGACAGTGACCCGCCGGTGTGCTCGATGTTCCCCGACATCGTCCCGCCTTTCTGCACTTCGAGCGTGCCGGTCGTCAGCTTGTTCGTGCATACCACCTCGGGCGTATCGAGCGTGATGCGGGTCGAGGCTTTCACCAGCACCACCGGCACGGTGGCCGTGATGGAATCCGACGCGGTGACGTTGGCGGTTTTGATGCCAGACACGGTGAGCGCACTGTTTTCGGGTTCGTACTCAATGACCGCGCCATCAGGGAAGGTAACGTGAAGCGCATCGGGTGAGGCTGACGGCGCGGGATGGTCATCTGAGAAAATGCCGGGCAGCACAAAGGCCGTATCGAGCTCACCGCCGATGGCCAGCAGTAGCACCTGCTCGCCAACGGATGGAGCCCACCACACACGAGAGCGACCGGCGCGACAGGTGAGCCAGTTAAGCCAGGTGGTTTGCATGCCGCCGGTCTGGACACGACACAGCCCCTCATCGTGGTCAACGTCGGTCACGATGCCGGTACGGATGAGGTTGCGGATCGCGCGTGCGATTTCCTGTAGAGAATTTAAATTATTCATACGGGAAGGATGCCGCCGGGCAAGGCCAGCGGCAATTAAGGCGGGTTTTATGAGGGATGGGACAACAATCAGCGGCTGAGATGTTTGATAGTCAGCGTTTCGACGAGCTGTTTATCCGCCTGGCTAAATCCGAGTAGCTGGCGCTCTGCGTACTGCACATCCTGAGCGTGTGCGTTTGGCCGGTCTTTGAGGCCGAACTGATGGACACGCGCGATACGCTGCACTTTTCCGGTAAATTCCACCACAGCACCGTTTTCACGGCCACTGGCTTTCATGTACCGGTTAGTGCGCAGTTTTTGAAACATCGCCCGTTTAATTCGACCTTGTTTGGCTCTCAGTGGCTGGCGCTTTCGCGCCTGATACGGTGAGCCATCCGGGGCTTTTTGCTGTTTGATGCGTTGTTGTTGCGCCGTTCTGAGTTGCTTCGCAATCTCACCGGCAAGCTTCCGGCGCCCTGCGGGTGACAGGGCAGCAAGCAGCCCCGCGAGCTGGTTATCAAAGGGTTTAAAGTCACTCATCCCACTTGCTCACCAGTTCACCGTTGATATAGAGCTCTTTCGGACGCGTGACGGGTTCAGGCGGTGGCGGCTCCGGGGCATAGCTCACATGCAGCGCGCCGTTTTCCTCTTTGATGAGGGTGCGCTCGGTGAGCTGGAGGCTGATGCTGATATCAACCGTATCCCCGTCGTTTAAATCCATCTCGAAACGGTAGCCCTTTTTACGCCCCCCATCGAGCGTGCAGATATCCGGCTGGTTTTCCCTGAGCCACGCGGCCACCGGCACGAAAATCGAATCAGGGTCGCCCACAAAATCACACACGATGACATTCAGGGTGTAAATTTTCTCGTGGGACAGGGAGGCCGCGAGCCGTGCATCGATATTCCCCTCGTCGGCAAAAATGCGCATCATCTCGGGATTGGTTTTAAGCTGCGGGACGGCGTCAGTTAGCGCTTTTCGCAGGCTGATTGCTTTCTTCATCGAGTTTATCCTGACAGTCTTTGACGGTTTCAATCTGTAACGCGCAGGCGGCGAGCGCGTTCTCAAGCCTGCGAATATCTGCACTCAGGTCGCCATTAGTGGCCGGGTCGCTTTCCGGCATCGGGCAATAGCTCACTTTCGGGCAGGCGCTGTAAACAATGACCGGCGGAGGCGCAACCGGCGCGGGTGTGCAGCCTGCGCACAACATCAGGCAGCTCAGCGCTGTACCAGCGGCGTAACGTTTCATTTTCATTCATCAGCCTCGTAATGGTTTCTTCCCGGCGCACGGCCATCGCACCGGCAGCAATCAGCTCACCACGTAAACTGACCTGTGCGGTTTCATTTCTCCTGGCGATTCCCTGCGAAACGGAAAGCTGATTTTTCAGCATCCCGATCACGTTTTTCTGTTCGGTCGCGACCTTATTTGCCCGGTCAAAAGAGCGCCGTAGATTACCGTTCTCATGCCTTAACCAGAGCACAGCCGCCAGCGCCAGACCTGCGGCAATCAACATCACAATGTATCTGGACACAGCCCCGCCTCCTCAATGCGCTGACGGTATGAGGTGCGCACCCCCGTAAAGGTCAGGACGCAAATCAGGTAAAGCAGCGCGGTAAAGATCCAGCCAGCACCGAGCAGACACCCAATGGTTACGACAAAAATAATAAGAGACCATGCGCGACGCGCCTTTGAGGGCTTGTTACAGAAAACAGCGCGGAAGATTTTCATAATCTCGGGTTTTACCGGAATACCTTTCCCCGCATTTCGTAGCCAGTGGTCAAAAACAGCCACACCGGCGAGACTCGCCGCAATACAGACAACACAGCCAAACAGCGCCCACGCCGCAACAAAATTAAGTGCTGCACTTTGCGGCGAAGCCAGCCCCCACAGCAGGAATACAGCCAGCAGGGCATCTAAAACCAGTGAACGTAAAAACTTTTTCATTGAGAAACTCCTTTCAGACAATAAGCACGCTCACGCGCGCGGCGATTTTCCAGCCCTTTATTGATTGAGCCATTCACATAAACCCAGCGGGTGAGCTGGTCGCACGCCTGCCACCATTGGTGTCGCTTGATATACGAGACCAGCGTCGACCGGCAGGCCGCGCCGGTTCCCACGTTGAATGAGAAGCTGACCAGCGCGTCGTAAATGTGCTGCGGCATTTCTACCGGCACGCAGACTGCGAGACGCCTCTCGACGTTCATCACATCCGCGACGAGGTTCGCCGCCGCCTGACGTTCTGTGATTTCCCCTTTCGGGACGACACCGGCAGTGTGGCCGATGCCTGACGTCCACACTCCCGCGCTGCACTGGTAAGGCGTCAGGCGACAACCTTCGAGGTCGGCAATCAGCGCCAGCCCCTCGGGCGAGGTGTTAAGCAGACGAAAGTCAGGCATCAGCGCCGCCAGTGCCAGCACTGCGGCCACACTGCAACGTTTAACGATTGATTTCACGAATAGCCCCCTTGTCGAGTCCGAGTGACGTCAGATAGAGGTACGTTTTGCGCTTAAACCAGTAATTCGTAAGCGCGGTAAAAATGGCGCATCCGCCGCCCACGTAAAGCGCCATCTTTTCGGGCGATATTGCGCCGAGGTATGCCAGCGCGACGGCCAGCCAGTAGGCGATAAACGTGGTGATTTTCTCCATACTCAGTCCCATAGATTCACCGTTTCGGTTCTGGCCGCGCTGTCGGTCTCTGGCAGTTCAATTGCCGTGCCGTGCGGCAGAATGACGCCGAGCTCAGACAGACCGGGATTCGCTTCTAAGACGGTTTCGACCACGCCCTCGGTGCGCCCGTAGTACCGCACACAAATCGCGTCGAGGGTGTCGCCCTGTAGCGCATACGCTTTCATCAGATTTGCCCCACAATGCAGCGTGCTTTGTCCTGGATGCGCGCCACAGACCAGCGCATATCCCGCCACATTTCATCGATAGTGCTGTCGATGCTGTCGGCCTTTTTGTCACCTCTGGCGGTCGCATCCACGCCGCGAAAACGCTCGTAAAGCGTGGCGGTCGTCATGGCACACACGGCGTTGAAATAGTGGAAAACGCGCACACTTTCGCCGTCGAGCCTGTCGGTCGGGACATCCGCCAGCGTGGCGTAACCTGCATCGAGCTGACGCTCGCGCCATTCGCCCAGCTCCGCGTTCGTCTCTGCGATGGCGGTCTTAATTGCCCGGCGCAGGCGCACAGGGGAAACGGTCTGCTCTAAACGCATTTCCTCACGCACGCGCTTCGGGTCAACATCCGGAAAAAACGGGGTGTTTTTGATTACCGGCTCGCTCACGCCCGGCGGCGGTATCACCACGCCCGGCACATCCTGCGGCTCTTTGTTTTGCTCAATAATCAGCGTCGTCATGACAACCTCGGGTAATAGGTGGGCGGTGGACGCCGGTCGCAGTCAGGGCAATTGATACCCGCTTTGACCGGCGTGCCGCCCGGCTCGGGGAGCGCTCGGTTAACCTGCGGCTTTTGCCGCCTTTGGTGGACGCCCGCGACGTGCCGCCGGTTTGGCGGCAGGTTTGCGCGTGCGCGGTTTAGTCGTTTTGGTTTTCGGTGCCGGTTCGGGTTTTGGCCTGAGCTGGCGCTCTAACTGCTCGATATCTTTTTTCACACCGATTGTGCGTTCTAACTGGATCGCACGTTGCAGGTGCGTCAGAGCCTCGGGCAGTTGATTCGCATCACGCAGGACATAGCCGGTGATTTTGTGCAGCTTTGCGCGCACGATATCGGGCATGTCAGCGCGTTCAGTCAGCGCAATGGTGTCCAGCAGGTTCGCCAGTTCGACCGGCTGTTTTGCAGCGAGCAGGCGCTGCGCGGACAGTGCTACCTCTTCGGCCAGCAGGTAAGGCGTCGGACGTCGACCGGTCGGCATGGTCAGGCCCCAGGTCATGGCGTAACGGGCAATTTCCAGCGCCCCGGCGATATCGTCAGCATCGAGACGCCACAGCATGACCGTCATGACGATGTCATCCTGCGCGCCCTTGCCGTTTGCGAGGACGCCAGCCACCCATGGCAGATAGAACGGCAGCAGCTCACGCTTTTTATCTGCCTTGCGCTCATTGGATCGGATTTGTTTTAGCGTGCGGTTGTCTGCGGCCAGCTTAACGAGCATCTGCTCATAGGCAGTTGCATTGCGCAGCGGGACAGCAGCCCGCCGCGCTGTTTCAGAGGCCGAGACCCGCATCATGTGACGCGCTGCGGGACTCGTCATGGCTTACTCTCCGCTTTCCGGTGCAGCAGGTGCGGTGAAGTCACCGAGCTTGATATTTTCAATCAGGCAACCGGCAGCGTATGCCTCGACCACGTAGTCGGTATTCATTGACTCGTAGTTCTCGATGCGGTCTTTCTTCGGGTTTTCGATGATGCTGCGGCGATGCGCGTCATCCATGAAGTAGATAGACAGGTTATCGAGACGCGTCACCATCAGGGCATTCGCCGGGAAGTAAGGCACGCGCACGGCAGGCAGGTTGCCGATTCGCTTCTGGCTGATGATGATGTCAGCGGCCAGCGACTCGCTGTTTTCCTGGTCTTTATTGACGATAGGGAAGTATTTATCCGCCATCAGCTTGCGACCGGTGATGACAACCAGCTCCGGGTCATCCTGATAAATCTCATCAATCAGGTTGCCGGTGGCATCCATGACCAGCGCGTCGAGGTTCGCATAGTCGCCGTTTTTACCCACGCGGATCACATCGGAAATGACCGCGCCGTCCTCGTCGGTGATTTTTGACATCACACGCGCTGGCGCTTCATTGCGGTACTTCTGCAACCAGCCCACGGCCACATCCTGAAGCATCGGATTTTTTTTGCGGTCAGATTTTGCGGCGCGCTCAATGCCGTTGAAACCGGCCATGATGAAATCGAGCGCCTGACGCTTGATAATGGCGTTACGGATACGGGTCTGGAAGTCCTGGAATCGCGCCCACAGGTCGAGCTGCTTATAGCGGATATGGAAGTCAAAGTTAATCTGCGCGCATTCGTATTTATTGGACTCCAGCGCAGTAAAATCAGCGGTTTCACGCTCACCGTCGCCGTCGGTATCGGCGGTGCTCGCGATTGTGCCGTTAACGCCCACACCGACCTTTTCGCCTTTCAGCTCGTCGACCGGCACGATGTTGATTTTCGTCAGGAATGAGGATGATTCCTGCACGGTGTCCATCATGGTTTGCGTGACCGACGGCTCGACGGTGAATTTCTTCGCCACGTCATCGGTGGAAATGTCGTTCAGCTCCGCGACGCGGGTCAGGTAGGCATTGAATTTAAAGCGGGTTTGTTTACGCATGGTTTTTCCTGTTCGGGTAATAGGTATCAGGCCGGGCAGCGCGCCCGGCGGATTATCAGCAGTTGGTCAGCAGCTCGTCACCCGTACCACCACGAGAAAGCTCGCGGCGCGGCTGGCGCTGGCTTTCGGTGTTATCGAGGGAGTTTTTGAGGTCGTTAAACGCCTGCGCGCTTTCTTCGGCCTTGCTGGTCACGTCCTGCTTAAGCTGAGCCAGTTCGGTCTCAAGCTCGGTGACGCGCTTGTCGGTGGCGGTGAGGTTGGTTTGCACCAGCTCGGTGACGGTCGTCACAGCCTCATGCACATCTGCAAGACGTGCGTCGTCGCTGGCCTGTTTACGGCTGAAAATGGCCTTTACCTTGTCGGTCAGGCTGTTGAGCATGGTGTCGGGAACGTCTTCAAATTCCAGCTCAGCCAGTGAGGCCACAGAGAAGAGATCTCCCGGCTGGTCTTTTTTACCGGCGAGCGGGTTTTGTGTGGCGCGGCTACAGAATTCAAGGTATTCGGTGCCGAGGCTTGCCGGGTCATCGGTGACGGCGAGCCCGATGAGATAGCATTTGCCGCTGTTAGAGAAATTCGGGCGGATCTCCATTGAGGTGTAAACCTTCTGCCCGGCACGTACCATGCTGACCAGCTCATCGAGCGGGGCAATTTTGGCAAACAGCGCCTTTTTGCCATTGAGCGCAGAGTCATCGCTGATAATCTCCGCTTTAAGCGCGGTCACATCGCCGTAGCGCTTAAATGGGCTGTCAGGGATGAGGCTTTTGATATGTTCGAGGTTGATGCGGCAGCCGTAGACGCGCGGGTCGAACGTGTCGGCCATTTCCTGAATGTCATCAGCGCTGATGACGCGGCCATCGCAGGTGTCACCCTCGACGCCGATACGAAACCATTTAGAAACTTTCTTTGCCATTGTTCAGGTGTCCTGATGTTGGGTTTTCGGGTCGGGGTTAGTTTCCCGACTCAGCCCCTCATCAGCCACCTGTTGCGGAAGTGCAACCCCTGACACAACAGGGGCTTAGCGATTAAGCGCAGTCATTTCCTTAGCCTTGCCTCGTAACATCAAAACGAGGTAAGCATGACCATTTCAACTGACCTTTCACTACTCAATGACCCGCGACGACAGGCGCGGCTGTTGTACTGGCAGGGGTTCGCCGTGCCGCAAATCTGCGACATGCTGCAACTCAAGCGCCCCACGGTGCAGAGCTGGAAACAGCGTGATGGATGGGAGGAAACTGCGCCGATTAACCGCGTTGAATCGACGTTAGAGGCGCGCCTCATTCAGCTTTACGCCAAGCCCGACCTGACGCCGCACGACTTTAAGGTCGCTGATTTTCTGTCGCGCCAGATGGAGCGCCTTGCGCGCGTGAACCGCTACAGCCAGACCGGAAACGAGGTGGATTTAAACCCCAACATTGCCAGCCGCAACAAAGGGGATCGCAAAAAGCCGAAACGTAATTTCTTCAGTGAAGAAGCGATTGAAAAGCTGGAAGAGATTTTCTTTGACCAGTCGTTTGAGTATCAGCTCAACTGGCATAAGGCAGGCATCGCGCACCGTATTCGCCACATCCTCAAATCGCGCCAGATTGGCGCAACGTTCTACTTTGCGCGCGAAGCGCTCCTGCGCGCCCTTAAGACCGGCCATAACCAGATATTTTTGTCAGCCAGTAAAACGCAGGCTTACGTTTTCCGTAAGTACATCATCGCTTTTGCGCGTCTGGTCGACGTCGACCTGTCAGGCGATCCGATTGTCATCGGCAACAACGGCGCAGAACTGATTTTCCTCGGGACCAACTCTAACACCGCGCAGAGCCACAACGGCGACCTGTACGTCGATGAGATTTTCTGGATACCCAATTTCCAGAAGCTGCGCAAAGTCGCCTCGGGCATGGCCTCGCAATCGCACCTGCGCACCACATATTTTTCAACGCCGTCGACGCTGGCACACGGCGCTTATCCGTTCTGGTCAGGCGAGCTGTTTAACCGGGGACGCAGTAACCGCGACGAACGTGTCGACATCGATATCAGTCATCATGCGCTTGCCGGGGGCATGTTATGCGGGGACGGCCAGTGGCGGCAGATTGTCACCATTGAGGACGCACTCGCCGGTGGCTGCACCCTGTTTAACCTCGACCAGCTCAGACAGGAAAACAGCGCGGATGACTTCCGTAACCTGTTTATGTGCGAGTTCGTCGACGATAAGGCGTCGGTATTCCCGTTCGAGGAGCTCCAGCGTTGCATGGTCGATGCGATGGAAGAATGGGAGGACTTCGAGCCGTTTGCCGACCGTCCGTTTAACTGGCGCCCGGTATGGATTGGCTACGACCCGTCACACACCGGCGACAGCGCAGGCTGTGCGGTACTGGCTCCGCCACTTGTAGCCGGTGGCAAGTTCCGCATCCTTGAGCGTCACCAGTGGAAAGGCATGGATTTTGCCGCGCAGGCCGAGGCCATCCGTGCGCTGACTGAGAAATACACGGTCGACTATATCGGCATCGATGCGACCGGCATCGGCCAGGGGGTTTACCAGCTCGTGCGCTCATTCTTCCCGGCAGCGCGCGCCATCCGCTACACGCCGGAAATGAAAACCGCAATGGTGCTGAAAGCGAAAGACACCATCCGACGCGGGTGTCTGGAGTATGACGCCGGTGCGACCGACATCACGCAGTCATTCATGGCTATACGCAAAACCATGACCAGCAGTGGCCGCAGTGCCACCTATGAAGCCAGCCGCAGTGAGGAAGCCAGCCACGCGGATATCGCGTGGGCAACCATGCACGCCCTGTTAAACGAGCCGCTTTCCGCCGGTAGCGGTATGCATTCAACCTCGATTCTGGATATTAACTAAGATGAAAAAACGCCAAAAGAAACAGCCAAAACAGACCAACATGACCGCCAGCGCACCGCAGAAAATGGAGGCGTTCACCTTTGGCGAGCCGTCACCCGTTCTGGATCGCCGCGATATCCTCGACTATGTCGAGTGCATCAATAACGGTAAATGGTACGAGCCGCCGGTCAACTTCTCCGGGCTGGCGAAAAGCCTGCGCGCCGCCGTGCATCACAGCTCCCCGATTTACGTGAAGCGTAACATCCTGACGAGCACCTATATCCCGCATCCGTTGCTTTCAGGGCAGGATTTCAGCCGCCTTGTGCTCGATTATCTGGTTTTTGCTAACGGCTATCTTGAGAAGCGCATGAGCGTGACCGGCCAGCTCATGAAGCTTGAAACCTCTCCGGCCAAATACACCCGCCGGGGTGTCGAGGATGGGGTTTACTGGTACGTGTCGGACTTCACGCACCCGCACCAGTTCGCCCCCGGCTCAGTCTGTCATTTGCTTGAGCCCGACATCAATCAGGAGCTCTACGGGATGCCGGAATACCTGAGCGCGCTTAATTCCGCCTGGCTGAATGAGTCCGCCACGCTGTTTCGTCGCAAGTATTACCAGAACGGCGCGCACGCGGGTTACATCATGTACGTCACAGACGCGGCGCAGAGCAGCACCGACGTCGAGGCGCTGCGCTCCGCGATGCGCGACTCGAAAGGGCTCGGGAATTTCAAAAACCTGTTTTTCTATGCCCCGAACGGGAAACCGGACGGCATCAAGATTGTCCCGCTGAGTGAAGTCGCCACGAAGGATGATTTTTTCAACATCAAAAAGGTGAGCGCCGCCGACCTGCTCGATGCGCACCGCGTACCGTTCCAGCTTATGGGCGGCAAGCCCGAGAATATTGGCTCAATGGGTGATATCGAGAAGGTGGCGCGGGTATTTGTACGTAACGAGCTGACGCCATTGCAGGAGCGTTTCAGGGAAATCAATGAATGGCTCGGTTTAGAGGTGATCCGCTTTAAGGATTACAACATCGAAACTGAGTAACCCCCCTCCAGAATGCCGCCTCCGGGCGGCATCCCCTCAGAGCGAGCCAGACGCCGCACACGCGGCGCAACCACGCCAGCACCTGATTAACCGACCGCACATAACAGCGCGCCACCACGACGCGCACAGACGCGTAAAATAAATCCTGTCACCACGTCTGGCGCGCAGTGCTATCCCCGCCTCGCCTGCACGCTTAACGGGTCGCTTTTAATGCAGTTGCAACCACCTTCGCAAAGCCCGCCGCGTCTGGTAAGACATCATCTTTCTGCCCTTTGAAAACGCATTCAAATTCATGCACACAAACGTATGCTAGAAGTTTTCTTTTTGAGATAGCAATCAAGCTTACTGAGAACAGATTGTGGAGTATGTTTGACTAAGCTTGTATATTCCTCAATGGATGCGAAAATCTTGGGCTTGAGTGGATTATTCCCTGTAAAAGGCAGGAGCAAAAAATGTCAGATGTAAAAATGATTCCAGTAGATAAGTTGGAACTCGACGATGCAAACCCGCGTCTTCCAAATGGCGTAGCGCGCACGCAAGAAGCGATGATTAACTATATTGCGACATCAACCTCATTAGAAGATTTAATGAGCGCAATATCCCAAAACGGCTTTTTTAGCGGTGAACCGCTCATTGCGATTCCGGGTGACAACGGAAAATATAAGGTTGTCGAAGGAAACAGACGATTAACTTCTGTTAAACTTATTCTTGATCCATATCTATGTGAAAAACCGAGTTCAAGGCTTCTCAACATTCATAAAGAAAACGTCAGTGTATTTGACGAACTACCGGTTATTGTTAAACCACGGCGAGAAGATGTATTACCCTATCTTGGCTTTCGACATATCACTGGAATCAAGCAATGGGACCCTCTTGCCAAAGCAAGATATATTGAGCAAATTTTCGTAGGTACTGATCCAACTAAATCGCCTTCGGATCGCTATTATGAAGTCGCAAAAATAATAGGCAGCAGAAGAGACCACATCAAAAGAAACTTAGATGCTCTTGCTGTTTACAGAAAAATTGAATCTGAAGATTTTTACGAAATCGATGATTTAAATGAGCAAAGTATAAAATTCTCTATACTTTCAACAGCATTGGCTGATGAGAGAATTGGACATTTCGTTGGTGTTGACATAAAAAAAGATGGAGAGGTAATCCCATCAGATCCTATTATTAACCCTTCATCACTAAAAAATGACTCAATTAAAGAGTTGACGCAATGGCTTTATCTAAGGGACAAGGACGGCAATACAAAAGTTGGTGAATCCCGAAATCTAAGACATCTTGCTGCAATTGTTAACAATCCAAGGGCGTTACAGCAATTTAGGGACGGAGCGCCATTAAACGTTGCATATCAGCTTACATCCGATATCAGTGAAGACTTTTTAGAGATTCTTTACCAAATTGAAACATTAATGATTGAAGCAGCGGGCATGGTTGCAAATGTTGAATTCAATAGCAGTGCATACGATGTAGCCAAACGCATCAACAAAAATATTAAAATGATTGGTAAAGAGTTAGCAGAGAAGGAAAAGGACGATGACGACTTTTGATGTAGGAGACATGCATCCAAATACGCCTCATCTTCTAGCTGACTTAGTAGAATTGTTATGCATTATCAACTATACCGGTAGAGATACGTTTCACCAGACAGATCTAGCAAGTTTGTTGAATGTTTCAAACACAAGTGTTGATGAAGTGGATCAGGAAAGGCGTGAAGTAAGGAGAATAAGTTCTGATGCTGTTTTAGGCGACAGAACTGAAGCCCAGCTCGAAAACGTATGGATTCAGCTAAGTTATAGGTTTGCGAGCCTGAACGATATGTACCCTTTCATTGTTGAAGGGGATGAAATTCGTATGCGAGAAGAACAAACGAATAAGCATAGAGTATACATATTTACACTATGCTGTTCACGCCTTCGCTCTTTCATTCGCATTAGGGGTGCGGCGCAACGCTGGGCAAGAGGGTTTGCTGTTCTATGTAAATATGCAACACAAGCACTTTTACCAGCTCATGGGGATGTCAAAATTTTTGACGCTAACTCAGAGGATCGCCGTTCGTATTACGGTACAGATTTACGCCGAGCTTTACGCGTTATGGGTAGTGATTTAGGTGTAAAACGAGTTGATGAAGAAGAATGTGACCGGGCTGGCAGCTCTGGTGACGCAGGATTCGACATTATTGCGACTGTTAAGTTTGAAGATAATCTAAATTGCAATTTTGGCATTTTGGGTCAATGCGGTGCGCAAGAAGAAGGTTGGCCAAAGAAAACTCTTGAGGCGCACTCAATAAACTTAAGTCCTTATTTCCATACAACTTTCGCTTATCCTTCTGTAATGTTTACTCCAGTTTTTTATAGAGACTCGAACGGTCAGTGGGTTACTTCTCGCCCTACTTCAGGCGTTATTTTGCTGGATAGATTACGAACTTTATTTTTGCTCGACAAAGCAAACCACTGGGACCTACTAATAGATTTTCCGTGGTTTGCTGAATTTGAATCGGAGTTCCGAAGCGTGGTACCTGAACCTTAATCAGGCCACAGCTCTTGCGGTAATGCTTTTGCAACCGCCTCGAAAAGTGGAGGCGGTACTGCATTTCCTACCACTGTATACTTCATATTCATCGAGGCTCTTTCTGTTTCCGGGAAAACTAAATCGCCAAATCCTTGAAGATGGGCAGCTTCACGGAAGCTAAAACGACGGGCACGCGCATCAGATGTAAATTGCCACTTGTCTGGGCCGAGTTTTACTAGCGTTGGGCTTATCGGATGCAACGGCATATGTCTAGGATTTGCCACAATCGTTTTAGATATCTGTTCCCAGTCTTGCCTACGATTTCTTGACAAATAATACCAATGGAAATCTGAATCATAAAACTCGCCTTCAGGCCATTCAGGCATATGTCCGATAGCATCTCTAATTGTGGTATATGGTTGTAAATTATCACCATGAGTTGCTGCTGGGAACTCATAATCGATACCAAAATCGCTACGAATACCAACAATAAAAATACGCTTGCGATCCTGTGCAACCCCATAATGTGAAGCATTTAGAATCTGAGACTTAACGCGATATCCCGCATCCTCAAAGACTTTGAACTGATCTTTTAGCAAATGTTCAAAGTTGCTCCTCACCATACCTGAAACGTTTTCTACTATGAATGCCCTTGGCTTAACAGTTCTAAGGGCCCTAGCAAACTCTAAGTACAGGGTGTTGATTTTCCTGTCAGCTTTTCGAACCCCACCTTGACTAAATCCCTGACAAGGGTAACAACCGACAAGCAGATCGGCTGATGGGAACGATTCGATCGTAGAAACATCCCCTAAAACGTAATCGGTTTCCGGGTGGTTAGCCAAGTACACATCTCGGGCATACGGCAGAATGTCATTAGCCATAAGTACGTTAAAGCCGGCGTTTAACACGCCTGCATCTGAACCACCACACCCTGAAAACAGCGAAACAACAGTTGGCATTGACCCCTCCTAAAACCGACCGCATATTATAGCTAAAGCTCTCGATTAGAGAAGCTGGTTTTTGTGTTCCTGCTATCCTCGCATTTTTTTTTGCCAGTGGCCATATGCTTATAATGAGTTTGAGGCCCTGTAATCATGCAACCATGTAAATTATGTTCATCCTTTCGGAGCGTGTGTCACTGCTATCACTTTTGCTCTCTATGCTCCCGATACCTCAGCTACATCAAATTTTCGGGTTTCCACGTAGCCATTTTGCTCATTGACTTCATTCCTCTTGTATTGGAAATCCCGGCCACTCATCAGCGACCGGATATCTGAATTTTTTACCGTTATAAACCACGGTTGCCCCACGTGCCAACACGTCGATCTCCCAACGTTCCGGGGTAATGCCCTTCTGAGCCAAATCAAAACGAATTTTTGCAGCGCGATCCCTTTCAGGTTTTGTCATCCTGGCTGATGGAGCTTGCTCATTGGCTTTGAGCGGTGCATTGCTTCTTTGTTGGCGATTCTTACGCGGTGCGCAAGCTTTTAACGCGCCGTTAAGCACTTTCACGACATCTGGTTCATTCCAGTTGATAACCCCGCTCTCAATCAGATTTAACACCGCTGCGGCTTGCTCAGACGGTGTAGGGGTCATAACTGGATCGCCACCGCTGGTGAGCTTTCCACAGTTATTGACAGGACTCCGAGGCGCGGCGAAGCCGCTTTTTAAGGTCAAAGGCTCAACGGCCAAAACCTTTGGAACGATGCGCCATTCGGCTGTACGGGTTACACGGACACGGTGAGCCCCGAGGTGAGGGGCATAAATACCGACCACCCTCTCGATATCTTCCTCGTATTCGTTGACCTCATCCGTCACCTTACGGGCGACCCTGACGGCCTGAGCATCACGCTTAATGTTTGCTCCTCCCTGCGCGATGATATACAGGTCAAATTCACCTTCATCAGCAGCAGCCCGGACAGCCTCGACACGGTCGTCAAACTCACTGGCGATACTCACGCCGCGCGGCAGCTTGCGCAGTTCGCGGTAAGCGCCCATCGTCGGGAGGCCAATTGGTTTAAACTGTGGGATGCGCCATGTAGACGCCCATGCGGTGACGGCGGCGGCTGTATCTTTCAGAGGCTTGCCGGTGTCGTGGTCGAGCTGGCCGTCGAGTGCGTAACCGTCGATATTTTTGGCAATGTATTTAGCGATATAACCCGCCGCGCCGCCCTGATTAAGATGACGTGACTCAAAGCGCTGTTTTGCCGCGCCCTTTTCATGACCGTCCTCTTTGAGGGCATAACGACGCATAATTTCGTTAATGGCTTTACGCTGACCGGGTTTGCAAAACAGCATCATGTGCCAGTGCGGCGTGCCGTCGTGGTGCGGTTCGACAACGCGCATCCCGTAAACCTCTAAATCGTTATCTTTGAACGCGGTGCGCATCAGGCTCCAGATTCGGCACAGATAGCGCTGACCGTCTTTTGGCGTGAATGCGCTTTCGTTCCAGCCGTGATTGAGCTGCACTGTTTTGCTGTCGCCTTTCCCGACCTGTCGGGTCGGGTGGTATTTTGATGGTGTGGTTAGTGTGATAAACATCCCCACGTCACCCACGCTGGCCGCGTAGCGCTCAATCCCGGCGATAGTATTCATCAACTCCATTCGACGGATTTCAGGGTTAGAAATACTCCCCATGACTTTGCTAATGAGGTCGATACGCTCGCCGGTGACTTTGTTTTCGAGCTCGCAGGATTTCAGGTATTCGAGATTAGCCAGGCGGCGCGCGTGAACATCGCGGATTGCCATTTTGCTTGCGTAGGGGGAACGGTCTTTATTGACCTCACCGGCAGCAATGAGCAGCGCCTCGCGCCAGCGCATACGTTGCGCCTTGAGCTGGTTAACCCACCACTCATCCTTAATCAGACGTGAAATAGCGGAAAATGCCATGCGGATCGTCATCTGACCCTTACGGTATTTTTTCCAGTACATCGGTGTGAGGTTGAAAGCGCGCGCAACACCGGCAACTTTCCCGTATAAATGCGCCTGCGCCTCATCGGTGAAAAGAGTCTCTCTGCCGCCGTGCGCTTGCGCCCATGCATCGCTTAATTCTTCGTATCTGCTCCAGAGTTGAGCGGCGATTCTGGCCGCAAATTTCCTGAGCTCTTTGTCGTTCATATCCGGCAGGCGTGCATATTCATCACGCGCAGATAAAAAACCTATCGAGGCGGATTCATTCATCCCGCACAGCTCATTAACACGCTCAAGACGCGGCAGCAGCTTGCGCTCAAACGTGTTTTTGAGGAAATACAGCGCACCCAAAGGGCTCTTTGTGCGGCGGATGAAGTTATAACGCGAGGTAAACAGCGTTTGCAGGAAAAACGGCAGACGGTCAATCCGGTTTAAAACACCTTGCACCTGACGGAGTTCGGCACGTGTAAGGGGTCTGTCGCGGCCAATGGCCTCGCGAGATTTGTTCCACGGATAAGCACCGACGAAAGTCTCACCGGTGCTTTTCGGTAGTGGCGGGGGTGGCGAGGGGGCAACGCGCCCCCGGGTCTCAACGGCCATTAGTGGTGAATGCTTCGAGACATTTTTGACCTAACTGCTCGATCTGCTTCTCTAATTCAGAAAACTGACGAGCTTCGCCGGTTAAAATGTTGTGCAGCACTAAAGCGGAAACGAGCTTGCCAATTGTTGGATAAAAACCAACAGTATCGAGCCACTCTTTACCGGCATTCTTTCCAGACTTAGCGATTTTCTTTTCCTGCAAAATAAACTGGAACTGGTCGCTGGTAATTACGAACTTATTATCGATAACAATATTAATACTCATACAGCTCCTTAATAACTTAACGCCGATTTAATATAGAGCTGTGAAGCTTTTCGGACTCCTGCCCCAACAGCTCAATGATTTCCGTGCGGTTCATTTCTGACTTGCAAATGTGAGCTATCAGAGAATCGAGCGCAGACGCAAAACGCGTCGCGGTGACTATCTGAGCCTCAAAAGCGGCCTGCGCTAACAACTCTTTCATGTTGCTGCGAGGAACTGATATTTGTTTTTCCATTTACCCGGCTCCAGACAAAAAGATGTCCCACGCATTCAAGCGCGTAAAAAATCTCCTTTATTTAATTAATGCAAATATTGCTCGGGCTTAACCGAGGTCAAAATAGTTGGGGCATATTCAAAGAGGCTGAATAACTCACGTAGAGCACGGAATAATTTCTCACGCCAATAACATGACTCCTCATTAACTCGCCAGTAAGGCTGATTAAATTCCTTTTCAGTTAATCCTGCGTGAAGGAATAAAGTGCGGCGCTGGCTTACTGTCAGATAACTTATATACGCCGACTCACTGGCTCCGACCTGACGCCGTTTAGAAAACGCACCGCGTAGCTCGTCAATCGCGCAGGCAAGACGCTCACGGTCTACATCGTTCATTTCTTCAAAACGCATGGTCGCGTGACGCTGTTTAAGCTGAGCATGAAAACAGACCGTCAGGCGGTCGCGTTCCATCATCTGATTGTAAAAATCGCAAGAGTCCTGCCAGCGAGCTTCTGCAAGATGTTTGCCGATGACAACGCGCAGTGCAGCAGGTTGTTTTTGTACCAAATCAAGAGTCATCACAGCCATTTTGACACCTCTCTGATTTTCATAATGTGCTTAACAACAGCGGCCAGAATGCCAGACTTACGGGTACGGATAATGATGCCTTTACGTCCCCGGCCGTGGGTGATGGTGAAGTTAATCGGGGTCGGGCTCTCGTTACGGAGTAACTGAGCTATGCAGCGTGGCTCATTCATAGTCATAGCCCCATCCACAACAACCATGCATCACGTTGTTCTGCCGGGCGGTTATAAAACGCCTCACGCACGCCGCGATTGAACTCAGGAATGAAAACAAGCTTGTCACCGGCACGCGCTTTTGGTTTTGCCGGGTCGCGAAACTCAATGACCGGCAGTTTGTTTTTTTCAATCATCGCTACTACTGCGGTGCGAGGTTTTCCCAGCAATTCCGCGAATTTATCAGGGTGAACTGCGTCAAGCGGATACTGGATAACGTAGTCGTTTGCTTCCATAACACACTCCTTTCTCATGTGGTTACATGCTAACCTTGCAAGATCCAGCCCCTTTAAAACGGCTCAGGATGACTCCTGACGGGGTTGGTTTGCCCTATAAGTCACAAATTCGTGACCTTGTTGGCGGTGAATATAGTCACTAATTTAGGAACATGTCAAATGAATCTTGCAGAGAAACTACGTGCGATACGGAAAGCTGAGGGACTAACACAAATGAAATTCAGCGAAATTAGCGGCATAGCGCAAGGAACAATCAAGAACTATGAAAGCGGTCAAAGTGATCCCGGCTTACAGATCGTCTTAAGGATTACGAACTCTCCTCGTTTTGAGAAATATGCTCTTTGGCTTATGACAGATAAAACCGCGCCGCAAGCTGGTCAGATCGCACCGGCTTTCGCGCACAATGGGCAAGATGCAACAAAATCAGACCACTCCGAGAAGAAGATTGGTTAACTATTTATAAGCATTACATTTTCACTATTTGTTACCAAGATAGTTACAACCCCACCGGAGGGCTTTCTTATGTCTATTAAGAAGCTCGATGATGGGCGATATGAAGTGGACATTAGACCGCGCGGGCGCGAAGGACGTCGCATTCGCCGGAAGTTTGAAAGGAAAGCCGAAGCACTGGCTTTTGAGCGCTACACTCTGGCGAACGCACAGACCAAAGAATGGGCGGGGAAGCGAGCGGATCGTAGAACGCTTTCAGAATTGCTGGACGTATGGTGGAAGTATTACGGACAGAACCATGAGCGCGGAACGAAGGAGTTTAATCATTTGCTTAAAACCATTGGTGATATGGGAGACATACCAGTTACAAGGTTAAGCAAAAGAATACTTATGGATTACCGTTCAAAGCGACTTAGTGAGGGAGTCAGCGCATCGACGATAAACCGTGACATGTACCGCTTATCAGGCATGTTCACGAAACTGATTCAACTTGAAGAGTTTGCTGGGGTGCACCCCGTTCATGGTTTGCCACCATTAGCAGAGGCTAACCCTGAAATGACTTTCCTTAACAAAGTAGAAATTGCGCTGCTGCTTAAGTCATTTACAGGTGATGATCTGCTGGTTGCCCTGCTGGGGATTAGTACCGGCGGGCGGTGGTCAGAGCTGGCAACACTCAAACCGGCACAGATAGTAAACGGACGCGTGACATTCCTGAAAACCAAAAACGGAAAAAAGCGCACTGTACCGATTTCTTCTGAGCTTGAATCGCTCATAAAGAAGAATGCCAGCGGGAATCTGTTCAACGTCGATTACGTGAGTTTTTGCAAGGTACTGAAAATGGTTAAACCCGATATTCCTGCAAATCAGGCAACGCATATTTTGCGTCATACCTTCGCAAGTCATTTCATGATGAACGGGGGTAACATCATTGCATTACAGCAAATACTGGGTCATGCAAACATCCAGCAGACGATGACTTATGCGCATTTGTCACCGGAGTACCTGCAAAATGCCGTTGCATTGAATCCGCTTTCAGGAGGGATATCGCTGTAGATTCTGCCCCCCCCGGAGTGTCCACATTGCGTCCACACTTCGGGGTATTCGAAACGGTTCCAGATGGTTACAGCTTTTTTTAACTTATTGTTTTTATTAACGTATGAATGTAAGTGGTTGATAAACCACATCCACCCAATATATGGTAAAAGCCAGCAATGCTGGCTTTTTTCATTTTGGGGAACTGTCATGGCTGAACCGCAGCTGCTGTTGAACTATACCGGGCATCTGCCCGAATGCCCGACGTGGAGTGCAGAAGAGAAGGCGCTCTACTGGGCGGATATCCTGGAAGGGGAGATCCATCGGTACCATCTGCCCACCGCAGAGCTCTCGGTGCTCTCATTCCATGAAGAAGTTGGGTGTTTTGCCCTGCGTGAACGCGGCGGATTTATCGTCGCGATGCGAAACGCCATCTGGCTGACCGATAAGCACGGCCTGCTACAGCGTAAAGTTTGCGATAACCCATCCAACCCGCAGCTTGCACGCTTTAACGATGGCGGTACCGATCATCAGGGACGGTTTTATGCGGGCACCTTCTGGGGGCCGGGAGATTATAACGGCGCCATGCTGATGCGTATCGACAACGACCTGACGCCGAAAGTGATCCAGTGCGATATTCACGGGCATAACGGTTTAGCGTTTAGTCCTGACAAACGATGGATGTTTACTTCTGATACGCCGAACGGTGTGATCTACCGTACGCCGCTTGATGAGCAGGGGGAACCCGGTAAGCGCGAAGAGTTTCGCCGGTTTAGCGAGGGAGAAGGTATACCCGATGGAGCGGCAATGGATGAGGAAGGCTGCTACTGGAGCGCACTGTTTGACGGCTGGCGTATCGCACGGTTTTCACCGCAAGGCGAACAGCTGGAAGAGTATCGGCTGCCGGTACGCTGCCCGACAATGGTCTGCTTTGGCGGCGACGATATGAAAACGCTGTTTATCACCACCACGCGGGAAAATATGGAGGCGGAGGAGCTGGCGAAATATCCGCTTTCCGGTGCCATCTTCACCCTGCCTGTAAATGTGGCAGGGATGAAGAAAAGCCGCTTTATCGAACGTTAAGCCGGATCGACCGGGACCACGTTTTCGCTCGGATAGCAGCCCAGCACTTTCATGGAGCGTGTGATCTCGCCCAGTTCGCGCAGGGCTTTCTGCATGGACGCAGACTCCAGGTTGGCCTGAACGTCGAGATAAAACATTTCTTCCCACGGGTTGCCATGTATTGGGCGGGATTCCAGCTTCGTCATGATCAGGTTGTGATTACGCAGCACCAGCAGCGCTTCAACCAGCGCACCCGCCTGCTGGCCGGTCGCCATCAGCAGGGTGGTTTTCGCCGGGACCTGGTCCGACACGTTGATGGCCTTGCGGGCCAGAACCACGAAACGGGTGATATTCTGCGTCTGGTTGGCCAGATTGCGTTCCAGCACCTGTAAGCCATACAGCGCGCCGCCCGCTTCGCTACCGAGAGCCGCGATGGCAGAAGAGTTTGCCTGCGCCACTTTTTCCATCGCCGCCGAGGTGCTTTCGGTGTATTCAATTTTCCAGTGCGGATAACGGTTCAGGAACTGGCTGCACTGCTGGAACGGCTGCGGGTGGCTGTACACCGTTTTAATCTGACTCAGATCGGTTGAGCCAGAGACCAGCACACAGTGATCGATAGGGATAGTCAACTCGCCGACTAACGACAGGCTGGTGTGCTGGAGCAGATCGTAAACATCGTTGATGGCACCGGAACTGGTGTTCTCAATAGGCACTACGGCGTAATCTGCCTGGCCGGTTTCGACCTGGTTGAAAATGTCTGCAAATTTCGCGCAGCCGCTCTCAATAAACTCTTCGAAATGGCGGGCTGCGTACTGGCGAGCTGCCAGGTGAGAATAGGACCCTTTCGGGCCGAGGAAAGCGATACGAGCAGAGTGCGGGTTGGTTTTGTTCAGATGCTGCTGGAGCAGGGCTTGTTGCGTCAGAACGGAGTCTTCGATGATGAGCTGGAACAGGCGGGTGATGTAGTGCGCATCCAGATGATGCGCTTTGCCGAGTTGAATCAACCGTTCCAGTAAATCACGTTCGCGATCGATATCGCGCACCGGCCGATGGGACTCGAGCTTGGCTTTGCCCACTTCAACGGCGAGCGCGCGGCGTTCTGCCAGCAGGGCCAGTAATTTTTCGTCGAGTGCACTGATTTTTACGCGTAAATCCAGGAGCGGGTTTTCCGGTGTCATAGTGTTGTCTGTCTCATTTTATCGTTATCAATAAAAAAGGCCTCCCGGTGTGGGAGGCCTTGTTGTTCGTCTTCGCATTCTTTATCACACGACGAAACGCCTCCCGGTCAGGGGAAGGTAAAAAAGAATGCGAAGAAAAACGGCGTCTGTTTCATAAAGTCATCCTGAAATTGATAGGGTTAAAGTACCTGCACTGTTTTGATCCTGTCAATAAAAAACGCGCCCGAAGGCGCGTTGTCGGTACACTCAATTTTAGAGGATTACTCTTCTTCAACTTCTTCCGCGAAGCTGGCGTCTTTCACCGAGGTTGCGGCGCGACGTGCTTCACCTTTGTGTTGCACTTTATTGAGCTGCCGTTCCAGCTTGTTGATCAAATCGTTAATTGCGGTGTACATATCCTCGTGTTTTGCGCTGGCGACCAGATGGCCGTTTGGAGTATTGATAGTTGCATCAGCGATGAAACCCTGCGGCTCCTTGGACAGGATGATATGTGGATTAATCAAATGTGTTTGCCATTTATCCAGTTTGGCGAGACGGTCTGCGACGTGCTGGCGGATTGCCGGAGTAATTTCCATTTGTTTACTGGTAATGTTCATTGTCATAAATTTTACCTCTTGTCTTTCCGTCTTGGTGATTCCAGCATACCCGACCTAATGTCAAAATGTGTGATTTAGATCACGTTATTTTGTCGGTTTTTGTCAGGGAATCTTTTTTGTGAGGCAGGGCAGGAAGAGGTGAGATTTACCTTGTCGAAGCCAACAATTGCGGTCATAGTTGAATGGATGTGTTGAAGCTAAACCGCTTCAGCGTAAGTCTGAAAGAATAAAAAAACGGCAGCCCGCGGGCTGCCGTTATGCGTTGTAGCGGTATCAGGTGTTGCTGCTGTTCGCGGCGATGATTTTCGCCACTTTGTCAGCCTGAGCCGTCATCTGCATCTGGCGATACGCATTTTCCATCAGCTTCAGGCCATCACGCGTGGCCTGGGTATCCGGATAATCACGCAGCATGCCTTCTACACGGTTAACCACGGCAACCCATGCGCCACGGCGGGTGTAGTATTCCGCAACGGAGTACTCATATTTCGCCAGACGATCTTTCAGGAACACCAGACGCTTAGTGGCATCGGTAATGTACTGGCTGTTCGGGTAGCTACGCACCAGTTTGGAGAAGTCATTGAAAGCATCACGCGCATGTTGCGGGTCACGGTCGGAACGATCCACCCCGAAGAAGCCCTGCAATGCACTATCATCCAGCGCCATGTTAGTCAGGCCGCGCATGTACATCACGTAATCGATGTTAGGATGGGTAGGGTTCAGACGCATGAAACGATCGATGGTTGCCTGAGCCAGCGGCAGATCGGCATTTTTGTAGTAGGCGTAGATAAGATCTAACTGTACCTGCTGCGAATACGGGCCAAACGGATAGCGATTATCCAACGCTTCCAGTTGCGTTATCGCCTGTTTCCAGTTACCGTCCTGCAACTTTTGTTGTGCAGTCGCATAGATTTCATTCGGCGGATTGTCAGGGACCTGTTCATTCGAACCGGAGCAGCCCACCAAAGCCAGGCTCAACGTGGCCGCTGCCACCAGATATTTCATGCGCGTCATGACGTTTTGACTTTCCTCAAATGTTTGTCCGGGAGAAACTCAGTTCCTGCTCCCGATTAAGACCAGCTACAATAGCACACTATATTAAACGGCAAAGCCGTAAAACCCAACGTTAAACGAAGAAGCAGTTTATGGCACAACGAGTAGAACTCACCGCAACAGTCTCCGAAAATCAGCTCGGTCAACGCTTAGATCAGGCTTTGGCCGAATTGTTCCCTGATTATTCGCGTTCACGCATAAAAGAATGGATCCTTGACCAGCGCGTGCTGGTAAACGGCATGATCTGGGACAAACCAAAAGAGAAAGTGTTTGGTGGGGAAGCTGTCGCCATCAATGCTGAAATCGAAGAGGAAGTCCGCTTCGAGCCGCAGGATATCCCGCTGGATATCGTCTACGAAGATGACGATATTCTGGTCATCAACAAGCCGCGCGACTTTGTTGTTCATCCGGGCGCGGGCAATCCTGACGGTACGGTACTTAACGCTCTCCTTCATTATTATCCACCGATTGCCGACGTACCGCGTGCCGGTATCGTTCACCGTCTGGATAAAGACACCACGGGTCTGATGGTGGTGGCGAAGACGGTTCCAGCTCAGACTCGCCTGGTGGAATCTTTGCAATTGCGCGAAATTACCCGTGAGTATGAAGCGGTGGCGATTGGTCATATGACCTCTGGCGGCACGGTGGAAGAGCCTATCAGCCGTCACCCAACCAAGCGTACGCATATGTCCGTACACCCGATGGGTAAACCGGCGGTAACCCACTACCGCATCATGGAACATTTCCGTATTCATACGCGCCTGCGTCTGCGTCTGGAAACCGGGCGTACTCACCAGATCCGCGTGCATATGGCGCATATTACCCATCCGCTGGTGGGTGACCCGGTTTACGGCGGTCGTCCGCGTCCACCAAAGGGCGCATCGGATGAATTCATCTCCGTGCTGCGTAAATTCGATCGCCAGGCGCTGCATGCGACGATGCTGCGTCTTTACCACCCAATCACCGGAATTCAGATGGAATGGCATGCGCCGATCCCACAGGATATGGTGGAACTTATCGACGCGATGCGCGCAGATTTCGAAGAACATAAGGATCACGTGGACTGGTTATGACCAAACTGATTGTCCCGGAGTGGCCACTGCCTGAAGGCGTGGCCGCCTGTAGTTCAACCCGTATCGGTGGCGTGAGCCAGGGCGCGTGGGAGTCTCTGAACCTCGGTGCGCACTGTGGTGATAACCTGGAGCACGTTGAAGAGAACCGTAAACGCCTCTTTGCTGCGGGAAACCTTCCTTCAAAACCGGTCTGGCTTGAGCAGGTGCACGGTAAAGCGGTGCTGAAGCTGACGGGGGAGCCCTATGCGTCTAAGCGCGCCGATGCTTCGTACAGCAATACGCCGGGAACGGTTTGCGCGGTGATGACTGCTGATTGCCTGCCGGTGTTGTTCTGCAATCAGGCAGGAACTGAAGTGGCTGCTGCCCACGCCGGATGGCGAGGCCTGTGCGAAGGCGTGCTGGAAGAGACCGTTGCCTGCTTCCATGACGATTCTGCAAATCTCATCGCCTGGCTTGGCCCGGCGATTGGCCCGCAGGCGTTTGAGGTCGGGCCCGAAGTGCGCGATGCCTTTATGGAAAAAGATCCGCAAGCGGTCGAAGCGTTTGTGGCTTCCGGAGATAAATATCTGGCCGATATTTACCAGCTTGCCCGCCAGCGCCTGAATAACGTCGGCGTGACCCACATCTTCGGCGGAGATCGCTGTACCTTCAGCGAAAAGGGTGATTTTTTCTCCTATCGCCGCGACAAGACGACAGGTCGTATGGCAAGTTTCATTTGGCTGATATAACCTAAAGAATCAAGACGATCCGGTACGCGCCGTTTTCTTTTCACATAATTCAGGTTATTAACCTTGAATAATTGAGGGATGACCTCATTTAATCTCCAGTAGCAAATTTGACCTGTTATGGGAGGAGTTATGCGTCTGGATCGTCTTACTAATAAATTCCAGCTTGCTCTCGCCGATGCCCAGTCCCTTGCACTGGGGCACGACAACCAATTTATCGAACCTCTTCATTTAATGAGCGCCTTGCTGAATCAGGAAGGGGGATCGGTACGTCCTTTATTAACGTCCGCTGGCATTAATGCCGGCCAGTTACGCACCGCCATCGATCAGGCGCTGAGCCGTTTACCGCAGGTAGAAGGTACCGGCGGCGACGTGCAGCCGTCGCAGGATCTGGTGCGCGTGCTGAACCTTTGCGACAAGCTGGCGCAAAAACGTGGGGACAACTTTATTTCGTCAGAGCTGTTTGTTCTGGCGGCGCTTGAATCACGCGGTACCTTAACCGACCTGCTGAAATCCGCCGGTGCAACCACCGCTAATGTGACCCAGGCGATTGAGAAAATGCGCGGAGGTGAAAGCGTGAACGACCAGGGAGCCGAAGACCAACGTCAGGCTTTGAAGAAATTTACGGTCGACCTGACCGAACGTGCCGAGCAGGGCAAACTTGACCCGGTGATCGGCCGCGACGAAGAAATTCGTCGGACTATCCAGGTACTGCAACGCCGTACCAAGAACAACCCGGTGCTGATTGGTGAGCCAGGCGTCGGTAAAACCGCCATCGTTGAAGGGCTGGCGCAGCGTATCGTTAATGGCGAAGTGCCTGAAGGGCTGAAAGGCCGTCGCGTACTGGCGCTGGATATGGGCGCGCTGGTGGCCGGGGCGAAATACCGCGGTGAATTTGAAGAGCGTCTGAAAGGCGTGCTGAACGATCTGGCGAAACAGGAAGGTAACGTCATCCTGTTTATCGACGAACTGCACACCATGGTGGGGGCGGGTAAAGCTGACGGCGCAATGGATGCCGGGAACATGCTGAAACCTGCGCTGGCACGTGGTGAACTTCACTGCGTCGGCGCCACTACGCTGGACGAGTATCGTCAATACATTGAAAAAGATGCCGCGCTGGAGCGTCGCTTCCAGAAGGTGTTTGTCGCTGAACCAAGCGTTGAAGATACCATCGCCATTTTGCGTGGTCTGAAAGAGCGTTATGAGCTGCACCATCACGTGCAGATCACTGACCCGGCCATCGTTGCGGCGGCGACGCTTTCGCATCGTTACATTGCCGACCGTCAGTTGCCGGATAAAGCCATCGACCTTATCGATGAAGCGGCGTCCAGCATCCGTATGCAGATTGACTCGAAACCGGAAGAGCTGGACCGACTCGATCGCCGCATTATCCAGCTCAAGCTGGAACAGCAGGCGCTGAACAAAGAGTCTGACGAAGCGAGTAAGAAACGCCTCGATATGCTTAACGAAGAACTGGACGAGAAAGAGCGTCAGTATTCTGAGCTGGAAGAAGAGTGGAAAGCTGAGAAAGCCTCACTCTCTGGCACCCAGACAATCAAGGCGGAGCTGGAGCAGGCGAAAATTGCCATTGAGCAGGCCCGTCGCGTAGGAGATCTGGCGCGGATGTCCGAGCTACAGTACGGCAAGATCCCTGAGCTGGAAAAACAGCTTGAGATCGCCACGCAGTCGGAAGGCAAAACCATGCGTCTGTTGCGTAATAAAGTGACGGATGCCGAGATTGCCGAAGTGCTGGCGCGCTGGACGGGTATTCCTGTGGCTCGCATGATGGAAAGCGAACGTGAGAAACTGCTGCGTATGGAGCAGGATCTGCATCAGCGCGTCATTGGACAGAACGAAGCGGTCGAAGCGGTATCTAACGCCATTCGTCGTAGCCGTGCGGGGCTGTCCGATCCGAATCGTCCAATCGGCTCGTTCCTTTTCCTGGGGCCAACCGGTGTCGGTAAAACCGAGCTGTGTAAAGCGCTGGCTAACTTTATGTTCGACAGCGATGACGCGATGGTGCGTATCGATATGTCCGAGTTTATGGAGAAACACTCCGTCTCGCGTCTGGTCGGTGCGCCTCCGGGATATGTCGGTTATGAAGAGGGCGGTTACCTGACGGAAGCGGTTCGTCGTCGTCCTTATTCCGTCATCCTGCTGGATGAAGTGGAAAAGGCTCATCCTGACGTGTTTAACATTCTGTTGCAGGTGCTGGATGATGGGCGTCTGACGGACGGGCAGGGAAGAACGGTCGACTTCCGTAACACGGTGGTGATCATGACCTCGAACCTGGGTTCCGATTTGATTCAGGAACGCTTCGGTGAGCTGGATTACAGCCATATGAAAGATCTTGTGCTGGGTGTGGTCAGCCAAAACTTCCGTCCGGAGTTCATCAACCGTATTGATGAAGTGGTCGTGTTCCATCCGCTGGGCGAGAAACACATCGCGTCGATTGCGCAGATCCAGTTGCAGCGTCTGTACAAACGTCTGGAAGAGCGTGGGTATGAAATCCACATTTCCGACGATGCGCTGAAGCTGCTGAGCGAGAATGGTTACGATCCTGTTTATGGTGCGCGTCCGTTAAAACGTGCTATCCAGCAGCAGATCGAAAACCCGCTGGCACAGCAAATCCTCTCTGGGGAGCTGGTTCCGGGCAAAGTTATTCGTCTGGAAGCCAACGACGATCGCATTGTGGCAGTGCAGTAAGTCACAAAACGCAAAAACGGGCCGCTTGCGGCTCGTTTTTGTTTAAAAACCAGGCGAAAATTGAGGTCTGGGATGTGATTTGCCTGGAAAATGAGCGGTCAGTAAATAATTTTCACTTTATCCTTGCAGGTTCGGAATTACTCCCTATAATGCGCATCCACTGACACGGAACAACGGCACGCAAGCCGCCGGGTCAGCAGAGAAAAGCAAAACAAACGCTTGACTCTGAAGCGGGAAAGCGTAATATGCACACCCCGCGCCGCAGCGAAAACGAAGCGGCACTGCTCTTTAACAATTTATCAGACAATCTGTGTGGGCACTCAAAGTGACATGGATTCTTAATGTCCTCGGACACTAAATGAATACCAAGTCTCAACGAGTGAACACGTAATTCATTACGAAGTTTAATTCATTGAGCATCAAA